>Ga0207650_10000008_pt1 | contig 498534 bp, 442 predicted proteins | sample KBSS63metaG_FD_184325 | JGI IMG/M metagenome (GOLD analysis project Ga0207650, IMG submission 184325) | Switchgrass rhizosphere microbial communities from Kellogg Biological Station, Michigan, USA - KBS S6-3 metaG (SPAdes) (version 2) | ecosystem: Host-associated > Plants > Roots >...
TCGAGAACCTGGCGCTCAGCGGATCGGCCAACATCAACGGCACCGGCAACATCCTCGACAACGTCATCACCGGCAACAGCGGCAATAATGCGCTGAGCGGCCTGGCGGGCAACGACACGCTCGACGGTGGTGAGGGCAACGACACGCTCACGGGTGGCGCGGGTCAGGATGCGTTCATATTCTCGAGCGTGCTTGGCAGCGCGAATATCGACAACATCGTCGACTTCGACGTCTCCTTCGACCTGATCCGGCTCAGTGCGGAAATCTTCAACCTTAGCCAAGGCGCCCTGGGAGCCGACAATTTTCGGGTTGGCACCACCTCGGTCGCGGCCGACGATCGTATCATCTATGATGGATCGACAGGGGCGATCTTCTACGATGCCGATGGCGATGGAGTGGGAGCTGCCCAGCAATTCGCGTCGTTGACGAATCTGGCTGCGCTGTCGTTCAACCAGTTCTTTGTCTTCTGATAAAGGATGCTGCCAATCGGGGGCAGCAGTCAATGGAGAGACAGCGGCGAAAAGTACCATCTTGAGATCTCGGTCTCATAGGCGGACTCAAACATCGGAAGATCAGAAGTTCCAAGGTCAAATCGGCGTTCTCGAAGCAATAAATGAGAGACACTTCTGCTCTGAAGATCAACCCACGTTATCTCAAAGGTGAATTAGAAGAAGTTTGAGATGGGATCTTATGTTAAGGGGAGGGGGCAGGCGGGCGATTTCACTCAGAATGTGGTGGGGCTTCGGATCGGCCGTCTACGATCAGCTATCCGTTCACGACGCGTTCGATAATCGCCACGCCCGTCGCTACTCGCCTCGACCGCGCCACTGTATGGTCGTCTGATATGACGATGCGGTAGTCCGTCCGGATCTATCATGCGCGGGATTGAAACGGGCTTTCGCGATCACCGCGGTACACGCGGCTTGATCCAGTTCGATATCGCCGCTGGAGTTGACTACATCACAGGTCGCGACCCTTCCTTGTTCGTTGATATGCAGCCGTATTGTGGACGAGCCACTTCTTCCATAGGTCGCCGGCATCAATGGATAATCGCTCGATGAAATCCAGTCGCTTCTGTTGATCGGCGTGGCCCACCTTAACCGGCGCATATCTTTTAGAGCATTCTGTGATTAGATTGACGCATAGCCTGAGTTTCTGAGGTAGTTGGCGCATTCGTGCGGCGAGAAGGCGTCGAGGAGTGATCCGATGCGGCGCCAGGTTGCTTCGACCGATCGTTCGGCGGCTTTTCGCAGCAGGGTTTTGAGTTTGGTGCATCATCCGGGCGACGACCGCGTCTACTGGGTCGACATCAACAATTCACTCTACGCGAAGCTCGAATATCCCGCATTTATTGCTGTCCTGACGACCAACGGACGTCGGTTTGTCGAATATTTGCGCGAGGCTGGCCGTGCCGATGTGCACGACAATCAGTTCCTGAGCCTTACCGCGCGACCGCATGTGCAGATCGAAGCGTACGCGAGCTTCGACCTGGTCGACGGCCGGGCGATGTTCGGCCCTTTCACGGACGTGCTGGCGATCCGCTTTAACCCTTACCTCGACTATTATGAGCTGACGCACATCGCTCGGTCATCTTCGGATGACACGCCTGTGGAGATCGTCGACCAGACGATCCAATATCACGAGCTGCGCGAGTATATCGCGAACCGGTTCGAGCAAGTGGACAAGGACAACCTCTTGTTTCGCTATCTCGACATACCCCTTAGTCCTCTGGTTTGCTGGCTGGAACTGTGGAACCCAATCCGAGCGGAATGCCCACCGAGGAGTTGCGCGGCAAATCGGTGACTGACTGGGCTGGCTTCCATGACGAGTGGATGGCGATTCTGCCGGGCTCGGCGACGGTCACAGAACCGCCGGAGATGCCGTTTCCGATACCAGTGTTGGCGAGTGGCGAACGGCTGCTGAGGGCCCTGGGATAATCTCACAAAGCAGATGCGCTATTGGCTCAATGAACGGTAGTTCCGATCAGGGGCGGCACCGAAACCTGCCTTTCTGGATCGTCCAACATAGCTGCCATCGCACGGCTCGGGCAGCGTCTACCGCATCGCGAGCCCAGCCAAGTGAGCGCCAAGGTCTATCAGGCGCTCGCCGCGCTGGCGACGATGGCGCCCGCGCAGTTGAAGGACGAATGGCGGCGGCTCCAGAAGACCGAGCCGCCGCGGCTCGGTCCCGATCTGCTTCGCCTAGCTATCGGCTATCACATCCAGGAGCGTGCGGATCGGCCGCAATCGACCAAAGCGGCACGGGCGCTGCGCAACGCGCAGAGCGGGCAGGGGCGCAGTGCTGCTCCCCAACTCAAACCTGGCACGCGCCTGCTGCGCAGCTGGAACGGCCAGACTATCTCGGTTGTCGTCACCGACCGCGGCTTCGAGTATCGCGGCCGGAACTGGTCGTCGCTTACTGCCATCGCGCGTGATGTAACTGGGGCTGGCTGGTCGGGACCCCGCTTCTTCGGCCTGACCGGAGATGCCGCGCGTGGCTAGAAAACCCGTCACCGATCAGCGCGGCGGACAGCGCACCGTTCGCTGCGCGGTCTACACGCGCAAGTCGACCGAAGAGGGGCTGGATCAGGCGTTCAACAGCCTCGATGCCCAGCGCGAGGCTTGCGACGCCTATATCCTCAGCCAACGTCATGAGGGCTGGACCCTGGTCAAGGATAGCTATGATGATGGCGGATTCTCGGGCGGCAATATGGAGCGGCCCGGCCTGAAGCGCCTCCTGGCGGATATCGAAGCGGGCAAGGTCAACGTGATCGTCGTCTACAAGGTCGACCGGCTGACCCGCTCGCTGGCAGACTTCGCCAAGATCGTCGATGTGCTCGATGAGCGCGATGCATCCTTCGTGTCGGTCACCCAGTCGTTCAACACCACCACCAGCATGGGCAGGCTCACCCTCAACGTGTTGCTGTCCTTCGCCCAGTTCGAGCGCGAGGTGACCGGCGACGGGCAGGGCGCTGCTCGATGAGCGTGAACGGACAGGATACCGGACCAAGAAATCGTCAGCCCGCGGCGGAATCGTGTTCACCCGCGGGCCGCTTTTCCACATCCTCAACAATCGCATCTACCTTGGCGAGACGGTCCATCAGGGTTTCTCCTATCCCGGCGAGCATCAGGCCATCGTTCCTCAGGAGCTGTGGGATGCGGTCCAGAACAGCATGGCCGGTCAACGGGTTACGCGCCGATCTCAATCCAATGTGCGAGAATCGAGTTAGCTGGCTGGGCGGATCTTCGATGGCGAGGGGCGGCGGATGTCGCCGAGCCATGCGAGCAAAGCCGGGCGCCGCTACCGCTATTACATTACGCCCTAGGCCGAACTTGGCGATGATGCTCGTCCTGCGTGGCGGGTGCCGGCGCACGACCTTGAGGCTGCGGTGATCGGTCGGCTGCAGAAGATGTTCAGCGATCGAAGCGCCATCGCCTCGGTGATCGGCAGCGCGGGAACCGACGCCGCCACGCTCAAGGCCGCGCTCACCCTCGGGCAAAGGCTCGCTGCCTATGCCGGGTTGCCCGAGCATCGGCGGGGTGTGATCGAGCAGCTGGTGGCCAAGGTTCAACTCGCCGACGATCATTTCGCCATCGACGTCGATGGCGCCGCGGTGCGGAGGCTCCTGCAGATCGAGCCCCGCGACGATTCTGCGGACGAGCGCATCACGCTGGTCAGCTCGGCCGCGAAGGTAAGGCGCGGCAAGGATGTGAAGCTGGTGATCGCGGACAATGACGGTCGCGCCGATCAAGCCCAGGACCATGTGCTGGTCGCGCTGCTTGCCGAAGCGCGCGATGCCTATGCGCTGGTCATTCGCCGGCCCGATCGCAGCGTCAGGGAACTGGCGCGCGAGAGCGGCAAGTGCCGGACCCGGTTCGGACGGCTGATCCGCGTTGCGCTGCTCGCGCCCGACATTGTGCAGTCTTGCATCGACGGGACGCAGCCGATGCGGCTCACCGCGAGGATGCTGCTCGAAGCGGACCTGCCGATCAGCTGGGATGCGCAGCGCAAGATGCTCGGCTTCATCTGATCGAGCCTTCCCACCGCCACTGATGCCGGCCGCCGTCCTTCTCGCGACGGCGGCCGGTCTCGGTTTGTCTGCTCGTCATCGACCATCATGTTCATGGCCGTGCAGTCTCGAATTCGGGGCCTCGAGACGCGAGGCCAATTTAGCGCTTCGAGCGTCTCGCTCTGTGTCTCAAGACTGCATGGGCAAAATTCACTCAGCCGAATCGCCGCGCAAGCGCGGGCTTTTCAGGCGGCTCGCCTGAAGAGCGTTTCTAGCGGGTGATTTCCGGAATGGGTGGTGCCAGGAGAGGACTCCCATCGGGCACCCAAGAGGCTGATTTTCCCTGCAAATCGGCAGGGGAAAATCACCGGCACCATCAATAGCACCAACACATCGTCTGGAAAAGGCTGGACTGCCCGGACAAAGGCAAAATCACGCCGTTCGACAGCCGCTTAGTGGTAGCCATAGGGCGGGCGAAACCCGTGATCATCATCCTCACCGATAAGCTTGCTTTTCTCGAAACGCTGCTCGCTTGTCCAGTTGTGCTTCGGTCATGTCGTCACCCCTATTCCGGAAAGCGCAGGACCGGTTTCACCGCCGAGCCGTCCTTCGCCGCCGCGATTGCTTCGTTGATCTGGCAGAACTCGTAGTGCCGAATCATCCTTTCCACCGGCAGCTTGCCGGCCTGCCAGAACGCGATCAGCTGCGTGACGAACTGAGCCGGGAGGGCGCCCTTGCCTGCCATCAGCGTGCCCTTGACGGTAAGTCCGCGAGCCTGGAGCATCGACGGATCGAGCGACACCTTCTGGCCAGAAGTCACGCCGACCAGTGCGGCCTGGCCATCCACGCCAAGCGCCTCGACCGCATTCTCCATTACCCTCGCGATACCGGTGGCTTCGACCGCATAGTCGACCCCGCCCGTGGCGCGCAGCGCCGCAACCGCGTCTTCCTCCATGGCATTGATCGTCCGGTCTGCGCCAAGTTCGCGCGCCAGTTCCAATCGCCCGGGGTTGGTATCCACGACAGTGATGGGGCCACAGCCGGCGATGCGGGCCGCCATCATCGCGGACAAGCCAACCGCTCCCGCGCCGAACACCGCGATGCTCCTGCCCGCTTCTACCTTCAACGTGTTGAGGACAGCGCCCGCCCCAGTCTGGATGCCGCACCCGAACGGGGCGAGGATGTCCAGTGGGAGGTCCTTGTCTACCTTGATCGTATTCCGCTCGCTCGAAAGGACATAGGCGGCGAAGGAAGATTGCCCAAGAAAGCTCGCGAACACGGGCTTGTCGTGCTGGTGCATGGTGCAACTTCCGTCCGCCCGGCGACCCCCGGACATGTTGGACTCGGTGAAGTGATGGCAGAGCGAGGGCTCTCCCCGCTGACAGCTCGGGCAGTGCCCGCAAGACGTGGTGGACAGGATCACGTGATCGCCCGGGGCAACGGTCGTGACCGCATAACCCGTTCGTTCGACGATCCCAGCCCCTTCATGGCCGAACACCGCCGGCCAGGGCATGGGCACATGATCGATCATGCTCAGATCGGTGCCGCAAATGCCGGTCGCCACGAGGCGAACCAGGATCTCGCCATCCGCCGGTTCGGCGAGATCGACCTGTTCCAGGGCGAGAGGCTGGCGATTGCCGTGCGCGACGGCTGCTAAGATCTTCATGGCTTGTCTCTAAGAAGTAACGACGAAATTCTGTCCGGGCCGAAACCCTCGAAGCAGCACGGCGGCTCTTTCGCCCACCGAGGCGCGCCCTTCCGGCGCGCAACACTGCATGGCCGCACGAAGCTGATCATGAGCCGAGCTCTGCCAAGTGGAGACGAGTTCGCATTGGACTGACAGCACAATGGGGTGGGAAGGCATGACGCCCATCCACACGAAGCTGGTGCCGATTTATCGCGAGGCGTCGGGCAAATCACCAATTGATCAATCTATCATGATTTCTGAATCGCCGGGTGATTCCGCGCGACGATTCAGAAAGTACGCTAGCCGGTGGTATCGGGCGAGATCGGGATCGGCGCAGAGTCGGTCGGCAGAAGCCGGGAGGCATCTGTCTCCTCGAAGGGCGGATAATCGTTATAGCCCTCGCGCCCCTGAGTATAATATGTCGAGATATCCGGCGCATTTATCCCGAGGCCTTCGCGGTAACGGCGGTCCAGGTCCGGATTAGCGATCACCGCCTGGCCATAGCCGATCATGTCCGCCCGTCCATCGGCTATCGCCTTCGCGCCAGAGTTGCGCGTGAAGCCTGCGACGAACATCGCTGGGCCATCGAAGAGCGGGCGCAGCGTTCCGTAAACGTCCCAGCCCACGGCATAGTCGCCGAGCTGGAGATAGGCGATCGACCGGCGGGAGAGTTCCTTGACCACATAGGAATAGGTGGCCACCGGGTCGTCGTCGAACACATTGTGGAACGACCAGCCTGGCGAGAGCTTCACGGCGACGAAGCCCGGCCCGGCAACCGATGCCATCGCATCGACGCAGGCCAGGAGGAATGCCGCGCGCTTCTCGACGCTGCCGCCCCACTCATCTTCGCGGAGGTTGGTGTTGGTGCTAAGGAACTGCATCGGCAGATAGCCACTCGCCGCGTGGATCTCCACCCCATCGAACCCGGCTTCGAGCGCGAGTTCGGCGGAGCGGCGGAAGTCGTCGATGGTTGCGAGTACTTCGGCATGCGTCATCGCCCGGGGTTCGGGATAAGCCCGCCTTGGTCGCGGGCAGTTGATGGTGTAATGGCGGGCCTTGGGGTCCGGCTGCACGGCCGAAGCGCCGCGCGGTTGCTCTCCGTGCAGCATAAGCGGATCGGAAAGCCGGCCGACATGCATGATCTGGCCGAACAGGGCGCCGCCTTTCGCGTGGACGGCGTCGGTGACACGCCGCCAGCCCGCGACGTGGTCGGCGTTGCACAGGCCGGGCGTGAAGATATAGCCCTTGCCCCACTCGCTGGGATAGATGCCCTCGGTGACGATCAGGCCGAGGCCTGCGCGCTGTTCGTAATGTTCGACATTGAGAGCGGTGGGCACGCCTTGGAGCGTCGAGCGATGGCGGGTCATTGGCGCCATCGCCATTCGGTTGCGTAGCGTGACACGCCCCAGATCCAATGGCTGGAACAGCGAACTGGCATCTTCAAGCACGGCAGGCGCCTCCCTACGAGCGACATTTGGGCGGCAGCATGCGAGCTCCCCACCAGGTCTCTTGTGGGCATCAGCTACTATAGCAGCGATAGGGCGGCTTAACCTGTTAGAATGAGCAGGATACCTAGTGCGCACCAAGGTTTACGTTGGCTTCGGAACCGGCAAATTCCGGTCAAATTAGTTAGACATCAGGACGTCCGACCAACGTGTCAGGCAGATGGATCCGCCACCCGGCCATCGACGTCGGAAGGCAAGACGGAATCAGTGGCAAGTTCGTGCTGTCTCGACGGCAGCCCCGATTGGCTGGGCGGCAAACAGTTGGAGTGGGATAGTGGGAAGCCAGCTCGATCTCGACTTTCTGGACCGCGAGGCGCTCCAAAGACCCTTTGCCTTCTACGATCGTGTCCGGAAGAACCGTCCCGTCTATAAGCTGCCGGTGAGTCCCGTTCCGGGCAAGGAGGTCTTTCTCGTGACCTCCTATGATCTCGTCAGGTCTATCGGCCAGGACTGGCGCTCCTTTTCCAACCAGTTCGGTTTCATGATGAACCAGGCTGTCGAGGATGACGATGAGATCGGCGCCATCCTCGCGGACGGCCATCCGTGGATGGACACACTGCTCACCCAGGATCCGCCGATCCATCGGCAGTATCGCAACCTCGTCGCCCGGGCATTCGGCCCGGCCCGGATCCGCCGCATGAGCGACTATATCGAGGGGCTGTGCGACGAGCTGATCGACGGCTTCATCGCGCGCGGGGAATGCGATTTCTTCGCGGACTTCGCCGTGCCGCTGCCAATCTACGTAATGGCGGACCAGCTCGGAGTGGCACGTGCCGACCTGCCGTTCTTCAAGCAACTGGCGGATGACTACATCCGCAGCATTGGCGGGATGTACGGCCGGGAAGGGGCACTGAAGGGCGCGCGCGCCCTGGTTGCGATCCAGCAGTATTTTGCCAAGGTCATCGAAGCGCGGCGCGGCGGCTCGACCGACGACGTCGTCGGCGAACTCGTTAATGCGCGCCTCGAAGACGGCACGCTGGTCGAGGTGCCGGTGCTGCTCTCGCTGCTCCACCAGCTGCTGATCGCCGGCAGCGAGGCGCCCCGCAACGCTGCGGCGGGGGGCATCGCGCATATTCTCCAGACGCCCGGCCTCAAGGATCGCCTGCTCGCCGATCCGTCGCTGATGGGGCCGGTCGTCGAGGAAATCTTGCGGCTGGAGGCCCCGACGAAAAACATGTGGCGAGTGGTTTCCCACGACACGGAGATCGGGGGCGTGAGCGTGCCGGCGGGAGCGATCCTGCTCCTCAGCTATGATGCGGGCAATCACGATCCGGCCGAATTCCCGCGGCCCAACCAGTTCGATCCCGCGCGTCCCAACCTGAGCCGGCACCTGTCCTTCGGCGGGGGAATTCACTTCTGCATCGGCTCGCAGCTGGCCCGCAAGGAGCTGGCCATTGCATTCGACAGGCTGTTGACGCGGCTGTCGAACCTCCGACTGACCGAAGGTCTCAACCCGCTCGAATATGCGCCCAGCATCCTGCATCGGGCTTTCACCTCGCTGCATCTGAGTTTTGATGCCTGCCCGGCACACCGGTGATCATCGATCACGGGCAAGGAAGGCCGCTGGGCTAGGACCATGGCAAAACACGAACGTTCGGGAGACGGCTGTGAGTGAGGCGAGTTTGCAAGACGTGGTAGCGCGCCTGGAAATCACCGAGGTGCTGCATCGCTATGCCCGCGCCATGGATCGGATGGACGCCGAACTTGCGCTGTCGTGCTGGCACCCCGGCGGGACCGACGATCATGCGCCGCTCTACAGCGGCTCTGCCGAGGGGTTTGTCGAGTGGTTGTGGCCCGTGCACGCGGCCATGGTCATGACACGGCATGTGATATCGAACATCCTGATCGAGGTGGACGGCGACCGCGCCGGCACGGAGTCCTACTGGACGGTCACCCTGCGCATGACGGCGGAGGGAGGTGCCTTGCACGACATCGTCGGCCAAGGCCGGTATGTCGACCATTTCGAACGCAGGAACGGCGTCTGGGCAATCGTCCATCGCCAGTCGCTGCACGACTGGGATCGGATCGATCCCGTCGATCGCACCATGGCGAGCGAGGATGCGGCGGTCGAAGTGGTGCCGAACAATCCGGATGCCGCGCCTAAAACGGTGGCGCGCGACCGGTCCGACTATTCCTACGAGGTCTTGCTCAGGCGGCCGCAGCAAGGGGACACAGCAGGATGAGTAAAGTTGCTCTGGTCACGGGGGCGGCCAGCGGTCTTGGCGAAGCGATCGCGCGTCGGTTCGTCGCCGACGGCATGACGGTGGTGCTGGCCGACATCGACATCGCGGGGGGCGAGGCGCTGGCGGAGGAGCTTGGGGACCAGGCGCTCTTCGTCACGCTCGATGTCCGCTCGGAGGAGGCGTGGCTCACCGCGTTCGGGCAGATCCGCGAGCGCTTCGGGGCGCTGCATGTGCTTGTGAACAATGCCGGCGTGACCACGGTGGGCACGATCGAGGAACTGAGCTTCGAAGCGTTTCGCCATGAACTCGATATCGATCTGTGCGGACCGTTTCTCGGCTGCAAGCACGCCTTGCCGCTCATGACGAGCGAGGGTGGTTCCATCATCAACATGTCGTCAGCGGCGGGATTGCGAGCGCGGGCGGATCTGCTCGCCTACAATACCGCCAAGGCCGGTGTCACGATGATGACCAAGGCCATGGCCTTGCACTGCGCCAAGTCGGGATACGCCGTGCGTGTGAATTCCGTCCACCCCGGTGCCATCAGGACGCCTATCCTGGAAAAGGTGATGGCGCAGGTGGACGATCCGGACGCCATGCTCGCGGGGATCGTCGCGGAGCATCCGGTCGGATATCTGGGCAGCCTCGAGGACGTGACCGCGATCGTCGCCTATCTTGCGTCCGAGGCATCCCCATACGTCACCGGGGCTCAGTTCGTGGTGGATGGCGGGATGTCCCTCTAGGTGGGACGGAGTTGCCGACAAACTGGGGAGAGCCGCACATGAACGTCCTGGAAAATCGGTCCGTGCTGGTAACGGGAGCCAATCGCGGGTTGGGCCGCTCGTTCGTCGAGTTGGCGATCGAGCGTGGCGCGGCACGCGTGATAGCGTCAGCCCGCCGGCCGGAGAAGTGCGACGACCTGAAGGCACGCTTTGGCGGGCGAGTCGAGACGGTGAAACTCGACGTTGCCGACCCCGCCAGCATCGATGCCTGCGTGGCGCAGATCGACGCGCTCGACCTGCTGATTTCTAATGCGGGCGTGTCTTGCATCGGCCCGTTTCTCGAACAGGAAGAGGCGGATATCCGCACCATGTTCGAAACCAATCTGTTCGGCCCCTTGCGACTGACCCGCAAGCTCCTGCCGCTGATGGAAAACGGTCCGGGCGGCATCCTCTATGTCCTTTCCATGGCGGCGCTCATGCCAGCCCTGGGCGCCGAAGCGTATAGTGCCAGCAAGGCGGGGGCAGCGATGCTGGCACACGGTATGCGCTCGGCCGTGCGAGATCGGGGTATCGGGGTGACGTTATCCTATCCCGGGTTCATCGACACGGATCTGGGAAAGGCCTTCGATGTGCCCAGGGCAACCCCCGCCCAGGTCGCGGCGCGGTCGCTCGATGGGTGGGAACGAGGCGAAACGTCGGTCTTCCCCGACCTGTTCGCCGAGATGACGCGCGACGCCCTGCTTGAGCGGATGCCGGCTGTGCTGTCCGAGCCTAAGGCCGTGCTGGAAGCGTTGGTCGGGGAATTCCTGACTCATCCGAGAGCGGGGCAGTGAGGGCGCAAGCCGCGGCTTGATCTTCATCTGTTGCGCGACCGAGACGATACCGCTTGCAGAAGAGCCAGAATTGCTGGCTCGCTTGCGAGTGAGTGACGCTGTTGCGACGTGCGAGCGTGAGCCAGAGGGGGGGCGCATCCGCTACCGCGCGGCGTACGAGGCCGTACCGCAGCTCCGTCTCCGCCGGCGCGCTCACCACGGTGGTGACCACCAGATCTGGGCTGTCGCGCAATAGCGACCGCCGCAATTCGGGCACGAACAGGGGCTTTGCACCCGCATCGACCAGCGGCTGGAAGTAACGACCGAAGAAATGCGGAGCGTGGGACCGGGCGATCATCGCGACGGTACGACCACGCAGGTCACCGATCCGGAGCGCATGGCGACTGGCCAGCGGGTCGGCGCGATGCGTCATGACCGCGAACTGCAAGGGGTGGAGGCGGTGGAGTTCGAGATCGGGTTGCTGGTCGATGTCGAGCAGCACGGCGAGATCGAGCTGCCCGTTCCTGAGCCGCGCCACATGCCCCTGGGGAGGGCCGGCCTCGGCCACCAGCTCGATGTCCGGATGGCGGCGGGCGAAGTGGGCGCAGATCGTTCCGAACAGCTTGTCCGGCTCGCCCAGGGCAAGCAGGCCGATCCCGAGCCGCCCTGCCATTCCAAGCCGCCGCGCCTCGACGTCCCCCAGCGTCGTCTCGATCGAGCGGACGAGCGGAGTGACCGTTTCAAGCAGTTCGCGCCCGTGCGCGGTCAGCTCGACACGGCGGGTGTTTCGCTCGAACAGCGGGGAGCCGAGATAGGTCTCCAGCTTGCGGATTTGCAGAGAGACGCGCGGCTGGGGCATCGCGAGGCGCCGCGCCGCCGCCGAGAAGGAGAGCGTCTCGGCGACCGCGACGAACTGCACCAGCAGGCGAATGTCGATCATCGCCCATTTATACCATGTGGTTATAAATCGAGAAATACCGGTATTGGACCGGCTAGCCGTTTTTCGGCCAGTCTCCCCGGCGCTACGAGCGACAGCTAGAAAGTGCGATCATGACCGCCACCATCCACGAACTAACCGGCGCGGAATTTCCCCTGTTCGCGTTCAGCCATTGTCGCGACGTCGTCGCCGCGGTGAGCCGCGCGGGCGGATTCGGCGTGCTGGGCGGCAGCAGCTTCACGCCGGACAGCCTGGAGCGGGAACTCGCCTGGATCGACGAGCATGTCGACGGCAAGCCCTATGGCGTCGACATCCTCATCCCCGAGCATCAGATGCTCGGCGATGATGTCAGCGTTGATGCGCTGGTGGCGCAGATCCCGACGAGGCATGTCGATTTCACCGTGAAGCTGCTTAACGAGCATGGTATCGCGGCGGGCGGCGAGGATGTCGTCATGCGCTCCCTGCCGGCAACGCTTCCGCAAGTGGGTGAGGCGCTAATGGACGTGGCGTTTCGTCATCCGATCCGCCTCATCGTCAACGCGCTCGGCATCGCGCCGCCCGCGATGATCGAGCGCGCGCGCAGGCACGGCGTCCCCGTGGGCGCGCTGGTCGGCGCGCGCGAACACGCCATCCGCCAGGTAAAGGCGGGCGTGGATCTGCTCGTGGCCCAGGGCACCGAAGCGGGAGGCCATTGCGGCGAAGTCTCCACGCTGGTGCTAGTGCCCGAGGTCCTTCGCGCGATCGAGCCGATCCGCAAGGTGCCGGTACTGGCCGCCGGCGGCATCATGACTGGCGCGCAGATGGCCGGCTGCATGGCGATGGGAGCGGCGGGCGTATGGACTGGCTCGGTCTGGCTCGCCACGGTCGAGGCGGAAACCAGCGAGATCTTCCGAGAGAAGATGATCGCGGCGAGTTCTCGCGATACGGTGCGGTCGCCGTCGCGTACCGGCAAGCCGAGCCGGCAACTGCGCTCGGACTGGCACGCCGCTTGGGACGGCCCGCAAAGCCCCGGCGCCCTGCCGATGCCGCACATGTCGCTGATCAGCATGCCCTCGTTCGACCTGATCGAGAAGGCGGCGCGGAGTGGCAATGCCGGGGCGCGGGATCTGGTCAGCTATTGGGTGGGTCAGGGGGTCGGCCTCGTCGAGCGCGTTCAGAGCGCGACATCGGTGGTCCAGGATTTCAAGATGGAATTCGCCGAGGCGGCCACCAATCTCCTGGGAGCGTTGGAATAAGAACGTCTGCGAGTCGTATCGCGGAAGGCACCGCGCTGGGCGGCTGCCGTTTCAGGCGCTGATCAACCCGTCCTTGATGGCTTTGACCATCGCCTGCTGCTTCGAGCTGACACGCAGTTTCCGCATGGCGTTCTGAAGGTGAAAAGTGACCGTGCGCTCGGACCGTCCGATGATGCGGGACGTTTCCCACGCTGTCTTGCCCTGGGCGCACCAGGCGAGGCATTCCTGCTCTCGCTGGGTCAGCGAAAAATGCGTCGGATTTCGTTCTCCGTCCCTGCACCGATAGGCGTGAAGCGCATAAGGCGCTATCACCATGAGAGCCATGTTCAGTTCGGCTATGGCGTCTTCCATGGCCTTGGTCTTCCATCGGTATATCGCGACGAGCATGTTGCTCTCACCCAGCGCGCCGGCCACGCGCATCGAGACGCCGCGTTCGTAGCCGATATCCAGCGACATCTGAAACAGATGCGAGAAAGACTGCTTGTTCGTCAGATATTGCGAGGCTTCCCAGAAGAACGGAATGTTGTTTCCCCGGCCCGGGCGCAATATCGGAGCGGCCTTGCAGGTGGGATCACAGACTATGGCTCGCACGTGCCGATCGTCATAGCTGCCGGCCGTGATCAATTCTCCGGATGTACCTTCATGGCTCAGGATGAAGGCTTTGAACTGGAAATGGTCCATCGCCTCGTCGACCAGGGGACGCAGCGCGCAAGGTTCGGAATAGGCTGCCATGCATCGCCGTGAGAAGTCCAGGAGGAAGCCGTCCATCTCCACTTTCCATTCGTCGCGGCGCCGGGCGTCTGTCGGTTTTCGCTGCCGCGCGGATTTACGAGTGTGGCTCGAAACGACGAAAAGACAAGATGGCTCGGCCCGTCAAAAGTGGTAGGTGCCGATGGCACTCCAACGGTAAGTCAGCATCGGGCACCGAGCATCGATACGCGCGCAACTCAGCGTTTATATGAGCGGTACGTGCGCAGTATCTCTGCGATCAGGAAATCGATCAGGTCCTTCGCCCTGCGATCGTCCGGGCTGGTGAGACTGCTGATCGCCATGCCCTGAAAGGCGAAGAAGGTGAGGTCGGTGATAAGTTGGCGGATTGTCTCGCGGTTTCCCCAAGCGGGGAACATCGAGCGGATTGAATCACTGATCCGCTGATCAAGCTCCAGCTGCGCGCGGGTCATGATGCCGCCCAGTTCCGCATCGGCGCGCCCTGCGAGCATCAGCTCCTGATAGGCCGTGTGACTCGGCAGATGGAAGAATTCCCACAGGGCATACATGGTGATGCGCAGATTTTCACGCGTGACGGTGGTGCCGCCGTCGGTCGCCGCCGCCGAGACAAGGTGCTCATATTCATTCATCCGCTGGTCGACGAGATGATGGACGGAGGCCCGGATGATGTCATGTCGCGACTCGAAATGGTGCATCAGCGCCCCGCGCGACAGTCCGGCCGCCTCGGCGATCTTGGCGACGGTCGTCTCGGTGAACCCGTAGCTGACATAGCAGCGGATGGTGGCGTCCATGATCGCCTTGCGGGTGTTCTCGCTCTTGGTAGCTTGCCACGTCCCCTCGCGGTCGGCTTTCGTCATTTCCATTCATTCCGCTTTGTGACCGTTGGGATCGTGGACATCCAGGGACGCGTCGCCCCAGCCGAGACCGAAGCGCGCGTTGCGTTTAGCAAGGTCTACCTGCCATTGACACATTTACTCTCCGACGCGGAATAGAAACAAATTCGTCGGTTTGGTGGATGCCAGCACGCGACGATGACGTCGGGGGACGATGGGACCATCATCGGCGATCAGTGCGGTAATGGACGGGTGCAGGGCTGCTGTCAGATTCGCCAGTTGCCGTTTGTCGGCAACGCGTCATGCTTAGGTGGTCAAAGGCGGCTACCCACGCTGCTCAAACTCCGGACAAAAAACTTCAGAACAGGGCGGACCGGAATGGAGTTGGATAAGGATCTACAAGCGTTCGTGGAGCGAGAGGTCGGCGCGATTACGAGCATTCGGCGTCCCGAAGCCGGCTCCTCGCGGATCACCTATCTGATCGAAGCGCAGTGTGGACGGTGCGTGTTGCGAGTGGATGGTGGTGACGGCACGATGTCCGATACGCCTCTCGACCTGGCGCGCGAGGCAGCCGCCTATCGTGCCCTCTCCGGTTCCGACGTGCGAATTCCCACGCTTCTGGGCGAAACCCACAATGCGTTCCTGATGTCCTGGGTCCCCGGATCCCCCGATCTGGCTTCAGCGCCGACCGAGATCCGGCACACGATCATGGATGATTACATCGGCGCACTCGCTGAATTGCACCGGGTTGACACTTCGTCCGGTTTCGCTGCGCTAGACCCTCCCGAAAGCGCATCTCGGGCGGCGCAGCACTGGCTGGCGTTGTGGACGCGCATCTACCGCAGCAAGGTGCGGAGGCCCTCCCCCCTTGCCGAGTTTGCCACGCAATGGATGGCGCGTACCGCCCCGACCGACGCGACCCGCCTCTCCGTCTGTCATGGCGACCCCGGACCGGCCAACTTCATGCATGAAAGCGGGAAGGTGACCGGCCTGCTCGACTGGGAATTCGTGCATATCGGCGATCCGATGGACGATCTCGGCTGGCTGTCGTTTCGCGGCCATCATCTTCAACTCGCCGGCGATATCGGCGACCTCGAGGCGCAGATCGCGCTGTGGGAAAAACAGAGCGGGTTTGCGGCGAGCCGTCGGCGCATCGCCTGGTACCGGATCATGACGATGTACGTCTACCTGGTGTCCTGTCTGTCGGCGCTGGATGGCGGGGCGAAAGACCAGGACCGGTTCATCTACCTCAACCTTATCGATCTGCTGCACGTGACCATGCCGCGCGCGATGATGATGTATGCGGGTCTGGCGCTTCCGGATGCGGAGGTGAACTTGGAGGCGCGGGAAAGTGACACGAGCGAGCAGATCAGCGCGCTTGTCGATCTGATGCGCATCCGCCTCCGCCAGGACGACGCCCAGGTCGGATACGTAGGAATGATGGCGCGACAGGCTCTCGATGTCGCCCGGCTGGGCCCCTCGATCGCGGCGCAGAACGCGAATGCGGTGTCCGCGCTGATAGGGCGCAGGATTGAGCCCGAGGACGAGCATCGAGAATTTCGTGACTGGATCGCTCGCGGAGCGGCCGAGGGGCGGGAGGAGAGGGTGCTTCAGGCGCTTCTGGAGAACGGGCTGCGGCGGATCGAGCCGAATACCCTCTTTAAAGACGCGGCTCTAGCGCCACTTCACCAGTTGTAAGCCGGAGAATTACATGAGTGCGAATCCACAGGACGACTATTTGCATCAGCCGATCGACGGAGAGAGGTGGTACACTGAAACTTATTGGTTTTCGCTCGATATCCCTGAACACCGCCTCTCGCTGCAATTCTATCCGGTCATTCGGGCCAATCTCGGCGTTGCAGCTTTGCTTGTGGCGGTTTATGGCCCGAACGGGGATGCTCCATCGTCAATCCCATATTGGCGGCCGCACTGGCATCTTCCATTGCCGAGTTTCGAAGGGAATAAGTTCTGTATCGAAGGGCTGGCCTACGAAATTCTTGAGCCCTTAAAACGGTATCGCGTGACGTACGAGGACCCGGGGCTTTTTTCCGCCGATCTTGTGTATGAAGGTGCGGCGGATATTCATGGCACACCTTCAGGCAGCGTTTATGCTGGTCATATCGATCATCCCATGCACGTTACGGGTTGGATCAAGCTGGGGGAGACGCGGATCGAGGTGGACGCCTTTGGGATGCGTGACCGCTCTTGGGGACCACGCGGTGACTGGAAGCGTGGGACGCGAGCGAACTACTTCTATGGTATCGCAAAGGACTCGGGTTTTCTTGTTATAAATCTGATCGAGCATGATCCCCCGGGGTTGATTGGCTATATCGATCGCGGTGGTGTCAGAGGACGAATCGTTGACGTAAGCATCGACCGAACTGATGGTTTGCCTGGCCGCATAGAAAATGTACGCGTGAATGCACGCGATGAACACGGAAGGACGCTTGATGCCACTGGAGTGGCACGCAACCATTTCGCCATGGAAGCTAACCCGCACCAATTTGCCTGGATGACCATGGTCGAATGGAATGGTGGCGAGTGGTTCGGTGAGTTCCAAGACGTCTGGGGCCCGGACCTGCTATCGAAGCGAAACATCGCTGCCGCCGGTTTCTAGATGCAATATGCGATAGCGGCGGTGCTTCTGCGCAAGGCGGTATGGGACTCGCCCGCCCGCTATCTGCCATATGAAAAGAAGCCCGCCGCCGGTGCCAGATAGTGGGCAGGTTGCAGTGCCCGGGCAGTTTGAAGGCCAGATCACAGGTTGAGCTGACGGGCACAGCCGTTGGACGTAGTCCAAGCGTGCGCCTGACTGCGCCTGCCGAGGCCACCATGCGGAATATCTCTCCGCTAGGGCGCATGCCGTTGCTTATTTAGAACCCTATAAAACCCAACAACTGGCCAGTCGCCAGTTCCGCGCTTTAAACAGAGCGTATACATCCGAGGCGAATCAATCGCGCGGATAGATCGCAAGTTCTATATGCCATTTCTTGTGACGGTGCCTTTGACACACAAAGATGGTACATTGTGACTGCGTGACCAAAGGCGTACTGTGTCGTGGCGTTCATCTAAAACCGACCTTTCGAGCGCAATTTCATCACCAGCAAGCACCGGCTTGAGAAAGTGCAAGCTAACTTCAGTTCCTGGTTGTGGGACACCGTTGAAGAAACCGGCCATGATTAGGCACCCGAGATGGGGAGCCGACACAAGCAAGGACGGGAAGCCATATATTCGCGCCGCTTCCTGCGATGCGTGCGGATTCATTTCCAAATCCGGGCGAGCTTCGAACAGAGCAGATACGGCGGACCTTTTGAGAGGAGACGACCATGTCAAACTGCGTGAATCTTGAATATCTTCGTCCGATCGGGGCTTTGATTGCCTGTCAAACACAGAGTCTAGTTCCTGCCTAAGTTTCCAAGAGAGTGAGACGCTTACTGAGAGAACAGGTGCCCCAGATTCCAATTTGGCCGCCGTCTCCAAGTCGACGAATTCTCGCCCCCCCGATATTCTATGCCCTACGACGCGGGTCTGCACGACGAGCGGATCACCTATTTCAATTGGCGCTCCAAAGATCCAGGTTGCTGAAGACGTGACCGCTCGTGTAGCTCCAGGCGGTAAACGGCTGACGGGGATGTTAACGAACGGTTCGATATTTACTGCGGCGAGAGCTCCCGGAAGGAAGGGCTTCTCGAACGCCCCCAAGGCCCGTTCCAGACGTTCAATCTGCTCACCGGTGAGTGCAAGGCGACACGGTGCGGTAGCATAGCCCACTCGGAATTCATGCCGGGTCGAGTTGTTCGTCATCACGCACCATTACCGTCAGAACAGCGAAGCGAACCGTCCAATCGGGCAGGACAATCACATTTCTCCGGGATAGTTAACAAGATGCGACCTGCAACTGACAAAATCGGCGGGTGAAACTTGTCGTGCCCTCCTGTAGCAAACCCGCTGCAGCACAATAAAACGCCCGGTAAGTACTCTGCTTCCGATCCGACGGCTGCCTTGCCGCCGAATGATGACGGGGCATTCAACGGATGTCACCGGCTGAACGGGGTGAGGGAAAATCCGATGACTCAAAGCTTTGATTTCATTCAAGTTGAACGTGAGGGCCACGTTTCGACTATCACAATAAGGCGACCTGAAGTTCTAAATGCGCTGCACCCGCCCGCATGCTTGGAAATGTGCACTGCACTGGATGATTTCGAATCAGACCCCGAGTCTTGGGTTGCAATCCTGACCGGGGAGGGGGACCGCTCGTTCTGCAGCGGTGATGATCTCGGCTGGACCGCTACTCATGGACGGGAGGCGCAGGTGGCTGCATTCCGCGATCTTCTGCCTCGTGGCGGCTTCGGCGGCATGACCCATCGGATTACTCGCAAACCGATGATCGCCGCGCTCAACGGAACTGCAGTCGGCGGAGGATTGGAGATCGCGCTCAACTGCGATGTTATGCTCGCTGTGGAACACGCGAAGCTGGGGCTCGTCGAAGGCCGCGTCGGTTATATAGCAGCGGGCGGCGGGGTTGCATGGTTGGTTCGGAAGATTCCGCATAATATTGCCATGGGCATGATACTCACCGGCGAACTGATCGGTGCGACAGAAGCGCAACATTGGGGTCTGATCAATGAAGTGGTTGTCAAGGGAGATGTGCTGAAGGCAGCCAAGCGATGGGCCGACAAAATCTGCAAAACTGCACCCTTGTCGCATCGCGCCGCAAAGGAAATTGCGCATCTCGGGGCTACCAACGCGCCCGAAACGCTTCGCCCTTTCCCCGGCCTAGATAATTCTGAAAAACGTTTCCCCGCAACCATGGCCGCTATGTGTTCCGAGGACGCGATGGAGGGGCCTTTGGCATTCATGCAGAAGCGGTCACCGGTTTGGAAGGGCCGTTAATATGTTCGACCAGGAACTCGTCTTGCCGAACATTCTGCGTCGCCGCGCCAGCGAGGTGCCGGATCACATCTTCCTGCGCACCACGGATGGAAAGATCTTCACATATTTCCAAATATGGGAAGAGTGTAAGCGATGGGCCCAGGCTCTCGCTGCTCTTAATGTTTCACAGGATGATCTAGTGGCAGTCCTCCTGCCGACTTCGCCGGAAGCGTTTTTCGCTTGGATGGGCAGCAGTTTGCTGCGGGCCCGACAAGTCCCCATCAACACTGGATACCGCGGCACCATTTTGCAACATGTTCTTGAGAACTCTGGAGCACGGCTGATCGTGATCGATGCGGTGCTTGCCGAACGTCTGGCCGGTATCGATCTCAATAAAACGAAAGTCGAAAAGATAGTTGTACTAAGTAATGATCCGCCCAACTTGGGAAGGACCGTGGTCGGGCTCGATGCATTTTTCGCCGATAATTGCCACGAAGCGGACCTTCAACTCCCTCAAGGTCACGATGTCGCCAGTATAACATATACCTCCGGGACGACGGGGGCATCCAAAGGCGTGGTGGTCTACTGGGCTCAACTGTATGAAACCTCCCGTAATCCACTGGGGCATGGTTTATCTTCAAATGATTGTCATTACTCGGCTCTCCCTTTGTTCCATGTCAGCGGTCAAATGCCCATCTATCTGATGGCGTTAGTCGGTGGCAGTGTAGTTATTCGCAGCTCATTTTCGACCAAGGATTTTCTTACAGACATTAAGCGTTTTGGTTGCACGATTACGGTCGTTCTTGAAGCAATGGCAAATTTTCTTCTCAGCCTGCCCGAAAATCCGGACGACGCGGATATCCCGCTTCGATATATAATGACGGCACCTATCCCCGCGAACATCGATCATTTTCGTAAACGGTTCGGCGTAAGCGTGGCTACAGCCTACAATATGACGGAAATTGCCACGCCTATTGATGGAGGGGGGTTTGTGATCGATGGGACACTCCCCAAGAACTACTGTGGCCGGGTGAAGCCGCCGTTTGAATGTAGGGTAGTTGATGAAAACGATTATGAAGTTCCACATGGGCAACTCGGGCAACTGGTCGTCCGTTCAACCTCACCATGGACCTTGAACGGCGGATATCTCAATGACCCCCAGGCCTCCGCGGCTGCATGGCGGAACGGCTGGTTCCACACGGGAGATGGCTTCATTCAAAACGCGGAGGGCGAATTCCTTTTTCTTTGTCGTTTGAAGGATGCAATCAGGCGACGTGGTGAGAACATCTCGGCCCAAGAAGTCGAAGCGGAAATCTTGGCGCACGACGGAGTGCTTGCGGCCGCAGTAATTGCGTATCCCTCGGAACATGGCGAGGACGACGTTAAGGCTTACGTACAACTGCAGGACGGCGTGAAATTCGATCCCGTGGAGTTGATTGAATTCCTGGCACATAGGATGCCTCATTTCATGGTGCCCCGTTATCTCGAAGTGATCGAGTCGATGCCGCTGACCCCGACCAACAAAATACAAAAGCAGGTTCTTCGCGAACGTGGGAACAGTGCGGCCACGTGGGATCGCGAGGCGGCCGGTATCAGGATTGCCCGGTGAGAGATCCCGTGCCTTGAATGTGCAGGTGGTCCACCGGCCTATCTAAAAGAGCAGCATCCAACACTTTTGCGACAGGCTAATTGTCTGCGAAAGCAATCGCCATGAGCGACAAATGCCCCGCTCACAGCGAGAGAGCATCGATAGCGGAGGGAGGGGATAATGACAGTTAGCCAAGACACGTCCGCCGGGCGCCAGAAGAGTTTCCGGCGGATTCTATTCACCGGCTGCGCAGTCTCGACATTGTTGATGATCGAGGCGGCTCCGGCATATGCGCAGGCGGTTTCTGCGCCCGCCCTGGCGCAACAGCAGGGCGGCGCCGAGGCGGTGCCAGACACGATCGGTGAGATCATCGTGACCGCGCGTTTGCAGTCGGAAAGCCTGCAAACGGTTCCGGTGTCGATCACTGCGGTTACGGGCAAAGATCTCGATCGTTATAACCAAACTCAGATCGCATCGTTGGCGGCGCAGGTTCCCTCGCTCTCGATCACGCTCGGCAGCTCAGGTTCAGGGGCTTCGGCCAGCCTGCGCGGCGTTGGTTCGTCGAACATCTCGGCGGCCTTTGATTCGGCGGTGGCGCTTGATTTCGACGGTGTTACGGCAAGCTCCATGCGCCTTCTCCAGGGGGGGGTTTTCGACGTAGCCCAGGTGGAAGTGCTCAAAGGTCCGCAGTCGCTCTACTTTGGTAAGAGCGCCACGGCCGGCGTCCTTTCGATCAAGACGGCCGAACCTACCGCGAACTGGGAAGGCCAGGTCAAGCTCTCTCATGAGTTCGTGCAGCGCGGCTATTCCGCGTCCGGCTATATTTCCGGCCCGCTCACGGACCAGTTGGGTGTCCGTCTTGCTGCCAACTATACGAATATTGCAGAGCAAATGCACATTGTCGTCCCAGGGGTTATAAATCCTGACAAGGGAGAGCGCGACTTCAACATTCAGGGCACGCTGGATTGGAAGCCATCAAGCACGTTCCGTGCAAATCTGAAGTTGAAATACCTCAACCTTTCGCAAGATTCTACCGATGGGTACTTGCGCGTCAGCTGCGGGGCCAATGGTGTCGCTGAACCGATAAGGCTGTTTGGTGGCGCGGTATCGATTCCCCCAGGCTATTCGTGCCAGGGTTATACGGGCAATAACTTCTTCCTCCCCGATGCCGCTCCGCCTCTGGTCGTGAAGGGGGCTGGTGGTGAGTCCCTAAAGGGTGGTTCGCCCTACAACAAGTTGGATATCTATTTCACGCGACTGCGGATGGACTGGGATGTCAGCCCAGACTTCACCCTGATCAGCACGACAGGCTATCTGCAACAGGATTCAAACGCCTTCGACGAGTTCTCGTTCGGTGGCGTTTCCAATGGCTCTCCGGTCTTTCAGGGCGTCGCTGCCGGGCGGTCCTTTGGTGTTGGGCTTGGGGCTGCCTTCAATGGCCTTAAGCAATTCACTCAGGAATTGCGTCTTGCCAGTCATTTTGACGGACCATTCAATATCCAGATCGGCGGTCTTTACGAACATAGATCGATTCAGTTCAATACGGCTCAGGATGCTGCAAATATTGCGCTGGTTGCAGGACCCGATGCAGTAACGGGTTTTACATCAGACTATTACAAACAGGTGCCTACGAAAGCCAATGCCTACTCCCCGTTCGTCAGCTTTACCTATGAAGCAACAGACAAGTTTCAGCTGTCTGGCGGTGTTCGGTGGACTTCCGAAAGCAAGGTAGCGACTATTAAACTACCTTATGTACACGCCGCCCTGGCTGCTAGTGGGGCCTTCGTTTCGTCCGGCTTCGATTCCGGGCCAATCCGTTACAAAAGCGATAGTTTCTCGCCCGAAGCCACATTGCGGTACAGTTTCACGCCGGATGTGAATGTCTATGCCTCGTACAAGCAAGGCTTCAAGTCTGGCGGTATTGACAACAGCGTTCTGGGCACTGCGAGCCTGAATGGTTTTCTCAGCTCCGATCCTGCTGCTCGCGCTGCCGCAATCAATTCTGTGGTATATAAACCAGAGACGGCGAAGGGCGGAGAGATCGGCCTCAAGTCCCAGCTTGATGATCGTAAGATCACCCTGAATGTCACGGGGTTCTACTATGTATTTACGGATCTGCAGGTTCAAGCCTTCAACTCCCGTACAATTCAGTTCAATACGACCAATGCGGGTCAGGTCACTACGAGGGGTATTGAGGTAGAGTCGTCATGGAGAACGCCAGTCGAAGGATTGAAGGTGTTTGGAGCGGTGTCGCTGCTTGACTCGAAGTTCACCAAATCCTTCATTCCTGACCCGACGAATCCTTTCGATTTTAACGGTCGCGATGTCGCCCGTGCGCCTAGTTTCTCAGGAAATATTGGATTCGACCTCCGCGGGACCATTCTGTCGGGTATCGAGTTCGGGTTAACCGGAAATGTTAAATATAGTGGCAAATATTACGCTAATAATGCGCCGGTAATTAACACCACTGTGAATGTCGTTCAATCCGCATATGCTATCGCCGACTTGGCCGCGTCTCTGACAATTCCTGACAGAGGTCTGGAGCTCTCCCTGATTGGCACAAATCTCAGCGGAAAGCGCTTTATAAATAACGCATCTGGACGTCCGTTCCTGTCGGCTGCTGGAGATGACTATTATCAGCAATTGAGCGAGGGACGGAAGGTTACGCTTCAACTCTCCGCCAAGTTCTGACCTGATTGGCCGCTGTTTCCGCGTTCGGAGATGGCGGCCATTTTCTGGTTTGGAGAAGGCTGCATTTTTGGAGGCAAGTAGGCATCAGCTTGGCCGCGCTTGAGCGTAGCCAAGTGACATGCGTCAGCATCATTATTATTGCGGGCAGAGCCTCCTGTGGGAACGATGGCCAACATAATCAATCGGCTGCCCAACGCCCGGGCTGTGCTGGCGTTACATTAAATGACCCGACGGTAGATGGTCTGCCTCGATGTGGTCCACATGCGACATCAGGCAATCCAGCCACACCGCGCAGCATCGCGCGGGCCGGGCCGTTGATGCCCGCCCGCCAGCCCGATTGCATTTCGGCCGATTGAGCAGGCTTCGCGTTTTTCAGAGCCTCAATTTGCCCGGCCCCTTACCCGCGCGTAGGTCCGCGGCCTGACTGCGAATGAATTGGCGCGCCGCGTTCAACTCATCTTCGCTCAAGTCATCGAATCGCGGCATGCCGTTGGCGACCAGCGCGCCCTGCTGGACCACGGAGCGGAACGCTTCGGCATCCTGCGGCACGGCGGAGGCGCGCAAGTCGGGGGCGATGCCAGCAGCGACCAGGCCCATGCCGTGGCACTGGATGCAACGACGGCCCACGACCATTGCGCCCTTGGCGGCGAGCGAAGCGTCAGGTTTGTAGCCGGGGTCGGCAATGGGCTTGATGCGAAACGGCGGCGGCGCTGGCGGAAGTGATGCCTTCGCGTCCAGTCCAAAAGTGAGGATGCGGCGCTTCTGGGTCCGGTAGTCGAACGTTGCGCTCCCTAGAGCGTTGGCGATGGCGCCGGCACTGGTATTCATGCCTACGACGACGCTGACGTATTGCCTACCGTCGACCGAATAACTGATGGGGGCGCTCAGCACGGCATTCTGGGCGTCGAAATGCCATAGTTCCTTGCCATGGTCGGCGGAATAGGCGCTGAAGCGTCCGTTGACCTGCCCCTGGAACACCAGGTTGCCACCCGTGGCCAGCACACCACCATTGAAACCACCCAGGGTCTTTACTTCCCAAGCTTTCTTTTGCGTAACTGGATCCCAGGCCAGCAGGGCACTGGTATTTTGTAGTGGGTTGTCCAGATCGAACAGGACGTTGAAACCCGGGTCAGAGGAGTGCCCGGGCGCTCGCACCCACTTTTTCGGGTCAATGCCTTCGGTCGAGTAGATCACGCCCGCCTCAAGCTTCGGTATATAGGCAAGGCCAGACTGAGGGCTGAATGCCATGGGCATCCAGCTATGGGCACCGCGGCCGCTGGGCCAGAGTTCGAATGGCTTTCCATCGGGCATGCGCGCAGCGGCAACTTCGACGGGGCGCCCGGTCTTGATGTCGATCCGGGTTGCCCACGTAACCTTTGCAAAGGGGCTTGCCGAGATCAACTTGCCGTTGGTTCGGTCGATCACGTAGAAGAAGCCGTTCTTGGGAGCCGTAATCGCCACCTTGCGCATCTGGCCGGCGATTTTCAGATCGGCCAGCTGGATATCCATCGCAGCGTTATAATCCCAAGTCTCCCCCGGATTCACTTGGTAATGCCACTTGTACGCGCCTGTCTTAGCGTCGAGCGCGACGATCGAGCACAGGAACAGGTTGTCGCCCTTGCCCGCGCTCCGGATCTTCTGATTCCAAGGCGCCCCGTTGCCCGTTCCGATTAGGATCGTGTCGGTCTCAGCGTCGTAGGCGAATGAATTCCACGCCGTGCCGCCGCCGCCGTATTTCCACCATTCTCCCGACCAGGTCTTGGCAGCCATTTCCTGGGTCTTGTCCTCGAAGCCCTTGGCAGGGTCTCCGGGGACAATGAAGAAGCGCCACAGTTGCCTGCCGGTCTCAGCGTCGAATGTGGTCACGTAGGCCCGGATCGAAGCCGAATCCGCGCCACCGTGTCCGATGATCACTTTGCCGTCGAACAACCTTGGCGCCCCGGTGATGAAGCGCCCGTCATCGTCGAAAGTTTGTACCGACCAGACTTGCGTGCCCGTCTTGGCGTCCAGCGCGACCAGCCGTCCGTCCGGCGTCCCGGTGTAGACCTTTCCGTTCCAGTAACCGACGCCCCGAATCCCCCAGCCTTGGCGCAACCTTTGTCCCGCTCGTTCGCTGGCCTTGGTGTCATGCTCCCACAGCTGCTTGCCGGTCCTGACGTCGACCGCGCGAACCACTCCAAGTCCGTATGAGACATAGAGAACGCCATCTACCTCGACCGGAATGGTGGCGGTGTTGCCCGCCGGCAGGTCCATGAACCAGGCGAGCCCCAGTCGGTCGACCGTTTGTGCGCTGATCTGGTTCAAGGGACTGAAGTGTTGCTCACCGTAGGTCCTGCCGTATCCCGCCCAATCATTTCCGGACGAGTTGTCCGCCAAACGGGCGTTATCTTTCTGCGAAGGCTGTGCCTGATCGGTTCCACTCGCCGTCGAAGGCGAGCAACCGGCGAGCAAGAGGCCCAGGCCTACCGGCAAGACTGCGCAGATCAATTCCCTGTTCATTTGTCCCATCCCGTGATTTCACGTTGTGAATTTGCTGATTCCGTCACGTCAAACGATCAGCCCAGAATCCCATCAGACGCGGGTGGCGGCGGGATCAAAGACAATAACGATCTTACTGAAATTCGCGCCTTGCGCTTGAGCGCGATAAGCATCGGATACTGCATCGAAGGGGAAAGTGCGGGCAATGTCAACGGCGCGATCGGGCCGCGCTCGACAATTTCAACCAGCGCCCGGCGCTGGGCATCATTGAGGATCGATGGCTTGCCCGGAGCCTTGCCATCCGGCAGTCCCTCGGCACCACGAGCGTTGAACCGGATCACCCAGTCGCGCACAATCTGAAGCGTCACGCCCCCGATCTTCGCTGCCTCCTGATCGACGGGGATCGTCGGGTCCGCTTGGCGCAGCGATGGAGGCCAGGAATACGGTCCGGGTCAATCCGGGCGTCAAGCCTCAAGTGTTCTTGACGGTCCCCTTGCGATATAGCGATCGATCAGGTTGTGCATGTGAATGATGCGGCTTTCCTGATAGCTGCCGAACAACATGCCGTTGCGGCCGTTCGCGCGCGCGGCATGCATGCCGGTCTGGACATGCGGGAGGTTGTCCATGTCCTGGTCGAACACGCCACCCAACACACCGAGTTCGGCCGCCGCGGCGAAAGGCTCGGCATCGGTCAGGCAGTGGATGGGAACACCCTTTGGCTTGGGTTGGCCCGGCGTGTCGCGCTGCAGCAGGATGATGTCGAAGATGCAGCTGTCGGGATTGTTGCCATCCGGCCGGAAGCGGTAGACGATGTTCGCGAGGAAGCCGCCCCAGATCTGAATGTTGGGGAACACCCAGTAAAGGATCGGGTCGAGCATCTCGGCATCGGTCACCTGGCTGAAATCCTTGCCGAACGCTTCGCCGAATCCCTTGCGGTTGAGCGCGGCGGTGAATTTGCGCGTGGTCGTTCCTTCAGGCACCGTGACGGGCTCACCCGAACTGATCCGGCCGCCCTGCGCGATCATGCTCTCCCAGATCTGCTGCTCGGGCACGCCATCGAGGTGCGGGCTGGGCAGGCAGTTGGCGGTGAGCAGCCGCGTGATGTGATTGCTCAGTATGTCATATTGCGAGTTGGCATCGGCCGTGAATGGCATGATCTGCGGGTGGGTCGCGATGACATGGTAGGATTCCATGAACGCCTCGAGGCCCGCCTTCCAGTTCACAGGCATCTTCTTCTGGACATGGATGATCTTATGGCAGTTGCCGAGGTCATAGGCTTTGAAGTGCTCGGGCAGCACCTCGAGATATTCCTCAAGCGGGCCGGCGGCCGGATCCGGGTTGACGAAGACGAAGCCCTGCCACACGCCGACCGGTGCCTGCGGCAGTTCTAGCGCCTGTTCGCCGGCATATTCGAAATCCTTGGCGCAAGGAATGAACTTGATCGAGCCGTCGAGATTCCAGGTCCAGGCGTGATAACCGCACCGGAACGCGCTCTTGCACCCGTCTTCGGTAACAAGCTTGCGTCCCCTGTGCAGGCAGGAGTTGTGGAAGGCCGAGATCTTGTCCGCCGAGGTTCGCACCACGATCAGCGAGATATGGGCGATGTCGTAGACGATATGGTCGCCGACCTCGGGGATATCCTCCGCGCGGCAGGCGAACTGCCAGACCTTCGACCAGACATGATCGACTTCCTGCTGCGCGAACTCGGGGCTGGTGTAGCGCCTGGGGTCGAGGCGCATGTCCGTTTGCGCCGGGTTGTCGGAGATACGCAGGTGCGCAGGAACCGGGACCGTCTCCTGATCCAGCAGTTCCTGATAGGAAATCCCACGCGAAGGGGAATACACCTGATCCATGCACTTCTCTCCCATCCCAGGTCGGTGCGACGGGCGACTCGCTCGAAGTGGTCTCCGCGCGCCCAGCTTTTTCTTATCGACCCGGAAAGCAGAGTGACTTGACGCAAATCAAAAAAACAATTTTTAACGTTTCTTATTTATTTCGGACCCACGACAAAGGAGGGGCTCGGAAGAGCGGCGGTGCCTTGGCGGATGTCAGGCTGCCATGGCCCTGTATCGATCCAGCGTCGCCAAGGCAGGCTCCGGCCAACGCGAGAGGACCAGCAGGCGCTTGTGTCCGCCTGCGAGCGCAAGCTCATCCGTGATGCCCATGCCACCGTGGAACTGGATCATCTCGTGACCGAAGGGCAAAGCCGCCTCGGCGAGGTAGGCGCGGACTCCGTGCACATGGCGAACGAACGCCTCGGACTCATGCGAGACCATGGCCAGGTTGAGCAGCGCCCGGCCTTGTTCGACAACCAGATGTTGCTCCACCATTCGGTGCTGGATCGCCTGGAACGTGCCGAGCGGCTGCCCGAACTGCTGGCGCGTCCGCAGATAATCGAGCGTATCGGCGAACAGCCGCTCCATGATACCGAGCATCTCGGCGCTCCGCGCCAGGGAGGCGAGCACATCGGTATCGTGCAGGGCGGCCAATCCGCCTGGAACAAGCACGCCGGGCGTGTTCTCAAGAGTCAGGGACGCCGCCATGATGCCGTCGGCGAGGCGCCACGGCTGGCAGACCAGGCCGCAAGCGTCGCGGCGAACGAAGAACAGCTCCGTGCTTCCCTTCTGGCCCGGCGCGTTCTCGATCCGGGCGGAAATGACGAACCCATCCGCCCCATCGCCGGCAAAACAATAGGGTTTGGCGCCCGACAGCCGATGCATGCCCTCGGAGAAGGCGGCGCGCGTCTCGATATCGCCATTGTCTCCATGGCTGCCCGCCTCCTGATGCGCCAGAGCGATGCGCCGGGCTCCGGCCATCAGCGCTTCAAGCCACTCGTCTCTCAGAGCAGCGGGCGCATAGGCCGCGAACAGCCGGCCGGCGACCATGATGCTCTCGATCAGCGGCTCGCGCGTCAGGCCACGACCCAGCGCCTCGAATATTGTTGCAATCGCCGTGGGAGCGACACCCAACCCGCCTGCGTCTTCGGGAAACAGCGCCGCGATCAGCCCCAGCTCGGCGAGGGTGCTCCAATTCGCCGCTGAAAACCCCGTTGAGCGGCTTTCCTGGCCATAATGATCGATGACGAACCGCTCGACCAGCGCCTTCAGCATTTCTTCGTCTTCGGTCAGTTCAAAGTTCACGCAAAAACTCCCCTCGACGGCGTTTGTTATCATCGCCGGGAAGAAGCCTCCGCTCCCAAAAAGACTAGGTCGCATTGACAAAAGACTTGAGCCATAGGCGCGCGGCGGCGAGCTTGAGGAGGCTCTCGAACGAGAGGACGGTCTTGTCGTAGCGGGTGTGTCCCGACGTAAAGAGCCCGCGACACCGAATGACCTGCTCGACCAGTTGCTTACCGGCAGTTCGGTGAGTTCAGCGTTCGATCGGGGAGGATTGCTTGATACACTGAAGAAGGCGCTGACCGAGCGAGCGTTGAACGCGGCAATGGACCATCACCTGGCCAGAGATGGGAGTGCGGGCAACACCCGCAACGGCTAAGGCCGTAAGACGGCGGTGACGGATACGGGCAAGCTGGTGATCGACGTGCCACGCGACCGTGAGTCGAGCTTCGATCCGCAGCTGATCCCGAAATATCATCGGCGTTTCCCGGGCTTCGACGACAAGATCGTGTCGATGTACGCCCGCGGGATCCCGCAACGCCATATCGACGCGAATTCCGAGTTCAAGGACGTCTTCGACCGGATGTCTCCGACAGGTCGCATGGCGGCCGGACGAAATCGCGTATCTTGCGCTGTTTCTGGCCTCTGACGATGCAGCTATTGCACGCGAGGCGCATTTGCCGCCGACGCGGGGCTGACTGCCGCACATCCCTCGATGTGAGCAAACCCGAGCCCGCGGGAGCAGGCGATCATAACCGTCGGGAAGGGGGGCGGGCAATGGTCGGGATCAGCAGAAACCCTATCACCGCAAGGATGAAGGCCGTCATATGAACGGCTAGCGGAAGCTGATAGCTTCCAGACAGATCGAAGAGAAAACCGGCAAGCGGAGCGGAGCCGAAGATGAACAGCAGCTTTGGCAGATAACTCATGCCGAAAACCGCGGCCACGTTCGACGCGCCGAAAAATTCCGCGATCGCCGCTCCATGAAGGGCAAGGACTGGGTTGATGCAAATTCCAGCTGCTACGACTAAGGTCAGAAGGATCCAGTAGTCGTCCGCGAGGATCATGCCGCCGATGACAAATATCAGTATGAAAGCGTTAAATGCCAGGCAGCGGCGCGTTCCCAGACGGTCCGTGATTGAACCGAACAGGGGCGCGCCTATGAAGCCCGCGGCTGCAAAGGCGGACAGGAGCCAGGAAGCCTTTTCCAGTGAGAAGCTCCGCTCGACGGCCAAAGGTACGATATGCGTGGTAATCATCGTGCCTGTTCCAGCCAGGATGCCGACGCCAAGGCTCAGCAGCCAGAAGGACCGGTTCCCGAGTATCTCGGAACTGGTGATCGAAGCATGTGGGAGGGATTGCTGCGTTTCGGCCTCGTCCATGTTCCGTGGAGCCCGATCGATCACGAGTGTCATGGCCAGGGCGCAGCAAACAAACAGCCCGGCCAGCCCGGCGAATAATTCGCGCATCCCAAAAGAGCCGAGGACGAAAGCAGCGGCCGGTGGCGTACAGAAGAGTAATATTGGCATATTTATCAGGCCAAGCGCGCGCCCGCGATTTTCGACTACCCAGTTGCTCACGAGCGTTGATGCCGGCAAGGCGCCAAGCATGCAGGTGCCGGTCCCGATGAAGAAGGCATAAATCAATATGACCTCAGTAATATCGCGCGCGACCGCCAGCAGAGCAAATCCCGCTGCGTCCATCGAGGCTCCCATTATCAGGACAACCCGGACAGATCCGCGCGCAAGCCAGCGTCCTACCAAGGGTGACAGCAGGGACATCACCAATACTGCGGAGCCGATGGCGGTGGCTGCGATGCCGGTCGAAGTATCGTACTCACGGACCAGACTGGGCAGCAAGGGACCGAAACTTCCGAACGTGACTCCAAGCGCGCAGTTTTGAGCGAGCGCAGCGAGGCCGATCATCGACCAAGTCGCTTGCCGCGAATGTGTCATCGGGGGAATCGAGCCCTGAGTTCTCGCATCAGTTCCGGCCATCTGTTTCTCCCCCCGCACTCCAACGCGCCCATGCGGCGTTAAAGGCGATGCTGATGTCGAACCTGCAATGAGAGATAGACAACTCTCCTTTCTTGCAGGGGCTAGGGTTCGCCGGCGGAGCCGGCGGCGGGGCTGAATGCAGCAGGATCCCGCGCCGTTTGGAAATAAATCGGCTTTGTTGGAGCAAGGGACTTCTACGCCGTCGCTACAGGCGAGACCACCCAGCGGATCGCGTTCTCGATCAAGCGGCGATATACGAGATTGTCATAGGTCGTCTGGTCGTCGCCGGGCTGAAGGTAGACGAGCCGGCTGTTGCGGGCGCGCCTTGTCCAGCCGCTGAGGTTCGACCCGTCGGCATGGTCCCAGCCCTCATCGTCGAACATGCGGCCCTCCATCGCGGCTGTGGCGGTTCTCGATCTGATTGCATTAGATCAGCCGCTCTAGGTTATTGGTTTACCGCATTTTCCGAGTCGTCGGGTGATTCCACCCGATTAGAAAATGCCCTAGATGCCGCCGCGGGCTTCCCCTTGGGCGATCATTTGGCGGATCATTGCGTGCATCAGGCGTATCCGCATTTCCGTATAGCGAGCGAAATGCACGACACCCGTGCCGGAACTCTTGAGACCGGTCTGGACATGGGGCAGATTTCCCATATCCTGCTCGAACACCGGTCCGAGCGCGCCGACCATGGGGGAGGAGGACCAGTCCTCCTCCAGCGCCAGGCGATGTTCCGGAATCGGCTTTGGTCTCGCCCCGCCCTTCGGAACGCGCTTCAGGATGATCACGTCCATGATCGAGGTTTCGGGTTCGAGTCCGTTCGGCCGCCACCGGTAGATCACATTCGGCGCATAGCCGCCCCAAAAGCTCATATGTGGAAAGACATTGTACAACAGCGCGTCGAGCATCTCCGCGTCTGAGACGCTGGAATAGTCCCAGCCATCTTCCGCCTGCAGCGAGGTGCGCGTCGCCTCGCTGGCGTACATGCGCGCGGTCATGCCCTCCGGTAGCATTTCGGGTGCATCCGGCGTATCACGAGCGTTGTTCACACGCTGCTGTTCCGAGACGCCATCCGGTTGGCTCTCGTTTCCGCCGGATATGGTGCTGCCACCCGCAGCCTCCATCGCCTTCAAAATCCCCATATCGTCGATCTTGCGATCCGCGAGAATGGGGCTGACGACGCCGGTCGCGGTGAACTGGCGCGTCACATAATCCGAAAGCAGATCATACTGGCTATTCACATCGCCGAGGAACGGCGCGAGTTGCGGATGGGTGACGAACGTGTGGTGGCTTTCCATGAAGGCCTCCGCCATCACCTTCCAATTGCAGGGCACCACCTTGGAGACATGCGCCGCCTTATAGCGGTTGGGAAAGTCATAACGGTCGAGATGCTCAGCCAACGGTTGCAGCGTTTCCATCAACGGCCGGGCCGATGGGTCGAAATTGATGAAGACGAAACCGCCCCAGGTATCGACCTTGATCTCGGGCAAGCTCATGTCCTGACGCTCGAACTGCGGGAAATCCCACGCCATCGGGTTATGTTTGAACTTTCCGGAGCAGTGCCAGGCAAGGCCATGGTATTTGCAGCGGAAATCGACCTTGTTGCCGCTCTCGTCCACCAGCTTGCGTCCACGATGAAGGCAGCTGTTGTAAAACGCCTTGATCGAACCGTCCTGCTGGCGCGTGACAAGCACGCTCTTGCCGACATTCTCGTAGACGAAGACGTCACCCGCGTCGGGGATTTCTTCCTCGCGGCACGCCCATTGCCACACCCGCATCCATACATGACGGACTTCCTTCGCGAAGAAGTCGGGGTCGAAATAGTTGGTGACCGGCACGCCTTCATCGCCCAGGTCTCGCGTGGGACCCTGCCGCAAATGCTCGGGAACCGGGCGAGTATCCCGCTCCAGGATGTCCTCGTAGGACTCGAATGGATGCCGATCGGCGCGAGTTTCAGCTGCCTCTTCCATAGCGCTCTCCATCGATCCTCTGATCAGCGATTGTGTCATTGCCTAGTGAGCATTTGGTGTCGGGAGATGCAGATTGAAACTCCCCATTCTAATAGAAACAGGCCTGCCGCTACGGGGATGGTCGTCCGGGGTTGATCCGGTGGCGGCCCGTTCCGGTTTTTCCTCGCTCCGCACCGGCCATAGGTCACAGGAATGTCTCTCCTTTATAGAGGCCGCCATCCTGACGGATAACTGGCAAAGGTGGTAGGTTGTGACCGCATCTCCATTTGCCCATTCTGCGCCGAAAATCAGGAGTAGCGTAATGAAGGATGCCATAGGGGAGGTGGGCCAATCCGTCCTGCTCGATATATATCGCCGGGCGAACCTGATCTACCAGGCCGACGAGAAATTCCGCGCGATGATAATGGGCGGCCAGCTCCAGATCATCTACTATTCGCCGCGCGGGCAGGAGATCCTGTCGGCGGCGCTGATGGCCGCGCTCAACCACGACGATTATCTGGTCACCACCTATCGGGGCGTTCACGATCAGCTCGCCAAGGGCATTCCGCCGCGTGATCTCTGGGCGGAGTTCGCGGGCAAGGCCGCCGGCACCTGCAAGGGCAAGGGCGGCCCGATGCACATCACCCATCCCGAAACCGGCGTGATGGTGACGACGGGTATCGTCGGCTCGGGGATGCCGATCGCCAACGGCCTCGCGCTCGCCAGCCAGCTCGAAGGCGACGGCAAGGTGACGGTGGTCTGCTTCGGCGACGCGGCGACCAATATCGGTGCCTTCCACGAGAGCCTCAACATGGCGCAGGTCTGGAAGCTGCCGGTGGTCTTCGTGTGCCAGAACAACCTCTATGGCGAACATACGCCCCAAGCCATGTCGACCGGATGCAAGGAACTCATCGACCGCGCGCCCGGCTACGGCATCAACGCGATCCAGGTGAACGGCAATGACGCGTTCGCCATGTATGCCGCGGCCAGGGAGGCAGTCGATCGCGCGCGGCGCGGCGAGGGGCCGACCTTCATCGAGGCCAAGACCTTCCGCTTCTGCGGGCATCTGCTCGGTGATGACAGTCATTACATCCCGGCCGAGGAAATGGAGGCAGCCAAGGCCGTTGATCCGGTTCCGGCCTATCGCAAGGCGTTGCTGGAGCGGCAGATCCCCGAGGCCGATCTCGACGCGATCGACGCCGAAATCGCAACCACGGTCGCCGAGGCAGCCGAGTATGCGCTGGCGGCGCCCTATCCCGATGTCGACGAAATCCGCTTCGATGTGCTGGACGAGGAGATCGCGGCATGAACACGCAGACAGCAACGAAGGCGAAGAAGATCAATTTCACCCAGGCGATCAACCTTGCCATGGACGAGGCGATGGCGCTCGATCCGCGCGTCATCCTGATGGGCGAGGATGTCGCGGACGATCAGGGCGGCGGGGTGTTCACAGCGACCAAGGGCCTGTCGAGCAAATATGGTGTCGGCCGGGTACGCTCGACCCCGATCTCGGAGCAGGCGATCATCGGCGCGGCCGTGGGCGCGGCGATGGTGGGCTATCGCCCGGTTGCGGAGATCATGCTGATGAACTTCATCGCGGTGGCAATGGACCAGGTGGTGAACCACGCGGCGAAGCTGCGCTTCATGTCCGGCGGCCAGACCAAGGTGCCGCTCACCATCCGCACCGCGACCGGTGCTGGTGCAGGCTTTGGCGGGCAGCATTCCGACATGCTCGAAGCATGGTTCGCACATGTGCCGGGGCTGAAGGTCGTCACCGCTTCCAATCCGGCCGACGCGAAGGGTCTGCTCCTTTCGTGCATCTTCGACGACGATCCCTGCATCTTCATCGAGAACACGCTGGCTTATGGCGTTTCCGGCCCGGCGCCCGAGCCAGGCTATCGCGTTCCGCTCGGCAAGGCGGCTGTCGCGCGGGAAGGAAGTGACGTGACGGTGATCGGCTATGGCCCCGCGATCGGCCACGCGCTCGCCGTCGCGTCTGACATGGCGGGGGACGGCGTCTCGGTCGAGGTGCTCGACCTGCGCACGATCGCGCCGTTCGACGAGGCGGCGGTGCTCGCCTCGGTCGGCAAGACGCGCCGTGCCGTGGTTGTGCACGAGGCGGTGCGCAAGTTCGGGGTGGGGGCGGAGATTTCGTCGCTGATTCACGAACGGCTGTTCGCGGACCTCAAGGCGCCGGTGCAGCGGGTCGGCTCCGCCTATGCGCCGGTGCCCTTCTCGCCGGTGCTGGAAAAGGCCTTCCTTTACAGCCGCGAGGACATCGCGGCGGCAATCAACAGGACGATGGAACGATAATATGGCGACGGAAATCCGCATTCCCAAGATCGGAATCAGCATGACCGAGGCGACGCTCTCCGAATGGATGGTAAACGATGGCGACACGGTCGAGGCTGGCGCGCCGCTCTACACGCTCGAGATGGACAAATCGACCAACGAGGTCGATTCGCCTGCGTCCGGCACGGTGAAGTTGATCGGCGAAGTTGGAGAAGTCTACGAAGTCGGTGCCCTTATCGCCACGATCGAATGACGTGCTGAAACTCTACTCGTCGATCGGGCCCAACCCCTACACCGTGCGCATGTTCGCGGCGGAAAAGGGCATTCCTCTGGACATTCAGGAAGTCGATATCCTGAAAGGCGAGAACCGGCAGGACTGGTATTATGCAGTCAATCCGCTGGGTTCCACTCCCGCGCTGATCCTCGTCGACGGGACGGTCGTAACCGAGACGCTGGCGAGCTGCGAATATCTGGAGGAGGTCTGCCCCAAGCCCGCGTTGATCGGGGCGACACCGGAGGAGCGTGCCGCCGTGCGTTCGTGGGTCCGGCGGATCGACCTGAACTTCGTGCTGCCGCTGACTTTGGGATTCCGGGCGTCAGAGGGACGTCCCATGTTTGAGCCGCGCATGCGAGTCATGCAGGAAGCGGCGGCCCCCGACCTCAAGGCGATGGCGCAGGATTTTCTCACCCATATCGAGCAGCAATGCACCGGGCAGGACTTTATCGCAGGGCCGGCGTTCTCCCTCGCGGATATTCTGCTGTTCTGCTTCGTCGATTTCGGGCGATCTCTCGGTTACGACATGCCCGGCGAACGCCCTTGGCTGTCCGGTTGGGCCGACAGGGTGGGGATACGTTCGTCTGCCGTTGGTTGAAGAACCAAGAAGTCCCGCCTGAATATCGGTGTTCGGATGCACACGGCTGGCCGGCACACTTGCGCGTTTCGATAAGCAGCTGCGGCGGCTCGTCGTGGCGAGACAAAGGACTTGGAGGCGAGGATGGATCGTTTCAAAGGCAAAGTGGCGCTGGTAACGGGCGGGACCAGCGGCATCGGCGCCGCGACAGTGCGGCGCTTGGCCGAGGAGGGTGCGCGCGTCGTCTTCACCGGCCGCAATGCCCAAGCCGGGGAGCAGGTCGCCGAGGCCCATGGCGCGCATTTTCATCGCCATGACGTCGACGACCGCGCGGGCTGGGACACGTTGATGGCGGCTATCCGCGAACGGTTCGGCCGTCTGGACATCGCCTTCGCCAATGCCGGGATCGAGGGGGGCGACACCAATATCGAGCAGATCGGGATGGATGCGTGGGACGCGCTCGTCGCCATCAATCTCACCGGGCCGATGCTCACCGCCAAGCATGCCATCAGCCTCATGCGCGAAAACCCGGGAGGGCCTAGCGGATCGATCATTCTGAACAGCTCGATGAACGGCATATTGGCGCTGGGCGGCAATGTCGGCTATTCGACGACGAAGGGCGCGCTCCGGCTGCTGGCCAAGTCCGTCGCGATGCATTGTGCGAACCAGGGACTTAAGATTCGGTGCAATTCGATCCATCCGGGGATCGTCGCCACCCAACTGATCGAGGAAGCGATTGCGGGCGCCCCCGATCCTGCTGCCGCCCGGCAGCTGCTGGAGGGACTGTCGCCGATGAACCGGATGGCGACGCTGGAGGAAGTGGCAGGCCTGGTCGCCTATCTCGCGTCCGACGAAGCGGCTTTCATCACAGGTGCCGAATACCTTATCGATGGCGGCTCGACCGCCGGACTGAACGGCGTCTGAGCCTGCCGGCAGGCGAGAAGAGCAGCTCCCTCCTGCCTCGCGCGCGATCCCACGTTCAAGGGGCAGCCCCGGCAGCCGTCACCGCCCGCTCTATCTCCTCCCGCGTCGGATTGCGACGCAGGGTGAGGCCGCCATTCACCTGGAGATTTTCGCCGGTCATGAAGCACTCGTCGCTGGCGAGCCAGACGGCGGCGGCGGCGATGTCCTCCTTCGTGCCGATCCGGCCGAGCGGATAGCCGACAACGAAGCTCTCGAACATCCCCGGAACCTGCTTTGCCTCGGCGGTCATCGGCGTTTCGGTGAGGCCGGGCGAGATCGAGTTGGCGCGAATGCCCCGCTCGCCGAACTCATGCGCGACACAGCGGATCACGTGATCGGTTCCGGCCTTTGTGCCCATATAAGCGGCATGATCGTTCAGCATGATGGTCGCGGTGGCCGAACTGATCTGGATGATCGATCCGCCCCGTCCGCCGGACTGCCTGTCCATCGCTTCGATGGCGGCCTGGAAGAAGTAGAAGGGGCCCTCGTATTGCAGCGCCGTTATGCGGCGCAGCTCTTCTTTCGTGGTTTCCAGAAAGGGTTTCAGCAATCCCCAGCCGGTGCCGTTGACGGCGATATCGAGATAGCCCTGCCAGTCCCGCGCGGCGCGCATCATCGCGAACACGTCGTCGCGCTCGGCGATGTCGCAGGTGAGCGCAAGCCCGTCGAGTTCGCCCGCGATGCGGTCCAGCGCCTGCTGGTGGCGTCCGGCGACGACCACTTGCGCGCCCTCCTCACGAAAGCGGCGCGCGATGGCTTGGCCCATGTTGCCCTCGCCTGCCGCTCCAAGCACCAGAGCGACCTTGCCGTCCAGCTTGCCCACAATCTCTCCTTTCCTTTCCCCTTAACTCCGGAAGTCTCGGGGGGCGCAACTGTCGTGAAAGCTAGGGTGTGCTCACTTTTCAGCTATGGCACTGAATGGCCGCCAGCTAGACTGTAAAACGGAGAGGGGTGATGGATCTGGGACTGAAGGGCTTGAAGGTCATCCTGACCGGCGGCAGCCGCGGAACCGGGCGGGCGGCGCTTGAACTCTTTGCGAAGGAAGGCGCGGATATCGGCTTCTTCTCGCGGAATCAGGATCAGATCGACGACGCCATCGCCGCCTACTCCCGGCATGGAGTCAAAGTGGTGGGCAAGCGCGGAGATCTCGCCGATCTCGACGCCTATCCCAAGCTCCTCACGGGCATCGCTGACGAACTGGGCGGCTGCGACATCTTCATTCCCTCCGCCAGTGCGTCCGGGTCCAAGCTTGCCGGGGACTGGGAGGCCTGTTTCCGGATGGACGTCCTTGGAACGGTCCGCGGCTGTGAGGCGCTCCATGGCTATCTCGAGCAATCGCAGCATGGATCTGTCGTGATCCTCGCCAGCACCGCCGCGACCGAGACCTTCATCGCGCCACAAGCCTTCAACGCGATGAAGGCGTCCCTCCTAACCTATTCGGGGCAGCTCGCGCAGGCATGGGGGCCTGAAGGCATCCGCGTGAATGCCGTTTCGCCCGGCCCCGTCTTCTTCGAGGGCGGCAACTGGGATGACGTGAATCACGCCATGCCCGAATTCTTCGCGAAAATCGAGGCGGACCATGCGCTGGGCAGGATGGGAACCGTGGACGAGGTCGCAAAGACCATCGTGTTCCTGGCAAGTCCCGCTTCTGCGTGGACGACAGGGACAAACGTCATTGTCGACGGCGGTTTTACCAAACGAGTCCATTTTTAAGCGTTCGATGAGGCGCTGCTCCCTGTCTCGGTCGCGTGTCGCAGGCGTACGATCGCCAGGAACGATATCATGAAGCGTGCAGCCATTGTCGGCTTGACCGAATTTCCGGCTCAGAAGATCTCGGCCGGACGAACGATGACCAGCCTGGAGATGGCCGCCATTTTGGCGGTGCGCGCCCTCGCCGATGCGGGGCTTCGTCTTGCCGATGTTGATGGCATATCGATCGGCGGAATTTCTGACACCGATCTGTTCCAGCCCGCGATGATCGCCGAGTATCTCGGCGTGCAGGCGCGCTTTGCGGACGTCGCGGATCTCGGCGGCGCGACGCCGGCTGGCATGGTGTGGCGCGCCGCGGCGGCGATCGAGCAAGGCTATGCCGATGTCGTCCTGTGCCTGACCCCCGGACTCGGCTGGCCCGCCGAGCACGATATGACCGCCAAGATGCGTCGTTTCGGCACCTCGAGCTATCTGCCCGGCTCGCCTCAGGCGGAATTCGAGATTCCGTACGGACATCTGGGCCAGAATGCCCCCTATGCAATGATCGCCCAGCGTTACGCCCATGTGTACGGCTACGATGATCGGGCTCTTGCCCGGCTCGTTACGCATCAGCGGCGCAATGCCTGCATGACACCCGGTGCAATCTTCGAGACCGTGCCGGTGACCGAGAATGACGTGCTCTCCTCCCGCATGGTTGCCCGACCGATACGAATGCTCGAGATCGTCATGCCGGTATATGGGGGCGCCGCCATTGTTTTGGCGTCCGAGGAGGCGGCTAAGCCCGCGCGCAACCGGCCGGTCTGGCTGGTGGGTCACGGCGAGATGGTCGCCACCAAGTCAATCTTCGTGGCCGAGGACCCGCTCGATCCGCCGATCGCCAATGCGGCGCGGTGCGCCTTCGCCCGGGCCCGACTGACGCCTACGGATATTGACGTGACGCAGATCTATGACTGCTACAGCATCACCGTCATGCTCACGCTCGAAGCGGCAGGTTTCTGTCGCCCGGGAGAGGGCATGGCATTTCTGCGCGAGCATGATTTTACCTGGCAGGGCGATTTTCCCACCAACACGAACGGCGGCCAACTCGGCTACGGCCAGACGGGGCTCGCCGGAGGTATGGGTCATGTGGTCGAAGCCATTCGTCAACTCTCCGGGCGCGCGGGCGACCGGCAAGTGAAACGCGCGCGGAATGCCTTTGTGACGGGTAATGGCGGCATCATGGGCGAGCAGGTCGCCCTGATATTTCAGGGAGATTAAGATGGCGACACCGCGCCCCTTGATCGGCGCGACCGGCCGTCCCTACTGGAACGCGCTCGACGAGAACCGGATTGTCCACCAGCGTTGCGGAGATTGCGCCCGCTGGATATTCTATCCGCGCGTGGTCTGCCCCGGCTGTGGCGGCGGAAACCTTGCCTGGCATGAGGTTAGCGGCGCGGCGACGCTCTATACCTTTACTGTCGCCGAACTCGCCGTTTCGCCCGATTTCACCGATGAGGTACCGCAACTTCTGGCGATCGCCGAACTTGATATCGGCATCAGGGTGCCGACGACGCTGGTCGACATCGACCCCGACGATATTCGGATCGGCATGGCCCTCACACCGGTGTTCGACCATGAGACATTTGGCGATGTCACGCTGCTCCGCTTTCGGCCCGCTACGAGCGGCCCGGAATAACGGCGGCCGCTCGGTAGGTTTGATCGCTTGTTGAACGGCACACCAATCAGCTAGCGAATGTCCTTCGCTAGGACGATGCAGGATCGCCGTTATTTCAACAGGGCGCTTTGCGCTGGAGCCAGGCGATACTTCGTCGAAGTAGCGAATAGAATATTGGAAGCTCCCAAGCGCCGCGGTCGACCGTGGGCCACCAGTCCGCCATGGGTTGCAGGTCGTAGTGACCTCGGCAGTGGCCCAGCGTGTTGTAGAGAACTGCGCCTTTCCCCCAGTTCTTCAGGTACATGACCGGATGGGTCCCGGGCGCGTCTGCGCCTTCGACGAAGCCGGTGCCCGCTTCCGTACATTGGGTGTCGAGCAGGACATGCAGATCGCCATGCGTCTCCAGATGATAGAGCTCGTCGGTGGTTTCGAAGGGTTCGATCCCGTGCACCAGGGGGTGGGCCGGGTCGGCCACGCGAACCTGATAGGGCGCGATCGGCGGGTGCGAAATGAACTGCGAACCGAGAAGGTCCATGAGCAGGGGCGCGCTGCGGGGCGCATCCCACAGCCCGGACTCGGGTCCGTCGGTCAGCAGTTCGAGGATGGAGTTGGTTCCATGCAGGGCGAACCATCGCCCGCCCGCTCGCAGCCAGTCCCGCAGCACTTCCTGCGCCGGCAGGGAAGGGACGACATTGCATATGTAGGTGATCAAGATATCGGCATCGCGGATGGCATCGATCGCGTCGTAATTCTCGAACACACGGGTGCGGATTGCCGGCTCCTCGGCAAGGAGCTTCAACAGTTCGAGGCGGGCAAAATCGAGGTCGTGCCAGACTCCGCCGCAGATCAGGACGCAATCGATGCGAGGTGGCTGCTCTTGGGGCGGATCAACTTGTTCCATGGTGTCGGCCTTCCCGCCCGCGACAGTCAACTTCCTCTGGTTGCTACCTCGAAGGGGGCGAGTCACCTTCCACAATTGACAGGTTTACGCCGCGCACCAATCGGCCATCTATAGTGCCCGATATCTCGGGCACGGATTGGTAGCTGCGTCCCGTGCGATAATCGACGGATCGAGGAGAACGGGATGCAACGCCTTGAAGGCAAGATCGCGCTGGTGACCGGTGCTGGCAATGCCAGAGGATTGGGCGCCGCGACCGCCCGGCGCTTCGCCGAGGAAGGCGCAATTGTTCACGTGTCCGATCTTGACTCGGCGGGGGCCGAAGCGATCGCGCAGCACATCCGCGCGGCGGGCGGCAGGGCGGAGGTGCATAGCCAGGACGTGACCAGCGAAGCTGGCTGGGACGAGGTGATCGCCTCGATCGAGAATAGTCATGGTCGGCTCGATGTCCTCGTGAACAACGCCGGCATCGCGGTCCTAAAAATGCTGGATCAGCTGACGGGGGACGATTGGCGGCGGCAGACGAGCGTCAATCTGGACAGCGTGTTCTACGGCACCCAGCGCGCGGTGGCGCTCATGCGCAAAGTCGGCGAGGGCGGCTCCATCGTCAATATTTCCTCGATCGCGGGCTTGATCGGTGTGCCGGCCGGCGCCGCCTATAATGCGGCGAAGGGTGGGGTCAGGATCTTTTCCAAGGTGGTGGCGCTGGAGTGCGCGGCCGATGGCATAAGGTGCAACTCGATCCACCCGGGCCTGATGGATACTGCGATGCTCGACGTCGCCCGGACGGATAATGGCGAAGCACTCAAGCTCATGGCCGCTGGGGTTCCGCTCGGCCGGCTGGGCTCGCCGCTGGACATCGCGAACATGGCGTTGTTCCTCGCCAGCGACGAAGCAGGCTATATCACGGGCGCGGAATTCGTCGTCGATGGCGGCATCACGGCGATGTGAGGAGAACTGCGCTTATCAATATGGGCAGGTTCCGTTGGCGTCGCGCGCCGCCACTATCCGGTCCAAGGAAGAGGAGATTCGATAGCCATGAGCCTTAAGCCGGACGAAATCGCGGCCTTGGTCGGTGCTCTTTATGCGCGCGCGGGTGCGGGCGAGTGGGAGGCGGTTGCCCAGATGATGACCGACGATTTCGTCGCCAGCGAGGCGGCCGGGTTGCCGATGGCGGGCGATTTCCGCGGCAAGAATGGTTTGAAGAACCTCTTCCTTCTGGTGATGGGTATGGTCGATGTCTCCGCCCTCGAGCGCGAGGCGCTGACGGTGGGAGATGATTGTGCGATCGTTAAGCTGACGATGCGCTTCGCCGACCCCGCGCTCAAGCCTGCCGAGTTGTGCGAGTGGTTCCGGTTCCGCAACGGCAAATGCAGCGAGATCAAGCCCTATTATTTCGATCCCGCGCCTTTCCTCGCCGCCTGCGAAGCCAAGAAAAAGGAACGCTAAGCGCCATCGACCGGGAAGGCACGGACGCATCGTCGCGCGGCCGTCTACCCTAACGCTTTGAGCAGTCTTCAGGGCATCCGTGCTCACCTACACTTGGAACACCTTGAATCAGGGTGCAAGGAGAGTGCTGTGCCGTCGATTGCCGAGGGATTATTCACCGATGATCGCTCGCCCAGGCTGATCGGCGGACGCGATCCTGTGACAGGCCGGATCCTGTTTCCCCGTCCCTTCCGCGACGACAGCGAGCCCGTGGCCCTCGGAGAGACCGGGACGCTCTGGTCTTGGACCGTGCAGCGCTATCGGCCCAAGAGCCCTCCCTATGCGGGCCCTGAAACTTTTACGCCCTGGATCGTCGGCTATGTCGAGCTGCCCGGAGAGGTCATCGTCGAGGCGCGGCTGGTCGATGTCGCGATTGAGGATGTGCGGATCGGGATGACGCTGCGTCTGATGCCTGTGCTCCTCGATCCCGCGGACCCGGCATCCCCCCTCATTCCGGCCTTCGCGCCCATGGAGGCTTCAGTATGAGTGACGTCTGCGTCGTCGGTATCGGCATCCATCCCTTCGGCCGCACGGACGGCCTGTCCGGCCTCGACCAAGGCGTGTTCGCCGTGCGCCAGGCCCTTGCCGATGCCGGAGTGGAGTGGCCTGATATTCAGTTCGCCTATGGCGCATCCGATGCCGCCGGCAATCCCGACACCATGGTGGACCGGCTCGGCCTCACCGGCGTACAGTTCATCAATGTGCGCAACGGCTGCGCGGCGGGCGGGGCCGCCTTGTTCAGCGCGCAGATGGCGGTCAAGTCGGGCGAATTCGACCTCGGACTCGCCGTGGGATTCGACAAGCATCCGCGCGGCGCGTTCAATGCCCTCCCCTCCGAATACAATCTGCCGGACTGGTATGGCGAGGCAGGGTATATGGTCACGACGCAGTTTTTCGCCGCCAAGATCATGCGCTACATGCACCTGTTCGGCATTTCTCAGCAAAGCCTGGGTCGCGTCGCCGAGAAAGCCTTCCGCAACGCCGTGCACGCCTCGCATGCCTGGCGCCGCCAACCGGTATCTCTCGAGGAAATCCTCAATGCGCCGCTGGTTTCGGACCCGTACACGAAATACATGTTCTGCTCGCCTGCCGAAGGCGGCGTCGCACTCGTGCTCGCGAGCGAGAAGAAGGCGCGGGAGCTGGGAAAGCCTCTGATCCGGCTCAAGGCGGCAACGATGCGCACGCGCCCGCCGCATAGTTTTGAAGTGTTCGCGCCCTGCGTCGACATTGTCGAAGATGACAGCGGTCGCCGTCCCACCGCTTCCGCCGTCGCCTCGGCCGATGCCTTCGATATCGCCGGCATCGGTCCCGGCGATATCGACGTGGCCCAGTTGCAGGATACCGAGGCTGGCGCGGAAATCATGCACATGGCGGAAAACGGGTTTTGCGCCGATGGTGATCAGGAGCGATGGCTGGCCGAGGGGCGCACCGAGATCGGCGGCGCCTTGCCGGTCAATACGGATGGCGGCTGCCTTGCTTGCGGGGAGCCGATCGGGGCCTCGGGGTTGCGCCAAGTCTATGAAAATGTCGTCCAGCTGCGCGGCGCGGGCGAGGGGCGGCAGATCCCTGGAGATCCGAAGACGGCATACAGCCATGTCTATGGCGCGCCGGGCGTGTCCGCGGTCACGATCCTCGAGCGATAGCCTGGCCGGACCTCGGCGTCCTTGCGCGCTTGCCCCGCGCCTAGTCGGAAGAAGTCGCGAATGAGCGTTCCCTCTCTCAAACAACTCGGCGTGGTGTCGCAGCTCGCCTATTTCCCCGTCGATTTCGACGCCGCGCTGCGTCATTGGACGCAAGTGGTCGGGGTCGGACCCTTCTTCCTCCTCAACGACGTGCGGCTCGAAGATATGCGCTATCGGGGGAAGCCCACCGATGCCGTGTTTTCCATGGCGCTGGGTTATTGGGGAGACATGCAGATCGAGCTGATCCGGTGCGAAAGCGACGCGCCCTCGCTTTATCGCGGCGAATATGCCGTGCGCGACAGCCTGCACCACGTCTGCGTATTCGTGGACGACATGACCGCCGCACGGGCGGCCTGCGCCAAGGCGGGCGCTGAAGTGCTGATGGAAGGGAAAGTGGGCAACGATGGCGAGGTGATCTATGTCGATCCAGGGCCGGGACCGGGCCATGTGATCGAATTCCTGCGACCGATGTCAGACAGCGGGGAGCTGTTCGCGATGATGCGAGATGCGGCGTGTACATGGGACGGCACGGACCCGGTCCGTATCCTTGGTTAGGGCAGAATGCGCCATTGCGCTCGTGCCCAGTGTAGAACGACACTTCGGAATCGGCTAACACGGAACGGACGGAAGGCGTCGTCGTCCGTTTCTGGTTCCTGGTTCCTGGTTGCTCGTGCGGCTGGCCAGACCTATACTGATGCAGGAACGACGCGCCGCATGAACCTTTTGTCCCAGGATAATATCGACTCGGTCCGGATCACTTCCCGTGACAGTGTACGTCCCGCCGCCGTGGCCTTGCATCGCATTGCGTTGGCCTGCGGAATGCGTGCCGCGCCCGCTCACAACATCGCCGGTAAAGAGACTCCTGTCGACGCGGAGGGCAGGATCCTTGCTGCAGAGGTCTTTGAGTGGGGCGCCGATGAGCGAGCCTGGTGGCGCAACAAGAGGCTGGCGCTCGCCTCGCCTCTTACCGCCGCATGTCGGTTTGAAAGCGAGCCTTTTTGGGTGAACGCGCAAGGTTTCCATACCTTTGCCCCCAGTCCTTATCTCGACGAAATCAGCTTGGAGAATTTCGAAAAGCTCGCCTTGACCTCGGCGGCGATCGTGGTGCCGGTCCATCTGCCGTTTGGCCAGATCGGAGCAGTAAGCTTCAACTTGCTGGATCAAGAAAGAACCGATCTTTCCGAGGAGTTTTTCCTTTACCGGGATGGATTGGGATTCTTGTCGCGGCTCTTTATCTCGACCTATGTCCAAATAATGGGTTCTGATTTTGGCCCATTACCGCAGTCGCGATTGTCGAAAAGAGAGGTCGAATGTCTCAGATGGGCGGCCATCGGCAAAACTGACTTCGAGATCAGTATGATAATGGGTGTCAGCCATGCCACGGTTCGCTTTCATCTTCGGAATGCGGCTGCCAAGCTGAACGCGGTAAACCGCGGCCAGACTCTCTTCAAAGCTGCGCAACTGGGGTTCATCGCTTTCTGACGGTTCTAGCCTCGGCGTGGGCGACGATGCGCTGTCGACGCGACACGACGGAAATCGCGTTATTTCCTCAAAGCTAGCGTTTTGGAGAGTCGTCGAATATTGCGCTCAAGACTACCGGTACTGCCAACGTAACGCGATCAGCGGCATTCTCGATGGAAGCATCACAGGGCGGCATCGGATGTCGAGATCGAGCCGCGCATCGACATGTCTCTTGATGCCCTTTTCTCGGATGATGCATGGACATTGACCTAACGCCTGAAGATGAGGCTTTCCGAAACGAGGTCCGCGCGTTCCTGTCGGATAATCTGCCGCCCCACATCAGGCGAGGCGCGGCGCTCACGCCAACTGTCTTCGTGGAGCCCGAACTCGGGCAGGCATGGAACGCCATATTGCGCGAAAAGGGCTGGCTCGGCTATCAGTGGCCCGTGCAGCATGGCGGCACGGGCTGGACGCCGGTTCAGCGTTATCTGTTCGAAAAGGAATGCGCGCTCGCGGGCGCTCCCAACCTCACCGTGCTCAGTCTCAAGCTGCTGGCGCCGGTGTTGTGGACTTTTGGCAGTGACGCGCAGAAGGCCAATTATCTGCCGCGCATTCTCGCGGGCGAAGACTATTGGTGCCAGGGCTTTTCCGAGCCGGGATCCGGCTCCGATCTGGCGAGCCTCAAGACCCGCGCGGTGCGGCAGGGCGATAGCTATCTCGTCAACGGCTCGAAAATCTGGACGACGCACGCCCATCACGCGAACCGCATGTTCACGCTGGTGCGGACTGATCCCGGCGTCAAAAATCAGGCGGGCATTTCGTTCTTGCTCATCGACCTCAGCTCGCCGGGTGTGTCGGTGCGGCCGATCGTCAGTTTCGCCGGCGATCATGAGGTCAACCAGGTTTTCCTCGAGGATGTGGCGGTGCCTGCCGAAAACCTCGTCGGAGAGCAGGGGCAGGGATGGACAATCGCGAAATTCCTGCTCGAGAACGAGCGGGGCGGCTCCTGCCATGCGCCGAAGCTGAGCTACGATCTCAATGAGATCAGCGTCGCCGCGCGGGAGACTGGGGCCGCGCAGGAGGCGGACTGGTCTCGCAGAGTCGCGCGCCTTCGCCTCGGCGTCGATGCGCTGGAAATGATCGAGCTGAAGATCATATCGGACATCGCCGGGGGCAAGGCTCCCGGACCTCAGACATCGCTGACCAAGCTGTTGGCATCGAATTTGCGGCAGGAGATCGATCTGCTGGCAGCGGATCTGTATGGCCCGGCTGGTTTGCATCTACCGCTCGAGCGACCTTTTTATGGCGATGGTGCTCCCCAACCCGTCCATTCGTCGGGTGCTCAACTTGCCGCCGCCCGTTATCTCAACAGCCGGGCCTGGACGATCTTCGGTGGAACGAACGAGATCCAGCGTACGATCATCGCGAAATCCGTACTTGGCCTTTGACCGGGTAGGCCCAATTTCATGAGGGACAATAGTGTAATGGGCGGAATACCGGCAGATGTGCGCGCCTTGGCGGATCGGGTTGAAGCGTTTGTGCGGCAGGTGGTCGTTCCTTATGAGAGCGATCCGCGCCGGGATCATCACGGGGCGCCGACCGACGCGCTGGTAACGGAGTTGCGGGAGCGGGCGCGCGCGGCCGGGGTGCTCACGCCGCATATCAGGGCCGATGGCGCGCATCTGAACCAGCGCGAGACGGCCGTGGTGCTGATCCGCTCGGGCTTGTCGCCTCTGGGGCCGCTGGCCTGTAACACGATGGCGCCAGACGAAGGCAATATGTACCTCATCGGCCATGTCGGCACGCCCGAAATCAAGCAGCGCTTTTTGCAGCCGCTGATCGAGGGGAGGGGGCGCTCGGCGTTCTTCATGACCGAGCCAGCCGAATGGGACGGGGCGGGTTCGGACCCCTCGATGATGAAGACCACCTGCCGCAAGGACGGCCACCACTGGATTGTCAACGGGCGTAAGAGCTTCATCACCGGTGCGCAGGGGGCGAGCGCGGGCATCGTCATGGCGGTCTCTGAGGAAGCCGAGACGCGGGGTGGCGCCTGCATGTTCCTCGTCGATCTGCCCGATCCAGCGATCGTGATCGAGCATGTGCCCAATACCATCGATAACTCGATGCCCGGCGGGCATGCGACGATCCGCCTCGATGAACTGCGCATTCCCGCCGATCAGATGCTGGGCCAACCGGGCGAGGGCTTTCAGTACGCGCAAGTGCGCCTCTCGCCTGCGCGGCTGTCGCACTGCATGCGCTGGCTCGGCTCGTGCATCCGCGCGCACGAGATCGCGACCGACTATGCCTGCCGCCGCATGGCCTTCGGCAAGGCGCTAATCGATCACGAGGGCGTCGGCTTCATGCTCGCCGAAAACCGCATCCTGATCCAGCAGTGCGAACTGATGATCGACTGGTGCGCGAGCGTGCTCGATGCCGGCTCGCTGGGCACGGTCGAAAGCTCGATGGCCAAAGTCTCGGTCTCCGAGGCGCTGATGAAGATCGCCGACAATTGCGTGCAAGTGATGGGCGGGACGGGCGTGACCGACAAGACCGTGGTCGAACAGATCTTCCGCGAGGTCCGCGCCTTCCGCATCTACGACGGCCCGACCGAAGTGCACAAATGGTCGCTGGCCAAGAAGATCAAGCGCGACTGGAAAGCGGCGCAAGCGACGTCGGCGGTTTGTCCGTGACCAGCGTGATCGAAGCAAATTCGGGGACCATTCCGGTTCGTGAGGGCTTCGGCTTCGACGAACGCGCGCTGACCGCCTGGATGGAGCACCACGTCGCGGGTTTCGGGGGTCCACTGGCGGTCGAGCAGTTCAGGGGTGGGCAGTCCAACCCCACCTACCAGTTGGTGACGCCCTCGCGCCGCTACGTGTTGCGGCGCAAGCCAACCGGGCAACTGCTCAAGGGAGCGCACGCGCTCGAACGCGAGGCGCGGGTGCTGTCCGCGCTCCACGGCGCTGGGTTCCCGGTGCCCCAGATGCTGGGAACGAGCGGGGAAGAGCCGGTCATCGGCACCTGGTTCTACGTCATGGAGATGGTCGAGGGCCGTATCTTCTGGGATGCAACCATTCCCGGCGTCTCGCGCGAGGAGCGACGCGCGCTCTACGACGCGATGAACGCCACCATCGCGCAGCTTCACCGCCTCGATCCGCAGGCGATTGGCCTGGGCGATTACGGCAAGCCGGGCAATTACTTCGCGCGCCAGGTCGGCCGCTGGTCGATGCAGTATCGCGACGACCAGCTGGCGGGTCGTAACCCGGACATGGACGCGGTGATTGCCTGGCTCGAAGCGAACATGCCGGAGGAGGATGGGGCGTCGAGCGTCATCCACGGCGATTTCCGGATCGACAACCTGATCTTTCACCCCACCGAACCGCGCGTGCTCGCGGTGCTCGACTGGGAGCTCTCGACGCTCGGGCATCCGCTGGCCGACTTCGCCTACCACGCGATGATGTACCACATGCCATCGCACATCGTGGCCGGACTCGCCGACGCCGATCTGGCCGCGCTCGGCATTCCCGGCGAGCAGGACTATGTCGCGCGCTACTGCCAGCGCAACGGCCGCCAGGCGATTCCCGACTACGCCTACTACATGGCGTTCAACTTCTTCCGTCTCGCCGCAATCTTCCACGGCATCAAGGGCCGCGTCATCCGTGGAACCGCTGCCAACGAAAAAGCCAAAGAACGCGCCAAGGCCTTCCCCGAATTGGCAAGGCTGGCGCGCGCGATGACGAGCAGCTGATCGGGTTCTCGCCAGCTTTCGCTTCGCGGGGTAGGCGGAGAAATGCTGGAGAAATGGGCCTGAGCGCATCGCCCAAAGACGGGCTTGCATCCTCCGAAAAAAAACAACTATAACGGTTTTGTAGAAATTCTGCCCTAGCCGAGCTCCCCGTTTGCCTTGCCTAGAAGCCTCCAGACGAGCGCCAGCCCCGATCACACTTGGCCTTAGCGCGTTGTCTCGCTCCTGGGGCGTCCGCGCGAATGAATGACTGTCCCATCAAAACATGAGAGAGAAGATGCCATCGGAAGACTTCACCACGCGAACCGCGCAGGAGCAGATCGCTGCCCTGCCGCCACTCGTCATTCCCGAGAGCGATACGCTCGGTCCGGTCATGGTGCAGAAGCTCTCGATGACACAATATTACGGCGGCAGCTATCTTGCCCGCAACTCGACGATGATCCCGCATGTCACACACCACGACGAGGCGGATATTACGAATCTCGAGGTCTATCGCGAGGGGCTGGAGGCGACCGAGGCTGGCACCAAGATCGGCCTGCCGATCCTGCTTGCCAAAGCGACGACGGAGGCGCTGAAGGCCTATCCCAAGTTCAACGCATCGCTGAGCGGCGACGGCAAAAGCATCATCCTGCGGCATTATTATAACATCGGCATGGCGGTGGACACGCCATCCGGACTGCTCGTTCCCGTGCTCCGCGATCTGGACAAGCGGTCGCTCGCGAACATCGCCGACGAGCTCAGGGCGCTGACGAAGCAAGCGCGGGGCAGGGGCCTGCCGGTAGAGCGGATGAGCGGGGGCACCTTCACGATCAGCTCGATCGGAGGGCTGGGCGGTACCGGCTTCACGCCGATCATCAATGCGCCGGAAGTCGCGATCCTCGGCGTCGCGAAAGCCGCCTGGAAGCCGACGAGAGGCGCCGATGACCGTATCGACTGGCGCCTCATGGTGCCATTGTCGCTCAGCTATGATCACCGCGTGCTCAACGGCGCGGACGCGGCACGCTTTCTGACGTCGTTGGCGGAGATCCTGTCGCGACCCGAGGAACTGGGGAGATGAGCATGGGAGGGGACTTGTTCTCGGTGAAGGGGCGCGTGGCGCTCGTTACCGGCGGCGGCGGCGGACTAGGAGCCCGCTTCGCGCGGACGCTGGCGGCAAACGGCGCGAAGGTCGCCGTGATGGGCCGCCGCCCCGAGCCGCTCGAAGCGGTCGCGAACGCCATCCGTGAGCGGGGCGGCGAGGCGCTGGCGGTAAGCGCCGACCTCTCCGATCGCGCGGCGTTGGAAGACGGTTTCGACCAGGTCGAGGCCAGTTTCGGCTTCGTCGAAATCCTTGTCAACTCGGCGGGCGTGCAGGCGACGGCGCCGTTGGTCGATATGACCGACGAGCAGTTCACCTCGGTCATGGAGATCAACGTCCAGGGCCTGTTTCGCGCAGCGCAGATTGCCGCCCGGCGTCTGGTGAAAGCGGGCAAACCCGGATCGATCATCAATATCGCGTCGATTCTCGGCCAGATCGCCCGGCCTGAAATGGCCAACTATTGCGCCTCCAAAGCCGCCGTGATCCACATGACCAAATCCATGGCGCTTGACCTGATCGCGAAGGGAATCCGGGTCAACTGCCTGGCGCCGGGCTATATCGAAACCGACCTTACCCGCTGGTTCCTGGAATCACCCGAAGGGCAGGCTGCCCAGGCCCGGCTGCCGATCGGGCGGTTCGGCAAACTCGAAGAACTCGATGGTCCGCTCCTGTTCCTCGCGAGCGACGCCTCGCTCTACGTCGCAGGCGCGACAGTGACGGTGGATGCGGCCCACAGCGTCCGCATCATGGAATAGCAAACGTCCGTTCTGGACGAGATTCAAAGGATTTCCCAATGGCTGACACTTATGACGCAGTTCTCGTTGGCGCAGGCCATAACACGCTGACCACCGCCGCTTACCTCGCAAAGGCCGGGATGAGCGTGTGCGTGATCGAGAAGAATGACATTGTCGGCGGCGGCGTGGTCTCCCGCGAGGTGACGGCGCCGGGTTTCAGGCACGATACCCACGCCACCGGCATGATTCTGATCATGGCCAACCCGATGATCCGTAATGACGAATTGGAACTCCAGTCCAAATATGGACTTCAGTTCGACGCGCCGGATGGCACCTATGTCTCGCTCTATGCCGACGAGACCTGGATGGGCACGTTCGTCAGCCTCGACAAGACCTGCGAGACGATCGCCAAGTTCTCGCAGAAGGACGCCGACACCTACCGTGCCTTCGTCCAGCGGACGATCCAGATGGGGCCGATGTTCACCGCCGGCATGTTCAAGCCGCCTCTCCCTTTCGGCCCCTTCGTGGCGATGATGGACCAGAGTCCGATGGGCCAGGAGATCCTCGGCGCGATGCTGACCAGCGCGACCGACATGATCTGCCGCATGTTCGAGCATGAAAAGGTACGGCTGCACTTCATGAAATGGGTCGCGGAAGGCATGGTCGATCCCGATGAGCGTGGCACCGGCGTCTATCTCTATTTCGTCACCGCCGTGGCGCACACGCAGGAGGAGACCTCCGTTCGTGGTGGCACACAGGCGTTGAGCGATTCGCTGGTCCGCTGCATCGAGGCGCATGGCGGCGAAATCCGCACCAACACCTGGGTCCGCAAGGTCATCAACAGCGGCGGCAAGACCTCTGGCGTCCAGCTCGACAATGGCGAGATACTCACAGCCCGCAAGTGCGTGGTGGCCTGCATCCATCCCTGGCTGCTCGGCGACTATATTGAAGGCCTTGATGAGAAGCTGGTGGCCGACGCGCGCAAGTGCGAGCTGTCGTCGTTTGGTGCGCTCAACACGCACTGGGCGCTCCACGAGGCGCCGAGCTACAAATGCCCGGAAATCAACAAGTCGCTGCTGGTGGAATGCGTTCCGTCCACCGTTGACGAACTGCGCCAGGGATTGAAGGACTGCAAGAACGGCAAGCTGGCATCCAACTTCAACGCCGTGATCGCGCACCATACCAACCACGATCCGCTGCGCGCGCCTCCGGGCAAGCACACGCTCTATCTCTACAATTTCGCGCCGCTCGACCTCAAGCATACCGGCCCGATCGGCAACCGGCCGATCGAAGGGTGGAACGCGGAGATCCGCGACCAGTACAAGGAATGGATGATGGAGCAGTATGCCAGCTACTGCACCAACATGACATCGGACAACATCATCGCCAGCGCGGCGGAATCCCCTGCCGACATGGCCGAATGGTCGCCATCGATGCAGAAGGGCGATATCTTCGGCATCGGCAACTGGATTCATCAATATCTCGGCCGCCGCCCGACGCCCGCCCTCGCGCAATATGCGGTGCCTGGCGCGGAAGGCCTGTATCTGGCGGGGCCGTTCATGCACCCGGGCGGCGCGGTTACCGGCGGCGGCCGCGCGACCGCGATGAAGATCCTCGACGACATGGGGGCCGACATCTCCCGCGTGATGGCTATCTAGGAACTGGATATGAAGGTTTTCAGCTCAGACGGCAGCGTCCTCATGGAAGTGAAGACGCTGAACCGCGAAGGAAACAAGATCACGTTCACCGGGACAGTGATGGGTGCCATGCCGGTGAAGGGAATTCTGTCTCCCGAGGAGGCGCGCTCCTTCACGGCGCTGGTCAAGGGAAAACCCGGCCTCTGGTGGTTCCTGCTGACCTTCCTGTTTCGCAGCTCGGCCAAGTCGGGCGAGGCCTGACCTTCGACGGCGCGTTCTGGATGGATGCTGAACAGGATGGGATCAGGCGGGGATGCCATCAGCCCCCCTGCGGCCTGTCCCAAATGGCAGGCTCACTGTCGGCCATTCACCTTTATCCTGGATCGCGAACAGACAAGCTCGCGGGGGAAATAGGATGCTTGATCGTCTGAGCGATGCGGCATGGACGCCGGAGACGGGCTTGGGCGAAATCGAGGCCGAGGTACAAGCCACCGCACATAAGTTTGCGCGGGACGTGATGCGCCCCCTTGGTGCCCGGCTGGACAAGCTTCGGCCGGAAGAGGTGATCGCGGAAGGATCGGGCCTGCTCGATCTGTTCGGCCGCTATCGCGAGCTGGGACTCGATCTCGCCGAGGCGGGGCGCGGCCTTGATCCGCTCCGGATCGCCCGTCTTACCTACGTCATCAACGAGGAACTCGGCTGGGGCGATTGCGGACTGGGCTGGTCGCTCTATGCCAGCCGTTTCGCCCATGCCATGATCGGGCAGTTCGGCCGGGAAGACCTGTTTGCGATCTGCCCGCCCGACGCGATCAGCATGTGGTCGATCACCGAACCCAGTCACGGGTCGGACATGCTGGATTTCGCGAGCCATATCTCTCCGCCCGAAGCGGGTGGCGGCAAGAGCAATTGCGTCGCGATCCGCAAGGGCAACGGCTTCATCTTGAGGGGGCAGAAATCGGCCTGGGGATCGCTAGGCAGCATCGCCCATGTCTCGGCCCTGTTCTGTCGCCTGGATGACGGCAGCGGCGACCCGAAATGCGCGGCATTCATCGTGCCGCTCGACCTGTCGGGAATATCACGCGGAAAGCCGCTGGACAAGCTGGGGGTACGGACGCTCACCGATGCGGAGATCTATTTCGACGATGTCGAGATCCCCGCCAGTTATATGCTGTGCCCGCCCGAGGCCTATCCCCAGCTCGTCGAAGGGATACTCGCGGCGGCGAACCCCGGCATGGCGATCTTCGCCGTGGGCCTGGCGCGGGCGGCGTTCGAGCATGCGCTCGGCTATGTCAGGCAGCGTATCCAGGGCGGGCTGGCGATTTTTGAGCATCAGGCGGTGCAGCTCAAGCTCTTTGACATGTACCGCAAGATCCAGGCGGCCCGCGCGCTGATCCGCCAGACGATGGAGCATCATGCCGTCTATCCCGTCCGCTTCGAGAACGCCGTGAGCTGCAAGGTCACGGGGACGCAGACGGCCCTTGAAGTCGCCAACCAGGCGTTCGAGATTTTCGGCGGGAACGGCATTTCCCGCGAATATCCGATCGAGAAGCTGCTGAGGGACGCCCGCTTGGGGACGATCGCAGACGGCACGAACGATGTGCTCGCGCTGATGGCGGTCCGGGAGCGCTTCTGAGCTGGTGGCATCAGATATGGGCATCGCCGCCCAAGGAAGGTACTGCCTATGGACGCCTGAAGGCCGCGCAGGCGGTTCACCGGCCTTCCGCGTCAGCTTTCACCCAGGTCGATTTGCTGCTGGTGCCGGCCCTACAGGGTCGGAGCAGGTGCGGAGGCATCGCCCGCCACATACCAGTTCAGCCATCTGTGGAAATATTGATTGCCGGCCTCGTTGCGGCCGAAAAGCAGGTCGGCATGGGCGCCCGACCCCAGCCCTTTTTGGATGTCCAGGCCGATGACGTAATCCTCGCGGTAGGTGACATCCCGGAAAAAGTCCATGGCGCCCTCCACCGCTTCGCGGTCGGCGTCGTCGGCGATGGGTTCGCGGCGCAGATAATGGAGCACGGTGCGGTTGCGGTCGGGCGTCGGGCCGGGAAAGAGCTGGGCGACCTGGGTGATCTCCGGCGCGATGAACACCGACACATTGGGGAAGAAGATGCGCACGAAGTCATAGCCAAGATTTTCGCGCTTTCCCCAGTCCTTCCTGGCGACCCCCTGCAACTGATCGGCGATCGAGTGCTGCGGGAAGCCGATGCGGAGGTTCGGGCCGAACGCCTCATAGTCCATCCTGTTGGACGGGGTGCGCGGATAGATGGTTTCGGGGTGGAGCGACTTGAAGTGATAGCCTTCGAGATAGCCGTCGAACGCGATCTTCCAGTTGGCGCCCTCGATCGGCCGGCTTCCCAGATAGGTCCAGTGCGCGAAGTCGAGCGCCTCGAAATCCTCGAGGAGCCCTTGGAAATAATGATCGAGGTCGATGGTCATGCCGGGAGTGAGGCATGCGAAGATCATGCCGGCCCGCTCCTCGCACGGCAGCTCGCGCAAGCCGAGGCCCGACCTGTCCACTTGGCCGAACAAATTGGCTTCCGCGATACCCGCGAGCTGGCCGTCCGCGCCGAAGGTCCAGGCATGATAGGGGCAGACGAAGCGCGAGCAATTGCCCTTGCCCCGCGCGACGGGTGCTCCGCGATGGGAACATGCATTGAGAAAGGCTCGGACCTGGCCATTCCTGTCACGGCTGATCAGCAGGGGAACGTCGACCGCGTCCATAGTCTTGAAGTCGCCGGGGTTGGGAAGTTCGCAGGTGAACGCAAGCATCAGCGGGACCCGCTTGAACACGCGCTCGATTTCGCTCCCGAACCGAGCGGGATCCGTATAGCTCGCGGTCGGCACCTTCAGCACATCTTCGGCAAGGAAGGTGCTCTGGCCCACGACATAATCGAGCATTCTCGCGGCGGCGTCGCCTATACGTCCTTCCCGGGTCACGGTCATCCTCTCGCTTCCGCTATTTTTTCCAGCCATACGGCGGTGAGAAGGCCTGCCAACTGCTGAAGGTGTCAGGTTGGCAGTAGAGCTTGGCACTTTTGGTAGTTGCCCCTCGGCGACGCGCACGGCAGGCTCTCGAGGATGTCGGAGAGGATATCGTCGCCATGGGCATGGCTTGAAACGCCCCCACCCCACCTGAAAGCCTATCACGGTGAGGGGGTGTGGGACGAACGGACCATCTTCCAGCAAGCTGCCGGACTCGCCGAGCAGGATCCGGATTTCGTCGTCCTGATCGACGGCGACATCGGCGTTACCCGCGCGCAAGCGGTATTGGAGGCCGAAGCGCTATCCTCCGCGCTTTATGCGCGCGGTCTGCGAGCCGGGGATGTCATCGCTTTCCAGCTGCCCAATTGGCGTGAGGCGATGGTCATCAACCTCGCGGCGGCGCTGTCGGGCCTGATCGTCAACCCGGTGGTGCCGATCTACCGGGATCATGAAGTCTCGTTGATGCTCTCGGACTGTCGGGCGCGGGCCTTCTTCGTCGCGGGCGAATTCCGCAACTATAACTACGCTGATATGGCGGCGCGCGTGCAGGCCAGGCTGCCCGATCTGCGCCATATATTCACCGTGCGCGGCGATGGAGCGAACGACTTCGCGGCTCTGGTGGAGGAAGGGCGCTCCCGCCGCTTCACTCGTCCGAAGGTAGACCCGCTCGGTGTCAAGATGGTGCTCTACACCTCGGGCACGACGGGACTGCCGAAGGGCGTTCTCCACAGCCATGTGGCCATCTCCCATATCCTGAAGAAAAGCGGTGCCTATTGGGGCATGGAGGCAGGAGAGGCGACATTGGTGCCGTCTCCCGTTACCCATATTTCCGGCTATGCGAACGGGTTGGAGGCGCCGTTCGTCTGCGGTACGCGGACGATCCTGATGGAGAGCTGGGCCGCGCGGTCCGCCGTGGACCTGATCGAGAAGCACGATGTGGTCGGCACGGTGGCTGCGACGCCTTTCCTCGTGGAACTGGCGGCGGCGGCGCGGGAAAGCGGTAAAACACTGCCATCGCTGCGCTATTTCGCCTGTGGCGGCGCCGCGGTCCCGCCCGATCTGATTCCGGCCGCCAATGGCGCGTTCGCCAACCTGCGGGCATTCCGCGTATTCGGCGCGTCCGAAGTGCCGCTCGTCACCTTCGGCTGGCCGAGGGACGAGCGCCTCGCCGCCTCGACTGATGGCGCCATCGTCGAATATGCGGTGCGGGTCGTGGGCGACGACGGTTGGGAGGTGCCGGACGGTCGGGAAGGCGAAATCCTTGCTCGAGGGCCAGGGATGATGCTGGGCTATGCGGACGCGGAACAGACACGCGAGGCCATCACGCCGGACGGATATTTCCGGACCGGCGATCTCGGTGCCCGAACGACGGACGGTGCGCTGATCATCACCGGCCGGAAGAAGGACCTGATCATCCGCGGTGGCGAGAATATCTCAGCGAAGGAAATCGAGGATGCGCTCCATCTCCATCCGCAGGTGCAGGAGGCGGCGGTGGTCGCGATGCCGCATGCCCGGCTGGGCGAAGGCATATGCGCATTCGTGATCCCCGCGGGCGGCGAGGACCCTCCGGCTGACGACCTTGCCGCTCACATTGCGGCATATGGCCTGGCGAAGCAAAAAATACCGGAACGGTTCGAGTTTCGGGGCCAGTTCCCCCGCACCGCTTCCGGCAAGGTCCGCAAGGATCTGCTGCGTGCCGAGGTGCAGCAGATAATCAAGTTGGCAACTTGATCGCAAACGACGAATTGGCAGACCGCGCACGCCGATCCACAGCTCGCGAACAGCCGGGTTAATCTCCTGCCCGAGGTCTCTCGCACCGGGCCTTCCAAACGACGTGGCGGCGAGCCTCCCACGACCTCCACGCGATCTGCGAACGCGCCCTGATTGCGATCATCCGCGTCCTCGCAGCGAGGTTCGCTTGCGCAAAGCAGGCTTGGAATATGCAGGTGGCCCACCGGCCTATCTAAAAGAGCAGCATCCAACACTTTTGGGACAGGCTAATTGTCTACGAAAGTGATCTCAGGTCGCCATGAGCGACAAATGCCCGCTCACAGCGAGAGAGCATTGATAGCAGAGGGAGGGGATAATGACAGTTTGCCAAGGCACGTCCACCGGGCGTCAGAAGAGTTTCCGGTGGACTCTATTCACTGGCTGCGCAGTCTCTACATTGTTGATGATCGAGGCGGCTCCGGCATATGCGCAGGCGGTTTCAATCGGCGGCGCCCAGTCGGAAAGCGTTGCAGATATTATCGTCACCGCGCGAAAAAAGGATGAGAGACTCCTCGATGTTCCGGTTGCGATCACGGCCTTGAGTGGTGAGGCCTTGGCCAAGTCTGGCGTATCCGATCTATCCGCTGTCGGGAATTTGATACCGCAAGTTCGCTTTGAAACCGCGGGCGGTGGCGGCAACGGTGCCACTTACGCGATCCGCGGTATCGGCTCGGCTTCCGGCGACAAGGGCATTGAGCAGACCGTTGCGATCAATATCGACGGTGTTCAGTCCAGTCGTGGGCGCATCTCGGTTCTGTCTTTCTTCGACGTAGCCCAGGTCGAAGTGCTCAAGGGTCCGCAAGCGCTTTATTTCGGTAAGAACAGCCCGGGTGGCGTCGTGTCCATCAGGAGCGCTGATCCTGGCACCAGGTTCGAGGGCTATGCTCGTGCCGGCTATGAGTTCAATGCGCGCGAGCGTTTTGTCGAAGGCGCTGTCGGCGGTCCTTTGTCCAGCACGTTTGGGGCGAGAATCGCCGTGCGCGCCTCCCAGATGGACGGTTGGGTCAAGAATGTCGCTCAGCCGATGATCAGCCCGTTTGATCCCACCGTTGTTCTTCGCCCGGCCGCCAATCGCATCCCGGGGGGGCGGCAAATTCTGGGTCGCGTCACGCTCCAGTGGAAGCCGAGCAACGACTTCGACGCAACGCTGAAGGTGTTCGGCGCGGACGACGAGAGAAACAACGAGTACGGCGCGTTGGAAACGGTTTGCTCCGGCGCGCGTGCGAGCACGTTCGGCCAGGTCGATCCATCCAGCGACTGCAAGCTCGACAACCGCACCTCGCAGGGAACTCTTCCCACAAAGTACGCGGGAGCCGGTTGGCGCGGATCCAGAGACGGCATGCCTTACAATGATACCAAGGCGGTATTTTCCACCCTGCGGATGAACTATCGGGCAGAAAATTTCAATATTGCATCCGTTACAGGTTATTATCATTTAGACGTGGATGGTTTTGACAACTATGATGGGACTATTTTCAGTCGCTTGAATGGCTACACTTTCGAGAAATCCAGCGCCTTTTCTGAAGAACTCCGGGCGAGTACGACTCTCGATACGCCTTTCAACTTCACGGTGGGTGCCTATTTCGAGACACAGAAACGGACGTCTGGTGGCGTTGGCGGCGTTGGACAGAACATACCCGACGCCAATGGCATCTACCCGCTGTGGGATCGCACCGAGCATGCCAAGGGCAAGACCTATTCGGGTTTCGGGCAGGTCGACTGGAAGATCACCAATCAGCTCGATCTGACGGCGGGCGTGCGCTACATCAAGGAAAACAAGAACGCGGATGTGGCGAACCAATATGTGAACCAGGCGCAGTCGGCGAAAGTGATCTTGCTGCCGCAGGGCGTCGTGCTCAATCCCCGGACCAGCGACGACAACTGGTCTCCTGAAGCGACCCTGACCTACAAGCCGCGCCTGGGCCTGATGATCTATGCCGCCTATCGTACCGGCTTCAAGTCAGGCGGTGTCTCGGCGACCAGCGTATTGGGTGCGACGGCGACGGCGCAGAATCTGGTGTTCAAGCCGGAAAAGGCGAAGGGCGGAGAAGTGGGCATGAAGGCCCAACTGCTCGATCGGCGTCTCACGGTCGTTGGTGCCATCTATAGCTACACCTTCTCCGACCTTCAGTCGACCGCCTTCAACGCGACGACAACGTCCTTCTCGATCTCGAATGCCGGCAAGGCTCGGACCCGCGGCGCCGAATTGGAAGGCAATTTCAGAGTCAGCGATTCACTGTCCCTGTCCGGCGCCGTCGCCTATAACGAAGGCAAATACACGAGCTACGTCGGGGCGCCTTGCTATGCCGGACAAACGGCCGCGCTGGGATGCGTGGGCGGGAAGCAGGACCTTACGGGAGCCCAGCTGCCGTACAACCCGGCGTGGAGCGGAAACCTGGGCTTTACGTTCGATGCCCCAATCAATGACGCGCTGATGTTCGGTGTGAACGGGCGAGCAACCTACAACGGAGCTTTCTGGGCCAACACGACCAATAATCCGCTTGCGCGCCAGGACAGCTACGTGCGGGTCGACGCCGGCTTTCGCGTCTATCGTCCGAACCAAGCTTGGGAACTGGCATTCATCGGTCGTAATCTGACGAACAGGCGTTACGCCGTCTATGCCCCGGATAAGCCGGGTGGACCCGCGACGGGCGGCCAGGTCCTGGCCGCGGCCAATCGGCCCCGCGAGTTGATGATCCAGGGCACGGTCCGCTTCTGATCGATGACGCTGGGTGCGGCGGGCGGGGAGGCATCTCCGTCCGCGGCATTCGTTTGGGGAATGCCAGAAGATGGCGAGGCCGTTGGTCCGATGGCCATTTTCCTAAGATCGATTAGCCTTCGTAAGATGCGTTGCTGAGTGGAGATGAGATGATGCATGACAATATGCCGGTGATCGTCGGCGTGGGCGAGGCGGTTGAGCATCTGTCCGGCGACCTGAGCATGGCGTCCTCGGCGCAAGAACTGGCGGCCAGGGCCGCCGCCGCGGCTCTGCGCGACGCATCGGCGGCTGGAGAATTGGCGGCCCATATCGACGTGGTTGTCGCGACCAGAACATTCCCCGATACCACACCGATGTGGCCCGCGCCCTTCGGTCGCACCGACAACATGCCTCGCTCGATCGCCAAACGTGTGGGTGCCGATCCGCGCCGCGCCATCTATGCGATCGCCGGCGGGCAGTCTCCGCAGCGCAACGTCAATCGTTGGAGCGAAAAGCTTGCGGCAGGCGAAGTGTCGATGGTTCTGCTCGCGGGCGCGGAAGTGATCGCGAGCACCAAGGCGGCGCTCAAGGCCGGAATCAAGCTCGATTGGTCCGAGACCGTCGACGGCGATATGGAAGATGAGGGCCTCGGCCTCGAGGGCCTGTTATCGTTCGACATGCTCAAGCATGGCATCGTCGGCGCGCCTCCCGGCTATGCGCTGTGCGAGAATGCGCGCAGGGTCCGGCTCGGGATGAGCCGCGAGGACTATGCACGTCGGATGGCGGAAGTCCTCGCGCCATTCTCGCAGGTCGCGAAGGGCAATCCCTATTCGATGTTCGACGAGGTTTTCACACCCGAACAGATTCTCGAACCCACCTCCGGCAACAGCTACATCGCCTGGCCCTATACCAAGGCGATGGTGGCAAAGGACGGCGTCAATCAGGCGGCGGCGGTCCTGCTGACCACGGTCGGAAAAGCGCGCGAGCTGGGCATCGCCGAGGACAAGTGGATCTTCCTCAATGCCTATGCCGACGCCAACGAGAAGAAGCTGCTCAATCGTCCCGACCTCGGCAGCTCGCCAGCGCTGAAGGGCGCCATCCGGCAGGCGCTGGAAATCGCCGAGATCAGCGGCAAGGACCTCAATCTCATTGACGTATACAGCTGTTTCCCCATTGTCGTCCTCGAGGCGATGGAAGCCTTGGGCCTCGAACCGGGCGAGAAGCGGCTGACAGAAACTGGCGGGCTCTCCTTCTTCGGGGGGCCGGGCAACAATTATTCTATGCACGGCATCGCGGCCGTGGTGCGCGGCCTGCGCGGCAAGCCCGGCGCGTGGGGCATGGTGAGCGCCAATGGCGGCATCATCAACAAGCATTCGGTCGGCGTCTATTCCACCCGGCCGGCGTGGCGGAAATGCAGCAGCGCCCGCCTGCAAGGCGCGCTCGACGCCGTTCCCGACACCAAGCTCGAAAAGCTGCCTGATGGGCCGGGCACGATCGAAACCTATACGGTAGAGTTCCGGCGCGGGCAGCCCGAACAAGCGATCGTCGTTGGCCGGCTGGACTCGACCGGCGAGCGCTTCGTCGCCAACGGTTTTCCGGGAGACGCCGCCTTCATCGAGCGCCTGCTCAACGAAGATATGGCGGGCCAGCCGGTCATGGTCGCCGGTTTCGGGAAGAATAACTGCGTCGCTTCGACCTTTGAGGAGATGCAGGCGCTACGGCCCGAGAAGGCCACTGCCTTTCGGGAGAACTATGAATATTGCCGCGCTTTAGTGAACGGCAATGTCCTGGAAGTGGTGATCACCCGCCCTGACCAGATGAACGCGCTGCACCCGATGGCGCACGAGGAACTGGACGAAATCTTCGATCTGTTCGAGGCCAACCCCTCCCTGTGGGTCGCGATCATCACGGGCGAGGGCGAAAAGGCCTTCTGCACCGGCAACGATCTCAAATATTCCGCGAGCGGGAAGCCCGTCTATATGCCGCGCTCGGGCTTTGGCGGGCTTACCAGTCGCGCGCGGACCAAGCCGGTTGTCGCGGCAGTCAATGGCTATGCCTTTGGTGGCGGCATGGAAATCGCGCTTGCTTGCGACATCGTCATCGCGGCGGAAACCGCCCTGTTCGCGCTGCCGGAAGTGAAGGTCGGCCTGATTGCGGGCGCGGGGGGCATTCAGCGCCTCACCCGACAGATTCACGTCAAGCAGGCGATGGACTTGCTGATCACCGGGCGGCAGGTTTCGGCGGAAGAGGGGAAAACCCTTGGGTTCGTCAATCAGGTCGTGCCGGCAATGGAGCTGATGACCGCAGCGCGCGACTATGCGAAGCTGATCTGCAAGAATTCGCCCACGTCGGTACGCCTGACGAAGGAAATGTTGGCCGAAACGGAGCGGTTCAGCGCTATTGACGACGCCGTGCGGGTTTTCCCGGATGTGCTGGACAAGCTGCTGGCGTCGGAGGATTTCATCGAAGGGCCGCGGGCATTCGCGCAGAAAAGGCCTCCGCGCTGGGCAGGCCGGTGACGCATAAAGGCCGCTGCCGCGTGTTTCGGCCGCCAAGCGCGGCGTGGTGACGCTTCGTATAACCGAGATCGTAGGGGCTGGCGAAACTGAAGCGAGCACGGACCATGGTGCAGCCGGCGACGTTGGAAGATCTGATCGACCGCGCGCGGATCAGTGACACGGTCCTTGCCTATGCGACCGGCGTGGACCGGCGCGACTGGGCGCTATATCGCGGTATTTTCGAGGACGAGGTCGTCTTCGATTTCGAAACATGGTCGGGCGAGCCGGCCCGGTCTTGGCCGGCCGACAAGTGGATCGAGGCCGTTTGCGCGACGCTCGCTCCGTTCGATGCGACCTCCCACATGCTCACCAACCAGGTCATCGGCATCGAGGGCGACGAAGCGACGCTGACGGCGCATATGGTGGCCGTCCATTATTTCGACGGCGAGACGCAGGAGCTGGGCGGTTTCTATACGCACCGGCTTCGCCGCCATGGCGATCACTGGAAGATCTTCCGGTGTCGGCTGGTCATCACCTGGGAACGCGGTGATCGTGCCTTGTTCGAGCGCGCCGCCGCTCGCGGACCCCGACCGCGTATCGATGTGGGCGATCAGGGCCTGTAGCTTCGCTCCGGCGTCCGGTGGTTCCGGTTCCGCAAGAGGCGAAGTCTTCAGCCCTGCCCTTGGCGCAGCGGCAGGGTCACGCGGACCGAGCCGGGACCGACCGACACTCCTCTGTCATTTTCCGACCAGACCTCGAGTTCTACGAAGCCCATGCCGCTTTCGACGGATTTCGCGGTCACCCGCCCTTTGACGACGACCGTGTCGCCCACAAGGTTGAAGCTTTTCATGCGGAAGCCGCGGATCTGGCAGATCGTGCCAGCCAGTCCGATGAAGCCGCGCACGGTCCGCTCCCACATGCCTTGCAGGAACAAGGTGTTGGCATACATGTCGGGCGCGCCGGACCGTTTCGCGAAATCGCTGTTATGATGAATCGCGTTGAAATCCCGATTGGCTCCCGCCACCATGACCAGACGGTATATGTTGATAGGAAATTCGACCGGTTCGACTTCCTGGCCAATGGCGACATCGTCCCAGTAGCGTTGGTTCATGAGGCCTCTTCCTCGCGCGGGGTGTAGAGGAAAAGCCCGGTTCGAATACGAGCCACGACCTCTTCGTCGCCTGCCACGATCTCGGTTTCGGTGGTTATGAAGGCTCCGCGCCCTACGCGCGTTTCCTTGGGCTCGCAGGCCACCAGCGTTGTGCCGCGCCGTGCCACGCGCTCGCCGACATGAACGGGCCGCAGGAAATCCATATCGATGTCAGTTGCGAAATATCCGCTGAACGGCGGAAAAAAGTCAGGGAAAAGGGGTTTCACGGCACTCCGCTCGGGTTGCGCATCGCGTTCCGGCGAGGTGAAGAGCGGCGGGTCGCCGGGACGCCACATCGGCGGCAAGGTAAAGCTCACCATGGCGGTGTACGGCGCGATCACATCGGGATAGCCCTGTGCCTGCGCCGCTTCCCGGCTATGGTGCAGGGCGCAGTCCAATTCGAGCGGTTCCAAGTAACGGCGCAGCGTCCCGGCTTCGACGATATCGGCCGGCGGGGCGATCCCGCCGACGTCGATGTCGATCCCCACCGCGCGAACGACGGGCTCCCACGCCTGTTTCCAGTCATCGTCCATGGATCGATCCCCTAGGCAAGGATATCGGCGGATCGTAGGGCCTCTATCCGCTTGCTGGAATAAGAGAGGATGGTCCCCAGCACATAATCGGCATCGCGTCCGAAGGTGGGCGCGGCGCGGACGGGATCGACCGGCGTATCGCTTAGCCGGAAGCGGGAAGCCTCCACTACGCTGTCGCCTCCCAGATCGTGCGGGAATCTCATGAAATGTCCCCGGTGCCGGAGCTGCCGATCCGCCGAGATGTCGCGGCTGTCCGCCACGACATGGGCGGGAATATCGTCGGACTGCAACAGGGTTTCAATCGTCTCGGCATCGATCCCGCCCATCCAGCCTCCCACCATCGCTTCCAGGTCGTCCTCGTGCAGCTTGCGGCCCCGCAGCGTGGAGAAGCGCTCATCGGTGGCGTCCGCACCCATCCGCCCGGCCAGTCGCCGCCATTCCTCATCGGAACGCACCGCGATCGCGACCCAGCGGTCCTCGCCTTTGGCGCGGAAGACACCGTGCGGCGCCATATCCGGCACGCGATTGCCATGCGCTCCCGCGACCGCCCCGCCGGTGCAGAACTCGGCGAATTCGGGGCCGAGGAACTGTAGGCCCGCTTCGACCTGCGAAATGTCAAGCCATACGCCTTTCCCGCTGCGTCGCCCGTCCTCAATCGCGGTCAGAAGCGCCGCGGTTGCGAAACGGGGGGCCACATAATCGGTATAGGGACCGAAGGGACCGACCATCTCTCCATCGGGGTGGCCGACGAGCGTTTGGAACCCCGAAAGCGCCGCGCCGAGATTGCCGTAGCCTGCCATGGCCGAGAGAGGGCCGGTCTGTCCCATCAGAGAGGTGCTGACCATGACGAGCCGCGGGTTGTGCCGGGCCAATGTTTCGTAACCAAGCCCCCACCGCTGCATCTGGCCGGGCGCGAAGCTTTCGATGAGAACATCGCCCCAGTGCGCCAGGTCGAGGACGATTTCCCGCCCCTCGGCGCGCGACATGTCCAGGGCAAGGCCGAGCTTGCCCGCGTTGCAATTCTCGAACAGCGCGGATCTCTGGGGATCGAGTTCGCCGCCGGGAAAGGGGCCCATCATCCGCGCCGTCTCGATGCGTCGGGAGGATTCGATCCGCACGACCTCCGCGCCGCAATCCGCGAGCACCCGGCCGATCATCGGGCCGGCCACCACCCACGCGAGATCGACCACCTTGAGACCGGAGAATGGCTTTGAATCGCTCATATCACGCCGTTCTCGTTCAGCGCCGCCAGGTCTTCCGCGTCCAGGCCGAGCTCGCCATAAATTTCCTGATTGTGCTCGCCGGGCCGGGGGGCCGGCCGGAAGCCGGCCTCGGTCGGGCCACCCGTTATCGCGGACGGCAGGCGCAACGTCTTTTCGCCTTCCCCGATCTCGGCGAAAGCGCCTCTCTCCCTCAGGTGAGGGCTGTCAGCAAGATCGGCAATCGTCAATATGGGGGCAAGCAGGAGCTTGTTCCGTATTGCGATCTCGATCAGCTCCGCCTTCAGGAACCCGGCCAGTGCGGCGGCCACCTCTCCGCGCGCTTCGTCGATATCCTCTTCGCTCAGCCTGCCCGCCTCCAGGTCGGCGGGAACCTGCCGAACCCAGTCCCATTCCGCGAAGCGCGGCTGACACGCATCGATACTCGCGAGCCACGCGAACAGATTGTTGGTGAAGCGCCCCGCGGCGGCGCCCATCGCCAGATGCATCTCCACCGCCCCGTCCCGGACGGACCATTTCGAACGGCGCGTGCGTGATCCGCTTCCGCTCAGGTCGGGCGCCTTCTTTCCTGCGCCTTGCCTTTTCGACGCTTCCGGCACGATGGAGAAGTTCTCATGTCCTACTTCCGTTGCGAGCACCGTGGACAATGTCGCTTGCGCCACGCTTTGTTGCGCGGAAACGCTGACGACTTGGCCGCGCCCGGTCTTCTCGCGCGCCGCCAGCGCGGCCAACGCGCCGACGGCGGCGTCCGCGCCCGCATGCAGCAACGCTTGGTCGGAACTGATGCGGAGCGGGAACCCGCTGCGGTCCCGGCTTGGGAAAAGCGCGCCGCCGGCCGCCCATAGGATCAGATCGGTCGCGGCATAGCCTGCTTTCGGGCCGTCCTCTCCGAAGGGCGTTATCGAAACCAGGATCAGGCGGGGGTTCGCCAGCCGCAATGCATTCCAATCGATGGCGGGAGTCGGGGAACCGGACAGATCCCCGCCCGTGATGATCATATCGGCCTTCCCGGCGAGCTTGGCGAACAATGCCCGGCCTCTTTCCGCCAGAAGGTCGCAAGTGATGCCGCGCCGCGCGGTGGCGAGAGAAGCCCATAGCATGCCGCCGCGACTGTTGTATCCGTGGTGGCGACGCGTGCGCGAACCGCCGGGCGGCTCCACGGCAACGACATCGGCACCCAGCTTGCCAAGCATGTTACCGGTAATGAGGGCCTGTCCGGCGGCAAGGTCAAGCACGCGAATATTCTGGAACGCTGCAGTCATGCGCGATGCTTTGCCGGAATGATATTCCCGCCGTCTGGGATCTTGGTCTGCTGCGGCCTTCGCGCCAGTCTGCGCAACAATCGACGACCCATGTTTATCTCCGCGCGTTAGGTAATGCTTCGTTCCACCCGTCAAAGCGACACGTCGATCTCCACAACACCGTCGGCTGCAAGCGCCTTTACCTCATCGACGGACAGCCCCAACCGTTCCTCCAGAATCTTTGTCGTATGTTCCGCGATGAGCGGAGCGGGACGAAACGCGGGATCCGGGATGGAGGAGAAGGAGGTCAGGTTGTTCTCGACCAGAAATTCCTCAGGTACGGCCGGATGGCTGCATGAGCGGAACACCTCTCGATCACGGAAGGCGGCGAATTTCGGCAGTTCGCTGATCCGCAGCATCTTGCCTGCCGGTACGCCTGCTTTCTGAAGCGCCACCATGGCTTCCCCAGCGTCTCTACCGGCAACCCATCCGGCAACGCCGGCGTTGATTGCTGAACGGTTGCGACAACGGCCTTCCGCGCCATCCAGCTCGCGATCGGCGGTCCAGTCGGTTCTTCCTATGACACCGCACAATGCATGCCACTGCTGGTCGTCCTTTACCGTGATGACCAGCCACTCATCGTCTCCCTTGGCCGGGAAGACACCATAGGGGGCGTCGGGCAGGCTAGGTTCGTCCTTCCCGGTCGCGATAAGTTCTCCGAAATGCTGTAGTAGGATCTCTGCCTGAGCGACGCTGACTCTCCCCCCCTTGCCACTTGTGAGTCGGCCAATCATGAGTGCGAGAGCCCCAATTGCACCCGTTCGGCCGCCGACATGGTCCGGATAAACGGTCATGGCGTCGCCATAGCCCTCCGGATCGTCCGGATAGCGGTACATTTTCGTCATGCCAGTCGTCGCGCGGACGAGCGGTCCATAACCCATGCGATGCGCCCAGCTACCGGTCGGACCAAAGGCTGAGTTGTCGACGACGATGATCGCCGGATTGATTTCCTTGAGGGAGCCGAAGTCGATACCAAGCGCTTCGAGGGTCCCCGGCTTGTAGTTTGAGAGGATGACATCGCTCTGTGCCGCCAACTGCTTGAACAGCGCCAAACCGCGCTCCGACCTCAAATTGAGGCTGAGACCGCGTTTGCCACGGTTGCCGGCGGCAAAGCCGGACGGCACAGTGTTGGGAAAGGCTGTCTGGCGCGTCCCATCAGGAAAGGCGGACGTCTCGATCTTGATGACGTCTGCGCCCTGGTCGGCGAATAGACGGCCCTGTTCGGCGCCGACGACAATGACCCCGAGGTCGAGAACCTTGACACCTTCCAAAGGTCGTGCGGTGGGAGAAAGGGAAACCGACTTCTCCGTCCCCCCGGACGCGAAAGCAATGTCCTCCCCATCAAGGAATTGCACCGGGCGTTGCTCCACGCCCATGCGTTCGCCGTTGATCTCAACGACTCCGTTGATCAGTGGCACCGGCTCGCCCGCTCGAGTGGGGACCTGGACCAATGCATTGCGCTCCGCGAAATGCTCGGCTCCGATCGCTTCTGACAATCCGTAGAGCGCGGCGACCGGAACGCCGAATTTTTTGCCTCCCGCCTCGATTTCGTCGCGCGTCATGGTCGCGAAGAATTCGGCGATTGCGGGGATCAGATCCGGATCCTGAAATCTGGTCGAGAGCTGATCATATTTGGGATCCATGAACCTTTCGGGTTCGCCCATCCATTTGCGCATATTGTGCCACTGCCGCTTGGCGAGGATGCAGATACGCACGTCGCCGTCCTTGCAGGGGATGATGGGATAGCGGAAGCGCGCCTCCGGGCGACCGCGAGGCAATTTATAGGCAGGGATGCCGGCTGAAGCGCTGCCGGCGACGCCGTAACCGGGATCATAGCAGAGCGCCGCGCCTTCGAAGATCGAAAAGTCGACGAACTCGCCCCGGCCATTGTGGAGCCCGTTCCAATAGGCCAGCATCGTCGCGAAGACTGCTTGCGAATTCGCGCAACCAAAGGCCAGACCGGGTGGAGGAAGCAGGGGAGGGAGGCCGGGATTCCCGGACTGGGAAAGCACACCGGACAAGGCATGGAACACAGGCTCCGTGAGCTTCCAATCCTTGCATTCGCCCGTGAGCCCGAAAGGCGAAAACACGACCACCACCTTGCGCGCGAAGTCACGGCGGAGTTCATCGAGTTGCTCGGAGGTGAAATGTTCCGCGGACAGCAGGAGGATATCGGCCTGGGCTGCGAGATCGTTGAACTTGGCCAGACCCTGTGGAGTCCGGATATCCAGCTCGATGACCTCTTTTGCAGCATTGAAATAGGTGAAGCTGCCCGCCTGCTGGGGGGAGCTTGCTTCGTGCGCGCTGGACGAATCCACGATATGGAAAACCGAAGCGCCCAGTTCCGCAAGAAGCCTTCCGGTGCTGCGCATCGGCCCGCTGACATGTTCCAGGACTTTCACTGCGCTGAGAGGACGCGAGGATGTCCTCGGGGGCTGCCGGTGATCCGCCATCAATTCATATCCTCCTGCCTATATATACCGCGACTTCCGTCGCAATTATTCAAAGTCATGCGCATCGGGGACGTCAAAGCTGGAATGGGCCATCCGGTGCGACTCGCGCGGCGTCCGCCAAAACAGTTTCTGCCGCCAGCGCTGTATCGAAAAATTCCATCACCCGGCTGATCTTGCCGTCAAACTCAAAGATGTGGACATAGCGCTGGTCGTAGCGCTTACTGTTCACGGCCTGGCCATCGGCTTCCATGATGCCGACGATGCAGTTCCTGTCCTCGGCGATGATCTTAAGCTCCGTGCAAAAACGGAAATTCTGCTGGTCGATCCCGCCGAACACCACGGGGAGAAGCTTCGTCATCAGGACGTCCAGACCTTTATGGCGTCCTGAAATAACCGAATGTCCCGATATGTCATATATGACGTCCGGATTCTGGACCGACTGGAACAGCTCCAGATCGTTTGTCTCCAATGCCCGGTACCAGTTTTCGACCAAGTCCCTGTTCCTGCTCACAGTGCCCGCTCCCGATCCTATATTTCCACGATCAGTTTTCCCTCGTTCCGGCCGTCGAACAGCATCAGAAAGGCGTCCGCCGCATTCTCCAGGCCGGCCACGATATGCTCGCGATGCCGGATCTCTCCGCCGCGCACCCACGGGACCATTTCCTGAATGGCCTCCCCGAACCGGCCCGTATATTCGGTGAGGAGAAACGCGTTCATCGTCAGCCGCTTGATCAGGAACTGCCACAGGTTCCTCACCGGTGGTGCCGGGTGCCCGTCTCTGTTGCCGTAGCCGGAGATGAAGCCGCATAGCGTGATGCGGCCATGGTCTTTCATCGCATCGAGGGCGGCATCGAAAATCTCCCCGCCGACGTTGTCGAAATAGATGTCGACGCCGTGCGGCGCGGCTTCGAGAACGGCTTCGGCAAGGTCATCCTTGCGGGTGTGATAATTGATGGCGGCATCGAAGCCGCAGACTTCCGTAAGCCAGCCGCATTTCTCGTCAGTGCCTGCCAGGCCAATGACCCGCGCGCCCTTGAGGCGGCAAATCTGGCCCGCCACCGACCCCACCGCGCCGGCGGCCGCCGAGATCAAAACCGTCTCTCCCGGCTGCGGCTGCATCTTGTCGAGCGCGGCGAAATAGGCGGTCACGCCCGTCGGCCCGAGAACCCCGAGGAAATGATGGCAGGCGATGCCGTCGATACGGGGCAGGACCTGCGAGGCGAAGAAGCCGGCCCGCCCGACCGAATATTCTTCCCAGCCATGCACCCCCAAGACCACATCGCCAGGCTTGAACCTGGCGTTGCGCGAGGCGACGACATCCCCCACCGCCGTTCCCTCCATCACCTGTCCGGGGATCAGCGGGGTGCGATAATTGGGAACATCGTCCATCCAGGTGCGGATGGCGGGGTCCATGGCCAGGAAGCGGTTCCGGATGAGGACCTCGCCCTCTTGCAACTCGGGCAGAGCCGCGGTCTCCAATCTCAGGCATGCGCGCACGTCGCCATCATCGGGCCGCCGCGTGAAGATCCACCGCCTGTTGTTCTGGCCTTCCATCATGTGCGCCTTCCACCGGAATGCCGGCCGATCTTCGCCTGCCGGTTGGAGCTCTCTCGTCATCGGGCCGCGTCCGGATTCCGGCCTCCTGCTGCCGGACTGGCTTCGGCATGCACTTGTCGAGAGGCGGACAGGGCAGCGACCGCCTGTCCCATGTCCTGGCGATAAGGACTTTCCACCCCGACTGTCGACGGTGGGAAATGAGAGGTTGACAACCTCTGCTGCCTCGCCCCTATCGGCTTACCCCCGTCACCGCGAGCGACTCCCGGAACGGAATGTTCCGGTCCATCTCGATTTCGCGTGGCAGCCCAAGGACGCGCTCGCCGATGATGTTGCGCTGGATTTGGTCGGTGCCACCGCCGATCGAGTTCATATAGGCGTGGAGCGAGCGGAAATTGACATCGTCGGCGGCCGGAGCGTCGGGTCCTTCAAGCAGAGCGTCCGCGCCGATGATGGCGCGCATCACGCGCGCGTCGTTGTGGAGGATGCGCGAGATCGCGAGCTTGGCGAGGGACATGAGCGGCGAGGCCTCGCCCGATTCCAATGCCGCCTTTCCGCGTTCACAGTTCAGTTCGTTCAGGCGCCGCCAAGCGATCGCCTGCGCGATCTCCTGGCGCAGGCAAGGATCTTGCAAGCGCCCATAACGCTTCGCCAGCGCGATGAGATCGGGACGATTGTCCGAGTCCTGCTGGTCGAAGCGCCGCTCGGCCGCGCCCTCGCCCATGATCAGCCGCTCATAGGCGAGGGCGGTCTGGATGACCTTCCAGCCCGTCCCTTCCTGGGAGAGCAGATAGCCGACCGGCACCTGGGCATTGTCCAGGAACACCTCGTTGAAATGCCTGTCGCCCGTGATCTGATGGATCGGCCGCACTTCGATGCCCGGCTGCTTCATTGGGCAGATCATCAGGGAGAGGCCGGCGTGCTTGGGTACATCCCAATCCGTCCGGCAAAGCAACAGGCCATAATCCGCCATCATGGCACCCGAGGTCCAGACCTTCTGCCCGTTCACGACGTAATGGTCGCCCTGCCGCTCGGCGCGGGTGCGGACCGAGGCGAGATCCGATCCCGCGCCAGGCTCGCTGTAGAGCAGGCAATAGGCCGCCTCGCCGGTCGCGAACTTGGCAAGCATGTCGGCGCGCGCCTGGTCCGTGCCGAATTGCAGGACCATATTGGCCGGGATGCTCGTCCGGTCGATGCCCGAACCAGGTGCGCGTCGCTCGCGGAATTCGGCTTCGATCAGGGCGCTCTGTTCCGGGCTGATGCCCATGCCGCCGTACTGGGTAGGCCAGGCGGGAACCGCATAGCCGGCGTCATAGACCAACTGGCGCCACTCGGGCTGGCTCAGTCCATTGCGGGGCTGGCCGGTGGCGGCGTCCCAATGCGTTTCCAGCCACTGCCGGATCGTGGCGATCAGCGCGTCGTCGGTCATGCCGCATTCTCCAGTATCGTGATCAGCCGGTCCCGGGCGAGATCGTTCGAGCCGAGGAACATCGCGTCGTGCCGCGCGCGCCGGAGATAGAGGTGTGCGGGATGCTCCCAGGTGAAAGCGATGCCGCCATGCAACTGGATCGCATCGAAGGCGATCTTCTGCTGGGCCTCGCTCACTGCGAAGCTGGCCAGGGCGACCAGTTCTTCCGCAATGTCCTCGCCTGCCGCATAGGCCTCAGCCGCGCTGCGCGCGCCGGTGAGCGCGGACTCGCTTTCGATCAACAGATCGGCCGCCATATGCTTGATCGCCTGGAACCCGCCGATCGTCCTGCCGAACTGGACGCGCGTGCGCAGATATTCGACCGTCGCATCGAAATTGCGGCGTGCGGCGCCTGCCTGCCTGCCTGCCAGCGCGATGCGGGCCATGTCGAGGGCGCGGTCGATCTCGGCGGCGCCGACAGAGGGGACGAGACGCACGGGCGCCCCGCTGAATTGGAGCCGCGCCAGGCGCTGGGTCGGGTCGAAGCTCTTGAGGGGGGTAACGGTCAGCCCGGAGCGCCCAGTCACCTCATAGAGCCGCCTGTCGCTGCCCTGGCCGGCTACGACGAGAACCAGGTCCGCGAGCACGCCGTCGCTCACATAGTTGGCAGAACCCGAAAGCGTCACCTCGTCGCCATCGCCGGATACCGCGACGTCGCAGTCCTGTCCGTTCCACAGCCCCTTGTCTCCCGTCAGAGCCACGGTGCCGATCATGCTGCCGTCGGCGAGGCGGGGAAGCAGACGCTGTTTGGTCGGGCCGTCCTGCGACGAGGCGAGAAGTTGGGTGGCAAGGACGGCGCTTGAAAAGAACGGACCAGGGAGGAGGACGGAGCCGGCCTCTTCCATCAAGGTCTCGATTTCCAGCGCGCCACCGCCCAGCCCGTCATGGTCCTGTGGCACGAGCGTCGCCAAAATGCCCATCTCGGCCATCGCGCTCCATATTTCGGGATCATGCGCGTCATCGGTTGCCATGATGGCGCGGACATGCGCTTCGGTGCAGCGATCGGCTAGGAAACGCGCGAAGGTCTCGCGCATTGCGTTCCTTTCGCTGACATCTATTGGGGCCATCCTCAACTCCCAATTTTGGAACGCACCCGCTCCTAAATGTCGCAGCAGTCCGGTGCGAAGCGGAAATGGCCAAGCTCTCACTTTGAATAGGCCCGCATCTCGGGGAAGGCTGCGGGACACGGCGCTCGACCGGAAGATCTTCGACGTCGCCATCCCGCTTTATGGGGAAGAGGGCTGGGACGGCTTCAATTCCCAGGCGATCGCGCGGCTGGCGGGAGTCAGCAAGCACACGTTCTACCGCCGATGGCCCAGCAAGGGGGCGTTCCTGCGAGTTGCTGCAGGAGCGGTGGCTGAAGGTTGACTGGATCAACACGGGCAGCTTGCGCGGCGATCTGTCTGATCTGTGCGGCATGCTCTTCCACCATTTCGCCGGGAGCGAAAAGAAGCTGGGCTCGATGTGATTCAGGGCCATGATGGTGCCAGCTCCAAAGGGCTCGCCGGAACCATCAAAAACACCATCAAAGCTGATGTCATGCCGATGGTTCCGGGCGGATGAGCCCGGATCCCAATCGGCGATTCTCTCTAAAAAAATGCTGAAAAACCAGTCACTTGTGGACGATTCCGGACGCCCCGGAAAGGTCTCTGGTGCCAGGAGAGGACTCGAAGACGGTCCGCAACACCGTAGAAAATCGCCATTTTTTGAGAACCTTCACGACACGATACCCTGATCGATACCCACGGGCTTTTTCGTAAGGCGGTTCGAGTCCCACTTCGTCTTTGCGGCCGAGACATGGGCGCCGATTCGAGCAAGCTTCCCGCGCTTAGCGACTCTTTGCGTCAACAATTATCTCGCATCTGAAATGCGAGATAATTGCAACGACAGTGTTCCACGCGAGGGTTTGCTGCTCTTCAGTTCGCTGCTTGAAATTGTTCGAAGCGGGTAGCCAACCGCCCCCTGTCGGGCCAATCGATCGTTCGGCTGGGCATCATAAAGCTCTTGCCCCGCATGGCCTTGATACCCTGTTCGAGCATCGGCCCGTCGTTCATGGCGAAAAGCTGCTCGGACACATGGATGCGATAGTCGGCATCGATGCCGATCAGATTTGCATCGAAGGCGGCATGATGGACCTTGGACAGCGGGAGCCCATTGGCGACCATCGGCTGTCCAAGTTCTTCGTCACCGTCAGCGATGATGTGTGCGGCATCCAGCAGCCGGCGCTCGGGCAGTCGCGAAATGGCGCAGCGACCATCATAAGCGGTGAGTACGGCTTCGCGGAACGTCGCCTGGTGAAGGCGCTGGCTGACCAAGCGGAGCGCGTAGCGCCGCTCGGGCGCTGACGGGAGCGCGGCAACGGATGACGCTAGCGGCATGCCGAACGCCAATTTGGCGACGAGGTCGTCCTTCGACCAGCCGGCAATGAAGGTGGGGTAGATGGCGGTATAGCGGCCGGGGGCGATTCCGAGAAAGTAGATGATCGGGATCTGTGATTCCATCGCTTCGCGCAGCCAGCGATTATCGGCTGCTTCCGGATCGGAACCCATGAAGGCGTAGTCGATCAACTCCTCGCCGCGGTGGATCTGATCGTGGACGCGCCGCTGGTCGTCGTACCAGACCCGGGCACCCGTCCGCGGGAACTCCTCGATCTCGGCCAGGGACATGAGGGCCTTCCCTATTGCAACGGCATGAGCGCCTTGGGTGCGCCTGGCAGGAAGGTCAAATATTTGCCGAGCGTCATGCCGCCGTCGACGGCGATCTCCGCCCCGCACATGTAGGACGCCTCGTCGCTGGCCAGAAACAAGCTGACCCGGGCGACCTCGTCGGGTTGCGCGGCGCGCCCAATCGGCAGGCTGACGAACTGCGCATCCATCTCGGCCGGTGACGCGCCGGTCGGATTGCCCATGGGCGTATTGACCGGGCCGGGATGCACCGAATTGACGCGCACGCGGTGGTGGGACAGCTCCATCGCCGCCACCTTGGTCAGGCCGCGCGCGCCCCATTTGCTCGACGCATAGGCCGCCATGCCGTTGGTGCCCTGCAGACCCTCGGTCGACGAGATGTTGATAATCGATCCCCCACCGGCCGCGATCATGCCCGGCGCGAATGTCTTAATGCTGAGGAAAGTGCCGACCAAATTGACCGCGATCACCCGCTGATAATCGTCGAGCGACAGGTCGACGATCGTGCCGACGCGCAGGATACCGGCATTGTTGACCAGCACCGTCACTGGACCGAAGAGGCTTTGAGCCTCCGCAGCGACGCGCGCCCAATCGGCCGCGCTCGACACGTCGAGCCGCGCCGCCATCGCCCCCTCGCCGATGTCGCGCGCGACCTGATCAACGTCCGGCAACACGTCCGCGACCACCACTTTCGCGCCTTCCTGCGCAAATAGCCGCGCAGTCGCCTCGCCCATACCGCGCGCGGCACCGGTGATGACCGCCACCTTTCCAGCAAGTCTACCCATTATCGCCTCCGTTTGAAGTCTCGTTTATTTTCAGATCGTGGCCGGACTCGATTACCGTTGCGTATATCTTTTTGACAATTGGAACACGCCACCGGAAATAAGCTGTGCACAGAACATCGAACGCTCTTCATTCATTCGCTCCCGATCGGGGTGGGCGGCACGGAGGATCTCCTCCGCGTGATTGAGGGACTCTGAAAGCATGACCGCGCCAAGAGCCTCCACGCTTCGGAACAGCAATTGATTTGACATATTAGGGAAGAAGACCTGCTGCTCGTCGCAGAACTTCTGCCTGAGTTCCCCGACCCGTTCCATTAGCGCGTCAGCTTGTTGTCCACGCTCATTAAGCATATGCTGCATGAGACAACCATAATAATATCCGTCTGCCTCTGAAAAAACAATGAAATGCGACATGGTATATTCCATCATAAGAAAGACAACGCGATCTTCCTTAGGGCCCTTTCTGACTTTCCATTGGGTCAGTCTTGTCCGTCGCCTACTTAGAAGTGATGGGTTGCCGAAAGATACAATTCTCTCTTCGAGCAAAAATAATAATGGGCGAGAGCAACGTTCAAGCCTTCCTCGACAAGGATCTGCCGGATACGCGCGCCTTCATAACCATGCTCGGCAAAGCGATGAATCGCCTATCGCAAGATCAGATCTCGAGTGCTCTTTTACTCTTGCGTGTTTAAATTCACTCTCGCCATACGGTTTCCCTCGATGAGCAAGTGTTTCTTACTTTCGCGCATGCGATGATAACTGATCATCACCGGGGTCTATGTATTAGCCGATAGGCGTCTTGGTAGATGGCAGCCTGGATGTCGCCGTAGCCCTTGCGCCCTTCATAATCCCATTCGAACAGTATGAAATTGGCGGCCATGTTCGGCCACGCCATGATCCGCGTGGAGGAAATAGCACACCCGTCGATCCGATAGGTTTTGCCGTTGGTGCCCGTAAGAGCCAGTCGTACTGCCGCTGGTGCAATGCCGTCCGCCGCAAAGGTCGTTTGCTGGTCCACCGCAAGCACGCCGTGGGTCTCGCCGCCGTCGCGGATGTAGCCCCACAGGCAGTTGTTACCGTCAGAAATACCGGGAAACAGATCGCCCCATTCGGGATGATATTTGCGGTTGTCGAAGCTGCAGTGGTGGAAGGCGAAGTCCTCGCCCATGATGCCGACCGTCCAGTTGAGCGGCGGCATCTTGCGGATTACCCCGCTACGCGCCTCGTTCCATGGGCGGTCGCGGGTATCGGTGACCGATCGCTGTGATTTGCGCTGTGTCTATTGCATGACCGAGCATCAGAAATTCCTGCCGCGGCCCGAATTGCTCGCGATCGAGGAGCTCGACCGGCTTTGCACGCTGTTCATCGGCCTCGGGACGCGTAAGCTCCGGCTGACCGGCGGTGAGCCGCTGGTGCGGCGTGGTTTCATGCTGCTGGTGGAGCGGCTGAGCAGGCACTTGCGCTCGGGTGCGCTCGAGGAGCTGACGCTCACCACCAACGGCACGCGATTGGCCGAATATGCATATGATCTCGCGCGACGCGGGGTGCGCCGGATCAACGTCTCGCTCGACACGCGCGATCCAGATGCGTTTAGCCGCATAACGCGCGGCGGAAAGCTGACGCAGGTATTGGCTGGCATCGCCGCCGCGCAGGCCGCCGGGATCGCGGTCAAGATCAACGTGGTGGCGCTAAAGGGCGTGAACGATCACGAGATCGCCGACCATATGCGAGCATTATGGCATGGCCCCGAGCCGCAACAACTAGGGTGTCAGATTTCTTGTGTAAACGGAGGTGCGGGTCCCATTCTTGAGAGGAAGGGACACGGAGATGACGCGAGAGATCAAGCCGGAGCTGCTGGACGAACTGCTATCGGGGCTATCGAAGCCTGCTGGGCGATGGAGGCTATTCCGGAGCTGAAGAAAGCGCTGATGGAGCGGGCCGCTGGGCGGCGAGCTGACCCACCATCTGGGCTACGGCCAGAAGCACGGCAGGCGCTTCCCTAACGAGCGACATTTGGGCAGGAGCATGCGAGGCTCCCCGCCAGGTCTCTTGTGGGCATCAGCTACTATAGTAACGATAGGGCGGCTTAACCTGTTGGAATGAGCAGGATACCTAGTGCACACCAATGTGTACGTTGGCTTCGGAACCGGCAAATGCATTGTCCTGGGGGGAACACCCGGCGGCTGGAGAAGGAACGGGGCATGAGTGAGGCGCAGAGCATCGGGCTGTGGAACTACGCATCGGCCGGACGCGACAAATTCTTTTCGGAGATGCAACCCGAGCAGGAAAAGCTCCGGCCGGTGCCGTGGGACGCCCATTTCGAGTGGGATGAGACCAGCATGTTCGGGTTCAACATCCCCGAGCATGGCATCGATTGCATCATCTATTACTGGCACCATCCGGTGATGCGCACCGTCTATGGCGGCATCATGATCTGGCAGGGGCTTAACACGAACGCAATCGGCTGCGCCTATACCGATTATCGCCTGGCGATGCCGATGCCGGCCGACATCACCGACTGCACCTATGCCAACGGCGTCAAGGTCAAGATAGTCGAGCCGATGAAGGAGTTCGACATCAGCTTCGACGACGATGCCCGCAACACCCATCTTCGACTCAACCTCAAGGCGATCATGCCGCCGGCCTGCCGCTACAACAACAACCACATCACCCAGGCGATGAAGACGGCGGGCGAGCTGGTGCTCAACGGCGAGCGCTACACGATCGACGGCTTCCACAGCCGCGACCGCTCGTGGAATGAGTGCCGCGACGAATCGCAGCTCCGCATCCCGCCGCTCAACTGGACGGTCGGCATCGCCAACGAAGGCTTCGCCTTCCACCATACGTCGTTCGACAACCGCAAGTATCGGCCCGAATGGAGGAATCTGTTCCCCGACCATGGCGACGACAACAACTGCCTGTGGGGCTATGTGTGGGACGAGGGCGAGCTGCTGGGCATCACCACGGTCGACCAGAACACCAGTTATGCCTGGGATCCGTTCCGGCCCGAGCGGGTGAAGACGGTGCTGACCGCTTCCAACGGCAAGCGCTACGCGATCAATGGCCGCCAGATCGCCAGCACCCAGATCCAATGCTGGCCGAACATGACCGGCAATTTCGCGCTGATGGAGTGGGATTGCGGCGACAAGGGCACTGCCTATGGCGACATCCAGATGTGCACCTGGAGCGATGCCTACAAGCTGATGGATTCGCTCAACCCACGCCACCGGCTGTGACGGGAAAGCCCTCTCCCGGACATTGACGCCTCAACAGTTGCTCGACACCGTTCGCAACCATTGGGCCGTCGAAAACCAGCTCCACTGGCAACTCGACATGTCCGTGTTGATCGTTCCGTCTCTGGCGGCTGGGCCTGACTCAGGTGCTGGCGCTGCCGGGAGCGGAGGCCGCGTTGCCGATCGGCGCGTGGTGCAGGTCGCACCCGGTGATTGCCGCCGGAGCCCTGAGGATCGAACGTCGAGCTTCGCCGGGGGCGGCTGTACCGATGGGCCCCCAACTAAGAACAGGGGGGGCTATTGGACCTCTATGTGCGAGTTCGGAGCAGGTCGGTGTTGCATCGGGCCTGGGCACGAGTGCGCGAAAGCGGGATGGCTTCCGACAGCGAAGCGACAAAGCAGGGTACCCGGCGCTTTGACCCCAATTAGGTTGTGAACTCATAAATGGCAGCAAAGCGGCCTCGCCCGCACGCGGCCCTACCTTTGATGTTTTTGCATATCGTCAAGGATCTCATCGGATACGACCATAAAGGTCAAATCGACGCATTCGCCCCCTTCAATGTCTGCATCCTTCATCGCTTCGACGCCCTCGGAGAATGATACACCAGCATTCCGAGGCCGTTTCCCGTCGAACTTGCTGTCGTCGTTCTCAAGAACCATCAGCGTGTGGCAATGATAATTATCTTCGGGCGGCGATGCTATGAGCCAGTCCAATTGATTGCGGAGGTCGATAAGCGCCTCTCGATTGCAGTAGGCTGTCAGACCGTCCACTGCGAAGTTGAGGCAGATGCGGGATTTATCGTTGGCTGTAGGCTGCATGTCCACTGCCATAGCTGGAAAACCGCTAGCCCGCTACGAGGCGAGACCCGTCTTGCACCTTTCAAATCGCACCAAACTCTGATTCAGGGCAGGCATGAGCCGATATGATCTGACTGACTTTGAGTGGCGTGTGATCGAGCCGCTACTTCCCAACAAGCCGAGAGGCGTTCCGCGTGTTGATGATCGTCGGGTGCTGAACGGGATTTTCTGGGTGCTGCGCTCCGGTGCGCCGTGGCGCGATCTGCCTGAACGCTATGGCCCGCGAACGACCTGCTACAACCGCTTTGTGCGATGGCGGAAGGTGGGCGTCTGGGACCGAATGATGGACGCCATCAGCGCCGCCCATGATGGCGACATCCAAATGATCGACAGCACTTCCGTTCGCGCCCATCAGCAGGCCGCGACGGCAAAAAGGGGGATCGAGATCATTGTCTCGGTCGCTCCCGAGGCGGGCTTACGACCAAAATCCATGCGGTCGTTGATGCGCAAGGGCTCCCGATCCGGCTTAGCCTGACCGCTGGCCAAACACATGATGGTCAGGTCGCTGATGAACTGCTCGATCATCTGGGGCCGCATATGATCGTCCTTGCGGACAAGGCCTATGATGCGGATCGCATCCGCACGTTGATCGAGGAACAGGGCGCGACACCCAACATTCCGGCGAAATCCAATCGAAAATGGAAGCCTTGCTTCAGCGAGCGGCTATATCGCGAGCGCAACCTGATCGAACGGTTCTTCTCTAAGCTGAAGCATTTCCGCCGTGTCGCCACCCGCTACGATAAGTTGGCGGAGAACTTCCTCGCTATGGTCCAACTCGCATCAATGCGCCTGTGGCTCCGCGCTTATGAGTCTAGGGCCTAGTTGGCGAACCTGGAGCGGATTCGCGACCAACTGAAAAAGAACAAGTTTAGCTTCACTGGTGTGCGAGGCGTTGCTCTGCCCAAGGGCAAGAACAAAGCTGAGCGGCGCCGCTGGTTGTTGCGCCGATCGCTATACCCCCATTGTTCCCGATTGGTGCCGTATCCGCCCGGATTTGACCGGACGGTTATAGCACAGAAAACGCCGGATTTCAGGCATTTTCGGGACGTCCTCGGACGCCCCCGGAAAGGTCTCTGGTGCCCAGGAGAAGCACGGGGACTCGAACCATAGCACATCATGCTGACCGTTAAGTGGTTGAGGTAGCTCGGTTTGTGTCCTCATGGTGCCTCATGCAGATGCATCATAGCGCGCGCGAAAAGGTGGACTAGCGGGGGGACTGGCTACGAGCCAATAATGCGGGAGCCTTCACATGCGATGCGGGGATTTTCGGCGGTCCAAGGGGACGGGCGGCCAAAGCGTATACCATCCTGTAGGCCAGCAAGATAGTTGTGAAGGCCGATGAACACCCTGTCCTTGTCCGCGATAGCCTCTGCGTTCAACCCGCTCTGAACCTTCTGGATCAAATCTTCTAAAGCTTCGTCCATGAAGGCAACGACGCTTGCGGTTCTGTTTGATAGTTCGTTATATTGAGGATGATTATGTATTTCCATATAAGTATAATGCTACCACGAATTTCTAATATGGCCACTCTCCATATCCACAACGACTCTTAGCCACATAGTGCGGACGGTTCGTAAGGTTTAATATTAAAGCGGTTGCAGCAGTAGTAAACTGGCCTGAAGGATTTACTACCACCTCACCCATCTTCTCAGACGTATAGTCATGCGCTTTGTGGTGTAACAGTCTGCATCTATCTACTACACTCGGAGTTTCAAAACTCGTGTGCATGTCGTGCGCAAAGTCGTTTCGTATCCTGCGTAGCAATGTGAGGTCGTGATGCTCGCGGTCGGAGATTAAACCGAGCGTGTAGCAAGCAGCTATCCGAGAGCTGAATGTGCCGAGAGGGGCGTTGCCTGATGTGACCAATTCCTTCGCCTGGGGCGTGTCGAGCATGAAGGCGAGGAGGATGTCTTTGAGCTGCTCCTCCATGTAACCAGTGGAGATGAGCACCCGCCCTCGGTCGCTCTCCGCTCGCAGGAGTTCGAGATACGGAAAGAACTTGGCAAGGTGTGGCATATCTTTGGGTGATGACATGACGCACAGTTTCAGCGCAGTTTGAGCGCAAATCAAGCCGAAGCAAAAGGGGTACTAGAAGGGGGGCGGCGCTTTCTAACTCGCCCGAAAATCTAAGTATCTCAGATACTTAGATGAATGATGGTGCCCAGGAGAGGACTCGAACCTCCACGGCCTTGCGGCCACTGGCACCTGAAGCCAGCGCGTCTACCAATTCCACCACCTGGGCATCGGGTGCGGAGGCCGGGCGGATAGCGGCGGCGCTTGCGCCTTGTCAACCGCTTCTGTGCAGGGCAATGCGGGAAATCTGAACATCAAGGGATTCTGACGATGAGCCGTCTTGTCACATTGTTCGGCGGTGGCGGATTTCTGGGCCGATACGTCGCGCAAGAGCTGCTTCGCGCCGGCGCGCGGGTGCGCGTCGCCGAGCGTGACCCGTCGGATGCCTGGTATCTCAAGCCGCTCGGCGAGCTCGGCCAGACACAGTTCGTCGCGGCTAGTGTCACCAGCCCGGCGACGGTCGCACACGCGGTCCGCGGCGCCGACGCCGTCGTCAATCTGGTGGGGGTCCTCAAGGGCGACTTCGACGCGATCCACCGCAAAGGCGCGGCCAATGTCGCTGCCGCCGCCAAGGCGGCGGGCGTCGGCGCACTGGTCCATATCTCGGCGATCGGCGCCGATCCCCAGTCGGCCTCGGGCTATGGGCGCAGCAAGGGCGAGGGCGAGGCGGCGGTGCGCGAGGCCTTTCCCGCCGCCACCATCGTGCGTCCGTCGATCATCTTCGGACAGGAAGATGCCTTCCTCAACCGTTTCGCCGCGATGCTCGGTTTCCCGGTGGTGCCGGTGCTGCGCGGCGGGGTGCAGTTCCAGCCGGTTTGGGTCGCGGACGTCGCCAAGGCGATCGCTGCGGCCGCGCTCGATCCCGCGGCGCATGGCGGGAAGACGTACGAGCTGGGCGGGCCCGAGGCGATCACGATGGCCGGCCTGCATAGCTGGCTCGCCAAGGCGACCGGCCGCAAGCCGAACTTCGTGCATCTTCCCGACGCCTTGGGCGCACTCGTCGCGACGCTCGGCGGGGCGCTCCCGGGCGCGCCGATCACGCGCGATCAATGGCTGATGCTGCAGAAGGACAATATCGTGACGCCAGGGACGAAGGGCTTCGAAGCTTTCGGGATTACGCCCACGCCGATGGAGGCTGTCGCGCCTGCCTGGCTGGTCCAGTATCGGCCGCATGGCCGTTTCGCCGCGCGCATCAAATCCGCCGCCTGACCCAGCATGGAACTCTCGCTGCTGTCCATCGTCCTCCTCGGCATCGTCGAGGGGCTCACCGAATTTCTGCCGGTCTCTTCGACTGGTCATCTCATCCTGGCGGGAGAGGTGATGCAGGTGCCGCAAGGCACCGAGACATTCGATATCGTCATTCAGCTCGGGGCGATCCTCGCGGTGGTGGTGCTGTACCGGCAGCGCTTCGCCGTGGTGCTAGCCGGCCTCGCACGTCGCGATCCCGACGCGATCCGCTTCACCCGCAACGTGCTGGTCGGCTTTCTCCCTTCGGCGGTGGTCGGCGCGATCGCCTATAGCGCAATCAAGACGGTCCTGATGACGCCAATCGTCGTGGCGGTTGCGTTGATCGTTGGCGGCATCGCGATCCTCGTCATTGAACGGACGGTGCGTCAGCCGACCAGCGACAGCGTCGAGGGCATGTCGCTCCGAACCTCGCTCGGCATTGGCCTGATCCAGTGCCTTTCGATGATCCCCGGGATCAGCCGCTCCGGCGCGACGATCATGGGCGCGCTCACGCTGGGTGTCGAGCGGCGCACGGCCGCCGAATATAGTTTTTTCCTCGCCATCCCGACGATGGTTGGCGCGACGACGCTCGCGCTGTGGAAATCGCGCCATGAACTCGGCGACGCCCAGACCACCGCGATCGCCATCGGCTTCGTCGTCTCTTTTCTCGTCGCGATGTTGGTGATCCGGTGGTTTCTCGCGGTCGTCACGCGGCACGGATTCGCGCCGTTCGCCTGGTATCGCATCATCGTGGGGGGGATTGCGCTCGCGTGGCTCGTCGCCAAATAGGGCCGATACGGATCTATTATTTCGCCAGTCTGCACGAAAATTCAGCTAGTTGCAGCCAACAGAGATAAATTAGGTCAGCCTGGTTGACTTAATGCGCGAAAAGCGCGTGACTCCGGCGCATTTTCGTGAAATAGCACCATCAAGCACTGATCGCTCGGAGCGCGCGGCCATGGCGCGCCTTCCGCAGGACGAGCAGGGCATCAACGCTTTGAAGGGGAGTCGTCCACTCGTCAGCGGAAGCGCTTGGGTGCTTCGCGTTGCGACGCAATGGCTCCGGCGGGAACAAGTGATGGCGGACGAGCCGATGTTGAAGTTCGTGGATGTGGGCCAGGCCTATCCGCCCAAGCGCGCCGCCGGTGCGCGAACTGCGGATTTTGCCGAGATCGCGCCGCTCTATGGCGAGGATCAGGCCGGGGAGCAGGCGTCACGCTGCTCGCAATGCGGCGTGCCCTATTGCGCCACCCATTGCCCGCTGCACAATCATATCCCCGACTGGCTGCGGCTGACGACCGAAGGGCGCCTGCGCGAGGCCTATGAGCTGTCCAACGCGACCTCGACCATGCCCGAGATCTGCGGCCGGATCTGCCCGCAGGACCGGCTGTGCGAGGGCAATTGCGTGATCGAATTTTCGGGCCATGGCGCGGTCACGATCGGCTCGGTCGAAAAATATATCACCGACACCGCCTGGGAGAATGGCTGGGTCGAGCCGGTCGTGGTCGGCGCTGCGAGGGGCCAGTCGGTCGGGGTGATCGGTGCCGGGCCGGCCGGATTGACGACCGCCGAGTTGATGCGCGCGCGCGGCTATGAGGTCCATGTCTATGACCGGCATGATCGCGCGGGCGGGCTGCTCACTTATGGCATTCCCGGCTTCAAGCTCGAAAAGCCGGTTGTGATGCGGCGGGTGCAGCGGCTTAAGGATGCGGGCATCATCTTCCACGAAGGCTTCGAGGTCGGCCGCGATGCGTCGCTCGCCGAACTGCGCGCGCGCCACGATGCGCTGCTGATCGCCACCGGCGTGTACAAGCCGCGCGCGATCAAGGCGCCGGGTGTCGGAGCGCCGGGCGTGGTCGACGCGCTCGATTACTTGACCGCTTCGAACCGCAAGAGCTTTGGCGATGCGGTGCCGTCGTTCGACGACGGCTCGCTCAACGCCGAGGGCAAAAATGTCGTGGTGATCGGCGGCGGCGATACCGCGATGGACTGCGTGCGCACCGCGATCCGCCAGGGCGCGGCCTCGGTCAAATGTCTCTATCGCCGCGACCGCGCCAATATGCCGGGCTCGCAACGCGAGACGAAGAACGCCGAAGAGGAGGGCGTCGAGTTCGTCTGGCTGTCGGCGCCCGAGGCGTTCGAGGGCGCCGATGGCGTTAGCGGTGTCCGCGCGATCCGGATGCGGCTCGGCGAGCCTGATGTCTCTGGCCGCCGCACCCCCGAACCCGATCCGGGCAGCGATTTCCGGCTCGACGCCGATCTGGTGATCAAGGCGCTCGGCTTCGATCCCGAGGAACTGCCGGCGATGTTCGGCGCGCCCGAACTGTCGGTGACACGCTGGGGCACGCTGCGCGTCGACCACAAGACGATGCAGACCTCGATCGACGGCGTGTTTGCCGCGGGCGACATCGTTCGTGGAGCCTCGCTGGTGGTCTGGGCGATCCGCGACGGTCGCGATGTGGCCGAGCGGATGCACGCCTATCTCAAGGCGAAGGCGACGGCCAAGGCCGAGAAGGTGGCGGCGTGATGCGGGCGCTGGCGATTTTTGTTGGGTTCGCGCTGGCCACGCCGGCTTTCGCGGAGGCAAAGCCGGACCCTACGACGCTCGCTGCCGCGCGCGAGTTGATGCGGGTGTCGGATCTCCAGGGGCAGATGCGCGCATTCTATCCGGCGGTGGCCGGCGCGATCGGCGATCAGATGCGCCAGCTGTTCGTCGACAACAAAGTGCCGGACGGCCTGGGAAGGGAGCTCACCGCGGCGATCCAGGCGAATATCGGGTCGCTGGATTCACTGTTCACGCCCGAGTTTGTGGACAAGATGGCGAATATTTACGCCGGGCATTTCACGGCTGAAGAACTCAAGCGGCTCAGTGCGATGATGAACGACCCAGTAATGGGAAAATTTCGTGCCGAATCCCCGCACATAATGGGCGAGCTTATGCCGCTGATCTTCGAAGCGATCAAGCCGCGACAGCAAGATTTTGAAAAGAGACTGCGCCAGATCGTCACCGACTGGATTAAACAACACCCCGAAGACAAGGCGAAGCTTCGTTCGCCCACCGCCAGCTAGGATCGAATCATGTCCTACGAGCACCTGACCCCCGAACATGAGCGTCTCGCCCGCGAAGGCATGTACCGGCCCGAGTTCGAAGGCGACGCCTGCGGCGTCGGCCTCGTCGCCGCGACCGATGGCAAGCCGTCGCGCCGCGTCGTCGCCGCGGCGATCGATGCGCTCAAGGCGGTGTGGCACCGCGGCGCGGTTGACGCCGACGGCAAGACCGGCGACGGCGCGGGCATCCATGTCGATCTGCCGGTGCGCTTCTTCGACGACGCGATCGAATATGCCGGGCACAAGCCGCGACCGAACCGGCTCGCGGTCGGCATGGTGTTCCTGCCGCGCACCGATCTCGGCGCGCAGGAGACCTGTCGCACGATCGTCGAGAGCGAGATCATCGATTTCGGCTACACCATTTACGGCTGGCGCCAGGTGCCCGTCGACGTATCGGTGATCGGCGAGAAGGCGATGCTGACGCGTCCCGAGATCGAGCAGATCATGATCGCCGGGCCGATGCCCGACGAGATGAGCCTCGAGGAGTTCGAGAAGAATCTCTACCTGATCCGCCGCCGCATCGAACGCAAGGTGATCGAGGCGCAGATCCAGGGCTTCTACATCTGCTCGTTGTCGGCGCGCTCGATCATCTACAAGGGGCTGTTCCTCGCCGAGGAGCTGTCGGTCTTCTATCCCGATCTCAAGGATGAGCGCTTCGTCAGCCGCGTCGCGATCTTCCACCAGCGCTATTCGACCAACACCTTCCCGCAATGGTGGCTCGCGCAGCCGTTTCGCACGCTTGCGCACAATGGCGAGATCAACACGATCCGCGGCAACAAGAACTGGATGAAGAGCCACGAGATCAAGATGGCCAGCCTCGCGTTCGGCGAGCATTCGGACGAAATCAAGCCGCTGATCCCGGCGGGCGCGTCGGACACCGCCGCGCTCGACGCGGTGTTCGAGACGATCTGCCGCTCGGGCCGCGACGCGCCGACCGCCAAGCTGATGCTCGTGCCCGAAGCCTGGCAGAGCAACGACGACATGCCCGAGAGGCAGCGGGCGATGTACAGCTATTTCGGATCGGTAATGGAGCCGTGGGACGGCCCCGCCGCGCTGGCGATGACCGATGGCCGCTGGGTGGTCGCGGGCGTCGACCGCAACGCGTTGCGCCCGCTGCGCACCACGCGCACCGCCGACAACCTGCTCATCGTCGGTTCCGAAACCGGCATGGTCGTGGTGCCCGAGAGCACCATCATCGCCAAGGGACGGATGGGCCCGGGGCAGATGATCGCGATCGACCTCGAGGAAGGGCGTCTCTATGGCGACGCCGAGATCAAGGACCGGATCGCCGACGAGCATCCTTATGGCGAGTGGGTCAAGGGCTTCCGGATGCTCAAGGATCTTCCGGCTCCCGCCGAGGACATGATCCCGCGCTGGTCGCGGTCCGAGCTGCTGCGCCGTCAGGTCGCCGCCGGGCAGACCATGGAGGATATGGAGCTGATCCTCAGCCCGCAGATCGAGGACGCCAAGGAGGCGATCGGATCGATGGGCGACGATACGCCGCTTGCCGTGATTTCGGACAAGCCGCGGCTGATCAGCCATTTCTTCCGGCAGAATTTCAGCCAGGTCACCAACCCGCCGATTGACTCGCTGCGCGAGACGCGGGTGATGAGCCTCAAGACGCGCTTCGGCAATCTCGCCAACATCCTCGACAATGAGGGACAGCAGGCCGACGTGCTCGTGCTCGAAAGCCCGGTGCTGCATTGCCGGGACTGGCATGCGCTCAAGGATCATTTCGGGGCGCAGGCGGCTGAAATCGACTGCACATTCGACGCGCATGGCGGACCCGATGCGTTGCGCGCGGCGATCACGCGGGTGCGCGCCGAGGCCGAGACCGCGGTGCGCGAGGGCAAGGCCGAGCTGTTCCTCACCGACGAGCATGTCGGGCCAGACCGGATCGCGATCGCGATGGTGCTCGCCGCCGCCGCGGTGCACACGCATCTCGTCCGCAAGGGGCTGCGCTCCTATGCGTCGGTCAACGTTCGATCGGCCGAGTGCCTCGACACGCATTATTATGCGGTGCTGATCGGGGTCGGCGCCACCACGGTGAACGCCTACCTCACCGAGGCGGCGATCGCCGATCGCCACATGCGCGGGCTGTTCGGCGATCGAACCCTCGCCGATTGCCTGACGCGCCATCGCAAGGCGATCGACGATGGACTGCTCAAGATCATGTCGAAGATGGGGATCGCGGTGATCTCCAGTTATCGCGGCGGCTATAATTTCGAGGCGGTCGGTCTCAGCCGCGCGCTGGTCAACGACTTCTTCCCCGGCATGCCCGCCAAGATCTCGGGCGAGGGCTACAACTCACTGCAGATCAATCTGGTCGACCGTCACGAGCAGGCGTTCGACGATGTCGTCGTCTCGCTGCCGGTCGGCGGTTTCTACAGGCAGCGTGCGGGGGGGGAGGTGCATGCCTATTCGGCGCAGCTGATGCACCTGTTGCAGTCCTCGGTCGCAACCGACAGCTATTCGACCTACCTGCAATTCTCGCGCGGGGTACGCGATCTGCCGCCGGTCTATCTGCGCGACCTGCTCGAGTTCAACTGGGCGCGCGAGAGCATTCCGATCGACTCGGTCGAGCCGATCACCGAGATTCGCAAGCGTTTCGTTACCCCCGGCATGTCGCTCGGCGCGCTCAGCCCCGAGGCGCATGAGACGCTCGCGATCGCGATGAATCGGATCGGCGCCAAGGCGGTGTCGGGCGAGGGTGGCGAGGACAAGAGCCGCTATACGCCCTACGCCAATGGCGACAACGCCAATTCGGTGATCAAGCAGGTCGCCTCGGGCCGGTTCGGCGTCACCGCCGAATATCTTGGCGCCGCCGAGGAACTGGAGATCAAGGTCGCGCAGGGCGCCAAGCCCGGCGAGGGCGGCCAGCTGCCCGGTTTCAAGGTGACCGAGATGATCGCCCGGCTACGGCATTCGACCCCAGGGGTAATGCTGATCTCGCCGCCGCCGCACCACGATATCTATTCGATCGAGGATCTGGCGCAGCTGATCTACGACCTCAAGCAGATCAATCCGCGCGCGCGCGTCTGCGTCAAGCTGGTAAGCTCTGCCGGGATCGGAACCGTCGCGGCGGGCGTCGCCAAGGCGCATGCCGACGTGATCCTCGTCGCCGGCCATGTCGGCGGCACCGGCGCGTCGCCGCAGACCTCGGTCAAATATGCGGGCACGCCGTGGGAGATGGGTCTGTCCGAGACCAACCAGGTGCTCACGCTCAACGGGCTGCGTCATCGCGTCAAGCTGCGCACTGACGGCGGGCTCAAGACCGGGCGCGACATCGTGATCGCCGCGATCCTCGGTGCCGAGGAGTTCGGCATCGGCACGCTCAGCCTCGTCGCGATGGGCTGCATCATGGTGCGCCAGTGCCATTCGAACACCTGCCCGGTCGGCGTCTGCACGCAAGACGAGGCGCTCAGGAAGAAGTTTGTCGGCACGCCTGAGAAGGTGATCAACCTGATGACCTTCATCGCCGAGGAGGTGCGCGAGATACTCGCCAAGCTCGGCGTGCGCTCGCTCGATGAGATCATCGGCCGCACCGAGCTGCTCCGCCAGGTCAGCCGCGGCGCCGAACATCTTGACGATCTCGATCTCAACCCGGTGCTCGCCAAGGTCGATGCGCCCGAAGAGAAGCGCCGCTTCAACATCCCGACCTTCCGCAACGAGGTGCCCGACAGTCTCGACGCGCAGATGATCGAGGATGCCAAGGCGGTGTTCGAGCGGCGCGAGAAGATGCAGCTGACCTACACTGTGCGGAACACCCATCGTGCGGTCGGCACGCGCTTTTCGGCCGAGATCACGCAGCGCTTCGGGATGTCGTCGCTGGCGGATGGGCATGTCCATATCCGCCTGCGCGGGTCGGCGGGCCAGTCGCTCGGGGCGTTCGCGGTCAAGGGCATCACGCTCGAGGTGTTCGGCGACGCCAACGATTATGTCGGTAAGGGGCTATCGGGCGCGATCATCGCGGTCCGCCCGATGGTGTCCTCGCCGCTTGAAACCAAGTCGAACACGATCATCGGCAATACCGTCCTCTACGGCGCGACCGCGGGCAAGCTGTTCGCGGCTGGGCAGGCGGGCGAGCGCTTCGCGGTGCGCAACTCGGGCGCGACCGTGGTCGTCGAGGGCTGCGGCGCCAATGGCTGCGAATATATGACCGGCGGCGTCGCGGTGATCCTGGGTCGTGTCGGCCCCAATTTCGGCGCGGGCATGACCGGTGGCATGGCCTTCGTGCTCGACGAGCATGGCGAGTTCGAACGTCGCGCCAATCCCGACAGCATCCTGTGGCAGCGCTTCGCGTCGACGCATTGGGAGATGCGCTGCAAGGCGCTGATCGCCGAGCATGCCGAGCGGACCGACAGCAAATGGGCGCACAGCGTGCTCGACGACTGGGATCGCTGGCGGTCGCGGATCTGGCAGGTGTGTCCGAAGGAGATGGTCAGCCGGCTCGAACATCCGCTCAGCGATGCCGAGCCCGAGGTCGTCGCTGCGGAGTAACTCCGTCCCGTTCACCCGTGCGCCGAAAAAGACTGCCCGAGTCGCACGTCGCCGTTCATCTAGCACGTCATCCCAGCTTCCGCCGGGATGACGTGCAAAGAAGCGGCGATGTGTTGCGGAGATGTCCGAGGGAGGGGAGGCTTGTTTTTATTCTTTCGCTCGCTTCCCCCTGCTGACATATCGCGCTCGTCCCGATAGGTTGCGCCCCACGATGTGGCAGCTTTATCAATTTCCTCTTTGTCCCTTCTCCCGAAAGATCCGCCTCCAGATGGAGGAAAAAGGCATCGCCTATGAGCTGGTGCGCGAATCGCCCTGGTTACGGCGCGACGAATTCCTCGATCTCAATCCCGTGGGGCAGACGCCGGTTCTGGTCGATCCGGCCACCGGCGCGACGCTGATCCACAGCTGCGCGATTTCCGAATATCTCGAGGAGACGGTGGAGCCCGTGCCGATGATCCCGGGCAATGCCGCCGCGCGCGGCGAGATCCGGCGGCTGGTCGCCTATTTCGACGAGAAATTCTATGGCGATGTGGTGGGGCCGCTGCTTTACGAGCGTGCGCTCAAGCGGATCGTCCACCGAGCGCCGCCCGACGCGGGCGTGCTCCGCCAGGCGATGAAGGCGGTCAACGACCATCTCGATTATGTCGACTATCTGGTAGGGAGCCGGCGCTGGATCGGCGGCCAGCTGCTGAGCCTCGCCGATCTTGCCTGCGCCGCCCACATCTCAGTCGCCGACTATCTCGGCGGGATCGACTGGCGCGGCCATGAGGAAACCCGCCAATGGTATTCAGGCATGAAGTCGCGGCGTTCGCTGCGCGTCCTGCTCGCCGAGCGCATGGAGCTGGTAAGTCCGCCCGAATTCTATGAGAAGCCTGATTTCTGACTTACCCCTGCCGAACGCGAAGACAGCGGAATATTCGCCGATTTCCGTCTAAATGCGCGTGCCAGCTTGCATTCTCCACTGATATGGATCATATCCCGCTGCGCGTCGATGCTGTCTTGCAGCATTTGGCCGATGAGCAGCGTGATCTCCTGTCCATTCCAAGGGGCAGGCCGGCTCGGGCCCTAAGGACGCAAAACCAAGCTGAGGCTTCCCAATTCACGCGGGTCGTCATGTGAACCCGCTGTCGCATGAATGTCCATTCGTGCGCCCGCGCCACCGAAAGTGCATAAGTGACCAAATTTTCCGAACTCGGCCTGATCGAGCCGCTGCAACGCGCGCTTGCCGCCAAAGGCTATGACATTCCGACGCCGATCCAGGCGCAGGCTATTCCCGCGCTGCTGGAAGGGCGCGACCTATGCGGCATCGCGCAGACCGGCACCGGCAAGACGGCGGCCTTCGCACTGCCGTCGCTCCATTATCTCGCCGAAAATCTCAAGCATACCCCGCCGCAAGGTTGCCGCATGCTCGTCCTCGCCCCGACGCGCGAGCTTGCCAGCCAGATCGCCGAGAGCTTCGTCCAATATGGCAAGTTCCTGCGTCTGAGCGTCGCGACCGTGTTCGGCGGCGTGCCGATCAACAAGCAGATCCGCCAGCTCCAGCGCGGCGTCGACGTGCTCGTCGCGACCCCCGGCCGCCTGCTCGACCTGATCGACCAGCGCGCGCTGAGCCTCAAGTTCGTCGAGATCTTCGTCCTCGACGAGGCCGATCAGATGCTCGATCTCGGCTTCATTCACGCGCTCAAGCGGGTCGACCAGCTTCTGCCGAAGAAGCGCCAGTCGCTGTTCTTTTCGGCGACGATGCCCAAGGCGATCGCCGAACTTGGCGATCGTTTCCTCACCAACCCGGCCAAGGTGTCGGTCGCGCCGCAATCGACCACCGCCGAGCGCGTCGAGCAATTCGCGACCTTCTGCAACGCGGCCGAGAAGCAGGCGCTGCTCACCCTGCGCATCCGCTCCGAGCCGATCGATCGCGCGCTTGTCTTCACCCGCACCAAGCATGGCGCCGACCGCGTGGTGAAGAATCTGCGCGCGGCCGGCATCGCGGCCGAGGCGATTCACGGCAATAAGAGCCAGCCGCAGCGCGAACGTGCATTGGGCCTGTTCCGCCAGGGCGAGGTCAAGATCCTGGTCGCCACCGATATCGCCGCACGCGGGATCGACGTCGGCGGGGTCAGCCATGTGTTCAATTTCGAGCTTCCCAACGTCGCCGAGCAATATGTCCACCGTATCGGCCGCACCGCGCGTGCCGGCGCCGCGGGCATCGCAATCGCCTTCGTGGCGGATGACGAGCGGCCCTATCTCAAGGCGATCGAGAGACTGACCAAGGTCCAGCTCGACATCCAGCCGCTGCCCGAGAACTTCATCGCCGAGAAGGCCAAGCTGCCCAAGCCGGCGCCCAGCGCGCCGCAACCTCATGGCGACCGCGCCCGCCGCCATGAAGGCGGAGCGGGTGATCGCGCCGCACAGCCGAAGCGCCGCTTCAGCCGCCCCAAGGGCGCGGCGGGTGCGCATAAGGGCGCTGTGCGCAAGTTCGGCGCGCGCTAAGCCAATAGCATCGCCCGGCCCATGCCGGGCGACGCTATGAAGCGAGCATCGTTTCCCGCATCTTCGCCAGACGCTCGATCGCGCGATCGAGCGTCGCGTCATCCTTGCAGTAGCACAGCCGGAGGATGTTGCGCACGGGCGCCTCTTCGAAGAAGGCCGACACCGGTATCGTCACCACGCCGCCGTCGAGCGCCATCCGGTCGGCGAAGGCGGCGTCATCAAGCGTGATGCCCGACGTGGTGAGATCGACCGCGACGAACCATGTCGCCTGGCTCGGCAGCACCTCATAGCCCGCCCCCGTGAGACCGGCGATCAGCCGCGCACGCGAATGCGCGAAGCCGGCGCGCATCTCGGCGAACCATCCGGCCGGCTTGCCGAGTCCTTCGGCCACCGCCCATTGCAGATTGGGCGGGGTGGTGAAGGTCAGGAACTGATGGGCCCTTGTGAGTTGCCGCGCGAGCCGCTCGCCGGCCAGCATCCAGCCTACCTTCCACCCGGTCAGTGCGAAGATCTTGCCCGCCGACCCGATCTTGACGGTGCGATCGCGCATGCCGGGCAGGGCGATCAGGGGAACATGGTCGCCGTCGAAGACGACATGTTCCCAGACTTCGTCGCACAGCGCGACGAGGTCGTGGCGGATGCAGCGATCGGCGATCAGCTCGAGTGTCGCACGGTCGTAGACCCGGCCGGTGGGATTGGCGGGATTGTTGAATATAATCAGCCGGGTGCGCGGGCCTATTGCGGCGTCCAGCGCGGCGGGGTCGAGCGTCCAGGCCGGTGGCTCGAGCCGGATGAGGCGGGGCGTCGCGCCCGCCCGCCGCACCATGGGCAGATAGGCGTCGTAGAGAGGCTGGATCAGCACCACCTCGTCGCCCGGTGAAACCAGGCTCAGGATCGCCGCCGCTATGGCTTCGGTCGCGCCCGAGGTCACGACGATCTCGGAATTCCAGTCGAGCTCGATCGCCTGATGGGCGCGGTAATGCGCGGCCAGCGCCTGACGAAGCTCGGCCAGCCCAAGCATTGGAGGATATTGGTTGGAGCGTGTGAACAGCGCCTCGGCGGCCGCCCGCCTTATGTCCTCGGGGCCCGGCGTGTCGGGAAAGCCCTGGCCGAGATTGATTGCGCCCGTCTCGCGCGCCAGCGCCGACATCTTCTCGAAGATCGTCGTCGGCAGCGCTGCGTAGACGGGGTTCACGCGCGCTTGGCCGGCGCCTTGAGCCGGTGCCAGATGAACCAGATGCCTCCCGCCAGCACCAGTCCGACAATCACGAAATCGAGCTTGTGAAGAAGGCCGCTTAGCCGGGGATCGGTGCGCCACTCATCGCCCAGCTTCATGCCAACCCACGCCAACGCGAAGCACCATGGCCACGAACCAATGAAGGTATAAAGATGAAAGCGCAGCAGCGGCATCCTGGCTACGCCGGCCGGGAAGGCGATAAAGGAACGCACCGCGGGCAGGAGCCGGCAGATCAATACGGTGAGATCGCCCCAGCGCTCGAAAAAGCGCTCGGCCCGGTCGAGATCGCCGTGGCTCATCAGCACATATTTGCCCCAGCGGTCGACCACGGTGCGTCCGCCGCGTTTGCCCAGCTCATAGGCGGCGATCGATCCGATGTTGCAACCGACCGCCCCAGCGGTCGCGGCGAGATAGAGATCGAAGCGGCCGATCGAAACCAGATAGCCCGCGAAGGGCATGATGATCTCCGATGGAAGCGGGATGCAGGCGCTTTCGATCGCCATGAGAATGACGATGCCGCCATAGCCGGTGGTCGAGATCACGGAGATGATGAAGCCCGCGAGCACGGCGATGATCTTGTGAAACATGGACCGGGGATAGACAGCGCCCTGCGGCCGCACAAGCGCCTTGCGGATGCGCGCGATCTTTTCGATCCCGCTAATGGCGGAAGGTTAAAGTGGCCGGTTCGCTCCGCGCCCGTCGAGGACCTCGCGCACCTTGACGCCCAGCTGGGTGAGGCTGAACGGCTTGGCGAGGAACGCGACACCCGCGTCGAGCATGCCATTATGAACCACGGCGTTGCGCGTGTAACCGGTAGTGAACAGGATCTTGAGATCGGGCCGCATCTCCAGCGCGGTATCGGCGAGCTTGCGCCCGTTCATCTGCGGCATCACGATATCGGTGAACAGCATGTCGATCGCAGGCTGCTGGATCAGCGCTTCCAGCGCCTCGGAGCCGTCGTGTGCCGAAACCACTACATAGCCAAGCTCGCGTAGCGCATCGACCGAGAAATGGCGCACGCGCTGCTCGTCTTCGACGACCAGGATGGTTTCGCCGGCCTTGGCGCGGGGGACGGTCACCTCGTCGATTTCGCGCGACGGGCGGTGGGCTACCGCGTCGCCGTGGTGGCGCGGCAGATAGAGCTTCACCGTGGTCCCCTGATCAGGTTCAGAATAGATCGCGGCATGTCCCCCGGTCTGTTTCATGAAGCCGAAGATCTGGCTGAGGCCGAGACCCGTGCCCTTGCCGACCGGTTTGGTCGTGAAAAAGGGATCGAACGCGCGCGCCACTATCTCGCTGGTCATGCCGACGCCGGTGTCGGTCACGCTGAGCATGACATATTGACCCGGCGCGACGTCGCCGCGCGAACGGGCATATTCGTCGTCGAGATAGGCATTGGCGGTCTCGATCGTGACATGCCCGCCATCGGGCATCGCGTCGCGGGCGTTGACCGCGAGATTGAGAATCGAGTTTTCAAGCTGGTTGGGGTCCGCGAAGGTGCGCCATAGCCCGCCCGCAAGCACCGTCTCCACCTGATATTGCTCGCCAACCGTCCGTTGCAGGAGTTCGGACATGCCGGCGACCAGCCGGTTGAGGTCGAGGGGCAACGGAGCGAGCGGCTGCTGGCGCGAGAAGGCGAGCAGCCGCGCGGTGAGCGCTGCGGCACGCTCGGCGCCCTCATAGGCATTGTTGATGTTGCGCTCGAGCCGTTCGGGTTCGCCGTTGAGCCGGCGCTTGGCGAGATCGAGGCTGCCGATGACGATGGCGAGCATATTGTTGAAATCATGCGCGATGCCGCCGGTGAGCTGCCCGATCGACTCCATCTTCTGCATCTGCCGCATCTGTTCTTCGGCTTGCTCGCGCGCCGCCATTTCGTCGCGGAGCGCCTGCTGGGTCGCAAGCGCCGCGTCGCGGGCCGCCAGGATCTCGGATTCGCGGCGCGCGCTGTCGCTGATCATGATCGCCGCCACGACGAGCACCATGAGCACGGTCGCGACCAACGCGAAGCCGAGCCCCATCACCAGCAACTCGGTCTGGCGTTGTCTCGCCAGAAGAAGCCTTTCCTCCTCCGCGGTCATCCGGTCCATTATCTGGAGCGCGGCGCGCATGCGTCGCACGCCTTCGCCACTCTCGATAAGTGCGGTCTCTTTGCGGACACCTCCCGAGTCGATCGCCGCCACGCCACGCTTGGCGAACGCGACCTTCTCCGCCAGCGCCTTGCGCAGCGCAACGGCGTTGGCGGCTTGGGGCGGGTTATCGCGAACCTGGCTTTCGAGCCGGTCGACCGCGGCACCGAGCTCGGCCGCCAGCTTGTTGATCTCAATTTTCATGCGTGGGTCGCGCGTCAGGGTATAGCCGCGGTGATCCGACTCAATCGCGCGGATATGGCCGCTCAGTTCGGCGATCCGCACCTGAATATGCAGCGAATGTGCGGCCCATTGGCCCGATCGGCTTTGCGCGCGTGCCAGGAAGAGCGCGGCGATGGTCGCCACGACGGCAACGATCAGGCCGGCAATGGACAGATATGGAATTCGACGTTTGGTTGCCCCCATGGGGACTTTTTTTAGGACGGCGCTCCGTCGCCGCAAGTGAAATCGGGTGGATAAACCGAAAGTCTATCGCGGCGGCCCTAGCGTAAAAGACCTTCCCGCTATCGCGACTCGGCAACGATCCGCGCCCAGTCCTCTTCGTCGATGATCTGGATACCGAGTTCGGTGGCTTTCTTGAGCTTGGAGCCAGCGCCCGGCCCCGCCACGACCAGATCGGTCTTCGCTGACACCGAACCCGCGGTCCTGGCGCCCAGCGCCTCGGCCTGCGCCTTGGCTTCGTCGCGCGACATGGTTTCGAGCGCGCCGGTAAACACCACGGTCTTGCCGCTGACCTCGGACGCGCGCGTTTCGTGGATCACGTCGGTCGGAGCGAGCTGGCTGAGCAGGTCGGCCACCGCGTCCTGGTTATGCGGCTCGGCGAAGAAGTCGATCAGCGCCAGCGCCACTTCAGGACCGACGCCTGGGGTCTCGATGATCGCCGCGAGTTCCTTGGCCACGCGCGCGGCGAATTTGTCGTCGCTCTCGCCCACCGCCGGAATCGCCGCCGCGCGCGCCGCGACCGCGGCGTCGATCGTCGCCTTGAGCGCTTCCCAGCTCCGATAGCGACGCGCCAGATCGCGCGCGGTGACCTCGCCGACGTGCCGGATGCCGAGCGCGAACAGGAAGCGATCGAGCGGCGGCCGCCGTTTGGCGTCGATCGCCGCGATCAGGTTGGCCGCCGATAACTCGGCCCAGCGCTCGCGGCCGAGCAGTATTTCCTTGGTCAGGCGGAAGATATCGGCGGGCGCTCGAACCAGCCCGTCGCGGAAGAAATTTTCGATATGAACCGTGCCGAGCCCCTCGATGTCGAGTGCATGACGCGACGCGAAATGGCGCAGCCGTTCGACGCGCTGCGCGGGGCAGATCAGCCCGCCCGTGCAGCGATAGTCGACTTCGCCCGGTTCGCGCTCGGCTGCCGACCCGCATTGGGGACAGACCTGAGGAAAGGGCCAGCTTCCGCGGCTCTCATCGCGCGACAGATTGTCGACGATCTGCGGAATGACGTCTCCGGCCCGCTGGACGACGATCCGGTCGCCTGGCCAGACGTTGAGCCGCCCGATCTCGTCGGCGTTGTGCAGCGTCGCATTGGTGACGACCACGCCGCCGACGGTGACCGGCTCGAGCCTCGCCACGGGGGTGAGCTTGCCGGTGCGACCGACCTGGATGTCGATGTCACGCAGGACGGTCTGCGCCTTCTCCGCCGGGAATTTATGCGCGATCGCCCAGCGCGGCGCGCGTGCGACGAAGCCGAGCCGCTTCTGCCAGTCGAGCCGGTCGATCTTGTACACCACGCCATCGATGTCGAACGGCAGATCGGCCCGACGCGCCTCGATCCCACGATAATGGGCGAGCGCTTGCCCATCGTCCCCGACGCGCACCAGATCGTCGGACACGGGCACACCCCAGCGGGCGATCGCATCCATCACACCCTTCTGCGTTTCGGCCGGCAGCGCCGAGGTTTCGCCCCAGCCATGCGCCAGGAAACGTAGAGGACGCGATGCCGTGATCGCCGGATCCTTCTGCCGCAGCGACCCGGCGGCGGCATTGCGCGGGTTGGCGAATTGGCGCGCCTTGGAAGGGTCGTCCGCCTCTTCCAGCAGGCGCGCGTTGAGCGCCGCGAAGTCTTCCTTCGCCATATAGACTTCACCGCGAATCTCGAAGACGTCGGGAATTTCGTCTGTTTCGCCGTTCGTGTCGAGCGACGAACGGGAGAGTGTCTGGGGAATATCTTCGATCGTGCGGACATTCGCTGTGACGTCCTCGCCGACCGCGCCATCGCCGCGCGTCGCCGCCAGCACCAGCACGCCCTGCTCATAACGCAGCGAGCAGGACAGGCCGTCGATCTTGGGCTCGGCGGTGATCGCGATCGGCTCGTCGGGCGTGAGGCTCAGATAGCGGCGAACCCGGCTGACGAATTCGCTGACATCCTCGTCGGCGAAGGCGTTGTCGAGGCTGAGCATCGGCATCGCATGCGTCACCTTGGCGAGATGCCCCGCAGGCGCAGAGCCGACCAGCGACGAGGGCGAATCGGGGCGGACGAGCTGCGGGAACTGCGCCTCGAGCGCGATATTCTCGCGCACGAGCGCGTCATAGTCGGCGTCGGATATCTCGGGCGCATCCTCGCCATGATAGAGCGCGTTGTGCCGGGCGATCTCGGCGGCAAGAAAGGCGAGCCGCTCGGCGGCCTCCGAATCGGTGGTCATGGACGGGCTTGTAGCGCCTGGGCGGCGGAAAGAGCGGAGCCTCGCATCACGCCGCCTCTAGCAGGCGTATCGCCTGCGCGCGCGCTTCGGCGGTGACTTCGGCGCCCGAAAGCATGCGGGCGATCTCCTCCCGACGTTCTCCGGCGTCGAGCGGGCGCACGCCGGTGCGGGTGACGAGGCCATCATGGCTCTTGGCTATCAGCCAATGGTGGCGGCCGCGCGCGGCGACCTGCGGGCTGTGGGTGACGACCAGCAGCTGCGCGTCCTTCGCCAGCCGTTGCAGCCGCTCGCCGATCGCGCTCGCCACCGCGCCGCCGACACCCCGGTCGATCTCGTCGAAGATCATCGTTGTCGCGCTGCCTTCCTCGGCAAGCGCCACCTTGAGCGCAAGGATGAAGCGCGACAGCTCGCCGCCGCTGGCGATCTTGACCAGCGGAGCGAAGGGCGCGCCGGGATTGGTCGAGATCTCGAACTCGACCTTGTCGCGCCCCGAAGCCGACCAGCCGCTTTCGGGCATGGTCTCGACCAGCGTGCGGAACCGCGCCGCGTCGAGCTTGAGTGGGGCGAGCTCGCCGGCGACCGCCTTGTCGAGCCGCGCGGCGGCTTCGACGCGCGCCGTGCTTAGCCGTCCGGCGGCATCGCCATAAACGCGCCGCGCGGCGGCGGCCGCGGCTTCGAGCTGCGCGAGCCCGGCGTCGCCCGCCTCGATCCGCTCGAGCCGTCCGGCCAGCGCGTCGCGCAGTCCGGCCAGCGCGTCGGCGTCCACCCGATGCTTGCGGGCAAGCGCGCGCAGATCGAACAAGCGGGTTTCCACCGCATCGAGCCGCGCGGGATCGAAACGCATCGCCTCGGCGGCCGCGGCCAGCCGATCCTCGGCCTCGCTCGCCTCGATCACCGCGCGATCGAGCGCCGCCAGCGCCTCGCCGAGCAACGGATGTTCAGGAGCGATCCGATCAAGCCGGCGCGCGGCCTGGCGCAGTGCGGCCAACCCGCCATCCGAACCTTCGAGATGGGCGTTGACCGCCTCGAGATCGCCAGCGAGTTTTGCTCCCTTCTGCATGTCCGAGCGTTCGGCCGCGAGCGCCGCTTCTTCGCCCGGTTCTGGTGCGAAGCGGGTTAGTTCGTCGACCATATGATCAAGCCATTCGCGGTCGCGCGCGGCATTCTCGATGTCGGCGCGAGCGGCTTCGAGCGCCTCCTCTGCGGCGCGCCATGCGCGGTGCGCCGCGGCGACCGCCGCGACGTCGAGCTTGCCGAAGCTGTCCAGCAGCGCGCGATGGCCGCGCGGGTTGATCAACCCGCGATCGTCGTGCTGCCCGTGGATCTCGACGAGCATCGCGCCCAGCTCGCGCAGCGACGCGGCCGAGGCGGGTTGATCGTTGATGAAGGCGCGACTGCCGCCGTCCGCCTTGACGATCCGGCGGATGACCAGCGCGTCGCCGGGCTCGGCCGCAAAGCCGTTTTCGTTCGCGAAAGCGAAGGCAGGATGATGCGCCGGCAGTTCGAAGCTCGCCGACACGATCGCTTGGGGCGCGCCGTTGCGGACGAGGCTGCTGTCGGCGCGGGCTCCGAGCGCCAGGCCGAGCGCGTCGAGCAGGATCGACTTGCCCGCGCCGGTCTCGCCGGTCAGGGTTCCCAGTCCGGGGCCGAATTCCAGTTCGAGCGCCTCGATCAGCACGACATCCCTTATGGCCAGCGCGGTCAGCATCGCACGGGTGTAGAACAGCCCGCCGGTCCGCGCCAAGGGCTTCGGCGCGATTGTCGCGGCTAGCTCCCCGCCACCCTGTGTGCGAAGGTGATCACGTCGGCAAGCACCGGGGCCCTGTCGCGAAACGGTTTGGCAAACGCCGTGACGATGCCGGCGTGGCCGAGTTCCGGATAGATTTTGAGCTCCGACGACACTCCCGCGGCACGCAGCTTGCGATCGAGGTTGATCGAATTCTTCGGCCAGACGGTGTCGTCCTTCTGTCCATGAAGCAGCAGGACGGGCGGCGACGAGGCGTCGGCATAATGGATCGGCTGGGTTTCCTCGAGCCGCGGCCAGCGTCCGAAGGTGGTGGTCGGCACCGGCCCGTCGAGCGGCAGGAAGTCATATGGGCCGGCTAGGCCGGCAAAGCCCTTGATCGCGGAACGATCCGCATCGAGGAAGTGGGGATCGAGCGCGAGCATCGCCGCATTATAGGCGCCCGCCGAATGGCCGACGAGCACGATGCGGTCGGGATCTCCGCCATATTGCGCGGCGTGCGCGCGGACCCATCGCACTGCCGCCGCACAGTCCTCGAGAAAGCCCGGGAAATGAACCTCGGGAACGAGCCGGTAGTCGGGCACGAAGGTAACGAAGCCGCCAGCAGCCAGCGCGCGCGCCGCGAAATGATAGCCTTCGCGCGTTCCGCTCGCCCAGGAGCCTCCATAAATGAAGACGATCACCGGCAATGGGCGATGGCCGGCCGCGACCGGCGCGTAGATATCGAGCTGGCGGCGCGGCCCTTCGCCATAGGCGATGTCGGAGCCGATCTTCCGGCTCTCGCTGTCCTTCGGCACGACCGTGTCGAACGCCCGCACCGGCGCGCAGGCGGCGATCACCAGCGCGCCGCAGATCAGCAGCGCCAGGCCTGCCAGGGTCAGCTTGGTCATCATCGCTCCGCCATCGTGAAATATCCTTGACGTTACGCGAACCGGGCGCGGCCGGTTGCGTTATGGAGTGCGTCGGCATCATCGACCAGAGGAGTTCACCATGATCGTTCGCAGCGCATCCGCGCATTATTCCGGCTTGGGAAAGGAAGGAAAGGGCCACGTCTCGACCCAGTCGGGCGTGCTCGACCGCCAGGCCTATGGGTTCAATACGCGTTTCGAGGACGGCAAAGGCACCAACCCCGAGGAACTGATCGCCGCGGCGCATGCCTCCTGCTTCACCATGGCGCTGAGCTTTGCGCTAGCGGGGGCTGGCTATACGGAGGGCGAACTCGACACCAGCGCGAAGGTATCGCTCGACAAGGAAGGGGAGGGCTTCAAGGTGAGCCGCTCAGCGCTCACGCTGCAGGCGAAAGTGCCCGGGATAGACGCGGAGGAGTTCGGCAGGCTTGCCGATGGCGCCAAAGCGAACTGCCCGATCTCTAAGCTCCTCAACGCCGAAGTGACCCTCGAACGCACATTGCTCTGATTGAGGATCGAGCTCATCGAGAAAGGGGGCCGCACAGCGGCCCCCTTCACTTTTCAATTGTCGGCAGACGGTTACCGTTCAGCGATCCCGGTCCCGATCGCGGTCCATGTCGGATTGGCCGCCCGACGGTTGCTTCTGGCCACCGCGGTGATCGTCCTGACCCGGGGTTCCGCGCTGCTGGTTCTGCTGGCGGTCTATCGAGCCCTGGCGTTGCTGATCCTGGTCGGACCTCTGGCCACCTTGGCCGCCCTGGTTCTGCCCACCCTGGCCTTGTCCGCCTTGGGTGCCTTGCTGGTTCTGGCGCTGGCGCTCGAGCTGGCTCTCACGCTGCTGGTCCTGCTGGCGGTTGGGATCCTGGCTCATATCGCTTTGGCTGTTGCGGTCGCTGCCGCCCTGGCGATTCTCGCCCATGACATGTTTCTCCTAATAGCCCCCTGGAAGCAGGGGACGAGCAAGGAACGAGCACGCTCCAACCCCGTTCCAATCGTTCCGGCCAGCATCTGAGAAACCGATAACCAACCGAGCCGAATACGGAATGGCCGATCAGCGGCGTTGCGAACCGGGGCTTCGGTCCCTAGGAGGCTGGCCGTGACTGGAAAAGGGATGGAATATGTCGCAGCCGTTGAGGGTCGCGCTCGCAGGTTTGGGGACGGTCGGCGCCGGTGTCATCAAGCTGATCGACGAGAATCGTGCACTGATCGAGCGGCGCGCTGGGCGACCGATCGAGATCGTCGCGATCTCGGCCCGCGATCGCGCGCGCGATCGCGGCGTCGATATCGGCCGTTTCGCCTGGGTCGACGACGCGACCACCCTGGCGGCCGCGGACGATGTCGACGTCGTCGTCGAGCTGGTCGGCGGCGCCGACGGGCCCGCGCTCACCCTCGCACGCGAAACGCTGAGCGCGGGCAAGCCGTTCGTTACCGCCAACAAGGCGATGATCGCGCATCACGGGCTCGAACTCGCCGAACTCGCCGAGCAGCGCGGCGTCGCGCTCAAATATGAGGCGGCGGTGGGGGGCGGAATCCCGGTGATCAAGGGGCTGCGCGAAGGCGCGGCGGCCAATGTGATCTCGAAGGTGTTCGGCATCCTCAACGGCACCTGCAACTATATCCTCTCCGAAATGGAGGAAAAAGGCAGCGATTTCGACGCAGTGCTCGCCGAGGCGCAACGGCTCGGCTATGCGGAGGCCGATCCGAGCTTCGACATCGATGGCATCGACGCCGCCCACAAGCTTTCGATCCTGGCGAGCCTCGCCTTCGGCACCGCGGTTGATTTCGATGCGATCGAGGTGGTCGGAATCCGCCATGTGCTTGCCGCGGATATTGCGGAGGCGGCGGCGCTGGGCTTCCGCATTCGCCTGGTCGGCCACGGCGAGGCTGGCGCCAAGGGCCTGTTCCAGCGCGTTCACCCCTGTCTGGTGCCGCTCGGCCATCCGCTTGCCCATGTCTCGGGATCGCTCAATGCGGTCGTCGCGCACGGCAATTTCGTCGGACGGCTCTTCTTCGAAGGACGCGGCGCGGGCGAAGGGCCGACCGCCTCGGCCGTCGTCGCCGACCTGATCGATATCGCGCGCGGCGAGACCGGCCCGGCCTTCGCGATGCCCGTCGCCGCGCTCGCCAAGCCCGCCACGGCTTCCTCCGGCGATCGGCGGGGCCGGGCATATCTGCGCTTCACCGTCGCCGACCGTCCGGGTGTACTGGCGGAGATCACCGCGGCGATGCGCGATGCCGGCGTGTCGATCGAAAGCCTTATCCAGCGCGGCGCCATCGAGGATGGCCATGTGCTGATCGCGATGGTCACGCATGTCGGCCCCGAACGCGCCGTGGCTGATGCGCTCGAGCGGCTCGATGGTTCGCAAAGCCTGGCGGGCCAACCCATGCTGATGCACATATTGGACGAATAATCGGCGGCTTCTCGACAATGTCACGAGGCTCGCCTAACGATTAGAGGCTATTATCAGGGAAGGCTGTACCGCATGGTGAAAGCAAGCAACGCGCTCGACCGGGTTCTCGTTTTGGAAATGGTTCGTGTGACCGAGGCCGCGGCGATCGCCGCGTCCAAGATGGTCGGCCGAGGCGACGAGAAGGCCGCAGACCACGCGGCTGTCGAGGCGATGCGCGCAGCCTTCAACGAGCTTGAGTTCGATGGCACCGTGGTGATCGGCGAAGGCGAGCGCGACGAGGCGCCGATGCTTTATATCGGAGAAAAGGTCGGCTGCGGCATCGGGACGGGCCCGAGGATCGATATCGCGCTCGATCCGCTCGAGGGCACGACGATCACGGCGAAGGCCGGTCCCAATGCGCTGGCGGTGCTCGCCATCGCGGAGGAAGGCGGCCTCCTGAATGCTCCCGACGTTTATATGGACAAGCTGGCCATCGGTCCCGGTTACGAGGCAGGGTTGGTCAGCCTCGATCGCACGCCGACCGAAAACGTGACCGCGCTCGCCGCGGCCAAGGGGGTCAAGCCGAACGAGATCATCGCCTGCGTGCTCGATCGTCCACGCCATGAAAAGCTGATCGGCGAGTTGCGCAAGCTGGGCTGCGGCATCGTCCTGATCCCCGACGGCGACGTGGCGGGCGTGATCGCGGTCACCAATCCCGACACGACGATCGACATCTACATGGGCTCCGGCGGCGCGCCCGAAGGCGTGTTGGCGGCCGCGGCGCTGAAGTGTGTCGGCGGACAATTCCAGGGCCGGCTGCTTTTCCGTAACGATGACGAGAAGGCGCGCGCGCGCAAATGGGGCGTCACCGACCTCGACCGCATCTATCAGCTCGAGGATCTGGTGCGGGGCGACGCGATCTTCGCCGCGACGGGCGTGACCGACGGCTCGCTGCTGCAGGGCGTCAAGCGCCGCGCGAGCGGCTGCATGACCACCGAGAGCGTGGTCATGCGCGCTTCGAGCGGAACCGTGCGCTGGGTCAAGGGCGAACATCATAAGGGGTGATGCTGCGGAGCGCGGCTTTGCAAAGCCGCGACGGGCTTCGCTTTCCATTGCCGCCGCCGCCCTCTAACCTATGGCGATGCGTTCTCCTGTCCTCAACATCACCCGCTCGATCCTGGGCCAGCCCTGGCATTGGCGGGGCGGGGCGGTCGACGGCATAGACGCGGGCTTCGAGCCCGACGATCTGGTGTCGCAGCTGCTGCTCGCCCGGGGTTGTCCGCGAGAAGCGATCGAGGAGCATCGCACCCCCACGATTCGCGGCTTCATGCCCGATCCCTCGATCTTTCGCGACATGGACGCCGCGGCGGCGCGGCTCGCCGACGCCGTCGAGCGGGGCGAGCCGGTCACCATCTTCGGCGATTACGACGTCGACGGGGCGACCTCGGCGGCGCTGCTCATCCGCCTGCTGCGCGATCTCGGCTTGGCGCCCGCGGCCTATATTCCTGACCGGCTGATGGAGGGCTACGGCCCGTCGGGCGAGGCGCTGCTGCGGATCGGCGAAGGCGGCGCCCGGCTGATCGTGACGGTCGATTGCGGCGCGCAGGCTTTCGAGGCCCTGGCGCTCGCCCATGGCGCCGGGATCGACGTGATCGTGGTCGATCATCATAAATGCGCCGCAGAGCTGCCGCGCGCGTTCGCCCTCGTCAATCCCAACCGCCTTGACGAAGCGGACGGCGCCGCGCACGGCCATCTCGCGGCGGTAGGGGTGGCCTTTCTGCTCGGCGCGGCGCTCGTCCGCCTGCTCCGGGCCCGGGGCTGGTTCGCGAGCCGCGGCGAACCCAGGCTGATTGACCTGCTCGATATCGTCGCGCTCGGCACGGTCGCCGATGTCGCGGCGCTGCGCGGCCTCAACCGGGCCTTTGTCGCGCAAGGCGTCAAGGTGATGGCGGCCAGGCGCAATGTCGGGCTGGCGGCGCTGATCGAAGCGGCGCGGCTCGAACGAGCCCCGACCTGCACCGATCTCGGTTTTGCGCTCGGGCCGCGGATCAATGCCGGCGGGCGGGTCGGCAAGTCCGATCTCGGGGTGCGTCTGCTCACCACCGAGGACCGGGACGAGGCGCGCCTGATCGCCGTCGAACTCGATCGCCTCAACGAGGAGCGCCGCGCCATCGAGCGCGCGGTGCAGGACGAGGCCGAGACCGCAGCGCTGAGCCAGGGCAACCGCGCCGTCGTCGTCGTGGCGGGCGGCGGCTGGCATCCCGGGGTGATCGGGATCGTGGCGGGACGCCTCAAGGAGAAGCTCGGCCGACCGGCGATCGTGGTCGCTCTCGACAAGGACGGGATCGGCAAGGGTTCGGGCCGATCGATCGCGGGGGTCGATCTCGGTGCGGCGGTGCTGTCTGCCAAGGCGCGGGGCCTGCTCGTCGCGGGCGGAGGGCATGCGATGGCGGCGGGGGTCACCGTCGCCGCTGGCGGGGTGGATGCGCTGGCGGATTATCTCGAGGAGCGTCTCGCCGCCGATGTCGGGGCAGCCCGCGACGGCCGCGCGCTGCTGCTCGACGCCGTGGTGGCGCCCGGCGGGGTCACGCCCTCGCTGGTGGAGGCGCTCGAGGCGGGAGGGCCATACGGCGCCGGGTGGCCGGCGCCTCGGATCGCTGCTGGCCTGGTGCGGATCGTGAGGGCCGATGTCGTCGGACAGGGGCATGTCCGCGCGATCGTAGCCGGGCGCGACGGGCGCTCGGTCAAGACGATCGCGTTCCGTTCCGCCGACAGCCCGCTCGGCCAGGCGCTGCTCGGCGCGGGCCCGGACCGTGCCCTATGGGTCGCGGGCCGCCCCAAGGTCGACGACTGGGGCAGCCGTCCCGCCGCTGAACTCCATGTCGAGGATGCGGCCTGGGCGGACTGACTGCGATGCGAAATATCCGCCAAGCGCTTGACCGCCCGCCGCCGCTGCCCTAATCGGCCCCCCGCAGCGCTACACGGCCCCATCGTCTAGCGGTCTAGGACGTCGCCCTTTCACGGCGAAAACACGGGTTCGAGTCCCGTTGGGGTCACCAGCGATTTGGTAGGATCATTCCTACGATCAAGCGTATGTTCGTTCTCCCGAAAAACTTCGCTGTCGCTATCTGGCCGCTCGATACCCATTGAGAGTGGCGGCCATCTGCCGATCACCTGCGCAAGCTGCCGTCATGCAACGCTTACGATTGTCCGGTGATGATCTCTTGCGAGCCGGACGAATTTTGTCTCTCACTCCGCACGGGCGGGCACGGTAACGATGATGAAATGGTCGTGAACTTGCCGCTGGTCGGGGACGTCGAGCGGTGCCTTCAAGCCGATCCGCAGCTCTTGGATGGTCTGCGCCGGCAATTCGAGCGGATGTTCATCAGGATGGGTCGGCGCTTCGTGCGGATAGTCGCGGCCGGGGGTGCGCGTCATCTCGATATGTGCGCCCAGTGCCGCACGGATCGGATGCGTCGCCGCGAAGGCCGCGAGGCGATCAATGCTGGCGCGGTCGTCGGCGAGGAAGTTGACGGGAACATAGAGGCGGCCGGGATAGAGGGTGTCCCCCGACAGCAGGATACGGAGCCTGGGATCGTAGATCATGATCGCCGCTGCCTGGTGGCCCGGCGTGGGGATGATGCTGAGCGCGCGGCCGCCAAGGTCGAACCGGGCGATCTCGTCGGGCCATCGGGCGATGCCGAAGAACGCGGCCACGTCGGCAGGCTTCAGCCCGATCACCGTGGTGCCAGGGCGCTCGCGGAAGACGGCATCGCCCGCAATATGGTCGCCATGGCTGTGGCTGTGCGCGACGACCAGCGGAATCGTGCTGCGCCCGTGCCGGGCGAGCCATTCGGAGACCAGCCGATCGACGGTCGGCCGGATCAGGCCGTTCTCCGCTCCGGTATCGACCAGCAGCGCCTTGTCGCGTCCGAACAGCAGATAGAGAAACGGCGCTTCGAAGTTGGTCTTGACCGATTGGCGGATGACGAAGGTATCGGCGTCGAGCGCCTGAACCTGGGTAACGGGCTCCTCGGGCAGCGTACCGTCGATCCATTTCTCCTGGAAGAGCATCGAAACGTCGGTCTTCCCGGCGGTGGCGCCTGAGCCCATCGACGCGCAGCCAGCGAGCGCCATGGCCAGGCACAATCGTGCGATACCGTGTCGGCACGCGGGCGGGCTCAGCTTCAAGGGTTTGTGTTTCATGCCATTCCTACGGTTGTCGAACATTTGCGTGCGCGCGCATGAAGCCGGCAAGATCCACGGCGGCTTCAGTCATACCGATAAGGGTTCTTGTCGATCGTCGTGGTCCCGCGCGTCTGATTGCAGAGAAAGACGGTCCCGGTGAAATAGATACCCGGCTTCGTTATCGTCTTCGCGAACGCAAATGTGTCTCTCAGCTGTTGTACGGTCATGTGCACCGGCGCTTCGTCGGGCTGATAGGTCATGCCATAAGCATAATCCTCGCCATCCTTGCTCATCTCGACATGGCAGCCCATCACATGGGCGACGGGGTGGGTGTCGCAAAAATCGATCAATCTCTTCATGCTGGCGAACCACATGTCCCAGAAGCTGATGTAACAGCGGCCCCGGTAGAACATGTCGCCGGTATAGAGGATCTGCGTATAGCTGTCGTAATAGGCGAACTCGGAAACGACATGCCCGGGCGATCCCCATATGAGAATGTCGCGCCCCCCGAGGTCGAGAGTCACCCGCTCCTCGGGGAAATTCTTCATGCCCCAGAAGCCGAGCATCTCCTCGTGCGTAAGGCCCATATAGCGGGTCCTGGGACGATCGGCGAACTGGTTGGTGGCCGCATAGTGGTCGGCGTGAAGATGGCTGAACGCGACGAGCAACTCCAGGCTCGCCGGGTCACGGCCATTGCGCGCGCACCATTGCTCTATGCATTTGTCCACGACCCCCCGTAGATCCCAGTCATTGCGGAGCTGCACGAAACCTTCGTCCAGCAGAAGAACGCGGTCATTGCCAAAATAGAGCGGTGCGAAGGGTGCTTCGAAACTATAGCATTTGTTTTGCCGCAGGATTGCCGTGTGCGGATCGTACCAGTGAACGTGCACCGGAGGGTCCATATTGTCCATGCAGGATGGCGATCCGCAGATCCACCTCGCCGGAAACGATCCTTTGGCGGGAACATCGCTCTTGAAGTCGACCGGCGCGTGCCTTGTGGCGGCAGCCGCATTGTCGGCAACTCCGGCGAGTGCACCGTAGGCGGTAGCTGTCATCGCGGCTGCGGCTGGATAGGAGAGGAACGTGCGGCGATCCATGGCAACTCCCTCGGCGGCGGCGGTCAGAACGGGCGCGGCGGGTTGAGATTGGGAAGGTCGGCGGGAAAGTCAGACGTGCGCTGATCGGGACTGACACCGTTGTAGAGCACGAAGTCGCCCCGGATCAGCATCATGTCCTTGCCCTGGATTTCGCGCGCGCAGCGAAGCACCTCGTCGATCAGCGCGGGCTCCATTTGGAGGATGCGCTCATAGGGTTTGTAGGTGGCAAAGCGGGGATAATAGCGGCCGGGCGCGAACATCATCTCGATATGGCCGCCCAGAATCCACTTGACCGGTCGGCTTGACGCGAAGGCCGCGATCCGCTCCAGCGACCGGACGAAATCATGATCGTTGCCGATGTTAATCCTCCCGGGAAAGAGGAAATCGCCCGTGAACAGCAGATCGCAATAGGGATCGTAGAAGCTCACACCGTCCTTGTGCGTTCCGGGCGTGGGCACGACCTCGATCGCGCGATCGCCTAGGTCGATCGTGCCGGTGCCTGTCGGCCAATTGTCCCTCAGGCCGTAAAAGCTTTTCATTGCCTCGAGCGGCTTGGGAATGATGACGGTGTCCGGCCGACCGGCGAATTGCACAAGGCCCTGATTCTGCGCGATGTCCTCGCCAGATGTCAAAGCGATGGTGAGCGGCACCTTTTTGCGACCGCGCGCCTGCGCCCAGCGCGCGATGATCGCATCCACGGTTGTACGCAGGGGATACAGGTCGGCTTCCGCGGTCGCGCCGGTGTCGATCAGGAGCGCGCCGTTGTTGCCGAACAGTAAGTAGGTGAACGGCGCCTCCCAATGGACGCAAACATTCTGGCGAAGGACGAAGCTATCTTCGTTATATTGCACGATCTGGACGCGCGGATCGCGGTTCTTGGCAGCGATGTTCGAGCCATAGGTCCAACGGAACGCAAGGTTGCCTGGCGCCGGTCCATCGCACGCATAGTCGTGGATCACAGGCCGGGCGCGGTGCAGCGGTGTGGCGCTGTCCGTGTGTCGCACAGCCGGAGGATTCAAGGGCAGATCGGGATTTCCGTTCGGATAAGCCCTGCCAGTCGCCGACTGGACGTTACCCGACAAGGCGGCATTGTAGGTTGATGCCCCGGCCACGAATACCCCCTAACAGACCGAACTTGTGCCGATGCTTGTCTGGGACCGTCAGGCCTGCCTCGCGGCAGGCCTGCGATGCCATCAGAACTTGAACCGCGCTTCGATACCGGCGGTTCGCGGATTGATGACGCTTCGCTGATAATAGCGCAGGCGCACGCCATCGTTCAGACCTTCGCGCGAGTGATCCTGGGAGACCGACGCAACGGCATATTTGTCAAAGATGTTCGTGGCGAACAGGCTGACCGAATATCTGTCGGTCTCATAGGTCAGATTGGCGCGGTGGAGCACATAGCCGGGCAGTTTGTCGCCATAGGCTCTGTCCCAGCCGAGCCGCGTAACCACATTGCCGCGATAGGTGGCGGTCCAGTTCGCGATCAGCCGCCCATCCATGACCGGTGTGGTGTAGGTGACACCAAGAGAGCCGGAATTTTTTGCCGATCCAGGCAAACGATCCCCGTCAAGCGCATCCAGCTGGATCGGGGCACTGGGATAGGTGGCCGCCGGGCTGTTCACCGCGATGAGCTTGATGACATTCTCGGTCAGCTTCGCATCGACATAGGAATAGGTTCCATCGATGCTCAGGCCTTCGATGGGCCTCAGTTGAACCGATGCTTCAAAGCCCTGCGACTTCGCCTTGCCGCCGTTGACCGTAATACCGGTGATGCCGTTCAGCGTCGCGGATCCGACCTGAATGCCGTTCCATTTGATCTTGTAGACGTCGAAATTGAACGTCAGCTTGCGATCGAACAGCTGCGTGCGTATGCCGACCTCGATATTCTTGGTCGAATCAGGGGCATATTGCGCCTCGTTCGGCAATGCGCAGATCAACTGAGTATTGTTGACATGGTCGCCATCGGGATCGTTCGGCAGCGGAATGGGACAGGGCGCAACGCTGTTGGGGCCGCCGATACGATATCCCTTGCTATACGTAGCATAAGCCATGACGCCGGGTGTGAAGTTGTACGAACTGTTGAATTTCCACACCCAGCCGCCTTTGCCTGCCGGATAACCTGTCGCGGGGAGGTCGTGGGGATTCAGGGGATTTGATCCAGGATCAAAGATATCCAACAACGGCAAGGTCGCCGCACCGGCGATTTGCGACGTATATTTGAAATAGCGCGCACCGGCGGTAAGCTGCCATTGCTCCGTCACGTTGAACGTACCCTCGCCAAAGATCGCCTTCTCGGTGACCTTCGATCGCGTGTAATTCGCATATTCGATTTCCTCGGGATTATCCTCGATCACGTTACCGTAGATCCCGAAGGTCGAGATCAGCGCCGGCACATGCTCCTGATAGTCTCGGCGGAGTTTCTGCCGGTTATAGAAACCACCGATAACCCATTTGAATGGGCCGCCGTGGCGCGACACCAGACGAACTTCCTGATTGAACTGCTTGCGGCTCTCGATGCTCGTGTTCCAGCTCGTGAAAGCCGGAAACGCCTCATAGTCATAGTCGAGGTCAAGTAGAAGATCGGTATTATCACCTTGAATATTATGTGTCCGAACCGCCGTATAGGCTGTCGTCGCGACCAGGTCCGCGATGTCCGCGATATTCGCATTGACTTCCATGCTGCCGAGATTCGCATGGCGCTCCACGGGCGATGTATAGCGATCCGCGTTTTCATATTTTCCCGTGCCGAACACGCCCGCACTGTTGGTCTGATCGCCATCCGTCTTGGTCTGTTGATATGCGTAGGTGAAGATGACCTTCAGATCTTCGGTGGTTTGGAACAACAGCTGATTGCGAGTCGTGAAGGTCCTTTCGAAATTCAGATCCTTCTCCTTCCTCAGATTGGCGCTGTAGCCCGTCGGCGTGATGGTATCCGGGCCGTCTGGCTGCGGCAGCGACACGCCCGGCGTCTGGATCAGCAGCGGATAATCGATGAAGCCGGGATCGTAATAATAGCCGGTGGCGGAGCGGAACGCGATATGATCGCTGACGATCGGGATATTGATCACCCCGTCAATTTGATAGCCGGGCTTGCTGCCATGGCTCTTGCCATAGAAGCTGCCATGCACTTCGCCTTCAATCCTGTCGGTTTTCGGGCGATTGGGGATATTGCGGATCGCGCCGGCCAATGTGCCGAGGCCATATAATGTGCCCTGCGGCCCGAGCAGCGTTTCGACCCGTGCGATATCCAGCATCTTGAAGTCGTAGAAGAGCGGAACCTCGCCCAAATAGATGCCCATGGCGTTGTCGTAGGTGTCACCGGTCGCGCTCGTATCATCCGCGCTAAGGCCGCGCATCACGATGGTGCCTACCGAACCGGGGCCGGTATCCGAGATAGTCAGGCCGGGGGTGAAATCGGCGATATCGCGAATATCGCTGATATGCTGCCGATCGATCTGCTCTGCGCCGACCGCGCTGATGTTAATCGGAACGTCCTGGACCGAGACCGCACGGCGCGTCGCCGTGACGACGATATCGTCGGGATTGCCCTCATTCGCTTCGGCCGGCGCGGCCTGCGCGAATGCCGGAGTCCCGGCGCCCATCAATATGGTCGCGCCGAGCAGCGTGTGGCGAAGAAATTTCCTGGTCACTCTGACCCCCCTTTTTCGGTTGAGCCTTAGGTGACATCCTCCCGTTATCGGTCTGGTTGGGTCGGCGCCTCGTCAGCCGGATTGCTTCTGTTCGCCGCCGATGCTGTGTCGCACCACCGCGCGCGACAGCCGCGCCGCCGCAACACGGGGCTGCGCCGCCCTTCTTCAGCATGTTGCGAGGGTCCGGAGATGGGCTGGAAAGACCGGTCCGCCGCAAATGATCGGCGACCGACGGCACCGGGGAAAGCAACGTTACAGGCCAGCTTCCGATCCACGAACCCTCACTATAGAGCCGGCGCTTGTCCGGCGATTCAAGCCTCTGGCCGCCAACATTGAGCGACGGTTCATACGATATGGATATTACCTATTGGGTCAAGCGTAATAATTTTGCAGTTGCTCAGTATGACGGCCGGATTGGGTGCGCCGCACAATATCGTGCTTTTATCGTGCGATAGACCTACGGTAACACCAAGCCGCCATCTGCATGGAACCGCCAGGGAGCCGACCGCCCCAAGCGAAATGTTACCGATTCGCGAATCGGAGGAGCGGGCGGGCCCCTGAGAGTGAGTGCGAGCTCTGCGACCAATAACGGCCCCATTTTCGGATGATTTCACCATAGACGTTTCGGCTCGCCTTGACGATCAGGCGCCGGCGACGGGGTTGCGGCCTCCATCCGCCCAACTGCATGGTATTACCTATATCGATATTCGTAATATTTTTGGCTGGACATGCTCGCCCGGCGTCGCGATATTGCAGTGCGAAAGGGGATCGAATCATGACTAGGCTGTTTCGCAAGGCGGGCACGATGGTGCTTATTGCTGGAGCGCTTCTGATCGCATCCTGTTCGAAACAGCCGGACGAAGCGGTGAAGCCCAAAACCGAATTCACGATCGGCTGGTCGATCTACGCGGGCTGGATGCCCTGGCCCTATGCGCAGCAGGCCGGCATCGTCAAAAAATGGGCCGACAAATACGGTCTCAAGATCAACATCGTGCAGGTCAACGATTATGTGGAATCGGTCAATCAGTACACCGCCGGCAAATTCGATGGTGTGACCGTCACCAATATGGATGCCCTGACGATCCCCGCTGCCGGCGGAAAGGATAGCAGCGCCATCATCGTCGGTGATTATTCGAACGGCAATGACGGCATCCTGCTCAAGGGCGCCGACCAGTTCGCAGCCATCAAGGGCAGGCAGGTTTACTTGGTCGAACTGTCGGTTTCGCACTATTTGCTGGCGCGTGCGCTCGAGAAGGCGGGCATGAAGCCCACCGATATCAAAACGGTGAACACCTCGGACGCTGACATCGTCGGCGCTTTCGGCAGCCCCGACGTGACGGCCGCCGTCGCCTGGAACCCCCAACTGTCGGTGATGAAGGGTCAGGCTGGCGCCAAGGAGGTGTTCAACTCGTCGCAGATCCCCGGCGAGATCCTGGACCTGCTCGTCGTCGACACAGCGACCATCAAGGCGAACCCCAACCTCGGCAAGGCGCTGGCCGGAATCTGGTACGAAACGCTGGCGCTGATGAAGCGGCAGGATGCCCAGGGCAAGGAAGCGCGTGCTGCCATGGCGAAATTGTCGGGCGCGACCCCTGCCGATTTCGACCGCCAGCTGACCACGACCTATCTCTATTCGGACCCCAAGGCAGCCGTTGCCGCGACAACCGCGCCGGCGCTGGTCAAGACGATGACCCAGGTCCGCGACTTCAGCTTCTCGCACGGCCTGTTCAAGGGCGCCGCATCGGCCGACGCGGTCGGAATGGCCTTCCCTGGCGGCAAGACCCTCGGCGATCCCGGCCATGTGACGCTGCGCTTCGACGACAGTTTCATGAGCATGGCGGCCGATGGAAAGCTCTGACGGGCCAGGCGGAACTTTCGGGCGGAACGTGGCGCTATGCGTTGGGTGAACCGACATATTGGCCGGAGCAATCGGCTTTTCCTCGGGGCGCTGCCGATCCTGCTCCTGCTCCTCCTCTATCTGTTCCTCGCGGCGCAGCGCCACTCCGCCAACCCGTTCGACAAGATCCTGCCGCTGCCTGGCGGCATGGCCGATGCCATGGCGGCGCTGTTGTTCCGACCCGATCAGTTGACCGGACAGGTGGTCTTCTGGGCGGACACGGTGGCAAGTCTCCAGCGGCTGGGGCTCGGGATCGGGATCGCGACCCTGATGTCGCTGTCGGTCGGCCTCGTGCTCGGCGTTCTGCCCCCGGTGCGCGCGACCTTCGGCCCCCTGGTCACCTGCATCGCCGTCATTCCGCCCATCGCCCTGCTGCCGATATTGTTCATCGCCCTGGGGCTCGGCGAGACTTCGAAGGTTGCTCTGATCGTCATCGGCATCGCGCCGGTCATGATGCGCGATATCGCAGCCCATGTCGGCGCGCTGCCCCGCGAACAGATCATAAAGGCACAGACATTGGGAGCCAGCAGCTGGCAGATCATGATCAGGGTTGCGTTGCCGCAGGCCATGCCGCGCCTGCTGCACGCGATCCGCCTGGCGTTGGGGCCCGCATGGGTCTTCCTGATCTCGGCGGAAGCGATCGCCTCCGATATCGGCCTCGGCTACCGGATATTCCTCGTCCGTCGCTATCTCTCGATGGACGTCATCATTCCCTACGTCGCCTGGATCGCCGTGCTGGCGGTGGTGACGGACCTCGTCCTGACTCTGCTCAGCCAGCGGCTTTTCCCCTGGGCTCATGGGACAAGCCATTGACCCCGCTTCTCTCCCTGCGCGACGTCTGGGTCGAATATGGCGACAAGATCGTCCTCGAGCGGGTGACACTCGATGTCGAGGCGGGATCATTCGTTTCGATCATCGGGCCTTCGGGCGCGGGCAAGAGCAGCCTGCTGCGCCTCATCCTGGGCCAGGAGAGCGCGACCCGGGGCGCCATCTTCCTCGACGGACTGCCGCTCACGCCCGAATGCGGACCCGATCGGGGCGTCGTATTCCAGCGCTATTCGGTGTTTCCCCATCTGTCGGCGTTGCGTAACACGGTCTTCGGGCTGGAATGCGCCAAGGCGCCGTTGTCGGCCCGCCTGTTCGGCGCGGCGCGGCGCGCGGCTGTCGCCGAGGCGACCGAGATGCTGGCAGCCGTTGGGCTCGGCGACAGCCTCCACCTCTATCCCGCCCAGCTCTCCGGCGGAATGCAGCAGCGGCTGGCAATCGCTCAGGCGCTGATCAAGCGCCCACGCATCCTGCTGCTCGATGAACCCTTCGGCGCGCTCGACCCCGGCATCCGCGCCGACATGCACGCGCTGATAACCCGGCTGTGGCGTGACTATGCGCTGACGATCATCATGGTGACCCACGACATCCGCGAAGCTTTCACGCTGGGAACGCGGGTGCTCGCCCTCGATAAGCGGCGGCATGACCCGCACGCTCCGCACCGGTTCGGGGCGACAGCGATCTATGATTTGCCTTTGCGCAAGGAGGCGACCGAAGCAGTCGTCGAAACGACCGGCGAAGCGACGATCGTCGCGAGCGAATGCCGGCGCGACCAGGAGGAGAAGACTGGACATGGCTAGCGAACCCGCGAGCCTGGCGAGGCTGAGCATCAGCCTACCGGGCGATCTGTTCCGACAGCTCGACGTGATGGTGGAAGAGCGCGGCTTGCCGTCGCGCTCGCAGCTCATCGCCGAACTGATCCGGCATGCGCTCGCCGAGCATGAGGCATTCACCCGCCCCGACGAGACGCTCGCCGGCACGATCACCCTCGTCTATCGCGGGGATCGCGGTCGGGTGCGGCATCAGCTCGCACAGATGCAGGCGGACTACCTCAAGGAGGTGATCTCCTCACAGCATGTTTTCCTGGAGGACGATCAGTCGCTCGAGGTCCTGCTCGTTCAAGGGCCAGCCTATCTGCTCAAGGAGCTGTGCGATGCGCTGCGCCGGGTGCGCGGCGTGCACCAACTCGAGCTCGTCACGACGACCTCTCTTCTGCCCCCGCTCTATGAGCCGGAAGCCAGCGGCAAAACCACAGGAGCAAAGCAATGATCGCGAACCTCGCAAATCCCATGGCGGCGCGTGACCATGCCCGCCGTATGGCGGGCTCCGTGGCCGAAGCCATGCCGGTGCTGCCGCCGTTCGCAGCTGACCTGCCATCGGGCGTGTCGTCGGATGACCTGTTGTGGGAAGAAACCATTGCTTCCGGCGGCTATGCCGCGCGGCGGCTGGCGCGTGGCGCGCGTCTGCGCCTGATCGACCTCAAGGGGGATGCCTGCGCCTCGCTGCTCGTCTTCAATGCTGAAATGCCGTCCGAGCGGCTCAACGTCGCCGATACGGTCAAGGTGCAGTGGAACGCCTATCTCGGGACCGGCAAGCTGCTCCTCTCGGACATGGGCCGTGTGCTCATGAGCTTTCTCGAAGACGGCGCCGGTACCCATGATGCCTTTTGCGGCACTTCAAACGCTGCATCCAATGCCGCAAAGTACGGCAATGGGGCCAATAGCGGCCCGACGCCGAACGGCCGCGACCGCTTGCTGCTTGGTGCTGCGAAATATGGGCTTCAGCGCCGCGACGTCCATCCATGCATCAATCTGTTCAAGGGCGCCACGATCGAGGCCGACGGCAGGATCGTGCCTGTGATCGGGCCGTTTGCTCCGTCCCGCAGCCTAATCCTGCGTGCCGAAATGGAGGTCATCGTGGTGATCGCCAATTGTCCGCATGTCCTCGATCCCCGGGCGGCATGGACGGTGACGCCGCTGCGCGCGACCGCTTGGCGGGGCCCCGTCACCGGTGCCGACGATCCGGTCCGCACCGCGACCCCGGAGGGGCTGCGGGCTTTTGAGAATGTCGAAGATTATTTTCGTCGCTAAAGAGGAAAAGACCCGAATGAGCGCGGATCTCCAGCTTTCCGGACTTGCCGGCACTGTCATCCACGACGCGATCGTACCCGCGCGTGCGCCCTGGTTGCATCATGTCGCATCGGGCCAGACCCTCAGGATCGTCGATCTGGAGGGTAACCAGGCGGTGGATTTCCTCCTCTACGCCGCCGAAGACGATGCGGAGCGGTACAGCGCACAGGATACCGTCGCTGCGCAGGGAAACCTGTTCCTGCGCAAGGGCACGGTGCTGCGGTCGAACGAGGGGCGTGCGATGATGACGATCACCGCCACCACGGTCGACTATCACGACACCATTGGGGGCGCCTGCTCCTGCGAGTCCAACACCTTGCGCTACGGCCATCACACCAAGGCCGAGCATGCCTGCGTGGAAAATTTTCTCGAGGCGAACCTGCGGGAAGGCCGGGGCAAGCGCGATATCGTTTCCAACATCAACTTCTTCATGAACGTCCCCGTGGAGCCCGACGGATCGCTGGGCATCGTCGATGGGATCTCCGCACCCGGCCTGAGCGTCGATCTGCGCGCCGAGATGGACGTCATCGTCGTCGTCTCGAACTGCCCACAGATCAATAATCCGTGCAACGGCTTCAATCCCACGCCCGTACGCATGATCGTCGCCGCATGAGGTTCGACACGGTCCTGATTGCGAACCGGGGCGCGATCGCGACCCGTATCATCCGCACATTGCGGCGGATGGGGCTGCGCTCGGTCGCCGTCTATTCGGAGGCCGACGAGGACTCGCTCCACGTGGCGATGGCCGACCATGCCGTCTGCATCGGCGGCGCGCGCGCGACGGAAAGCTACCTCAACATGGCCGCGATCCTCGATGCGGCGCGCGCGACGGGCGCCGGGGCCATCCATCCGGGATATGGCTTCCTCGCCGAAAATGTCGAGTTTGCCGAGGCGTGTGCCGCCGCGGGCATCGTCTTCATCGGCCCGACGCCAGACAATATCCGCACCTTCGGTCTGAAGCACAGCGCACGCGCGCTTGCCGCCGCCCATGCCGTGCCGCTCGCGCCGGGCACCGATCTGCTCACCGACGAGGCGGAGGCGGTGCGCGCCGCGCGCGAGATCGGCTTCCCGGTGATCCTGAAGGCCACCGCCGGCGGCGGCGGCATCGGCATGCGCGTGTGCGAGGACGAGGACGCCGTCCGCGACGGCTTTTCCGCTGTGGCCCGCCAGGGCAAGAGCAACTTCGGCGACGCCGGAATCTTCCTCGAGCGCTATATCCGCCGCGCCCGGCATATCGAGGTGCAGCTGTTCGGAGACGGCAAGGGGCGCGTCATGCCGCTCGGCGAGCGGGACTGTTCGCTTCAGCGCCGCAACCAGAAGGTCGTCGAGGAAGCACCCGCGCCGTTGCTGCCCGAGGCCGTGCGCCGCGATCTTATAGCCGCCGCCACGCGGCTCGGCGAAGCGGCGTCTTATCGTTCAGCCGGGACGGTCGAATTTCTTTACGACGCCGAACGGGAAGAGTTCTTCTTCCTGGAGATGAACACACGCCTGCAGGTCGAGCATGGCGTCACCGAAGAGGTGATGGGTATCGACCTCGTCGAATGGATGATCCGCGGCGGGGCCGGCGACTTCGCCTTTCTCGATAGCGGGCCGCCCCGGCCCAGTGGGCATTCGGTGCAGGTCCGCCTCTACGCCGAGGACCCCACGCTCGGCTATCGACCGACCTCCGGCACCCTGACCGCGGTGGAGTTCCCGTCCGACATCCGGGCCGAGACCTGGTGCATGGCGGGCAGCACCGTGAGCGCTTGGTACGATCCGATGCTCGCGAAGCTGATCGTTCATGCGCCCACGCGCGCCGATGCCGTCGCCGCGATGCAGGTGGCGCTCGACCGGAGCCGGGTTGAGGGGATCGAGACGAATCTGCGATGGCTTCGGGAGGTGGTGCGCTCGCCGGCCTTCACCAGCGGCGAAGTATCGACCCGCGTCCTCGATGCGATCGCCTTTCATCCGCGCAGCATCCGGGTGAACAGCGGTGGTACCGCGACGACGGTGCAGGATTGGCCGGGCCGACAGAGGCTATGGGCGGTCGGCGTTCCGCCATCGGGGCCGATGGACGATCTGTCCTTCCGTCTTGGCAACCGGCTGCTGGGCAACCCCGAGGGAACCGCCGGGCTGGAAGTGATCCACACCGGTCCATCGCTGACCTTCACCGCCGCGGCGCGCATCTGCCTGACGGGCGCCGATTTCGGCGCGATGCTCGACGGCGCGGCGGTTCCGCTCGGCGTCGCCATCGATGTCGAGCCGGGCCAGACGCTCAACCTTGGCCGGGCGACGGGTGGCGGCATACGCGGCTATATCATGATCGCCGGCGGGCTCGACATCGCCCCCTATCTTGGCAGCCGCAGCACCTTCGAGCTGGGCCAGTTCGGCGGACATGCCGCGCGCCGGCTGCTGGCGGGCGACACCCTGCACCTCGGCGACGAACCGACCGGGGCCGCTCTGAGTGAAGCGGCGTTGCCCGAGTTCACGAACGAATGGACCTTGCGCGTGCTCTACGGCCCGCACGGCGCTCCGGATTTCTTCACCGACGAGGACATCGACGAGATCGTCGCCGCCGAGTGGCAGGTCCACTATAACAGCAACCGCACCGGCGTCCGCCTGATCGGCCCGAAGCCGCGATGGGCGCGGGCGGACGGCGGCGAGGCGGGGCTTCACCCGTCCAACATCCATGACAATCCCTACGCGATCGGCGCCGTCGACTTCACGGGCGATATGCCGATCATCCTCGGCCCAGACGGCCCTTCGCTCGGCGGCTTCGTCTGCCCCTTCGTGGTGATCGCCGCTGATCGCTGGATGATCGGGCAGCTCGCGCCCGGCGACAAGCTTCGTTTCGCGCCGGTCAACGCGGACGACGCGCGTTGCGCGCACCTGCTCCAGCACAGGCTTATCGCCTCGGGCGCCGCGGCCGAGGCGGGCCCGGCCCGTCCGATCGGAACGCTCACCCCGATCCTCGCGGAGATCGCGGCGGGCCCGGACCGGCCGCGCACGGTGTATCGCCAGCAGGGTGACCGCAACATTCTGGTCGAATATGGCCCGATAGTGCTCGATATTGAGCTGCGAATCCGGGCGCACGCGCTGATGGCCGAACTTGAGCGCCTCTCCCCGCCGGGCATCGTCGACATCGTTCCTGGGATCCGCTCGCTTCAGCTGCATTTCGACGGCGAGGCGATGGATCAGCGCGCTGCGCTCGCATTGCTGGTAGCGGCCGAGGACCGGCTCGGCGATCTGGCCGATTTCACCATTCCCTCGCGCATCGTCCACCTGCCACTGAGCTGGCGCGACCCGGCGACGATCGAGACGATTCAGAAATATATGGACGCTGTCCGTGACGACGCCCCCTGGTGTCCTGACAACATCGAATTCATCCGGCGGATCAACGGTCTGCCCGACACGGCCGCGGTGGAGAATCTGATCTTCGAGGCGAACTATCTCGTCCTCGGTCTCGGCGACGTCTATCTCGGCGCGCCGGTGGCCACCCCGGTCGATCCCCGGCACCGGCTTGTCACCACCAAATATAATCCGGCGCGCACTTGGACGCCGCCCAATGTGGTGGGGATCGGCGGGGCCTATATGTGCATCTACGGCATGGAGGGCCCCGGCGGTTATCAGCTGTTCGGCCGCACCATCCAGGTGTGGAACACCCACCGGCAGACCGACGCCTTCACCGAAGGCAAGCCTTGGCTGCTGCGCTTCTTCGATCAGATCCGCTTCTATCCGGTGAGTGCGGAAGAGCTCGTCGAATGGCGCCGGGATTTCCCGAGTGGTCGGCGTTCGATCCGGATCGAGCCGTCCGAATTCCGCCTCGCCGACTATCGCGCCTTCCTGGCCGACAACGCCGAGGCGATCACTGGCTTCGAGGTAAGGCGACAGGCCGCCTTCGACCAGGAACGCGCCGAATGGCAGCGCAACGGTGAATTCGACCGGCTGACCGAGGTCAGCGCGGCGGAGGAACCCTCGTCGGCCGCGGTAGATGTTCCCGACGGCACGGATCTGATCGAAGCGCCCTTCGGCGGCAGCGTCTGGAAGCTGTTGGTCGCAGCCGGCGACCAGGTCGAGGCAGGCGACACGATCGCGATCATCGAGGCGATGAAGATGGAATGTGCGGTGCCGAGCCCGGGCGCAGGGACCGTCGAGGCGCTCTATGTGCAGGAGCGCCAGTCGCTGCAGCCCGGTGCGCCGATGATGGCGCTGCGGGGGCGTGCATGACCGGGTTGACTCGCCGCAGCGCCTCGGCGATCGCCGCCGCGGTCAATAGCCGAGGCGCCAGCGCGGTCGCGGTCATCGAAGAGGTGATCGCCCGGCTCGCTCATTATGACAGCATCCAGCCGCAGATTTGGATCAGCCGCACGCCGCCGGAGGAGCTGCTCGCCGCCGCTCGTGCCATCGACGCACGGGTCGCCGCCGGGGAGGACCTGCCACTGGCCGGAGTGCCTTTCGCGGTGAAGGACAATATCGATGTCGAGGGGCTCGACACGACCGCGGCCTGCTTCGCCTTCGCCTATCGCCCGACCGCCTCGGCCACGATCGTCGGCCGGCTGTTCGCGGCGGGCGCGATCTGCATCGGCAAGACCAACCTCGATCAGTTCGCGACCGGCCTCAACGGTACACGTAGCCCCTATGGAAGCCCGAGGAACGCCTACAACCTTGCTTATGTCAGCGGCGGCTCGAGTTCGGGCTCCTCGGTCGCGGTGGCGGCCGGGCTGGTCGCCTTCGCGCTGGGGACCGACACCGCCGGCTCGGGCCGCGTTCCAGCCGCGTTCCAGCATCTGATCGGGTTCAAACCCAGCAAGGGCAGATGGAGCAACCGGGGCCTGGTGCCGGCCTGCCGCACGCTCGACTGCATCACCGTTTTCACCGGGGACACCCCGGACGCGCGCCTGATCGATGCGGTCGTCGCGGGTTTCGATGCCGCCGATCCCTATTCCAAGCCGCTTGCCGGCCGGCCGCTGCGATGCAAGACGATCGGTGTCCCGCGTCGGGATCAGCGCATGTTCTTCGGCGATTCCGAGTCGGAATATTTCTACGATCGCGCGCTGGAAAGGTTGGCGACCTTCGCGGATATCGTCGAGATCGACTATGCTCCGTTCCAGGAAGCGGCGCAGCTGCTCTATGGCGGCCCCTGGGTCGCAGAGCGGGCGGCCGCGATGGCCGGCATCCTGGCCACTGATCCTGGTGCCGTCGATCCGACGGTGCGCGAGGTGGTCGAGCCGGGACTGGCGATCGGCGCCGTCGAGCTGTTCAACGGCATCTATCGCCTCGCCGAACTGAAGCGCCATGCCGATATGCTGTGGGACGGCATCGACCTGCTGGCTTTCCCGACGACCGGCACGACCTATCGCGTGAACGAACTCAAGGCCGCGCCGATCCAGCTCAACAGCGCGCTCGGCTATTACACCAATTTCGTGAACCTGCTGGACATGGCCGCCGTCGCCGTGCCCGCCGGCGTGCGCGCCAATGCGACCGGCTTCGGGATCACGTTGATCGGCCCCGCCGACACCGATCTCGCGCTCCTCGACGCGGCCGACGCCTGCCTTTCGGCGCTGGATAATCCGCCGCTGCCAATGCTCGATCTGGAGGGAAAAATGCAGACAGTGAAACTCGCCGTCGTTGGTGCGCATCTGAAGGATATGCCGCTCCACTGGCAGCTGACTTCGCGTGAAGCGAAGTTTGTCGGCGCCTCCGAAACAGCACCGAATTATCGGCTTTACGCGATGGTCGACAGCGCGCCGCCCAAGCCCGCGCTGGTGCACAGCCCGGACGGCGCGGCGATCAAGCTCGAGATATACGAACTGGGCGTCGCCGAGTTCGGCAGCTTCGTCGCGGAAGTGCCGGCGCCCTTGGCTATCGGCACGGTGACGCTGGCCGACGGCAGCAGCGTAAAGGGCTTCGTCGCCGAGCCGCGCGCGATGACCGGTGCCGAGGACATCACCCGACTGGGCGGATGGCGCGCCTATGTCGAGCAGCGGGCCTGACCTGCACAGCGAAAGGGTATGGAATGCAACGGCTTAGGAGATTATTCGTGGCGATAGCAGCGGGATGCGCCGCGGTTTCGGCGGCGCATGCGGAACAGGTCATCACCGTGCCCGGCTTCGCGGACTTCCTCGCCGTCGACGGAGACAGCGTCTGGGCAACGAACGACGGCAGGGTCGAGCGCTGGTCGCGTGATGGAAAGCTCGCTGCGGTCGCCATGACGAAACCCTGCGGCGCCATGGCTATATCGGACGGCGCATTATGGGTGGCGGACTGCAAGGAGGGCGCGTTGGTCCGGATCGATACCCGAACCGCGCAAAAGGTGGCGACGATCCCGACGGGAATCGCCAATCCCTATGGCGAGCTCAATGTCGTCGCAGGCGCCGGATCGATCTGGGTCGCGAGTGATCACAAGGGCCTCGTGTCGCGGGTCGACCCGGCCACGAACCAGGTGACAGCGACGATAAAGGTCAATCCCGGCGCCCATTACCTCGCTTTCGGTTTCGGTTCGGTCTGGGCGGTCAGCAGCGAAAGCCGCTCGATCCAGCGGATCGATCCCGCCACCGATACCGTCGTCAATACAACCTTGCTCGGCAAGGCGCCGGGATTTCTCGCGGCCGGCGAAGGAGCGGTCTGGGTCCAGGAACAGGGGGATGGCACGGTCGCCCGCATCGATCCGCAGAGCGGCGACGTGACCGGCCGGTCCAAGGTTGGTGCAGAGCTGAAATGGGGCGACATCGACACCGGCGGTGGCCTGGTGTGGCTGCGGACCACCGAGGATCAGACCTTCGTCGTGATCGATCCCAAGTCGCTCGCGGTCCTCGCGCGCATCGGCAAGGCTGAGGGAAGTGGGGCGTTGCGTTTCACCGATGCGGGAATCTGGACCTCGGCGCACGACGTGCACACGCTGACCTGGTGGCCGGACCCGGCGAAGCTGGCCAAATGACCTATCCGCGGCCCGGAAACCGGGCCGCGAAAACGGGCACGAAGCTCAGCGCGCGGAAGCGAGCTGAACCGGCGACTTGGTAACGGCGCTGGCGTGACGGGCTTCGATCTGAGCGCGCACATCGGCGACGACAGCCGCGCGGCATTGCTGCGCCTTGGCTTCGAGCGCCAGGTGCACGCCCGCCAGGCGATCGCCGCAAACCGAGTGTGCGGCGTCGTCGATCCGGATCGCGAGCCGCTGCTGACCTTCCGCCGTCGCGAGATCGAGGCCAGCGAGACTCAGGATCGCCTGGCTCTGAGCGAAGGGGTTGGTGTCAGTTGCGGCGGAAGCCGAGGTCGCTAACGCGAACGCGGCAAGCGCCGCGAGGCCGGTTTTCATCATCATCTCCTGTGCATCGAACGAGCGCCGCTCTCCGGCGACTGCCGCCCAAATAGAGACAGGAAATGAAAATTTCAATACTGGGATAGAACTGCCGACTTTATTACTCGCCAGTATCAGCGGTATTATTTCATCGTGACCACGAGCGTCGTCAGATCCGCGGCATGGCCGAACAGGCCGATGGGCAAATCGGCTTCGGCCGAGCTGCTCGCGCGGGCGTCGGTCTCGTCGACGGAAACCACAATGCTCCGCGCATAGGGAGCGGACCATGCGCGCACGGTGTCGAGCGGCAGGCTGGCGCGCCACTTGCGCGCGCCCCGAACGGAGACAGGGTGGCCGTTGATCGTCACGGTCGAGGCCGCATCGGCGCGACGTCCCGTCACCAGCAGACAGCTTCCCACCTCGCAAGACACGAGCCGCGTCCTTGGTTCATTGGCGGCCGAGACCGGCGAGGCAAGGGCAACGGCGAGCGGGATCCCGAACGCGAGCACCTTGGCTGGTGAGGACATGGCGAGATCTCCCTTCATTCGATGTCGATGCCGGAACGTTCGAAGAAGCACCGGACGGGCTCCAGAATCGCCTCGTGCTGCTTCCATCGGGCCACCGAATCGCGATAGATTGGCCGGCGGACCTGCGCTGCGCTCGGTGTGGAAACCGGGGCGTCGTTGGTATGGAACGACAGGCAGTCGTCCGACCATTCAAGCCCGCAATGGGCCAGCAGCCGGCGCGTCTCGCCTTCCTGGTCCAGAACCAGATCCTCGTAGCGGACCTCGATCAGGCGGCCGGGCAGCGCCTCGCGCCAGCGGGCGATCAGGCGATCGAACCGGGCATAATAGGCCGCGATGTCGAGCAGGTCGTAACTATAGTCGTAGTAACGCGAGGAGACCGCGAAGAGGTTGCGGAAATTGCTGAGCACCGTGTCCATCGGATTGCGCCGCAAGCAGACGATCCGCGCCGCGGGCAAGGCGCGCGCGATAAACCCGGCATAGAGGAAATTGCCCGGGAATTTGTCGATGAAGCGCAAGCCGGGATTGCGCCGGTGATGACGGGTCCGGTCCAGATAGTCGCGCCCGACCGCGCCGATGTCGCTTTGCGCGGCGGCGGCTATGGTCTCCGGATCCACCACGGTGGGCGTGCGCGTGCCGGCGGCCTTCTTCACCGCGAGCGGCATGGCCTGCAGCTCGCCGGCGCTTTCGACGGCGGGGTGCGAGGACAGGATACGGTCGACCAAAGTCGTGCCCGTGCGCGGCATGCCGAGGACGAAGATCGGCGCGTCGGCCGGCGCGCCGGCCGCCGTTTCGGGCAACGGCCAGGCGGCCTCGATGGCGTCGAACAGCGCAGCATCGCGCGCGAAGCTGTAGGGTAGGGTAGCGCGGTGCTCGGCATTTGCTGCGCAGAGCATATTCAGCGCTTCCGCCGGCTGCCCGAGATCCTCCAGTTCCTTCGTGAGGGCATAACCCAGGAGCAGCCTGTTACGGCCGTCCCGTGCACGGGCGCGGGTCAGGTTCAGCCTCGCGATGTGATTGCGCTCCGACGTCTGCCTGCGCAAGCTTGCGAGCAGGTAGTGCGCACGCGCATTGTCGGGCGCCAGGGCGATCAGCGTCTCGAGTGCGGCATCGGCCTCCTCGGTACGGCCCAAGAAATTCAGGGTCGCCGCCTGATTATAGAGATATTCGGGGTTGCGCGGCGCCCGCTGCACCGCTTCGTCGAAGTGGACGAGCGCAGCGCCATGGTCACCGAGGCGCGCGTAGACGCAGCCCATGGTATCGCGGCTCAGCGCGTCCTCCGGCAGCGCCCGCTCTGCCTCGCGCAGCGTCGCCGCCGCTTGTCCGTCTTCGCGCACGAGAATGTACAGCTTGGCCAGCTGCGCGCGATATTCGCCTTGCGGATCGAGCGCGATCGCCTGGTTCAAATGCGTGATGCCGACGCGGACGCGGCCGCAACTCGCTTCGGCAAGCGCCAGGAGGAAATAGCCTTCGGCGTCTTTGCCGTTTTCGGAAACCAACATCGTGGCGAAGCGGTGGGCGGCGCGCCGATCGTTCCGGACCAGGGCGCTACGGGCCGCTTCGATCCATGCGGCGCGCATTCCCGTCATGCGGTCGCCACGGGCTCGCCCTGATCGCTTGCGGCGCGGTCATCGCTTTTTCGGGAAGCCGCCTTGCGCGCCCTGTACCTGTCGATCATCGGCTGAAAGGGAAACAAGGTCTGCTCCCATATCGACAGCCGCCGACGATCATCCTGCCCCACGAGCACCCCCTCGCCCTCCTTGTAGGTGCCGAAGATTCGATCGAGGAGGATCAGCGAGTTGCCGTAATTGCAGCGTGTGTTCTCATAGTCGGTCGAATGGTGCAGGCTGTGGTGGCGGATCGTCGTCAGGAAGAAGGAATACCAGATCGGCGGATCGGATCGGACATTGGCGTGGGCGAACGTCGAGATCACCCCCAGCACGTTGTAGGCCGCGAACAGCGCCTTCTCGTCGAAGTCGAACAGCGCGAGCACACTGAGGCTGATCAGGAACAGCTCGATCGGATTACCGACCGCGCCCTTCGCCGCGTTCAGCTGGGTGATATGGTGATGCGGGGCATGGGTCAGCCAGAATGGCGTCCAGTTGTGCATCAGCCTATGCATCCAATATTGGCCGAATTCGATCAGCACGATCGCGAGCACGACCTGCAGCAGCCATGGCATGTTCGCGACCCATTCGGTCGTGAGGCCAAGCCCCGCCTTGAGCGACGTGAGCGGATCTTCTGCCAGTGCCTGGGTGAGCCAGAGGATGATCGTGGCGTTCAGCACCGAATAATAGAGATCGGTGAAGAACTCCTGCTTGTTCATCCGCCAGCCAGCGTGGCGTTCGGCGATCAACTCAAGCAGGAGGATAGCAATGACGATCAGCGGTGAGGTGATGGCAAATGCCCAAGGGTGATCCACCAGCGCCTTGGGCCCATATGCCCAGAATGCCAGCACCATCGCGACCATGGCCGGCGGGAGTAGATTAAAAATGCGATCTTTTACGCTCGTCTGCATGACGCGGCTCCGTCCAGTGTCTCCACACTGGCGTTGCACTGCGTCATTGGGGCAGACCGAAAATTCACATGAAAGGCATAAATTTCTATTATGACCTGGGCTGCGCGCGGATGCGCCGGACGACTTCCTCCCAGAAAAGCTGGGTCGGCGTGTCCCGGGCCTGCTGGTAGCGCGCGAGGAGGAAGATTTCGTAAGCCGGTTCGAAATCGGCATGGAGCATGGGCCAAAGCTTGCCGCTGCCAACCTCGTTCACGGCGGCCTCGATCGGCAGGAAGCCTATCCCGACACCCTGGACGATAAGGCGCCGCGCCTCGTTGATATCCTCGGCCAGTCCGCTAACGTTCGTGCCCAGGCGATAGCGCCTGCGCAAATGGGTGATCGCCTCGATCTCGTCTTCGCCGGTGAGCACGAAGCCCTGATCCTTGAGCTCGCCAAGCCGGCTCACGCGGTAGCCGAAATAGGGGCTGCTGCGGGAGCAATAGAGTTGCTGGCGTTCGATGAGCAGAGGCTCGTACATCAGGCTCCCGCGGACGCTGCTATCATAGCCGACGCCAATCTCGACCTCGCCCCGCTCCAGCGCATCGAGAAGCTGGCGCCAGGGCGAGACGCGGATCTCGATGTGAATGGCGGGGTTACGCCGGTGGAAACTGGCGATCGCCTCGTCGAACTCGGGCGACACCAGGCCCGACACAATCTGGATGCGGACGATACCCTCGACCCGCTTGGTCGCCTGCGCGATGACGTGCGGCATCATCCTGGCCGATTCGAGCATGTCTTCGCACAGCGCCATCATCGCCTTGCCGGCAGCCGTCATCTCGACGCCGGTGGCGGTGCGATGCAGCAGGGCCGTCCCGACATGATCTTCGAAGCGCTTGAGCGCGGCGCTGATGCTCGGCTGCTGCCGGTTGAGTTGGCGCGCCGCCGCACCGATGCCGCCGGCGCGGACGATATCGACGAAGGTGCGCATCAAATTCCAATCGACACGGCTGGCGAATTTCCTGTCGATCAGCGGCGTCCGATCGTTGCTCATTCCCGTGCTGTCCTTCTCGATGTGGCCTTCGCTGAAGCCGCGCATAATAGCGGAGAGGGGTGGTGTCCCCATAGACCAAATCGATGGCAACCATAGGATTGCCGCAACTATCGTTATGCCCTGTACGGTCTAAGGCTGAAATCATGACACAGCCCCACATCCTGCCTCTGGTCGACATCAGCGGCCTGGCGAGCAGCCGGATCGAGGATCGGCTCGCGGTCGCTACACAGCTCGACCAAGCCTGCGCGGAGGCAGGATTCCTCTATATCGCCGGCGCGCAATTGGAGGCTGTTCCGTTCCGCCGGCTGGTCGCCCGGGCGAAGGCCTATTTCGCGCTCGATCTCGATGTCAAGATGAAGAGCTATATCGGCGATTCCGAAAATCACAGCGGCTATGTCCCGGTCGGCGAAGAGCAGCTCGGCGGTGGCGGATGCGACCTCAAGGAGGCGTTCGACGTCAACTTCGACTATCGGCACCCCGGGGGGCGGCGCCCGTTGCTGGGCCCCAACCAATGGCCCGAGATGCCCGGATTTCGCGAGGACGTGCAGGCCTATTATCGGCACGTCACGGCGATCGGACATCAGTTATTCCGCGCCTTCGCGCTCGCGCTGGGCCTTGACGAGGACCATTTCGACGCCTGTCTGCGGCATCCTCCGAGCCAGCTGCGGCTCATCCATTATCCGTTCGACGCGACCGCCGAGGACCGGCCCGGCATCGGCTCCCACACCGATTATGAATGTTTCACCACGCTTTTCGCGACAGCGTCGGGGCTTCAGATCGTTGACAAGCAGGGCCGATGGAGCGACGTCCCGCTGATCGACGGCACGATGATCCTGAACATCGGCGATATGATGGAGATCCTCTCCAACGGCCGCTATGTGGCGACCCGGCATCGGGTGAAGACGGTCAGGGAGGAACGCTTTTCCTTCGCGCTGTTCCACGCCTGTGATTATGATTATGTCGTGAAGCCGGTCGTGCGCGGCACAGCTCCCCGCTACGCACCGGTGAAAGGGGGCGAGCACCTCTTCAACCAGACGGCGCAAAGCTTCGCTTATCTGAAGCGCAGGGTCGCGAGCGGTGAACTCGTCCTGCGCGATCCGTTGCCGCCCAATTCGTTCGGACTGGTGCCGTAACGCGCCCGACGGCGCATGCCCCAACAGACCCTAAGCGCTACACGTCCGCCAATCTCTTCTCGAAGAGTGACCTGACCAGCCTGGCTTCGAGCAGGCGTCCGACAATATAGAGGACGGCGAAGATCCCCGCCAGCACATAGGCGGGGGTGGGATCGGGCTTATCGTCGTCGTCCTTCTTTTTGTCCTTCTTCGGCTTTTCAGGTGCCGGCGCGCCCAGGAATTTATCGATCGGGTTCTGCGGCAGCACCTTGTCCTTCTTGTCCTCCTTCTTCGACGCTTCCTTGGCCGCGGCAGGCTCGAACTTGCCGGCAGCGACGCTCAGCGCGGCGAAGCTCAGAAAAAGCAGCGGCGCGAGAAAGCAGAAGAGCAGGATCCGGCTGGTCAGCCGGTAGCGCAGCACAGTCCCGGCCGAACCCTCTTCGATCTGCAGGACGCCACGGTCGAAAACCGACATCTTGTCCTGCGCCGCCGGGTCCTTCTTCCGGAAGATCAGCGCGTCATTCTCGCGCTCGTAGCTGGTGCCCGCCTGATGAAACAGCGGCGAGAGGCGGCCGAACGCCTCATCGCTCGACTGCCCGTGCGGCAGCGCCAGACTACCCCTTACCTGCCAGATCCAGTCGGTGAAGCGCATTCACACGATCTCCGTTCTAAATGTCGTTGGCAGGCCGGCAGACGGGACGGGCTCGCCGGAACGCTCGGTCACTCGGCGGGCACGGCCACCGGGCGGCGATAGCGTTCCTTGAGCGTCTTCCAGCCCTCGGTGAAGGGGTAGGTCATCTGCTCGCGGATGGACATGCGCCGCCCGCCTTCCATGCCCAGCAGTTCGGCCTCGCCATCGACGCATGTGCCGAACATCCGGTCGATGATGATCCAGCTGTTGGAATAGTTGCTGCGCGTGGCTTCATAATCGCGCGAATGGTGCAGGCTGTGATGCTCGGTCGTGTTGAACAGAAAGCGCCACCACCGCGGCGAGTTAAAGCGGACGTTGATATGCTGGTAACTGCCCACCGCCAGGCCGATGCTGCCGGCGAGCAGGGCCGCGCGCGGCAGGAAGTCGAAGAAGCCGCCGATGCCCAGCCCAATGAGGAAGAGCTCCACCGGATTGCCGACCGCGCCCTTGTTGATGTTGAGCTGGGTGATGTAATGGTGCACCGAATGCGGCAGCCATAGCGGGTACCAATTGTGCATCCCGCGATGCATCCAATATTGCCCGAAGTCGAAGATGAACGATATCAGAAGGGCCTGCACCAGCAACGGCAGAACCGTGAACCATGCCAGCTTGTCCCAGTCGAAAGCGTGCTGGACGGCCTCTATCACCGCTTCGCTGCCGATATAGAATTTGACCAGGTCGAGGATGGTGAAGCCCAACCCGACATAGAAGAGGTCGGTCACGAGCTCCTTCCAGGTCAGTCGCCAGCTGTCATAGCGCGGGTTGACCCATTCGAGGCCCAGCAGCAGCACGCTGAAGCCGATGTGGACACCGATCGCGGTCGACGCTTTGGCGATCGAATTGGGCGCGTAATACCAGAACAGGATCAGGGCGAAGAGCGCGGTGGGCTGGAACCATGTGAAGACGAACTGCTTCAAAGGGCCGCCCTCTACACGAGGGATATTTTCCCAGCCGATCGTGACCGGAGCCTCGGCGCCGATCACCCGCTTGCCCACGCGGACGCCGCGTATGCCCGGCGCCGGGCCGCTCGCTTCCGCGCCATAGAGCTTGCGCGAAACCTCAACCGTCGACGATGGTGCGGGCAAGACGCTATCTGTCATGGCCAAATGATCGCGAAGGCGTGATCATCACGCCAGATGCCAAAATGGTATATGACTCATAGACACAATCTATGTGGTCACACGCTTTCGATGTTGTCGGTCAGCGGGCCGGGTCGGGCGCATTGCAGCGCCGAGCCAATCGCTGCGCAGGGTTCGGCCCGGGCTAGGCTCCATATTCTCACATTTTTCTAATATATCATTGAAAATATTTGGAAATCTAAGCGAAGCGGCCACCGATTGATATGATCTATGTTAGAAACGTCCCGTAATGGATCAGAATGGCGCGGGCTGAGATGTCGATTTTTCGGCAATTGCACAAAAATTTGCTGCATTGCGCACTAGGAGGCGTTGCCGACGGAAGTCTCTGTGGTAACGTTCCGCCGAATCGTCATGGTTTGTCTATACCTGTTCTTCCGAAACTCGGTTGAATGAGTTTCGAGGGGAAGCGTGGAGCAGGTATATTGCGTAGTGTTTGTTCCGGGGGAATCATGTCTTTGGTAAGACAGCGGCGTTTCGTCGTTTGATCTAAAAAGATTTCCTCAAATCGTCGTCGTCTTATTCGCTGTGTAACGCGCAGGCGAATGGGCTGTGCAAACATGCGGGGGGCTGTACGCATGGTTAAAGTTTCGATGTATAGTAATACCGATCCCGCTTATATTGCGCAGGAAGAGAGTTGGCTGGGCGCTTCTCTCGATGCGGTGGGGATTCATGGTGGTTACGGCAACTGGACCGACTGGCTGACTTCGCCGCAGTCGGCGATGCTGAGGTTGGCAGGCACCGGCAAGGATATCCTTTGGGCGCTGCCTCTCATCCCGGTCGGCGCGACGCTCGCCGATGCGGCCAGCGGCGCCTATGACGATAAATATCTGGCGCAGGCCAAGCAGATGGTTGCGGGTTCGCAGAAGGACGGCGACATCTACATCCGGCTCGGCTGGGAATTCAACGGAACCGGCTGGTTCCCCTGGTCGGCGGTCGGGCAGCCCCAGAATTATATCGCCGCTTTCCAGCGCGTCGTCGATATTTTCCGCTCGGTTTCGAGCAAGTTCCGCTTCGAGTGGACGCCCAATATCGGCAGCGTCGGCATGAATCCCGAGGATGCCTATCCGGGGGATGACTATGTCGATGTGATCGGCATGGATTTCTATTGGAATGCGCAGAGGTCCTGGAGCATCACCGATCCGACCAAGGCCTGGAATTATTACGTCACCACGAAATGGGGGCTGCAGTGGCAGCAGAGCTTCGCTGCGGCGCATAACAAGCCTACCGCGATCGGCGAATGGGGCGTGAACTCAAACAATGGCGCGACCTTCATCAAGCTCGCCGACAAATGGTTCGAGGCTCATCACCTGCTCTATCACAACTACTGGAATTCGAACGGAAATTTCGCCGGCAAGCTGACCGATGGGCAATATCCGGACGCGGGCGCGGCGTTCAAGGCGGCCTTTGCCGGCGACACCGGTACCGGCGAGGTGATCGCGCCGATGGCTTATGGCGCAGGCGACGACAGCTATGGCGTCGTGGGCCCGACCGACATCGTGATCGAGCTGGCCAATGCCGGCTATGACACCGTCAACGCCGCGATTTCCTACACGCTTCCGGCCAATGTCGAAAAGCTGGTCCTGACCGGCAGCGCCCATCTCAACGGCACGGGCAACGCCGCGCCGAACCTCCTTATGGGCAATGTCGGCAACAATCTGCTGCTGGGCCTCGACGGCAATGACTCGCTATCGGGGGACGCCGGAGCCGACACGCTCGATGGCGGCGCGGGGGCCGACACGATGGCCGGCGGCGGCGGCAACGACAGCTATGTCGTCGACGACATCGGCGACGTCGTTGTCGAGACCGATCCCAGCACCGCAGGCGGCTATGACAGCGTTTCGAGCTCGGTGAGCTACGCGCTGTCGGCCAATGTCGAGGAACTCGATCTCACCGGCGCCGCGGCAATCAATGGCGCGGGCAACATGCTGGCCAACCTGATCGTCGGCAACACCGCGGCGAACCAGCTCAACGGCCTGGAAGGCGACGACACCCTCAACGCTCTCGACGGCAACGACACAATCGACGGCGGCGCTGGCGCCGACGCGATGACGGGCGGAGCCGGAGACGACCGGTTCATCGTCGACAATGCCGGCGACACCGTCATCGAGCTTGGAGGAGGCGGCGTCGACACCATCGCGGCATCGGTGACCTTCGCCCTGTCCGCCTTCGTCGAGACGCTGGAGCTGACCGGCACCGCGAACATCGACGGAACCGGCAATGCGCTGGCCAACATGATCAGCGGCAACAGCAGCGACAACAAGCTCGACGGCGGAGCGGGGATCGACCAGCTCAGCGGCGGCCTCGGCAACGACATCTTCCTGTTCAAGGCCGGCGAGGCCAATGGCGACACCGTCACCGATTTCACCGGAAATGGTGCGGCGATCGGCGACAGCATCGTGCTGCAAGGCTATGGGCCCGGCGCGATCTTCACCATCGCCGCCGGAAAATTGTCGATCGTCTACAGCGGCGGGATCGACATCATCAATATCGACACGACCAAGCTCAGCGTCTCGGACATCACCATGGCCGGCGCGCCGGATGATTCCGGCATCTGGGATATCGTGTCGAGCGGGGTCAGCTATACGCTGTCGGCCTATGCCGAGGAGCTCGATCTCATTGGCACTGCACCGGTCAACGGGACGGGCAATGCGCTCGCCAACCTGATCGTCGGCAACGCGGCGCCCAACCAGCTCGACGGCATGGCGGGCAAAGACACGCTCAACGGTGGGGCGGGTATCGACACGCTGATCGGCGGCGCGGGCGACGACCGCTTCATCATCGACACCAACAAGGACGTGATCGTCGAGCTCGACGGCGGCGGCATCGACACGGTGATGTCGGGGGTGAGCTACACGCTCGCGGCCTTTGTCGAAAATCTGCAGATGACCGGCAGCGCGGGCATCGGCGCCTATGGCAATCTGCTCGACAATCTGATCACCGGCAATGGCGGCAACAACGAGGTCAACGGCTATGCCGGCAACGACACGATATCGGGCGGCGGTGGGGTCGACACGCTCAATGGCGGGGCGGGCAACGACCTGATCGACGGCGGCGCGGGGGCCGACAAGCTGAGCGGGGCGACCGGCAACGACGTCTTCCTGTTCAAGGCCGGCGAGGCCAATGGCGACACGATCACCGATTTCATCGGCAACGGCACCTCGGCGGGCGACAGCATCCTGTTCCAGGGCTACGGGCCGGGCGCCAGCTTCGCCATCACAGCCGGCAAATTGTCGATCACCGACGGCGGCCTCACCGAGATCATCAATATCGACACGACCAAGCTCGACGCGTCGGACATCAGCGGCGCGCTCAATGATCCCGGCGGCTATGATATCGTGTCGAGCGCGGTGAGCTATACGCTGGCGACCTTCGAGGAGGAGCTCGATCTCATCGGCACTGCACCGGTCAACGGGACGGGCAACGCGCTCGCCAACCTGATCGTCGGCAACGCGGCGCCCAACCAGCTCGACGGCATGGCGGGCAACGACACGCTCAACGGCGGGGCGGGTATCGACACGCTGATCGGCGGCGCGGGCGACGACCGCTTCATCATCGACACCAACAAGGACGTGATCGTCGAGCTCGACGGCGGCGGCATCGACACGGTGGTGTCGGGGGTGAGCTACACGCTCGCGGCCTTTGTCGAAAATCTGCAGATGACCGGCAGCGCGGGCATCGGCGCCTATGGCAATCTGCTCGACAATCTGATCACCGGCAATGGCGGCAACAACGAGATCAACGGCTATGCCGGCAACGACACGATATCGGGCGGCGGCGGGGTCGACACGCTCAATGGCTTGGCGGGCAACGACCTGATCGACGGCGGCGCGGGGGCCGACAAGCTGAGCGGGGGGACCGGCAACGACGTCTTCCTGTTCAAGGCCGGCGAGGCCAATGGCGACACGATCACCGATTTCGTCGGCAACGGCACCTCGGCGGGCGACAGCATCCTGTTCCAGGGCTACGGGCCGGGCGCCAGCTTCGTCGTCGGCGCCGGCACGCTTGCGATCAGCTATGGCGGCGGGATCGAGACGATCGCCCTCGACACCACCAAGCTCGATCCGTCCGATATCCTGTTCGCCTGACGGGCAAAGCCACGCGCCGCCATCGCCAGCGGAATCGCATAGCGGCAATGCGGGGCAATCACGTCGCCCCGGCGGAGGCCGGGGCCGGCGCTTGAGCTGCAGCCCTTTGCTTCGAGCATTTTGAGGGAGGCTGGCGGCTCCGGCCTCCGCCGGAGCGACGTCGGCCATCGCGATATTGAATCGACCTGGGGCGGAATCCGCCTAAGAAGTTTTCCCTGCTTCGCAAGCGAGGATCGCGACCCTGTCCCATTCTCCGATAAAGGCTGCTCTGGTCGGCTATGGCTTCGCCGGGCGGACCTTCCATGCGCCCTTGCTCGGGGCGCAGCCCGACATCGAGCTCGCCCTGATCGTGTCGAGCGACCCGGCCAAAGTTCACTCAGACCTGCCGGGGATGGCGGTCGCGCCCGAGCCCGCCGCCGCTCTCGCCGCGCCCGACATCGAGCTGATCGTCATCGCGACGCCGAACGACACCCATGGCCCGCTCGCGCAGGCGGCGCTCGCCGCAGGCAAGCATGTCGTGATCGACAAGCCCTTCACGACCACCACCGCCGAGGCCCGCGCGCTGATCGCGCTCGCGGATGCGCAGCGGCGGCTGCTCTCGGTGTTTCACAACCGGCGCTGGGACAGCGACTTCCTGACGGTCGCCCGCGCGATCGAGGACGGCCTGGTGGGCACGCCTCGTCATTTCGAATCCCATTTTGACCGGTTCCGCCCGCAGGTGCGCGACCGCTGGCGCGAGCATGCCGTGCCTGGCGGCGGGATCTGGTTCGATCTGGGCCCGCATCTCGTCGATCAGGCGCTCGCTCTGTTCGGCATGCCGCGCTCGGTGCAGGGCTCGCTCGCCCGCCAGCGCCCGGGCGCGGTGGTCGAGGATTGGGCGCATGTCATACTCGACTATGGCGCGCTGCGGGTCGTGCTTCATGCGAGCATGCTCGTGGCGGGCGGCGTGCCGCGCTTCATCGTGCACGGCGACGGGGCGAGCATCGTGAAGCACGGCGCGGACCGGCAGGAGGCGCAGCTGCTCGCAGGGATGACGCCAGGCTCTCAGGGTTGGGGAGAGGATCCGGACGCGCTGCAGCTGGTCGAGGCCAACGGCGCGTCGCGGCCGATCGCCTCGCTACCGGGCGATCAGCGCCGCTACTACGCCGGGATCGCGGCCGCCCTGCGCGGCGGGGCCGAAAACCCGGTCCCGCCCCAGCAGGCGCTCGCGGTGATGGCGGTCGTGGAGGCGGCGGCGCAGTCGGCGGCGACGGGACGCGTGGTGATGACGGACGGGCGTGGCGAGGGCAAGCCGACATGAGAGGCCAGGTGGGCCTCGCCACCGCTGGGAGGATATGTCAGCCTATCAAGCGAACCGAATCCAACGCCCATTTGTCGTCACCTCCGGGCGGCGTGCACGTGTTGGTGATAGCAGAATTGCCGCTGAACTGGAGCCGGAGCGCGACCATTTGAAAGCAGTCAAGCACCATGCCGGATGTGCCATTGAATGTCAGTGTGTCATTTGGGAAATAAAAAGCTCCCTTGAATGATGAGCTTGAGTTGCCATTGATCGTACAACAATGATTGCTCTCTGGTGCTCTGCTGTCGCGATAGATGGTTATCCCTGCATATATACCGCTTAGAGGCGGCTTGATGTGGACCTCCGCGCCGCCGTTGATATTCATAATTGCAAAGCTGTTCGCGCCATTCGACGTACTGGTCAGCACGAAAGTACAGAAATCGCAGGTAAAATGGGCCTGCGCTCCGATCTGCAAGCCGGAGCTAGGTCCTCCATCCGCGAGGTAATAAGTCCCCGCCTGCAACTGGATCGTGCCTTGTACGTTGATCGTACCGTAGCAGCCCGGGGGATAGAGACCGCCGTTCGCCGTCGTTCCGGATGGAACATCGATGGTTCTCCAACTGCTGCCAGTTTTGCACGCTCCGTTCGAGACGGTGCTCGAACCGGGGTCGTAGCTGTTGCCGGCAAACGGGTCGTTCAGGCGTGCATGATTGGCCATAAACACGGTGCCGCTGGTATAGGCGCTCGAAGGCGGGATTCCCCCCATCGCGACGATCGGAGAGGCTGTCACGCTCGGATTGCCGTTCACATCCACCGCAATCCCGGCGATCGAGTTGGTTCCCGTTCCGCAGCCGAGATTCAGGTTGGAATTGCCCGCAAAGGTGATTCCGGTGGTGGTTCCGCTTTCGAGCGCCAGAAAACAGACCTTGCCATTGGGAACGGTGGCCGCGCGAGCCTCGGCGCTGACCACCACCGTGGATTGCCCGAACATGGCCATCAAGGGCGTGTTACGAGTGCTGACCAGCTTGACGTACATCGACTGGGTATAGGTGGTGCCGCCGCTCGTATAGGATCCGGGGGTCAGCGTCTTGGTAACGTTGGACACCAGCGGATTCTGCGTCAGCGCCTTGTTGGCCTGCGCGATGGCGGCGGTGTTTCCTTGGCCCTGGTATAACGAATATGCGCCCGCCATCGCGGCCGAGTCGGCCTCCCGCTGCAGTTCGCGCTGATCCAGCGTCAGCTCCATCGTGTGGACGCCGAGCCCAGCGGCGGCGATCACGAACGGCAGCGCAAAAGCCGTCAGCATCAGGGCATTCCCCCGCCTGTCGCGCAGGAGGGAGCGCAAAAAGGCAAGTCCAAGGAAGCGCGGCATGGTCGCTTCTCCGTCTCTAGCTGGTGACATAGGCCCGGCGGGTTTCCGAGAGGGCCAAGGTCTGCGTACCGATCAGATAGTTTATGGTCAGGTTATAGCCCATCGAAATGGTCACATAGTTCGGCGTGGAAGCGGTGTTGAAGGTGATGGTCGGCGCCACGATGTTCGCCGGGTTCATCCCAAATCGGCGGGATGTTATCCGCGCCTCGATCTGCGCCTGGGTCGGTCTCGGATAGATGGTGGCATAGCGCGCCGCATCTTCGACGGCGGTCCGCAACCCGGCCTGGGCCAGGAACATATATCCCAACACCGCGATGCCCATCAGCATAGCCAGCAAGGTCGGGGCGATCAGCGCGAATTCGATCATGGCCGCCCCGCGACGATCCGATCGGAGAGATTGGAGGCGCTGTGTCATTGGATGCGTATCGCTCCCGTGACCGAAATGGGGATCACTCCATTTGCGTTGCCTTGCAGCGTCGCAAGCTGTCCAGCGAAGGACGGCTTGAAATCGGTCGAGAGCTGTATCTGGGTATAACGCGCGGTTTCCTGGCCGGATGTGCAACTCGCGGACCAGCTCGTTGCCGTACCGGAACATTCCAGGGTTTGGGTCACCGTCACCTGGCCTGTCGGGACGCCCGCCTGAGCCGCCGCCTGGTCGCGAATATCGGTGGCGGAAAGACTCGGGCCGCCCATCATCGACATTTCAAGCCCGCGATTCACAGCTTGCTGAACCTGCAGCCGGGTGGCCCCGTAGCGCGCGAGATCGATTATCCCCATCGTGACGACGGCAAGGAAGGGAGCCACCATCGCGGTTTCGACCAGGGCAACGCCATCGGTCGCAGCGCCCATCGCCCGCGACCATTTGCGGAGCCGTTGTGCGACATGTCTGAGCGTTTTGAGCTGCATCCGCAGAGATTTACATAAAATCGTTAATGGCCTGTTGCCTCATATGCCTAACGGCCAGCCGGCGGCGAGCGCCCATATTCTCTTGAGAGCCCAGCCTTCGCTGGGATGATCGCTGCCGGCGCGCAAAGTGTGAAGATGCCAGCCCTTCGAGGCCTTTTACCTGCGATCGTCTCGGCGGAGATCGTGCCTCGCAGCACTTCACATGAGGCGGTCGAGCGCGTGCAGGCCGATTCCGATCAGCCCGCCGACCAGCGTGCCGTTCACCCGGATATATTGCAGGTCGCGGCCTACCGCATTTTCGAGCTGGTGCGTGACGGTGCGTGCGTCCCAGCCGCGGATCGTCTCCGACACCAGCTTGACGATGCCGTCGCCATAGTCGGCGACCAGCCCGACCGTCATCCGTCGCGCGAAGCGGTTGATCGTGCGCCTGAGCCCGGCCTCCTCCTGCAGGGTGGTTCCGAGTTGCCGCAGCATCTCGCCGACCTGGCCGCCCAGTCCCGCGGCCGGGTCGCGCGCAGCTTCGATCAGGCGAAGCCGCGCGCCGCGCCACAAGGTGTCGAGCCAGGCCGCGACCGCCGGACTGTCGATCAGCTCGGCCTTGAGCAGAGCGACCTTTCCGCGCGTCGCGGGATCATGCTGGAGCTTGTCGGCCAGCTGCTCGAGACCCTCCTGCGCCTTGAGGCGCACCGGATGCTCGGGATCGCTGGACATGTCCGCGAGCAGCTTGTGGAGGCCCTCGACGATCGCGCCCGACAGCTTCTCGTCGAGCCCGGTCCAGCGCATGAATTTGCCGGTGCGCGCCTGCACCATCTCGTGGATCATGCTCTCATTGTGGAGCAGGATCCGGCCGGCCCAGCCGATGATGCCGTCGAGCATCTCGGCGTGCCGGTTCTCGACGATCGCGGCGTCGAGCGTCCGGCCGAGCAGTGGGGAAATGTCGAAGCTGCGCAGCCGGCTGGCGAGCCCGCTCTTGATCATCGCGCCGAGCCGATCATCGCCGAGCGATTCGAGGATCGTGGCGAGCGCGCGGCCGATCCCTTCGCGTGTGCGCCCGCCCTGTGGCGGATTGGCGAGCACGCGTCCGAGCGCGCCGGCGACATCGACCCGGCTCATCCGTCGCGCGACCACCGACGCGGTCAGGAAGTTCACGCGCAGGAAGCCGGCGAGGCTGTCGCCAATCCGATCCTTGTTACGCGGGATGATTGCGGTGTGCGGGATCGGCACACCCAGCGGGTGTCGGAACAGCGCGGTCACCGCGAACCAGTCGGCGAGGCCGCCGACCATCGCGGCTTCGGCGAAGGCGCGCAGATAGCCCCAGCCGATCGCCGCGCCCGGCGCTTCCTGCGCGCGGGCGGCCAGATAGAGGCCTGCCATGATCAGCAACAACCCCGAGGCGACAACACGCATGCCGCGCACGCCGCCCTGCGCGGGATTGAAACGATCGAGTCCGCTGGCCTGAAGGAGGTTCATCCGGACACAATGGCTGTCGCCGCGGAATGTTCAACCGAAACGACCCGCCCGGTCGACGCAATCATTCGGCGGGGTGAGGCGCTCCCCCCAGCTCGTGCGGCTCGTTATTGACGAGCAGGCGCTTGAGCCGGGGGCCGATCCATTTCTCAAGATCGTCAGCGAGGGTGAAGCCCGCCGGCACGATCACCAGCGTCAGCAGCGTCGACATCGCGATTCCGCCGATCACGCAGACCGCCATCGGCGCGCGCCAGCTGCTGTCGCCCGACAGGCCGAGCGCGATCGGGACCATCCCCGCGATCATCGCGACCGAGGTCATCACGATCGGCTGGGCGCGTTTATGCGCCGCCTCGAGGATGGCGGCGGTGCGATCGGCGCCCATCCGCATCTCCTCGATCGCGAAATCGACGAGCAGGATCGAATTCTTGGCGACGATGCCGAACAGCATCAGCAACCCGATATAGACCGGCATCGAGATCGGCATCCCGCAGATCCCGATGAACAATATGCCGCCGAGCGGCGCGAGCAGCAGCGAGCCCATGTTCACGAAGGGCGGCAGCACGCGCTTGTAGAGCAGCACGAGCACCGCGAACACGAGCAGGATGCCCGACACGACCGCAATGGCGAAGCCCGCGATCAGGTCGCCCTCGAGCTCCTGCTCGCCGATCTTCACCTGGCGGACGCCCGAGGGCAGATTCGTCATGATGGGAGTGGCATAGATATATTTATAGGCTTCGCTGCTGATCGCGCCCGGGGCCATGTCGCCGCCGATCACCAGCCGGCGGACCTGATTGTAGCGGCGGATCTTCGACGGCCCTGCGCCGAAATGAATGTCGGCGACCACCTTCAGGGGGACGGTGCCGCCAGCGCTGGTCTGCACCGGCATGTTCTGGATCGTCGAGAGATCGCGGCGCGATTCCTCGCTCAGCGAAACGCGGATCGGGATCTGTCGGTCGGACAGCGAGAATTTGGCCATATTCTGCTCGATGTCGCCCAGCGTGGCGATGCGGATCGCCTCGCTGAGCGCAGCGGTGGTGACGCCGAGGTCCGCGGCGAGATCAAGCCGCGGCTTGATGATCAGCTCGGGTCGCTGGAGGTCGCCGTCGATGCGCGGATCGCGGATCAGCGGGCTTTTGCGCATCTCGGCGATCAACGCGTCGGCGCTGTGCTGCAGCTTGAGCGGATCGTCGCCGGCCAGCATGATCGTCAGATCGCGGCCGAAGCCGCCAGACTGCGACTGGAAATTGACGCGCGCGTCGGGAATCCGGGCGAGCAACGGCGCGGTCGCGCGTTCGAATTCGATGCTGCTCCGCTCGCGCTCCTTGGCTGGCTTCAGCGTAATATAAATGGTGGCGAAGCGCGTGTCGCCGCTGTCGCCGATATCGGCGAAGGCGGCGTCGACCTCGGGCTGCCTGCGCAGGATCGCCGTCGCCTGGTCCGCCACCTTCTGCGTGTCTTCGTGAACGCGGGCGCCCGGCGCCAGTTCGATCTTCACCGCGCTATAATCAACATCGAGCGGCGGCTGGAACTGCGATGGGGTGATGGCGAACAGGCCGACCGTGAGCAGCAGCGACACGACCCCGATCGCGATCATCTTCCAACGGTTGTCGAGCGACCATTTCAGCAACTGGATATACCGGTCCATCACCTTGCCGCCGCCATGCTGCCGTACCCCCTCCGCCTTGAGGAAATAGGCAGCGATCATCGGGGTGATCAGCCGGGCGACGGCGAGGCTCATCAGCACCGCCACCGCGACGGTGAGGCCGAACTGCTTGAAGAACTGTCCGGGAATGCCCGGCATGAACGACACCGGCAGGAAGACCGCGACGATCGCCATCGTCGTCGCCACCACAGCGAGGCCGATCTCGTCGGCGGCGTCCATCGATGCCTGATAAGCAGTCTTGCCCATGCGCATGTGGCGGACGATATTCTCGATCTCGACGATCGCGTCGTCGACCAATATGCCCGCCACCAGGCTCAGCGCGAGCAGGCTGATCGTGTTGAGCGTGAAGCCCATCAGATCCATGAACCAGAAGGCGGGGATCGCCGACAGCGGGATGGCCAGCGCGGAGATCAGCGTCGCCCGCCAGTCGCGCAGGAAAAAGAACACCACGACGACCGCGAGCACCGAACCTTCGATCATCGCGTCGATCGCCGAATGATATTGCTCCTTGGTATATTTGACGCTGGTGTAGAGCTCCTTGAAGTGAACCTTGGGATTCTCCTTGTGGAGATCCTGTAGGATCTTCACCGCCTTGTCATAGACCTCGACGTCGGACGCCCCTTTTGCCTTTTGCATGCCGATCGACAGAACCTGCCGATCGTTCATCTTCGTGATCTCGCGCTGCTCGCCATAGGCATCGCGCACCGTGGCGATGTCGGCGAGGCGGACGGTACGCCCGTCGGCGACCGAAATCTGGGTTTGGCCCAGCGTGTAGGCCGAGGACGCATTGCCCAGCACGCGCACCGATTGCTCGGCGCCGGCGACTTCGGCGCGTCCCCCCGCGGCGTTGAGATTGACGGCGCGCAGCACGTTGTTGACCTGGCTCGCGGTCACGCCCTGCGCCTGCATGCGCGCGGGGTCGAGGATGACGCGGATCTCGCGGCTGACGCCGCCGCCGCGGAACACCGCCGCCATGCCCTCAATCGCCTGGAGGCGCTTGATCACGGTGTTGTCGGTAAACCAGCTGAGCTGCTCGAGCGTCATGTCGACGCCTTCGACCGAATAATAAGCAATCGGCCCGCCGTCGGCGTCGATGCGTTTGACCTGCGGCTCCAATATTCCTTCGGGAAGATCGGACCGGATCTTGGTCACGGCGTCGCGCACGTCGTTGACCGCGCGGTCGACCGGGGTTCCGAGGTGAAACTCGATACTGGTGCCCGACAGGCCTTCGCTCACGAAGGAGGTGACCGATTTCACATTGCCCAGCGAGGCGACGGCGGCTTCGACCTTCCGCGTGATCTGCGTTTCCATTTCGGTCGGCGCCGCGCCCGGCTGGGTGATCTGAACCTCCACCCCCGGGAAGCTGATGTCGGGCATCTGGTTGATGTCCATGCGCGCAAAGCTGATCAGCCCCGCCAGCGTAAGCGCGATGAACAGCACGATCGGCGGAATCGGATTCCGGATCGCCCAGGCGGATATGTTGCGCATGGCCAGTTACTCCGGGCGATCAGGGAACGGCCGAGGCCGGTGCAAGCTGCGGCGTGACCTTGTCGCCGGGATTGAGGAAGGCACCGGCCGACAGCACGATCCTCTCCTTGCCCCCGATACCCGACAGGACGACGACGCCGGCATCCGAGACGTCGCCGGTCTTGACATCGCGGCGGACCACCTTGTTGTCCGGACCGACGATATAGACATAGGCCGACTTCTCATCGCTCAGCACCGCCGATTCGGGCAGGCGCGGCGCCGACACCATGCCGCTGTGGATAGCCGCCGAGGCGAAGCCGCCGGGCCGGAGCGCGGGGTCGTAGCGAAGCTGGATGCGGGCGGTGCCCTGGCGCGATTGCGGATCGACCACCGGCGAAATCTGCCAGATCGTGCCGGTGAAGCCGCGGGAGCTGCCGATCGGTGTCACTTTGGCGGTGTCGCCGACCTTCAGCCGCGCAAGATCCTGCTCGGCGAGTAACGCGCGCATCTCGAGCTCGCCGCCTTTCGCGATGCGGAACAGCGCGCCGTCGCCCGGCCCGACGACCTGCCCGGGCTCGACGGCGCGGGTGAGCACCAGTCCCGCGGCGGGAGCGCGGATGTCGAGCCGCCCGATCTGGGCGCGTGAGCGGCCATATTGGGCGCGCGCGACCGCGACGCGCGCGATCGCCGCATCGCGGGCCGCGGTCTTGCGGTCGATGTCGGCCTTGGAGATGAAACCGCGCGCGACCAGCGCCTTGGCGCGATCGAGTTCGGTCTGGGCAAGATCGGCGTCGGCTTGCGCAACGCGCACCGAAGCGGCCAGCGAATTCGCTTCCTGCGCCTGGACCGATCGCTCGATCACCGCGAGCGTCTGCCCCGCCGCCACCCAGGTTCCCGGTTCGACCGGAACGCGCAGCACCATCCCGCCGTCGCCCACCACGCCCACCGGCATCTCGCGCTTGGCGTAAAGCGTGCCGGTGGCGGAGATCGTCGCCGCGACATTGGTGCGGCCAGGAACGATCACGGTGACTCCAGGGGCGGGCAGCGTAGCGGGCTTCTCTTTCTCGCTTCCGAAGACCATGTAGGCGACGGCGGCCGCGATCAGCAATGCGCCGACGATCGCGCCGATGATGATCCGACGCCGCCGACGAGCCTGGCCGTCCTCATAATCATAGGCTGCATATTCGGTCTGGATGCCGGATTCGACGTTCATCTCCATTGGCTTTCTACTGCCGGCTCCGCCGAGCCCCTTGGTTAGCGAGCTGTATTATCTCAATACCTCACCCCGCTCAAGGGTGCAGCGCAATATCGCTGGTTCTTGGCCGGGCGGGGGACCATTTCGCAGCCGAAAGGCGTTCAGCCCCCATGCAGCGAGGATCGTTATCGCCGTAGCATGCCGCGACACGCGCGGCAAAGCAGGAGCGGAACCAAAATGGGCGGATTAAAGCGAAAATTGATCCTGGCGGCGCCGGCGGTGTTGCTGCTGGCGGCGGCGGCGGACGCACAGGAGCCGCCCGCGCCGCCGGGCGCGCCTGCCCTGGCGGGAACGAGGCTCGACGTGGTCGCGACCGGCGAAGTGAGCGCGACGCCCGATATCGCCACGATCGGCGCGGGCGTGGTCAGCCAGGCGTCCACGGCTGCCGCCGCGATGAGCGACAACGCCCGGAGGACTGCCGCCACGGTCGCAGCGATCCGCAAGGCGGGGATATCCGATCGGGACATCCAGACCACCGCGATCAGCCTCAGCCCGCAATATCGCTATGCCGACAACCAGCCGCCGGCGATCACGGGCTATCAGGCCTCGAGCCGGGTCAGCGTGCGTTTTCGGGACATCAAAGCTGCCGGCCCGATCCTTGATTCGCTGGTCGCCGCGGGGGCCAACCAGATCGATGGTCCGATCCTGTCGATCGACCGGCCCGAGCCTCTGCTCGACCAGGCTCGCGAAAAGGCGATCGCGACGGCGCGGTCGCGCGCGGCGCTCTATGCGCGCGCTGCGGGCCTCCAGGTCAAGCGGATGATCGCGATCAGCGAAGGCAGCTTCGAGCCGCCGATGCCCCGCCCGATGGCGATGATGGTCGCGCGGTCCAAAGAGGCCGCCGACAGCGCGATCGAAGCAGGCGAGCAGAAGCTGGCGGTCAGCGTATCGGTGACCTTCGAGCTCAACTGAGCGGGCAAGCGCCAGGCTCTGTTGCGCAGCCTTTGACGGGGCGGGCCATCAACCGCCCGCCTCGTCGCTGCTCCGGGCGAACGGGTTGAGCCGGATGCGGGTGCGATGATCCTCGCCGGCGATTTCTGCGCCGTCGAGATTCTGTCCGCGATAATAATGTTTCTGCCACTTCGCGGCGCTCGCTTCCGAATCGGGCTTCTTCAGCCCGTCGAGAAATGTGGCGCGGCTTGCCGTCCATGCCTCGAATTCGGCCTGCAGCGCCGGGTCGTCTCCGATTGGGCGGATTTCCGGATCGATCCTTTCAAGTTCGCCGCGCCGCGCCGGGAATATGTGACAAAAGGGTTCGCCCTGCTCGAACCGGATCACCGTGTTCGGCCGGGTGAATTGCCAGTTCATCGTGAAGGTGAAGGGCGTCCAATCCGCCTCGACCATTCCCGACAGCCCCGCGATCGCATCCTTTGGCCGGTTGATTGGACCTTGCACCATCAGGTCATAGCCCGCCTCGGTGCGGAACACCGCCGGAACATGGAAGGTCAGCACCCCATAGCCGAAATGGCTTATCGCGGGCTTGTGCCCCTCATGATCGGGCGTGATCGAGACCGCCTGCGAACTGCGTCCACCGTCCCAATAGGCCGAAAAACCAGAGGGACAGAGTATCTCCCAGCCATGTGCGTTGGCGATCGCCAGCGGCAGGCAGCGATAGGCATAGCGTTGGTCGGTCGCATCCATCCAGGCGCGCTCGTGCGGAGCGGCTCTTATCTCCAGCGGCTGTCGAGGCAGGCCATAGGCGATAAGCTTTGCGCGCGTGACCATGAACGATGCGACCCCCCAATTGTTCGGCATGGGGGCTGAGCGCTCCCGTCGGATACTGCTCTAGCCGGGCCGGGAGAGGCTCACAACATGGCTTGCCGACGCCCTCGGCGCGGCCCAAGACGAGCCGCCGGGTGGCGGCTCGCTCTTCGGTCGGGCACGCCTCAGCGCATTGCGCCGCGGCGGACGAGATTGACGATCGCCAGCAGGATGACCGCGCCGAGGAAGGCGCTGATCCAGCCATAGACGCCGCTGCCGCCAAGGCTCGGGCCGAACAGCACGCCGCCGATGAACGAACCGATGATGCCGACGACGATGTTAAGGATGATGCCCTGCTGGGCATCGGTGCGCATCACGATGCTGGCAAGCCAGCCGATGATGCCGCCGACGATAAGGAAAATGATCAAATTCATCGCGTCCTCCTGCCATAGCGACGCTCTCGTCCGCGTCGAAAGCCGTCGTGCAAATTACGTTCGACGCCTCGCCTTGTTCCTTTTTCGCCCTCTCTCGCGGGCTCGTTATCGTCCAGAAACGGAACAGGCCCGCCTTCCGGGTGGGAAGGCGGGCCCGTCGTGACGGCCGCTTGACGGGAACGTCAATATTTCTGCTGGCGCTCGTACAGCGACTTGTAGTGCTGGATTCGCGTCACGCGCAGACCGGGCATGCCCGACCGATCCACAGCGCGCTGCCATCCGGCGAACTCCTCGACGCTCAGCGCATAACGATCGCACACCTCGTCGACCGTCAGCAGTCCGCCGCTGACCGCCGCGACGACCTCCGCCTTGCGGCGGACCACCCAGCGAGTCGTGCCCGGGGGGGGCAGCGAATCGAGCGTGAGCGACTCTCCCAGCGGACCGATCACCTGGTGCGGGCGGATCTTTTGATTTTCAAGCATGCGATACCTCAAACATGGTCGGTCGGACAGCGTTCGTGCCCTGCGCCGGTCTTACGACCTTGGCTATCAAGGAAGCTTTTCGCGGAAGGGTAAATGCCGGGATCATCTTTGTTAACGCACCCGGCCGCTGACGCGGGCCGCTGCGGCGGCATGGAAGCTTCCCGCGGCGCCGTTGCCCGGCGCCTCCGCGCCCGAGTTGGCGAGCAAGACGGCAACCGCCGGGTTGGTCCGATCGGGCTGATCGGCTGCTCCGCTCGCGTCGCGGGCCAGCCGGGCGGTGGGGGTCGCCGCCTGATGAGCCGCGAGCAGCGCGCAAAGCGTGGCGAAGTCAAGCGGCGCTTCGACTTGCTCGGCCCGGTTCATGCGGAATTCGTCGATCTTGATCTTCATGTTGCCGATTGCCCGTTTCCGTCTCAGCACAAGAAACGTCCGGCGGGACCGAATCTTTAGGGGCATTTCGATGATTTTTGCGAGACTTGACCGCAGCTGCTATGGGCGCGGCGATGAACCCCGAATTCCAGCTCGAAAGTCGTAACGGCAACTCGCTGAAGGGCGCGCGAATCGTCGTCGCCATGTCGGGCGGCGTCGACAGTTCGGTGGTGGCGGCGCTCGCGGCCGCGAGCGGTGCGGAAACGGTTGGCGTCACCCTGCAGCTCTACGACCATGGGGCCGCTGTGGGCCGCACCGGCAGCTGCTGCGCCGGCCAGGACATCCGCGACGCCCGCGCCGTCGCCGACCAGCTCGGCATCGCTCACTATGTATTCGATTACGAGACCCGTTTCCGCGATTCGGTGATCGCCGACTTCGCCGATGAATATGCCGCCGGACGCACTCCGATACCCTGCGTGCGATGCAATCAGGGGGTGAAGTTCACCGATCTGTTCGGGATTGCGCGCGATCTCGGCGCCGACTGCCTCGCGACCGGCCATTATGTCCGCCGCGTGGTCGGAGACGACGGGCGCGCCGAGTTGCACCGCGCAGCCGATCCGGCGCGCGATCAGAGCTATTTCCTGTTCGCAACGACCCCGGCGCAGCTCGACTATCTGCGTTTTCCGCTAGGGCATATGCCCAAGGCCAGGGTCCGCGCGATCGCGGCCGAACTCGCGCTGGGCGTGGCCGCGAAGCCCGACAGCCAGGATATATGTTTCGTGCCCGACGGTGATTATGCGAGCATAGTCAAGCGTCTGCGGCCCGAAGCTGCCGAGGAGGGCGAGATCGTCGATCTCGCCGGCCGGGTGCTCGGCCGTCACAAGGGGCTGATCCATTTCACCGTCGGCCAGCGGCGGGGAATAGAGATCGGCGGCAGCCCCGAGCCGCTCTATGTCGTGAAGCTCGACCCTGCGGAAAAGCGCCTCGTGGTCGGCCCGCGCCGCGCGCTCGCCGTGTCGGCGGCGGTGCTCGACGACATCAACTGGATCGGAGAGGGCCATGTGGGCGCGGTGAGCGCGAAGGTCCGTTCGCTCGCCAAGCCCGTGCCCGCGCGGTTCGAGGATGGCGTGATCCGCTTCGAGCAGCCGGAATATGGCGTGGCGCCGGGCCAGGCGGCGGTGGTCTACGCCGGCGACCGCGTGTTGGGCGGCGGCTGGATTCGCGAGACCGTGGCGGCCGAGGAATTGTCGGCCGCCTGATCGGCCGGATCGCATCACGACAGGCTGAACACGCCTTCGATCACCGTCACGCAACCCCCGCCGAGAATGACGTGGTCGCCCGCAAGCGTGCAGCTCAGATAGCCACGGCGCGGCGATGCCTGGCAGGCGGTGAACCGGTCGCGGCCCAACCGCTTCGCCCAGAAGGTGGTGAGCATGCAATGCGCCGAGCCGGTGACGGGATCCTCGTCAATCCCTGCGCCCGGCGCGAACACGCGGCTCACGATGTCTGTGTCGGTTCCCGGCGCGGTGGCCATGAACAGAACGTCGCCAAAGCCCCGCATCGTCCTGAAATCGGGATCGAGCGCGGCAATGTCGGCCGCGCTTTCATAGAGGAACAGCGCATAGCCGCCATCGCGCCAATGGGTTTCGGTGGGTGCGCCGCCGAGCGCCGCCGCTTGCTCCGGCAAAGCTTTGGGGATGACCTCCCAGGCGGGAAGCGCCAGCCGATATTGCGCCTGGTCGCGCGTAACCTCCAGCAGTCCGGCCTTGCGGGTTGCGAAGCGAACCTTGTCCGCGGTGGGCTGCGCCGACAGCAGGGCATGGCCCGCGGCGAGCGTGGCGTGGCCGCACAGCGCGACCTCGACCGTCGGCGTGAACCAGCGCAGCTCGAAATCGGCGTCGTCGCCCTGCCAGGGAATGACGAAGGCCGTCTCGGCCAGGTTGTTCTCGGCTGCGATCGCCTGGAGGGTGGCATCGTCCAGCCAGGCCTCAAGCGGCATCACTGCGGCGGGATTGCCGCCGAACACACGGTCGGCAAAGGCGTCGACCTGCTGGAACGGGATCTTCATGGCTGCATCTCCTCGCCGCGGCCAACATGACCTGCGGGATCGGGATGGATCAGAATCTCGACGTCGGGAAAGACCTCCCGCAGTTTGTCCTCGACCTCGTCCATCACGCGGTGCGCCTCGCCCACGCTCATGTCGGGATCGACCCAGACGTGGAACTGGACGAAGTCATGATGACCGGCGGTGCGGGTCTTGAGATCGTGTATGCCGCGCAATTCAGGGTGGCGGTTCGCGACCTCGACGAAAGCGCGGCGGCGCTCCTCGGGCCACTCGCGATCCATCAGCTGATCGATCGCCTTGTGAGAGGCGCTGTACGCCCCGTAGAGCAGCCAAAGCGCGATGCCCACGCCCGCGACCGCGTCGGCCCCGCTCAGACCCAGCATCTGGTCGATTATCAATGCGGCGATCACTGCGGCGTTGAGCAGCAGATCGCTCTGATAGTGAAGTAGGTCGGTGCTGATCGCGAGCGAACCGGTGCGTGCGATGACGCGCCGCTGATAGCTCACCAGCAGCAGCGTCAGCGCGAGCGCGATCAGCGAGACGACGATGCCGGCCCCGGCATGATCGGGGCCACTGCCGGAAGTCAGCCGGCGAATGGAATGCAGCGCGATCCAGAACGCCGAAAGGCTTATCAGCACGACCTGGAAGAACGCGGCGATCGCCTCGGCCTTGCCATGGCCGAAGCGGTGCTGCCGATCTGCGGGCGTCGCGGCGAGCCTTACGCTGTACAGCGTGACGAGCGAGGCGATCAGGTCGAGCGCGGTGTCCGCGAGCGACCCCAGCATCGCCGCCGATCCGGTCGTCCAACTCGCATAGCCTTTGAGCCCGATCAGCGCGAACGCGACCGTGACCGAGGCGATCCCCGCGCGCACATTCGCCGCTTGGCTCATGGGTAGAGCATGCCTTCGGACCAGCCGTCGGCGGTCCGCGTGAAAAGATGGCGCTCGTGCAGCCGGTGCGCGCGGTCCTGCCAGAATTCGATGCGTTCGGGGGCTACCCGGTAGCCCGACCAATGCGGCGGCCGCGGTACGTCGCGCCCTTCGAAGTGCGCTTCCGCCGCGTGAAAGCGCGATTCGAAAGTCGCGCGGCTATCGAGTGGCCGGGACTGGTCCGAAGCCCATGCGCCGAGCTGCGAATCGCGCGAGCGAGTAGCGAAATAGGCGTCCCCCTCGGCGTCGCTAACCTTGCTCACCGCGCCTTCGATGCGGATTTGCCGGCGCAACGACTTCCAGTGGAAGAGCAGTGCGGCATGAGCATTTTCCTGTAACTGCAACGCCTTGCGGCTCTCGTAATTGGTATAGAAGACGAAGCCCCGTTCGTCATGACCCTTGAGCAGCACCATGCGGACCGACGGACGGCCGTCGGCGCCGGCGGTGGCCAGCGCCATCGCGTTGGAATCGTTGATCTCGGACTGGCGCGCCTCGGCATACCATCGCTCGAACAGGGGAAGGGGAGAGATCATGACGCGGACGGTCCTCGTGATTCGGTCGCTGCGGCGTCATATCACCGCAGATTGCGTTTCGGTGCGGTCGGTGTCGAGCGCGGCGACGACGCGATCCAGCGCCACTTCAAGCTGCGCACGATCGGCTGCCACCCCGATGCAGAGGCGAACCCCTGATATCGCGGAAGGATCGACCACCGGCGCCGACGGCGGGGTGAGTTCGACACCCGCGCGCATCGCCCGCGCCACCATCCGCTCGGCTTCGAGCTCGGGCATCGGCAGCCAGATATGCGGACAGCGCGGATCGGCTGGCGGACTGAGCGCTGGCCCCAGCTTTTCGGCGGCCATCCGTCCCCGCAGGAGCATCTCGGCCTGGATCTCGGCCACGACCTCGTCGGCGGAACCGTCCTCGATCCATTGTGTAGCGATCAGCGCGCCCATTGCGGCGGGCGCGTAGACCCGCGCGAGGACCAGTCGCTGCACCCGGTCGAGATGGACCTCGTCCGGAACGATCAGATAGCCCGCGCGCAGCCCCGGGGCGAGCGCCTTGGAGGTGCCGTTGATGTAGAAGCAGCGCTCGGGCGCGAGCGCGGCGAGCGGCGGCGGCGCGGTGCCGAGAGCAAAGGCCGAGTAGAGATCGTCCTCGATGATCCAGATCTGGCGCGCGCGGGCGATCGCGACGATTTCAGCGCGGCGCTTTTCGCCCATGATGCGGCCGGTGGGATTCTGCAGCGTCGGCAAAGTGCAAAGCACGCGAAGGCCCTCGCTTGCGGCGCGGTCGAGCGCTTCCGGCAGCAAGCCCTGCTCGTCCATGGCGAGGCCGCGCAATTGATAGCCGCCGACCTGAGCGATCGCCTTGATGCCGAAATAGGTCGCGGCCTCGGTCATGATTGTGTCGCCGGGCCGGCACAGGGTGTCGAGTGCAAGCGTCAGCGCTTGTTGGGCGCCGCTGGTGATGATCAGTCGGTCGGCGCTGGCATCGGCGAGGCCGCTGACCCGGCGCAGCCACGCGGCCGCGGCGCGACGGTGGGCCTGGTGGCCCGCGGGTGGCGCATAATCGAGAAATTGGCCGAGATCGCTGCGTTTGCTGAGGCGGGCGAGGGTGGCGGCAAAACGCCGCTGGGTGAAGGCGAGCGGAGGGAGGTTGCGTGCCAGTTCCACGGGTTCCGCGCCGATGCTGGCGCGGGCGGCGGTGTCGGCGACAAAGCTGCCGCGTCCGACGGTGGCGGTAAGCAGGCCCTGCCGCGCCGCCTCGCCATAGACCGCCGTGACCGTGCCAATGCCGATGCCCAATCGGTGGGCAAGATCGCGATGAGGCGGCAATTTGACACCGGGGAGCAGGCGGCCGGAATCGATGTCGCGTCGTAGGGCAGCGAGCAGACGACCGGAAACGGTGTCCCCGCCTTCGGTCAGCACAGGAGTCCAGTCCATAATCGCCTTCACAGCCGCAACAATGTCACAATGACAATATTGCCTTTGACATGAGATACAATACGACGCAATTGGCCTGTGTCAATGCCAATCAGGACAGGGACAATGAGACAGATATGGACGATCACTCTCGCTAGCTTCTTGCTCGTCGGCTTCGCCGCGGTCGTCTCGGCGGCAGCGATTGCGACGGCGGCTGCGTCCGATGCGCGCGCCGCTGGCCGGGCCCAGATGATCGATGCACAATATCAACTTGCGCAGCTGATAAGGCGTTAGCGATGGCGCCGGACATGCTGGTCGCGCTGGCGGCTTACTGCATCGTCTCGTCGGTGACTCCTGGGCCCAACAACATGATGCTGCTCTCGTCGGGCGCGACCTTCGGCTTCCGCCGGACCGTGCCGCATCTGCTGGGCATCAGCATCGGGTGCGTGGTGATGGTGGTGCTGCTCGGCATCGGGCTGGCGGGCGTCCTCGGCCGTCTGCCATGGCTCTATCCGCTGCTCCGCGGCGTCTCGACCGCCTACCTGCTGTATCTGGCGTGGCGGATCGGCACGTCGGCGGGCGTCGGCGCCGCGTCGGCGCGCGCGCGTCCGCTGAGCTTCCTCGGCGCGGCCGCGTTCCAATGGGTCAATCCCAAAGCTTGGGCGATGACCCTCGGCGCGACCGCCAGCTTCGCCCGCCCCGCGCATCTGGCCGCCGATGTGGCTATCGTGGCGCTCATGCTCGCCGTCTGCGGCCTGCCGTGCATCATGTTTTGGGCCGGTGGGGGCATGCTGGCGCGCCGGCTCCTGACCAGACCGGCGATGCTGCGCGGTTTCAATATCGCCATGGCCGCCGCGCTGGTGGGATCGCTGTTGCCCGGCGTGCTGGCGGTCGTTCGTACCTAGCGACGCGGCGAAGGGCAGCGGCCACTCTGACAAGTCTTCATTGCACCGCACAACAGGATGTGCTTGCTCTATCGGCTATGATTCAGGCGGCGCTGCACCATCAGACAATCTACCGCTACGACCATCCGGTCCAGCTCGGTCCGCAGGTGATCCGGCTGAGGCCGGCGGCGCACAGCCGCACCGCGGTCAATAATTATTCACTGCGCATCACCCCCGAAAATCATTTCATCAATTGGCAGCAGGATCCGCACGGCAACTGGCTGGCGCGGCTGGTCTTTCCTGAACGCACCAACGAATTTTCGATCACGGTCGACCTGATCGCCGATCTGGTGGTGGTCAATCCGTTCGACTTCTTCGTCGAGGATTATGCCGAGGAACGGCCGTTCGATTATGCCCCGCAGCTGGCTACCGATCTCGCCGCCTATTTCGACATCGAACCACAGGGTCCGCTGGTCGACGCGTTTGTCGCCGAGTTCGCGGGCAAGCGCGGCCGGACGATCGACTTCCTCGTCGAGCTCAACGTCGCGATCAACCAGCGGGTCGGCTATGTCATCCGGATGGAGCCGGGCGTGCAGATGCCGGAGGAGACACTGTCGATCGGCACCGGCAGCTGCCGGGATTCGGCATGGCTGCTGGTCCAGGTGGCGCGGCGGCTCGGGCTCGCGGCGCGCTTCGTGTCCGGCTATTCGATCCAGCTGACCCCTGATGTCGTCCCAACCGACGGGCCGAAGGGCGTGGCGCAGGATGTCTGCGACCTGCACGCCTGGGCCGAAGTCTACGTGCCGGGCGCGGGCTGGATCGCGATGGATGCGACCTCGGGCATGTTCGCCGGAGAAGGGCATATCCCACTCGCCGCCACCCCGCATTACCGATCGGCCACTCCGATCGAAGGCGCGTTGCTCGAGCCGGCGCATGTCGATTTCCATTTCGACATGAACGTCCAGCGCATCGCCGAGGCGGTTCGGATCACCAAGCCCTTCACCGATGCCCGCTGGGCCGCGCTCGACGCGCTCGGTGAGAAGGTCGACGCCGACCTCCTCGCACAGGACGTGCGCCTCACCACGGGCGGCGAACCGACCTTCGTGGCGCTCGACGATCCCGAGGCCCCCGAATGGAACGCGGACGCGGTCGGGCCGACCAAAGCGGGCTATGCCGACCGGCTGATCCGCAAGTTGCGCGAGCGCTATGCGCCGGGCGGGATGCTCCACCATGGCCAAGGCAAATGGTATCCGGGCGAAAGCCTGCCGCGCTGGGGCTATTCAGTCTACTGGCGCACCGACGCAATACCCGTCTGGAAGGATGCGAGCCTGATCGCCGGGGGCGAAACGGGCAGGGCGGTCGGCGTCGATGAGGCCGGCGCGTTTCTGACCGAGGTCGCCGAACGGCTCGGCGTCGGCGGCGAGATGGTCCAGGAAGCCTATGAGGACGGCATCGAATGGGCGGTCAAAGAGGCCCAACTCCCCGAGAATGTCGATCCGACCGATCCGAAGATTGACGATCCCGAGGCGCGCCATCGCATGGTGAAGGCATTCGAGCATGGGCTGAGCAAGCCGGTCGGCCATGTCCTGCCGATCCAGCGCTGGAACGCGCAGCAGATGCCGGCCGCCGGGCGCTGGCGGTCCGAGCGCTGGCAGGTGCGGCGCGGCAAGCTGTTCGTGATGCCTGGGGACGCTGCGATCGGCTACCGCTTGCCGCTGGGTTCGCTGCCTTATGTGCCCAAGTCGGAATTTCCCTATCTCCACGTTCGCGACACCACCGAACCGCGCGAGCCGCTGCCCGATTTCCATGAACGGGCCGGCCTATCCGCCCCGCAGCGAGCCGAGGCGGTGGCGCCCGCGGCAAGCGGTGTGGCGGCGCAGCAGCGCCAGGAGCAGACGATCATCGAAGGGGCGGTGCGCACTGCCATGACCGTCGAGTCCCGCGGCGATCATCTCACCGTCTTCCTGCCCCCGACCGAAAAACTCGAAGATTATCTGGAGCTGGTCGCCGAGATCGAGGCGACCGCCGCGCGGACGGGGATGCCGGTGCGGATCGAGGGCTATGGGCCGCCGCCCGATCCGCGTCTCAACGTGCTCAAGGTCACCCCCGATCCCGGCGTGATCGAGGTCAACGTCCAGCCCGCGGCGAGTTGGGCCGAGACCGTCGACATTACCATGGGTCTCTACGAGCTTGCCCGCGACACCGGCCTCACCGCCGACAAGTTCATGGTCGACGGCCGCGCGATCGGCACCGGTGGCGGCAACCATATCGTGCTGGGCGGGCGCTCGGTGAACGACTCGCCGTTCATCCGTCGTCCCGACATGCTCAAGAGCTTCATCCTCTACTGGCAGCGTCATCCGTCACTGAGCTATCTTTTCTCGGGTCTCTTCATCGGACCGACCAGCCAGGCGCCGCGCATCGACGAGGCGCGGCACGACGGCCTGTACGAACTCGAGATCGCACTTGCCCAGGTGCCGGGCCCAGGTGAAGGCGAACCGCCCGCGCCCTGGGTGGTCGATCGGCTGTTCCGCAACCTGCTCGTGGACGTCACCGGCAACACCCACCGCACCGAGATCTGCATCGACAAAATGTTCTCGCCCGACGGGCCGACCGGACGGCTGGGACTGCTCGAGTTCCGCGGCTTCGAAATGCCGCCTGAGCCGAAGATGAGCCTCGCGCAGCAATTGCTGCTGCGCGCACTTACCGCCTGGTTCTGGCGCGAGCCGCAAAAGGGCGGGCTGGTGCGCTGGGGAACCGCGTTGCACGACCGCTTCTTGTTGCCGCATTTCGTATGGGCCGATTTCATCGAGGTGCTCGCCGACCTGCGTTACGCGGGCTATGATTTCGACCCGGCCTGGTTTGAAGCGCAACGGCAGTTTCGTTTCCCCGTCCATGGCGCGGTCTCGGCCGGTGGCGTCACGCTCGAGATCGCGCATGCGCTTGAACCCTGGCATGTGCTCGGCGAGACCGGAGCGATCGGGGGCACGGTGCGCTATGTCGACAGCTCGACCGAACGGCTCCAGGTCAAGGCGAGCGGCCTCGTGCCCGGCCGTCATGTTGTCGCGGTCAATGGCCGTGCGGTGCCGATGACGCCGACTGAGGTTCCGGGCGAAGCCGTTGGCGGCGTCCGCTTCAAGGCCTGGAAACCGGCCAACTGTCTTCATCCGCTGCTCGACGCCGATCCGCCGTTGACCTTTGATCTTCTCGACAAGTGGAATAACCGTTCGCTAGGCGGGTGCGTCTATCATGTCGCGCATCCGGGAGGGCGCAGTTACGATACCATGCCGATCAACGATCTTGAGGCCGAGGCGCGGCGTCGTGCGCGCTTCCAGGACCACGGCCACACCCCCGGCCCGGTGACGATTCCGCTTCCCGAACGCCCGGGCGAATTTCCGATGACGCTCGATCTTCGCGCGCCGCCGAACCGGTAACACCATCATGCAGGGGGATGTGATGGCCGAACTGCCGGGGATGCCGAGCCTCGGCGAAGGCTGGCTGCACAGCTACATCGCCAAGGCCGGAACGGCCGATGTGCTGCGCGGCGATGTAGGCCGCGGCGCAAAATGGTGGCACTGGCTGTTCGAAGGCATCGGGCAGCTCAGCGAGGGCCGGCTCGACCTGCTCCAGCAGCGCATGGCGCGGCAGGTCCAGGAACTGGGCACCGCCTTCCGCCTGCCTGGCGAGGAACGCGAGCGGCCGTGGCCCGTCTCGGCGATGCCGCTACTGATCGGCGAGGATGACTGGGCCGTCATTGCGGAAGGAATCGCGCAGCGCGCCGAACTGCTCGAGCGCCTGCTCGGCGACATTTTCGGCGATCAGCGCCTCGTCGCCGACGGCGCGATTCCTGCCACGCTGGTCACCGGCAGCCGCGCCTATTGGCGCTCGCAGATCGGCGTCCAGCCTCCCGGCGGCTACCGCCTCCACATTTATGCCGCCGACCTGTGCCGCGATCCGGACGGCGAGTGGCGCGTTATCGACGATCATGTCCGCGCGCCGGTCGGCGCAGGCTACGCGCTCGAGAACCGCCTCGCCGCGACCCGGCTGATGGGGAGGTTTCAGACCCGCTTGCATGTCGAGCGACTGGCGCCTTTCTTTTCAGCCTTCCGCGAAGGGCTGTCGGCAGTCTGCCGCCGTTCCGAGCCACGGATCGGGCTGTTGACGCCGGGCCGATACAATCAAAGCTATGCGGAGCAGGCGCATCTTGCCCGTTATTTGGGGCTCCTGCTGGTCGAGGGCAGCGATCTCGCCGTTCGGGACAACGGACTGTTCGTGCGCACGATCGAGGGCCTCAAGCGGGTCGACGCGATCTGGCGCCGAATCGATTCGCGGCTGCTCGATCCACTTGCTTTCGACGCTACCTCGGCGATCGGCGTGCCGGGACTGATGGATGCCATGGCGGCGGGGCAGGCGGTGATCGCCAACGCTCCGGGAGCGGGGGTGGTCGAATCGCCCGCAATCGCGGCCTTCCTGCCGTTGCTGGCGCGACGTCTGCTCGGCGAGGATCTCAGGCTGCCGAACATCGCCACCTGGTGGTGCGGCCAGGAAGCGCCGCGCGCCGAGGTTGAAGCGCGGCTCGATGATATGCTGGTCGGCCCGGCTTTTTCGGAGCCTCCGATCGGCCTTCCACGCGGCCGGCCGGTGCTCGCGGCGACGCTCAGCAGCGCCGCGCGCGCCGCGCTGCTCGCCGATATCCGCCGCCGGCCGATGGACTATGTCGCGCAGGAGGATGTCCATCTGTCGACCACGCCGGTGGTTCAGGACGGGCAGCTGGTGCCACGCCCCTTCACGGTCCGCGTGTTCGCCGCGCGCGACGGACGCGGGCAGTGGACGGTGATGCCCGGCGGCTTCGCCCGCATCGGCGACGATTCGGATGCGCGCGTGACCGTGATGGGCGAAGGCGCCTTTTCGGCGGATGTCTGCGTGGTGGCGTCGAAAACCGTCGAGCCGGTTTCGCTGTTGCCGCAGCTGGTGCCGATCCGTCGCAATCCGGGCACGCTGCCGAGCCGCGCGGCGGACAATCTCTATTGGCTTGGCCGATATCTCGAGCGCGGCGAGGCGACCTTGCGGGTCGTGCGCGCAACGCTTGGTGGTTCGATCGTCGCGGACGGCGGCGCCGCGCTCTTCCCGCTGACGCTCGATCGGCTTGGCACGATGCTCGTCGCCTCGGGCGCCGCAGCGCCCCGCCGCGATGACGACGAGGACGAAGATGAGGACGCGCCCGAACATAGCTTCGGCGAGACCCATGACCTGCGCGAACTGGCCGGGCTCGCGCTTGACGGCCCCGGACCGGCCAGCGTCGCCAGCCTGATGCGGAATGCGCGGATGATCGCGAGCGGGACGCGGGATCGCCTTTCGGCCGATGTCTGGCGGCTGATCGACGCGCCGTTGCCGACGGCGACCTTCGACGATGCCGAAGCGATCCTGGCGCGCGCGCTCGATCTTCAAGAGCGCTTCTCGGCGTTGTCGGGGCTCTCCGCGGAGAATATGGGCCGCACGGCTGGCTGGCGTTTCCACGATATGGGGCGGCGGATCGAACGCGCGATATGGGGTTGCCGGCTGGTGCGGATCTTCGGAGGAGACGATGCTTCGACCGACGACCTGACCACATTGCTCGATCTCTGCGACAGCCAGATCAGCTATCGAGCGCGATATCTGGCGGGACTGGCGCTCGAACCGGTGCGCGACCTCGTCGCACTGGATCCGTTCAATCCGAGGGCGGTGGCGTATCAGGTCGAGCGCATTGCCGAGCATCTCAAGGCGCTGCCTACCCTGCGGGACGACGGCATGGCCGAAGCCCATGTCGCGATCTTTTATCGGATCGAGGCGGAGATCCGGACAGCGAGCGCCGAGCAACTCGATGGAACGATGATGCTCGGGATCGAAAATATGCTGGCCGAACTGTCCAACGCGATCGGGACGCGTTTCTTCCTGCAGGGCAGCGAAGCGCTTCGCATGTCCGGCATGACCTTGGCTTAGCGAGGCGCGAGATGCTGTATCAGGTCCGCCACAAGACACGCTTTCGCTACGCGTTTCCGGTCAGCTTCGCACGCTGCAATTTGAGACTGATTCCGGTGGAGTGGGCCGGCCAGACGTTGGAAAGTTTCGATCTCGAGCTGTCGCCGGTTGCACGCGTAACGGGAACGCGCCCGCTCGGCTATCTCGGCCATGTCAGTCGCATGGTGGTGGACCGGCCCTCGCGCGAGCTGTGCATCGAAAGCAATTTTCGCATCCGTGTCGATCGGCCGACTCCGCTTCCGGAAGCCAATGACCCAACGATCGCCGAGGTCGCCGCGGCGGCCCTGACCACGCTTGACATCGATGTCGAGAGTCCGGCCAACTACGTCTATCCCTCGCCTTCGATCCCGTTGAACTCGAAGATCACTGCCTGGTGCTCAGAGCATCTTGACGGTCGGCGCGGCATAGTCGAGGCGGGCCTCGCGCTCGCGACCCGCATCCACGATCGCTTCACCTATGACGGCAGCGCGACCACCGTCGAAACCAGCCCGATCGAAGCGTTTGAGAAGCGCCATGGGGTGTGCCAGGATTTCGCGCAGATCATGATTGCGGGACTGCGCGGCGTCGGGCTGCCCGCGGCCTATGTCTCGGGCTATCTCCGCACCGTTCCGCCGCCCGGCAAGGAGCGGATGGTGGGGGCGGACGCGACCCATGCATGGGTTGTGATATGGTGCGGACGGCGCCGCGGCTGGGTCGGCTTCGATCCCACCAACGCCTGTCTGGTGGGCAGCGATCATATCATCACGGCGATGGGCCGCGATTATGCCGATGTCGCGCCGATCGACGGCATCTTCACCGGCCAGGAGGGCCAGAAGATCGATGTCTCCGTCGATGTGGAGCCGATTGGCTGAAGCCTTTCGACGCAAGGCTTCGCTCAGTGGCGTCGCTGGGCTGCCGCCGTCGCCGGCCGGCCTGGCCTTCAGCCCGCCGATACGCGGCGCGCGCCGAGCGCCTCGTCGAGCGTGCTCGCCAGCGTCTCGAGACGATATGGCTTGGTGACCACGGGAAAGCCCTGCGATCCCGCCGCGACGATCTTATCGCTATAGCCGGTCGTCAGGATGATCGGCAGCCGCGGCCGACGCTGCTTGAGTTCACCGGCCAGTTCGATACCCGTCATGCCGGGCATCACCACATCGGTGAACACCACGTCGAACGACGCACCCTTGTCGGCCAGCCCGAGCGCCTCGGGGCCGCTCCGCGCGCGGACCACCTCATGGCCGAGCTCGAACAACATTGTCTCGGCGAAGTTGCCGACCTCTTCATTATCCTCGACCAGCAATATCCGGCCGGCCCGGCGCTTGCGCGCGACCCGCGCTTCGCCGGTCGCCAAGGGCAGTCGCCGGGTGCTCGCCGGCAGCAGAATCGTCAGTGTCGTTCCCTTGCCGACTTCGCTCTCGATCCGTGCGCCGCCGCCCGATTGCGCGGCGAAGCCATAGACTTGGCTAAGGCCGAGACCGGTGCCCTTGCCGACGGTCTTGGTGGTATAAAAGGGCTCGAACACGCGATCGCGCACCTCGGGAGAAATGCCGATCCCGCTATCCTTCACCGATATGGCGACTGCGCGATCATGCTCGCCGACGTCGCCATCCTCGACGCTGCGCGTCGCGATGGTGAGCGTGCCCCCCTCGGGCATCGCATCGCGTGCATTGACGACGAGATTGAGCAAGGCCGCCTCGAACTGTCCAGGATCGACCTCGACGCATGGCAGCTCCTCCTCCAATTCGAGCGTGAGCGTGATGTCGGGGCCCAGCGTCGGCTGTAGCATGACGATCATCGTCTCGATGCGCTTGTTGATGTCGAGAAGCTCGGGCCGCAACGGTTGGCGCCGCGCGAAGGCGAGCAGTTGCCCGGTCAGCAGGGCGGCGCGTTCGGCACCTTCGATGATCGCCTTGACGAAGCGCAGGCGTCGCTCCTCGGTGAGATTGGGGCGCAGTAGCAGATCGGCCGAGCCCTGGATCACCGTCATCAGATTGTTGAAGTCATGCGCGATCCCGCCCGTCAGTTGGCCAAGCGCTTGCATCTTCTGGGCCTGCCGGAGCTGTTCCTCGGTGCGGCTGCGCTCCTCCATTTGGAATTGCAGCTCGCTATTGGCTTCGGCGAGAGTTTGCGCCTGGCTCTCGAGCCTACGATTGGCGTCGCGAAGTTCGGCCTGGCTGTGGCCGAGCACGGCGAGCACCAGCGAGGTCATCACCACGAGCAGCGCGATCATCGCGTAGCGCGACAGTCGCCGCGACAGCGGATCGACGGCGTTGGCGAGATAGACGGATCCGATGGTCGCGCCACCGCGGGTGACGGGGGCCGTGGCCTGGATCAGCGACGCGTCGGGCGGGAACGCATCGCCGAGCAGATCCGGCAGGCGAGCCCCTGTGCGATGATATCCTGCGAAGCGACGGCCGTGCGCATCATAGATGCCGACCGCGCGAAGCTGCGGGCTGACCTGGAGCGCGTCGACTGCCTCCTGCGCGGCCGACCGGTCGGCGAAGTCGAGCGCGGCCACAACGCTTGCCGCGAGGATTTCGGCCTGCACCTGTCCGGCGCGCGCCTGTTCCTGGCGATAGCTCTGCTCATTCTGATAGATGATCCACAATGCGGCGGCGAAGATGAGCACCACGACCAGTGGAACAACAACCGCAACCCCGGTCCGCTGCCTGACACCCGCGCTGAGATTCATGCGCGCGCCCGCATGTTGACGCTGAGCGCGATGCTGAGCAGGCGCGAGCTGATGGAAAGTTCGCTGTGCACCGCCATCGCATTGTCGATGTGGAACCGCACCCGGCCGTCCTTCAGGATGAAGTGAACCATGCCCCGATCCGCGCCGAACCGGTCGTCGGTCACCGTGAGAACGGGCAGATCGTCGAGGGCTTTCAAAGCAGCTTTCACACCCTGTTTCGGGGAACCGCCGATGAAGGCGATGTGGCAATGCTCCGCGTTGACGGTGGTGTCCAACCGGCGCACGACGAGCGGATGCGTCTCGATCCGCTGCCGGGTCGCCGCCTCGTCGATTTTGTTGCCGAATGGATCGCGCCCGATGATGCAGAGCTGGAGCGGGTCTTCAGGCGCGAGCGCCGACTTGGCCGGCCAGTTCACATAGGCGGCAAATTTCGGCAGGAACGCCGCTTTGATATCGAATTCGAGCTGATCGGGTGCGGCTCCGGCTACCACCGCCACGCCCGGAGCGGCGCAGGCTAGCGCCGCCAGGCAGGCAAAGACCGCCTGGCGCACATGCTTGGTCAGCCAGGGGGCTCGTCGTGTCGGGGCAAATCGCTTCTTCAAACCATGTACCGCCGCAAGGAGCTTTGATCGCGACGCGATGCCACAATCACGCAGGCGAGCCCCGACTGGTAATATATCATAATTCCCGCGAATGGCAGGGCGAATGGGGGAGACCCCGCCTCCCTCTTTCCGGTTCTTTCGTCTTTAGTCGAAACGGAGGCCCAAAAAGGAAACGGGGAGGGACGGACCGAGCCATAGCGCTCGCGCTCACCCGCTGTCGTGATGGCGCTCTTCATCGTCGGGGCGAAACCCGCGGCGCGATTCGGCGACATGGCAGCACCCCCTTTTGTACCGCGCCCGTGTCCGGAAGCCCACCGCTCCGCGTCGCCAGCCGGCGGATCTCCCGTCTTGCTCGCCGGTCGATCATCGCCGTCCCGAACGGCTCTTTCAATACCGTGGTTTACCGACGTGGCTATCGGGCGCCGCTGCGCGTACATCGTCCGGATGCCGGTCAGCCCCGGCCTTCCCGGGCGATCAGCCGATTCACATAATCGATCTTGCGGGTGATCGCAGGAGAAAGCCGGAACGGGTAGAGATCGGGCTGCCCCATGCTCCGGTTCACCGTATTGAGCGCGAAGCTGTAGGGCACCATCTGCGTGGTCAATTGCTCGGTTGCGGTGGTATAGGGATCGAAGTCGACCTGGACGTCTCGATCGTTCCCGCTGCCGGGAAAGGGCGTCATGCGCAGCCCGAAGCCGCCGATCGTCGCCAACGTGTCGACCAGGTGCAGATAATGGGCGAAGGTTTCGGCGAAATCCTCCCAAGGATGGGCGGTGGCGTAGAAGCTCACATAATCGTCGGTCCAAACCTTGTTGCTGGCGGGCCCGTAATGTTCTTCGAGCGCGGCCGCGTAATCGATGGTTTCATCTCCGAATATACCGCGAAAAGCTTGAAGCTGCTCCGGGTCCGATGCGACGAGACGCGCCCAATAATGATGGCCCACCTCGTGACGGAGATGCCCGAGCAGGGTCCGGTAGGGCTCGCCCATGCTGCGTCGGATCCGCTCGCGCTCGACGTCGTCGGCCTCGATCAGGTTGAGGGTAACGATCCCGGCGTCATGCCCGGTATGGATTTGCGCCTGCCCCTGTTGCTCGGCCGAGGGGTCATATAAAAAATCGAAAGCAAGTCCCTGGATTTGCTCATTCTCTTCGGCCTTTGTCTCGAGCGGCAGGTTGAGCTTGATCAGCGTGTGAAACAGCCGGCGCTTGGCGGCTTCGATCTTGCCCCAGCGTTCGGGGACGGTCGCGACGGTCAGATCCGGGATCGTGCGGTTGTGGCGGCACGCGCGGCAAAAGGCCGTGCTGTCCCGCGTCGAAACGAGCCAGTTGCACACGCCATGATCGTTGTTGTTGGTGCAGACCACCACCTCGTGCGCCGTTCCTTCGGCGTCTCGCCAGGTGGTCGCGCCGTCGCCGAGGAACAGAAAACCATCGGTTGCGGGGTCGTAACCGAGCGTGAAGCCGCAAGCGGGACAGACCCGAACTTCGAAATGGTTGAGACATTTGCAATTCGGACAGTGATAAGGCGCCATGCAGGGCAACTCGCTTGTGATCGGGACGTTTCGGCCGCAGAACGCGGGGAGTGCGGGCAGGTTGCCGGTGGTAGGGGATTTTTCCCCTTGCGCATCGGCAAAAGGGTGTACATCTGATCTGTTGCATTTATGCAACATAGTGCGACGGCAGGGTGATGACGACGATTATGGCGGATCTCTATTCGAAGCTTGGGGTGAAGAAGGGCGCGGAGGAGGCCGAGATCAAGAAGGCCTATCGCAAGCTTGCCAAGGAGCTTCATCCCGATCGAAACAAGGATAATCCGAAGGCGACCGAACGCTTTGCCGACGTGACCGCCGCTTATGACCTGCTGTCGGATCGCGACAAGCGCGCTCAATATGACCGCGGCGAGATCGACGAGCAGGGCAATCCGCGTGGGCCGTTCGGCTTTGGAGGACGCGGCGGCGGGGGATTTCATCCTGGCGCGACGCCGGGCGGCGCAAGCTATGAATTTGGCGGCGACGGGGCCGATTTCGGCGATATCTTCGAGGGCATTTTCGGCCGGTCGCGCGGCGGCGGCGGAGGCAGGCGGCCCGGCGGGTTCGGCGGATTCGGAACGCAAGGGGGAGGGCGCGCGCCCAAGGGTGCGGACATTTCCTATCGTCTGGCGGTGCCCTTCGAGGACGCCGCGACGCTCAAGCCGCAGCGGATCACGCTGGCGAACGGCAAGACGATCGACGTCAAATTGCCTAATGGGGTGGAGAGCGGCACTCAGATGCGGCTCGGAGGACAGGGCGAGGCGGGCCCTGGCGGCAACGGTGATGCGATCATCACGGTCGATGTCCGCCCGCACCGCTTCTTCAAGCGAGACGAGGACGACGTCCGGCTCGATCTTCCGGTGTCGATCGACGAGGCGGTGATCGGGGCGAAGGTCAAGGTGCCGACGGTCGATGGCGCGGTCATGCTGGGCATCCCCAAGGGAAGCAGCTCGGGCAAGACGTTGCGGCTGCGCGGCAAGGGCTTCCATCGCAAGGACGGGTCGCGCGGTGATCAGCTCGTCACGGTGATGGTCGATATCCCTGCCGACGATCCCGGACTCGAGGCGTTCGTCGAGACCTGGGACGGCAAGGGCAAGCGCAACCCGCGGGCCAATCTGGGCGTTTGAAAGTCATAAGGGACGGTCAACGGACAGGAGCACGCGCTTTGGTGACCGATCAATCGCCCGAAGCGCGCCGCAACCGGCCGTTCGAAAAGCATCTGGACGAAATGCGGCCTGGTGGGCGGATTTACACGGTGGTCCGCCGCGCGGCGATCGGCGTCTATGCCGATGGCTTCATCCACGCAGGCAACATCGCTTATCTGGCGTTGCTGACGATGTTTCCCTTCTTCATCGTGATGGCGGCGCTCGCGCAGCTGTTCGGGCGTGCGCCCGACGTCCAGCGGGCGTTGCACAGCTTCCTAAGCACTTTGCCGCCGACGGTGCGCAATCTCGTTGCCCAGCCGATCAACGATGTTCTGACCGCGAACAACCAGGGGGCAGTGCTCTGGCTCGGCGCGCTGGTCGGGCTGTGGACGGTCGGAAGCTTTGTCGAGACGATCCGCGACATCCTCCACCGCGCTTATGGGACGAAGCCTTCGCGGAGCTTCTGGCATTATCGCGCCGGATCGATCCTGATCATCGTCGCTTCGGTGGTTCTGGCAATGTCGGCGTTCAGCGCGCAGGTCGTCCTGACCGGGATCGAGCAGTTCATCTGGCGGCTGCTGCCGTTCGGTGCGGATTTCCAGCCGCTGATCAACCTGTCGCGCATCGCCCCCCTGCTGATGCTGATCGCCGCCCTTTATGCGATGTTCGTGACGCTGACGCCGATGAAATATCGGATCGCGCAATGCCCCAAATGGCCCGGGGCGCTGTTCACCGCTTTATGGTGGATGGCGGTGACGATGCTGCTGCCCGTCGTCGTGGCGGCGTTCGGGGGTTACGGCCGGACCTACGGCAGCCTGGCGGGCGTGATCGTCGCCTTGCTTTTTTTCTGGCTGGTCGGCCTCGGCTTAGTTTTCGGTGCCCATCTCAATGCGGCTCTAGCGGAGAGCCAGGAAACTTATGTAAAGGAAGCCGCGCCCAGCGAATAAGGGAGATATCGTGGCGGGATTGATGACGGGGAAGCGCGGGCTGATCATGGGCCTTGCCAATGATCGCTCGCTCGCGTGGGGAATCGCTAAGGCGCTCCATGGGCAGGGCGCCGAAATGGCCTTCAGCTATCAGGGCGAAGCGCTGGAGCGGCGCGTTCGGCCGCTGGCTGAGCAGGTCGGTTCCGATTTCCTGATCGAATGCGATGTGTCCAACGACGCCGCGATGGATGTCGCCTTCGCAACGCTGGCAGAACGCTGGCCGACCATCGATTTCCTCGTTCATGCGATCGGCTTTTCGGACAAGAACGAGCTGCGCGGCCAATATGTCGACACCAGCCTCGATAATTTCCTGCTCACGATGAACATCTCGGCCTATAGTCTGGTCGCGGTGACCAGGCGCGCGCGGCCGATGATGCCGCGGGGCGGCTCGGTGCTGACGCTTAGCTATTATGGCGCCGAGAAGGTCGTGCCGCATTATAATGTCATGGGGGTCGCCAAGGCCGCGCTCGAGACCAGCGTCAAATATCTGGCGATGGACCTCGGACCCGAGAACATCCGCGTCAACGCGATTTCGGCTGGGCCGATCAAGACGCTGGCGGCCAGCGGCATCGGCGATTTCCGCTACATCCTGAAGTGGAACGAGCTCAATTCGCCGCTGCGGCGGAATGTCACGATCGAAGATGTCGGCGGCGCGGGGCTTTACATGCTGTCGGAGCTGGCGAGCGGCGTCACCGGCGAGATCCACCATGTCGATGCCGGCTATAATGTTATCGGGATGAAGGCGGAGGACGCTCCGGACATCGCCTTGGCTTGAACACGGCCCTTCCCCTTCCCCGCCGGGTCCGCTTCCGGCGCTTCCGGAATAGCCCGCGCTGTCCGGGCGACAAACAGAAAGAATGGCGATGAACGAGACAGGCCGCAGGGAGAGGGGTTGATGTCATTCAATTCCTTCGGACGCGTTTTTCGCTTTTCGACCTGGGGGGAGAGCCACGGGCCGGCGATTGGCGCGGCGGTCGACGGCTGTCCGCCGGGCCTTGCGCTGAGCGAGGCGGATCTCCAGCCCTGGCTCGACAAGCGGCGACCGGGTACCTCGCGCTTCACGACGCAGCGTCAGGAGCCCGATCGCGTCCGTATTCTCTCGGGGGTGTTCGAGGGACGCACGACGGGCACGCCGATCAGCCTGATGATTGAGAATGTCGACCAGCGTTCGAAGGATTATTCAGAGGTCGCGCTCGCCTATCGGCCCGGCCATGCCGACTATGCCTATGACGCCAAATATGGCTTTCGCGACTTTCGCGGCGGCGGGCGTTCGTCGGCGCGCGAGACCGCGTCGCGGGTTGCGGCGGGCGGAGTCGCGCGCCTCGTGATCCCCGAGGTGCGGATCCGCGGCTATCTGGTGGAGCTGGGCGGCGACGCGATCGACCGCGCGGCGTTCGACGACGCTGCGATCGACCAAAATCCGTTCTTCTGTCCCGATCCCGTCGCCGCCATGCGGTGGGAGAAGATTGTCGATGATGCCCGCAAGGCGGGCTCGTCGGTCGGCGCGGTGGTCGAGTGCGTCGCCGAGGGCGTGCCGGCCGGATGGGGCGCGCCGCTCTATGCCAAGCTCGACAGCGAGCTTGCCGCGGCCTGCATGTCGATCAACGCGGTGAAGGGGGTCGAGATTGGCGATGGCTTCGCCGCGGCGCGGCTGACCGGCGAGACCAACGCCGATCCGATGCGGCCCGGCCCGGACGGCAAGCCTGTCTTCCTTGCCAACCATGCCGGCGGCGTCGCCGGGGGGATATCGACCGGGCAACCGGTGGTGCTGCGCGTCGGGCTCAAGCCGACGTCGTCGATCCTTACCCCGGTCGAGACGATTGGCCGCGACGGGCAGCCGGCCGACATCCGCACCAAGGGCCGCCATGATCCGTGCGTCGGCATCCGCGCCGCGCCCGTCGTCGAGGCGATGATGGCGCTCGTGCTCGCCGATCAGAAGCTGCTGCACCGGGCGCAGGCGGGATGAACGGCGAGCGCATCGCCCGGCATATCCTCGTCAAGGGCAAGGTGCAGGGGGTCTGGTTTCGTGCCTGGACGGTCGAACAGGCCACCGAGCTCGGCCTGGACGGCTGGGTCCGCAACCGTATCGACGGCTCGGTCGAGGCGGTCGCGTGCGGCCCCGCGGCGCAGGTCGATGAGCTGATCGCGCGCTGTCATCGCGGCTCCCCGCCGTCGCGGGTCGATCGGGTGATCGTCGCGGACAGCTCGGATGCGGTTGCGGCCGGCTTTGTCCAGAAGCCTACGATATGAGCGTGCGGCCGATCGCCGTCGACGCGTTGGCGGGCCTGCCGCACGGCTTTCTGGGGCGTGAGGGAGGGATCTCCAACGGCATTCACGCCGGGCTCAATGTCGGGCTGGGCTCCGACGACGACCGCGCGGCGATCCACGAGAATCGCCGGCGTGCCGTTGCCGCGGTCGCGCCGGGCTACGAGCTGATCACGCTGCACCAGGTCCATTCGCCCGACACGGTGGTGATGCGCGAAGCCCTGCCCGACGACCGCCGGCCGCACGCCGACGCGGTCGTGACCGACCGGCCGGGGCTGCTGCTCGGCATCCTCACCGCCGATTGCGTGCCGGTACTGTTCGCCGATCGCCGGGCGGGCGTGGTCGGCGCGGCGCATGCGGGCTGGAAGGGCGCTCTCGGCGGGGTGACCGATACCGCGCTCGACGAAATGGAGAAGCTCGGCGCCGATCGCGCGGCCATTGTCGCGGCGATCGGCCCGTGCATTGCCCGCGCCAGCTATGAGGTCGATGACGGCTTCGTGCGGCGCTTCACCGCCGATGATGCCGCCAATGAGCGCTTCTTCGCCGATGGACGGCGGCCGGGGCACGCCCAGTTCGATATCGAGGCCTATGTCGCGCACCGGCTGGCGGCGGCTGGCGTGAGCCGGGTGATCGCGCTGGGCGAAGATACCTATGCCCAGCCCGATCGCTTCTTCAGCTTCCGCCGCGCGACCCATCGCGGTGAGCCCGGCTATGGCCGGCAAATCTCGCTGATCGGCTTGCCGGACTGAGCGGGACCGGAGGCCTTTTTCAGAAGGGAAGCACCCGCGATTTGCGCGTGAAGTTCATGTAGCCGACATTGACGCCGAGACGCCAGCCGACGCCAAGGCGGATCGGGATCAGCACGATGTCGCCGCGGCGCAGATAGGTCGCGGTGAAGCCGCCGACGACATAGGCGGTGCCCTCGACCGCCGGATAGCGACGGAAGATGTCGTTGCTGTCGAACAGATTATACACGAGCACGAAGCTCTTCGCACCGTTGGCGCCGAGATCGAAGCCGAGCGACGGGCCGGTCCAATAGACCGGGATCTGCCCCTCGACCTTGTGGAACAACGTGCCCGAACCATAGCGCACCCCGACGACCACCGCGCCGCCGGCTTCGCGGCCCGCTATATAGGCGTTGGGCCGGCCCTGCTCCTTGAAGATCTTCTCGATCAGCTTGGCGAGGCCCTCGGCGCCCTTGCCGAACACGCCCTCGGCGGCGCTGAGCACATCATCCTGCGCATAGCCGTTGTCCGCTGCTGCGGCCGCCTGGCCCTGCGCGGTGGCGGGCGGCGGTGGCGGGGCGCCCTCCTGCGCCGCGGCGTCGGCGGCGGCCTGGGTGCTTGGCGGTGGGGCAGGGGCGGGGTCCGCCTCGGCCAGGGGCGAGGCGACGCGCGTACCGTAATTGGCCTCGCTGGCGGGGACGGGCGCGAGATCGCTTGCCCGGTTGGGATCGACCGTCCGCATCTGAGCCTGGCCGCCTTCGGCCCCGCCGAGCGCGAGCACCGCCGCCAGACCCAGCATCAACCCGCTCTTCATCACCACTCTCCGGAACCGCCTTGCCTCTGGTAGATAAAGCCGCTTTTGGCTGTCGCTGCAATGAACGCGAAGCAGAATATCGCGGCCCGTGATTTTGCCGAGCCAGGCGGTTGATCGTCTGCCCCCGCCTCGCTATAGCCCGGCCTCTGCCTTCCCGGAGACGTGGGTGAGTGGCTGAAACCAGCGGTTTGCTAAACCGCCGTAGGGGGATTACTCCTACCGAGGGTTCGAATCCCTCCGTCTCCGCCAGATCACATTGAAAACAAAGGATTTTTCAGGTGATTTGGGGCCTTCGCATCCCGGCCAACATAATGCAGAATATTTTTGCTGCTCATCAGCGATGGCCGCTTATGCCGCTCGCGTGCCGGGCTTGGCTGTCAGTGCAGGGCTATAGCCTCGCTGCTATCGGCCCAATGGTTTAAGGCGCCCGCCAGCCATCGCGCTTGGTCGGCGCTGAGCTTTAAAGTCGCCCGGCGTTCAGAGGAGATGAGGACGAACTGCAGTTCGCCGGGACCGGTTGCTCCGATTTCGAGTTGCTCAACATGAGGGGATGTTGACCATGCCCGCCGCAATTTTGGTTTATTCTCGATATGAAGTGAGATGCCATCCAGAGGCTCATGACGAGTCGCCATCCGGATAGGCGGCCTATGTATCCGACGGGCAATATATATCGCAGTGGCTATCGCACAAACGAGTAGCGCGGGCAAAAACCCGGCAAACCTCAATACGAGCAGCAAGATCGCTATTGCGATGGCAGCAAGCGTTGGACGGATTAGAGCCATGCCGGACCCTACCATGCCAATGACGGGTTTCCATCATCTTGAGCTGCTGCCAAAGTTCGGACGTTAATTCGGTACGACGTTGGAAACTAATCTCGGGCCGCTACCACTCTTTTCCGGTTTCAAAGACTCCGACGCAGAACTGCTACGCATATTCCAAATCTCAATGGCTGCATTTGCGCTTTCGTCATGACCCATAGGACCGCTCCAACCGCTTGATGCCCCGCATGCTGTGCAACGCATCTTTGAACGCCAATCAGATTTGCCATAGGCTCGCACCATTTCGCTGCAAGGCTCAGCCGTTCCGCAAAACGGGCAGGCGAGCAGCTGCAAAGCGGCGGCAGCTCCGGATAATATTTTGGTGTCTTCCATTTTCTTCCCGTTGTTTGGCACCTAGAATGTCAGAGGCACTACCGTGCACGATCAACCCGAATTTCGGGTGATCATTGCCTGAGCCAAAGATTTTCTGCATCATCTACGGCTTCCAGCATGTCACTTTCAGCCTGCTTGTCGCTCAGATGCCTGCGTACCTCTTCAGGATCACCCGCGCGCGGAAAAGTGCGATCAGCCTTGGCAGCCTTTGCCAGATCACCGATCCAGCAATCACGGTTCCCCTGCGTCAAGAGCCACATCCCAAACGGTTCGGTCTCATCGAGCGACCGGCTATCGTCAGCCGTCATACTCCCGCCTTCCTTGGCGATTGTTCGCTCATTCCGGATGCCTGAAGCGAACTGCCATGCGCGTCACCGGTCCCGTCATTACCTTATCCCCATAGGCCATGCCTAGAAGAGCCGCATCGGGAGCATTGTGCAGCACCACCCGCGTACCGCCTGATTGAAGCGTTTCAATCATGCTTATGGGGATATCGTGTGCGCTGCATTTCGCAATGATTTCAGCGCGCCCAGCATCAATACAGATTATACGGGTCATCGAATTGCCACCGGAGATAATGTGCCGGCGTCCGGCTTTGTGATGGGCGCACCGCTCTCGACCATTATAATGAACCCGCCACATTCTCTAGCCAGACGGACACCCGCATCGCAGATGACTACAATCATGCTGAATGTAGCACTTAGTCGTCGTTCGAAATAGGGGATGCTCATCGGCATAAACCTTCCAAGAAGCAGACGAGAGCATATTGTCTCTCGGTCACGAGTAGCCTGCGATGCCCGTCGGATGATGACGCGTCATACCAAGGCACGGCGTTCCCGCCTGACGCTTGGGATCGTTCCGCCTCCCCTTTCGCACAAAGGGGGAGGCGGATAATCAATTGGCTCGTAAGCTGCTCAGCTTCTGGCCGACCAGCGTGAGCTCGACGCGGCGGTTCTGTTGGCGTCCTGCAGCTGTCCCGTTGTCGGCAACCGGCTCGGACTCACCATGGCCGATCGTTTCGATCCGTGCAGCATCGATCCCCGTGCCGGCAAGCATGGCGCCGACTGTCTTGGCTCGTCGTTCCGACAGCGCCTGGTTTGCTGCGGCTGTTCCTTGCCCGTCGGTATGGCCGTCGATCTGAACGCGGACCGCACTATTGGCCTTGAGGTAGCCAGAGAGCGGGCGCAGCCGTCCGATGGAGCCGGGCTTGAGATCCGAACCGCCGCTGGCGAAGACCACGTCGCTCAACACCAACGTCGCGCCAAGATCGGTCTGCTTCATCTTATAGTCGCTCAGCTGTGAGCGTAGCTGGCTTGTTTCCAGCGCGGTTGCTTTGGCGGTTTCAACGCGCGTGGCTTCCTTCGAAGCAATCGCGGCGCGCAACGTGTTGGTTTCGCCTTGCGCCTGTGCCGAGGCGACCTCGGCGGTATTGATCCGCTTGGCGCGCGCCGCTTCCAGCCCCGCAATTTCGCTCTTGATCGCCGCCGATTTGGCACGGGCGCGCGCGGTCTCGATCAGGGCATCGACTTCGCCGGTGATGCTCTCAACCTGCTTGATGTCATTGTCCTTAAGGTTTTCGAGCAGCGGCTTCAGCGTCGCCTCCGCACGATCCAGGTCCGCCGATCCGTTCTCAGCGACACCCGGTTCGGCGCGAACTGCAACAATCCGGTCGTGAAGCTTGCTGACCGCAAGCTTGTCGCTCTTGTCGGCCATGGCGGGGGTGGTGATCGATATTAGCGCGGTGCCAAGAAGGCACGTGATGTTGTTATATTTCATGATTATCTCCGATGTTGTCACGCTCAGCGCGCAAGAAGTTGATCGCGCTGTGTGGTCAGCTTGGTGAGCTCTGCTGTTGCCATGGCGAGGCCGGCAAGGGCATCAGCTTGCTTGGCGCCATAGTAAGCACTGGCCTCGTGATGGCGCTTAAACTGGCTCTCGGCGGTGCCCAACGCAACACGGGCGCGTTGCTGGGCGTCTGCCGCCTGCTCGGTGGTGCCGAGCCGGTCGCCGGTTTCGATCTTGGCCTTGGCGGCGGCAATCGCCACCTGTGCCCGGTCCGCATTGCCAGCGAACGCGGCCGACGAAAGCGTCAGCGATGCGATCGCAAGCCCTGCTAGCAGGTGGCGCTGGAATATATTGGTGTGGGTCATGGAATATCCTCGGTTGATTGGAAGTGACGCGGCGCCTGCTCAACGGCAGGTGACGTTCCCACCCTTGTCGATCGAACGGCCCAGCAATGCGCCGCCGCCGACGCCCAGCAACGTGCCAAGTGTCTTGGATCCGCCAGGAGCGATGGTGTTGCCCAGCGCGCCGCCGACAAGGCCGCCGATAATCAGGCCCGTCGTCCCGTCGTCGCGACGGCAGTAATAGCGATTGTCGCTGCCCCGATAGATGCGATCGTTTGCCGCGAGTCGACGCGGACGATAGCTCTCGTTTCGCGCATAGTAGCGGTCGGCCTGGTAATTGCCGTAACGCGGATCCGGCCGATTATAGTCATAACGGCTATAGTCCCGCTGATGATCACGCCGGTGGCGCAAATTGCGCTTTTGATCATCACGGTTGTCGCGATTGGAAGCGTGATCCTTGTGATCGTTTTGCGCCCAGGATGGTGGGTCCGCTTGCACGCTCGCGAGCGGTACGGCGAGCGACATCAGCGTCGTCGCGAGGATAAACTTACGCATGAAGATATCTCCGTTGGCATTCCGATAGGAGCCAGACCACCCAAACGAGCTAATTAAAATAATGTTCCGATGTCGAAATAAATAAATAATATGGAGTATTTATACATCAAATCGAAACCATTAATAAACATTTGTATCTCGAAGAGCGTAAATTATACAACGGGATATTACGTAATATTTGAAATCAGACCGCCTGCGGCATGCGTGACGTAAATGTCGCGCGTGTGACGGATACGGTCAGCCCCATCGGGCTGCTGACCATATCCATCCGGGCTCCGAGCTGCTTCGACAACGCCTTGACGATGGTCGTTCCAAGACCGGCATCGGAAGCAGGTGCGCTTCCCATCTCCTTGCCTACGCCATTGTCGGAGACGGTAAGCTTCCAGTCCAACGCGTCAATTTCATAGGTGACAAGGATCAGCGCATCGGCCTTCTGGTTCGGAAACGCGTATTTGAGCGCATTGATTACCAGCTCGGTGACGATAAGCCCGAGGCTGACGGCCTTGGCCGAGGGGATTATGCCCTCGTGAGACAACACGTTGATCGAAACGGGCTGGCCCTCGCTGATCATCGATTTCGAAAGCCCCACGCATAGTTTTTTGAGATAGGAGCCAACCTCGATCTCATCCACACCCTCGATCGTATGCAAATGCTGCTGGACCGCGGCCACCGACATCACCCGCTGATGCGCGTCCTGGAGGTGGCGACGGGTTTCTTCGGACGAGACTGCGCGGGCTTTCAGCAGCAGAATGCTGGCGATGATCTGCAGGCTGTTGGCGACGCGATGCCGCATTTCCTCAAGGAGGACCTGCTTTTGCTTGATGAGATCGTCCGACCGTAGCTGGATCGCTTCTTTTTCCTGCTCGATCATACGCCGCTCAGTGACATCCTGAAATGCCAGCAGGATCGTGATGTCGTCGCTGTCTTCGTAGATGACCTTGCGGGCGTTCAGCAACATGGTCCGGCGCCCGATCGCGGGGAAGTCATGCTCCACTTCGAAGCCGTCCATCGTCACCTTGTCCGGAATGATTGTTTCAAGAAGCACACGCAGCGCGGAAATATCCCATTGCCCGTCACCGAGAGAATAGAGCAGGCGACCTTCGGTCTGTTCGAGAGTGACCTTGAATGTTTCATAGAAGGACCGGTTGGCCGTCATCACCCGAAACCGGGCGTCCAGTACCAGGAAAGGCTCGGGGATCGTGTTTACGATCGCCTGGGCGAGGATGTTCGCATCTTCAAGGTGACGCAGGGGATGGATCACTGGCAAAGCCCGATGTTATCCGCGTCGTCGACGACTTCGAGCATGGCGCTTTCAGCCTGATTATCGCTCAGATGTTTGCGGACCATGTGGGCATCGCCGTCCCTAGGAAATCTGCGGTCTGCTTTTGCTGCCTTGGCAAGATCGCCGACCCACCCATCGCGCTTGAGCTGGGTCAGCAGCCACGTTCCGAAGGGTTCCTCGGTGGCGATTGGCGCGATGTCATTGCTGTACGTCATCGCGCCGGCTCCTCCCGCGCAATTTTCCACTCCGCGCCGGGCGGCTGGACCACCGGGCGGCCGCAAATCTGGCACGCGCTTACGATTCGGCCATTGTCCCAATGATTTGCTTGTGGATCGGCAACATGGGCGCCCAGTAGGTTATGAAAGAACATCTTTCGATCTCCGCCGCAGGCGAGAGCGCAATCGTCTCCCGGTCACGAGATGCCTGGAAGAAATCGGGTGATGATGCTTCATATCAGAGTTGGATCAACAAACCTAATGCATGCGAACGTTGGAGCAGCGCTTGGATCCCGGAAAGTAAGTCGGTCCGGCTCAATTGTTCTAGGAATGCCAATTCCCTGTTTGCCGCGGTAGGATAGGTATTGGGAGAAGCGTTTGCTTACAAAAAGATTGTAACGAGGCATACCGGGCTGACGGAGAGTGCGCTAAGGCGCATGATGGAAATCGGATCGCTATAGTGCGCGCGGGACATGTCGGAAGTGCCGCCGCCTATGCGCTGATGCTGCGAGCGCTATTTCGCGAAATCGTTCTTATCGATAGCGGTCCATCGCTTGCTCGGGCGGAAGCTGCGGATATTTCCGATGCGAATGCGCTTGCCCGTCCGACACGCGTGTGGGCTGGAGATTTCTCGGATGCGTCCAGTGCGCGTAACGAGGATAAGAAAAGGAGCGGCATCAATGCATGATCCTGCGTGGGCAGGGCTAGATCGAATACACCATCAGAGGCTTGGACGTCGACACCGACGCTGCATTCGTAGCCCGATTGGGGGGGGTGATATCGTCAAATCAGGATGCCGCGCATCTGAAGGATGCTAGACAAAATAGCATATGGCTTGCCTCAAACATCAGTAACGGCGTCTTGATTTTTAGGCTTAGGCGAATTTGGTAGTAAATTGGCGGTCCCGTCCCCATATCAACGCTATCGCACTTCAATGCCCTGAGCTTGGTGCGGCTGAGAGATGTTCGTACTCCCGCTCAAAGACGGGAGACTTGATATGAATTCCTTTCCTGACAGTCCAGCCTATGCGGAAGTCCGCCGCATGGCTGACACCTTGTATGCGGATGTTGCAAACGGCCGGGTCGGAACAAGATCCAACACTTTTGAGCATCGTTCACGGGTATTGCGGCAATTGGCCGCCAAAACCTACGCTCTGCCAGCGGCTTGACGCCATGGCCGACATATTGACAGATACCGAAGCAACCGAACTCATGGCGAAATATGGGATCAACAGGATCCCCGTGGATGAATTCCGGTACAAAGCCTTCCGCTACTCGTCTTTGCGAGATGCCGTGGCCCAGGCAAAGCGGGATCAGGCTCGCTAATTATTCACATTTTTTGACCGTGAAGTTCAAGATTTCTCCTTACGATTCTATCTGTTTCAAAAGGACGTCCTATGCGCTTTTCCGCCACTTTATGTCGTGCCCAGCAAAGCTTTCAGCGCGACCGTGCTGCAAACGCCAACCTTCCAAATGCTCGAATGATCGCCGGCGCCGCCGCGATCGCATGGGAAAAGGAGGCGCTCTCTGCGGAAGGTCGTGAAAAGCGGCAAAGCCGTATGGCCCTCATCGCCGATACAATCGCCGCAGATATGCGCCTCTCCAGTCGGGAGTTTGATAGGCTAGGCAGCGAGAATCCGGACCGCGAATTTCCCAGCGACTGATATCTAAGTGACAAAGCTCACGGTCCGACATCGGACCACCTTCCGCTACCGGGAGCCGGTTGGAATCGGGGTACATCGGTTGATGCTCCGTCCGCGCGAAAGCTGTGACGTTAGGTTGATTTCTTTCGATCTGAATATTTCGCCCAACGCCACCGTCAGTTGGCAGAACGATGTGTTCGGGAACACCGTCGCGACGGCGGCATTCACCGAAATGGCAGACACGTTGGTCATAGAGAGCGTCGCGGAGCTGATACTTGAGGCAACAGCTTGGCCAATATTCGACATTGCCGCTTCTGCCATTTCCTTTCCATTTCGCTATGCGGATGAGGAATGGATCGACCTGGGCGCTCTTACCACCCCGCTTTATCCTGACCCGGCCGGCCAATTGCGCGATTGGGCCTGCGCGTTCGTAGGTGGCAACCCGACGGACACGCTTTCCCTGCTCAAGGACTTGTGCGCCGGAGTTCCTGCGTGGATTCAATATCAATCCCGCGAGGACGAAGGCACGCAGTCGCCCGCTGAAACGCTTAATCGAGGCTGGGGGTCGTGCCGGGATTTGGCTGTATTATTCGTCGAAGCGGCCCGCAGCTTGGGATTTGGGGCACGCATCATCTCAGGTTATATGCATAATCCGGATCAAAACCTGGCGGGCAGCGGGGAAAATGGTGCAACCCATGCTTGGGCTGAGGTCTATATCCCTGGCGCAGGTTGGATTACCTTTGATCCCACCAACAGCGGCGTCGGCGGCTTCAACCTGATCCCCATAGCGGTCGCGCGTGATATTCGGCAGGCAATGCCGGTGATAGGCAGCTTTAGTGGGCCCCCAGGCACCTTCGAAGGCATGAGCGTAACTGTGGAGGTCGGCTTAATGCAAACAACGAATTGATGCGAGGAAATGACCGGGACGTGCTATTGGCGTCGTTGTAAGCGAAATGATCGCATTTCAATTTCGCGGCGCCTCCGCCCCGAGTGGATGCTTACGGAGCAAAATCAATGCGCCCCAAAGGGACTGTCGAACGCGCCTATGAACTGGCAAGGCTTGGCCCTTGCTTGAATGTCGCAGATATCAGAAAGCAGCTTAATCGAGAGCATTATAGTTCGGTAGGCGCGCATCTCAGCGGCCAGGCAACACGTAAACATCTCGTGGAACTTTGCCGCAACCGGTCGAACATGGAAGCCAGGATGGCGTCTCAATCGTGAGGATATTGACAGCATTTATTTTGATCGGAGCAATGTCAACGAGCGCATGCCAGGATCTTCCTCCCGATGCGGCCGAACAGGCTCGCAAGGCCCGCGCAATGGAAAAAATGGAGGCCGAGCAGGCGGAAAGCGATCTTGGCCGTGCAGCCGTAGTCGCACGTGCTGAAGCCGAGGCGGCAAAAAGCAAAGCGGCGAGCATCGCGCAGGAAAGGCACGGCGAGGAGTAGCCAGATGGCTTACGGAGCCGGATTTCCACCCGCTGATGATAGAGCGCCGTTCGGCGCGTGGCCTGTTGGGCCAGGTGGCTCGCGATCGCTGGATCGGCGATCTGGCCAAGGCAGCCATGTCGGACATTTCTAAAAGAGGGGATCCAGGCGCTGTTCGCAAACATTTGAGCGATACCAGGCCAAAGCGGCATGCGGGACGCTATAGATGATGCGGAGAATGCTTGCTCTATCAGCCGCCGCGTGATGGCGGCGCGGGCGCGATAGCATTCCGAAGTGCCATGGCTCGCTTCGCCGAGCAGTACGACACGCGCATCGGCGAAGCGATCGAACATCGCCCCGAAGGCGGGATCGTCAATATCGGGCAGCAATCCGCGCCTTCGCGGATCGGGCTCGGCAGCGGCCAGGCTCGATCAACGCGTCGGTGCCATGATCTCGGCCCAGCCATGGGCGCCGATCAGCGGCACGAAGCGCACGTCGCCAAGATCCCGCTCGTTGTAGTGATCCTCGGCGATGCGCGTGACCTGCATGAGCTTTTGTTGGTCCGCCTCACCTACCGGCATGACCAATCGGCCGCCGATCGCGAGCTGGCGGCAGAGCGGCTTGGGGATCGAGGGGCCGCCGGCTGCCACAAGGATCGCGTCGAACGGCGCGGCCTCGGGCCAACCCAGCGTGCCGTCGCCGGTGCGGACCTCGACATTGGTGTAGCCCAGCTGACCCAGATGCCGGCGTGCAAGCTCGGCCAGTTCGGCATGGCGTTCGATCGCATGTACCCTTTCCGCGATCCGGCTCATCACGGCCGCGGCATAGCCCGAGCCAGCACCGATCTCGAGCACGCGATCGCCAGGCGTGATCGCCGCCGCCTCGATCATGCGGGCCACGATATAGGGTTGCGAAATCGTCTGGCCGGCCTCGATCGGCAGCGGTGTGTCCTCATAGGCGAATTCGCCAAGCGGACCGGGAACGAAGTGCTCGCGCGGCACAGCGCGCATCGCTTTGAGCACTTGGCCATCAACTACGCCGCGCGCAGCGATCTGGCTGTCCACCATTAGATCCCGGAGGCTGGCAGCCGCCGACATGGCATTCTCCTCGCTCTCACATGGACAACGCATCACACCGATCTTGGCTTCACCCGCTCGCGGTCAACCGTCCTAGAATTGCGAGGATGGAAGATTGACAGGCTTTGGCGAGCATCGCTTCCTCAGGAAATAGACGTGGCTTTCGGGCAGTATAACGTAGGACGTGGATGCAGGAATTAGTCGCTTGCTGCCGAAGCCTCAATGATATCGCTGTCGTGATACTACCTCCCTTAGGTGCGACTGCGAGAAACGATCCCGCGCCTTGATTGTCCATGCATTCCATCAACAGCAAAACGCGCGTGCTTCGCGCATCGATGTCTGGAGCGGCGATCTGGCAGATCACGCTGGCCACGTTGACGTCGCCATTGGCATCATTCTTCCTCACAAAGCCGATTTCATGACATGCCTATGGTGCTCCAGCCAACGCCCCTTCGCGCAGACTCTCGTCTTCGCCGAAAGCGGCCATCATGATCGGGGGAATTACCTATGGAGCGCCGACGATTGAGCCCGTAGCCTTCGCTTCCGGGACTGCCGACCGGAGCGATGACGGGAAAGCGAGGGGGGAACATTACGACAAGGCTCCATCCCGCTCGCGAACGCCATCTCGTCTCACGGATCAACTGGCTGCGCGCAGCCCTGCTCGGCGGGATCGTCTCGACGACCTGCCTGATCCTTGGCGTCGCGGCCCTGGCCTCGACGGGGCGTGGGGAGTCATGATTGACGGGGGTCGATCAGGCGGCCTGACCGCCGAGACGGCATGCGCACGCCTGGCAGCGGACGGGCCCAACGAGCTACCACATGCCGGGCAACGGTCCATGGTGCGCATCGCGATCGAGGTTCTGCGCGAGCCGATGCTGGCGCTGCTGCTGGCGGGTGGCGTCGCCTATCTGCTGCTCGGGGACCTCGCCGAGGCGCTGATCCTGCTTGCCTTCGCTACCTTCTCGGTTGCCGTCACCGTGATCCAGGAAACCCGCACCGAGCATGTGCTCGAGGCGCTGCGCGACCTGTCGGCGCCGCGCGCACTCGTCATCCGCGATGGCACGCGCCTGCGCATCGCCGGGCGGGAGGTCGTGCGCGACGACCTGCTCGTGCTCGAACAGGGCGACCGCATCGCCGCTGACGCCGTGCTGGTCGAGGCGGCCGATCTCCAGGCCGACGAATCGCTGCTGACGGGAGAATCGCTGCCGGTCGGCAAGGCGGTGGCGACCCGGGATGTGGCCGAAGACAACCGCCGCCCCGGCGGAGAAGGCCAGCCTTATGTCTATTCGGGCTCGCTGGTCACGCGCGGGAGCGGCATCGCCCGCGTGCTCGCGACAGGCCCGCGCAGCGAAATCGGCCGGATCGGCCAGTCGCTCGCGACGCTCGATACCGAAGCCCCCCGTCTGCGCCGTGAAACAACGCGGATCGTCACTTGGTGCGCGATCGGCGGCGGCGCCGTCGCACTGCTGGTCGTATTGCTGTTCGGCCTGCTGCGCGGCGGCTGGATCGAGGCGGTGCTGGCCGGCATCGCGATCGGCATGTCGATGCTGCCCGAGGAGTTTCCCGTCGTCCTGACCGTGTTCCTCGCGATGGGCGCGTGGCGGATCGGCAAGGCCGGTGTGCTTACGCGCCGCGCGGCGGCCATCGAGACGCTCGGGTCGGCAACCGTGCTGTGCACCGACAAGACCGGCACGCTGACCGAGAATCGCATGTCGGTCGCCGAACTCTGGTTGCCATCGGGCGATACCCACGCGCTCGCGGCGAACCCGGCTGTCCCCGAGGCTTATCACGGCCTGATCGAGGCGGCGGCGCTTGCCAGCGCGGCCGAGCCAACCGATCCTATGGAAATCGCGCTTCATGGTGCCCATGGCGCGGTCGTGGGAACCGACCTGTCGAACGGCGCACTGGCGCATGCCTATGCGCTGCGTCCCGACCTGCTGGCGATGTCGAACATCTGGGACGAAGGTGACGCACTGACGCTTTCCGCCAAGGGCGCACCGGAGGCGATCGCCAGCCTGTGCCACCTGCCTGCGCCCGAACATGCGGCGATGACCGCCGCGGTTGAAGCCATGGCAGTGCGCGGCATTCGCGTCCTCGGCGTCGCGACCGCTACGCCGCGCGATCGGAACTGGGCCGAGACCCAGCACGATTACGATTATGCACTGACCGGGCTGGTTGGGCTGGCCGATCCGCTGCGTGCCAGCGTGCCGACGGCGGTGGCGGAATGCCGCAGCGCCGGCATTCGCGTGGTCATGATCACCGGTGACTATGCCGCCACCGCACGATCGATCGCGACCCAGGCCGGCATCGCCGACGGCGATGTGCTGACCGGCGCCGATCTGGCCGCGCTCGACGATGCCCAGCTTGCCGAGCGCCTGAAGACCGTCACCGTCTTTGCCCGGATCATGCCCGAGCAGAAACTGCGCATCGTCCAGGCGTTCAAGGCCGATGGTGAAATCGTCGCGATGACCGGCGACGGCGTCAACGACGCACCGTCGCTCAAGGCCGCGCATATCGGGGTGGCCATGGGCAAGCGCGGCACGGACGTGGCGCGCGAGGCCTCGGCCATTGTCCTGCTCGAGGACGATTTCGGATCTATCGTGCAGTCGGTTCGGCTCGGGCGGCGAATCTACGACAATATCCGCAAGGCGATGGCCTTCATCTTCGCGGTGCATGTGCCGATCGCCGGCCTCGCGCTGCTACCCTTGTTCTTCGGCCTGCCGATCCTGTTCGGTCCGATCCATATCGCGTTGCTCGAAATGGTGATCGATCCGGTCTGTGGCCTGGTGTTCGAGGCCGAACGCGAGGAGGACGACATCATGTGCCGCCGCCCCCGCGATCCCGATGAAGCCCTGTTCTCGCTGCCGATGATCGTCTGGAGCATCTTCCAGGGCAGCCTCGCCTTTGCCATGCTGGCGACGGTCTTTCTGGTGGAGACATGGTCGGGGATGCCCGAGGTCGAACTCCGCGCGCTGACCTTCTTCGCCCTGATCGCCGAGATCGTCGCGATGATCCTGGTCAACCGGTCGTTCAGCGCTTCGCTCGGCGAGGCCCTCGTCCGGCACAATGCCGCGCTGCGCTATGTCGCTGTCGCCATCGCCGGCGTCACCGCACTGATCCTGTTCCTGCCGCAGGCGCAGGTCCTGCTGAAATTCGGGTCGATCGCCTGGAGCGACATGGCGCTGGCGATCGGCCTGGGGGTCGTGCTTCTGGTGTTGCTCGAAGGCTGCAAGCCCCTGGTTCGGCGATTGACCGCCCCGGTGTCGCCGATCCCGCGACGCGGCCCGGTCACGGCGTCATGAGCGAGCATGCACCTCCCGGCATGACGATGGCGCGCATTTTCCTTCTGGCGCTGGTGGCCGTCGCCACGCTCGCCTTCCTCTGGCTTGTCGCGCCGTTTTCGGGCGCGATCCTCTGGGCGGTGATTGCAGCCGTTCTGTTCGAGCCGCTCAACGCGCGGCTGCTGACCGCGATGCCGCGGCATCCGGGCGGGGCGGCGCTGGCAACCTTGCTCGTCATCGTTATCGTCGTCGTGGTCCCGGCAACGCTGCTCGGCGCGGCGCTGCTGCGCGAGGCTGCCGCCTTTTATGCCCGCGTGCAAAGCGGCGAGATCGATCTTGGCCTTCTGTTCGTCGAGATGCAGGCGCACCTGCCGGGCTGGGCCAGGACATGGCTGGCCGACGTCGGCCTGGACGATGTGGGCGGTCTGCGCACCAAACTCGGCCAGAGTTTTGCGAGCAGCTTCCAGGCGGTGGCCGTGCGGGTGCTCAGCATCGGTCAGGGCGCGTTCGGCTTCTTCCTCGCGCTCGGCGTGATGCTCTATCTCACCTTCTTCCTGCTGCGCGACGGGCATGGGCTGGCGGCACGTATCGAGCGCGCCATCCCGCTGAGGCTCGACCAGCGCGCGGTGCTGGTCGCAAAGTTCGTCACGGTCATCCGGGCAACGATCAAGGGCAGCCTGATTGTGGCGATCCTCCAGGGAACGACCGGCGGCCTGATCTTCTGGGCATTGGGAATTCCCGGCGCATTGCTCTGGGGCGTCGCGATGGGTGTGTTTTCGCTTTTCCCCGCGATCGGCACCGGGCTGATCTGGGTTCCGGTGACCATCTACCTGCTGGTCTCGGGCGCCATCTGGCAGGGGGCGGTGCTGGGAGCGTGCGGTTTCTTCGTCATCAGCAGTGTCGACAATATCGTGCGCCCGATCCTGGTCGGGCACGATGCCCGCATGCCCGATTATGTCGTGCTTGTCGCCACGCTCGGGGGGTTCGAATTGATGGGATTCAACGGGTTCGTGATCGGACCGGTCATTGCCGCGCTGTTCATGGCGGCGTGGGAGATCCTCGGTGACGCAGAGCCGCATGCATCCGCGATCGAACCCGACGATCGCACATCGCCATGATGAGGAGCGGCGAATGAACAGAAAGCACGCGCCTGGCACGGTGTCGTCGGGACATGGCAATACCGGATGAACTCAAGCCCACGCGGAGCCCGCAAATCTCCTCGATGCGCATGCCTGATAGCGCACCTATCCAGACCAACGCCAAGATGTGCCGGTCGGTCTCTGCCTCGGGTTCCGCATAGAGGAGCTTGCGTGCCTCTTCAGTCGTGTAGGGCGCTCAAGGTGTCGGGCCCAGGTCGTCGTGGCCCTGAAATCGTAACCCGTTGGCGAGCGGCGAACGCAAGTTTCGGATGATCAACCTCATCGACGAGTTCAGCCGTGAGTGCCCGGCCGTGGGGCATGACCCCGCGTGAAGGTCCCCGACCGGCCTATTGGTCAATAATCGCGCCCCGCATGGCGGTGCGGCGATTGCGCAGCCTTCTCATCACCCGTGAAGCGGGCCCAGACGCCGCCGGGCCGCCAGATCCGTTCCATCTCGGCCCTGGCCGTGTGCTCGGCCATGCCGAGCTCCTCGCGGCGATAGCGATAGAGGAACGCCGACACCCGTAGATTGGCGATGCAGTGGACATGAATCCTGTCATGTTCGAGCTCGCGCATCACTTGGCGGAAGCGGGCGAAATCCGCTTCGGTCGGATTGTCGAAATCGACCGGAATATGAATATAGGCCATGCCCAGGCCGCCTACGCAGCCGGCCTCGTCAGGCAGGGCTTTTTCGTGGGTGTGGAGGCCAAGATTGACGATGTGCGTGATGCCGAGCCCCGCCAGCGCGGCCAGTTGCGCTTCGGTCGGCTGGCCCGAGCTGGTGAGGCGGGAATCGATACGAAGCCACCCGAAGATGTCGGGGGGATCGGCGGCCGGCAGGTTGACGGACATGGGCATTCCTCCGCAGCAGAAGATGCCCAGGCGAGCGGCGCATGAGGTTCGCGCTCCACGGTGGTGCTCCACCTGCCTCGCCAGTCACGCGAACATCGTGTTTATCGGGCAAAAAAGGTGCCGAGGCAAGGGCTCCTCACGCGCTGGCCCGGCTATGCCCCAAGCGGGGAGGGCGCGCCCGATAACCGAGCAACGCCCTCCCGTTTGCGACGACGGCGCTTATCGCTCGCCGAAGCGGTAGCGAAGCTTGAGACCATAGGTCCGCGGCTCGCCATAGAGCGAGGTTAGGGCCAGATTGCCGGCGAAAGAGTTTGAGTTGCTCACGCGGTACAGCTTATCGGTCAGATTGTTGCCGAATATGGTCAGGTCAAAGCCGGTGTCCGCGACATTGTTCCAGCTGATCGACCCGTTCAACAGGCCATAGCCTTCGATAAGCCCTCCCGGCTCGAAGGGCCCGGGGGCGCTATATTGCGGATCGACGTGCGAATAGCTGACAAACAGCGACAGTTGACCCAGGCTTTCGGGAACAGGCAGTTTGACCGAGGCGTAGACGTTGTAAATCCATGGCGTCAGGAACTGGAACGGTGCGCAGCTATAATCGGCGGTGCCGCCGAAAGGCACGAAACCATTGCAGGCGACCGCGCCGAAGGATGGCACTTCGTATTTCTTATAGTCGCCATCGGCGTGGCTGAAGGTTCCGCCAATCTCGATCGCGTCGGTGGGCCGGATCGACGCCTCGACTTCGACGCCCTGAATAGTCGCGGTCGCGGCAAAGATTGCGGCGCCGCCGGCGTTGTTGGTGATGTTGAAGTCGCCGCCGGGGCGCTGGATATTTTTATAGTCCGAATAATAATAGGTCGCGTTGAGGCGCACCGGCATCGTGCCAACCCGCCAATCCGATTTGAAGCCGGCTTCGTAGGTCGTGAGTTTTTCGGGAACGAAGATCTGGGTTTCGGGCCTGACCGCGAAGGTGTTGAATCCGCCGGCCTTATAGCCGCGGCTGACCTTGCCATATAACAACACATGATCGATTGGCTTATAGTCGAGGCCAATCGTCCAGGTCGGCGCCTTGCTCTTGAGTGTGGCGCCAAAATTACACGCGACGGCGGGATCGAGGTTGGCGGGCTGGATGGTGCCCGCAGGAGGGCCGAACACGCAGAAATTGCCGAACGCGCCGAGCGGCGCCCATGAACTGCTGAAGCCCTTGATCCTATCCCAGGTGTAGCGATAGCCCGCAGTCAGCCGCAGGTTGTCGAGCGCCGGCGAGAATGCGCCGAGGTCGAGCGTGCCTTGGCCGTAGAGCGCTTTCGATCTGTTGCTTACCCCAGTCCGGCCATCGGTGCCCCCGCACGCCAAGGTGCCGGTCTTTTCCGCTGCGCAAAATTGCACCGACCGGCCGCCCCAGATTCCTGCCGGTTTGGCGTCGTAGTAGAAGCCGCCCACCGCAAAGGTCAGCTTGCCGTCCAGCATAATGCCCTGAAGCTGCAACTCCTCAGTGAGCTGCTTGAGATAGTCGCGCGGCAGGCTGTAACCCGCCGTTCCGTTCAGATAGGCCATGCCGGCTGTGCGCGGCAGGCCGAATTCGGCCAGGCCCGGAATGGGACCGGTCGGCACTGCGCCGCCCTGGCTCAGCTCATATTGCTGAAGCGGGGTGCCGTCCTGATCGGTTCCATAATTGTCCTTCAGCTTCTGGTAGCTGACGATGTTGCGCAGCGTCAGTTCGTCGGTCACCTCAAGCGAGCTGGTGTTGATCGCGCCCCAGCTTCTGATCTTGCTGAAGCCGTCAAGATCGCCTCGCGTTTTACGGGGGCCGATCTGCGTGGCAATCTCGGTCTGCCGGCGATAGACGTCGCAGGAGGCGAGCACGCCGGGGACTGCGGCGCCGTCGGTGCAGTAGCCCCTGGCGGTCAGCCCGGCGATGTTGAAGCCGCCATGGATGTGGCCCGCGCCGTTATTGGACGACCGGCTTCCGTACAGCAGCAGATAATTTTCGAACCGTTCGGTCGGCTTAAGGACGAGGCCGACCCGGCCCGAATACCAGTGCACATCGTCGCGCCATTTGTTCCAGACAAGATCTCGCGTGAAGCCGCGGCGATCCTGATAGGCGGCGCTGGCGCGGATCATCACCTTCTCGCCGACCAGCGGGATGTTGATCGCGCCTTCCAGCGCGCGCAACTTCAGGTTGCCCACGCTGCCTTCGATATAGCCTTCGAACCGATCCACAGGCTTGTGCGCCTGAAACAGCACCGCGCCGCCCGTCGTGTTGCGCCCGAACAAGGTGCCCTGCGGGCCCGATAGAACCTGAACATTCTCCGGATCGACAAACAACCCCGGCGCGCCCTGCAGGTTGAGCGAAATCGAGGACGGCAGCGGAACCTCGTTCAGATAAAGCTGGACGCCAGGCGAGGCGAGGAAGCCGGTTGATTGGCCCCGGATCGAATAGGATTGCACATCGCGGGTGGCTTGGCCCTGAGTACCCGAAACGAGTGACGGGACAGTTCCGTAGAGATCCTGCGGCTCGGTGACGTTGAGCCGTTCGAGCCGTTCCTGATTGAACGCGCTGATGACGATCGGCACGTCCTGCGCGCGTTCTTCACGGCGCTGGGCCGTCACGACGATATCTTCTATATCCGATTGGACATCGGCTGGCTGAGAAGAACTACCGCTTCCCTGCGCAAGTGCCGGCGTTACAAATAGCGTGGAAAAGGCGACTCCGCAAAGGAGTGCAATTCTCTTGGCAGGCATGTTCTCTCCCCTTCAGTTATTTTTATTGAGAACCGCGGGGTGTGAAGCTGCGGTTCCCCGACAGACCATCATTTGCGTAGAATAATACCTATTTTATCGAAAGTGACAATGGGCAATATCCGTTTTTGTTTGCGGTTTGCGTAGGCGGCGAGGGGGGTCGGCATGAGGTGAAGCGATCTAAACCGAACGAAAATCGTCATCGGCCAAAAAGCTCAATAAACCAATAGATAAGCGGCGATATTGTTGAACACTAAACAGCATTTGGCGAGGTGATCGTCAAAAACGCTCAACATCTGTCAGATGGTTGGCGCGTATGGCGATCCTTGCCCAGGAACAGGTCCACGCAAGACTCCGCATGGCGCTCGATCGCCGCCTCGTCAGGGCGCGGGTCGCCCAGCAGCAGCGCGTTGTGTACGGGCGCGAGCATCATGGCGACGAACAATTGCGTCTGTTCAACCGAATCGGCCTCCTCCAGCCCGTGGCTGCGCAGGTGCGCCGCGAGCGGCTCGACCACATAGAGCATGTGGCCGCGGCGGACGGCCGCCACAAGCTCGGGAAAGTCGCGCGCCTCGCGCAGGAAAAGCAGGCCCATTCCGAAGCTGTTATCGGCGTTCAACTCACGGATCAGCGCCGCGGCATAGGTCCGCAGGGCCGACCGGAGATCGTCGCCGGCGCCGATGTCGGGTAGCGGGAAGCGACGCGCGCCTTCGATCACGCACGCCCGGAACAGCGCTTCCTTGTCGCCGTGCCAGGAATAGAGGGTGCGCTTGGTCAGGCCCGCAGCCGCGGCGATGCCGACCATCGTCGTCGCGCGATATCCGTTGCGAACGAACTCGGCGCGCGCGATCCGCAACAGATCGGCCATGCGCGCCTTGCTCGTTTCGGCGGATGGTCGGCCGCGGCGACTCGAAGCGGTCGGTTGAGGCGAAGCACGCGGCGTCATTGCTGCATTTATGGCGGAGCGGCCAAAGCTGTCCACCGCGGCTTGAAAAATATACCACCCGGTATATTACCGTGATCGCGACACCGAATCGGACGATCGGGTGCGGCGCCGGATCCGGCTGGGGCCGGAGCATTAAAACCAGCACCAGAAGGGTGACGGGAGAGACATGGAAAACCCGGCCGATATCCAGATCCACGATATGGCCGAGCCAGTGCTCACGCCCATGTTGATCGCCGCGCGGCAGGGGTCCGCCGATTTTCCCGACACGCTGACCGCGGCCGAAGTGCTCGAGCGCGCTGTCGCAATGACCGGCGGCCTCACCGATTTCGGCGAGGACAGCGGCTTTCGCGAGCGACTGGCGGTTACTATCCAGGCGCTCGAGGAGGATGAGGGCCTTACCCGCGGCGGGCGCATCGTCATCCTCCAGCACGCGATCCGCGTGATGGCCAACCGGCTGCGTATTGAAGATGTCGTCAAGCGTCATCCCGAGATATTGGATATCAAGATCGATCGCCCGATCATCATCGCCGGCTTGCCGCGATCCGGGACGACGCATCTGGTCAATTGGCTCGCTCGCGATGAACGGCTGCGCTCACTGACGCTGTGGGAGTCGGAAGAGCCGGTTCCGGCTGCCGAGGTCGGCCCCGGCGAGATCGATCCGCGCCAGGCGCGGTCTGCCGAATTGTGGGGACATTTCGAAGCGATGCTGCCCCATTTGGCCGCGATGCACAGCATGGATGCCGGCTCGATCCATGAAGACAATGAACTGCTTTATATGGATCTCAACTGCTATAGCTGGGAATTCCAGGCGCGGCTACCGCGCTGGATAGATTATTATTTCGCGCATGACCGCACCGGCAGCTATCTGTACGAAAAGAAGGTGCTGCAGGTGCTGACCTGGTTCCGCGGCCCCAATCGCTGGATCCTCAAATCCCCACAGCACATGGAGAATTTGGCGCCGCTCAAGGCAGCCTTCCCCGACGCGACGCTCGTGATCACGCATCGCGATCCGGTCGCCGTTATCCGATCGCTCGTGACGATGAACGGTTATTGCGATCGCACCCGCCGCGATCCGGTCGATCCGCCCGGGCTGGCGCGGCACTGGATCGCCCGCATCGAGCGCCTGCTGCGCGCGTGCATCGAGCAGCGTTCGGTCTGGGGCGCGGACCAGTCGATCGATCTCCTGTTCCACGAATATATGGCCGATCAGGAGGCCGTGATGCGCCGTGTCTACGCGATGGCCGGGCTCGATCTACCGCCCGACGTCGAAGCCTCGCTGTTAGCCTATCTCGATGAAAATCCCCGCAACAAGTACGGCAAGGTTCAATATGATCTTGAAAGCGTGTTCGGGGTCGAAGTGCGCGCTGCGCGGGAGCGCTTCGGCTTTTATTATGACCGCTTCCCCGTCTGCCAAGAGGGCTGAAATGGACGAGTCCCAACTCGAAGCCAGGGCCACGGAGCGCCTGATCTCAGGTGCGGCGTGGGAGGATTTCTGCGAGGTGCTCAAGGTCGCCGGGCGGGTGATCGATCAGTTCGGCGACGGCCCATCGCATCTCGATCGCGCCGAATGGTATCGCTTCCTCACCCGCGTCGCGCGCTCGAGCCTCGAACGGCTGGTGGAGAATGGGGAGCCGACTCGGCCGCGGCTGCGCGACATGGTGTGGCGGCAATCGATCAATGTTCAGACGGTCGATCAAGACCATCTGATGTGCCAGTTCGACGAAGCCCGCGATTATCGTATCACCGGCACCCCCGGCACGATTCCCTATTTCGTGCTGGCGGTGCTGACCGCGCCCGCCGTGCCCGGCGTGGGCGCTCAAGACTGGGCGCGGCAGGGTGTGGCGGGGCTCGAACGCTTTGATCCCTCGAACCTGAAGACCACGGGCTTTCTTGGCAGCCAGCAGCTCCGCATCGACTCCGACGGCAGCTTCGAGATCATCCTGTCGCAGAATGATCCGGGCGAGGGGAAGAACTGGCTCAAGCTCGAAACCGACACCAATTGCATCCTGATCCGGCTGGTGTGGAGCGATCGCAGCCGGGAGATCGCGCCCGAGATGCGGATCGAGCGAATGGACGGGGCGCAGCCCGAGCCGATTACGCCGGCGCTGATGGCCGAAAATCTTGCCTGGGCGGCGCAGGGCGTGCTCGGTTATGCGGAACTTGTGCGCAACTGGTGGCAGGGCACGCAGGGCAATTTCTCCACGAAGCTCAACCGCCTCGATTATAGCCGCGCGCAATATCTCTCGAACGGCGGGGTGCCCGACCGGCATGTCGCCTTTGGCGGCTGGGAGAAAGGCCTCGACGAGGCGCTCATCCTCGAGTTCACTCCGCCACAATGCGAATATTGGAACTTCCAGATCTGCAATATGTGGCAAGAAAATCTCGACACTTTCGAGGACGGCAACGGCTGGGTAAATAATTATCGCTTTGTCGCCGAGGCCGACGGGCGTGTCCGGATCGTCATTGCCGAGCATGATCCCCGCATCGGCAGCAACTGGATCAATTCCTACGGACATGAAAGGGGCATCTGGGGGCTGCGGCTGGTGCGGACCGAACGGACCGTGCCGGTCAAGCTGTGGCGTGTTCCGCTCGCCGAGTTGGAAACACACCGTAACGACCTGCTCGATCCGGCATCGGCGATCGATACCGGCCAGTTCTCGGATTGATCGCGATGACCGTCCTCTCGCTCGACCACATCAATATCCGTACTGCCGACGTGCCGGCGACCGCGGCCTTTTTCACCGAAATGCTGGGGCTGCGCGCCGGGGTGGCGCCCGGCGCGGGGACGATCGAACGCGGCTGCTGGATATATGACGCGGGCGATCGCCCCATCGTCCATATCGGGCCCGTGGTCGCCGACTATCCGAGCGACGGCATGGCGCCGTTCGCGCCGGCGCGGGGGAGCGGCTCGGTTCACCATATCGCGCTCGAATGCGACGGCTATGACGCCATGCTCGCGCGGCTGCGACGCGCGGAGTTGGCGATCGCCGAAAGCGATATTCCCTCGATCGGGCTGAGGCAGATCTTCGTCACCGAAGCGAACGGGATCCTTCTCGAGCTGAACTTCCGACAGGGCTGAGCGATGCTGGGCCCTTCCGATCTGGTCTTTTGCGGGGCCCCGCTCGCGCGCGTGCCTTTGCTCGATCGCCTGGCGGCTGCGCGCGATGCGGGGTTTGCCGCGATCTCGGTTTCGCCCGCCGATCTGTGGACGCTCGAGAGCCAGGGCATGCCGGCGCGCGAGATCACGCGCCGCATAGCCGATCATGATCTCGTCCTCGCCGAAGTCGATTGTATCGGTTGCTGGCTGCCTGCCCAACGCAGCGCTCCGCGTGATGCGCGCTACCGCGAGCTGCTGGCGACGCTCACCCCCGAGCGGGTGATTACGACGGCGGCGCGGTTCGGAGCGCGGTCGGTCGTTGCCGTCGAAATGATGGGCGTGGCTCCGTCGCTGGATGAGGCGGCGGAGGCGTTTGCAGGGGTCTGCGACATAGCCGCGCGCTACGATCTGCCGGTGCATATCGAGTTCCTGCCGTTCGGCGGCATTCCCGATCTGGGCAGCGCCTGGGCGATCGTCGAGGCGGCCGGCCGGTCGAACGGCGGGCTGACGCTCGACAGCTGGCATTTTTTTCGCAGCGGTTCGACCCTCGACCAGCTCGCGGCAGTCCCGGGCGAACGCATCTCGACCGTCCAGATCAACGATGCGCCCGTGACGCCCGAGGCGGATCTGTTTCGCGAAACCATGACGGGAAGGCTTTTGCCCGGCGCCGGCGGCTTCGACCTGGTCGGTCTCATCCGCACGCTCGACCGGATCGGCAGCAAGGCACCGATTGGTATCGAGGTCTTCTCCCGGGCGCAGGCCGGTCAGAGCATCGGCGACATCGCCCGCGCCTGGTCGGCTGCGGGCCGCGCGACCATCCAGCAAGCAAGGAACAGTCAATGAGCACGGTGAGAGGTGCTGCGCCCGGTGCGGTGGTGGTGGGCACTGGCTTCGGTCTGTTCACGCATGTGCGCGCGCTGCGCCAGGCTGGATTCGAAGTGCGGGCGATCGTCGGCCGGAATCGCGATCGGACCTCCCAGCGCGCAGCGCCGCTCGGCATTCCGCTGGCGACCGATCGGCTCGCCGAAGCGCTGGACGATCCGGCGATCCGGCTGGTCACCGTCGCGACGCCGCCCCATGCGCATTTCGCCCCGGTTATGGAAGCCATTGCCGCCGGGCGGCATGTCATGTGCGAAAAGCCCTTTGCCAAGGATCTGGCGCAGGGCCGCGAGATGCTGCACGCCGCAGAGCAGGCCGGGATTATCCACATGCTCGGCGCCGAGTTCCGCTTCGACAGTGCGCAGGCGCTGCTGCGCCGCGTGGTCAAGGACGGGCTGATCGGTGAGCCGAGGCATTTCCTGCGCCTCTATTATCAGCCGGGCACGGATGATCCCGACGCCGAACTGGCGCCCTGGTGGGAGGATGCCGGACAGGGCGGGGGTTTCCTGGGCGCGTTCGGCAGCCATATGATCGATCAGGTTCGCTCGACCCTCGGCGAGATCGGCGCGGTGAGCGCGCTGCTCGCCAAGCTCGCGCCGGGGCGCCCGGCGATGACCTCCGACGATTATTACAGCCTGCAGTTTGTCACCGAGACGGGCGCGAGCGGCGTGCTCGCGGCGGCGATGGCGCTGCCGGGTCCGATGATGATGACGACCCGAATCGCCGGAAGCGCCGGCAGCGCATGGATACAGAGCGGCGCGGTCTTCGGCGATCCTGAGGAGATATGGCTGCAGGACCGGGAGGGCCCTCGGCGGATCGAGATGCCTGCCGAGCTCGTCAATCCCGCGCCCACGCCTTTTCCTGTTGCCGAGCTGATCCAGACCGAGCAGGACCGGTGGCACACGCAAGGTTTCGATGTCGCGCCCTATGCACGCCTTTTCGCAGAAATGAAGGCTCGGATGGAAGGTGGCGATCCCCTGACCGCCGAGCGCGCGGGAACATTCCGCGATGCAGCGGCGGGACAGGCGGTGCTGGATGCGGCGCGGCGCTCAGCGGCCGAGCGGCGCTGGGTCGATGTGGAAAGGATCTAGCCATGGGCGGAGCGCCCCAGCCGATGCCGGGACGCTCCGCACGCGTCAGGAGTGGCTTTCAAGGCTGTGCTTGAGGGCGCTCGCGCGATCATGGCCTGCGCGGACAGATCCATAAGCCTGCTCGATCACCGAGCGCGTCTGCGGAGAGAGGTCTTCCCGCAGCGCGTCATTATATTTCTCCTTGAGATAATCCTCACCGCGCTCGACCTCGTTGATGATCGCGCGGTCCTCGCGGTTCGTGAGTGCCTGCTTCAGGTCGAGGAAGGTGCGATGCGCCGCGGCGAGGAAGCTGCTGTCATCCTCCGGATTGCCGCCGAGGCGCCGGACTTCTTCCTGAAGCAAGGATACCACCTGGCGTCGCTCGCCGGCGAACTCGCGAAAGGTTGATGCATAACGGCCGCTGTCACTATGTTCCGCGGCCTCCTCAAAACCCTTGACGCTGTCGAGTGTGGTCTTGATCAGGCTGTTGAGCGTCGAAATGTCAGAATCGATCGTCATAACCTTACTCCTCTTGGGGTGGGGTGGATGGTTCGGCCGAGCGGAGATCCCGTCGCTGGTTGGGCGACGTATCAGACGATGAACACCCATCGAGCGACAGAGGATTGGAGCCCGCGTAGAGAGCTCAAGGGCCGCCGCGTTGTGCATGACCGCCGGCTACTTCAAGTTCTTCACCGGAGTCGCGGTCGAGTTGCCGATCGATTTCTTCGGCAATCAGATCCATCTGTTCGTAGCTCGCAACGATCTCAACCGTCGAATCTTCATCCATATTGAAGTGGATGACGTATTTTTGTCCGCGCCGGGCAATTTCGAAACCCGTAAGATCCGCCATGAACCGCTCCTGTCCTTTTCATGAAACCTCTCAACGAGCGAAAGCCGCCGATGTTCACGAACCGCAGGCGAAATGATCTTCGAAGGTCTTCGCCTGTACGGCCATTCGGTACGAGGAGCATGGCGCTCGCCTGTCGGCGCGGGCCGCCTCGACAGGGAATGGTGCGGTAGGCGGCCTCGACCTCCACCGTGTGACGAGGAAATCCCAATTCATTAGCCCTGCGGAGCGGGCACAATATTCCTGCCGTGACCCGGTTCAGGCTGCGACCGAGTCAGGCTCCCCCGGATAAACCCCCGTTAGAATCGTGTCGAAATGTTCGCGGACACGATGGTTGCATTCGCAAGCGATCGCCGCGAGGCGATCGGCGTCGCGGATGACGATCCGCCGCCGACGCGAGCCCACGATCCCCATCTTGCCGAGATTGCGGAGCGATCGATTGATGAAGCTGCGCCCGACGCCGAGCATCTCACCAAGCTGTTCCTGGGTGATCACGATCTCGTCCTGACCGATCCGGTCGCGTGTCGCTATCAGCCATCGCGCGAGACGTTGCGCGATGGTGTGCGTGGCGTTGCATGCGGCAGACTGAAACAGCTGTGCGACCAGGCAATCCGAATAGCGTGCGATCCAGTTGGCTATGGCGGGAGACTGGATCTTGGCATGGTGGAGCGCGAGCAGCGGCAACCGCAGGAAACGCCCGCCGAACTGGACATGCGCGCGCGCATAAGCCGGCATCCGGCCCAGTGAGACGATCCCGCCCGCCGCGCCCTCGCAACCGACCAATGCGGCGTCGACCATGCGATTTGCATCCGCAGCCACGACGAACGAGGCCGCGGCAGCGGCGAGCGGAAACCATGCAAAACGCACATCGGCGCCGGCCTCCTGCAGGATTTTACCGCTGGAGTACTCGTGCAGGGTGAAGGAAGGCAGGAGAAGCGCCAGATCCTCGGGTTTGAGAGCGGCGAGCAAACGATTTTGCAGGGCGATATGTGCGTCGATCATCCTCAACTCCAAAAGTCGAGTTCCAAACGTTCCACACCCGTACATGTTCACGCGCACAGCCAAGCGCTCGAAAAAAATGCCGCTTCGAGCAAAACCTGCGAGATCGGAAAGCGTTATTTGCCGTGTTCGGCCCGCGCTGGTTGCTTGACGGTCTCGCCCAGCAGCCTTGCCCGCTGCCGCAGGACAAGTTCGGAAAGCCATTCGACGAACAGCGCGTTGCGCGGAAGATGCCGGCTGTCCTGGTGGGTAACGAGCCAGAAGGAGCGATCGATCACGACGTCGGGCAGCAGCCGCACGAGCGCTGGATCCTGGTCGCCGATGAAGCAGGGCAGCACGCCGATCCCGGCGCCGGCCGCCAGCAGCCGATGCTGCGCGTTGATGCTCGATGAGCGCAGCCGCGCCTCGAGTCCGGTTTTGACCTCCCCCAGATAACCGAGTTCGGGCGCGTAGAGCAGATCGGGAATATAGCCCACGACAGTATGCGCCGAGAGATCGGCGGGGACGGCCGGACAGGGCCGGCCCGAAAGATAGTCGTGCGCAGCATAGAGCCGAAGCCGGTAATCGGTGAGCTTCTTGCTGATCAGCGGACCGCGCCGCGGGCGCGCCAGCAGGATCGCGACATCGGCTTCACGGCGTGACGGGTCGAGAAAGCCGCTGTTCGCGACCAGATCGATCGAGACATGCGGATGTGCTGTCGCGAAAGCGCCAAGATGCCCCGCGATCATCCAGGTCCCGAAGCCCTCTGAGGCGCTGATCCGCAGCCGCCCGCGAATCTCCTCGCCGCTCGCCGCGTCGCCGCCGCCGAGGATCGCATCAGCCTCGCGTTCGATCGCCTCGACGCGCGCCAACAGCCGGCGGCCCGCCTCGGTGAGAAGATGCCCCTCGCGACCTTGCTCGAACAGAGTCTGTCCTTCGAGGCTGCGCTCGAGCCGGCGGATCCTGCGGCCCACCGTGGTGGCGTCGACATCGAGCTGACGTGCGGCGGTGGTCAGCAGCCCGGTGCGGGCTAGCGTCAAGAAAAATTGTAGGTCGTCCCAACGCATGGCCTGCATTATTGCAGGCTGGTCCTGCAGCGCAAGGGGTTGTCAGCGAGGCTGAGACGGGGGAAGGACGGCGCGAGTTTCGGGAGATCGTCCATGGCCACCCAGTTGCGCGACATCAGCCATCTTTTCGCGGACGGCCCATCGGGCCGGGCCGAGCGTTTCGGCGACGTCTTTGATCCCAACAGCGGCGAAGTGCAGGCGCGTGTCGCGCTCGGCACTGCAGCCGATCTCGACAAGGCCGTCGCCTTGGCGAGAGCCGCGCAGCCCGGATGGGCGGCGATCAATCCCCAGCGACGCGCGCGCGTCATGTTCAGGTTCAAGGAACTGATCGAGACCAATATGGACTCGCTCGCGCATCTGCTGTCCTCCGAACATGGCAAGGTGATCGCAGATTCCCGCGGCGACATTCAGCGTGGGCTCGAGGTGATCGAGTTCGCCAGCGGGATTCCGCATTTGCTCAAGGGCGAATATACGCAGGGCGCCGGGCCTGGGATCGACGTGTATTCGATGCGTCAGCCGCTTGGCATCGTCGCGGGAATCACACCCTTCAATTTCCCCGCGATGATCCCGATGTGGATGTTCGGGGTCGCGATCGCGGCCGGCAACGCCTTCATTCTCAAGCCTTCCGAACGCGACCCGTCGGTGCCGGTCCGCTTGGCCGAGCTGATGAAGGAGGCTGGCCTGCCGGACGGCATCCTGCAGGTCGTCCATGGCGACAAGGTGATGGTCGACGCGATACTCGATCACCCCGAGATCAAGGCGGTGAGCTTTGTCGGGTCGTCGGACATCGCGCATTATGTCTATCAGCGCGGCGTCGCCGCTGGCAAGCGCGTCCAGGCGATGGGCGGCGCCAAAAATCACGGGATCGTCATGCCCGACGCCGATCTTGACCAGGTCGTGAGCGATCTGTCGGGTGCGGCCTTTGGTTCGGCGGGCGAGCGCTGCATGGCGCTGCCGGTGGTGGTGCCGGTCGGGGACGACACCGCCGATCGCCTGCGCAAGAAACTGATCCCGGCGATCGAGGCGTTGCGCGTCGGCGTGTCAACCGATCAGGATGCGCATTACGGCCCGGTCGTCACCGCCGCGCACAAGGCGAAGATCGAAAGCTATATCCAGATGGGGGTCGACGAAGGCGCCGAGCTGGTGCTCGACGGTCGCGGCTTCACCCTGCAGGGCCACGAAAAAGGCTTCTTCGTCGGACCGACGCTGTTCGATCGGGTCAAGCCCACGATGCGCAGCTACCAGGAGGAGATTTTCGGCCCCGTGCTGCAGATCGTCCGTGCCGATAGCTTCGAGGAAGCGCTCGCGCTGCCGAGCCAGCATCAATATGGCAATGGTGTCGCGATCTTCACCCGCAATGGTCATGCGGCGCGCGAGTTCGCAGCCAGGGTCGAGGTGGGTATGGTCGGCATCAATGTGCCGATCCCCGTGCCGGTTGCTTATCATAGCTTTGGCGGCTGGAAACGCTCGGGGTTTGGCGACACCAACCAGCATGGTATGGAAGGGGTGAAATTCTTCACCAAGATCAAGACCATCACGCAGCGCTGGCCCGATGGCGGCGGCTCGGGAGAAAGCGCCTTCATCATTCCTACCATGGGCTGAGGTCTGTCTTGCCGATGCCCTTGGGGAGACTGACTTGCCGCCTGCCTGCGAGGATCAGCGCATGACCGATCAGTTCGATCTCTCCGAGGACCAGCGGGCGATCCAGGAAATGGCCCGCAAATTCACGGCGGATGCGATCACGCCATTCGCAGCCCAATGGGACGAACATCATATCTTTCCGCGCGACACCGTCCGCTCGGCGGCCGAGTTGGGTTTCGGCAGCATCTACGTGTCGGAGGCATCGGGCGGCATCGGGCTTGGGCGTCTTGATGCGGCGCTGATCATGGAGGCGATGGCCTATGGCTGTCCGTCGACCTCGGCGTTCATATCGATCCACAATATGGCTGCGTGGATGATCGACCATTTCGGTTCGCACGATCTCAAGGCGCGTTATCTGCCCTCGATGATCGGTTGCGAGAGGCTCGGTTCCTATTGCCTCACCGAGCCGGGATCCGGTTCCGACGCCGCCGCGCTCAAGACACGCGCGGTTCGCGATGGCGACGATTATGTGGTCAGCGGCTCGAAAGCTTTCATCTCCGGCGGCGGCCAGAATGAGATTTACGTCACGATGGTCCGTACGGGAGAGGAAGGACCGAAAGGGATTTCCTGCCTGGTGGTCGAGAAGGATATGCCCGGGGTCAGCTTCGGCGCGCAGGAGAAGAAGCTCGGCTGGCATTCGCAGCCGACCGCGCAGGTCAATTTCGATGCGGTGCGTGTGCCGGTCGCCAATCGGATTGGCGCGGAGGGAGAGGGCTTCCGGATAGCGATGGCCGGGCTCGATGGCGGCCGGCTGAATATCGGAGCCTGCTCGCTCGGCGGCGCGCAGCGCTGCCTCGACGAAGCGGTGGCCTACACCAAGGAGCGCAAGCAATTTGGCCAGCCCATCGCCGATTTCCAATCGACCCAGTTCACCTTGGCCGACATGGAAACCGAGCTGCAGGCGGCGCGCATGCTACTCTATGCGGCCGCGGCCAAGGTGACCGCCAACGCGCCCGACAAGACGCGGTTCGCCGCCATGGCCAAGCGGCTCGCGACCGATACCGGTTCGGCCATCGCCGATCGCGCTCTGCAGCTACACGGAGGCTATGGCTATCTGCAGGATTACCCGATCGAACGCATCTGGCGCGACCTGCGCGTCCATCGCATCCTCGAAGGCACCAACGAGATCATGCGCCTGATCACCAGTCGAGACCTGTTGCGGCAATGAGCCAGGATGTGCTCACCTTCGTAGAGGGAAGGGTCGGGCGCATCCGGCTCAACCGTGCCGGCGCGATCCATGCCCTGACCCGTGAGATGTGCACCGCGATGATCCTCGCGCTGACCGGCTGGGCCGGCGACGACGACATCGATCTGGTGATGATCGACCACGCCGATGGCAGGGGCTTCTGCGCGGGCGGCGACATCCGCATGATTGCGGACAGCGCCGCGGCCGACGGCGTGGCGGCGCGAGCCTTCTTCCATGAGGAATATCGGCTCAACCATCTGCTGTTCGATTATGCCAAGCCGAGCATCGCCTTCATGGACGGGATTACCATGGGCGGCGGGGTCGGCATCTCCCAGCCATGTTCGATCCGGATCGTCACCGACCGTACGATGTATGCGATGCCCGAAACCGGCATAGGCCTGTTCACCGACGTTGGCGGCGGACGCTATCTGTCGCGGCTGCCGGGCCGGATCGGCCGCTATGTCGGCCTCACCGGCGCACGGCTTAATGGCGCGGAATGCCTCGCTTGGTCACTCGGCACCCATTATGTCGCGGCGGACAATGTCGAGCCGCTGAAGCGTGCGATCCTCGGCAATCCGGCGGGGCTCGACGCCGCCTTGCGCAGCGCGGTGACCGCGGTGCCGATCGCGCCCCTTCTCGACCGCCGCGCGGATATCGATCGGCTGTTCGCCTCAAGCCGCTACGAGGACATATTGGCGGCGCTCGCCGGGGATGGCGGCGACTGGGCGATCGCCACGCTCAAGACGCTCGAGAGCAAGTCGCCGCTAGCCTGCAAGGTGGTGCTGCGGCTCTTGGCTGAAAGCGAGCGGCTCGTCGATTTCGCCGACGAGATGCGGATGGAATATGCGGTGGCGGCGCACGTGATCGAACAGCCCGATTTCGTCGAAGGGGTTCGCGCGCTGATCATTGACAAGGATAATGCCCCGCGCTGGAATCCGGCTACCGCCGCGGGGGTCAGCGAGGCCGCCATCGACGCCATCTTCGCCCCGCTTCCGCCGGCCGAGGCGTGGACGCCTCTGCCCAACGCCTGAAAGGTCCGCCATGTCTTATGCAACCATCCTCGTCGAAACCCAGGGACCGGTGACGATACTCCGGCTGAACCGGCCTCAGGCGCTCAACGCGCTCAACGCGCAGGTGCTGCGCGACCTGATCGAGGCCTTCGCCGCGTTCGACGCCGATGCCAGCCAGCGTTGCGCGGTGCTCACCGGCAGCGAAAAGGCCTTTGCGGCGGGCGCTGACATCAAGGAAATGCAGGCCAAGGGGTTTTCGGCGATGTTCGGGGAGAATTTCTTCGCGGGCTTCGAGCAGGTCACCCGAACCCGAAAACCCTGGATCGCGGCGGTCGCCGGCTTCGCCTTGGGCGGCGGATGCGAGCTGGCGATGATGGCGGACATCATGATCGCCGCCGACAACGCCCGGTTCGGGCAGCCCGAGATCAAGCTCGGGGTGGCGCCGGGCATGGGCGGATCGCAGCGGCTGACTCGTGCGGTCGGCAAATCGAAGGCGATGGACATGTGCCTGACCGGCCGGATGATGGACGCGGTCGAAGCCGAGAAGGCCAATCTGTGCAGTAAAGTGGTCCCGCTCGCTGCGTTGCTGGACGAGGCGCTCGAGATGGCGCAAACCATCGCCGCGATGCCGCCGCTGGCCGCGATTGCCAACAAGGAAATGGTCAACGCCGCGTTCGAGACAGGGCTCGCGACCGGCATCCTGTTCGAGCGCCGCTTGTTCAATGGGCTGTGCGCGACCACCGACAAGGCCGAGGGCATGACCGCCTTTGTCGAAAAACGCTCCGGCGTGTGGACGGGGGCCTGACCATGGCGACGATCGGTTTCATCGGCCTCGGCAATATGGGCGGCGGGATGGCCGCCAACCTGGCCAAAAAAAGCCATGACGTTCGCGCGTTCGACCTGTCCAAGCCGGCGCTGGACCGCGCCGTCGCCGCCGGGTGCCTGGCGGCGGGTTCGGCGCGCGAAGCGGTGTCCGACGCGGACTATGTGGTGACGATGTTGCCTGCGGGGCAACATGTCCGCGCGGTCTACGAGGGCGAGATCTTCGAAGCCGCCAAACCAGCCGCCCTGCTGATCGATTGCTCGACGATCGATGTGGCCAGCGCGAAAACTGTCGGCGCCGCTGCGGGCGAGAGGGGCATGGCCTGGGTCGACGCTCCGGTTTCGGGCGGGATTGCCGCAGCCAACGCAGGCTCGCTCACCTTCATGGTGGGGGGCAGCGCCGAGCATTTTGCACGCGCCGAACCGATCCTGGCGCTGATGGGCAAGGCGGTGATCCATGCCGGCGCGGTGGGTGCGGGGCAGGCTGCCAAGATCGCCAACAACATGCTGCTCGGCGCCACGATGGTTGCGACCTGCGAGGCCTTCGTGCTGGCGCGGAAGCTCGGCCTCGATGCGCAGACCTTTTACAATATATCGTCACAGGCGAGCGGCCAGAGCTGGTCAATGACCAGCTATTGCCCGGTGCCGGGCGTCGGACCCGAGACCCCCGCCGACCGCGGCTATGAAGGCGGGTTCGCCACCGCGCTGATGCTCAAGGACCTGAAGCTCGCGGTCGAGGCCGCGCAGGGCGTTGGCGCGAGCGTGCCGATGGGTGGCCATGCGGAAAGCCTTTTTCAGGCCTTCGCCAATCTCGGCGCGGGGGCAAAGGACTTTTCGGCGATCATCCAGCTGCTCGACGGCAGCTATTCGCGCTGAGCCGCCGGGTTAGGCGGCGAGATCATTGAACTGCAGGCGCGCGAGCCGGGCGTAAAGTCCGTCGAGTGCGCTCAGGCTCTGGTGCGTGCCTTGTTCGACGATCCGTCCTTGGTCCATCACGATGATGCGATCCGCGGCGCGGACGGTGGCGAGCCGATGCGCGATCACGATCGTCGTGCGGCCGGCCATCAGGCGCTCGAGTGCGTCCTGGACCAGCTTCTCGGACTCGGCGTCGAGCGCCGATGTCGCCTCGTCGAGCAGCAGCAGCGGCGCATCACGGAGCAGCGCGCGGGCGATCGCCAGCCGTTGCCGCTGCCCGCCCGACAGCCGCGCGCCCGCCTCGCCCAGAAAGCTATCCAGCCCCTGCGGAAGCGTGCGCAGGAAACTGGCGGCGTTCGCAGCCTCGGCGGCCGCCCAGATCGCGTCGTCGTCGGCGTCCCAACGTCCGTAGCGCAGGTTGTCGCGCGCCGACGCGCCGAAGATCACGGTTTCCTGAGGTACCACCGCCATCCGCGCCCGGATTTCAGCGGGGTCCGCGTCGGGCAGCGCCACGCCGTCGAGCCGAATCAAGCCCTGCTCGGGATCGTAAAAGCGCTGGGCAAGTTGGAGGATCGTCGATTTGCCGGCGCCCGATGGACCCACCACCGCGACCATCTCGCCCGGCTCCACCGTCAGGCTGATATCGTCAAGCGCGAGGAGTTCGGGGCGCGTCGGATAGCGGAAGCCGACATGGTCGAGCTGGAGCCGCCCGCGCGCCGGCTGCGGCAGCGCAATCGGGTTGGTGGGTGCCTGAATTTCGGGAGCGGTGTTGAGCAGCTCGGACAGCCGCGCCGCCGCGCCCGCCGCGCGGACGATATCGCCATAGACCTCGGCGAGCGCTCCGAATGCCCCCGCAACGAGGCCGCCGGTCAGGATGAAGGCGGCGATCGAACCCCCGGACAGCTTTCCCGAGGCGACATCGACCGCGCCCTGCCACATGACCGTGGTGATCGAGCCGAAGATCAGGCCGATCACGATCGCGGTCATGACGGCGCGCGTGCGGATCCGCCGCCGTGCAGTGGCGAAGCCTAGCTCGACGACCGCTTCGAACCGCTCGGCCTCGCGACTCTCCTGGCCAAAACCCTGTACGATCTTCATCGCGCCGAGCGTTTCCGAAACGGTGGCGCCGACATCGGCCAGGCGATCCTGCGTGCTCCTCGAGAGCTTCCGCAGCCGGCGTCCCATCACGATCACCGGCAGAAGCACCAGCGGGATTCCGAGCATGAGCATCGCGGCCAGCTTCGGGGCGATCGCGAACAGATAGGCGATCCCGCCGATCGCAAGCACGACGTTACGGAGCGCGACCGAGATGGTGGTGCCCACCACCTGCTCTATCACCGCGGTGTCGGCGGTCATCCGCGAAGCGATTTCGGAGGGGCGATTCTCCTCAAAGAAGCGGGGAGCCAGCCGCAGCAGATTGGCTTGCACCGCGATCCTGATGTCGGCAACGACCCGCTCGCCGAGCCAGGAGACGAAATAAAAGCGCAGCGCGGTGGCGAGCGCAAGAACCAGCACGATGATCAGCAGATAGCGGAAATAGGGCCCGACATCGCCGCCGGAGGCGATAAAGCCCTTGTCGATCACCAGCCTGAACCCGCCGGGAATGGCAAGCGTGGCGGAGGCCGCCACCACCAACGCCGCCAGCGCCGCGGCGATCCGGCCCGGATAGGCGAGCGCGAAACGCCAGATCATCGCGAGCTCGCCGAGCTTGCGTGTGGGATTTTCTTCGTTGCTGCTGCGCGTTGCCATGACGCGCCCCCTAGCAAGCGCCGCGCGAACGCTCAATCGCGGGCTTCATGATCTGGCAATCCCGCCATGTTATCCCATATTAAAATACTATCCTTGCATTGCGCGACCCGGCGGGTTGGACGTAAAGCCGGGTTTTGCAGGTTCGGAGACAGCATGCTGTACAATGCGTATGAACTTCAGCGCTCCTGGATGTCTGCCGCCAGCGCATGGGCCGATCTCAGCGGGCAATGGCTCAAGAATCCGATGAACCCCCTGGCCTATAGCAACGTCGCGCCGATGATGGCCTCGGGTCTTGACGTCTTCGCGCACGCGTCGGCTTCTCGCGGCAAGCCCAATTTCGGTTTTGTCGAGGTCGAGGTGAACGGGAAGAAGGTTCCCGTCACGGAAGAGATCATCCTCCGCAAGCCGTTCGGCCAGCTCAAGCGTTTCCGCCGTAGGGGCATAACCGGTCAGCCCAAACTGCTTATCGTCGCGCCGATGTCGGGGCATTATGCCACGCTTCTGCGCGGGACCGTCGAGCGGATGATTCCCAATCACGACGTCTATATCACCGATTGGCGCGACGCGAGGCTCGTGCCGGTCGAGCAGGGGCGCTTCGATCTCGACGACTATATCGATTATCTGATCGAGTTTCTCGAGAAGCTGGGCCCTGGCACGCACATGCTTGCAGTTTGCCAGCCATCGGTCCCGGCTTATGCCGCGGCGGCGCTGATGGCGGCCGACAATCATCCCTGCCGTCCCGCGACATTGACGATGATGGGCGGGCCGGTGGACACGCGCGAGGCGCCGACGGCGGTCAACACGGTCGCCACCCAGCGGCCGATGGCATGGTTCGAGCAAAATGTGATCCACACCGTGCCTGTTTTCTATCCGGGCTCGGGACGCGAGGTCTATCCGGGGTTTCTCCAGCTTACCGGCTTCATGGCGATGAATCTCGGCAACCATCTCGTCAGCCATTGGAGCATGTTCAGGCATCTGGTCGAGGGCGATGAAGAAAGCGCCGATGCGACTAAGGCCTTTTACGACGAGTATCGCTCGGTCTGCGACATGACCGCCGAATTCTACCTGCAGACGATCGATGCGGTGTTCCAACGCCACCTGCTGCCCCGTGGTCTTTTTCAGCATCGCGGTCGCACGGTCGATCCCGCGGCGATCGCTGATATCGCCTTGCTGGCGATCGAGGGCGAGCGCGACGATATTTCCGGCCTCGGCCAGACCAAGGCGGCGTTGACGCTGGCCACCGCGCTTCCCGGCGCGAAGAAGAAATATCTGATCGCCGAGCGCGTGGGGCATTATGGCATTTTCAACGGCCGCCGCTGGCGCGAGCAGATCGCGCCGGTCGTCGACGAGTGGATCGCCGCGCATGCCCGGTAGGGCGACGGCATTCCTTCCTCTCACGCTGTTGGCGCTCGCGGCCGCGAACGTCGTCCGGGCGGAAAGCCCGGCGACCGGTGGTGGCGTGCAAGCTGCGATCATCAAGGCGCAGGAGGCGGCGGCGCACGACGATTGTCCGGGGCTGCTGGCGGCGCTGGACCCTGTTCTGCCCGAGCTTGAGCAGGGGGTCGAGCGAACGACGGTCCAGCGGATGCGCCTCGTCTGCCTCGGCATGGTGGGCCGCGCCGGCGATCTCTCCGCGGTTCAGCGCGAATTGGCCGCGACGATGCCACGCGACGGGGTGGTGAAGGCGTTCGGTGCGCTGATCGCCGCCCAGGAGAATCGCTTTGCCGACGCCGCCGAGCAGATCGCGACGGTCGCCGACACCGCCCCGCGCTCGCTCGATATTCTCACCGGATCCGCGGTTCAGGAGATATGGCGGCGTCTGGTGGCCGACCATGCGCGCGAGCCGCGCGCGCGGATGCTGATCGCGCTGGCTCGCGCCGACTGGGAACCCAGTGATATTCCGGAGCTTAGGATGGGCTTCGCCGAGGGAGCGATCGGCGCGTTGATCGACCAGGGTGAATCCGCAGAAGCCGAGGGACTGCTCGAACGGATCGACCAGCCCGAGCAGCTGACGGCGATGGCGATTGATCGGCATTATGCGAAGCTCTGGCCGGTGATAGAGGCGCGGCTCGGGCCGTCGAGCGCCACATCAATCGATCGCTTCGCCCGCGAAAAACTTGCGCTCTATGGGAATTCGCCCGATTCCGAGGTCGCGCTGCGCGACGCGGCCAACGCCATGCTGCTGCTCGGCCGCTTTCAGGACGTCATCGATCTCACCGATGGATTGCGGATCGTCGACGGAATGGGTCGCGATGCCGTGCGGACTATTCTTTACCGCGCACGCGCTCTTGCGGCGCTCGGCCGGAACGATGAAGTCGACCGACTGCTCGCGGAGTTCCTTAAACTCGATCTCCATCGCGCGCCGGCGGCCTCGATGGCATTGGTGAGCTATGCCGAGTTTCTCGATGAAATCGGCCGGCCAGCCGAAGCACTGGCCGTCACCCGCGATGCCCGGATCAAGGCGGCAGACATGTTGACCGATCTGGGCAAGCGCTGGCTCGATCGGTCCGAGATATGTTCGCTGTCGGCGCTCGGGCGCGTCGCCGAGGCCAATCGCGCGATCGACGCGCTCAAGCAGCGCGCCGGCGAGAACCAGCCCGCGACGATCGAGGCGCTGCTTTGTGCGCGGCGCGATGCCGAAGCTTCGGGCATCGCCGTTAAGGCGTTCGAGGACGAGGATGTCGCGAGCGACCTGCTGCTTCAGTTCCAGCCGGGCGCTTCTTTGTGGGCGCCCGCGCCGTCGCGGTTGCGCGATCTGTGGCTCGCCTTCTTCACGCGCCCCGAAATCCGCGCGGCGTTCGAGCGCAAGGGGCGCATTCTGCCCCGCATATTATGGCCAGCACCCCGGCCGCGCGATATTCCGCGCCGGCCGTCCGCCGGAGCGACGCTGACCTGATGACGGCGGCAGGCAGGCCGCGACTGACCGCGCGAATCGAAACCTGGCCGGTGGCGGGGAGCTTCGTGATCGCGCGCGGCGCGAAGACGCATGTGGACGTCGTGCTCGTTGAAATTTCGGACGGCATCCATTCGGGCCGCGGCGAGGCGACGGCGATCTATTACCATGGTGAGAGCGCCGAAACCGTGCTCGCCCAGGCGCTGGCCATGGCGCCCGCGGTCGCGGGCGGGCTCGCGCGCGCCGATCTGCTCCGCGAGCTGCCGCGCGGTGCTGCGCGCAACGCGATCGACTGCGCGCTATGGGATTTCGAGGCCAAAGGCGCGGCGCGGCCGGTCTGGTCGCTCGCCGGGCTCGCGGCGCCGAGCCCGCTGCAATCGGCCTTCACCATCTCGCTCGCCGATCCGGCCAGGATGGAGGAGGATGCTCGCAAGGCTGCGGCGACCTATCCGCTGCTCAAGCTCAAGCTGGCCGGAGAAGGCGATGTCGAGCGTGTGGCTGCGGTCCGCCGGGGCGCACCCGCCGCGCGGCTGATCGTCGATGCCAATGAAAGCTGGACCGGACGCGACATCGAGGCGGAAGCGGCGGCGCTTGTGCCCTACGGCGTCGAGCTGATCGAGCAACCGGTAAAGGCCGGCGAAGACCGGCAGCTTGACGGCGTGGTGTCGCCGATCCCGTTCTGCGCGGACGAGAGTTGCCAGGATCGCGCGGATCTGGCCTGCTGCAAGGGTCGCTATGCGGCGATCAACATCAAGCTCGACAAGGCGGGCGGACTGACAGAAGCGCTCGCGCTGGCGGCCGCGGCGCGTGATGCGGGTCTCGAGCTGATGGTCGGCTGCATGCTGTCGACCTCGCTCGGCATCGCGCCGGCGATGCTGGTGGCGCAAGGCGCGCGCTGGATCGATATTGACGGGCCCCTGCTGTTGGCGCGCGATCGCGAGCATAGCGTCCGCTTCGAGCGCGGCATCGCCCATCCGACCGAGCCCGCGCTCTGGGGTTAGGCTAGCCCGGAACAATTAGCCGATCCTGCGGCCTTCCTCGTCGAACCGCGCTTCCTGGGGGACTTCAATATCGGGCTGGACGAAGCCCTCTGCCATCGCGCGGTCGAGGTTGAAGACGAAGGCTAGGATCGCGGCGACGGCGATGAACAAATCGTCGCGGATCATCTGTCCCGATCGGCTGGTATAGTAGATCGCGCGGGTAAGCTGCGGATATTGCAGCATGGGAACGGCGAGTTCGGTTGCGAGCTCGCGGATCGCGTCGGCGGTCGCGCCGCGGCCGCGGGCGAGCACGACAGGGGCGGCGTCGAAGCCGGGCCGGTAACGCAGCGCCACCGCGAAATGGGTCGGATTGGTGAGGATCACGGTCGCATCCTGCACCGCCTTGCGCGCCGAGTTCCGCGCCATCTGCATCTGCTTCTGGCGGATTGCCGCCTTGAGCTCGGGTGAGCCCTCGGTCTGCTTGCTTTCGTCTTTGATTTCCTGCTTCGACATACGCAGCCGTTTCGCGCGTTGAAGGATCTGGGCGGGCACGTCGGCGCCCGCGACGATTGCCAGCGCGAGCGTCATCACCAGCACCGCAAAGACGAAGGTCGCGCCGAGATGGTCGAGCGCGGTTCGCAAGTCTTGCTGGCCCATCGTCACGATCGAGCCGATCTGGTCCATTATCAGCCAATATCCGACCGCGCCGAGCGCGAGGATCTTGAGCAGGGCCTTGCTGAGTTCGACGAGCCCCTGGAGCCCAAAGATCCGCTTGAGACCCGCCGCGGGATTGAGCTTGCTCGCCTTGAAGCCGATCGCGGACCAGCGGAAGCCGAGCGACCCGAGCAGCGCGGGAGCCGCGATTGCCGCCGCCATCGTCAGCAGAAACAGCAGGCCGAGCGGCAAAGCGACCGTCAGGGCCGCCGCCAGCAACGCTGATAGCGGATCGAATCGCTCGATCGCCGTCGCGTCAAACGAGAGCGCGTTGACAAGCATGCGCTTGAATGAGGCCATCGCCCAAGGGCCGGCAACCGCGATCCAGGCCGCGCCGACGATCATAACCAGCGCGGTCCCCAGTTCGCGCGACTGGAGCACGTCGCCCTTCTCGACCGCATCCTGCCGGCGCTTCGCCGTTGGGGCTTCGGTCTTTTCATCATCCTCGGGACCCTCGGCCATCGCTCAGCGCCCCAGCGCCAGCTGCCGCGCCTCGGCGAGGCCGCGTGCGAGCGCCGCGGTGATGCCGTCGGCCATCACCGGCGCGGCGATCGCTATCAGCACGAGGCCGGCCATCAGCGTCGCCGGCAGGCCGACCGAGAAGATGTTCATCTGCGGTGCCGATCGCGCGAGCATCGCCATGACGAGTTGGACCAGGATGATCGCAAAGCCGACCGGCAGCGCGATCGCCAACCCCGCCGCGAACAGGTCACCCCCGAACAGCACGAGGCCCTGGATGCTTTTGGCGCCCAGCCAGGCCTCGCCCGGCGGCAGCGCCCGATAGCTTTCGACGATGATCGCGGCGAGCTGGAGATGGCCGCCGGTGCCGAGAAACAAAAAGATCGCCATCAACGATAGGAACTGGCTCAATGCAGGGGTGGGGGCGCCGCTCGCCGGATCCATCATCGCGGCAAAACCGAGGCCCATCGCGTTGCCGATCACCTCGCCCGCCACCAGCGCTGCCGAAAAGCCGATCTGGACCGAAAAGCCGAGCGCGAGCCCCGCCATCACTTCGCCGGCAACGAGCAGGAAGCCGGCGATCGATACGACCCCGTCGACCGGCAGCACGAAGGGGGTGTTGGCGAGCGCGGGGACGCCGATCGCCAGCGCCACGACCGCGCGCAGCTGAAGCGGGACTTGGGGCGCGCCAAACACCGGCGCGGCGATGAACGCGGCGCCGGGGCGTATCATCGCGATCATCCAGAGCCAGAGCTGGGTTTCCAGCCCGGCCAGGCCCTGGGGTATCATCTGAGCATGTCCGGTATGCGCGCGAACATCTCGCGCGTGAAATCGGCGAGCAGCATCATGATCGCGCCGCCGAACAGCGCGAGCGTGACGCCGACGACGATCAGCTTGGGAACGAAGCTGAGCGTCTGTTCATTGATCGAGGTCGCGGCCTGGATCATCCCGAGAATGATCCCCGCGACGAGTGCCGGGATCAGAATCGGCGCCGAGGCGAGCGCAAGGATCCACATCGCCTGTTGGGCGACACCGATGAAATAATCGGCCGAAGCGGCGCTATCCATGGAATGATCGCTCCCCGTCGCCTCGGCGGAGGACCGAGCCGCCGCCTGCCGGCGCCGCCAAATGGTTGCTACCCACTGACGAAACTCCCCGCGAGCGACCCCATAGTCAGCGCCCACCCGTCCACAAGAACAAACAGCAAGAGCTTGAAAGGCATGGAAATAATAGCGGGTGACAGCATCATCATGCCGAGCGACATCAGGGTCGAGGCTACCACCAGGTCGATCACCAGGAAGGGCAGGAAGATCAGGAATCCGATCTGGAAGGCGGTCTTGAGTTCGCTGGTCACATAAGCGGGCAGCAGGATCGAGAAGGGGATGTCGGCGGCGCGGGCGAAGCGTGGGGCCTTGGCGAGATCGGCGAACAGCTTGAGATCGGTCTGGCGGGTCTGGACGACCATGAAATGGTGGAGCACGCTGCCGCTGCGCGTGATCGCTTCCTCCATCGTGATCTGCCCCGCGCCATAAGGCTTGAAAGCGTTGGCGTTGATCTGTTCGATCGAGGGCCGCATCACGAACAGCGACAGGAACAATGCGAGGCCGACGAGCACCTGATTGGGCGGGGTCTGCTGCAGGCCCAGCGCTTGCCGCAGCAGCGACAGGACGATGATGATCCGGGTGAAGCTCGTCATCATCAGCACCAGCGACGGCAGCACCGTCAACAGGCTCATCAGCACCAGGATCTGCAGCGACAGCGACAAGGGCCGGCCGTCGCCCGAGATCGTCGTCAACGCGCGATCGAGTGCCCCGGTCTGGGCGGGACCCGCGTTCGAGGCGAAGGCGGAGTCGGTGAGGAGGAAGATGGTGAGCAGAAGCGCGAAGACCGTCAGAATCGAACGGATGATAGTGCTGCGTTTCCCCATCACCGGGTTTCAGCACTTGGACGGGTTAACTTCAAGGGGTTCGTGGATCTCCCGCGAACTCCCTTCCCCGGCGGGGAAAAGGGCGGCCGGAGGGGCAGGAGACGCAGCGTCGGAAACCATCGCCCAATCCTCTCCCGAAGGGAGAGCGCTCTTTATCTTTACGCCTACAAAAAACTATAGGGGTCGACGTCCACCGCCACGCGGACGCCCCGTGGCCAGCTCAACGGCCCGAGCCAGTCGCGGAGCACCTGTTGGACGTCGAGCGAACGCCGGGCATGGACCAGCAGGCGCTGGCGGTGGCGACCGCGCAGCATCGCGAGCGGGGCGGCGGCGGGGCCGTAGACATGCATGCCTTCGACTGCGGGCGAGGTCCGGCCGATCAGCCGCGCGGCGGCGACGGCTTCATCCAGCTTTTCGGCCGAGATGATGATTGCGGCATAGCGCCCGAAAGGCGGGGCGTCCGCCGCCCGGCGCGCGTCGGTTTCGGCAGCGTAGAAGCTCTGGGCGTCGCCCGACAGCAGCGCCTGGATCACTGGCGCCTTGGGCGCGTGCGTCTGGATATAGACCTGGCCGGGTTTCGCGCCGCGGCCGGCCCGGCCGGCGACTTGGGCGATCTGTTGGAAGCTGCGCTCGGCGGCGCGCAGGTCGCCGCCGGCGAGCCCGAGATCGGCGTCGATCACGCCGACCAGCGTCAGCTCCGGAAAATGATAGCCTTTGGTGACGAGTTGGGTGCCCACCACGACGTCGATGTCGCTGGCCTCCATCCGCTCGACGAACTCGGCCGCGCGCGCCGGGGTCGACAGCGTGTCCGAGGTGGCGATCGCCAGACGTGCCTCGGGGAACAGCGCCTTCACCTCGTCGGCGATGCGCTCGACCCCCGGGCCGCAGGCGACGAGGCTGTCCTCGTCATGGCATTCGGGGCATTCGGCGGGCGGGGGCATGCTGTGGCCGCAATGATGGCATTGCAGCCGGCCGAGCAACCGGTGCTCGACCATCCAGGCGGTGCAGTTGGGACATTGGAAGCGGTGGCCGCAGGTCCGGCATAGGGTCAGCGGCGCATAGCCGCGCCGGTTAAGAAAGAGCAGGCTCTGCTCGCGCTTCTCGAGCCGTTCCTCCAGCGCGCGGACCAAGGTCGGCGCGATCCAGCGGCCGCGTGGCGGCGGATCGGCCAGCAGGTCGATCGCCTCGATCGCCGGCATCTGCGCGCCGCCATGCCGCGCGGTCAGCTTGAGCTCGGTATAACGGCCGATCGCCGCCTGCTGGCGCGTTTCGATCGCGGGAGTAGCCGATGCGAGCACCACCGGAATATCCTCGAGCTTGGCGCGCATCACCGCGACGTCGCGCGCGTGGTAAAGGACGCCGTCCTCCTGTTTGAAGCTCGTCTCATGCGCTTCGTCGACGACGATCAGACCGAGGTTATGATAGGGCAGGAACAGCGCTGACCGTGCGCCCACGACCACCCGCGCGTCGCCATTGGCAATGCCCCGCCACGCCCGCCGCCGCTGCGACTGGCGCAGTTCGCTGTGCCAGACCACCGGCAGATGGCCGAAGCGGGCCTCGAACCGCTTGAGGAAAGGCTCGGTCAAGGCGATTTCGGGCAGCAGCACCAGTGTCTGACGGCTCGTCCGCAACGCTTCGCCGATCGCCTCGAAATAGACCTCGGTCTTCCCCGAGCCTGTGACGCCATCGAGCAGGAAGGGGTGGAAAGCGCGCGCGCGCACGGCGTCGATAAGCACGCCGGCGGCGAGCAACTGCTCGTCGGAGAGATTGCCGGGCGCATGGGCAGGATCGGGCGCCGGCCAAGGCGTGTCGATCGACACCGTCACCGCTTCGATCGCGCCGGCCTTGACCAAGCCCCGGATCACCGCTTCCGAGACGTCGGCGATCGTCGCGAGCTCGCGGATCAGGCCCTGGCGCTGGCCGATGCGATCGAGCGCTTGCGCGCGTTGCGGCGTCGTCCGGCCGGGCGCCTGGCCGGTCACGCGATATTCGGTGATCGTGCGCGCGCCGTCGAGCGTGCTCGAAGAGGGCAGCACCATCCGCAGCACCGCCGCGGGTGGGGCGAGATAATAGTCGGAGGTCCATTCGACCAGCCGACGCAGCGGAGCCGCGATCGGTGGCACGTCATAGACGCCGAGCAGCGGCCGTAGCCGGTTGTCGCCAACCTGTTCGGCTGACGGTAGACTATCCTCCTCCCACACCACGCCCACCATCTGGCGCGGGCCGAGCGGGGCGAGCACGATGCTGCCGGGTTCGACCGCATGTTCGCGATCGACACGATAGTCGAGCGGGCCCAGGGCGGGGTTGAGAAGGAGCACATGCGCGCGGGCCATGCCGCCGTGCTTAGTGACTGATGCAGTCAGGTGGAAGCGGCTAGCCGGCCGCGGGACATCCCCGCTCGGCCGCGTTCCGCGCGGCGGCGGGCTCGCTGATCGCTTCGATCAGGATCTGCGCCGCGCGCTCGCAGGCGCCATCGACCTCGCCGAAGGCGCACCGGACCGCCTCGCGCTGACGGGCTATCAGCAGCGGATGATCCGCGACCGCCCGGTCGATCGCGGCGACGAGTGTCTCGGGCCGCTCGGCGACGGCGCCCAGATGCCAGCCCGCATAACGCGGGTCGTCGCGCCACGCGACGCCATGCGCATTGATGAACACCGCAGGTCTCGGTTCGGCCAGAAATTCGTAGAGCTGGCTCGACATGTCGCCCAGATAGATGTCGGCCTCGCGAACATAGGTCATGTCAATCAGCCGGTCGGAAGCCAGATCGACGATCACATGACCCGGTTCGGCCAGCGCCAGCCAGGACGCGCGCTCGGCCTCGTCCATGTCCTCGGCGATGCGGATATGGGGCGCGACGACCAGGTTATAGCGGCCATCGAGCCGGATCGCCTCGACGACGTGGGCCGCGATTGTCCAGGATGACCGCGCAAGATCGAAATGGGGATTGAAGAGGATCGTTGGGCGATCATTATCGAACAGGCGCGTGGCGGCCCCGCGGTGGTGACTCAGATAATCGAGCTTCACATAGCCGCCGGCGCGCAGTCTCGCGGGATCGATGTGATGGCGCGAGACCGCGCGCTCGATGTCTTTCTCCCCGGGCACGACGATCAGATCGAACGCCTTGAGCCGCCGTTCGGATGCGGGCGCCCGGTCCCCTGCGCCATGACGGAAATGGATCATCGGCGCGCGGACGACGCCGAGAATGCGCAGCCACGCCGATGTCCGTTCGGGCGTGACGATCGCGGCGGCCGAGGACAGCCGGGCCGCCAGCGACCAGAGCAGCGCCAGCTTTCCGAGGCTGTGGCGCCCGAACAGCGCGGCGATCCGGCGGCCCCAGCGCGGGGGTTCGACGGTCTCGATTCGCATCAGCGGCGAATCCATCCTGCGGCGCACCTCGTTGAGCAGCTGGGCGACGTGCGCATCCCCGGCGATGCAGGTGACGGACACGCCCGGTGCAAGTCGGCTGAAGGCGGCGGCGACGGGCGCGAGGTGGAAAAGCTGGTGTGCGCCGCCCAGGAACAGCATGAAAACGTCGCGGCGCGGTCTAACGGAGGGCAGGGGTGGCATGCGCTGACTTTCGCGTAACCCACATTAATCGCAGATGAAATTTACGTGTCGCGGCGGCGATGCCCAGCGATCGCCTTGTTCGGCGTCAGAGCGGTCGAGCGCCTATGCGGCAGCGGCCACGCCCGCTATAGGGCATGCCGAACATTCGCTTATCGAGGGCAGCTTCCATGAAATTCTTCGTCGACACCGCCGACACCGCCGAGATTGCCGATCTGGCAGCGACCGGGCTGGTCGACGGCGTCACCACCAATCCCTCGTTGATCGCCAAGTCCGGCCGCAAGTTCGTCGAGGTCATCGAGGAGATTTGCGGGCTGGTCCCGGGGCCGGTGTCGGCAGAGGTCGTCGCGCTCGACCACGAAACGATGATGAAGGAAGCGGAGATCCTTCGGAAGATCGCCGACAATGTCTGCATCAAGGTACCGTTGACGATCGACGGCCTGAAGACCTGCAAGGCGCTGTCGGATGACGGGACGCTGGTCAATGTCACGCTGTGCTTCTCTGCGAACCAGGCGCTGCTGGCGGGCAAGGCCGGGGCCGCCTTTATTTCGCCCTTCGTCGGTCGTCACGACGATGTCGGGCTCGACGGCATGGGGCTCATCGCCGACATCCGGCAGATCTACGACAATTACGACTTCGGCACCGAGATTCTCGTTGCGAGCGTCCGGCACCCGATTCATGTCCTCGAGTCGGCCAGGATCGGCGCCGACGTGATGACGGCCCCTCCCGCCGTGATCCGTTCGCTGTTCAACCACCCGCTGACCGACAAGGGCATCCAGGGCTTCATGGCCGACTGGGCCAAGACGGGCCAGAGCATTCTCTGATCGAACTGATCCTTTTATGGGCGGCCGACGTCGCTGATCCCTCGCTTGGGGAGGCGATGAGGGCCGCCATGCATTGTGCCCATGACACGACTGAGATCGTGGTGTGCGGATCATCGCGTTCGGAACGTTACCGCATTCCCGTCGATCTTCGGCCAAATGGCTTCGATTTCTCACAAAAGGCCGTCGACAGCGTGTCGCGTGAGCGCCATCGCCTGATGCAGGGAGGAGAGAGTGGCGTCGGCTCCTGTTCGCCGAGCGGGGCGAGCGGCGCCTCCGGCTGCCTCGTCCGCTCGTTCCGCGAGCGAGAGCAGCAGCAGGCCGGTCACTGAGGCCCGAGGCGGCGCATATCAACCGACAACACGGTTACGCCATTGTGTGTTAACCATTGCCCGCTAAACTGCGGTCATGGGAAGCGTGATCGATTTCGAAGGCGGAGCGGTGGCCTCGCTCAGGCGGCGGATGGCCGAGGTGGAGGAGGCCAATCAGGACCTCATTGCCTTCGCGCGCGGTCACTCGGGCGCGGTGTCGTCGATTCACACCGCCGTGCTCGCAGCGGTGGAAGCCGACGGTCTCGATCATCTGATCCATATCGTCACGCAGGTTTGGCCCGATCTGCTCGGGCTCGATGCGGTTTCAGTGGCGCTATTCGTCGGCGATCGCGGCTTGCGCGCCGACGCTTCGGGGATGCAGTTCGTCGAGCGCAGAATCATCGAACGTTCGATCGCGGATATTGACGGAGTCGTGATGCGCGGGGTCGATCGCGGCCATCCGCTGTTCGGTCCGGCGTCTGAACTTATCCGCGCCGAGGCGCTGGTGCGGCTGGTCTCCGATCCGCCATTGCCCGGCGGCGTCATCGCGCTCGGCCAACGCCGGCCACAGGGTTTCGACAATCGTGCGGGGTCCGAACTGCTGGGCTTCCTCGGCGCGATGCTTTCGCGCATGATCGGACGGTGGTTGCTGCCCTGATATCCCCGCGATTTCCAGCCGATCGTAATCGATCGGCGGCTCGGAAATTGCGCGAATGGATCATCAGCGCAAGCGCATGACCATCGGCGCGGCCCTCGACGATCATCCGGCCCGGCGACTCGCCGTCGAATGGGCCAATCATCTGCGCCGCGACCGGCGGCGTTCCGACCACACCATCCGCGCCTATCTCGCCACCGCGCATCGGCTGATCGGTTTTGTCGGGCGGCATCGCGGCGGCGCGGTCGATGGCGCCGCGCTGGCGATACTCGATCGCGCCGATCTGCGCGCCTACCTCGCCGAGCGCCGTCAGGCAGGGCTAAGCAATATGTCGGTCGCGCGTGAGCTATCGGCGGTGCGCGGTTTTCTCGATTATCTCGCCGAGCGGCAGGGGGGGGCCAAGCCGGTGAGGATCAAGGGCCCGCGGATCAAGAAGGGCGTTCCGCGCCCCGTTGCGCCCGACGATATCGCGGCGATCGCCGAAGATGCGGCGGAGATGGCCGTCGAACCATGGATCGCCGCGCGCGACGAGGCGGTGCTGCTGCTGCTCTATGGCGCGGGGCTGCGGATCGGCGAAGCAATGGCGCTGAGCGGCGACATATTGCCGCTCGGAGACACGCTGCGGGTGACCGGCAAGCGCGGCAAGACGCGCATAGTTCCCCTCCTCGCGCCAGTGCGCGCCGCGATCGAGCATTACGCCGCGCTCTGCCCCTATGGCACTGCTCGCGGCGAGCGGCTGTTTCGCGGCGCCAAGGGAGGCGCTCTGGCGCCCGAGCTTATCCGTCGCGCGGTGCGCGCCGCGCGGGTTCGTCTCGGGCTGGACGGCCGGACGACACCGCATGCGCTGCGCCACAGCTTCGCGACCCATCTTCTCGGGCGCGGCGCCGATCTGCGCTCGCTGCAGGAACTGCTCGGCCATGCCAGCCTGTCGTCCACCCAGGTCTATACCGGCGTCGACGCCGCGCATCTGCTGGATGTGTACAGGAACGCCCACCCGCGGGCATGAGCTGGCCGATCGGCGATGTCGGTTTCTATCGCGCGCGCGCTTTCGCCGGCGTCCAGTCCGCAAAGGTCGGCGTATCGCTGACCTTCCAGGGCTCGCCGCGCGAGTTGAGGAACAGCCGCTCCATCTCGCTGCGCTTGAACGGGCGCGATCCGATGCGGCCGAAGACCGCGATCTGATTGCCGCTCTCGTCGACGCCGCGATCGCGGTCGAGGCCTTTCGAGAGCGCGAGCGCGGGCGACGGGGTGCGCGCCCAGGCGATCAGCTCGGGCTTCGGAGCGGGCGAGAAGCCGTAGAAATTGGGCTGGCTCGCGGGTGAGGTGAGCTGGATCACCTTGAGGCCGTTGCGGCCGTCGGCGACATAGGCGAACAGCGAGGCGTTGGTGGTGCCGACGATCACGTCCTCGGCATCGTTCAGCTTACCGTCGAAGGTGACCTTCTGGTAGATCGCCGGCTTGAGCGGACGGGTGATGTCGACGATCACCAGGCCGTCCTGCTTGGCCGCGACATAGGCATAGGTTCGCGCCAGATAGACACGCTGCGCGTTGGCGAGCGGCACCGTCGCCGAGGGGACCAGCACCGGCCTGTCGAGATGGGTGACGTCGAGCAGCTGGAGACCGTCCGCCGTGGTCACCCACAGATAGCGGAACTGGAGCGCCGAGGCGCGGGCCTCCCTCAGCGGCACGGTCGCGGCGAGCCGCGGATGCTTCGGATCGCTGATATCGACCACGACCAATCCTGCATCGGCGGCGATATAGGCATAGTTGCCGCCAAGCGTGATGTGCCGCGCGCCGGCAAGGATGTTGTTGTCGTTCCAGGTGGCGGCGCGCTTGAGGAAATTGTTGCGCGGTTCGCCGTCGGCGAGCGTCTCGACGTTGACGACGATCAGGCCTTCCACCGAGTCGGTCACGAAGGCGTAGCGATAGATCTCGCCCATCTTCTGTTCCTGATTCTCGGGATAATATTGGAGGATATGATCATTGCGCTCGGTCGAGATGTTCTGGCCGGTGGGCAGCGCCATGCAGGTCGCGTTTTTCGACCGGACATGATCGTCCTGGCCGAGCGGCGAGAAGGGCGCGGTGATGATCCGCTGCGAGGTGCCCTTATTGGCGATCGAGGCGACGTCGTAGACGCGGAAGCCGCCCTTGCCCTCGGCGACGAACATATATTCGCCCCGCAGCTGGAGGCAGCGCGCCGCGCCATCGGTCGGGTGATGGGTGTTGGCGAACTCCTCGAGCGAATCGGGTTCGCCCGACAGCTTCTTGCCGAAGCGCGTGCCGCGCACCCATTCGATCAGTTCGCGGCCATGGCCAAGATGTTGCTTGTACCAGTCGGGATAGGCGTATTTGTGGAGATAGGAGCCGATCACGGCCTGGGGCTCGCTCCATTCGGTGACGCGGATCGCTTCGATGCCCTTCTCCAGCCCCGTCCAGGCGTTCATGCCGACGAAGTTGACGAAATTGGTGCCGAGCAGGTTGAGCTGCGCCATGATGGCATTGTTGTCGTCGTCCGCCGAGAGATGGCAGTCGGTGCATTTCTTGGTCTCGGTTTTGCGGACCGTGTGCGGGAAGTGCGGCGCGAAGGCCTGGCTCGAAAAGCCCGCGGCCGAGATCGGCGGCTGCTGGATGTAGATCCGCTCGCGGTTGAGGTTGGTTGAGGACAGCACCAACGCCGAGGTCGACCGGATCGGGGCGACGATATTGCCCTTGGTGGTCTGGTGGATGCCGAGCTGGAACATCTCGTCGCGCGCTACCTGCGGATTATAGGTCGCGAAATTGCGCGTCTCGATGCCGTCATATTTATGGCTGCTGGTCTTCCAATTCGCTTCGATCGGCAGATGGCAGCCGCCGCACGAGGTCGTCCAGGACAGGTGGCAGGTGAAGCACGCCATCTTGTCCATGTCATGCGCGCGGTCGCCGGGCGCGATTCCGGGGCCCCAGCTATATTTGCCCGTTTCGACGCCAGCCCTGCCCATCAGCTTTGCCCGGGCGGCGAGCGGATTGAAGTGCGCGCTGCCGCGGTCGACCGCTTCCTTGACCAGCGAAACCTTCCATTCGAGTTTCGGGTCGACGATCGAGCGCTGGATCAGCGTGCGCTCGCCATTGGCATCGACGGTCCATTCGAAGCGGCGGCGGCCGTCGCTGTTTCGGAGCAACGACAGATCGGTGCCGCCCGGCCGCGCGGCCGGCCCAGAGGTGCGCAGCGTCGGGAAGGCGTCGGGGGTGCCGTGGCAGTCCTTGCAGCCGATCTCGACCGCATTGGCCACCTCGCCATAGATCAGCCCGTTGCCATGGCTGTCCTGCGCGAAATGGCAGTCGGCGCATTGCAGGCCCTTCTCGGCGTGGATGTCCATCATGTGGATCGCCTTGCCCTTCTGCTCGCCGACCGGCGCGAACTCGGGCATCCCTGCCCTGCGGAACTTCTCGGGATCGTCGGGTGAGACGACATTGCCGGCCGCGTCGAGCAGGTTGCCCTCGCGATCGCGCTTGTAGATCGCGCGGAAATTCCAGCCATGGCCGTGATAGTCGGCGAACTGGGTGTCCTTCGCCTTCGGGTTCACATCGTCATAGACGTTGCGCAGGAAATCGAGGTCGGCCCATTTGCCGATCGCGGCCGCGGCCTCTGGATTGCGCTCCTGCACCGCATGTCGCTCGGCGATTGTCGGATTCTTCTGATGCTCGGGCCACATCAGCGGTGCGTCGGACTCATAGTCCCACATCGTGTAGCCGAGATAGGAGTTCAGGAAGATATTGGGCTGGTGCATGTGACAGTTCATGCACTGGGCGGTGGGGATCGCCTTGGTGAAGGCGTGCTGGATTGGGTGCCCCCTCTCCTTCATCGCGCCGATCGGATGTTGGGGGACGCCCTCGGCTCCATGAGCGGCCTTATCGGCGTGCGCCTCGCCATGCGGGCTCGCGTGGCCGTCGCCATGCCCGTCATCTTTGGGCTCGAGCTTGTCCTTGATGGTCGGATCCACCGTCGCGGTCTGCCCGTCGCGGCCATATTGCGCGTAGATCAGGCTGTGGGTCGGCTCACGGTCATTCGCATAGACGACGTGGCAGCCCGCACAGCCCGAGTTGCGATAATCGCCCGGCTGATCGTTGGTGCCCATGAACCACATGAATGGATCGTTGAGACGCGTCTTGTGGATGTTGAGGATCGGGATCGCGACGCGCAGACCGGTTCCGGGTCCGCGGTTCGACTGTTTGAGATCGGGCCGGCCCGGCTCCTCGAGGCGCTGGATGCTGCCGGTCGAGTTGGGCAAGCCGATTTCAGCGAAGGTGCTGTTGATCGTGCGCCCGCCGCGCTCGAACACCCGGAAGATGTCGCCGGGAGGAATGATGTGCCAGGTCGGCAACGGGTACATCACCGGCAGCGCGCCGCGCGCCTTCTGTTCGGGCGTCACCGAGCCCGGCGGGCTGCCGGGCGATTTGACCTGCGCCGGTTCACCGTTGGCGGTATAGGCCTCGCCGAAGATATAGTTCTTGTAGGGGACGATGCCGTTATTATACGCGCCGCCGCCCCACAACATCGCACCGGTCGACATCAGCGATCGCTCCGCCGCCTGGATGATTTCCAGATGGCAGGCGCCGCAGGACTGGCGCGCGACGCGATAGTCGGCGGGATTGACGAAGCGGATATATTCGGGCGCCTCGCGATTGAGCAGCGTGTAGCTGCGCTTCGGATTGGCCGAGGAAGGCCAGTGCCAACTCTGCGGATATCGGGGCAGCACATGCGCCTTGTCGCGCGCGCGGAGATAGGCGGCGTCGGTTGTTTTCAGGCCCGCCTCGATCCGCACCGTCGCGTCGCCGCCATGGCAATCGGCGCAACCCAGCACGACGGCTTCCGTCTGGTGCATCGTCTTGCGATCGGAGGCGGTGTGGCACGAGATGCAGCCAACGCTTTTGGCGTCGGCATCGGTCCATTCCTGCGTGCGCGGCGCGTCGGCCGCTTTCGCATAGACGCGTGCGACCGGCTTTTCTCCCTCCGAGGCGGGAGCAGGCGAGGGGACCGAGACGAGGACGGTAAGCGCGGCCGCCAGCGCGATCGCGCCGCGAGCCGCCCATCGCATCGTCCGCATTGATCCCAAAGCCCGCATCGACACCCTCAGAAAGTCAGGATCGCGTTGAACAGCACCGAATAATATCGGTCGTCGCCCCGCGAGTTGGTCACCAGATCCGCAAAGCCCTTGCCCGGATCGAATACCGCGCCCGACAGGCGGAAGATCGCGTTCTGGACCATGCTCGGGCGCCAGATCAGCGCGCTCGAGAGATCCCAGCCCAGCGATTTCGGAATGCTGCCCTCGTTGCGCAGCTCACGCAGCGTGGCGGTGTTCTCGAACCACAGATGGTTGACGTTGGTCGACAGCCGCAACTGCGGCAATATGTCGAAATCGGCACCGATCCCGAGCAGCATCGTTCCGGGATTATTGAAGTTCGACTGCCCTTCTTCCTTCGAGGTGCGCAGATCGTTGAGGATCCCGTTGCGCTGGCTGAGCGCGACGTTGACGCCGCCGCCGGCGAAGGGAACGCCCTGGCGGATATAATAGCTGGTGTCGGCTCCCGCGAAGATCGGATTCTCGAAGATCGCGTCGAACCCGGTTTCCTTGTTGTCCTTGGCCTTGTGGTCGCCGCTGGCGAACAGGCCGGACAGTTTCACCCGAATCCAGTCGAGATCGTAGCTCAGCTCGGTCGCGGCGAAGAAAGCGCGGATCTTGGCCGGCTTGGAGGTGAAGAAGCTGTTCCGATCCTCGCCGAACGCACCATAAAAGCTCGAAGACAGGTTGAAGCGCTTGACGCGCCCGTCGAGGCTGTAGCCGAGATAGTAGACGTCATACTCGCGCGGCCGCTGGTCACCAAGCAGCGCCGGCCGCACCGGGAAGCCGTTATGATCGAGCTCGCGCTCCTTCTCGCGGTTGAAATTGGCGGTAAACGACGCGAGCGAGGTCAGCCCCGGCAGCGGAAAATCCTGCACGAACACATTGGTGTGGAAGATATAATCGTCACGCGGCTTACGCGTGATGTCGTTGAGGCCGCTGTTGGTGTCCTTGTCGAGCCGCCAGATCAGCTCGACATTATATTGGTAGCGATTATTGTCGCGGTTGCCGAACAGGCGGACGCCAAGCTGGTTGTCCTGAAACAGGAAACCTCGGAAATCCGCCTGGAACGGCTGGATGCCGATCCGCAGCGAATCGAAATCGAAGCGGTCCGAGCGGTTGCCCAGATGCTTGTCGACGAACAGTTCCTGGACGCCGAGGAAAGTATCGGTGCGGTGGCTCGGGCGCGACGACTGGACGTTGAGGACGCGGCGCTCCTCGACGTTCACATAATTGACCTGATAGGCAAGTGCGATGCGATATTCGATATCGGGCGGCTTATACGCGGTCGACCCCTTGGTGAGGCCGGCGCCAAGGATGAAGGTCTGCGCAGCGACAAGGCTGCGCTGCCGCCCGAACTGGCCGATCGCACCGGGATAGTCGCTGGTCTGATCGGCGACGGGGGTCGGAAAAGAACGCGGCTCGAGGATCGTGTCCGAGATCGCGTTGATGCCGAAGAACCAGTCGTCCCCGGTGATCGGCAGGAAGAAGGGCTTCTTGTCGAGCTGGATCGGCCGGTCGGCTTTCAGACTGTTCTGATGATAAGGATCGAACTGCGAATGGCAGACATTCTGGAGCCCGACGAAATTCTTGTCAGGGCACAGCGCCTTGGCCAGCCGCCAGCGATCGGGAATCGGAAACTCGTCGGTCGGGAAGGCCTCGGGCGGGGGCGCCGTGACCGCGCCGGGATTGTTCTGGACGACGGGGGGCGGCAGCTCTTTGACATAGCCCGGCCGGCGGCGGCCGTCGATCGAGCTGTCCTCCACGGTCGCGGCGGGGGTCGCGAGCAGGCTCGGGTCGGCGGCCGCGGGCGCGTCGACGGCGGCGGGCTCGGAAGCCGGCTTCGGAGCCTCGTCGGGCGCGGCCGACGCCAGCGCCACCGCATGAAGCAGGAGGGATGAGAGCGCGGCCGCCATTATTTTCCGTCGCAGACGACTTGTTCGGAGGTGTCGAGGAATGGCGCGAAGGGGCAGTTGACGTAGCGCAGCCGCACGCCCGCGCCGACATTGACGACGAGTTGGTCAGCGCGGATCGCGGTTGGCGCATGGCCGATCCCGCCGACGCGCTGGCCGCCGTTGTAAAGGCCAAGGAACGAGATCATGTCGTCCTGGTCGATGCCGTCACCGGAAATTCCGATTGCGCCCACCAGTGTGTTGCCGCGGTAGATCGGCGACGAGCCGGGAAAGATCTGGATGCCGTTCTGGAGCCGATTCTGCGCCTTGCCGGGTACATCCGGGCCGAAGGTGCACCGCTGGCGCGTATCCTCGGCGGATGCGCCGAGAATGAAACCGACATGCTGGGCGACATTGCTGAGGATCAGCGCGGACTGCAGGCCCGTCGAGAAGGGGCTCCACTGAGGGAAGGGACGTGACAGCGGTCCATTGGGTCTCCCCACCTCGCCGTCGGGGAAGAAGGGGCGTGCGATATTGCCGACCGACCGGTTTGCAAACGCGGTCTTGCCGGTCAACGCCGAGGGATCGTTGAAGAAGCTGCGGGTCGCGGCGACGAAGCCCTGCACGTCGCTGCTCGGATTGCCGAGCAGATCGGAGGCGGCGGCGGGCCCTGAGAAGAAGGCCGCGGTGCGCGCCTTCTGAACCGAGACATCGGTGCCGAAGATCGGCGCGTCGGGCGAGCGCGCAACGCCCAGGATCGATCCGTCGGTGTCGACGATCGAGATCGTCACTTGCGCCGGGCTGTCGAGCGGCTTGCGAATCTGCGCGCGGGCGCGGCTCATGATCTTGAAGGCTTCTTCGAGAACGGCCTTGACCTCGGCCTGGGTGAGGGGCGTCGAGACACGCCCGCCATCGGTCGCGGGGCGCAGGGGGTAGCGGTTGGCGCCCGACCCGTCGGTGAGAATGAAGGCGTCGACATTGTCGATCGTGTTGCCCGAGCTGCGTTCGGTCGCGGTGGCGGCGCGATAGCCCGAGGCCTCGCTGCCATAGGCATGGCCGGCGAGCAGGGTCGGGGTCGTGCCTTGCGCATAATAGCCGGGGATCGACACCAGCGAACCGACCGAACCGTTAAGCGCGGAGAAGGCGCGCGCGCTGGCGGGGGTCGTCTTCAGTTTGCTGGCGTCCGCGTCGCTGTAGCGCAGCTGGACGACTGCCTGGATGTTGTTGGCGCGGATCGGTTCGGGCGCGTCGAAGCCGGTCGTGCCCGCCGTGGCGATATATTCGTCATCGTCACTGTCCAGGTCATCAACATTGGGGTCATAGCTGTACAGGCCGCTCGACATCACCCCGATGCCGCCCACCACCACACCGTTCTTGTAAAGCGGGAAGCCGCCGGGATCGGCCGCGAGGCCGAGCGGCGAGCGTTTGGGGCCAAGGAAGGCGGCAGGGCCCCCGGCTGGAAGATAGCGTTGGTTGAAGTCCGAGCAGGGCAGCTGGCTGAACTGCACGCCGAACAGCGGGCCGCCCGCGAGCTGGTTATCGCCTGGCGGATAATGTTCCTGGACGATGAAGCTCGCGGTGCGGGTCGAGAAGGCGTTGCCCGACGAGGAGAGATAGGCGCCTGTAATCGCCTTGGCGATCGCGGCGGCGGCGAGCGGATTGGCGCTGGCCGAGCCCGCGATCTCGAGTCCCTCGATGTCGGTCGGCGTCACCGGGCGATGCGTGGTCTTGATCGTCAGCGTGGTCGGCGCGCCGTTCATCTGGAACACCGAGAGGACGTTGCCGACCCGGTCGACCACCGCGATGACGGCGGGCTTGCCGCGCACCAACGCCTCTTCGATCGCCTGCGCCGTCACCTTGCCGACATCGGCCGTGGTGAGCGCCTCCTGCGCGGGGACGGAGAACACTGGCGTTTGCGGCGTGGTGGGGGTCGGCGGAGTCGAGGAGCTACCCCCGCCGCCACCGCATGAGGCAAGCAGGAAGGCGGTGATGGAGAGAACGGCTACAGCACGCGAAGCGAAGGTCATTTGAGGGCCCTTATCGACGCCGCTGCCTGACCCAGCGCCGTCCGGAATTCGGCAGGACGATAATTGTTGCTATTGGCGACCGCCTTGTAGGCGCGGTCGATCGCGCCGCGCGCGCCGCGCGCGCGGTCGGCGCTGACATAGCCCTGGTGAACTAGCGCGTTGAGCAACGTGTCGACCGCCATCACGGCTTGGGCCGACCCTTCATAGTCGGTGAAGCGCGGCGCGATCGCGCTGCCGGCGATGCTGTCGATGATCGCAAAGCTCTCGCCGCGGCCGATCTGGGCGTGTCCGATCGCATCGGCGAGCGCGCTGGCCGAAGCGCCCAGCCTGCGGGCGGCGGCCACCGCCGAAGGGCGATCCCGGGCGAGCGCGGCGTGGAAAGCCTTGGAGTCGGCGTCGAATCTCGCCGCCATCCCCGGTGCAGCGACCCGGGCCGCCGCCGACAGCATGATCATATTCTCGTCGTTGAAGGCGGGCATACCCGACGGGATCGGCCGGCCCGGATTGGCGATCCAGCTGGCGCGACCCGTTGGGCCATCGGCGATTTCGCGATGACAGGTCTGGCAATCGAAGAAATAGATTTCCGGAAACACGCCTTCGGTGCCCAGCCGGGGATTGGCGAACAGCGTGGTGGCGCGGCCTACCGCGCTCGCCTGTCCCATCGCCCACATCTGGACATTGTCGGTGCGGCGTTTGCGCCGCACATAATCGGCGTCTTCGTCATGATGCTGCTGGAGCGCCGAGAAGAGGTCGAGCTCGAATGAGACGCGCGGATGGCCGGCCGCCATGATCCGGTGCGATACGAACTGACCGGGCCGGTCGCTTCCGAAATGGCAATCGAGGCATCGCTCGGCGCGGGCGCGCGGTTGGTCGAGCGGATATAGTCCCCTGGCGACGTTGGCGGCGTGGGTCTGGCCGACCGCATAATGGCTCGACAGCCAGTTTGCGGCGCCGCCATGGCAACCCTCGCAACCGACGCCGTCCTCGACATGCCAGCGTGGGCCCTTGCCCGCATAAGCGGGATCGGCATGGCAGCCGAGGCACTCTCCCGCCGAGGTCGCCGGTCCGGCGCCGAGCTTCGCGGCGATCGCCTGCCCGCGCGGCGAGCCGAGCACCGCGAAGGCCCGGCTGTGCGCGCCGCTCGGGCTCGACGAATCCTGCCAGTGCATGATCTCGTCCTGCCGGACGATCTTGCCGGTCGGCTCGCTGCGGCCATGGCAGGTCGAACCCGAACAGGAGGCCACCCCGACATGCACATTGGCGGATGCGGCCGACGCCGCAGACGCCGAGGCGCGCTCGGCGGCGCTGGTCAGTGCGAGAAACATCAGGGCGCAACCAAGGAGTGCGGCGCCGAACAGCCCGCAGACAAAGGACAGCCCGCTCGAGACCTTACCCCCCAATTCGGCGCTCCCTAACTGCCGATCCCTGTCCGCAACGCCGCGCTTGCCCTGGGCCGTTACGATGCTGATCTCATATCCCGCTTGTCAGCCCAAGTGCAATCATTCAAAAGCTTATCAGGCGCTTCGGCGACGGATCACGAGGTTTCGTATTTCCGTCATGTCCTCCATCGCGAAGCGAATCCCCTCGCGGCCAAGTCCCGAATCCTTGACGCCGCCATAGGGCATGTTGTCGACGCGGTAGCTGGGCACGTCGTTGACGACGACGCCGCCGACATCGAGATCGTCCCACGCGTCGAGGATCTTGAAGATGTCGCGCGTGAATATTCCCGCCTGCAGCCCGAATTTGGAGTCGTTGACGATCTTCAGCGCCTCGCGCCAGTCGCTGAAGCGGATCAGGAAGGCGGCGGGGCCGAAGGCTTCCTCGCGATTGAGCTTGGTGTCGGGATCGACATTTTCGAGCAGGGTCGCTTCGAGCATCGCGCCCTCGCGCCTGCCGCCGCAGAGCAATGACGCGCCCTTGGCGACGGCTTCCTGGATCCAGCCATCGAGCCGCTGGGCTTCCTTGACGTCGATCATCGGGCCGACGAAGGTTTTTTCCTCATGGGGATTGCCGGCGATCAGCGTTCGGGTCTTGGCGACGAGCTTGGCCTTGAAGGCGTCGTAGACCGCGTCATGGACGAGGATGCGCTGCACGCCGATGCAGGACTGGCCCGACTGGTAGAAGGCGCCGAACACGGTGCGATCGGCGGCGTCATCGAGATCGGCATCGGCGTCGATCACCACCGCGGCGTTGCCGCCGAGCTCGAGAACCACCTTCTTCTTGCCGGCGCGGGCCTTGAGATCCCAGCCGACATCGGGCGAGCCGGTGAAGGAGAGCAGCTTGAGACGGTCGTCGACCGTGAACAGGTCGGCGCCGTCGCGCGCGGCGGGGAGGATCGAGAAAGCGCCCTTGGGCAGGTTGGTCTCGGCGAGCACTTCGCCCATGATGATCGCCCCGAGCGGGGTGCGGCTCGCCGGCTTCATCACGAATGGGCAGCCTACCGCGATCGCTGGCGCGATCTTGTGCGCGGCGAGGTTGAGCGGGAAGTTGAACGGCGAGATAAACGAGCAGGGGCCGATCGGCACCCGCCTCCAGATGCCCTGATAGCCTTTGGCACGGGGCGAGATGTCGAGCGGCTGGACCTCGCCGGTCATGCGCACCGATTCCTCGGCCGCGATGCGGAAGGTGTCGATCAGACGGCTGACCTCGCCACGGGAATCGTTGATCGGCTTGCCGGCCTCGATGCACAGCGCATAGGCGAGCTCGTCCTTGCGCTCGGTGAAGCGGTCGACACAATGTTGCAGCACCGCCTGGCGCTCATAGCTGGCCATTTTCGCCATCGGCTCGGCCGCCTTGACCGCCCAGGCGATGCCTTGGTCGATGATCTTGGCGTCCGCGAGCGCGACGAGGGTCGCCACCTCGCCGGTGAACTTGTCGGTTACCTTGAGATCGGTGTTGGGCTGCTGCGCCTCGTTGGCGAGGTAGAGCGGGTAGGTCGCCTTCAATTGCATGCCGTGCCGTCCTTTAATCCGTCGCCCCGGCGTGAGGCCGAGGCCGCCATATCGCCGGGGGGCGCGAGAAGGCGTTCAACAATGTACCGGCCCCAAGCTCCAGCGGGGCGACGCTTTGCCGATCAGACCTTCTTGCTGAGATCCTTGATGTCCTTGTTCAGGATCTGGTCGTTCTCTGAATAATCGACCGGGCAGTCGATCAGGTGAACGCCGGGGGTGTCCAGGCAGTGCTTGAGCAGCTGGGTCAGATGCTCGGCGCTTTCGACCCGGTGACCATTGGCGCCATAGGCCTCGGCATATTTGACGAAGTCGGGATTGCCGTAGGTCAGCCCCCAATCCTCGAAGCCCATGTTCGCCTGCTTCCAGCGGATCATGCCGTAGGAGGAATCGTTGAGGATCAGCACGGTGATGTTGAGGCCGAGGCGTACCGCGGTCTCCATTTCCTGGCTGTTCATCATGAAGCCGCCATCGCCGCAAATCGCCATCACCTTGCGGTCGGGATAGACCATCGCCGAAGCCATCGCCGAGGGCAGGCCCGCCCCCATTGTCGCGAGCGCATTATCAAGCAGCACGGTGTTTTGCTGGCGCGCCGGATAGTTGCGCGCGAACCAGATCTTGTAGACGCCATTGTCGAGACAGATGATTCCGTCCGAGGGCATCGCCGCGCGGATCTCGCGGACCAGATGCGGCGGGAAAATCGGGAAGCGCATATCGCCTTCGAGCGATTCGGTGTGCGCCACCTCGGCCTTGCGGGCCTTGATCATGAAATCGAAATCCCAGCGGCCCGAAGGAACGATATCCTCCTTCATCTGCCAGACCGCATTGGCGATGTCGCCGATCACCTCGACCTGCGGGAAATAGACCGGATCGACTTCGGCCGATTTGGTGCTGATATGGATCACGGGGGTGCCGCCGTTCTTCATGAAAAAGGGCGGCTTCTCGATCACGTCATGGCCGATGTTCACGATCAGATCGGCGTGCTCGATCGAGCGATGCACGAAGTCGCCGGCCGACAGCGCGGCGCAGCCGAGGAATTTGGGATGGCATTCGTCGATCACGCCCTTGCCGAGCTGGGTGGTGACGAACGGAATGCCGGTCTTCTCGACGAACTGGAGCAGCATCCGACCGGTCAGCCGTCGGTTGCCGCCGGCGCCGATCACCAGCACCGGGGACTTCGCCTCTTCGATCATCTTGACCGCGGCGCGCACCGCCTTCGGGTCGGCCGAAGGGCGACGCGCCAGCGACGGCTTGAGCGGGGTGGAGTCGGTATGTTCGTCGGCGATGTCCTCGGGAAACTCGATATGGGTGGCGCCGGGTTTCTCCTCCTCGGCGAGGCGATACGCTTCGCGAATGCGGCTTGGAATATTGTCCGCCGAGGCGAGCTGATGGGTGAACTTGGTGATCGGCCGCATCATATCGACCACGTCGAGGATCTGGAAGCGGCCCTGCTTCGATTTCTTGATCGGCTTTTGCCCGGTGACCATCAGGATGGGCATGCCGCCGAGATAAGCATAAGCGGCGGCGGTGACGAAGTTGGTGGCACCGGGCCCGAGCGTCGCCATGCAGACGCCCGTTCTGCCGGTGTGGCGGCCGTAGGTCGCGGCCATGAAGCCGGCGCCCTGTTCGTGGCGGGTGAGGATCAGCTTGATCTTCTTCGAACGCGACAGGCTATCGAGCATGTCGAGGTTTTCCTCGCCGGGCACGCCGAAGATATATTCGCAGCCTTCTTCCTCGAGGCACTGGATGAACAAATCGGATGCCTTGGTCGCCATGCTCTGCTCCCCTAATTGCGTCGCGCCCCTGTTGCGACCACGCAAGATCGGCGATTGCTATGTCATTTCGGTGGTGGGGAACAGGGTTTTTTGACGTCCATTGTGGATTGATCTCGCGCCATTATTCAAAGTTCGCGAATCCAGTCCCAGCGCATCGAACCCGCCCCGTCCATCACCGCGACGCCGCGTGCCGCGAGTTCGTCACGGATCCGATCCGAAGCCGCGTAGTCCTTTTCGGCGCGCGCGCTCTGCCTGGCTTCGATCAGCGAATCGATCTCGGCGACGGTGATCTCAGCCGCGGCAGGGCGCAGCCGCAACGCGGGCCTGATCAGGTCGAGCAAGCCGAGCCCCAGCACCATGTCCATGCTCGCGAGCACGCGCAGCTTATGTTCGGGGGCAAGGCGCTTGTCGGCCATCGCCTGCTCGAGCAGTGGAAGGGCCTGCGGCACCATCAGGTCGTTCGATAGCGCTGCATCGAACTCGGCGAGCAGCGACTGCCCGCCCTGATCCAGGCCGGCCTCGATCATGACTCGCTGGTAGGCGAAGGACGCTCCCTTGCTCGCGGCGCTTTCGACGATCAGGCGCAGCCATTCGGGTTGGCCGACGGTCGCGCGAAGCTGTTCTACAGCGATCACCAGCCGGGTCAGCCGGGTGAGCGCCGCGCCCAGCGCCTCGGGCGAGAATTCGAGTTCGGACCGATAATGTGCCGAAAGGCACAGCAGTCGGTAAGCAAGCGGATGAACGCCTCTGTCGGTTACGCTCGCGAGCGTGGCGAAGCCGCCCTTCGACTTCGACATCTTGCCGCCGCGATCGACGAGAAAATTATTGTGCATCCAGAAATTGGCGCCCGATCGTTCCGACCGGGTGAATGCCTGATTCTGGGCGATCTCGTTGCAATGGTGGATTTCGCGATGGTCGATCCCGCCGGTGTGGATGTCGAACTGGGTGCCGAGATATTTCATGCTCATCACCGAGCATTCAAGGTGCCAGCCGGGCGCGCCCGGTCCCCAAGGGGAGAGCCATTCCATCTGGCGCTGCTCGCCCGGCGCGGAGCGCCGCCACAAGGCGAAATCGGCCGAATGGCGCTTGCCCTCGACTTCGGCGATCCGTCCCACCGCCTCGTCGCCGCGCGCGCCGGCGAGCCGGCCATAATCGGGGACCTTCGACGTATCGAAGTAGAGGCCGTTGCCGAGTTCGTAGCTTGCCCCGGCCTCCTCGATCGCGCGGGCGAAGGCGATCATGTCCTGGATATGGTCGGTCGCCACGCTCCAGAGCGTCGGCGAGAGGATGTTGAGCGCCGCGAGATCGGCCTTGAACGCCTCGGTATAAAAAGCGGCGATCTCCCAGATCGTCTTTTCCGCGCGCTGGGCGGCGGCTTCCATCTTGTCGTCGCCCTCGTCGGCGTCGGAGGTCAGATGGCCGACATCGGTGATGTTGATGACATGATTGACCGGCCAGCCCTTCCAGTTGAGCGTCCGGCGCAGCGTATCGGTGAAGACATAGGCGCGAAGATTGCCGAGATGCGCGAAATTATAAACGGTCGGACCGCAGCTGTAGAGCCGCGCCATCGCCGGATCGATCGGCAGGAACTCGCGCGTCGTGCGTGTCAGGCTGTCGAACAGCATCAGCGGGGCGCCGGAGGGAGCAGTATCGGTCATGGCGCTTCCATAGGCGATATCGCTGCAGGCTCCAGAGCTATTCGGCCTTCCAAAGCCTCCCAAAGTCGGGGGAAGAAGGAGGGCCGGCAGATCGCTCCGCCGGCCCCGTCCTATAATGCGCGCAAACTCAGCCCTTCGGCTTGCCGTCGGGAAGCGCCACCGTCTGGATTAGCAGATCGAGCTGGGCGTTGCAGCCCGCCTTGATCAGCGACTGCGCCATGTCCTCGAGACCGGCGGTCGTCGGCTTCACGACGACGAATTTGATCGACGTCGGCGCCTTCGCGCCTTCCCAGCTCAGCTTGAACTGGCTGCCGTCGGTCACCGGCACGCCCGACGGCCACAGGGCCGCCGCCTGTCCGGGCGCCATGTCGATCGATCCCTTGGACCCATCGGCCTTGGTGACCGTCACCGTTGCGGCCTTTTCGGCGTCGGGCCGCCAAAGGGTCACCGTCGACGCGTCGGCGATGCACATGTTCGAACTGCGGGTCACATCGACATACCAGACGTTGGGGTTGCGCCCCGCGCTCTTGTCGGTGCCGCTGACGCTGCGCACCGCACCGATCCGCGCGCGGCGTTCCCCGCCGCCCGAGACGAGCGCGTTGAGCGTCGAGCCAGTGGTCGCGGCAGCGGTCGCCGAGGCAGTCGCGCTGAACGTGCCTGGGCCGCTCAACGTGCGGGTGCCCCGGCCGTCGAGCAGGACGATGGTGTCTCCCGGCTTGAGCACGATCTTGGCGTTGTCGGGAACCGCCTTGCCTGCCGGATACATCTTGGCCGATGGGCCCGCCGATCGCACCACCAGCGGCGCGGCGATCGCCGTCCCGGCGAGGGTCAATCCAGCGAGCGCCGCAATTGCCGCCTGCGGCCGGCGTTTATTTATCCAGAGCACTATACCCTCCCGGTCCAACTTGATGAAGACGCTCTACCAGATTCGCGAGCGCCTTATCATCAGGATTCGTCGCAGCCATCTGTTCGAGATCGGCCAGTATTTTCACGTCGCCATCGTCGAATTTACGGAGCATGTCGGTGAATTGTTGCAAAGCCTCGGGTGAAAAATCCGGGACCGGCTCGAACACCTCCATCGGGGTCGCGCGACCCGAGACGGCGATCCGGCCCATCGGCCGGAACAGGCCGAGCGTCGACTTCTCGACCACGGTCTCGCTGACCAGCGTCTTGGTCTTGAGATATTTGTTCGCGCCTTCGAGGCGCGACGCCGTGTTCATCGAGTCGCCGAGCGCGGTATATTGGATGCGCCCCTCGCCGCCGAAATTGCCGACGATCGCCTCACCGCGGTGGACTCCGACACGGGTGACCCCGATCGGCGGGCACCCCTCGGGCGCTTCGCGACGGAATTGCTCGCCTGCCTCATACATCGCGATCGCGCATTTGACGGCGCGATCGGGATCGTCCGGACGGCTGATCGGCGCGCCCCAGAAGGCGACGATCGCGTCGCCGACGAATTTGTCGATTGTGCCGCCATATTCGAGCACGGTCTCGGACAGCACATCGAGATATTTGTTGAGCAGGAAGGCGACCATTTCCGGTTCGATCTGGTGGCTGAGCTTGGTGAAGCCCTCGAGATCGCTGAACAGCGCATAGATCTCGCGCTTCTCGCCATGGAGCGACAGCCGCTCGGGATTGCGCATGATATCGTTGGCAATATCGCGCGGCAGATATTTGCCGAGCGCCGACTGGGCGAAGTTGCGCTGCTCCGAGCCGATGCCGCGTGCGGCGGTGCCCACCGCCGAATAGGCGAACACCCAGCCAATCAGCCAGCCGAACACGGGAAGCCCCTGAGTGTCGATGCCATTGAACTGCCAGATGAACGGCACCGCGACGACCGCCCCGAGCTGGATGAGCAGCATCAGGCTGAGTTTCCAGAGCTTCATGTCGGAAACCGCGGTGAGCGCGCCCAACACCACGACGCCAAGCGCGATCGGCCATAATGCCCAGCCCGAAAGCTTGTGGGGCATGATGTTGTCGAGCATCTGCGCAAGCAGCGTTGCGTGGATTTCAAGCCCGATCGTGGTTTCGCCCTTCTGGATCCGCGATGCCGGGGTGATGAACTGATCGACGTCGGGAATGTCGCCGCCGATCAGGATGTAGCGCCCTTCGACCTGCGGCCGGAACGCCTCGATCAGATCGGGATTGGCGATGACTTCGATCGGGAATTTGTCGAACACCGGTCGGTCGCCGAACATCGGCAGCCGGTAGCGGATCGATCCGGTGAAGTCGCGGAATTGCTGGTAGCCGCCGGTCAGCGAATTGGCCATCAGCGGCGGTAGGCCGCGCGGCTGGTTGGGCCAGCTGCGCATCACTCCATCGTCGTCGGCGAGCAGGCGGATGCTGGTCGGATGGACATTGCCGGGCCGGGTCTGCTTCAGAAAGTCCCGCAGGAAATTTTCCTGGTCGAGCGTCATGAAGGTCTTGTTGGTCGCGTTGGAAGCGAAGCCGAGATAGGTCGGCGTCTTCATCGTCCGGAACGCATCGATCAGGATCTGGTCCTCGGGCGTCGGCTGATCGACGAGAATATCGATGCCGATCGCCTTGGGCCGCATCTTGTCGAGCGCGAGCAGGCCTTTCGCCAGCATCGCCCGGTCGAGCGGCGAACGGCGGCCGGTCAGGCGGAGCGTATCTTCGGTGAACGTGACCATCGCGATGCGGGGATCGGTCTCGACATGTGGCGAGGCGAGTAGCGAGCGCACGTCGAACAGCGCGCGCTCGGCGTCCTTGGCGAGAATGACGTTCCAGCTGAAGCGCGCGAACAGCAGGCCGAGCACGAGAAACAGCGCGGTAATGACGAGCCGGGTCGAGCCGATCTGCTTGATCGCCTTGCGCAGCGCCGGGCGTAGCGCGCGCAGCCGGACCGCCATCGATGCCTCGTCGGCCCTGTCCGGCATACTCCCAAGAATCCCCTTTTATTGCCCCGCCTGTGATCTTAGCCGGAGAACCGCCAATGGGAAGCGCCGAGTTTGCTTGCAATCGAAGCGCATGCGCGGCACGGTTCGCTTTCTGTTCCGAGGATCTCGATGTCGACCGCCACCGCGCTTGCCCTGCCGCTTTTTCTTCTGCTTGGTCTGCTGACCGGCTGGATCGCCCGCGGGCGGATGCTGGCGGGGGCCGGGCTCGAGGCCGCGGCGCTGCGCGAGGCGCTCGATGCGGCGAGGGCCTCGCTGAGCCGCGCCGAGGCCGAGCGTTCGGGGCTGCTCGCCGAGCGCCAGGCGCGCACCGAGGCGTTCGAGGCGCAACTGCGCCAGCTCCAGGAGGCCAAGGAGCAATTGTCGGCGCAGTTTGCCGAAATCGGTGGGCGCTTGCTCGAGCAGGCCCAGCGCCAGTTCCTCGACCGCGCGGACCAGCGTTTCCATCAGGCCGGCGAAAAGAGCGAGGCGCAGCTCAAGGCGCTGCTCAATCCGGTCGAGTCGACCCTCAAGCGCTATGAGGAAGGGCTGCAGCGGGTCGAGAAAGAGCGGGTCGACAGCTATGCGGGCCTGCGCGAAGCGGTCGACCAGGTGCGTATCGGCCAGGGGCAGGTGCGCGACGAGGCGGCGAAGCTCGTCAACGCGCTGCGTGCCAGCCCCAAGGCGCGCGGCCGCTGGGGCGAGCAATCGCTGCGTAACGTGCTCGAGCAGGCGGGGCTCTCGCCCTATGCCGATTTCGCAACCGAAGTGTCGGTCGACACCGAGGACGGGCGGCTGCGGCCCGATGTGATCGTGCGGCTGCCGGGCGGGCGCCGGCTGATCGTCGACGCCAAATGCTCGTTCAACGCCTATATGGACGCAAGCGAGGAGGTCGACGAAGCGCTGCGGTTGTCCTTTCTCAAGGCGCACGCCGCGGCGCTGCGCACCCATGCGAACCAGCTCGGCCAGAAGAGCTATTGGGACCGCTTCGGTGAGGCCGCCGATTATGTGATCATGTATATCCCCGGCGAGCATTTCCTGTCGGCGGCGATGGAGCAGGACCCTGGCTTGTGGGATTGGGCGCATGAGCGCCGCGTGCTGATCGCGACCCCGATCAACCTAGTCGCGCTTGCCCGCACCGTCGCGAGCGTCTGGCGTCAGGAGAAGATGGCCGAGGAAGCGCGCGAGATCGGCAAGCTCGGCAAGGAAATGTTCGAGCGGCTCTCGGTCGCCGCGACCCACCTCAAGCGCGTGGGCGGCGGGCTCAACAGCGCAGTCGAGAATTACAACAAGTTCGTCGCGAGCTTCGAGGGCCGCGTGTTGGTGACGGGGCGCAAGTTCCGCGATCTCAACATTGAGACCGGCGGCAAGGAGCTGGAGGAGCTTCCCGCGGTCGAGACGCGGGCGAGCGAGCCCGTGGTGGAGATGCTGGCCGCGCCGGAGGGGGCGGGGAAGCTTAACTGACTCCGCGATCGGCAGCAGACGACCCCTATGGCCTTTACGGGGACATCGCATGTTGTCAAAAGCGGACGCCGATAGGCCGAGGGATATGGACCATATTGTCCGCATCAGGATGGCGCAGGCTGGCGATCTGCAATTGCCATGACGATAGCTTTAGGCGCGGTATATGGCTGACGAGTTTGTCTTCGCATGACCGGATTGAGCGCACCTCGTCCCAGAAGCCATCAGTGCCGGAAGGGCGACTTCTTCAAGGCGGCTCTGCTGTCTTGGATTGCCTGTCGCGCGTGGTGAGGCACCACTGCATCTAGCCACCTGAATCCGAAGTTCGCCACATTGATTTCGGCATGCCGGGCTGGGATTTCGTCATCCCGGGCTTGACCCGGGATCCCGCTTTTCGCCAGACCGTGCGCGAAAAGGAAGGGGGACCCCGGGTCAAGCCCGGGGTGACGGTAGTGAAACGAACTTCAATTCCACCATACTAGATCATCTATCATGTTCCGTCCGCGGTCGCGGTGATGGAATCTTCGAGGACACAGAGATATGCAACGTTTTGAAAATCGGACCATCCTTGTCACTGGTGGTGGCTCGGGCATCGGCCAGGCGACGGTCGCGCGGCTGCTGAGCGAAGGGGGCCAAGTCATTGCCGCCGACGTTTCTGAAATCGGCCTCAAGGCCACCTCGGAGGCGGCTAAGGCGGCTGGGCATGCGGATCGCCTCAAGCTGGTCATCGCCGATATCAGTGACGAGGCTTCGGTCAAATCGGCGCTCGGCGGAGCCATTGCAGAAGCGGGCCGGCTCGACGTGTTGGTCAATGCGGCAGGCATTCTTCGCTCTGCCCATACCCACCAGACCACACTCGAATTCTGGAATCGAGTCCTGGCAGTGAACCTCACCGGCACCTTCTTGGTCACCCGCGAGGCATTGCCCGCGCTGCTCAAATCCGGGCGCGGAGTGGTCGTCAATTTCAGTTCGACTTCAGCCAGTTTCGCCCACCCCTATATGGCGGCCTACGCGGCGTCCAAGGGCGGCATCCAGTCCTTCACCCACACCATCGCTGCTGAATATGCCAAGCAGGGCCTGCGGGCGGTCGCCGTAGCGCCAGGCAGCATTGCTTCGGGCATGACCGATGCGCCGGGCCTCCCCGAGGATAGCGACATGTCGCTGTTCATGAAGTTGTCGCCCGCAATTGGCGAAGGTTTCGCGCCGCCGTCGACGGTAGCCTCGGTCGTCGCCATGCTTGCCTCCGATGATGGCGCCTTTGTGACGGGCACTGAACTGCGCATCGATGGCGGCACTCATATGTAAGCATCAGACGGGCCAGCGCCCTTGATGAGGTGAAGGGCAGCTACTTTAGGTGGCTGTCCGAAAGCTGCCAGACTCCTATCCATCCGATCTCGTCATTCCTGCGAACGGGAATCCTGGAGGTTCCGCCGTCTAAGGACTCCCGCCTTCGCGGGAATGACCATGGAGGGATATAGCGCGAAGCCTTGGCTTGCCGGATCGCTGTCCTATCTTCGCTCCGAACCATCGCTGAGGAGTATGCCGTGGCCGATCTCTCGCAATTTCCGATCACGAGGCGCTGGCCGCCGGAGCATCCCGACCGCATCCAGCTCTATTCGCTCAACACCCCCAACGGGGTCAAAGTATCGATCATGCTCGAGGAGACCGGGTTGCCCTATGAGCCGCACCTGGTCGACATCACCGATAACCAGAGCCATACACCCGAGTTCCTTTCGCTCAATCCCAACGGCAAGATACCGGCGATCATCGATCCCGATGGCCCCGGCGGCCGCCCGCTCGCGTTGTTCGAGTCGGGCGCGATCCTGATCTATCTGGCCGACAAGACCGGCCGCTTCGCGCCGAGCGACCCCGGGCTCCGCTACGAAACGATCCAATGGGTGTTCTTCCAGAATGCCGGAATCGGGCCGATGTTCGGACAGGTCGGTTTCTTCAACAAATTCGCCGGCAAAGCGATCGAGGACAAGCGGCCGTTGCGGCGCTATGTCGACGAGGCGAAGCGCTTGCTCGGGGTGCTCGAGCGGCGGCTCGAAGGGCGCGTGTGGATCATGGGCGCGGATTACAGCATCGCCGACATCTCGACTCTGGGCTGGGTCCGCAATCTGATCACATTCTACGAGGCGCGCGAACTCGTCGATTTTGACAGCCTGAAGAACGTACCGGCATGGCTCGACCGCGGCCTTGCCCGGCCGGCGGTCCAGCGCGGGCTGGAAATCCCGAAGCGGGCCTGACGGCGTGGCGCGCGCGGACCAGATCGAAATCGGCATGCGGATCGTCATCGAGCGGCCGGTCGCGGGCGTGGTCCACAGCCTGCAGGCCGGCAACGATGGCGTTCTGGATCCCAAAGCATCGCAGTCAGGGGAGCCACTGGTGTTCGATTTCCCGGTCCGGATCGCGCCGGGCCCGAAATTCTTCGGCGATCAGGTACGCCGCGAAGGCCCGGAGCGGCGCTTCGTCTATATCCGTATCGGCCAGTTGGCAGGCCAGGCCGGCTCGCTATGGAGTCGACGGATGAAGATCGACATCCATGATATTCCGCGGCCGCTCCTCGATCGCGCGGCGCGGGGCGAAGGTGTGATCGAAACGGTGGTCGATGGCACCGGCGCGGATGGCACGCCGGCCTGCGCCACCCTTCGGCCGATCAGGCGGCAGCTCGTTTAGAACGTCAGATGATGCCCCGAGCGGGCTGTGCGGCCCCCAGCTCGGCCAGCGCGGAAAAATTAAAGACGAACGAACGGGCCCTTACGCCCCTGGTAAAGAACGGTTTGCAGCCAGGCGCTTGCGGAGCATTTATTTCCTCGGTGCCACGGGCCCATAGTCGGTCGGATCGTTCGCAGCGAGCCACAGCATCGCCGTCCAGGCCGCGACATTCTGCCGCAGCTGGGCGGGATCGATCTTGTCGAGCGTGTCGTCGGGAGTGTGGTGGAGGTCGAAATAGCGGGTGCCGTCCTGGCTGAGCGCCAGCGCCGGCACGCCGAGCTTCTGGATCTCCGAGATGTCCGATCCGCTGGCATCGCCATTCCGGACGCCCTGGGCGATGCCGAGCGGCGCCAGTGCGGCCGCGATCGGCTTCATCGCGGGCAGCGCGGCGTCGGCCACCGATGTCTGGAACCGCCAAACGCGATCGGCGCCGAAATCCGACTCGGCCAGCAGCTGGTGGGGCTCGTCCTTGTGCTTCTCGCGATAGTCGACGCCGCCGAACAAGCCGATCTCCTCCGATCCGAACCAGACGACGCGGATCGTGCGGAGCGGCTGGCCGGCGTCCAGAATACGCTTGGCCGCGGCGGTGGTGATGGCGACGCCGGCGGCGTCATCGACCGCGCCGGTGCCCTGGTCCCAACTGTCGAGGTGGCCGCCGACGAGGACGATCGGCAGCGAAGGGTCGCGGCCCGGCACCTCGGCGACGACATTGCCCGACGGGCGCTTACCCGCCATCCTCGCGGTCACCTTGAGCGCGACTGTCACCGGCCGGCCGCGTTTCAGGATGCGTTCGAGTTGATCGGCATCGGGATTGGCTAGCGCCAGCGCCGGGATCGGGGTGGCACCGTCCCGCCAATCCTGGCCGCCGGTGTGCGGATTGCGGTGCTCGTCGGTGCCGATCGACCGGATCAGGATCGCGGCGGCGCCTTTCTGCGACGCGATCGACGGCCCGAGCCGGCGAATCTGGCCGACCGGGCTATATTGTAATCCGTCCTGAGTCCTGGCCATGCGATGGGTGACGAACACAATCCTGCCCTTCACCGTCGTCGGATCGGCGGCCTCGAGCGCGGCGAGGCTGTCGAAGCCGATCAGTTCGGCCTTCAGCCCCTTCGGACCGGTGCCGCCGCTGTTGCCGAGCGCGGCGAGGACCAGCGTTTGCGGGAAGGGGGCGACGATCTCGGCCGAAGCGTCGCCCCGTTCCCAATAGGGGACCTCGAACGGCTCGATCCGGACGTTGGCGAAGCCCAGCGCCTTGAGCTTCGCGACGGCCCAGTCGCGGGCGCGCGCTTCGGCATCGCTGCCGGCCTTGCGCGGGCCGATTTCGGTGGTGAGGCCCTCGGTGATCTCCCAGGCCAGATCGTCGGCCAGCGCGGCGTCACGCAGCCGGGCGGTCTCTTCTGGCTTCGCCTGGGCAAGGAGCGGCGAGGACAGGGCGGCGGCGCCGAGCGCCAGCAACAAGATTTTCTTCATGGGGTTGGAGGCTAGCCAAGCGCTCCCTATTTGCCAATCGCCCGCGCGTCGGTTAGGGGCGGCGGCACATTTCCAGCCTGATCAAGCCCAATGAGGTCCGCGACCGATGGCCGTGCAATATAGCTTTGTGATGAAGGGTCTGACCAAGACCTTCCCCGGCGCCAACAAGCCGCTGTTCAACAATATCCACCTGCAGTTCCTGCCAGGCACGAAGATCGCGATCATCGGCGTCAACGGCGCCGGCAAGTCGACGCTGATGAAGGTCATGGCGGGAATGGACACCGACTATGTCGGCGAAGCCTGGGCCGCCGATGGCATCAAGGTCGGCTATCTGCCGCAGGAGCCGCAGCTCGACCCCTCGAAGACGGTCAAGGAGAACGTCATGGACGGCGTTCGCCCGGTCGCCGACATGATCGATCGCTTCAACGCCATTTCCGCCGAGATGGGCGATCCCCAGGACGACACCGATTTCGACGCGCTGATGGCCGAGATGGGCGATCTGCAGGAAAAGATCGACGCGGTCGACGGCTGGACGCTCGACAACCAGCTTGAGATCGCGATGGAAGCGCTGCGCTGCCCGCCGGGCGACCTGCCGGTGACGGGCCTGTCGGGCGGTGAGAAGCGCCGCGTCGCACTGTGCCGCCTGTTGCTCGAGAAGCCCGAAATCCTGCTGCTCGACGAGCCGACCAACCATCTTGACGCCGAAAGCGTCGCTTGGCTCGAACAGCATCTGATTGACTATCCGGGCAACGTCATCCTCGTCACCCACGATCGCTATTTCCTCGACAATGTGGTGGGCTGGGTGCTCGAGCTCGATCGCGGCCGCGGCATTCCGTTCGAGGGCAATTATTCGGCGTGGCTCGACGCCAAAGCCAAACGGATGGAGCAGGAAGAGCGCGAGGACGCCGGGCGCCAGAAGGCGATCAAGGAAGAGCTCGAATGGATCCGGCAGAGCCCCAAGGCGCGCCAGACCAAATCCAAGGCGCGGATCCGCGCGTTCGACGAGTTGGTCGAGAAGCAGAACAATCGCGCGCCCGGCAAGGCCCAGATCGTCATCCAGACCCCGGAACGGCTTGGCGGCAAAGTGATCGAGGCGAAGGGGCTGACCAAGTCCTATGGCGACAAGAAGCTGTTCGACGGCCTCGATTTCACCCTGCCTCCGGGCGGCATCGTGGGGGTGATCGGGCCGAACGGCGCCGGCAAGACCACCTTGTTCCGGCTGATCACCGGCCAGGAAACCCCCGATGCGGGATCGATCGACATTGGTCCGACCGTGAAGCTGGGCTTTGTCGACCAGAGCCGCGACGCGCTCGATCCAGGCAAGAATGTCTGGGAGGAGGTGTCCGAGGGGCACGACATCATGACGGTCGGCAAGTTCGAAATGTCGACCCGTGCCTATGTCGGCGCGTTCAACTTCAAAGGCCCCGACCAGCAGAAGAAGGTCGGCCAGCTTTCGGGCGGTGAGCGCAATCGCGTCCATATGGCGAAGATGCTGCGCAAGGGCGGCAACGTCCTGCTGCTCGACGAACCCACCAACGACCTCGACGTCGAGACGCTGCGTGCGCTCGAGGACGCGCTCGAGAATTTCGCCGGCTGCGCGGTGGTGATCAGCCATGACCGTTTCTTCCTCGACCGGCTCGCTACCCATATCCTCGCGTTCGAGGGCGATGGGCATGTCGAATGGTTCGAGGGCAATTTCGAGAGCTATGAGGAAGACAAGCGCCGCCGGCTTGGCGACGCCGCCGATCGCGCGAGTTCGGGCGCCTATAAGAAGCTGACGCGGTAACGCCGCGCCGGTCCAGGGCGCGGGCCTTCGCTGCCCTGTCGGAGAAAGGCGGATCATGAAGGCCGTGGGCTATTTCACCGCCGGCAGCCTCGATCGCGAGGATGCGCTCGTCGACATCGACGTCGCTCAGCCGATCGTCGGGCCGCGCGATCTGCTCGTCCGCGTCCGCGCCGTGTCGGTCAATCCTGTCGATGCCAAATTGCGCGGTGGCGCAAGGCCGCCCCAGGGCCAGCCCAGGATTCTCGGCTACGACGCGGCGGGGGTCGTTGAGGCGATCGGGTCCGACGCGTCGCTGTTCGCCGTCGGCGACGAGGTCTTCTATGCCGGGACGATCAAGCGGCCCGGCACGAACGCCGAGCTGCACGCGGTCGATGAGCGGATCGTCGGCCACAAGCCGCGTTCGATCGGGTGGGGAGAGGCCGCAGCGCTGCCGCTGACGAGCCTTGCAGCCTGGGAACTGCTGTTCGATCGTCTCGGCGTCGGGCGGCGGCCCGCGGAGTCCGCGGGATCGATCCTCATCATCAACGGCGCGGGCGGCGTCGGTTCGATCCTGATCCAGCTGGCGAGGCAGCTGACAGGCTTGACCGTGATCGCGACCGCGTCGCGCAGGGAAACGGTCGCGTGGGTCCAGGACATGGGCGCGCACCACGTGATCAATCACCACCTGCCGCTCGCGGAGGAGCTCAAGCGCGTCGGTTTCGGGAATGTCGATTATGTCGCCGGTCTGGGTTCGAGCGATGTCCATCTGCCGAGCTTTCCCGACATCATCGCGCCGCAGGGCCGGCTCGCCCTGATCGACGACCCCAAGGCGTTCGACATCGTGCCGCTCCGGCAGAAGTCGATCACGGTCGCATGGGAGGGGATGTTCACCCGCTCGATCTACGAGACCGCGGACATGATCGAGCAGCATCGCATCCTTGACGAGGTGTCGCGCCTGATCGACGCCGGCGTTCTGCGCGGCACCATGACGAGGCAATTCGGCCCGATCAACGCGGCCATGCTGAAGGCGGCGCACCGGATCGTCGAAAGCGGCGCCGCGATCGGCAAGATCGTCGTGACGGACCGCCCTGCGGCGGAGCCTCTCGATCCGGTCTGAGACGGCGGCGGTTCGTTGCCCGAACGGTCGCCGGGCACAAGGCGCTTGCGCGGCGCGCTATTCTATTGCCAAGGCAAGCCATGCTTTTCCGCCAGAACCCATCGGCCGAGGGCGTGCAACGGCGCGATCACCATGCAATGGGCGCGCTGATCCGGCTGGGCGCCACCTTCGGATTCGCGACGATGGCGGCGCTGAGCAAGCTTGCCGCACAGCATGGTGTCGCGACGCTCGAAATCGCGCTTTACCGATGCTTGTTCGCACTGCCTCCTATCTTCGTCTGGATATGGCTGGGGCCGGGGCTGGCGACGATCCGCACAGGGCGGCCGGGCGCGCACGCAGTGCGCTCCGCGCTCGGCTTTGCGACGATGCTCGCCACCTTCGCCGCTATCATCCTGCTGCCGCTGGCGGATGCCGCGACGATCAGCTTCGCGGCTCCGCTCTTTGCGACCATGCTCTCCGCCCCGCTCCTGCGCGAAAAGATCGGCCGGCATCGTTGGGCGGCGATCGTGCTGGGCCTGGTGGGGGTGGTGATCGTCATGCAGCCGGGAGGCGAGTCGCTCCCGATGCTGGGGCTTGCGGTGGCGGTGGCGGGCGCGGCCGGCACCAGCCTCGTCACGGTCACGATGCGGCAGATCATCGCCACCGAGCCGCCCAGCGCGATCGTGTTCTGGTTCACCTTTTCGACCGCGCTGGTGGCCGCCATCCTTTTGCCGATTATCGGCGAACGCCACGATGCGGTGCAGTGGATGCTGTTGCTGGGTATCGGGCTGAACGGCGCTTTCATGCAGATCATGCTCACCACCTCGCTGCGCTACGCGCCGGTGTCGGTGGTGGCCCCGATCGATTATTTTCAGCTGATCTGGGCGACCGGATTCGGCTGGCTGATCTGGAGCGCCGCGCCATCGCTCTCGACGCTTGTCGGCGGGTCGCTGATCGCCGGGAGCGGGCTCTACACGCTGTTGCGCGAGCGTGGGCGCCCCGTCACGGTCGCGGCCGAAGCGGAGCCGACCGCATAACAGCGGGCCGGCGCGCTCACATATATTTCATCGGGTCAGGCGTCGGCAGGTTGCACGCGCTCTGATAACCCTTCTTGCACATCGCCACCTGCGCGCGCCAGTCGCGCATCGCCAGCGCATAGGCCTCCTGCTGACGGATGAAGGTCGCGTCGGTCGACAGCACTTCGCGATGATGATCGCGCAAAGCCTGGGCGTAGGCGGCCTTGTCGGCCTCATACTGCGCCTGATTGGCCGCATTCTGCGCTTCGGCCGCCGCATTGGCGGTCTGCGCCTGCTGGACCGCGGTGCCGACCTCATTGTTGAGCATTTGCGTTTGCGGGATCTCGCGCGCGTCGGCGGCCTGGTGCGCGGCATCGTTCTTGTTGGTCTGCGCCGCGAGCGGGGCGATCGCGATCAGCGCGGTGATCGCCAATATGGAACGGGCGTACATGCTGAAGCTCCTGTCACAACCGGAGCCTCAAACGATCATGCCGGATGGAAGTTTCCGCTCCGCTCATCGAGCAGGTGAAGAATGCCGTCGGCGACCGCGAAATAAGCGCCGTGGATTCTCAGCTTTCCCGCCTTCTCTCGAACTGGGATGCAAGGGAAGCTGCGCAGATTGGAGATCGAAACCTTGACCGCCTCGAACTCGAGCGCACGGATGGCCTCCTCGCCCTGGCCATGGCGCGCGACGATCCGCTCGCGCGCGTCATCGAGCAACGACATCCAGTCGGCGATGAAGCGCCCTTCGCCATGCGCGCTATGCTCGAACCGCTGGGTCAGCGCGGCTGCGCAACCGCCGCAGCTCTGATGTCCGAGCACGACGATGTCGGGAATCTCGAGCTGGGTGACCGCGAATTCGAGCGCCGCCGAGACGCCATGATGACCCGGGGTCGTTTCGAACGGCGGCACCATGTTGGCGACGTTGCGGACCACGAACACCTCGCCGGGCGAAGTGTCGAAGATGATCGAGGGATCGACCCTGCTGTCCGAGCAGGCGATCACCATCAACCGGGGTTCCTGGGCTTGCGCCAGCCGTTCCCAGCGCTGCCGCTGCTGTTGCCAGCCATTGGCCTGGAAGCGGCGATACCCTTCGATGAGCCCAGAAAAGTCAGTCATGGGCTGTGGCCCTAACCGCGCGGACAGGGGCTGGCAAGTAGCCTCCTTATCGCCTATCTGCACCCCATGAGCGAACCTCTTGCGAACCCTGCCGCCCCCAAGCTGCGCAAGCCCGACTGGATCCGTGTGAAGGCCCCGATGGGTAAGGTGTTCAGCGAGACCCAGGCGCTCATGCGCCGGCTGAACCTTGCGACGGTGTGCGAGGAGGCGGCTTGTCCCAATATCGGCGAGTGCTGGACCAAGAAGCACGCGACGGTGATGATCCTCGGCGACACCTGCACGCGCGCCTGCGCCTTTTGCAATGTGAAGACCGGCATGCCGCGCGCGGTCGACGCGGCCGAGCCGCAACATGTCGCCGACGCCGCCGCTGAGCTTGGTCTCGAGCATATCGTGGTGACCTCGGTCGATCGGGATGACCTGCCCGACGGCGGCGCTGCCCAGTTCGTCAAGGTGATCGAAGCGCTGCGCCGGACGACCCCCGCAACCACCATCGAGATACTGACGCCCGATTTTCGCAACAAGGCCGATGCGGCGATCGAGATGATCGTCGCGGCGCGTCCCGACGTCTACAACCACAATCTCGAGACCGTTCCGAGGCTTTACCCGACGATCCGTCCCGGCGCCCGCTATTATGCTTCACTCCGGCTGCTGGAGACGGTGAAGCGGCTCGATCCGACCATCTTCACCAAATCGGGGATCATGGTTGGGCTGGGTGAGGAGCGGCTGGAGGTCCATCAGGTGATGGATGACATGCGCTCGGCGAACATCGATTTCCTGACGATGGGCCAATATCTTCAACCGACGCCGAAGCATGCCAAAGTGATCGATTTCGTGCCGCCTAAGAGCTTCGAGGCCTATGCGGCGATCGCGAGAGCCAAGGGCTTCCTGCTGGTTGCGGCGACGCCGCTGACCCGATCGAGCTACCATGCCGGCGACGATTTCGCGAAGCTGCGTGCGGCGCGCCACGTCGAGCTGGCGCGTAAGGCTTCGCTCACGGCCGCCTGACATGCCCCGCCATAGCGAAGTCCGCACGCTGCCCTATACGCCTGAGCAGATGTACGATCTGGTCGCCGACGTGGCGTCCTATGATCAGTTCCTGCCTTGGGTGTCCGCGGTGCGGGTTCGATCGAACAGCGACACCGAGATGATTGCGGACCTGATGGTAGGCTTCAAGGCGCTGCGCGAAAAGTTCACTTCGAAGGTGAGCAAGCAGCGTCCCGTCAGCATCCATGTCGACTATGTCGATGGGCCGCTCAAATATCTGCACAATGACTGGCGTTTCGAACCGGACGGGAAGGGCGGCAGCCACATCGACTTCTCGATCGAGTTCGAGTTCAAGTCGCGGCTGTTCGAGATGGTCGCCGGGCAGGTCTTCGATCGCGCGCTGCGCATGATGATCGGCGCGTTCGAGGAGCGCGCGACGAAGCTCTATGGTGCTTCGTCGGCCAGAATCGCCCCCGGCATCAGCAACTCAAGCGCGCACAGCGCCGCCTGAAGCCGCACGCCGCCACGACCGAGATCGCCGAAATGCTGCTTGTCGGCGACGATGTCCTCGGCATCGCTGCCCTTGCGGGCGCGCCCGAACACGACGGTTCCTACCGGCTTCTTGTCGCTTCCGCCGCCAGGCCCGGCGATTCCGGTGATCGCCACGGCAATGTCCGCCCCACTCCTGTCGAGCGCCCCGCGCGCCATGGCCCAGGCGACAGCGATCGAGACCGCGCCGAAGGTTTCGATCAGTTCGACAGGGACGCCCAGCATCGAGACCTTCGCCTCGTTTGAGTAGGTGACGAAGCCCGATCCCAGCACGTCCGACGAGCCGGAAATCTCGGTGAGCGCGGCCGAGACCAGGCCGCCGGTGCAGCTTTCCGCGACCGCGATCTTGCGGCCGGCCGCGCGATTGGCCTCGATGACGCGGCGGGCGGCCTCTATCAACTCGGAGGGAAGGATGCTGGCCTGATGCTCGGGCACGATGGGCTCCTGCAAATCTATGGGTGCGGCACGCGCACGGTTGCCATCGCTTGCGCGGCGATGCCCTCGCGTCGGCCGGTGAAACCCAGTCCTTCGGTGGTGGTGGCCTTGACGCTCACCTGGTCGATCGAAATACCCAACATCGCCGCGATGCGGGTCTTGATCGCCGCGCGGTACGGACCGATCTTGGGCGTTTCGCAGATGACGGTGAGATCGACATGGTCGACGATGCCGCCAGCCCGGGCGATCAGGTCCCGCGCATGTGCGACGAAGATTTCGGACGACGCGCCGCGCCATCGCGGATCACTTGGGGGGAAATGGCTGCCGATGTCGCCCGCGCAGATCGCGCCGAGCAGTGCGTCAACGAGCGCATGGAGCGCAACGTCGGCGTCGCTATGTCCGGCGAGCGCATGGTCATGCGCGATCGCGACCCCGCCGATCTGCACCGAAGCGCCGTCGGTAAAGCCATGAACGTCGAAGCCTTGAGCAGCGCGGCTGATCATCGGGGGGGCATCCATGGCTTCGAAATCCTCGGCGAACGTCAGTTTTTCGAGTCGCCGGTCACCATCCACGATTGCGACGCTCAGCCCGTGGGCGCGCGCGACCTGCGCGTCGTCGGTTGCCTCGCCCTTGCCATTCCACGCTCGGTGAGCGGCCAATATGTCTCCGCGGCGGAAAACCTGCGGCGTCTGCACGCGGTGCAGACCCTCGCGGGCCACCACCTCGCCGAGCAGCCGACTCCCGCGCGCGAGCGTGTCCGCGACCGGCAGCGCCGGCACGGCCCCATCAGCGGCGTCGAGCGCCGCGAGCAGACGGTCGATCACCGCCAGAGGAAGAAAGGGTCGGGCGGCATCATGGATCATGACGATGTCGGCATCGAGCGCCTCGATTCCCGCGATCACCGAATCGCGTCGCGTCGCGCCCCCGATCACCGGAGCGGCAAGCCGCCGCTCGCCGATCGCCGCCTCGTAGGAGGCCAGCTGCCCGGCGCCGATCACCACCTGGATCGTGCCGATTGACGGATGTCGTGCGACTGCGTCGATGGCGTGCGCAAGCACCGCCTTGCCCGCGACCGGCCGATATTGCTTGGCGACGCCGCCGCCGGCGCGCTCGCCCTTTCCGGCGGCGACGATCAGGGCTGCGATGGCGGGCGTCGGATGCATCGGGCGCGCCTTAGCCGAGCCGGCGCTTGCCCGCCAGCCGCTTTGCGGCTAGAGCGAGTGCTGCTTTTTTAGGCAATGCAGCTTTGACGACTCCCAGATTGCGCCCCATCGATATCGGTCCCGTGCGGATCGACATGCCCGTGATTCTCGCGCCGATGACCGGCGTGAGCGATCTGCCGTTCCGGAAAGTCGTGCGCGGATACGGATCCGGGCTCAACGTCACCGAGATGATCGCGAGCCAGGCGGCGATTCGCGAGACCCGCCAGTCGGTTCAGAAGGCCTTATGGGACGCCGCCGAGGAACCGGTCTCGATGCAGCTGGTCGGATGCGCGCCCCGCGAAATGGGCGAGGCGGCGCGGCTGAGCCAGGATAAGGGCGCTGCGATCATCGACATCAACATGGGTTGCCCGGTGCGCAAGGTCGTCAATGGCGATGCCGGCTCGGCCCTGATGCGGAGCCCCGGCCTCGCGGTCGAGATCATCAAGGCGACGGTCGACGCGGTCGATCTGCCCGTTACGCTCAAGATGCGGATGGGCTGGGATCACGACAGCCTGAACGCGCCCGAGCTTGCCCGCATCGCCGAAGATGTCGGCGTGAAGATGATTACGGTCCATGGCCGCACCCGTTGTCAGATGTACAAGGGTTCGGCCGATTGGGCCTTTGTGCGGCGGGTCAAGGACGCCGTTTCGATCCCGGTGATCGTCAACGGCGACATCTGCTCGATCGGGGATGCGGTCGCGGCGCTCGATCAGTCCGGCGCCGATGGCCTGATGATCGGGCGAGGCGCCTATGGCCGGCCCTGGTTGCTGTCGCAGGTGATGCACTTCCTTGAAACCGGAGAATGTCGGCCCGATCCGGCGATCGAGGAACAATATCACATTATCACAGGCCATTATCACGCAATGCTTGATCTCTATGGCAAGGAGGTTGGGGTCAATATGGCCCGCAAGCATATCGGCTGGTATACCAAAGGCCTGCCGGGTTCGGCGGACTTCCGCAACAAGGTCAACCAGGAACCCGAGGCGGCAAGAGTGCTTGCCATGCTTCAAGAATTCTACGCGCCATGGCTCTCCCGGGCGGCGGCTTGATCCGCTTTGCGCGGCGCGCGCCCGCTGCCGAGCGGACGACCGACCCTTCGGCCGTCGAAATCCTGGCCGCGATGGCGACTGCCGTGCTGGTGATCGATCCCGACGACCGCGTGGCCGATATTAATGCCGCTTGCGAATCGCTGTTCAATCTCAGTCGTAACCAGATCGTCGGACGGGCGATTCCCGATGCGATCGGCTACCCGCTTACGAGGATGCCGAGCGACGCTCCGTTCGCAGCCTACGACATCGAGATCACGCTGCATGCCGGCAGCAGGATGCGGGTCGACCTCATGGTGGCCCCGCTGCCCGATCGCCTGGGCTGGCGCGCGGTATCGATTCATGGCCATGCGCGCAGCGCGTTCGGCGCGCGTTCTATCGATCGCGAGGGCGGCACCCGCACCGCGGTCGCGGCGGCGGCGATGCTCGCGCACGAGGTGAAGAACCCACTGTCGGCGGTACGCGGCGCAGCCCAGCTGCTCGAGAGCAGTTGCGATGACGAGTCGCGCGAGCTGACTCGGCTGATTCGCGAGGAGGTCGATCGCGTTGCAGCGCTGATCGACCGGATGCAGGGCTTCACCGATACCCGTCCGATCGAAATGACGCCGCAGAACATCCATGCGATCCTGGGCCACACGCGCCAGGTTGCCCTCAAGGGTTTTGCGCGGGGACGGGCCATTCGCGAAATTTACGATCCGTCGCTGCCGGCCGTGCTCGGCCATCGTGATTCGCTGGTCCAGATTCTGATCAACCTGCTCAAGAACGCGGCGGAGGCGATGGGGGACAGTCCCGGATCGATCACCCTGACGACCGCCTATCGCCACGGCGTTTCGATGCGGCGCTCCGAAGGCGACACGCCTCAGCCGCTGCCGATCGAGCTCTGCGTGATCGACGAGGGCCCCGGCGCGCCCGAGGAGATCGAAGGCCATCTGTTCGACCCCTTCGTCACGACCAAGCGCGCCGGCAGCGGGCTCGGGCTGGCGCTGGTGGAGAAGCTGGTGTCGGATCAGGGCGGCATCATCGAATATAGGCGCGAGGGCACGCCGCCCAAGACGGTGTTCCGGCTGCTGCTGCCGCGCGCGCGGGTGACGGCGTGAGCCCGCCGGGGGGCCGTATCCTGGTCGTGGACGACGACGGCGCGATCCGCACCGTCGTGCGCGAAGCGCTCCGGCGGGCGGGTCATATCGTCGAGACCGCGGCGTCGGTGGCCGAGCAGCGTCGCCTGTTCGCAAGTTTCGACCCGCAAGTGCTGGTCACCGATGTCGTGCTGCCCGACGGCAACGGACTCGATATCATCCCCGAGGTGCTCGAGAAAAATCCCGGCCTGCCGGTGATCGTGCTGTCGGCGCAGAACACCTTCACGACGGCGCTCCGCGCGACCGAGCAAGGCGCCTTCGATTATCTGCCCAAGCCGTTCGACCTCGGCGAGTTGACCCGTGCGGTCGCCGATGCGCTGGCGGCGCGCGCGGCGAGCGGCAAAGCCGTGCGGCATCCCGAAAGCTCCGAGGACCTGCCGCTGATAGGCCGGTCCCCGCCGATGCAGGAGGTGTATCGCACGATCGCGCGCGTCGTCGCTAACGATCTCACCGTGCTGGTGCTGGGCGAATCGGGGACCGGCAAGGAGCTGGTGGCGCGCGCCATCCATGATTTCGGGCCGCGCAGCGCCGCGCCCTTCGTCGCGATCAACATGGCGGCGATCCCGCGCGAGCTGATCGAGTCCGAGTTGTTCGGCCATGAACGCGGCGCTTTCACGGGAGCGCAGGCGCGGACCGCGGGCCGCTTCGAGCAGGCGCAGGGCGGCACGTTGTTCCTGGACGAAATCGGCGACATGCCGATGGAGGCGCAGACGCGGCTGCTCCGTGTCCTCCAGGCGGGCGAGTTCACCACCATCGGCGGCACCCGATCGATCCGTGCCGATGTTAGGATCATCGCCGCGACCCACAAGGATCTGCCGCGGCTGATCTCCGAGGGCGGCTTTCGCGAGGATCTCTATTATCGACTCAACGTCGTTCCGATCCGTCTCCCGGCGCTGCGGCAGCGTGGCGAGGACATTGGCGAGCTCGCGCGCTATTTCCTCGATCGCGCGGCGGCCGATGGGCTGCCCCGCAAGATACTCGACGCCGGAGCGATCTCGCGGCTGATCCAGCACGGCTGGCCCGGCAATGTCCGCGAGCTCGAAAATCTCATGCGGCGGCTCGCCGTGTTGAGCCGCGAGGACGTGATCACCGCCGTGATGATCGAGCAGCAGTTCCAACAACCGACGATGGCCGACAACGCCCCGATCGCGGGCGGCCCCGGGGGAGGGCTAGCCGATGCGGTCGAGCAGCATCTGGCGCGATATTTCGCGACGTTCGGCCGCGATTTGCCCCCCGATGGCTTATATGACCGCGTGCTCGCCGAGGTCGAGCGCCCCCTGCTCGAACTGAGCATGTCGGCCGCGAAGGGCAACCAGCTGCGCGCCGCGCGGCTGCTCGGCATCAATCGCAACACATTGCGCAAAAAGCTCACCGACCTCTCGATCGACGCGGGGGCCGCGCGCCGCGGCGACTGAGCCCATATCTTTGCCGGCGACGTTCCGACATAGCGATTGGTTCATCGGCTCTTAACTGTGTTCCAGACACCACGGCCTTGTGGTAATCCAGCAACGATGGTGGCGTTGGGTCTCGCATATAAAAGATTGCGCAGGCGCGCGGTGACGGCGTGGCGGCCTCGCCGCGTGATCCCGCTGCTCGAGATTGCGGTGCCGATCGCGACGCTGCTTATCCTTATCGTCAGCTATCGGATCGTCACCGCGAGCGGCACGCCCGAGGTGCCGATCTCGCCGACCGTGGTCGCCTTGCTGCTGGGTGGCAATCTGGTGGCGTTGATGGGGCTGATGGTGCTCGCCGCGCGACGTGTCGCGCAGCATCGTGCCGCGCGGTCCGAGCTGGGCGGCAAGGCGCGGCTGCACGTTCGGTTGGTCGCCTTCTTCTCGCTGATCGCCACCGCGCCGACATTGCTGGTCGTGGTGTTCGCTTCACTGCTGTTCCAGCTTGGTACCGAGTTCTGGTTCTCGGACAAAGCGCGGGTCGTGCTCAGGAGCTCGGAGAGCGTGGCGCAGGCCTATGTCACCGAGAGCAAGGAGCGTCTGCTCGGCGATATCATCCCGATGTCGGAAGATCTGCGCAACGCCTTGTCGGCGATGACCATCGACGATCCACGTTTCGCACCGATCTTCGCGCGCCAGATCGCCTATCGCGGGCTGTCCGAGGCAGCGATCATCAGTGTCGAGAAGGACGGTACGCCGCAGCTGATCGCGCTCGCCAACCTCGACAAACGGCCGCTCGACAAGCGGCTGCCGCCTGCCAGTGTACAGTTTCTGCAGGGCGGGCAGCCGCGGATCACGGCCGAGGCAGGCGACCGCATCGAAGGCACGATCCTGCTCGATGCGGCAAGCCGGACCTATCTTTACATCTCCCGCCAGTCCGACCGCGACGTGCTCGCGCAGGCGGCGCGCGCACGATCGGCGCTCGGCGACTATGTCGCTACCGTTGAACGGGCCAGAGCGCTGCAGTTGCGCTTCAACATTCTGCTGATGATCGTCTCGCTGCTCATCCTGGGCATCGCGATCTGGGTGGCGATGACGGTGGCCGATCGGCTGGTTCGGCCGGTCAACGAGCTCGTCGCCGCGGCGCGCCGCGTCGCGGCGGGCGATCTCACCGCGCGGGTCCACAGCACTCCGACCCCCGACGAAATCGGCACGCTTGGCAGCGCCTTCAACCGCATGACCCGCAAGCTGGGCGAACAGACCGGCGCGCTCGTCGCCGCGAACAGCCAACTCGAAAGCCGCAGCGCCTTCATCGAGGCGGTTCTGTCGGGGGTGACCGCGGGGGTGATCTCGGTCGATGGCGAGCGTAATATCACGCTGGTCAACCCGTCGGCGCGGACGTTGCTCAGCCTCGACCAGCCGCTCGAAGGCATGGCGTTGGCCGAAGTCTCGCCCGAGCTGGGGCGCGTTCTCGACAGCGGTGACCGCGAACTGGTGGTGCAGATCGTCGCCGATGGCGAGCCGCGCACGCTCGCGGTGCGCTATGTCGCCGCGGACGGGGCGCATGTGCTGACGTTCGATGACATCACCCAGCGGCTCGCCGACCAGCGCCGCGCCGCCTGGGCCGACGTTGCACGGCGCATCGCACATGAGATCAAAAACCCGCTGACACCGATCCAGCTGGCCGCCGAGCGGCTGCAGCGCCGTTATGGCAAGGAAATATCTTCGGACCCGAGCGTGTTTGAGCGGTTGACCGCGACGATCGTTCGCCAGGTTGGCGACATGCGGCGCATCGTCGACGAATTCTCGTCGTTCGCGCGGATGCCGAAGCCGGTCTTCCGCGAAGAGGCGATTGTCGACATCGCCCGTCAAGCGCTGTTCCTGCACGAGGTCGCGCACCCCGCGATCAGCTTCAGCCTCGACGCGGAGGGGACCGCCCCGGTGATGGTCTGCGATCGCCGCCAGTTGGGGCAGGCGCTCACCAATCTCGTCAAGAATGCGGTCGAGGCGATTGAGGAGAATGGCGAGCCGCACGTCCCAGGGGTGATCGCGATGTCGATCCGGACCGACGATCGCCGGCTGCACCTCGTCCTGGCCGACAACGGGCCTGGCCTGCCGGTCGAGCGCGACCGGCTGACCGAGCCTTATATGACGACGCGCAAGCGCGGCACCGGTCTGGGGCTCGCTATCGTCCGCAAGATCGTCGAGGACCATCTTGGCACGCTCGCGCTGCGCGATCGGCCTGGCGGCGGAACGCTTGTCGAGATCGACTTTGACCTCCGCGCGCTGCGCGGCCTGGTTGGCAGTGCCGGCGAGGAGGAGGGCGGCGCGCAGGCGGCCGACGACGCGAAATTTCCCGAACTGACAAGAAGCGGAACTGGTTGAGGCATGGCGCTGGAAATTCTGATCGTCGACGATGAAGCGGACATCCGCGAACTGGTGGCGGGCGTGCTCGAAGACGAGGGCTATGCAGCGCGGACCGCTGCCGACAGCGACGCCGCGCTCGCCGCGATCGACGATCGGCGCCCGTCGCTGGTCCTGCTCGACGTCTGGCTGCAGGGATCGCGGCTGGATGGCCTCGATCTGCTCGATGAGATCAAGCGCCGTGATCCGAGCCTGCCGGTGCTGATGATTTCGGGCCACGGCAATCTCGACACCGCGGTGGCCGCGATCCGGCGCGGCGCCACCGACTTCATCGAGAAGCCGTTCGAGGCCGAGCACCTGCTGCTGCTGGTCGGGCGCGCGACCGAAACCGATCGGCTGCGGCGCGAGAACGCAACGCTCAAGGCACAGATCGGCCAGGAGGAGGAACTCACCGGCAATTCGGGTGCGATCAATACGATTCGTGCGACGCTGAAGCGGGTGGCGGCGACCGGGAGCCGCGTGCTGATCAGCGGGCCCGCCGGGGTGGGCAAGGAGGTCGCCGCGCGCCTCCTCCATCTCTGGAGTCACCGCGCCCAGGCGCCGTTCATCGTGGTCAGCGCGGCGCGGATGGAACCCGACCGCGTGGAGGAGGAACTGTTCGGGGTCGAGGAGAATGGCGAGCTGATCCGGCCGGGCCTGCTCGAGCAGGCGCACGGAGGCACCCTGTTCCTCGACGAGATCGCCGACATGCCGCTCACCACCCAGGCCAAGATATTGCGCGTGCTCACCGAACAGGCGTTCAATCGCGTCGGCGGGCAGCGTATCGTCAAGGTGGACGTCCGCGTCGTTTCGGCGACCGCGCGCGTCCTGGCTGAGGAGATCGATGCCGGACGCTTCCGCGAGGATCTCTATTATCGCCTCAATGTAGTGCCGGTGCACATCCCGGCGCTCAACGAGCGACGCGAGGACATCCGGGCGCTGGTTGAGCACTTCCTGGCGCGTTTCGCCTCGGAACGCCGCGTACCCACGCCCGCCGTCACCGAAGACGCGATCGGCGCGCTTCAGACCTATGACTGGCCCGGCAATGTGCGCCAGCTGCGCAATATCGTCGAGCGGACGATGATTCTGGCTCCGGGCGACCGCATCGGCCGAATCGAGCTCGACATGCTTCCGCCCGAAGTCCTGAGCGATCAGGCGCGGCTGGCGCCCGGCGAGGCCGCGCGCTCGATCATGGGCACCCCGCTTCGCGAGGCGCGCGAGACGTTTGAGCGCGAATATCTGCGGGTCCAGATTCGCCGCTTCTCAGGCAATATCTCCCGCACTGCATCTTTTATCGGAATGGAGCGATCGGCGCTTCACCGCAAGCTCAAGACCTTGGGCCTGGTCGATTCCCGTGAGGAAGATTCGGAATGAATTGCCGAAAAATTGCTGCAACTGCGAGATAGACGAGCGCGATTCGCTCGGCTAACATGGGGGCAGCCTCGCATAAGGCGCGGGCTGCACGACGCCATGCAAGGCGCAATCAGCGGGCTATGACCCGCCAAGACCGGAGACCGGCGAATGGCCGATAAGGTCAATAATCTTCAGGATATTTTCCTGAACTCGGTTCGTAAGACCAAGACCCCTGTCACGATGTTTCTCGTTAAGGGCGTCAAGCTCCAGGGCATCATCACCTGGTTCGATAATTTCTCCGTCCTGCTCCGGCGCGACGGACAGTCTCAGCTGATCTACAAGCACGCCATTTCGACGGTAATGCCTGCGCATCCGCTCGACATGGCCGAGATCGACAAGGGCTTCGAGGAAAAGAAGCCGCATCTGTTGCAGGAAGTGTTCCTCTCGGCGGTGCGCAAGGCGCGCGAGCCGGTGACGATGTTCCTTGTCAACGGCGTCATGCTTCAGGGCGAAATCGCCGCCTATGACCTGTTTTGCATGCTGCTCCGGCGCGACGGGCTCAGCCAGCTCGTTTACAAGCATGCAATCTCGACGGTTCAACCGGCGCATCCGATCAATCTTGCCGAGATCGACAGCGAAGAGGACGATTGAGCGTCTTCAACCGTGACGACGACGACGGGCTGAGCCGCGGCGCGCGTGCGCTGTTGGCTCTGCCCGAGCGTCCGGGCGATAGCCAGCGGAGCGCCGACGCGCGCCTCGAAGAGGCGTCGGGGCTCGCGGCGGCGATCGGGATCAAGGTGATCGAGACGCTGGCGTTTCGGCTTCGGGATCCCAAGCCGGCGACACTGTTCGGATCGGGCCAGGTCGACCAGATCGCGACCGCTGCGCGGATGGGCGAGGCCGAGCTGATCATCGTCGACGCGGCGCTCACGCCGATCCAGCAGCGCAATCTCGAAAAGGCGACCGAGGCCAAGGTGATCGATCGTACCGGCTTGATCCTCGAGATTTTCGGGGAGCGGGCTGCGACGGCCGAGGGTCGCCTGCAGGTCGAGCTTGCGCATCTCGATTATCAGGCCGGGCGGCTGGTGCGGAGCTGGACCCATCTCGAGCGTCAGCGCGGCGGATTCGGCTTTCTCGGCGGCCCCGGCGAAACCCAGATCGAGGCCGACCGGCGGCTGATTCGCGACCGCATGGCCAAGCTGCGCCGCGAGCTCGCACAGGTGCGCCGCACCCGCGGGTTGCATCGCGCCCGGCGCCAGCGCGCGCCGTGGCCGGTGATCGCGCTGGTCGGCTATACCAACGCCGGCAAATCAACGCTGTTCAACCGGATGACCGGCGCCAAGGTGATGGCCGAAGATTTGCTGTTTGCGACGCTCGATCCGACGATGCGGCAGATAACATTGCCCGGCATCGACAAAGCGATTCTGTCGGACACAGTGGGGTTCGTTTCGGACCTGCCGACCCAGCTTGTCGCCGCCTTCCGCGCGACGCTCGAGGAGGTCACGGGGGCCGACATCATCCTGCACGTCCGCGACATCGCGCATGGCGACAGCGAGGCGCAGGCTGCCGACGTGCTGGCGGTGCTGGGCGAGATCGGCGTCGGACCGCGCGCGCCGGAGGGAGAGGGCCTCGAGGGCGCGCCGATCATCGAGGTCTGGAACAAGATCGACATGCTCGACGCCGAGGCGCGCGCTGCGATCGAGGCCGAGGCCGCCCGGCGTGACGATGTCGTCATATCATCGGCATTGTCAGGAGAAGGCGTCGACGGCTTGCGACGTGCGGTGTCGGATCGGCTGTCGACCGGCAAGCGGGTTCGGACGCTGACGGTGCCGCTAGGCGACGGTGCGGCGCTCGCCTGGCTGCACGCCAATGGCGAGGTGATTGGCGAGGAGGTCGAGGGTGAGCATATGATCGTCGATGTCAGACTGTCCGACCGCGACCTGGCTCGATTCGAGGCCAGATAGATATTGCTGCCGCGGCATGAGCCGGAGCCGCCAGCATCTTAACGACGACGGGACAGCAAGGCGGTGGGTCCGCCGGGCGCGTGATTATATCTGTTCCGAGGTTGCGAGTCGAAGCGCGCCGCAGGCCAACAGCGACTGAGCCGTGGCCCAGTCCTTGTTGCTCGTGACCCCGGTTTCGGCCCTTCGCCACAGCGCCACCTCGCCGGCGCAGGCCTCGCGCACCCATCCTGCTACTCCTGGAGCCACGAGCAGATGGTGGGTGGCGCCGCCGATGTCGGGCCAGGGCCGAGCGCCATCGACGGCCTCCAGCAGCGCCTCGACGGGGGCATGCATGGTGACGAGATCGGCGTCGGGCGAGCGGCGCAGCAGCGCGCCGCCATCGGGGGTAATGGTCTTCCAGCTGTCTCGCCCTGCTGCGCGTGCGCGGATGATCGCACGTTCGAACCGGCAGAGGCTCGATGCATGCGGAAAACCGTCGACCTGGGCGCCGATGAAATCGAGCAGGGCTTCTGCTTCGGCCTCGAAGAACGAAGAGTTGCCGCCGCCCTGTGCGACCCAGCTTTGGAGGATCCGATCGCGATCGGGCTGCGGAAGCGCCGACAGGGTCAGGCGAGCGGCCCTGCGCGACCGGCCCACGCACCAGCTCTCGCGGATGCGCCGCGTCAAGGCAAGGCCGCGCATGGACAGGCCGTCGGGCGCGGCGTGTTGCCCGGCAGGGTGTTGCCCCCGGACCGCCTGCGCCAACGCCCGTTGGTAGTCGATTAAGCTGGACATAGCTCGGCTCGTTTCGCGGTCTTATGCTGCTCCCACGCTCCGCGCGCCCGCGCGATCTCCTCGGCGATCAGGCCCGTGCCCGCCTCGAGGGCATGGTCGGGCATGATTTCGAACAGGACACCGCCGAGATTGGGGCAGCGTGGCAGCACCTCGTCGAGTAGCACCCAAACAGGTTCGGGCACCCGGCCGTTGTGTGAGTCGAGGCGATAACCGTTCGCCCAGTGCCCTCCGGCGACGTGGAGTTCGCAGACGCGATCGAGCCTGAGCCGGTCGATCATCGCCATCGCGTCGATGCCGTTATTGATCGCGTTGCAGTAAAGATTGTGCAGGTCGAGCAGCAGGCCGCAGTCTCCGCCGACCGCGATCCGGTTCAGAAACGCGCTCTCGTCGGCGATTCCGTCCGAGCAGGGCAACTCGCCCAGGTAATGCGCGCCATTCTCGAGGCAGAAGGGAACACCAAACAGCGCTCCGAGCGCCGCTGCGCGTTCGGCGACCAGATCGGCGGCCTCGCGGCTGAACGGCAGCGGGAGCGGAACGCCGATGTCCGTCTCGCCGCGGCCGTCACCCAGGTCGATGGTCTGAAAATGGATATGTTCGCTGTGCCACTGGAACGGCCAGGTCCGCTGGAACGCCTCCAGTATCGCGACATAATCGTCATTCCATCTGCCCGCCGATCCGATCGACAGCTCGACGCCATGGACGACGATCGGAAGATCGCCACATGTATCGCGGGCGGAGTCCAAAAGGCGTGGATCGAGCTGCATGCCGCGTCCGCCGCGGCGCGGCCGGCACAATATGTCGGGGCTTATCTCGACGAAATCGATCAGCCCCGAGCGATAGAGCGCCGGATCGACCCCGGGCAGATAGGACAGGCCTACGCCGAGGGGGGTGGGCGCGCGCCATTGCCTATCCATGGCAGGCGCCCTGTCGCAGAACCGCATTTTCGGTCCTCAGAAGCCCTGGGCGCCATGCGAGATGACGGTGTCCTTGAAGTCGGCGATGGGATCGTCGTGGAAATGCAGATCCAGATAGGCGATCCGCCCGCATCCTTCGCACCCTGCAAGGCCGGCGACCCTGGCAACGAGCTCGTTGATGCTCTTGATCGATTGTTTTTGCGTGCCGAGAACGGCGGAAAACCGTTTCGTGTCGCGAAACTGTGGCATGATCGTCTCCTGTTGATGGCCACACCGGCGAACAGCCGTCCGGGTGACGATTGGAGCGATACCGCCGGGGAGCTTCAGCCGCGCGTGACGGGCGTCACGTCGGTTCCGGCCTCCGCCTGCGAAGCCATTTTGGCGCGAAGCCAAAGCGCTTCCTTGTCGTCGAGCGGCAGCGCGGCGAAGCGGTCGCCCGCGATCTGCTCCATCGCCCTGAACCTTCGTTCGAACTTCGCGTTGGCGGCGCGCAACGCGGCCTCTGGATCGATGCCCAGCTTGCGCGCCCAGTTGACCACCGCGAACAGCAGGTCGCCCATCTCCTCGAAGCGATGCTCGGCGGTCTCGGCCGAGCGCACCTCGTCGACCTCTTCCTCGATCTTGGCGAGCGCGCCGGCCGGATCGGGCCAGTCGAAGCCGGTCCGCGCGGCGCGCTTCTGCAGCTTTTCCGCACGCAGCAGCGCCGGCAGCGCCGCCGCCACCCCGCCGAGCGCGCTGCTGTCGTCGGACTGGCTGGCGCGCTCGGCCGCCTTGATCGCTTCCCATCCCGGCCCTGGACCTTCGCCGAAAACATGCGGATGGCGCCGGATCATCTTCTCGCTGATCCCCTCAAGCACGTCTTGGAGATCGAAGGCGCCAATCTCCTCGGCCATACGGGCATGGAAGACGACCTGGAGTTGCAGATCGCCCAGTTCGTCGCGAAGCGCCGCCATATCTCCGCGTTCGACCGCGTCGGCCACCTCATAGGCTTCCTCGATCGTGTAGGGCGCGATCGTGCGAAAATCCTGTTCGACGTCCCAGGGGCAGCCGGTGCCGGGGTGGCGCAGCTGCGCCATGATGTCGCGAAGTTTTTCGATCATGGCTTTACCTATCCCAGGGCGGTAGCGGCGAGAAGAGCGCGTGCATATGATCGATGAACGCCCGGGCGTTGGGCGCATTCTCGGATCCGCGCGGTTGCACGGCATAGATGGCGACATCGGTGGCGCCGCTGATTTCGGGGAGAATGCGGACCAGCGCTCCGGTGCGCAGCGCCGGGCCGATGTCCCAGGTCGAACGCAGCGCGACGCCAAGCCCCGCGACGGCCAAATCGCGCACGACCTCGCTCGAATTGGTTCGGACCGCGCTGACGCCGTCGAGGGTGAAGGCGCCTTCGGGGCCTTCGAGCCGCCACGGCAGCTGGTGGCTCGCGGCCAGCAGCCGGTGCCGCGCGAGATCGGCGATGCGGCCAGGCACGCCGTGCTCGGCCAGATAGGCAGGAGCCGCACAGAGGATACGCCGATTGTCGGCCAGGCGGCGCGCGGCCAGCGAACTTCTGGGCTCGGCCGCGATCCTGATAGCCACGTCGATCCGTCCATCCAGCAGGTCGACGAAACCATCGTCGAGATCGAAGGTGAGCTCGACTCGGGGAAAACGATCGAGAAAGCCCTTGAGATGGGGAGCGATGTGAAGCCGTCCGAATGAGGTAGGCGCCGATATGCGGAGCATCCCGCCCGGCTGGCCGATCCGCCCCGCGACGCGCCCTTCCGCGGCGCGGCTCGCCTCGAGGATGCGGCGGACGTCCTCGTAAAAGCCTTGGCCGACGTCGGTCAGCGCCAGCCGCCGGGTGGTGCGGTGGACCAGCGTCGCCCCGAGCCGGGCCTCGAGCCGGGCGAGGCGCTTCGACACCATCGCGGGCGAGATGCGCAACTGCCGTCCCGCCGCGGACAGGCTGCCCGCCTCGACGATCGACACGAACAAGGCATAGTCTTCCTGCATCGCCACCATCGCTAGCCCGATCGCCTCGCGTCGGCCAGCCGGATCATCTGGCGAGGACGGATGACAAGCGGAGCAGGCGAAGCTATCAACGCCGCCATGCATGCCGACATCGCCGTCATTCTTCCCTGCTACAATGAAGAGGCGGCGATCGGCGAAACAATCGCCGCGTTCCGCGCGGCGCTCCCCGAAGCGCGGATCTACGTTTTCGACAACAACAGCCGCGATCGGACGATCGAAGTTGCGCGTGCGGCAGGCGCGATCGTCCGCACCGAGCGCATGCAGGGCAAGGGCCACGTCGTCCGCCGCATGTTCTCGGACATCGAGGCCGACATCTATGTGATGGCCGACGGCGACGCGACCTACGACCCGGCCGCCGCGCCGGAAATGATCCGGATGATGCTCGATGAGCGGCTCGACATGGTGGTGGGCGCGCGACGATCCGAAGTCGAGCAGGCCTATCGCCGCGGTCACCGCTTCGGAAACCGGCTGATGACCGGCATATTGGCACGGCTGTTCGGTAGAAGTTTCTCTGATATTTTATCAGGTTACCGTGTTTTTTCGCGACGGTTTGTGAAAAGCTTCCCGGTGCTGTCGGCGGGCTTCGAGATCGAGACGGAGATCAGCATCCACGCGCTGGAACTGCAGATGCCGGTGGGTGAACTGATGACCTCCTACGGCGCCCGTCCCGAAGGATCCGCTTCGAAATTGTCCACCTATCGCGACGGCTGGCGCATCCTCTGGACGATCGTCTCGCTGTTCCGGATCGAGAAGCCGGTGCTGTTCTTCGGGGCGATCGGCGGGCTGCTGGCGCTGACCGCCGTGGTGCTGACGATCCCATTGGGGATAACTTATCTGCAGACTGGGCTGGTGCCCCGCCTGCCGACCGCGCTGCTCGCGACCGGCCTGACGATCCTGGCCGTGCTGAGCTGGTTTTGCGGCCTGATCCTCGCGACCGTGGTGCGCGGACGGCGCGAGGTGCGGCGGCTCGCCTATCTGAGTTTCGCGGCGCCGGGTGGCGAAGACCGCGCGAGCGGAAGCACCGCGGGCTGACCTTCGATCATTCCGGTCCACGCCCGGATCTCGTAGCAATGCTCGAGATATTGAGGCGTTAGCACCTCCGCCGGAGCGCCGTCGGTCACGAGTCGGCCTTGGTGGATCAGGAGGAGCCGCTCGCAGAAACGCGCGGCCATTGCGAGATCGTGGAGCACGGCGATGACCATCACGCCCGCGGCCGCCTCGGCCTTGAGCAACTCCATCATCTGAAGCTGGTGGCCCGGATCGAGCGCGGCGAGCGGCTCGTCGACAATCAGCCCAGACGCCTCGACCGCGAGCGCACGGGCGATCAGCACACGGGCGCGTTCGCCGCCCGACAGTTCGGTGACGACGCGGTCGCGCAAAGCCAGGATTTCCGCGCGCTCCATCGCGCGCTCGATCGCGGCGCGGTCGCTCCCGCGGATGTCCGAGAACGGCCCCAGATGCGGCAGCCGGCCGAGCGCGACCAGCCGTTCGACGCTGAGCGGCCAATGCACGGTCTGCCCCTGCGGGAGATAGGCGACGCGGCGCGCCAGCGCCGCACGGGAGAGAGCGCCGACCTCGGCTCCATCCAACCGGACGCGTCCCGCCGCCGGCGGGATCAGGCCGGTGATCGCGCGGGCAAGGGTCGATTTTCCGGCGCCGTTCGGGCCGATCACCCCTATGATCGCTCCCGGCTCGATGCGCGCATCGATCCCCTCGAGAACGGCGCGGCCGCCCAGAACGACACTGAGGTTCTCTATCGAAAGCCTCACCATAGCCGCCGCTCGCGAACCAGATGATACAGGAAGACGGGCACGCCGAGCAGCGCGGTCAGCACGCCCAGATGGAGTTCGGCATCGGTAGGGATCAGCCGCACGGCGATGTCCGCGGCGCTCAGCAGCGCCGCGCCGCCCAGCGCCGACGGCAGCAGCAGCGCCGAAGGAGCCCGGTCGGTCAAGGGCCGCAGCAAGTGCGGCACGATCAGGCCGACGAAACCGATCGCGCCCGCCACCGCCACCGCGCCGCCGACGCCGATGGCGATCCCGGCCAGGATCCGCCAGCGCAATGCGCGCAGATCGACCCCGAGCGTCTGCGCGGCTTCCTCTCCGAGGGTGAGGGCGTCGAGCGCCCGTCCGTTCCACAGCAGCAGCGCGCCGCCGAGCGTGATGCACGGCAGCGCGAGCCAGAAATGCGCAAAGGAGCGGTCCTCGAGCGACCCCATCAACCAGCTCATGATCTCCATCGCCGCGAAGGGATTGGGCGCGAGGTTGAGCGCGAGGCTGATCCCGGCGCCCGCCAGCGTGCCGATGGCGATCCCGGCGAGGATCAGCGACAAGGGGCTCTCCGCGCGGCCCGCGAGCAGCATCAGCGGGGTCAGGCCCGCCATCGCTCCCGCGATCGCCAGCAGTGGCAGGCTCAACGGATGCAGCTGCGATATGCCGAAATAGAGCGCGATCACCGCGCCGAGCGCCGCGGCGTTCGACGCGCCGAGGACCGAGGGTTCGGCGAGCGGATTGCGCAAATAGCCTTGCAGCACCGCCCCGCCGAGTCCCAGCATCGCGCCCACCACCAGCGCCAGCAAGGCGCGCGGCAATCTCAGTTCGAGCAGCACCGCACGCAGCACCGGATCGCCGGCGCCGGTGAAGGCGCCGATGATCTCGTGCGAACCGAAGCGGGTGGGGCCGGTCAGCAGCGAACCGACAGCGAGCAACACGGCCGCCAGGGCGAGGCCGGCGATCAGCAAGGGGCGTCGGTAAGAAGGGCTGATGGTCATCGCGGCTTGCTTGACCCTAGCCCGGCGATCTCCGATTGAGAAGCCGATGCGCCTCCGAAATCTCCGCTGGCCTTGGCTGTTCGCGCTGCTGCTCTGCGCCGTGCCTGCGGGAGCTGCACCGCGCCGTATTGTCTCGCTCAGCCTGTGCGCCGACCAATATCTGCTGCTGCTCGCCGACCGGTCGCAGATCGTCGCGCTCAATCGCTTCTCGCACGATCCGGCGATGTCCTGGGGGGTGGAGCGCGCCAAGGACTTCCCCGCGATCCGCGGCACCGCCGAAGAAATGTTGACCCTCCGGCCCGACCTTGTCTTCGCGTCGGGCTTCGGCACGCCGGCCGCGCGCGCAGTGCTCAAGAGCCGCAATGTCCCGATCATCGATCTGCCCTGGAACAACAGTCTCGAGAGCATCGAGCGCACCACGCGTGAGGTCGCCGCTGCGGTCGGCCACCCCGAGCGGGGCGAGGCGCTGGTCGCGGCGATGCGCCGGCGGCTCGCCGCCTTCGGCCCAGGGCCGGGGGGCGGGCGTATCGCGGCCTTCTACCAGAGGCGGGGCTTCCTGACCGGGCAGGGAACGCTGGTCGACGACATGATGCAGCGCGCCGGGCTGGCCAATCTCGCGCGCCGGCTCGACCGCCCGATGCTGTCGCACCTCTCCATCGAGGAGATGGCGATTGCGCGGCCCGATTTCCTGATCGTCGAGAATGACAGCCGGGTGCGCGACAAGGGCACCGAGATGCTCCAGCATCCGCTGCTCGCGCGGGTGATTGCCCCGTCACGCCGCATATTCATCCCCGAAGCGCTCACCACCTGTGGCGGGCCATCCTATCCCGATGCGGTCGCGCGCCTGATCTCCGGGATCCGGCGCGCCGACCGTGCGGATCAGAAGCTGATGCGCGTGGTCACCCGGACGTCACGGCCGGAGAGCGGTGCGAAATCCTTGAGGTAGCTGGCGTGCCGCCGGGCGGCCACGTCGAAGATGTTGTTCGCAGACAATATGATGCTGGTGTTAGGATTGTCTGCAAACGGACGGAAGCCGAGCGAGGCGTTGACCATCGTGAAGCCATCGGTCGGCGTTTCCAGCGGCGCGAGCCGGCGCGCCCTGTCGGTCCATTCGACCTCGATCCTGCCGTCGATCCGATCGCTCGACGCACTGAGCCCGCCCAGCAGGCGGAGCGGGGGTATGCGCGGGGCAGGGCCGTCGCCGACGATGGTCGCGTGGACATAATCGCCGAGTGCATCGGCCTTTAGCGCGAACCTGCCGATCGTCGCCAGCTTGAGCGTGGCCTCCACCTCGGCTCCATAATAGCGCGCCTTGGCCTGGAGGTTGCGGAACACCGGCAAGCCATCCCGCAGCGTTCCGTCGGGGCTGTCATAGATGAAATTGTCGAACCAGTTGTGATAGAGCGAGGCGTCGAGGGTGAAGCCGGGCCCTTTACCGTGGACCACCGCCTCAACACCCCAACTCCGTTCGGTCTTGAAGTCCGGATTGCCGATCTCGAACGCCTCGGTGCCTGCATGCGGCCCGTTCGCGAACATCTCCTCGGCCGACGGCGCGCGCGCGGTGCGCAGGAGGTTGGCGCCGACGCGCCAGTTCGCCGCCAGGCCGTAAGAGGCGCCGAGCGAGGCCGAGACGGTGTCGAAGCTGCGGCCTCCCCGGAAGAATTGCGGCTGGCCGTCGAACGGGCTGGCCGACAGCCAGCTCTTCTCGTAGCGCGCGCCGCCTTCGAGCTTGAACTTGCCATAATCGAGCTGCTGAAGCGTGAAGATGCCGACCTGCTGAGTCTGGTTGCGAGGCAGGAAGGCCTCGTCGCCGATGACATTGAAATCGCGCGAGAAAAACTGTGCGCCCGAGGCTCCATGCCAGGCGCCGCGATCGGCTTGAACGAACTCGATCCGGCCTTCGAAACCGTGGTTGTAGAAGGCGGTTCCGACCGAACCATCTTCTTCCAGCTCGAAATGGCGATATTGCGCATAAGCGAGGCGGGCGCGGATCGACTGGATCGCCGACCCGCCGGTCGCAATCTCGGCGCGTGCGTCGAAGCGGTTCTGGACGAGGTCGATGCGCGGCGCCTCCTGCTCCTCGCCCGGCGCGGTCGCGTAGCGGATCGGCACGCCATAGAGGCTGTCATAATGGCTGTAGGCGATGCCGAAATGGCTGTCGCCGTTGATGTAGGACAGGCCGGCGCCTGCGACCCAGGTCTTGGCGCTGCTGTTGGGCAGCTTGCCGCGGACCGCCGCATTGGCAGCAAAGTCGATCGGCTCGGCCGCGTCGGGATCTTGCGGCAACGCCGCCGACGCAAGCGCCTGGGCGCGTGCCTGCGGGCTGAGCGCATAGCCGCCGATGCGCAGATCACCGGTCTTCAGATAGCTGCCGTCGAAATGCGCGACGAAGCCGCCGCCGATCGGCGCGTCGAGGGCGACGCCCCCCGATCGCTCGTTGGCGGCGCTGCCATAGCTCGCGATCGCATCGATGTGGACCGGCTCATCCGGGATCGCCCGGGGAATGCGCTTGTCGATGACGTTGACGACCCCGCCGATCGCCGCCGAGCCGTAGAGCAGCGCCTCGGGGCCCCGCAGCACCTCGACCCTTTCGGCGAGCAGCGGATTGATAACAACCGCATGATCGACGCTGGTGTTCGACACGTCGACCGACCCGATCCCGTCGGTCAGCACCCGCACGCGTTCGCCCTGCAGGCCGCGCAGGATCGGACGCGACGCATTGGGGCCGAAAGAGGTGGCGGAAACCCCAGGTGTGCGCTCGAGCGTCTCGCCGATCGTCGGACGCAGCGCGGTGGTCAGTTGGGTCCCCGTTAGCACCGAGGTGCCCGAAAGCACGTCCATCCGATCGCGGTGGACCGGCGCCGTGACGATGATCTCGGAGGAGTCGGTTTTATGATAATCGGTATCATCGGTGGAAAAGGCAGGGCTCGCGGGCAATGCCGCGATCGCGGTCGACAACATCAGCTTGGTCAATCGCGTCATGCTATATCATCCCTTTCAGGCGGGATTAGCGTCGATGATATGGTATATCAAGACCCTTGTGATCGCCTCGCTGCGCCGGCGGCTTACCGCAAAAAGGCCCAGGAAAGGCCGGGAAGCCGCGCCTTCTTGCTGTTGACCGTGATTCCCGGCGCGGACATCGGATCGACGATCGCTTGCGCATAGCCCGCCGGTAAGCGCCAATCATGCGGCTCGTGCGAGAAATTGTAGAGGCACAGCAACGTCTCGCCATCGCACCGGCGGGTGAAGGCGAGAAGTTCGTCGGGCGCGTCGTGGAATTCGAGATCGCCCCATTGGAGCGGCGTGCTGGCGCGCCGGAAGGCCAGCGCTTCGCGGTAAAAGGCGAGCACCGAACGCGGGTCGCGCTCCTGCAGGTCGACCGCGCGGGATCGATGGCCGGCGGGAATCGGCAGCCACGGCTTGCCGTCGGTGAAGCCGGCCTGGTCGCCGGCGCTCGACCAAGGCATCGGCGTGCGGCAGCCGTCGCGTCCTTTGAAGGACGGCCAGAAACGGATGCCGTACGGATCGCGCAGATCCTCGAAGGCCAGATCCGCCTCGGGCAGCGCGAGCTCTTCGCCCTGATAGATACAGATTGTGCCCCGCAGCGCGACAAGCAGCGCAAGCGACAGGCGCGCGATGCGATCGAGGTCGTCGCCCGGGCGGGCGAAGCGTGTGACATGGCGCATCACGTCATGGTTGGAGAGCGTCCAGCACACCCATCCATCCTTGCCCGCCGCATCGAATTTTTCGATGGTTCGGCGGAAGTGATCGCCCGAGAATTCGGGCCCGAAGAGATCGAAGGTGTAGCAGAAATGCAGCGCGTCGCTGCCCGAGGTGTAGAGCCCGACCGTTGCCGGAGAACGATCGCCGTCACCGACCTCGCCGACCGCGAGGGTATCCGGATATTCGTCCAGCAATGCGCGGATGCGGCGGAGGAAGGGGAGATTTTCGGGCTGGGTCTTATCGTACAGATGCTCCTGGAAGCCATAGGGGTTGGTTTCGGGGATATCGTGCGCGATCGCGCGCCGCATTGGCGGATTGTCGCGCAGCCGGGCGTCGTGGAAATAGTGGTTGCACGCGTCGAGCCGAAAACCGTCAACCCCGCGATCGAGCCAGAAACGCATCGTCTCGATCAGCGCGTCGCGCACCTCCGCCGAATGGAAGTTGAGATCGGGCTGCGAAGCGAGGAAGCTGTGCAGATAATATTGCATCCGCGTCCCGTCCCACTCCCAGGCGGGTCCGCCGAAGATCGAGAGCCAGTTGTTCGGCGCGGTTCCATCGGCTTTGGGGGGCGCCCAAACATACCAGTCGGCTTTCGGATTGGTGCGGCTCGCCCGGCTTTCCTTGAACCAGTCATGCTGATCGGAGGTGTGGCTGATCACCTGATCGACAATGATCTTGAGCCCAAGCTGGTGGGCGCGATCGACCATCGCGTCGAAATCGGCGAGTGTTCCGAACATCGGATCGACCTCGCGATAGTCGGAGACGTCATAGCCCATATCGGCCATCGGCGACTTGAAGAAGGGTGACACCCAGATCGCGTCGAGGCCCAGCGAGGCGATATGATCGAGCCGTGCGGTGATTCCCTTCAGATCGCCGACCCCGTCGCCGTTGCTGTCCTGAAAAGATCGCGGATAGACTTGGTAGATGACGGCGCCGCGCCACCAGTCGCGGTTGCCGGGGGCGCTCATGCTTTCTCCTCGATCAGATAGGCGACCGAACGCGGCGGAAGCGCATCGGCGCTTCCATCCTCGTCATCCAGCCTCCGCCAGCGCTGTCCGGATCTGGCTGGAAGCACGAGCCTGCGCGTCGCGCCGGCGCGGTTGAAGGCGACCGCGATCCGGTGCGGCTGTTCTGGGAGATGGAGCAGCATGACCATGCTGGCGGTCTTGGGATCGTGCCAGTCTTCGTCCTCGAACGCGACGCCTTCGAAGGTCAGCCAGTCGACATCGGCGGGGCCCAGCAGCACCGGATCCGACAGCGAAGGGCAGGCCGCGCGGATCGCTGCGAGACGCGCGGTGAAGCGCTCGAGCGTTCGGTCGCGGTTCTGCCAATCGATCCAGCTGATGGCGTTGTCCTGGGCGTAAGCGTTGTTGTTGCCCTGTTGGCTGCGGCCGAACTCGTCGCCGGCGGTGAGCATGATCGTGCCGCGCGACGCGAACAGCGTCGCGAGCAGAGCCTTGACGTCGGCGCGGCGTGCGGCGAGCACGGCGGGATCGTCGGTCGGACCTTCGACGCCGTTGTTCCAGCTGAAATTGTCGTTATGGCCGTCGCGATTGGCTTCGCCATTCGCTTCGTTGTGCTTGGCTCCATAGGCGGTGAGGTCCGCCAAGGTGAAGCCGTCATGTGCTGCGATGAAGTTGACGGTGCGGCTATGGCTGCGGCCCCGTTGTCCGAAAATGTCGGAGGAGCCGGCAAGCCGTGTCGCGAGATCGCCGATGCTGTGCGGATCGCCGCGCCAAAAGCGGCGGACATCGTCACGGTAACGGTCGTTCCATTCAAGAAACGATGCGCCAAAGTTGCCGAGCTGGTAGCCGCCCGGGCCGATGTCCCAGGGCTCGGCGATGAGCAGCCGGTCGCTCAGCAGCGGATCGCGCCCAAGCTCGCGGAATAGCGCCGCATCGGGCTCATAGCCATCGCGCCCCCGGCCGAGGATCGGGGCGAGATCGAAGCGGAATCCGTCGATTCCGGCCTGCGTGACGAAATACCGCATCGTGTCGAAGATCAGCCGCCGCGTCGCCGGATGGTCGCAGTTGAGCGTATTGCCGCAGCCGCTGTCGTTGGCGAGGGTTCCGGGTTCGTCACGCACCCGGCTGAAATAGGCATGATTGTCGATGCCCCGCAGCGACAGGGTGGGCCCTAGTGCGTCGCTCTCCCCAGTGTGGTTGAAAACCACATCGAGGAGCACGGCAATGTTCGCGGCATGTAGCGCCTCGACGGTCCGGCGCAGCTCGGCGAGGCCGCCGGGCGCCAGCCGTGGATCGAGCGCCATGAAGCCGACCGGATTATAGCCCCAGCTGTTGCGCAGCCCGAGCGGTCCGAGATGGCGCTCGTCGATCCACGCCGCGATCGGCATTAGCTCGACCGCGCTGACCCCGATCGCCTTGAGGTGCGTGACGATCGCCGGATGCGCGAGCGCCGCAAGCGTGCCGCGCTGTGTTTCGGGGATGTCGGGGTGGAGCATGGTGAAGCCACGGACGTTGATCTCGTAGATCAGGCCGCCAGCCTCAAAACAGGGCGCGCGATGCGGGACGGGACCGGAAAGCGCGCCGACGATCGCCTTGGGCATCAGCGGTGCGGTGTCGATCGCCGCGTCGCGCGCAGCGGCGAGGCGTGGGTCATAGGCGTAAGGCCGATCAATCGCGGTCGCATAGGGATCAGCGAGCAGCTTCATAGGATCGAACCAATGCCCTGCGGCCGGGTCATAGGGCCCGTCGGTGCGAAAACCGTACCGCGCACCTTCGCCCAGCCCGGTGACGCTGGTTTGAAAAATGTCGGCGGGGCCGCGTTCGAGCGCGATCCGATCGATCTCCTTGTCGCCCGCCGCGTCGAAGATCGATACCCAGGCCGCGCTGGCCGTCTCGGACCACAGCGCGAAGTGGACCCCGTCAGGTGTGAGCGTTGCACCGAACCGTTCGGGCGGCGTGCTCACGGGCGCATCCCCGCAACAGGGGGGCAGGGCGCGCGACCAGCCGTCATGTGACGACATCCGGCCGGCTTCGGCCGGTGTGCCCCTGGATATCGGCAATCGCTTCGGCTGCGGCGATCAGGTCGGCGAGCGCCTCGGGGGTCTCGCGGCCGAGATCGCCGTCCGCGGGTTCATAGCGTTCGATATAGACTCGGACCGTCGCGCCTGCGGTTCCGGTTCCGGACAGCCGGAAAACGATCCGTGAGCCGCCTTCGAACAATATGCGAATACCTTGATTCCGGCTTTCCGAACCGTCGACCGGATCGAGATAGGCGAAATCGTCGGCGTTGGCGATGCGAAGCGCGCCGACCTGCCGCCCCGGCAAAGCGGCGAGCCGGGCGCGCAGCCTGGCCATCATCGCATCGGCGACGGCACCGTCGACACCCTCATAATCATGGCGGGCATAATAGTTGCGGCCGAAACGTGACCAATGATGCTCGGCGATCGCGCGGACGCTTTCGCGCCGGACCGCGAGAATGTTAAGCCAGAGCAGCACCGCCCACACGCCGTCCTTCTCGCGTATATGGTCCGAGCCGGTGCCCGCGCTTTCCTCGCCGCAGATGGTCGCCTTGCCGGCATCGAGAAGGTTGCCGAAGAACTTCCAGCCGGTCGGTGTCTCGAACAGCGGCACGCCCAAGTGGGCGGCGACCCTATCGGCCGCGCCGCTCGTCGGCATCGATCGTGCTATTCCGGCGACGCCGTTCGCGTAACCGGGTGCCAGATGCGCATTGGCGGCGAGCATCGCCAGCGAATCAGACGGGGTGACGAAGATGCCCTTGCCGATGATCAGGTTGCGATCGCCGTCGCCATCCGACGCGGCCCCGAAATCGGGGGCGTCCGCGGCCATCATGTCGTCATGGAGGGCCTTGGCGTGCACAAGGTTGGGATCGGGATGATGGCCCCCGAAATCGGGCAGCGGCGTTCCGTTGCGCACCGAGCCCGGCGGTGCGCCCAGCCGTCGCTCCAGGATTTCGGTCGCATAGGGTCCGGTGACGGCGTTCATCGCGTCGAAGGCGATACGGAATCCCGATCGGATCAGCGCGCGGATCGCCTCGAAATCGAACAGCCTCTCCATCAGCGCGGCGTAATCGGCGACCGGATCGACGATGCGCACGATGGCTGCGCCAACTTGCGTCTCGCCTTCGCGATCGAGATCGACGTCGGCTGCGTCGATCATGCGGTAGCGGTCTATCGTCTTGCTCCGAGCGAAGATCGCCTCGGTGACCTGCTCGGGCGCGGGGCCACCGTTCGAGATATTATATTTGATCCCGAAATCCTCGGTCGGGCCGCCGGGATTGTGGCTCGCCGAGAGGATGATGCCGCCGAAGGCGCCATAGCTGCGGATGATATGGCTTGCCGCGGGGGTTGAGAGGATGCCGCCGCGTCCGACGATGATTGTCGCAAAACCGTTGGCGGCCGCCATGCGGATCGCCGTTTGGATCACCTCGCGATTATAGTAACGGCCGTCGCCTCCGATCACGAGCGCCTTGCCCTCGAATCCCTCGAGCGCATCGAAGATCGACTGGATGAAGTTCTCGGCATAGCCGGCCTGCTGGAAGACGGGCACTTTTTTGCGGAGCCCTGACGTGCCCGGTTTCTGATCGGCGAAGGGGGTGGTGGCAACTTCGCGGATCGTCATGCAGCCTGTTTCCTGTCGAGCAGCGAGCGGTAAAGCGCGGCATAACGTGCCGCGCTCCGGCCCCAGCCATAGTCGCCACGCATGCCCTGCCGGCGCATCGTCGACCAGAGGCCCGGTTCGCGGTACAGCGCGATTGCGCGGCTGATCGCCGCTTTCAGGGCATCGCTCGAGCCTGGGGCATGGAGGATGCCCGTCGCGCATTCGCTTGCCAGCGCCGCCTCGTTGGCGTCGATGATCGTATCGGCGAGGCCGCCGGTGCGGGCGGCGACCGGTACCGTGCCGTAGCGCAGGCCATAAAGCTGAGTCAGTCCGCACGGCTCGAAGCGCGATGGGAGGAGGATGGCGTCGGCGCCCCCCTGGATCAGATGCGCCAACGCTTCGTCATAGCCGGTGACCACGCCGATCGATCCCCGGTGACGTCCGGCGGCGGCGAGCAATGCGCCCTCGAAGGCGCTGTCGCCCGATCCCAGCACCACCAGCCGGCCTCCTTCGCCCACGACATGATCGACCGAATCCACGAGCAGGTCGATTCCCTTCTGCCAGGTAAGGCGGGTAACCAACGCGAAGATAGGGCTCTTGCCACGTCTGAGGCCGAAGCGCTTTTCAACCGCGCGCCGGTTGGCCGTGCGGGCCGCGGGCGCACCGACGGAGAACGTAGCCGCGAGATGCGGGTCGGTCTCCGGGTTCCATTCGACGTCGTCGATACCGTTGACGATGCCGTGCACCGCCGATCCCCGTGCGCGCAGCAGGCCGTCCAGCCCCATGCCGAAGGCCGGGGTGCGGATCTCGTCGGCATAGGTGGGGCTGACGGTGGTGATCGCGTCGGCATATTGCAGACCGGCTTTCAGATAGCCGACTCCGCCATAATATTCGACGCCGTCGACCGCAAAGGCAGAGGCTGGGAGTCCCAGATCGGGGAAGATGCGGGCATCGAAACGCCCCTGGAAGGCGAGGTTGTGGACGGTCAACACCACCGGCAGGTCCGTTTTCCGACCGTGGCGGACATAGGCGGCGGTCAGTGCCGCCTGCCAGTCATGGGCGTGGACGACATCCGCCCGCCATCCCTTGATCGCGCCTGTGGCGACATCGGCCGCGACCGCCGAGAGCGCAGCAAAGCGCCGCCAATTGTCCCCCCAGTCCTGGCCGGTCAGATCGGTATAAAGGCCGCCGTCGCGCGCTCCAAACAGGCTCGGCGAGTCGAGCAGCAGTAGATCGAGGCCATGGCCGTTCGCCGCCAGGATCCGCGCCGGGCCTCCGAAGAGCGCCTTATAGCTATGCACGGCCTTTGCCTTGGGGAAAGTTTTGAGCACCTGGGGATAGGCGGGCAGCAGCGAGCGCGTAGCGACGCCATGCGCCGAAAGCGCCCCGGGCAATGCAGCAGCGACATCGGCCAAGCCGCCGGTCTTGACCAGCGGATGCAGTTCCGATGTGACCGACAGGAGCCGCAGCGCCATTTCGTCTCAGGCCGCGAGCCGGTTGATCATGGCCTGGGTGATGAGGCAGACTCCTTTTTCCGAGCGCCGGAACCGCTTCGCGTCGGCGACGGGGTCCTCGCCGACGACCAGCCCTGTCGGCACATGCACGCCCTGGTCGATCACCACCTTGTGCAACCGTGCGTCACGGCCGATCTGGCAGCCCGGCATGATCACCGCATCGGTGATCGATGAGAAGCTGTTCACGCGCACGCCCGAGAACAGCAGGCTGCGATGGAGCGAAGCGCCGGAAACGATGCAGCCGCCCGCGATCAGCGATGAGGTGGCAGCCCCGCGCCGCCCTTCGTCATTATGAACAAATTTGGCGGGCGCGGTGACCTCGGAATAGCTCCAGATCGGCCAGTCCCGTTCGTAAATGTCGAGCTTGGGAACCACGTCGGTCAGATCGATATTGGCTTCCCAATAGGCGTCGATCGTTCCCACGTCGCGCCAATAGGCCTCGGGCTCGCTTTCGGCGCGGATGCAGCTCTGCGAGAAGAGGTGCGCCACGGCCTTGCCGTTCTTGACGACATAGGGGATCAGGTCCTTGCCGAAATCATGGCTCGAATTCGGATCGGTCGCATCGCGGCGGAGCAGATCGGCCAGAAATCTGGTGTTGAACACATAGATGCCCATCGAGGCGAGCGCGATGTCCGGTTTGCCGGGCATCGCCGGCGGATTGGCGGGCTTTTCGACGAACTGCTTGATTCGCGCCTTATCGTCGATGTGCATGACCCCGAAACCGGTGGCCTCCATGCGCGGCACTTCAAGGCAGCCGACGGTGACGTCCGCGCCCGCATCGACGTGCTGGCGGAGCATCAGTTCATAGTCCATCTTGTAGATATGGTCGCCGGCCAGGATGATCATATATTCTGGGCCGTAGGATTCGATGATGTCGAGATTCTGAAAGACCGCGTCGGCGGTGCCTTCATACCATTGGGTTTCCGAGACGCGTTGGCTGGCGGGCAGGATGTCGAAGCTCTCGTTGCGCTCGGGCCTCAGGAAGTTCCAGCCCCGCTGAAGATGGCGGATCAGCGAATGCGCCTTGTACTGGGTAGCGACGCCCATCCGGCGAATGCCCGAGTTGAGCGCGTTCGACAGCGCGAAATCGATGATCCTGGCCTTGCCGCCGAAATAAACTGCAGGCTTGGCGCGGCGGTCGGTAAGTTCGTAGAGGCGGCTGCCCCGCCCGCCCGCGAGCACATAGGCCATCGCGTCGCGTGCCAAAGGCTGGTTGCGCCGGTCCGCCATCCTTCGAACTCCTCCCACCATCATTCCCCCTCCAAGAACAATGTCGACAGCGGCGGCAATGTCAGGCTCGCATAGCCTTCGCCGTCGGCGGTGACGAGCCCGCCATTGCCGGTATTGCCGCCGCCATAGATCGCTGCATCGCTGTTGATGATCTCGCGCCAGGCCCCGCCGCGCGAAAGCCGCAGGCGATAGTCGTGCCGAGGCACCGGCGTCATGTTCGTGACGATCGCCACGGGCGGTTGGCCGGGCGCGTGACGCTCCCAGGCGAACACCGAATTGGCGGCGTCGTCGACCACCAGCCATCGAAATCCCTCGGCCTCGCAATCGCGTGCGTGAAGCGCCGGGCGGCTGCGGTAAGCATGGTTGAGGTCGCGGATGAGGCGGCGGACGCCGTCATGGGCAGGGGCCGCCAGCAGATACCAGTCGAGCGCGCGATCCTCGCTCCATTCGGCGCGCTGCGCGAACTCCTGACCCATGAACAACAGCTTCTTGCCGGGGTAACCCCACATCAACGCATAATAAGCGCGCAGGTTCGCGAATTTCTGCCAGTCATCACCCGCCATCTTGGTGAGCAGCGAGCCTTTGCCGTGGACCACCTCGTCATGGCTGAGCGGCAGCACGAAATTCTCGTCGAACGCGTAGAGCAGCCCGAAGGTGATGTCGTTGTGGTGGTGACGACGGTGGATCGGCTCGCGCGCCATGTAGCGCAGCGTGTCGTGCATGAAGCCCATATTCCATTTGAAGCCGAAACCCAGCCCGCCTTCGTGAACCGGATGCGACACCATGGGCCAGCTGGTCGACTCCTCGGCGATCGTCATGACCCCTGGGTGGTGACCGTAGAGCTCCTTGTTCATCCGGCGGAGGAACTCGACCGCCTCGAGATTTTCGCGGCCACCCTGATCGTTGGGCAGCCATTCCCCCTCCTTGCGCGAATAATCGAGGTACAACATCGACGCCACGGCATCGACGCGCAGGCCGTCTAGATGATATTTCTCGGCCCAGAAGAGGGCATTGTTGACGAGGAAGGCGAGAACCTCGCGCCGTCCGAAATTGTAGATCGCCGTGTTCCAGTCGGGATGGAAGCCCTTGCGAGGGTCGGCATGCTCGTAGAGCGCGGTTCCATCGAACCGCGCGAGGCCGTGCGCGTCGGTCGGGAAATGCGCCGGCACCCAATCGAGGATCACCCCGACACCGGCATGGTGTGCGCCCTCGACGAAGCGCGCAAATCCCTCGGGATGGCCGAAACGCGCGGTCGGCGCATAGAGTCCCGTGGTCTGGTAGCCCCAGCTCGGATCATAGGGATATTCGGTGATCGGTAGGAATTCGATATGGGTGAAGCCCATCTCGACGACATAGGGGATCAGCCGATCGGCCATCGCGTCCCAGCTCAGAAAATCGCCTTGTTCGTCACGTTGCCAGGATCCGGCATGGACCTCGTAGATCGAGATCGGTTGCCGGCGGATATCTGCCTGGGCCCAGAAGGCGCGGTGCTTCCCGTCGCGCCATTGGTGGCCGAGCGGCGCGGTGGTGACCGACGCGGTCGCCGGCCTCAATTCGGACCGGAACGCGAAAGGATCGGCTTTGAGCGGAACCGGCTTGCCGTCGGCCCCGATGATCTCGAACTTATAGGGTTGATCCTCGCCGAGATCGGGGACGAATATCTCCCAGATGCCGGTGTCGCGCCGAAGGCGCATCATATGGCGGCGGCCGTCCCACTGGTTGAACAGCCCGACCACCGAGACGCGGCGCGCATTGGGCGCCCATACCGCGAAATGAACGCCATCGGCGCCCTCGTGGCGGATTTTATGCGCGCCCATCCGGTCGAACAGCCGAAGATGCGATCCTTCGCCGATGAAATAATCGTCCATCGGCCCGAGGACCGGTCCGAAGCTGTAGCAATCGGCCACGATCCAGCTGTCCTCGGCATGCGCGGCGCGGTAGCGGAGGGGTTGCGCCTTGCGGAGCGACAGCTTGCCTTCGAACAGCCCCAACGGATCGATCATCACGAGCGAGCCCACCGGTTTACCGGCGAGCGTGAGCGCTTCGACGCGCTCCGCTCCCGGTACGAATGCGCGGGCCACCAGCGCCTTGCCGACAGCATGAACCCCCAGCACCGCGAACGGATCGCCATGCGAACCGCTGATGATGGCGGCGATCTCGGCCCCGCTAAGTTCGCTCACCATTCACCGTCCCCGCGCCGTGCAGGAGCCCGTGGGCGCCAGCATGGCAGTTTCACCAGATCGAGCCAAATGAAGGATACCGTCCCCGAGGGCGTCAGAAAATGCCCCATATCTCAGACGCATATTGGCGAATAGTGCGATCGGACGAGAACCAGCCCATGCCGGCGACGTTGCGGATTGCCTTGGCGTTCCATTGCGCCTTGTCGGTCCACAGCCGATCGACATCGCGTTGTGCGGCGGCATAGCTGTCGAAATCGGCCGCCACCATGAACCAGTCATGCTCATAAAGCCCGGCGATCAGGCCCTTGTAGCGATCGCGATCGTCCGGCGAGAAGACACCGCCGGCGATCGCCTGTAACGCCTGGCCGAGCTCGCGTGACGATTCGATGATCTGGCGCGGATTGTGGCCCTCGGCGCGCGCCTTGCCGACTTCGGCGGCCGTCAGCCCGAAGATCACGATATTTTCCGCGCCGACATGATCCCGCATTTCGACATTGGCGCCATCCAGCGTGCCAATGGTGAGCGCGCCGTTGAGGGCGAACTTCATATTGCCGGTGCCCGACGCTTCCATCCCAGCGGTCGAGATCTGCTCGGACAGATCGGCGGCGGGCATCATGATTTCGGCCAGCGACACATTGTAATTGGGCACGAAGGCGATCTTGAGCAGGCCTTGGACCGCCGGATCATGGTTGACGATGCGGGCCACGTCGTTCGCCAGTTTGATGATCAGCTTGGCGTTATGATAGCTGGGCGCCGCCTTGCCGCCGAACAGTTTGACCCGTGGTACCCAGTCGCGCTCGGGATGCGAGCGGATCTGGTCGTATAGCGCGACCGCCTCGATGATGTTGAGCAGCTGGCGCTTATATTCGTGAATTCGCTTGATCTGCGTGTCGAACAGCGCAGTCGGGTCGATCTTGAGGCCCATCCGTTCGCGGAGCAGGTTGGAAAGCACGCTCTTCTTGGCGAGCTTCACTGCCGCGAAACTTTCCTGGAAGGCGCTGTCCTCGGCAACGCGTCCCAGCGCCTGCAGCGCTTCGGTGTCGTCGAGAAACGCGTCGCCGATCGCACCGCGAACGAGATCGGTCAGTTCGGGATTACACTGCATCAGCCAGCGCCGCGGGGTGATGCCGTTGGTCTTGTTGTTGATCCGGTCGGGATAGAGCCGGTGGAAATCGGCGAACACGGTTTCCTTCATCAGCTCGGTGTGCAGCGCCGACACGCCGTTGACGCTATGCGAGCCCGCGAAGGCGAGATTGCCCATGCGCACGCGGCGTTCACCACCCTCGTCGATCAGCGAGATCGCGCTGATCCCGGCATCGTCGAGGCCGTGCTGGCGGCGGGCTTCGATCAGCAGCTTCGCGTTGATCGCATAGACCAGCTGCATGTGCCGCGGCAGCAGCTGTTCGAACAACGGCACCGGCCAGCTTTCGAGCGCCTCGGGCAGCAGTGTGTGATTGGTATAACCGAAGGTCGCGCGGGTGATGTTCCAGGCGTCGTCGAAATCGATGCCGTGCAGGTCGATGAGGATGCGCATCAGCTCGGCGACCGAGACCGCGGGATGCGTGTCGTTGAGCTGGATCGCCGCCTTTTCGGGAAGGGTGCGGATGTCCCCGAAATATTGGATATGCCGCCGGACGATGTCCTGCAGCGAGGCCGAAGAGAAGAAATATTCCTGGCGCAGCCGCAGCTCCTGACCGGCAGCGTTGGAATCGGCGGGGTAGAGGACGCGGGTGAGCGCTTCGGCCTTGTTGCTCTCCTTCAGCGCGCCGATGTGATCGCCGGCATTGAAGGCGTCGAGCAGGATCGGATCGATCGGTTGCGCGGTCCACAGCCGCAGGGTGTTGACCCGCGCGCCTCGCCAGCCGACCACCGGGGTGTCATATGGCGTGGCGATGAAGCGGTCATGTGGCTTCCATATGCGGGCATGATCGCCGCTCCCGTCGGCTGCGGCGAGATCGACGATGCCGCCAAAGCCGATTTCATAGCTCGCCTCGCGGCGCTCGAACTCCCAATTATTGCCGTGTGCGAGCCATGTCTCGGGCAGCTCGACCTGCCAGCCGTCGGATATCTCCTGGCGGAACATGCCGTTCACGTAGCGGATGCCATAGCCATAAGCGGGAATGTCGACCGAAGCCATCGACTCCATGAAGCAGGCCGCGAGCCGTCCGAGACCACCATTGCCCAGCGCCGCATCGGGCTCGAGCTCGCGGATCAGGTCGATGTCGACCCCGAGCGACGCGAGCGCGGCACGCATCTCGTCCATCAGCCCGAGATTGGAGATCGCGTCGCGCATCAGGCGGCCGATCAGGAATTCGAGGCTGAGATAATAGACGCGCTTGCCGCCGGCCTCATAGGTTTCCTGCGTGGTCGCGATCCAGCGGTCGATGATGCGGTCGCGGATGACGAGGATCGTAGCGGCGAGCCAGTCATGGCTCTGGGCCGCCATGGCGTTCTTACCGATGCGGTAAGTCAGCCGCTCGATAATTTCCTCGGCGAGCGTGGCAGGGTCGGAGGTGCGCTGCGCCGGCCTCGGCAGGACGGCGGTTCTGGTGTTGCCTTGCACGGTTGCGACTCCCCCGGAAACCTGTCCAACACGAACGAGTGTATCGAAGCCGATCGGCGGCGCAACAGCGATGTTGCACTGCGGAAAAGGGGCCTTGGGTTGCTCTTTCCGGCGATGCGGGGCAGCGTGCGCCAAGCAGCAGTGGCGTCGGGGAATGTGGCTGGTGAGACACGGATGACCCTGCGGGCAGTGACAGACCGGGAAGCGGCCCGCGGTCGCGACGAGGCGTTCGGCCTGCCGGGATGGCTCTATCATGATCCCGAAGCCTATGCGCTCGAGCAAGCGCGCATCTTCCGCCGAAGCTGGCAGCTCGTCTGCCACCTGAGCGACCTGCCGACGGCCGGGGCCTGGCAATCGCTGACGATGGGGCAGGAGGCGATCATCGTGGTGCGCGGCGAGGATGGCGCGGTGCGGGCGATGTCGAACGTTTGCCGCCACCGCGCCGCGCGGCTGCTCGACGGACCGCAAGGCTGCACGAGGAAGCTCATCTGCCCTTATCATGCCTGGACCTACGAGCTCGACGGGACGCTGAGCGGCGTCCCCGGCAAGCGCGATTATCCGGCCTTCGACATCGCCGACTACGGGCTTCACCGGTTCGCGGTCGAGATCTGGCGCGGCTTCATCTTCGTGCGGATTGAGGGCGACGGCCCGTCGGTCGCCGATATGATGGCGCCTTATGAAGAAGAAATTGCACTCTACCGCTTCGAGGAGATGGGCGCGCTGGGGCGGGTGGTGATGCGCCGCCGCCCGGTCAACTGGAAAAATATCGCCGACAATTATTCGGACGGGCTCCACATCCCCGTCGCGCATCCCGGGCTCAAGCGTCTGTTCGGCGGCGGCTATACGATCGAAGCCGATGCGTGGGTGGACAAGATGAGCGGGCCGCTGCTCGAGGGCGTGCCGGGCAGCTCGTCCGAGGCGCTCTACCGCAAATATCTGCCCCCGGTCGATCATCTGCCGCCCGAGCGGCAGCGCATGTGGACCTATTTCAAGCTGTGGCCCAACACCGCCTTCGACATCTATCCGGATCAGATCGACTTCATGCAGTTCCTGCCGGTCTCGCCCACCGAGACGCTGATCCGCGAGATCGCCTATGTCCTGCCCGATAAGCGACGCGAGATGCGGGCCGCGCGTTATCTGAACTGGCGGATCAACCGGATCGTCAACGCCGAGGACAGCAAGCTGGTGGCGCGCGTGCAGGAGGGGATGGCAAGCGCCAGCTTTACCCAAGGACCGCTCGGCGATCACGAGGTCTGCCTCAAGAGCTTCGCGCGCAAGATGCGCGTGCTGATCCCCGAGGCGCGGCAGCCGCAGCGTCCGCCGCCCGGATGGAGCGCGAACAGCATCGCGGGGCGTCTTAGGTGACGTCGCGGCAGGACGTCGTGATCATCGGCGGCGGCCATAACGGCCTGGTCTGCGCCTTCTATCTCGCCCGCAAGGGCTTGAAGGTGCGCGTGCTCGAGCGGCGCGGAATAGTCGGCGGCGCGGCGGTCACCGAGGAATTCCACCCCGGTTTCCGCAATTCGGTGGCGAGCTATACGGTCAGCCTGCTCCAGCCGCGCGTCATTGCCGACATGAAACTGCGTCAGCGTGGGCTGAGGGTCGTCGAGCGGCCGATCTCGAACTTCTTACCGCTCGATGGCGGATATCTGAAGCTCGGCGGGGGACTCGCGCGCACCCAGGCCGAGTTCGGGCGCTTCTCGGCGGCCGATGCGGAGGTGCTGCCGGCCTATTATGATGCGCTTGATGGCGTAGCGGACGTGCTGCGCGAGCTCGCCCTTCAGATTCCGCCCAATGCGGGAGGCGGGATTGCCGAGCTGATCAAGGCGGCCTTGCAGGGCAAGAAGATCGCCCGCGCAGGGCTGCCGGCGCAGCGCGACATGCTCGATCTTTTCGTGAAGAGCGCGCGGACCTTTCTCGACGGCTGGTTCGAGAACGAGTCGGTGAAGGCGGCGTTCGGCTTCGACGCCGTGGTCGGCAATTATGCGAGCCCCGATACGCCCGGCTCGGCCTATGTACTGCTTCACCATGTGTTCGGCGAGGTGAACGGCAAAAAGGGAGCCTGGGGCCATGCGATCGGCGGCATGGGGGCGATCACAGGGGCGATGCGGGCGGCGTGCGAAGAGCATGGCGTGATGATCGAGACCGAGGCGGCGGTGGAGAAGCTGCTGGTCGAGGGAGGCCGTGCGGTCGGCGTCCGCACCGTGGCGGGTGCCGAGCATATGGCGCCGGTGGTCGCCTCCAATGTCGGGCCGGGGCTGCTTTACCGCAAGCTGGTCGACGCCGCGGATCTCGATGCGGATTTCCGGCGCCGGATGAAGGGTTTCCGTGCGGGATCGGGCACCTTTCGAATGAACGTCGCGCTGTCGGCGCTGCCCGAGTTCAGCGTGCTGCCTGGCGAAGGCGAGCATCATCGCAGCGGGATCATCATCGCACCGACGCTCGACTATATGGACCGCGCTTTCACCGACGCGCGTGCCTTCGGCTGGTCGAAGCAGCCGATCGTAGAGATGCTGATCCCGTCGGCGGCGGACGACAGCCTGGCCCCGGCCGGCGCGCATGTGGCGAGCCTGTTCTGCCAGCAATTCGCGCCCGAGCTGCCCGAAGGGCGCAGCTGGGATGACGAGCGCGAAGCCGCGGCCGATCATATCATCGCGACGGTGGAGGCGCATGCGCCGGGCTTCGCGGCCTCGGTGCTCGGACGGCAGATCTTGTCACCGCTCGACCTCGAGCGCACCTTCGGCCTCGTCGGCGGCGACATCATGCACGGCCATATGGCGCTGGATCAGCTCTGGGCCGCGCGGCCGATCCTCGGTCATGGCGATTATCGCGGGCCGATCAAGGGGCTCTATATGTGCGGCGCAGGGACGCATCCCGGAGGCGGGGTGACCGGCGCGCCGGGCCATAATGCGGCGCAGGCGATATTGGCGGACCGCGGGTTGGGGAGGTTGCTGAGGCGATGAGCCGCAAAAGGGCACTACCCCACTGCCTCCGCCCTTCCTGGACGTATCGGGCTGTCGGGGCGATGATCGACTGGCGGCAAATAGAGCTCATTTCTTGTTCGGGGCCTTCACCCGCATCGCCCACCAGACCGGAACACCTGCCGCGATCAACGCGACGCCCCACGCATTGGCTTCCGCGCCCGCGCCATAGAGCGCCCACAGCGAATAGAGCGCGCCGGCGATCGCGATCCAGTATCTGACAGCACCGAGCCTGAACGCCGCAGCCGCGACGAATAGGTACATCACAAGCGAGGCGGTGGTCGCCAGCACCGCAACGAAGGTGAACAGATTGACCGTCGTCTTACTGGCGTTGAGCGCGAGCACCAGCGTGACGAGGCCGCTCGACAGCAGGTGCGCGCGCACCGGCACCCCGTTCGCCGCCACCTTGGCGAGGGCGCGGGGGAAAACCCCGCCCGCCGCCATCGCTGCAGGCATCTCCCCCTGGAGCAGGATCCAGCCGTTGAGTGCACCGAGCGCGCTGATCATCGCAAAGGCCGCGACGAGATGCGCCGCGCCGCCGCCCCAATAGCGCCCGATCACGTCGGCGAAGGGGGCGGCCGAATGCGCGGCGACCTCGGGTGCGAGCAGCAGGACCACCGCCGAGCAGGCGAACAGATAAACCAGCCCGCTCAGCATGGTGCCGCCGAGCGTGGCGCGCGGGATAGTGCGCTGCGGATCGACGACCTTGGCGGCGGGCACGGTCGCGGATTCGAGGCCGAGAAAGGCCCACAGGGTGAGCGTTCCCGCTGTCGTGATCGCGGCGAGCGTGATTGCGGGATGGGCCGGGTCGGGCAGGGTGAGGTTGCCCGACGGCGCCGCCATCGCGGCGATGATCATCACCGCCAGCAACGGCAAGACCTTGAGCAGCGTGGCGATCAGCTGCACCCAGCCGGCGTTGCGCGTGCCGCTCAGGTTGATCGCGGTCATCGTCCACACCAGCAGGATGGTGACCCCCGTCGACAGCAGCGCATCGGTGGCCAGTATCGGCACAAAGGCCGACAGATAGCTGACCGCGGCCACCGCGATCGCGCCGTTGCCGACGAACAGCGAGATCCAATAGGCCCAGGCGACGAAGAAGGCGAGATCGGCGCCGAACGCCGCGCGGACATAGACATAGGGCCCGCCCGCCTGGGGCCATGCGCGGGACAGCCCGGCGAAGATTGCCGCCAGACAGAGGCTGCCCATGATCGTGAGGCCCCAGGCTGGGATGACGTTCCAGCCATAGGGTGCGAGGCTGGCCGGGAGCAGGTAGACGCCCGAGCCGATCATGTTGCCAACCACCAGCGCGGTCGCCATCACCAGCCCGAGCGGCCGGGCAGCGGTGCTGCAGCCGCCCGGCTGGCTCATGGCCGTATCAGAAACGCTGCGACACCTTCAGCCCGAACAGCTGCGGCTTGACCGTGTAGGATCGCGCATATTGGCCGCAATAGGTCGGAGCGCAGAAGGTATTGCGGCTGAGGATGCCGCGCTTGTCGAAAGCGTTCTGGATGAACGCCTCGACGCTGATCTCGCCGAACTTGATGCCGCCGGAGAAATCGAAGGTGGTGAAGGCCTTGGTCCGTCCGACCGCGGCGTCGTCGGCGGTCGCGAGGAAATTTCTCACCCCGCCCTGATGCAGCATCGCCCCTTGGACGAAGCTTCCATATCCGCCAAGCTCGAAGTCGTAACGAGCCGTGGCGGTCGTTTTCAATTTGGGCTGCACAGGCAGGCGGGTTCCCTTGGGGGCCGCCGGAGTTCCGACCGTACAATCCTGGTTTCCCGCCGCATTGATGCCGCAGAAGTTGCTCGTCAACTTGGCGTCGGTATAGGTCGCCGCGCCGGCCAAGGTGAGGCCGCCATAACGAATCTGGACATCCGCTTCGGCGCCGTAGATCCGCGCATCACCCGCATTGTAGATATTGACGACGCCCACCGCGCCGATCGGGGCGAGCGTGTATTGGAGCTTGTTCCACTCTTCATAATAGACCGCGCCGTTGAAGCGCAGATGCCGATCGAGCCATGACGTCTTCCAGCCGAACTCGTAATTGTCGAGCGTGTCGGCGTCATAAGGATTGATGCCCGGCCGCCGGTTGTTGCCGCCGGGCCGGAAGCCGGTCGAATAGGTGAGGTAAATCATTCGATCGGGATCGACCTGCCAGCTGAGACTGACTTTGTGTGTCTCACCCGACTCCTTGTAGGTCTTGTCGACATTGACGCAGGTGTCGAGATCGATCGGCAGGCTGCAGCCAGCATCCTCGGCATTGAACGCGAAGCCCGAGAAGCCGGACAGGGTGTTCCGCGCCTTGAACACGCGAATACCGCCGGTGAGGATCACGGACGGCGTGATGTCAAAATTGGCTTCACCAAAGGCCGCATAGTCGCGATCGACGATATGGGTGTTGGTGGTGAAGACGTCATCACCAAAGGTAACCAGCGTAGAACCCGTGGCAGCCAAGCCGGGCACGAAATAGTCGGCAAGATTTTTGTTCGACTGCCGCTGATAAAACAGTCCGGCGGTGAACCGGAAGCGCTCGTCCGCGGGCGAACTGATGCGGAGTTCGTGGCTCTGCTTCGTCAGTCGCTGCTCATTATGATAGCGCTGGGTGGGATCCAGGAATCCGCCATTGCCGTCAGGGAAATTGGTGTAACCCGTGATATTGTCGTAATAGACCGTATAGTAGCTGTAATCCTGATCATTATCGATCGACCGCTGCAGATAGCCGCCCGCATAATGCAGATCGAAATTGCCGATCTTGCCTTCGATCGCCAGCGTGGCGAGATACCATTTGTCGAGATTCCGATCAGGCGCGAATTCGTGGACCTGGAGATCCCCGACATTGGGATCGAAGCCGAAAAAGCCCTTGGCCTTTTGGTGCTGGGCGACGACCGTCGGCGTCACGGTCCAGTTGTCATCGAGATCGATGCCCAGCGCGACGCGCCCGCCATAGGTGTCGGTCGTGTTGAAATTCTTCTTCACGAAGGCGGCGTTGTTGACGGTGAGGTCGTTGGTGGGATCGCTGTCCGACAGTGTATAGGTGCGGCTGCCGAGCGTATTGTCGACATAGCCGCCGTCGCGCTGGTAGTAGCCGACGATCCGGAGCGCCGCCGTGCCGCCGAGCGGCAGGTTGACGAAGCCCTCGGCGACACCGCCGGTTTCGCCCTCGCCGAATTTGTTGACCTGGAGATCGTAGCCGCCGGTGAATTTGGACGGATCTGGCTTGTTCGTGATCAGCCGCAGCGTTCCAGACAGCGAACTCGCGCCGTAGAGCGTGCCCTGCGGCCCAGACAGCGCCTCGACCCGGGCGAGATCATAGGCATGGACGTCGAGCATCGCGCCGATCGTGCTGACCGGGACCTCATCGAGATAGACGCCGACGGTGGGCAACGAACCGCCGGGAAGGTTGATGCCGCCCGTCGCGACGCCGCGGAATGAGATGTCCGACTGCGATGGTCCATAGGTCTGGAAGCTGACGCTCGGCAGCAGCTTGGCGTAATCGTCCAGATTGTTGACCTGATGCTGGGCCAGCGTCTCGGTTCCGAGCGCTTGAAGGCTGATCGGCACCTTCTGGATGCTCTCGCTGCGCTTGAGCGCGGTGACCACGATCTCATCGGTTTCCGCTTCTTCCGGCGCGGTCTGCGCCAGCGCCATGCCAGATGAAGCGAGAAAGGTCGATGTCAGCAACATGGCCGCGAGGGTGCGGCGGGCGGCATGGAGATGCGCAGCTTTCACGAGAAATCCCCTTTGCTATTTTATGATGTCAATTCCCCATGAAATCTGTTGCAGCGCAAGTTCAAAGCGGAAGGTGGATCGTTTCGCCCTTTAATTTGGCGACCTGTTGCCCGATCAACACAACGGCGGTGGCTCGGGATAATGCTCGAGCGTCGCGCCGAGCGCTTCGCGCAACGGCCCCAGCCTGTCGGCATAGGCGCGCCACTGGTCAACGCCGTCGCGGTTGATCGGCCGCCGGACCTGTTCGCTGCTCGCGGTGCGGACGGCCCGCCGGCTGTCATGGAAGTCAAGGCAGACCTGCTCGAACGGAAGGCCCAAGGCGGCGAGCAATCGCCGGATCTCCGCCTCGGGCTCATCGAGCAGCCTTTCGTGGATCACGCGGTGGACCCGGCCCGGCAGCACCGCGTCGAAATGCGTCATCAGCCGCACATAATCGACATAATAGCGGCCGATGTCGTCGAGCCCGTAGCTGAAGCCTTGGCCCCGCGCGAAATGCTGACGGAAGTTGGAAAAGCAGCAATCGAGCGGGTGGCGGCGCGCGTCGATGATGCGCGCATTCGGCAGGATCAGATGGATGAAGCCGAGGTGGAGCCAGTTGTTGGGTAGCTTGTCGATGAAAAAGGGCTTGCCTTCGCGGCGCTGGATACGGGTCGCCTCGAGATAATCGCGGCCGAGCATGACGAGCCGGTCCGCGCCGAGTTCAGCCAGGCCTTCGGGATAAGCCCCCGCCATCGCGGGCACTTTTGCGGCAAGGCGCGGAATGTCGGGCAGTTCCATCGTGCCTTCGACCATCGAATGGCACGACAATATCTGCTCGATCAGCGTCGAGCCCGCGCGAGGCATGCCGAGGATGAAAATCGGATCGGCATCGGCACAGCCTTGTCCGGCCTTCGCCGCGAGAAGCTCGGGCCGGAAGAAGGCGATTGCCGCGTCGACCTGCCGGCTGATATCGTCGGGGTCATAGCCGATCTGGCGGCGGCGCAGCGCATTGGCGCGCGCATAATGCTCGAACGCGGCGTCGGCTGCGCCAGCGTCGTCGAGCGCCTTGCCCAGCGCGAAATCGAGGTGGAGCCGATCGTCATCGGACAGAGCCGCGCTGCCCAGCGCCTTTCGCATCCGAACGATATCGCTGTCGTCGAAGCGCACCGTCTTGAGATTGGCCAGGCTCCACCAGATCTCGCCCAGCGTCGGATCGACGTCGAGACCGCGCCGATAGGCGTCGATCGCCTCCGCCTGCTGGCCGACCGTCTTGAGGGCATGCCCGTAGCTCATCCAGATCTTGGGCTGGTCGGCGCGCTGCGCGAGCACCTCGCGATAAAGCGAGATCGCCTCCTCATAATCGCCGATCCGGCCGAGCACCGCGGCGCGCAAGGTCGCATGGGCGGGATTGCCAGGATCGGCGTCGCCGAGCCGATCGAGTTCGGCCAGCGCCTCGGCGGTGCGGTTTTGCCGGTGCAGCACGGTTGCGAGGTTCGCGCGCGCTGCGGTGAAGCCGGGCGCGAGTTCAAGCGCGCGGCGCAGCAGTGTCTCGGAATCGCGGTAGCGGCCGACGCGAGCGGCGAGCTCGGCCATCATGCGGATCGCGGCGACGTCGGTCGGCACGGCCTTGAGGTGCGCGCGCAGCAACGGCTCGGCGATGTGGAGCTGGCCGGCGATCAGCGCTTGTGCGGCGCGACGCAGGTCGGGATCGGCGGTGGCGGCGCGGATCGCCGCCATCTCGGCTTGCTCGGCCGCCTGATCATGGCCCAGCGCGCGGTGCGCGCGCCCGACCAGGCGATGGACTTCGGGGCTGGAGGGCGTTTGTCGCAGGATGATGCGGGCGATATCGAGTGCGGCCGCGGGATCGTCGCCGAGCAGTAATGAAGCGCGGGCGAAGGATTCGTCGAGCGCATCCGGCGACAAGCTGCTGTTCGAGGCCATCCGCTCATCCATCGGCGGCCAAAAGAAAGCCTTAGCGGCCGGCTGTCAACCAGACCGCGACGAATGTGGCGGCCGTCTTTCCGCGAGTAACATCTGCCGCGTTACCGTTACTTCTCGTAAGCGCCACCGAACTGCAATCCGACTGTAAAGCGCAAGTGCGAAGGGCCTCCCATCAAGAAAAAGGGGGGGCCGATGAAGAGAATCCTGCGCAGCGCCAGTCGCGCGTCGCCGACGACCTCTATGTCGGCCGCTTCCGCATTGTCGCGGGCACAGTCGGCGCGACCGAGGAGACCGACGGGATCGACCTGCTGACCGGCGATTTCGGCTCGGGCTTCCCCGGCGGCTTGCTTGTCGCGCAGGACGGGCAAAACGGGGCGCGGGCGCAGAACTTCAAGCTGGTCGCGTGGGGCGATGTTGCGAAGGCGCTGGGGCTCCCGGCGGAGCCGCGCTAACCCGGCAGCCCATCCTCGGCGAGCCGCAACATCACCAGCGCCGATAGTTGCGCCCGCTCGGCGAGGCTGTCGACGATCAGATATTCGTCCGGCGAATGGATCGCGCCGCCGCGCGCGCCCATGGTGTCGACCACGGGCACCCCGCACGCGGCGATGTTGTTGCCGTCGCAGACCCCGCCGCTCGGCCGGTGCGTGATCGGGCGGCCGAGCAGCGCGGCGCTGTCCTCGACCAGCGCGAACAGATTGGCCGCCTGCCCGTCGACCGGTTTCGGGGGGCGTCCGAACCCGCCATGGATGTCGATCTGCACCTCATGCTCGGCCTCGATCGCGCGCGCTAGATCGGCGATCAGGCGTTCGGCGGCGCGCTGGTCATCGGGAAGCGCCGGACGCAGGTTGACGCGCAATATCGCCCGGTCAGGCACGACATTGTTCGGTCCGCCGCCGTCGATCCGCGCGGGGTTGATCGCCAGACCCCCGCGCCGCGCACGCGCCAGCCGTAGCGCGAGGTCTCCCGCCGCGACGATCGCGTTGCGGCCCTCTTCGGGGTTGCGCCCGGCATGCGCCGGACGGCCGGTGACGATGAGCGAGAAATTGCCGCTGCCCGGGCGGGCTCCCGCCAAAGTCCCATCGGGCAGGGCGGAGGGCTCATAGGTCAGCGCCGCGAGCTTGCCGCGCGCCGAGGCGGCGATCAGCGCCGCCGAACCCGGCGAGCCGATCTCCTCGTCCGAGTTGATCACGACCTCGTAGCCGACCCGCGCACCGAGTGGAGAGGCCTCGAGCGCCGCGAGCGCTGCGAGCATCAGCGCAATGCCCCCCTTCATGTCGGCGACCCCCGGACCATTGATCAGCGCCCCGCCGTCGAGATCGGTGAGCGACCGGAACGGATGGCCGGCGCCGTAGACGGTGTCCATATGTCCGGTCAGCAGCAGTTGGACCGGTGCGTGCGGTCGCACCCGGACATGGAGGTTGCGGCCATAGCCGAGGGGTTGCGGATTGCCGGCCCCGTCGATCTCCTCCCCCGCGGCCGCCTCGACCAGCGTCACGTCGCCGGGCAGCGCGGCAAAGGCGTCGGCCAGCACGTTCGCCATTGCCGCCAGCCCGTCGAGATTGCGCGAGCCGCTGTTGATCGCGCTCCACCGCCGCACCTGCGCGAGCATCGGCGCCGCAGCGGCGGCCTCGAGGCTCGCGCGATGCCGTTCGATCACAGCAGCCGCCCGCCCAGTTCGCCCGAGAGATCGACGATTGCCTCGGCCTCGAAGCTGGCGACCGGATAGGCGCAATAATCGGCGGCATAATAAGCGCTGGGGCGGTGATTGCCCGATTGGCCGAGCCCGCCGAACGGCATGTTGGCGGCGGCTCCGGTGGTGGGCCGGTTCCAGTTGACCACGCCCGCGCGCGACTCGGCGAGGAAGCGCCGCCACAGGGCGGGATCGTCGGCGAGGAGCCCCGCCGAGAGACCGAAGCTGGTCGCGTTTGCGGCGGCGATCGCGGCGTCGAAGTCGGGCACTCTGATCAGTTGCAGCACCGGGGCGAAGATCTCGACGTCGGGAACCTGGACATCGGTCACGTCGTAGATCGCCGGGGTGACGAACGCTTCGCTGCGTTCGAGCCGTTCGAACGGCAGCAGCGGCTTGGCGCCAGCGGCCTTGAGCGCAGCCACCGCGTCGATCGCCCGCTGCGCTGCGCCTGTCGAGATCAGCGGCCCCATAAAGGGCTCGTCGGCGTCGTCCCACGCGCCGATCCGCAGCCGGGCGGCCATAGTGTGAACGGCTTCGACTATCGCGTTGCCCTCGACGCCCTGCGGCACGATCAGCCGGCGCGCGCAGGAGCAGCGCTGGCCGGTGGTGATAAACGCCGATTGCACGATCGCGGCCGCCGATCGCTCGCTGTCGCCCCACGCGATCAGCGGATTGTTGCCGCCCAGTTCGAGTGCAACCATGACGTGCGGCCGATCGACCATCGCACGGCGGAAATGCGCGCCCGTCGCGGCGGCGCCGGTGAACAGCAGCCCGTCGATATCGGCGCCGATCAGCGCTGCGCCCTGATCCCGCCCGCCCTGGACGAGCTGGAAGACATGCTCGGGCACGCCCGCATCATGCAGCGCGCGCGCCAGATGCTGGCCGGTGAGCGGCGCTTCTTCGGAGGGCTTGAACAGCACCGTGTTGCCCGCGAGCAGCGCCGGCACGATATGGCCGTTGGGCAGATGCCCCGGGAAGTTATAGGGCCCCAGCACCGCCATCACGCCATGCGGCTTGTGGCGCAACACCGCGCGGCCGAAGCCGGTGTCGGCGGCGCGGGTTCCCGCGCGCTCGGCCTGCGCGGCGATCGACACCGCGACCTTGCCGATCATCGAGCCGAGCTCGGTTCGCGTCTCCCACAGCGGCTTGCCGGTTTCGCGTGCAATGTCACGGGCGATATCTTCGGCCCGCTGCTGCAATATCTCGGCATAGCGTTGCAGCAGCGCCACGCGCTCGCCGAGCGGGCGCTCCGCCCAGCCGGAGAGCGCCGCACGAGCCCGCGCCGCCGCCGCGGGAATCGCCTCGGGCGCGGTTTCTTCGCCTTCCCAGATCGTCTGCCCGGTCGCCGGGTCGATCGAGCGCATCATTGCCTCACCCTCACCATATCGCCCGCGTGCAGCCGCAGCGCCTCGAATGCGGCGGCGTCGAGCATCGCGATCCCGCCTTCGAGGCGCACCTTGGCGCGGGTCGCCCGGAACCCCTCGACCGTCATGGTCGAGACCAGCCGCTCGGGCGCCTCGACCGGATTGCCGAGCGCCGCGGGCAGTGCCGCGGTCCGCTCGATCGTCTTGATCGTGTCACGCGGCGCCGAATAGGTTGGGCCGCCGTCGAAAATGTCCACCAGACCCGAACCGCGAAAGCCCTCATGCTCGAGCATCGCGCGCGCGGCCTCGCCCTCGACATGGACCCGTCCGATCGCCGCCTGCGCGCTCTCGGCGATCAGCTCGACATAGATCGGGTGGCGCGGCGCCAGATCGAGGATGAACTGGCCGTCGGTCGACATCACCATATGGTCGGCCTCGTCGAACGGAAGGTGGAAGAATTTGCTCGCGACCCCCTCCCAGAAAGGGCAGGTGCCATCGGCCGCGAAATAGCCGCGCAGCTCGGCCATCACCGTCTCGGAGAAACGCGTCCTGTCGACCCCGATCAGCATGTAGCGCGAGCGCGCGAGCAGGCTGCCGGCTCCGCCGGACCGGCGCTCGGGCCGCAGATAGAGTGACCCTACCTCGGTCCAGCCCGCGCACTCGTTGACGAGCACCAGCGCCTGATGGTCGAAGCGCGTGCCGATCGCCGAGGAGAATTGCGCGAGCGTCATCACCCGGAAGGAGAAGTGCGGCCGCGCGACGCCGACAGCGGCGCGCACGCCGCACAGCCCCTCGATCCGCCCGGTGGCCAGATCCTCGAGCATCAGCGTGTACCAGGCTTCGCGCGGCGCGATCGCGCCGGTGAAGCTCGCCTCGGACAGTGTCAGCCGGTTGAGCAGCGTGGCCTCGTCCTCGGGCAGGCTTGTGAAGCCGCGCCCCGACAGCACGGCAAGCTCCATCAAAGCGTCGAGATCGCGCGGCACGGCCGGACGGACGACGAGCATCAGCGAGTCCGTGTGGAAAACGAGGGATGGAAAGCCATCATCGTCTTGTGCGACATTCGTTACGGAAGTTCAAATCTCGCGGAGCAGCGCGTCGAGTGCGTCATGTGCGGCGCCGACCTCGTCCCACAGCGCGGCTTCGGCGAGGTCGGAGGCGTCGATCCGCTCGGGCCAGTGGCGCTCGACGAGTGCGCAGAGCGCGGCCCAGCGCCGCTCGTCGAGCAGGAAGCGCGGGTCGATGCCGTCACGCGCGGCAGCATCGACCGGGACGCGCAGGCGTAGGCAGGCCGGGCCGCCGCCATTGCGCATGCTCTCGCGCACGTCGACGACGATCGCCTCGCCGATTGGATTATTGCCCGCGACGATCGCTTCGACCGCCCGCCAGACCCGCACATTGCTCTTCGCCTCGCCGGGCAGCACCAGCGCCATGCCGCCTTCGGGCAGCGTGACCAGTTGCGAGTTGAACAGATAGGAGGCGATCGCGTCGTCGAGTCCGATGCTATCGACCTCGATCGGGGTGAAGGCGGGCACCACCTTCTCGATCGCGGCGAACAGACTGTCCCGTTGCTCGAAGGCGGCGGCGTGGGCGAGCAGCACCTGTTCGTTGGCGACGGCCACGACATCGTTGTGGAAGGCTCCGGCCTCGACCGCAGCCTGCGATTGCGCAACATGAACGCCGGGCGTCCCTGCCAAGCGGGCGACCGCTTCCCCCGCGCGCCGCGCTTGACGCTCGGGGAAACGGCTGCCGCGCGCGATCCCGTGAACGAAGACATTGAGGCCCGCCACGCCGTGCGAGGAGGTCAGACGCATATGGTTGGCGGCGCCCTCGTCGCTGAAATGCTGCGTTGGGGGCAGCGGCGGGTGGACCACGAAATAGCGCTGGTCTCGGAAAATGCTGCGCAGCATCGCTTCGGTTCCGGCGGCCTCGAAGCTTCGGTGCAGCATGGTGGCGAGATTGGCGGTGACGAGATGGAGGCGGCCGTCGCGGCTGTCGGCGGCGGCGATCACCGTCGCGGCGTTGGCGGCCCACATCGCCGAGGCCGAGCAGGCGTTGTTGAACAGGACCGGATCGGTCGCCGCAGCATGGGCAAGCACCGCGCTGTCCTCCCCCCCAAAGCCCAGACTCCGAAGTGCTGTGACCGCCGGACGGCGGGGCGGCGGGAAGAAGCCCTGAACCAGGCCGCGGTCCATCAGCCGCTTCATCTTGGCCAGCCCCTGCAATGCGGCGGCACGGGGCTGGGACACCGCGCCGGCGTTGGCCGCGCTGGCGATATTGCCCGTCGAAAGGCCGGCATAATTGTGGATCGGGCCGATCAGCCCGTCGAAGTTGATTTCGATCGTGCTCATAGCGCCAGATAGCCGACGCGGCCACCGGGTGACAGGCCCAGCAGACCAGCGCTGGCCCGATCGATGACGGCCTGCCCACAAGACGCTTCGACGGATCCGCGCGTACAGCGGAAACCGGCGCCGCGGCCCGCCGTGATCAAATGGTCATGCAGCGTGTCGCTATCGTCGGTTCCGGCGAACATGGCGTGGCGCAGCCCGCGGATCGCCTTGAGCTCGTCGATGGCTGCGACGAGCGTCGGTCCGGCGTCGAAGATGTCGACATAGCCCTCGTCGCGGAAGCCCTCCTCGAGCAGCAGGCCGCGTGCCGCGCGGCCATCGTCATGGACGCGCCCGATCACCGCCTGCGCTTCTTCCGACAGCATGTTGACATAGATCGGCGCGCGCGGGCCGAGATCGGCGATGAATTGGTTGCCGGTGGTGCCGTTGATATGGTCGGCCTCGCCGAAGCTCATCGCATAGAAGCGGCCGCCAACGGCATCCCAGAAGGGCGATCGGCCGTCGTCAAGCCATCCTCTCAGGTCGGCGATCACCCGGCGATCAAAATCTTCACGGTGGCAGCCCATAAACAGATATCGGCTTCGCGCCATCATCCGCCCGTAACCGCCCTGGCGCAGCCCGGGATCGATCATCAAGCCGCCGACCTCGGCGCAATCCTCCAGATCATTGGTAAGCGTGAGCACCGGATACCGCACCATGCGTCCGTCAATGCTCGAACGCTGCGTGCTGTAGCTGATCCGGTAACTGTAGAAGGGCCAGTCGACGCCCAGCCGCGGGAAGACCATGCCGCAGCCGCGCACGCGCCCTTCGACCTCAAGCCCGAGGATGATCGCGCCACCAAGCTTTTCGCCATCCAGCAACGCATTGCTGCGCTCGATGCGCCCGGCGATCGTGCCGCGGTCGGGCGGGAGATTGGTGAAGCCGGGCCCTGCCGTTTCGGACAGCACCAGCAGCGCTTCGAGATCATCGTCCCGAACCGGGCGGATCAGGATCGACGCGGAGTCGGTCATGGCACGATGTGGCGGGATCGTGTGCCGGAAAGCAAGGGTCTCCCTTCGCGCACGAGCGTTCCGACCGGCCGCCGTTCACGTGGGCGACAGCTCGATGCCCTTAACGGAACCATGACGCGGTCGAAACGTAGATCGGTGCAGCAAGACGAGGACAAGGCGATGGGCAGCGCGGTTTCGGTTCGGGTCATGGCGGTGTCGGTGGCGGCCTTGATCGCTTCGGCCTGCGGGCCCAAGCAGCTCGCCCTTCCGGCCGATCCGATCGACAAGGCGGCCACCTGCGCGGTGGTCAGCGCGGCGGATGCACGCGCGCGGTCGCCCGAGGCGACCGGCGATCTCGATTTCGACTCCCAGACCCGGATCATCCATTACGCGATGCTCGCGGCATCCGGCAGCGCCGATTTCTCGGCCAAGCAGGCCTCGGCGGTGGTGAGCCGGATGAGCGAGGTCGAGGCCGGCATCACCGAGGGCAAGTGGCAGGAGTTGGTGGCGCCCTGCGATCAGGCTTTCCCCGAGGTCAAGAAGACAGCGGGCATCGAGCTTCCCAAGACCCGGTTCGACGCTCAGCTCGGCTGCTACGCGATGGGTGACTTCCTGATGAAGACGGTAACCACCACCGATCCGAAGGCGCAGGACCGTTTTGCGGAATTTCAGAAGATGAAGCGCAGCCTCGACGCGCCGATCGGCAGCGGCCTGAAGGCGCGCGGCGCGGGCGAATATGAAAAGACCCAGGCGCTCAAGGACGCGGCGCTCGTCAAGATGACCAAGCTGGGGGCGCCCGCCGAGGTGATGAAGATATGCACCGCGCGGTTCGCGTAGCGGCTTATATATAGCGGGAAGCGAGCCGCCTCACTGCGAGAAAGGCCGCAGCTCCCTCGGCTCCGCGGGCCGGGTACCGAAATCGAGCTGGTACAGCCCGACATCGTGCCAGGCCCCGTTCTTGTAGCCGACCTTGCCGAACACCCCGCAGCGCACGAAGCCGAAATGTTCGTGGAGCGCGACGCTCGCCGGGTTGGGCAGGGTGATCTTGCCGATCACCGCCTGGAATCCCTGCTCGCCGAGCGCCGCAATCAGCGAGCGGTAAAGGCGGCTGCCGATGCCCTGGCGGTGTCGTCCCGGCGCGACATAGACGGTTGTCTCGGCGGCCCAGCGATAGGCCGCGCGCTCATAGAGTTTCGCGGCATAGGCATAGCCGAGCAGCCGGCGCTCCTGCTCGGCGACCAGAAAGGGATGGTGGGGTAGGATATGGGCGATCCGCGCGGCCATCTCGGCGGCGCCCGGCGGATCGAGTTCGAAGGTGATCGCGCTGTTGACCACATAATGCGCATAGATGGCGGCGATGGCGCCCGCATCGGCGAGCGTCGCCGGGCGGATCTTCAGCGTGCCGCCCACGCGAGCAAGCGGCGCGCCAGGGCGGTGTCACCGGGGCGGGGTCGGGCGTTGGCGCTTGCGCATTCGAGGCAACGGACCTGGATCGCCGGACCCATGACGATACGCTGTGCGTCAGCGAGCGCACGCAGTAGGGCAAGATCCGGACGACCGACCATCATGCCCCAGGGATCGCGCGCGCGCGCCACCTCGCCATTGTCCTCGTCGGGATCGACGACCGACTTGATCATCTGCCGCCATGGCGACAGCGGCTTCTCAATGTAGAGCGGCCGAACCTTGGCGGGATCGAGCTTGGCCAGCTTCGCGGCTGCTGCGATCGCGTCGTCGAGAGTGCCGAAGCCGTCGACCAGCCCGATCTGGCGCGCCGCGCTGCCTGCCCAGACGCGGCCCTCCGCGATCTCTCCGACGCGTGCGGCCGGCAGCTTGCGGGATTGCGCCACGAGCGTGGTGAAGCGCCGGTAGACGTCTTCGATCGAGCCCTGCATCATGCTGTCGAACAGCGGCGAGGTGCCCCTGAAGACGTCGGGTTCGCCCGACAGCGGCGTCGTCTTCACCCCGTCGGCCGACAAGCCGAGCTTGGTGAGCGAACCCTGGAACGTTGGCAAAATCCCGAACACCCCGATCGAGCCGGTGATCGTCGCCGGATCGGCGATGATCCGATCGCCGGGCGTCGATATCCAGTAACCACCGCTCGCGGCGAGGCCGCCCATCGAGATCACCACCGGCAGACCAAGCCCCTTGGCCTGCAGGATCGCCGAGCGGATCTGCTCGGACGCCATCACCGATCCGCCTGGCGAGTCGACCCGCACGACGAGCGCCTTGATCCGTTTGCGCGCAAGTTCGTCAAGCAGCAGGTTGGAAATCGTCGTCCCGCCCGCCGATCCGGGCGAAGCGTCGCCATCGACGATATCGCCGGCGACCGTCAGCACTCCGATCGGCGTTCCGGTCGACTTCTCGGGATGGCTCGAGACCCAGCGGTCAAGGGGTATCGCCTTGAAATCGTTAATCCCTCCGTCGCCCGCATCGCCGGCGATCGCCGCGATGCGCGAATTGAACGCGTTGCGGTCGCCAAGCTTGTCGACCAGCCCTGCATTGAGCGCCGCCTGCGACATTCGTCCGCTTGCCGCGGCCATCGCCTGCTCGGGATGCGCAACATAGGCGGCGAGCTTCGCCTTGGGGCGGGCTCCGCCCACATCGGCCTGCCAGCTTTGCCACAGCGCGTTGGCCAGCGCCTGGTTGGCGTCGCGCGCCTCGGGCGACTGATCCGAGCGGGTGAAAGGCTCGACCGCGGACTTGAAGGTGCCGACGCGATAAATCTTGGCGGTGATGCCCAGTTTGTCCATCAGCCCCTTGTAGTAGAGCCGCGGCCCGCCGGGCCCAGCCAGCACGACGCCGCCGAGCGGGTTGAGCCATATTTCGGTGGCATGCGCCGCAAGCTGATAGCCGTCGTCGCTGTAGCCGGTGGCATAGGCGAACACCGGCTTGCCGGCGGCGCGCGCGGCATCCATCGCCTTACCCGCAGCGCTGATCGTGGCCTGCTCCCCGCCCACAAAAGCGTCCAGATCGAGGACGATCGCCTTGATGCTCGACGACGAGGCTGCAGCCTGCATCGCACGCTCGACGTCGCGCAGCCGCGTCTCGCGATTGACCGGCTCATTTCCCGAAAGCAGGCTGAGAGCATTGGTCTCGGCCGGCTGCTCGACCAGCGTTCCGGTCAGATCGACGACGAGCGCCCCCGAGCCGGGCACGACCGCGTTGGGCTTCACCGACAGCAGCATGAACAAGGCCCCGAAGAAGACCAGCATCGCGATCAGGACGAGCGCGTCCTTGATCCCGACCAGCAGTTTCCAGAGCCCCCGAACCAGCTTCATGTCGCGATCAATATCCAGCTAATGTCATGTCAGGATAGGTGGCTGCGCCGCTGCCGTCCACCTCGTCAGGACTGGAGCTGCTTTTGGGACAGCGTAACGTCCACGCCGACGTTGAGCACTTCGTGCCCTCCACCGACCCGTGCTCCAGAGATCGGAGCGGCATCCCGGAAATCAAGCCCTTTCGCGACGCGGACATAGCGATCGTTCGGGCAGGTGTCATTGGCCGGATCGAAGCCGATCCAGCTATAGCCCGGCACATCGAGCTCTGCCCAGAAATGGGGCGCCTGCCGATGACCGCGATCGGCGTCGTCGCGATAGATATACCCAGTGACGAAGCGTGCCGCAAATCCGGCGGCGCGTGCAGCCGCGACGAGCACATGCGCAATGTCCATGCTGCATCCCGCTCGTGCGGCGACGATCTCGCTCGCGGCGCGAACGTCGGAGCCGCGATCGGAGGTGCGGCGGATCAACGCATGCACGGCGCTGTTAAGCGCATGGGCGCGGCTGAGCGGATCGCCCGACCGGCAATCATGCGGTCGTGCCGCTTCGACAATCGCCCGATCGGCGCGCGTCAGTTCGGTCGCGCGGGTATAGACGACCGGTGGAAGCGGTTCGATCGCGCCCGAAACACTGCCGGCGCGATCCTCGGTCAGCGCTTCGCCCGTGACGCACAGGCCGATACGCTCGACCGGCCCCGACAGATAAAGCATCGAAACGATATTGCCGAAACCGTCGGTAGCGTGCTTCAGCCGCGCATCGCAATCGACATCGATGCGCCAGTCGACGATGTTCTGGCCGATATGGCTGGCGGGCGTCATCCGCAGCATCTGCACCACGCGCCGCTGAGGCTCGGTGAAGCGGTACTCGGTCTGGTGCTGGATCAGGAGTCGCATTTTAGCCGAACCGAAATTGCTGCCCGATCGCCTGGTGGATTCGGGCGTTCTCATAGATGAAGGCTGTCAGCCATTCATGCAAACCCTGCGCGAAGATTGCATCGATCGTGGTGCGCTCAAGCGCGTTGTGGCGGACCCGCGCGAGGCGATCGGCCTCGCCTTGAAGGCCGGTGCGCTTGCCGATCGCATTGAGATGCGTCACCGTTTCCTCCGAAGATGCGATGAGCGACCGCGGCAGCTCGGACTTGAGGCACAGCAGTTCGGCGACGAGCCAAGGCTTGAGGCCCTCGCTGTATAGCCAGCGATAGGCGGTGACGGCCGAAACCGTGTGGAGAATCGTCGTCCACTGGTCGCGGTCGATGATACCGCCCACCTTCTCGCCTTCGGGCAGCAGCAGATGATATTTGACGTCGATCAGCCGGGCGGTGTTGTCGGCGCGCTCGATCGCCGCGCCCAGCCCGATGAAGCTATAGGCTTCGTTGCGCAGCATCCGGTGCAGCGCGCCCTCGAAGCCGCGCGTCTCCGCGCGGATCTGCTCGACCAGGCTGAGCGTGGTCTGGCTGCCGCCGGTCGAGGACCGCCCGCGCAATCCCAGCCAGGCGCGATTGATCGCTTCCCAGGCATCGCGGCTCAGCGCGGTGCGGACCGACTTCGCGTTGCTGCGCGCTGCATCGAGACAAGAGCGGATAGAATTGGCGTTGGCGGCCGACAGCGTCAAATAACGGCTGATCGCGAGCGGCGAGCGCGTTTCGCCGGTCAGGGTAAAGTCATTGTCGGCGGCGGCCACGAGCAGCGCGCTGTCCCAGGCGCCCTGGCCGGCCGGACGCGGAGAGAGCGCGTCGAGCCGGATCGTCGCTTCGATCAATCGGGCGGTGAACTCGGCACGTTCGACATAGCGGCCGATCCAGTAAAGCGAGTTGGCGGTGCGCGAGAGCATCAGACGCGCGCTCCAGGGCCGGCGGCGAGGATTAGGCTATCCTTGGTCCCGCCTCCCTGGCTTGAATTGACCACCAGGGACCCCTCGCGCAATGCGACACGGGTGAGGCCGCCCGGGGTGATCGTCACCCCCCCGGCGCCCGACAGCACGAAGGGCCGGAAATCGACGTGGCGCGGCGCGACCCCGTTCTCGGTGAGAGTGGGGACGGTGGACAGCGCGAGGGTCGGCTGGGCGATGTAGCGTTGCGGCTCGGCGAGCAGCGCGGCGCGGAACTCCTCGATCTGCGCCTTGCTGGCGGTGGGGCCGACAAGCATCCCGTAGCCGCCCGATCCGTCGACCAGCTTGACGACGAGCTTGTCGAGATTGTCGAGCGTATAGCGCAGCGCATCCGGCTCGCGGCAACGATAGGTCTCGACATTGGGGAGCTTCGCTTCGCCGTCCGAGTAATATTTCACGATCTCGGGCATGTAGCTGTAAATCGCCTTGTCGTCGGCGATGCCGGTGCCCGGCGCATTCACCAGCGCCACATTGCCGGCCATATAGGCCGCGATTATTCCCGGGACGCCCAGCAGGGATTCCGGCTTGAACACGAGCGGATCGATATAGTCGTCGTCGATACGGCGGTAGATCACGTCAACCTGCACGCGGCCTTCGATCGTCCGCATCCAAACTTTGTCGTCGTCGACTTCGAGGTCCGCGGCCTCGACCAGCTCGATACCCATCGAGTCGGCAAGGAAGCTATGTTCGTAGAAGGCCGAGTTGAAGTGGCCGGGGGTGAGCAGCACGCAGGTAGCGCCGGCGCCCTGCGCGCGCGGCGACACCGACTGGAGCGTCTCGAGCAGCGCGTCGGGATAGCTGTCGATCGGCCGCACGTCGAACTGCTCGAACAGTTCGGGACAGAGGCGGAGCATCGCCTCGCGATTCTCCAGCATATAGGAGACGCCCGATGGGGTCCGCGCATTATCCTCGAGCACCCAGAACTGATCGGGCCCGGTGCGAACCAGATCGATCCCGCAGATATGCGCGAAGATCCCGTGCGGCGGCCGCGCACCCGCGAGCATCGGACGGAACTGTGGATTGGCGAGAATCAGCTCTTCGGGTAGCACCTTGTCCTTGAGGATCTTCCGGGGGCCATAGACGTCAGCCAGGAAGGCGTTTATCGCCTCGACCCGCTGCACCAGCCCTTCTGACAGGTTGGTCCATTCGCGCGCGGTGAAGATCCGCGGAACGATGTCGAAGGGAATGATCCGCTCGGCCGATTCCTCCTCGCCATAGACCGCGAAGGTTATCCCGAGTTGTCGGAAGGCGGCTTCGGCCGCCTTTTGCCGCCGATCCAACTCGGCAGCGGGCGTGCTTTCGATCCAGTCGGAAAGTTGCGCAAATTCGGGCCGCCCCGTCGGATCGCCCGGCTTGCCTCGGATTTCGTCGAAAGCGCCTGCCCCTGCCATATCGCTCCGTCATCAACCTGATCGACAAAGCCGATCGTGCAACGCTTCGCTGCGCTGCACAAGAGGCTTTGCGAGGGTCCGCGCTTTTGGCGGAAAAAGGCAGGACCTTCGCCTAGGGGGTCCGGGCCGACGAGGTTCGCAAAACGAACTCACCCGGGTTTGATCTTGCCGAGATAGCCGGACAGCCGGTTGCGCATCGCGCCCCGTGCCCGCGACGGGTTGAGCAGATCATATATGACGGCGTTCTCCAGTACCTTCTGAACGTAACCGCGCGTTTCGGCGAAGGGGATCGCCTCGATCCAGTCCACCACGTCGACTCCGCGCATGCGCGGGTCGCCATTGGCGCGGATGAACTTGTTCACATTGCCCGGCCCCGCGTTGTAGCTCGCGACGGCGAGGACATAATTGCCGCCATAATAGTTGAGCATGCGGTCGAAGAAGGCCGAGCCGAGCATCACATTATAGCCGATGTCGCCCAACCGGGCCTGGTCATAGTCGAGACCCATGCGCCCGGCCTGCTCGCGCGCGGTGGCGGGCATCAGTTGCATCAGCCCGCGCGCACCGGTGCGGCTCGTTGCCTGCCGGTCGAACTGGCTCTCCTGGCGGCTGATCGCGTGGATCAGCGTCCAGTGGCCGCTCATCGCCGGCGGGACCGGCACCTCGGGGAAGCCGACCCGGAGCGGATCGGGAGTCCCGCTGGTGCGTGCGGCGCGCGATACCATCACGCCCAGATCGGGGCGGCTCATCGAGCGAGCCAGATCTCCGGCCAGGATATGATCGCTGTCGGTTCGGGCATTGGCCGCTATCTGGCGGACGAACGCGGTCTGGTCCTGCCACTGACCGTTCCGGCCGAGCAGCCGGGCGGCGCGCACGATCTCACTTGCCTCGAACGCTGCGCGGTCGTCGGCGCGCACCACGTCCCGCGCGGGTTCAGGCGGCATCGCAAGATCGCGGCCGAGCCGTTCGCTGGCGAGCTGGCCATAGAATTGATCGATGTGGCGGGCAGCCTGGTTCATGAAGCTTTCGGCCCAGTCGGGCTTGCCGCCCCGTTCCGCTGCCCGTCCCGCCCAGTACCAGCCTTTGGTTTGCGTTCCCGGCGTCTGCGCGGCGCGCGCATAGCGATCGAACATCGTCATGGCGTCGTCATATCGGCCCAGCTTCTGGAGCGCGACCGTACCCGCCAGCCACATCAGGCTGGTATAATCGTCGCGCTCGGCGAAGGGGCGGTCGCGGATACGTGTGCCCGGCGGAAACGCCTGTTCGGCGTGCTTGGCGATCGCCAGCGCCAAATCATATTGGCCATCGGCGGCGGCCGCCTGCGCGAAGCTGAGCAGGTTGTCGAGGAAAAAGGGGGTGTCGAACGGAGCGCCGGCAAGGTCGCGTGATTGCGCCAGCCAAATACGCGCGGCCTGGCTGTTGCCGCGATCTCGCAGATAGCGCGCGCGCTCGATCATATAGCCGGGATCGTGATTCACGGCATCTCCGGCGGCGGCGATCCGCGCATCCAGATCGGGATCATTGCGCAGCAAGGCGAGGCGGGCGGCCGCCAGCGAGCGTTTGTCCGGCGACACATTGACGATCTGCCGCGCGGCGGCGGTGGTGGCGCGGTCGAGCAGCAGCCGTTCCATTCGCCGGTCGTGGTCCGCGGGTGTCATGCTCGCGCCGAACCTGGTCATCAGGCGCGCCTCATCGTCCGCGCTTAGCCCGCGCGTCACCCAGGCGGCAGCGGCGTTGCTGCGCGCCTCGGCGATGCGGCCGGTACTGGCCAGCGCCTCGGCGTAGCGGGTCTGGCCGGCCGCCGTCAGCGGCGCGAAACGGGTGAAGAAGGTCACCACCAGCGCGGGATCATAATTGTTCGGATCGATTCTCCGTTCGGCCGCGCGCCGCATCCCCGCTTCGCCGGGCCAGCCGGGATGGGCGGTCAGGAAGGCGGCATAATCGCGAAACGGCAGCGAGTCGCTCTGCTGCAACCGGCGCCACTCGGCGACCGCGCCCTGCAGCAGATCCTCGCGCCAGCTCGGCGCGCCGAGCGCGAGCGGCTGCGCATTGTCGCGCTTCGGCAGCTCGGGTGTCCAGGTCGCTGCGATCGCCGCGGTGGAGACCAGCAAGGCCGCAGCGATAAAAAGACGGCGACTTCGGCTGGACAGGGCGGGGTGCCCGAACTTATGGGGCGCATTCGTTTCTCGGACGAGCTTCATGGCGCCATTATGCCCCGCGAAGCGCTCCAGGTGAAGGGACAGCGTGATGTTCAGTGGCTCGATACCTGCCCTTGTGACGCCGTTTCGCGATGGTGCGTTCGACGAGAAGCTGTTTCGCGGCTTTGTCGACTGGCAGATCGCCGAAGGATCGAGCGGCCTGGTACCGTGCGGGACCACCGGCGAAAGCGCGACGATGTCGATCGAAGAGCACAATCATGTCGTGCGGGTCTGCATCGAACAGGCGGCGGGCAGGGTGCCCGTGATCGCCGGTTGCGGCTCGAACGACACGCTGGTCGCGCTCGAGCATATGCGTTCGGCGCAGGCCGCGGGCGCCGATGCCGCGCTGGTGGTGCTTCCCTATTATAACCGGCCCAACCAGGAGGGGCTGCTCCTGCATTACCGCTACCTGGCGGAGCATTGCACGCTGCCGATCGTGATCTACAACGTGCCCAGCCGCACGGTGACCGATATATTGCCCGAAACGCTGGGCAAGCTCGCCGAGATTCCGACGATCATCGGGATCAAGGATGCGAGCGGCAAGGTCGAGCGCGTGTCGGCGCAACGGCTCGCCTGCGGCCCCGATTTCTGCCAGCTGTCCGGCAATGACGATATGGCGCTGGGCTTCAATGCGACGGGCGGCAAGGGTTGCATTTCGGTGACCGCCAACGTCGCCCCCCGCCTGTGCGCCGATTTTCAGCGCGCCTGCGCCGAAAGCCGCTGGGGCGATGCGCTGGCGTTGCAGGATCGGCTGTTCCCGCTGCACAGCGCGCTGTTCAGCGACGCGTCGCCGGGGCCGGTCAAATATGCATTGTCGCAAACCTATGCGGGCTTTGGAACCGAGCTCCGCATGCCGATGAGCCCGCCTTCCGCCGCCAGCCGCGAGGCGGTCGACGCGGCGCTCAGACATGCGGGGATCCTGTGACCTTGATAATCAACCAACGTCGTTCGGGTCGGGCGCAGCCGAGATACGTTGCGCAACGTCCCTCGTCTTCGCTCGGGACGAACGCGGCATTTGCGCGTTAAGGCGTATCCATGGCCCGCCCGCGTCCCACCGAATTCGAAAAGACGAAGATCGTCGCCGAGAACCGGCGCGCGCGCTACGAATATTTCCTTGAGGAATTTTTCGAGGCTGGGATCGCGCTGACCGGCACCGAGGTCAAGTCCCTGCGCTTCGGCGAGGGCTCGATCGCCGAGAGCTATGCCGAGGTGAAGGGCGATCAGGTCTGGCTGGTCAACTCGAATGTTCCCGAGTTCAGCCATGGCAACCGCTTCAACCATGAGCCGAAGCGGCCGCGCAAGCTGCTGCTCCACCAGCGGCAGATCGAAAAAATGCGAACCGCGGTGTCGCGCGAGGGCATGACGCTGATCCCGCTTGCGATCTATTTCAACGGACGCGGACGCGCGAAGGTCGAGCTGGCGCTCGCGAAGGGCAAGAAGCTTCACGACAAGCGCGAGACCGAAAAGGCGCGCGATTGGAAACGCGAGCAGCAGCGCCTGCTGCGGGACCGCGGCTGATGTTCGACAAAATCGGTAATTGGTGGCGCAAAAATGCCCCTACGCGCGAATCGCTCGAGGAGGTGCGCTGGCTTCGCCCGTTCGCGCATCGCGTGCTCGAGCCGAGCCTGTGGCGCTTTACCCGCCGTTCGGTGCCGCGTGGCGTCGCGCTGGGGCTGCTCGTCGGGATTTTCCTGATGATTCCCGGGCTTCAGGTCATCGGTGCGGCACTGTTGGCGCTGCCCTGCCGCGCCAATGTTCCGATCGCGGTGGCGATGACTTTCCTCAGCAATCCAGCGACGACGCCGTTCCTGCTCTATCTTTCGCTCGTGGTCGGCAATCGCTTCGTACATTCGACGGCCGACCTCGGCACCGTGTCGATGATGATCGACCAGGGCGCGAGCCTGGCCGAATGGGCGCGCTGGGCTGCGTCGGCGGCAGCTCCGGCGCTGATCGTCGGGCTGTTCGTGGTCTCGGTGATCGCGGCCGCCGTCGGCTATCTGCTGTCGGCCTTTGTGTGGCGCGGCTGGATCGCGCACAAATGGACCCTGCGCGAGCGCCATCGCCAGCAGGACGCGGCAACGGGAGATCTGTAAGGCGGGCATGCCGATGGCATCGAGCGCGACGACTTGACCTGGCCCTGCGGGCGGAGGAACAAGGCCGCCATGCCGCGCCTCTACGCCACCCCCATGTCGCCCGCTTCGGGCCGGTTCGTGCTCAATATCGTGCTGGGCGTGCTGACCCTTGTCTCTTCGGTCGGAATGGCGGGGATGATCTGGGGGGCGACCGACAATCTTCTGGTGGCCGGGCTGTTCATGCTCGCCTTCTGCCTTGGCATCGGCATGATCCTGATGGTCGCCATGATCCGCGCGCGAATCAATGTGCGGCCGGCGCACCACCGCGATCTTGGCCTCGTGCTGGGCGCGATCGAGGATGCCGACGCCGGCATCGCCATCACGGGCCCGCTGGGGGAGCTGGTCTGCGCCAACCGCCAATATGAAGCGTGGTTCGGTGGGCTGCCAACGCCGCCGGCACTGCCGCTGAACGCCGATGTCAGGGCGCAACTGGCCGCCGCGGCCATTGCCGCGCGGCGCGACGGACGCGCGGATATCGAACAGCTGGGGACCGATCGCGGCCTTGTCGACATATTGGTGCGGCGCGCGGGCGATCAGGATGGCCATCTGGTCTGGCGCTTCCGCCGGTCGAACCAGTTCGACAGCCTGGGCGACATCATGCGGATGCTCGGCAGCGATATCGGCCGCCGCATCGGCAGTGCGGGCCTGATGGCGGCGCTTGTCGACGGCAACGGCGTCGGCATCGTCGCCAACCGGGTGTTCCTACAGCGGGCGCTCGGCTCGGCGGATGCTCCGAGTTCGGGCTGGGCCTTCGCCGAACTTCTGCGCAGCGACGGCGACGTCATCCGCCTCGCGGCCGACCCGCAGAGCGCCGATCCGGTGAGGCTGATCCAGATCCCGCTCGACGACCATGGTGAGGTCCACGCGACGCTGTTTCTGTTGCTCGACGAGCCTGTGGACAGCGGAGCCGAGGCCCGCAAGGTGGCGACGGGCGACCTCCACGCGCTGCTCGGTATGTTGCCGATCGGGCTCGCGGTGGCCGAACGCGACGGGCGTGTGCTCTTCATGAATTCGCCGTTCCGGCGGGCGGCCGGGCTGGGCCCCGACTCGATGATCGTCTATCCGGGCGACCTCGTCGTCGAGGAGGACAAGGCGGCGGTTTCCGATGCGGTGCGGCGTTTCTCGGCGGGGCGGGGCTCGGCGAGCGACCTGTCGGTGCGCCTGAAGGAACGGCCCGAGGAGAATGTCTCGCTGACTATCGCCGCCGCCAAGGGACTTGGAAATGCGGCGGTGCTGCTCAGCCTCAAGGACAATAGCGAGGAGTCCAAGCTCAAGCGGCAGGTTGCGCAGGCGATGAAGATGCAGGCGGTCGGTCAGCTGGCGGGCGGCGTCGCGCACGACTTCAACAATATCCTGACGGCGATCATCGGGCATTGCGACCTGATGACGATGCGGCATATCCCTGGCGACAGCGATTATGACGACATCCAGCAGATCAAGCATAATTCGAATCGCGCCGCGGCGCTGACCCGCCAGCTGCTCGCCTTCTCGCGGCAGCAGACCCTGCGGCCGCAGATATTGCAGATTCCGGACGTGATTTCCGAAATCTCGAATCTGCTCAAGCGGCTGCTCGGCGAAACCGTCAAGCTCGAGGTCAGCCATGGCCGCAATCTGGGCAGCGTGCGCGCCGACCCCGGGCAGCTCGAGCAGGTGATCGTCAACCTCGCGGTCAATGCCCGCGACGCGATGCCCGATGGCGGCACGCTGACCATCCAGACCTATGCCATGTCGCAGGCCGACGTGCGCAAGCTCGAGATCGAGATCATGCCGGTGACCGAATATACCGCGCTGCGGGTGACCGATACCGGCAGCGGCATCGCTCCCGACATCATCTCTAAAATATTCGAGCCCTTCTTCACCACCAAGGAGGTTGGCAAGGGCACCGGCCTCGGGCTTTCGACGGTCTATGGCATCGTCAAGCAGACCGGAGGTTTCATCTTCGCCGAAAGCGAGCTGGGTGAGGGGACGAGCTTCGTGATCTACCTGCCCGTGCACGAGGCTCCCGCGACGACGGGCGCGCCGCGGATCCAGCCCAAGGAGGCCAGCCCCGAACTGTGGGGCACGGGCACGATCCTGCTCGTCGAGGACGAGGCGATGGTGCGCGCGGTCGCCGAGCGCGCGCTCGCCCGCCAGGGCTACAAGATCCTCACCGCGACCAACGGCGAAGAGGGACTGGAGATGATCGAGACGGCCGATGAGCCGATCGATCTCGTCATCTCGGATGTCGTGATGCCGACCATGGACGGCCCGTCGATGGCGCGCGCGGCGCGCGCGAAGCGACCCGATCTGCCGATCATCTTCATGTCGGGCTATGCCGAGGAACAGCTGCGCAAGTCGATCGACCTCGACAATATCGGCTTCCTGCCGAAACCCTTCTCGGTACAGCAGATCGGCCAGGCGGCGCGCGAAGCGCTGGCGGAGCACGCACGGATCGCGCCCGTGGAATGATCCCCTAGCCGATACGGAACAAAATAAGAAAGTTCCCCTCTTGTTCTTGTGGAACGCTTCATGTACGAAAGTTCCAGTTTGAACGTTCGGGTCAGCCGATCTACGAGGGAGTGAAGGCGATGGCGGCACAGTTGAAGCTCATCGGATCCGAGAAGGACGCGGCAAATATGGACAGACAAAAGGCCCTTGAAGCCGCGCTGGCGCAGATCGACCGCGCCTTCGGTAAGGGGTCGGCGATGAAGCTGGGCTCGCGCGAGGCAATGCAGATCGAAGCGGTTTCGAGCGGTTCGCTGGGGCTCGACATCGCACTCGGCATCGGCGGATTGCCGCGCGGCCGCGTCGTCGAGATTTTCGGGCCGGAAAGTTCGGGCAAGACGACGCTCGCGCTGCACGCGATCGCCGAGGCGCAGAAGACGGGCGGGACCGCGGCGTTCATCGACGCCGAGCATGCGCTGGATCCGGTTTATGCCAAGAAGCTCGGGGTCGATATCGACGAGCTGATCATATCGCAGCCCGACACCGGCGAGCAGGCGCTCGAGATCGCCGACACGCTGGTGCGCTCGAACGCGATCGACGTGCTGGTGATCGATTCGGTCGCCGCGCTGGTGCCGCGCGCCGAGATCGAGGGCGAGATGGGCGACAGCCATGTCGGCCTGCAGGCGCGGCTGATGAGCCAGGCGCTGCGCAAGATCACCGGCTCGATCAGCCGCTCCAAATGTCTGGTGATCTTCATCAACCAGATCCGCATGAAAATCGGCGTGATGTATGGCAGCCCGGAGACGACCACCGGCGGCAACGCGCTCAAATTCTATGCCTCGGTCCGGCTCGACATCCGTCGCACCGGCGCGATCAAGGATCGCGACGAAGTGGTCGGCAACACCACCCGGGTGAAGGTCGTCAAGAACAAGGTCGCCCCACCCTTCAAGCAGGTCGAGTTCGACATCATGTATGGCGAAGGCGTGTCGAAGGTCGGCGAATTGCTCGATCTCGGCGTCAAGGCCGGGCTGGTCGAGAAATCGGGGGCTTGGTTCAGCTATGACTCGATCCGGATCGGCCAGGGGCGCGAAAACGCCAAGACCTATCTGCGGGAGAATCCCGAGCTTGCCGACAAGCTCGAAGCGGCGATCCGCGGCAATTCGGACGATGTCGGCGAAGCGCTGATGGCGGGGCCGTCCGAGGATGACGATCTATAAGGTTGGTCCAGCCTCGTCCCGAGGTGCAACCTCGTCCGTTCGTGTCAAGCGATCTCGAGGAACGCGCCGATCATTAGCGCGCGCGTCTTCATTTCGTTCGAGATGGATTGCTCGCCGGGAGAACCGCCATGACCGCACGTCTCAATTATGTCGAGCTACCGGTGTCCGACACCGCCGCCGCCAAGGCCTTTTTTGAGAGAGCATTCGGCTGGTCGCTGACCGCCTTCGGCCCCGCCTACGCTGCAACCATCGGGCAGGGCACCGACATCGGTCTCAACGGCGATCCGGCGGAAGCGACCGCGGCGCCGCTGGCGGTCATCGAGACCGACGATCTTGAGGCCGCGCTCGCCGCGGTCGAGGCCGCTGGCGGCGCGATCACCCGCCCGATCTTCGCCTTCCCCGGCGGCCGCCGCTTCCATTTCCGCGAGCCTTCGGGCAACGAACTCGCGGTCTATGGGAACGAGCCGGGCCACTGAAGATCTGGCTCGACGCAGTTCAGACGACCGGCTCGGAGTGCTGCCTCCTCCTGCCTTGGGGAGGCGGGGCTACGTGTTCACCCCTTCATGCGAACGCTCCATTGCGCGCTTGTAGGCGTCGCGGCTGGTGGTTCGGGCGAGGTATGCCTGTTCGGCGTCTCCGAGCGCGATGCCGCAGTTTCGCTGGCCCAGGTTGAGGGCGTACGTGACCGAGATGTCGGCGGCAGTGAATATCTCGCCAGCGAGGTAGGGCGAGCTGGCGAGCCGTTGGCTGACCAGCTTCAGCCGCTTCTGAAGCGACTGCAGACACCAGGTGGCGCCCCAGTTCTCGCGCTCGGCCTCGGGCGCGAGGAAGCGGCTGACGACGACGGGCATCATCAGGGTCGCGAGACCGGCTTCGCCCAGGTGCAGAAACTGCTGGTAGGCGGGGAAGGTCGGATCGTGTGGCCCGGGCGCCAACGGCGTCGGCCCGTAGCTGGCCATCAGATACTCCATGATCGCGATCGACTCGATCATGACGACGTCTCCGTCCTGGATCGCCGGAATATAATCGGCGGGGTTGACCGCCAGGAACTCGGGGTCCTGCTCGGCCGCCAGCATGTCCACCTGCCGCACGCTGTAGGGAAGACCCATTTCCTCCAGAACCCAGCAGACCCGGATTGATCGCGAAGTCTGCCCGCCCCACACGGTGATCATGCACCGGCCCTTTCCTGATGTGGCTGAATGTCGATCGTAGCGGATCTTTTATGACCCGGACACTCGAGGCGTGCGCGAAGCTTAGCTTCGGCGAGGTCTCCTCCCCGCCACTGTCCGACATCATCACTCACGGCTCCCGCCCCCTCCTCAAACCACCGGGGTCGGCAGCGCTTCACCCGCAAAGAAGGCAGTGACATTGGCGAGCAGCATCGCAGTCATCCGCTCGACGGCCTCGCGGGTCGCGCCACCAGTGTGGGGGGTGAGGACGGTGTTGGGGACGTCCACCCAGCGTTCGGCCGGGGTTGGTTCTTCGGTATAGACGTCGAGCGCGGCGCCGCCGAGTCGGCCGCTGCGCAGCGCATCGATCAGGGCGTCCTCGTCTACGAGCTGGCCGCGCGCGACGTTGACGAGCAGCCCTCCGGGGCCGAGCGCTTCGATGATATCCGCCGCGATCAGCTTCCGGTTGGTGTCGTGCGCGCGCGCTGCGACGGCGAGGATGTCGCTGTCCCGGGCGAGGGCGAGGAGGCTGTCGGCGCGCGGCCAGGGTGCGTCGGGTTTCGCACTGGGCCCCCACCAGCCGATTTGCATCCGCATCGCTTCGGCGCGCCGCGCGATCGCCGCGCCGATCCCGCCGAGCCCGACAATGCCGAGCTTCGCCCCGCCGAGCGACCGGGTGACCCGCTTGGCGTCCGCCGACCAGCCGCCTGCGCGAAGCTGTCGGTCGCCCTCGACGATGCAGCGGCAATGGCCGACGATCAGGCCGATCGCATGATCGGCGACATCCTCGACATTGGCGTTGCGCGCATGGCTCACCGCAATGCCTCGCGCGCGCGCCTCCGCGATATCCACGCCATCATAGCCGACGGTGAAGCAGGCGATCAGTCCCAGCCGCGGCATCGCGTCGAGCAGCCCCGGCGCAACCCGATATTCGCCCGCGGTGACCAGCACCGAAGCTTCTGCCAGCCTTGAACGGCTCGGCTCATCCCAAAGCGGCAATACCTCATATCGGTCGTCGAAGCTGCGGGTCAGGAAACGCAGATGGGGTTGGGCGATGATGATGAGCGGGGGCATGGCGTCATGCCTATCGTGGAAGAAGATGGGGCGCCAGCTTGCGAGATTGGGAACGAAGCGGCCCGCTGCGGTGGTCGAACCGCTTGAGAAGGCGCTTCGCCTCGCCTAAGTCCGCTTGATGAGCTCGACCAACGACATCCGCCGATCCTTCCTCGATCATTTCGCCCGCGAAGGCCATGAACCCGTGCCCTCGGCGCCGCTCGTGCCGCACAATGATCCGACGCTGATGTTCGTCAATGCGGGCATGGTGCCGTTCAAGAATGTCTTCACCGGGCTCGAGACCCGGCCCTATTCGACCGCGACCTCCTCGCAGAAATGCGTGCGCGCCGGCGGCAAGCACAATGATCTCGACAATGTCGGCTACACCGCGCGCCACCACACTTTTTTCGAGATGCTCGGTAATTTCTCGTTCGGCGACTATTTCAAGGAGCGCGCAATCGCGCTCGCGTGGAGCCTGATCACCCGCACTTGGGGAATCTCGCCCGACCGGCTGACCGTCACCGTTTTCCACACCGACGACGAGGCTTTTGGGCTGTGGAAGAAAATCGGCATGCCCGAGAGCCGGATCATCCGGATCGCGACCTCGGACAATTTCTGGTCGATGGGTGACACCGGCCCATGCGGCCCGTGCTCGGAGATATTCTACGATCATGGCGAGCACATCGCCGGTGGCCCTCCGGGCAGCCCCGACGAGGACGGCGACCGCTTCGTCGAGATTTGGAACCTCGTGTTCATGCAATATGAGCAGATCGACAAGGAAACCCGCGTCGATCTGCCCCGGCCCTCGATCGACACCGGCATGGGCCTCGAACGCATCGCGGCGGTGCTGCAGGGCGTCCATGACAATTATGACACGGACACGTTCAAGGCGTTGATCGCGGCCTCGGGTGAGCTCACCCGGACGGCGACCGACGGCGTGAACAAGGCGTCGCACCGCGTGATCGCCGACCATCTCCGCGCGAGCGGTTTCCTCGTCGCCGACGGCGTGCTGCCCGCCAATGAGGGGCGCGGCTATGTGCTGCGCCGGATCATGCGGCGCGCGATGCGCCATGCCCATCTGCTCGGCGCAACCGAGCCGTTGATGCATCGCCTGGTGCCGGGCCTGGTCGCCGAGATGGGCGCCGCTTATCCTGATCTGGTGCGCGCGCAGCCACTGATCGAGGAGACGCTCAAGCTCGAGGAGACCCGGTTCCGCCAGACGCTCGCCAATGGCCTGCGCCTGCTCGACGAGGCGACCGGCGGCATGAAAGCCGGCGAGGTGCTGCCCGGCGCAGTCGCCTTCAAACTCTACGACACCTTTGGCTTCCCCTATGACCTGACCGAGGACGCGCTGCGTGCGCAGGATCTCGGCGTCGACCGCGCCGGCTTCGACGCCGCGATGGCCGAACAGAAGGCCGCCGCGCGCGCCGCGTGGAAAGGCTCGGGCGAGAAGGCTTCGGATGAGGTCTGGTTCGACATTGCCGAGGAACATGGCGGTACCGAGTTCACCGGTTATGTCAGTGAGGAAGGCGATGGCCAGCTCCTCGCCATCGTCCGCGACGGCAAGCGCGTCGATCATGCGGCCGCCGGCGACGAGGTGGTGCTGATCACCAACCAGACGCCGTTTTACGGCGAGAGCGGGGGCCAGATGGGTGATGCCGGCCGGATCACCGGCGACAATGGTCTTGTCATTGAGGTCGGCGATACCGCCAAGCCGCTCGGCCGGCTGCACGCGCACAAGGCGACCGTGATCAGCGGCAGCGTCAAACTGGGCGATGCGCTCCATCTCGTCGTCGACGCCGCGCGCCGGACCCAGATCCGCGCCAACCACTCGGCCACCCATCTGCTCCACGCCGCGTTGCGCCACCGGCTTGGTGGCCATGTTACGCAAAAGGGCAGCTTGGTGGCGGCTGACCGTTTCCGGTTCGACTTCTCGCACCCTAAGGCGCTGACGCCCGAGGATATCGCCACGGTCGAGGCCGAGGTGAACCAGCATATTCGCGAGAATGATGAGGTAATGACCCGGCTAATGACCCCCGACGCGGCGATCGAAGCCGGCGCGATGGCGCTGTTCGGCGAGAAATATGGCGAGGAGGTCCGCGTGCTTTCGATGGGCCATGCCGACGCCGGTAGCTATTCGGTCGAGCTTTGCGGCGGCACGCACGTTTCGGCACTCGGCGATATCGGGCTGTTCAAGATCATCTCCGAGAGCGCGGTCTCAAGCGGCGTGCGGCGCATCGAAGCGCTCACCGGCGAAGCGGCTCGGCTATGGCTGACCCACCGCGAGGAGCGGCTGCGCGAGGCAGCGGCCGCGCTCAAGACCGCGCCCGACGACGTTCCCGCGCGTATCGCCGCGCTGGTCGAGGAGCGCCGCAAGCTCGAGCGTGAGCTGGCCGAAGCCCGCAAGGCGCTCGCCCTTGGCGGCGGCGCGGCTAAGGCCGAGGGGGCGGGGCCCGAGGACGTCCAGGGCGTGAAATTCCTGCCCCAGATCGTCGACGGGCTCGACCCGAAGGGCCTGCGCGGATTGGTCGACGAGGCCAAGGCCAGCCTCGGTTCGGGAATCTCGCTGATCATCGCCACCAATGATGGCCGGGCGAGCGTCGCCGCCGGTGTCACCGCCGATCTGACCGACCGGATCAGCGCGGTCGACCTGGTGAAGGCGGCGGTCGCGGTGCTGGGTGGGCAGGGCGGTGGCGGCCGGCCTGACATGGCGCAAGGGGGCGGCCCCGAGGGCGGCAGGGCGGCCGACGCCGTCGCCGCGGTCCGCGACGCGCTCACCAGGGTGCCTGCCTGATCCTCCGAGCGCCGCGCCGCGAGAAGGTGCGAAGCGCCTCAGCCTTGCTGGGGTGAGGCCTTCATCGCGAGAGCGAGATTGCCGCGAAAGTGCGGGTCCGCCTGGACGGCAGGCGCCTCGCTATTTTCGGCCCGGTTGCGCGAACGCCGCTCGAACCGGAAATGATCGACCATCTGCATCAGCCGCTCGGCCTCATTGGCGAGGCTGTGGGCAGCGGCCGTGGTTTGTTCGACCATCGCCGCATTTTGCTGGGTCATCTGGTCCATCTCGCTGATGGCGATGTTAACTTGCTGCAGGCTGCTGGCCTGGATGCCGGTGGACTCCGATATTTCGCCGGCGAGGCGGGAGATGTTGCCGATCTTGCCGACGATGCGCTCGAGCGCCTCGCCGGTGTCGCCGACGAGCGCCACGCCGCGCCCGACCTGGGTGGTGCTCTGGCCGATCAGGTCCTTGATATGCTTGGCGGCGTCGGCCGAGCGCTGCGCCAGCGCGCGTACTTCGGTCGCGACCACTGCAAAGCCCTTGCCGGCTTCCCCAGCGCGCGCGGCTTCGACCCCGGCGTTAAGCGCGAGCAGGTTGGTCTGAAAGGCGATGCCGTCGATGACATTGATGATCTTCGCGATCTGTTGCGCCGATCGGTCGATGTCGCCCATCGCTCCTATGGCTTCGCGGACGATTCGTTCCCCCTCGTTCACATCGCGATGCGCGTCGTCGACGGCTTGGGTCACATGCGCGGCGCCCCGCGCGGTATCACGCACGGCGCTGGTGATCTGGTTCAAGGCTGCGGCGGTCTCCTGCAGCGAAGCCGCCTGCTGCTCGGTGCGGCGCGACAGATCATTCGAGGCCTGGCTGATCTCGCCCGAACCCGTGCTGATGCTGTTGGCGGTATCGGCGACCTTCAGCAAGGTGTCGCTCATACGGCGGCGCATCGCTCCGAAATCCTCGGCGACCTGATCGAAGCCGGGCGGAAGGCCTTCGAGCTCGGCGCGCAGATTGCCGTGAGCGAGTTCGTCGAGAGCGTGGCTGACGCGGTCAATCACCTCGACGCGGCTCGCTTCCTCGGCGCGCGAATAAGCGGAGATGGTGACGTCCATGTCGAGCAGCGCCGCCTTGACGAAGCTCGAGATCGTGCGCGCGAGCTGCTTGCCGGTCAGGCGCGACATCGCGGATTCGGACATCATCCGATGAATGACCTGCTCGATCACCAGCGCATAGCCGCCGATATGCCAGGAGGGAGGAAGGCCCATCTTGGCATGGGCGTCGCCGATCCGCTCAGCCCTTTCGAAACATTCCGGGCGGAACTGCCCGGCGAAAAGGCGGCGCCAATGCTCGACCTGCTTGGTCTTGGCGCGGCTCATCGCCTCGGGGCTGTCGAAAAGCTTCGCGGTCTCGGCGCGCGCGCCGACCTGATCGTAGAGATGGTCCAGCGCATCAAGTGCATAGCGATCGACCGCCCGGGCGATATGCGGGAAAGCCTCGTAATCCGAAGCGTTGAAGTGGAAGAACTCAAGGCGGTCAGACAGGTCTGAAGATGTGTTGCTGATCGTCATCCGCCGCTCCTTGTTATCCAGCCGCTATGGTTTCAAGAAGTTAAGAATAAGTGATTCCGACCAGCAATCTTCGCCCATCGGGGGGTTCCGCACGCGCTCAGGCGAGCGCCAGCACGCTCGCAAGGATGAACCGGATTAGGTCCGGCTGTCCCCGGGCGCCCATTTTCGCGTAAATTTTCTTCGAATAGTTGCGGGCCGTCTCGACGGTCAGGCCGAGATGGGTGGCCGCCTCGGCGATGGTGAGTCCGCGGCTCAACGCCAGCGCCAGTTTGGCCTCGCTGGGCAGGAGGCCGAAAAGCTCGGCGATTTGTTCGTGGCGGTCGGCGGTGGACCGGTTATCGCCCTGGAGATAGGCGATCGCGACGGGCTGGGGGCCGGTGGATTCGGATCGGGGCTGCGCGGGCACCACCAGCATGTCGACCCACGGGTCGGGGCTGATGTGAAAGGCGCGCGGCCGCGTGTCGGGATTGTCCGCGAAGGATTTGATCGTTGCCGTCAGGTCACAGTCAAGCGACGGGCTGGAGGCCGTCAGACGATCATAGCGCCCTTTGCGGATCGCGCTGCAATGCCGCAGCAGTCGTTCGGCATGGGGGCTGGCTTCGATCACCCGCCCCTTCGCGTCCAGGCTGATCCATCCGAAGTTGAGGCGCTGCATCGCCTCCGACGAGACGTTCGCGCGAAAACGTTCGCGTTCGATCGCGACATAGTTGCGAAGCGCCTGGCGCAAGTGGGGGCCGATCATGTTGAGCAGCGACCCGTCGGCGGCGCTGAAGTCGGGCTTGTCGCGGGCGATGCTGAGCCATGCGCTGGTGCCGCTCGGTTCGGTGACCCGGATGAGCCGTATGCACTTCATGCCGCTGGGTATCAGCAGTTCGTTGAGATACCGGCTATGCTCCGGGTTGGATCGGTCAAGCACTTCGTGGAGGGCGTAGACGCGGCCTTCACGCAGCTGGAAATAGGGAATGGGGTCGAGCTTGTAGATCTCGTCCCGGTACAGCCGCTGGAGTTCGGGCGGCGACTGCGTACCCGAAAAGATTTCGACCGGACTGTTGGGTGGACGATCGGGCGGACGGAAAATGATGCTGGCATAGCTCGCGCGAACCCGGCCGCGCAGACGATCGAGAAAGGACGACCATAAGGGAAGTTGGAATGGGCCTTCGAAAACCGCGGCCAGAAGGTCGAGCTCGTCTTGGATTGCCATGCCTTACTCGTACTCCCATATGGGAGGTTTCTTTCGGCTTGCGTTATGACATCGACGCGCCGTCAGTCAATGCGCGACAACACAATGGACATTGGATTGGATCATATGAACGCAGCGGTCCTTACGCATCTCGAGCGTCTTGAAGCGGAAAGCATCCATATTTTGCGCGAGGTGGTCGCCGAGTGCGAACGTCCTGTGATGCTTTATTCGGTGGGCAAGGATTCGGCTGTCATGCTGCATCTGGCGCGCAAGGCTTTCTATCCTTCACCACCGCCTTTCCCCTTGCTGCATGTCGACACGACCTGGAAGTTCAAGGCGATGTACGAGCTGCGCGACCGGATGGCGCGCGAAAGCGGCATGGAGCTTCTAGTCTATCATAACCCGGAAGCGATGGAGCGGGGAATCAACCCGTTCGACCATGGCCCGCTGCACACCGATATGTGGAAGACCGAGGGCCTCAAGCAGGCGCTCGACAAATATGGCTTTGACGCAGCCTTTGGCGGCGCGCGGCGCGATGAAGAGAAGAGCCGGGCCAAGGAGCGCGTCTTCTCATTCAGAAGCGCCAACCATCGCTGGGACCCGAAGAACCAGCGACCCGAGTTGTGGAACCTCTACAACGCCCGCAAGGCGAAGGGAGAAAGCATCCGGGTGTTCCCGATCTCGAACTGGACCGAGCTCGACATCTGGCAATATCTCCAGCTCAACGACATTCCGATCGTGCCGCTTTATTTCGCGGCCAAACGGCCGACCGTCGAGCGCGACGGCATGTTGCTGATGGTCGATGACGACCGTTTCCCGCTCAAACCAGGCGAAGTTCCGGTCGAGCGCTCGATCCGCTTCCGCACGCTCGGCTGCTATCCCTTGACGGGCGCGGTGGAAAGCGAAGCGAAGACGCTGCCCGAAGTGATCCAGGAGATGCTGCTCACCACGACCTCCGAGCGGCAGGGACGGGCGATCGACAAGGATGCTGGCGACGCCAGCATGGAAAAGAAGAAGCAGGAGGGATATTTCTGATGGCCGACCAGCTCACCGACGAGCCCGTCTACAAGACAGATGCGCTGATCGCGGAGGACATCGACGCCTATCTCGAGCAGCATCAGCACAAAAGCTTGTTGCGCTTCATCACCTGCGGATCGGTCGACGACGGCAAATCGACGCTGATCGGGCGGCTGCTCTACGATTCGAAGATGATCTTCGAGGATCAGCTCGCCGCGCTCGAGGCCGACAGCAAGCGCGTCGGCACCCAAGGCCAGGAGATCGACTTTGCGCTGCTGGTCGATGGTCTTGCCGCCGAGCGCGAGCAGGGCATCACGATCGACGTGGCCTACCGCTTTTTCGCGACCGAGAAGCGAAAGTTCATCGTCGCCGATACGCCAGGGCATGAGCAATATACCCGCAACATGGTCACCGGCGCCTCGACCGCAGATCTCGCGGTGATCCTGATCGATGCGCGCAAGGGCGTGCTGACCCAGACTCGCCGTCACAGCTATCTCGCGCATCTGATCGGCATCCGGAACATCGTCCTCGCCGTCAACAAGATGGATCTGGTCGATTACAGCCGCGAACGCTTCGAGGAGATCGTCGACGATTATCGGAAGTTCGCGAGCGAAATCGGCATCGAAGCGTTCGTGCCGATGCCGATCTCGGGGTTCAAGGGCGACAATATCACCGCCAATTCGCCTAACATGCCCTGGTATGACGGGCCGCCGCTGATCCGCCATCTCGAAACGGTCGAACTGGATGTGACGACGGATCAGGCGAAGCCCTTCCGCATGCCGGTGCAGTGGGTCAATCGGCCCAATCTCGACTTCCGTGGCTTTTCGGGCCTGATCGCGTCGGGCACCGTCAAGCCGGGCGACCAGGTGCGGATCCTGCCTTCGGGCAAGACGTCGACGGTTTCGCGGATCGTCACCTTTGGCGGCGATCTCGAGACCGCGGTGGCCGGCCAGTCGGTCACGCTTACGCTGGCGGACGAGGTCGACTGCAGTCGCGGCGACGTGATCAGCATCGCCGATAACCCGCCGGAGGTCGCCGATCAGTTTGAAGCGACGGTTGTCTGGATGGCCGATGAGGCGATGCTGCCCGGCCGGCCCTATTGGCTCAAGCTCGGCACGCAGACCGTCACGGCCAGCGTTCAGCAACCCAAATATCAGGTCAACGTTAACACGATGGAGCATCTGGCGGCCAAGACGCTCGAGCTCAACGCGATCGGCGTGGCCAATTTGTCCACCGACAAGCCGTTGATCTTCGAGCCGTACGAGGCCAATCGCACGCTGGGCGGCTTCATCCTGATCGACAAGATCAGCAACGCCACGGTCGCGGCCGGAATGCTGCATTTCTCGCTGCGGCGCGCTCAGAACGTCCACTGGCAGCCGACCGACGTCACCCGCGAAAAGCACGCCGACCTTAAGAATCAGAAGCCTGCGGTGCTGTGGTTCACCGGCCTGTCGGGTGCGGGCAAGTCGACGATCGCAAACCTTGTCGAGAAGAAGCTGGTGCGGATGAACCGGCATACCTTCCTGCTCGACGGCGACAATGTTCGCCACGGGCTCAACAAGGATCTGGGTTTCACGGAGGCCGACCGTGTCGAGAATATCCGGCGCGTCGGCGAGGTGGCGAAGCTGATGACCGATGCCGGACTCATCGTGATCACCGCCTTCATCTCGCCGTTCCGCGCCGAGCGTGACATGGTGCGCTCAATGATGGCGCCGGGCGAGTTCATCGAGGTCCATGTCGACACCAGTCTCGCCGACGCCGAGAAACGTGACGTGAAGGGTCTCTACAAAAAAGCGAGGGCCGGCGAGCTTAAGAACTTCACCGGCATCGACAGCCCCTATGAGCCGCCCGAGAATCCCGAAATCCATATCGACACGAGCAAGATGACGCCGGAACAGGCGGCCGATCTCATCGTCGAGAGGATTGTCCCATGAACGACGTCGAACTCGCGCGGCATATTGCGGGAATCGCGGGCAAGCTGCTGGTCGAACTGCAGGCTTCGGCGCTGTTCGAGGGTAAGGCGCTGGGCAAAGCCGGCGACCGAGTCGCCAACGCCTTCATCATGGAGGCGTTGAAGGAGAACCGTCCCGACGACGCCATCCTGTCGGAGGAAGAAAAGGACAGTCCAGCACGGCTTTCCGCTCAACGCGTCTGGATCGTCGACCCGCTCGACGGCACCCGCGAATATGGCGAACGCCGCACCGACTGGGCGGTGCATGTCGCGCTGGCAATTGACGGAAAGCCCGTGATCGGTGCGGTCGCGCTACCCGGCCTCGATCTCACACTCTGCTCGGGGCGCCAGCTGGATATACCCGGCAATGGCGGCAAGCTGCGGATGCTCGTCAGCCGCACGCGTCCGGCGCGCGAGGCGGTCGCTGTTGCGCAGGCGCTCGATGCGGAACTCGTGCCGATGGGCTCCGCGGGCGCCAAGGCGATGGCCGTGATCCGCGGCGAAGCTGACATCTATCTTCATACCGGTGGTCAATATGAGTGGGACAGCGCCGCGCCGGTGGCGGTTGCGGCCGCCCATGGTCTTCACTGCTCGCGCCTCGATGGCTCGCCGCTCGTGTATAACCGCGAGGATGTCTATTTGCCCGATCTCATCATCTGCCGGCCCGAGCTGGCAGAGTCGGTACGGCGCGCGGTCGACGAGATCGTTGAGCGCGCCGAGGCAGACGCAGGCCGGTCAGACGGGATCTGACGGTCGTTTCTTACATCTCACGTTGCCCTGGCCGATGCCGGGGCAACTGAGAACAGCCCCCGCATCGGCCCACCACCGCGTCTGACCCTCAGCTTCCGGCAGGGATGACCCCGGCCGCCGCGAGGCGGGCGATCTCATCCTCAGCGAGATGCAGCGCGTCGCGCAGCACCACTATCGTGTCTTCACCCGATCGCGGCGGCGCGCGGCGATAGTCGGCCGGCGTTTCCGACAGCTTGGCGGGAAAGCCGAGCACCTTGATCTCGGTGCCGTCGCTTCGCTCCATCTCCCGGATCAACTCGCGATGCGCGATCTGCGGATCGGCGAGGATGTCGGGAATCTCGTTGACCTTGCCGCCCGGCAGCTTGGCGGCCTCCATCGCGGCGATGAGCTCGTCCGACCGCCACGTGGCGATCGCGCGCCCCATTTCCTCCTGCAAGGCCGTACGGTTGGTGCTGCGGCCCCCATTATCCACGAAGCGTGGATCGTCGGGCAGGCCGGGCAGACCGATCAGCGTGCAGAAGGCGCGGAACTGGCGGTCGTTGCCGAGCGCGACGAGGATGCTGGCGTCGGCGCAATGGAAGTCCTGATACGGGACGGTGTTGGGGTGCTCGTTCGCAAGCCGCCGCGGCTGCATGCCGCCATTGAGATAGTTCGAGGCCTGGTTGGCGAGCAGCGATACCTGGGTGTCGAGCAGCGCACAGTCGATCTGCTGGCCGATCCCGGTGCGTTCGGCGTGGCGAAGCGCGGCGAGCGTAGCGATGGTCGCGTAGAGGCCTGTGAACAGATCGCTGACGGGCACGCCGACCTTCATCGGGCCACCGCCTGCGACATCGTCCGGGCGACCCGTCACGCTCATCAGCCCGCTCATTCCCTGGATCAGGAAGTCATAGCCGCCGCGGTCCTTATAAGGGCCGTCCTGCCCGAAGCCCGTGATCGAGCAATAGACGAGACGCGGATTGATCGCGCGCAGCGAAGGATAGTCGAGGCCATATTTGGCGAGCCCGCCGACACGAAAATTCTCTACGACGATGTCGCATTCTTTTGCCAGCTTGCGGATGAGGTCCGCGCCCTCACTTGAAGCGAGATCGATAGCGATCGAATATTTGTTGCGATTGGCGCACAGATAATAAGCCGAATCGCGCGATCCGTCCTGAAGAAAGGGAGGCCCCCAGCGACGTGTGTCGTCGCCCTGTCCAGGCTGCTCGATCTTGTAAATGGTGGCCCCGAGATCGCCCAGTATCTGGGTCGCCCATGGCCCCGCAAGGACGCGCGACAGATCGAGCACCTTGACCCCGGCAAGCGGGCCCGTCGGAGCTGGTGTAATTTGATTATCATTCTGATTCATGAAGCTAGCTCGCAATTGGCTCAATAGTCCCAGGGGAAGAAGGGTGGCATCGCGCTTGCCTGTGACTGGAAGACGGGCGCGCGCTTCTCGTTGAAGGCGTTTACCCCTTCCTTGCCGTCGCCGATGCTCGCGTAGAACACCGCCAGCGATTCCACGCGATGCGCTTCAATCGGGTGCGGCTGGGCACTGTTCCGGTAAACCATCTGGCGCATGAGCGCGATGCTGACGGGCGAACGATCGGTGGCGAGCGTGCGGGCAAAGGCCTTTGCGGCGTCGAGCAGTTCTTCGGGCGGATGCACCGAACGGACCAGGCCTTTCGCCAGCGCTTCCTGCGCGTCGAAGATATCGGCGCGATAAAACCATTCGAGCGTCTGGGCGATGCCGACGATGCGCGGCAGGAACCAGCTCGAGCAGGCTTCGGGCGTGATGCCCAGCCGACCGAACACGAAGCCGATCCGCGCTTTTTCCGACGCCAGGCGGAAATCCATCGGCAGCGTCATCGTTGCGCCGATTCCCACCGCCGGTCCATTGATCGCGCCGACGATGGGTTTGAGGCATTCGTACATCGCGAGCGCAACGCGGCCGCCGGTATCTCGCACGCCGCGGGAAATCACCGGGTCGTCAAACCGGTCGCGCATGTCGGCCATGCCTGGCTCGAGGCTCTCGTCGAGGCCGAAAACATTGCCGCCGACCGACAGGTCCATTCCCGCGCAGAAAGCGCGGCCCTCGCCAGTGACGACGATCGCTCTGACGGCGTCGTCGGCGCTAGCGCGCCGATAGGCGTCCACCAATTCGTCGGCCATTTCGACGGTAAAGGCGTTGAGCTTCTCGGGACGGTGGAGGCGCAGGATGAGCAGCCCGTCCTCGACGTCGTAGCGCAGCGTGTTGTAATCCATCAGCTTTCCCTCGGATCAGTTCGTGCAGGCGCTGGCTGCGGCCAGGCGCTCGCGGCATTGGGTGACGATGCGGTCGATCAGTTCGGCGCAACTGGGGATGTCGTCCATCAGGCCGATCGCTTGGCCTGCCCACAATATGCCGGCGTCTACGTCGCCGGCTTCAAGTGCCGCGCGGCCGCGCGTGCCAGCGACCAAAGGACGGACATCCTCGAAGACCGCGCCGGGGCGCTTCTCGATCTCGGCGACCTCTTCGGAGATGGCGTTGCGGAAGACGCGTGCGGTGTTGCGGAAAGGTTTGAAGATCACCTTGGTATCGCGTTCGCTTCCCGCGACGATCGCCTGTTTGATCTGCTGGTGGATCGGCGATTCCCGGGTCAGCATGAAGCGGGTGCCCATGTTGATACCGTCGGCACCGAGCGCCAGCGCCGCGGCGAGCCCGCGGCCGTCGGCGAAGCCGCCCGACGCGACGATCGGAATCTTGAGCGCGCGGGCCGCGGCCGGAATCAGCACCAGCCCTGGGACATCATCCTCGCCGGGATGGCCGGCCGCCTCGAAACCGTCGATGCTGACCGCATCGACCCCGTGGCGCTCGGACGAGAGCGCGTGGCGCACCGCCGTACATTTGTGGATGATCTTGACCCCGGCCTGCTTGAAGGCGGCGATGAACTCCTTGGGACTATTGCCTGCCGTCTCGACGATCTTGATCCCCGAGTCGATGATCGCCTGCATATATTCGGCGTAGGGAGGCGGATTGGTCGACGGCAATATCGTCAGGTTCACGCCGAACGGCTGCCGCGTCATCGTCCGGCAGCGCATGATCTCGGCGCGCAGATCATCGGGCGTCGGTTGGGTCAAGGCAGTAAGTATGCCCAGACCACCGGCGTTCGAAACCGCCGACGCGAGCTCCGCCCGGCCCACCCATTGCATGCCGCCCTGGACGATCGGGTAGCGGATGCCGAGCAGTTCTGTGATCCGCGTCTTCATGCAGCCGCTGCCCCAGCAACCCGCGTGCGAACATAGTCGACGCTCGACAGATCCGTTTCAAGCCGATCGCGCCCGAGCAGCGCCGCCCAATAGCTCTCCGCGCCGTCGGCCAGACGCCATTCGTGAAGCCGCCGGCTGAACAACTGGAGGTCATATTCCTCACTAATGCCGATCGCGCCATGGACGGCGTGGGCGATGTTGGCGATCAGGCCCGCGGCCGCGCTCGAGATCTGCTTGGCGGTTGCCGCGGCGGCCAGCGACGGAGGCATTCCGCCCGCACAGCCGATCTGCGCCGCCATGCGTGCGGCGACCGCTTGCTCGGCCATCACCGCGAGCTGGTGCTGGACGGCCTGCTGCTTACCGATCGGCTTGCCGAATTGAATGCGATCATTGGCATAGTCGACCGTCATCTGCAGCAGCCGGTCGGCCGCACCGGCGATCGCGCACGCGCGCAACACAGCCGCGACCGGCCGGAGGCCGCCGGCGGGGAGCGGAAGGGTGGGCGCCGACCCCAGATCGGAGAGGGCAAGATGTCCGGCAAGGCTATGCTCGACACCGGTCGCGCCGATCTCGATCTTTTCCGCGGGAATGAGGCGCAGCGCGCCGTCCGCTTCGACGAGCAGATGCGTGGCGACCCGCGCCAGCGGCACCGCGGTCGCGCGTCCTTGGGTGAGCGTGGCGAGGACGATAGGGCCATCGGGCGCGTCGATCCCCCCTGCCGCGAGCATGGCGCGGGCCACCATCGTCTCGGCGACCGGCGCTGGCACCGCGTTGCCGCCCAGTGCCTGCAGCAGCGGTCCGATCGCGTCGAGCGAAAGGCCGACTCCGCCATTATCCTCGGGAACCAGGGCGTCGAGAAAACCCGAATCCTTGAGCGCATCCCACAGTGGCGCGATCGATCCGCCGGCTTCGATCTTGCGAACCTGGGCCGGCGTGGCAACATCCTCCAGCAACCGCGCGAAGGGGTCGAGAAGCTCGTTTCCGTCCATCAGCGTAATCCTAGCCCGCGGGCGATGATGCCCCGCAAGATTTCCCTTGTTCCGCCGCGCAACGAGAAGCTGGGCGCGATATGGCTCACATAGAGCAGCGTGCGGTAGAGTTCGGGATCGGCTGGTTCGTCAGGATGGCTCGCCAGATCATCGCCGATCAGCAGCGGGATCGACTGCTCATAGCCGGTGCCGAGATCCTTGGTGAGCGAGGCCTCCACGACCGGGCTTTCCCCCGCCACCAGCCTGGCCGTCACCGAGATCGACATGGCGCGCAGCGTCGCGAGCTGCGCGGTCAGCCGGCCTGCCAGCTCCGCGGTTGCACCGTCGAAGCGGCCTGCAGCTTGAACATGGCGGATCCAGGCATCGAGCAGGACGACGCTCGAATAGATGCGCTCGGGCCCGCTCCGTTCAAAGGCGAGTTCTGCGGTGACCTGACGCCAGCCATCCCCTTCCTGGCCGATTAGCGCGTCGTCATTGAGCGCAACATTCTCGAAAAATACCTCGGCGAAATGGGCGTCGCCGGTAAGATCGACGATCGGCCGGATCGTGACCCCGGGCGCCTTGAGGTCGACGATCAGCTGGGAGAGCCCCTGGTGACGATCGGCCGGGCTGCCCGAGGTGCGAACCAGCGCGATCATATAATCGCTGTGCATCGCATTGGTCGTCCAGATCTTCTGACCGTTGAGCAACCAGCCGCTGCCGGTCCGCTCGGCCCGGGTTCGGACGCTCGCCAAGTCGGAGCCCGAGCCGGGCTCGCTCATGCCGATGCAGAAGAACGCTTCGCCGCGGCAGATCGGTGGCAGATAAAATTCGCGCTGCGCTTCGGTGCCGAAGTTGAGGATCAGCGGCGCGCTCTGGCGGTCGGCGATCCAATGCGCCGCGACAGGGGCGCCGGCGGATAGCAATTCCTCGACGACGACATAACGCGCAAACGCGCCGCGCTCGCCGCCGCCATAGCGTTTGGGCAAGGTGAGGCCGAGATAGCCTGCCGCGCCGAGCGCGCGGCTGAAGGCGCCATCGAAGCCCTGCCAGGAACGGGCGCGCCGGCTGGTGGCGAGTCCTGCCGTGGTCTCCGCGATCAGCGCTCGGAGCGGTTCCCTGATGGCTTCATCTTCGGCGGGCAGGCGGGAAAGGCTCAGCGTTTCGAACATTGTCCTCTTTCAATGTTGGCGGCGGAACGGCTGTAGACATTCGGATATTCGCGTCTAATATTGATTTCGCAACCCGTGATATTCACACGCTATCGCGGTGCGCCAGCGCCAGCGCCAGGAAATTGCGCGCCAGCGGGGTCGCCGCCTCGCGCGGAAGAACCACGCCGGCGTCGATCGGCTGCGCCTGCTCGAGGCGCAGCAGCTTTACCCCTTCGGGAACATGGCGTGTCGCCCTCGAAGGAACCAGCGCGACGCCGAGGCCGCTCTGGACCAGGCTAAGGATCGTGTAGACCTGCGCGGCTTCCTGAGCGATCCGGGGCACGAAGCCGGCGCGATGACACGCCATCAGGATCGTCGTGTGCAATATACTTACTCGGGTGTAGAGAATGAAGGGTTCGTGCTTCAGGGCGTCGAGCGGCAATATGTCGTTGTGCGCAATCGGGTTGGCCACGGCGACCGCCACCACCAGTTCGTCGCGCTCGACGACATGGGTTTCGATCGCTTGTGTATCGAGCAGCGGCAGCCGGACGAGCCCGACGTCGAGCCGCCGTTCGAGAATCCTGCGCGCGATATCGGTGCTGGTTGCTTCCTCGAGCACGAGATCGGCCTTCGGGTAATGTTCCTGATAAAGGCGGATCAGCCGCGGCAACAGCGCATAGATGGCGGAGCCCACGAAACCGACCGCGAGCCGGCCGCGTTCCCCGCTGCTGCCTTCCACCACGGCTTGACGCAGCTGCTCGGTCTCGATTAGCGCGGAGCGCGCATGCCTCAGCGCCACTTCGCCGGCGGCGGTGAGCGTCACCCCGCGTGAGCTTCGCACGAACAGCGCTGTTCCCAGCTCCTCCTCGAGCTTGCGGATCGCGACGGTCAGCGGGGGCTGTGACAGGTTGAGCCGCTCGGCTGCCCGGCGGAAGTTGAGTGTTTCCGCAAGGGTCGTGAAGTAGAGCAGTTGGCGCAGTTCCATGATAGCTTATCGCTATCGCCGGAGGCGAAATCAATATTGGCGTACCGGGATGTGGACGCCTAGGCCCGAACGCCAGCCATTCGTCTGCTTGAGGGGAAATTGTGAGCGAGCCGTTTCTGATCGTCGAGCGCGAGGGCGCGGTGGTCACCGCAACCCTGAACCGCCCCGATGAGCGTAATGCGATCTCGGAATCGTCGCATATTGCCGAGATAGAACATTTTTGCACCCAAATGGCGCGCGACGGATCGGTTAAGGCGATCGTGCTGACCGGTGCGGGCTCGGCCTTCTGCGCGGGGGGCAATGTCAAGCATATGCGCGACAAGCTCGGCATGTTCGAAGGCTCGCCGTACGAACTCCGCAACAAATATCGCGCAGGCATTCAGCTCATACCGACGATGCTCTACGAACTTGAAGTGCCGGTGGTGGCGGCCGTCAATGGTCCAGCGATCGGCGCCGGTCTCGATCTCGCCTGCATGTGCGACGTTCGCGTGGCGGCAGAAGGCGCGATTTTCGCCGAGAGCTTCGTCAAGCTTGGCATCGTTCCCGGAGACGGCGGCGCGTGGCTCTTGCCGCGCGTAATCGGCATCGCCCGCGCTTCGCTCATGACGCTGACCGGCGACGCGATCGATGCTGGCCAGGCGCTCGAATATGGGCTGGTCAGCGAGGTTGTCCCAGCCGGTGAGCTGCTCGGACGAGCGCAGGAGATCGCGGCGCGGATCGCCGCCAACCCCGGCCATGCGACACGGCTTGCCAAGCGCTTGCTGCGCGAGGGGCAGGACATGAAGCTGGGCCCGCTGCTCGAGCTTTCCGCAGCCTATCAGGCGCTGGCGCACCACAGCGCCGATCATGAAGAGGCGGTCTCCGCCTTTCTGGAAAAGCGCAAGCCGAGCTTTACCGGCCGCTGATCGCGAGCGCGGATCACGCCGGCAAATGGACAGACCGGCGCCGCGCTCAGTTCCCGTCCACGGTCATGCCGACGCGGCTCGGCATGACGGCGCCGCCGCCAGAAGGAGAGGTTATGTCGAGCAATCCGACCGGGGCGGACCGCACGTCCTCGGGGGCCTATGCGGTCTATGTCCTGCTGCTCCTGGTCGTGGCGAACACGCTCAGCTACGCTGATCGCCATCTTTTCTCGATCCTGATCCCGGCGATCAAGGCCGAGTTCGGGCTTGGTGATGCGCTGCTCGGCTTCATCGGCGGCCCGGCTTTCATCATCAGCTACGTCCTGCTGACCATTCCACTCGCGCGGCTGGCCGATCGATGGTCACGCCGTGGCGTGCTCGCCATCTCGGCGGCGCTGTGGAGCATGGCCACTGCTGCGTGCGGATTGGCCGGGAATGTCGCGCTGCTTGGCGCCTCGCGCGTGCTGGTCGGGGTCGGCGAGGCGGGCGGGTTGCCACCTTCGCAGGCGATGGTTTCCGAGCTGTTCAGTGCACGCGTGCGATCCACCGCGCTGGGCGTGCTGGCCTCGGCCACCTATTTCGGGCTGGTGCTCGGCCTGACGGGCGGCGCGGCGATCGCCAGCATCTGGGGCTGGCGCGTGGCGTTTTTTACGCTGGCGCTTCCTGGCATTCCGCTGGCCTTGCTCATCTGGCTGACGGGTCCCGCCCGAGCTGCGGCCTCGGATCGCGATCCGGCGCCATCCGCGACGCGAGGCGAAACGATGTGGGCGACGACGCGCGCCTGCTGGTCGATCCCGTCGCTGCGGCTGCTTGCGCTCGGCATGGGGGTGTTCAATATCTTCGGCTATGCCGGGGCGATCTGGATGCCGGCCTATTTCATGCGCTCGCATGGCATGACCGTGGTCGAAGCCGGGACCTGGCTCGGAATCGGCGCGGCTTTCGGCGGGGTGGCAGGAAGCCTGGCAAGCGGTGCGATCGTCGATGCACTGCGTCCGCGCGACGAGCGCTGGCAGTTGCGGGTGCCGGCGCTGGCCTTCCTCTGCGCCTTCCCCCTGTCGATCCTGATGCTCCTGGTCCCTGCGGGGACGGTCGTGGCCGTGGCAGGAACCGATGTGCCGGTGGTTGCGCTGATCTCGACGGTCACCAGCTTCCTCGCTTCGGTCTGGGCGGGGCCATCCTTCGGGGCCGCGACGCGGCTGGTCCGCCCCGACCAACGCGCGCAGGCGGCCGCGTTGCTCGTGGTCGTCATCAACATCATGGGCAGCGCCTGCGGGCCGCTGATCGCCGGGGCGGTAAGCGATGCATTGGCCGGGCGCTTCGGCCAGGAGGCGCTGCGCTACAGCCTGCTTGCGCTGAGCTTTCTCATCGCCGTGGGCGGGCTTTTATTCTGGGCCGCATCGAACCGTTACGTCGCGGATCTTGGCTCGGATTGACCGGCAGCCGCCTCCGCGAAAGCGCGAAGGCGGCGCAGGGCTATCAGTCGAGCGTGGGTGTCTTCACTGCGGCGCGCTCGCACGCGAGCGCGAGCAACGCCGAATAATCCTTCGAGGCGTAATCGGTCGCGCGCGCGCCGCCGAACACCGCATGCGCCGCGGCGCCCACCGGCAGGCCGACGCGGTTCTCCGCGGCGGCATTCATGGCGAGGGTCATGTCCTTGAAGGCGAGATCAATCGTGAAGCCAGGCTCGACATCACCCTTGAGCACCTTGTTGACCATGAGCACGTGGAACTGGCCGTTGCGGGCGGTCGTGGCCCCGGTCACGTCATGCATCGTCTGAATGTCGAGACCCAGCTTGGTGCCCAGCGCGATCGATTCGGCGACGATCTGGGCGGTCGACAGCAGCATGAAATTGTTGATCAGCTTCATGCGGCTGCCCATCCCGGGCGCGCCGCAGCGAAAGATGTCGGTGCCCATCGCCTTCAGGAGCGGTTCGATACGCGCGAAGGTCGCGTCGTCCGCGCCAACCATGAACAGCGACTCTCCGCGTTCGGCATGTAGCGCGAGACGGCCGATCGGCGAATCCGCGAAAGCGATTCCCTTCGCCTTGCACGCCGTGGCGAGACGGTCAGTGCCATTAGCGTCGATCGTCGACATATCCATCAGCACCGCATTGCCGTCGATGTTCGCGAGCACCCCGTCCTCGCCGAGCACTACCGCCTCGACGTGCTGGGTGGCCGGCAGCACCGTCACCACGACGTCAGCCGCGCGGCTCGCTTCGGCGACGCTCGCGGCCTTGCGGCCGCCGAGGGCGACCACCTTGTCCATCTTCGCGGCGTCGATGTCGTAGACGTTGACGTCGAAGCCCTTGCGCTGAAGGTTGGACGCCATGGGCAGGCCCATTGCGCCGAGGCCGATGAAACCGACTTTGGTTGCCATATATTCGTCTCCTCCCGGCTCAGATTACGCCGTGGTTGATATAAGTGGTCTTCATCTCGGTGAAGAACTCGGCCGAAGCCGTGCCCTGTTCGCGTCCGCCATAGCCCGAAGGTGCGCGGCCGCCGAACGGGACGTGATATTCGAGCCCGGCGGTCGGCGCGTTGATCATCACCATGCCGGCGGTCGATTCGCGGCGGTAACGCTCGGCATGTTTTAGACTGGTCGTCGCGATGCCCGAAGACAGCGCGAGCTCGCAATCGCGCGCGACCGCGATCGCCTCGTCGAAATCCTCAACCTTGATCACCCCGGCGATCGGCCCAAAGGTTTCCTCGCGGTTGAGCTCCATCTTGTTGGTGGTGCCGAGGAACAGCGTCGGCGCAAGATAGAGCCCGCGGGTGCGCGCTTCGACCACGGAACCGCCCGCCGCCAGTTCGGCACCCGAGCTCTTGGCTCTCTCGATGAATTCGAGATTTTTATCGAACTGCGGCTGCGTCGCCACCGGGCCGATCTGCGAATCCGGGTCGAGCGAGTGACCGACCTTGAAACCCGCGACACGCTTGACCAGCCGCTCGACGAAGGCGTCGTGGATACCCTTGGTGACGATGATCCGTTCGGACCCGGTGCAACGCTGCCCGGTCTGCCCCCAGGTGCCCTGCGCCGCGGCTTCGACGGCAACGTCGAGATCGGCGTCGTCGAGCACGATGAAGGGGTTCTTGCCGCCGAGCTCGAGCTGAACCTTGGTCATGGTCGGCGCAGCCATCTTTACGATCATCCGGCCGGTCGGGGTCGAACCGGTGAAGGTCACCCCATCGGCGCCGTCGATCAGCGGCTGGCCGAGCTCGCGGCCATCGCCCATCACCAGGTTGAAACATCCGATGGGCAGGCCGGCTTCTTCGAACAACTGGCCGAGCAGCACGGCGCAGCCAGGTGCGAATTCCGACGGCTTGAGTACGACCGTGTTGCCGAAGGCAAGCGCGCCGGCGCATTTCCAAGCCGGTATCGCAATCGGGAAATTCCATGGGGTGATCGCCGCGATGACCCCGACCGGCTCGTAGCTGACGAGAATATTATGCCCGTCGCGCATCGAATTGTACCACTGACCCGGGTGGCGGACGACCTCACCGGCATAAAAGTGGAAAACCTGCGCGGCGCGACCGACCTCGCCGATCGCGTCGGCGAGGATCTTGCCCTCCTCGCGGGCCAACAGCGTCCCGATCTCTGTGGCGCGCGCATAGAGCATGTCGCCTACCTTGCGCAGGATGTCGGAACGCGCCTGCATGTTGAAGCGGGCCCAGCCGGGCTGCGCCTTGCGCGCGGCGGCGATCGCTTCCTCGGCGTCGCCGCTTCCCGCGCGCGCATATTCGCCCACGCGCTCGTCCAGATCGGACGGGCTGAAGGTCGGGTCCATCTGCGCGCTTTCGCGCCAGCGTCCGTCGATGAGGTTAAGGCCTTTGATCATTTGCTTCACTTTGCTCCAGCATTCCGAGCGCTCGGGCGCACGCACAGCCCGGCGCTCAAGCGCGCTCCTTCTTCTATCCAACCCCTGGCGTACCGTCAGCCGCAGCTTGCGCCTCCACGAGCCGTCTGAGTTTGCGGACGGCGGCATGCGGCGTGGTCAGCACCGGCTCGGGCCGCCGCGCGGATACCAGCGGCGCGGCCTGCGCCATCGAAAATTGGCCGATGACGAGAACATCGGCGGGCGGCATGCCCGCCGCCACTTCGGCTATCAGCCGGTCATGGCGTTCGGCGTCACCCGCCTGAAGCGCCTCGAGCGCGCCTTCGGCGACCGCGCTGACGATCGTCGGGGGGCGCTGTTCGCGCGCTTCGGCGAAGCTGAACATCTCGTCCGACAGCGGCTTGAGCGACCCCGCAAAGCTGAGAAGAAGGCCAATGCGGCCCCCCTCCGGAAGATCGCGGCAGATGTCGAGGGCCTCCTCGAACGCGCCTTCGTTTGGCGCGATGACTGGAATGGAAAGATCCGCCTTGACCCGATCGATCGCCGGCCCAAATGCCGAGCAGGTGAACATGATGCCCGCGGTGGCCGGCTCGCCACCATGCGCCCGGGCGGCATAACGGCCCAGGGTAATAAACCGGTCGAAAATGTCCGGCGTGATCGCGCCAAGGCTTACCAGATCGCGGGCGAGCGAGTCGTCGAGCAGATTATTGTAAAGCGCCGATGGCCACAGCTCTTGCATCGCCGCGCCGGCGGGGCCGGGCGACTGCGCCAGCGCGCTGATCAGGGTAATTCGGGGAGCGGATGCCATATTTGCGCCTAAGGTTGCCGGCCGGAGTCGGCTTTGGGATGGAAGAGCGTTTGCAATCCTGCGTTCGGTTACGCAAGAAGCGGCTGAAATTAATAAAAGAGCAGGAATCGCGGAATGTCGATGGAGAAATGCCGGTGCTGAGACTCGACGGACGGGTCGCGATCGTTACCGGGTGCGGGACGTTTGCGCCGGGATGGGGCAACGGCAAGGCGATCGCCGCCCTGCTCGCGCGGCAGGGCGCGACGGTGTTCGGCGTGGACCTTGAGATCGAAGCGGCCGAGGCCACGCGCGACGTGGTCGCCGCCGAAGGTTTCGATCTCCATGTCGGCCGTTGCGACGTTACCGACAGCGGTCAGGTCGAGGCGCTTGTCGCCGATTGCGTGCGCCGTTTCGGCCGGCTCGACATCCTCGTCAACAATGTCGGCCGCTCCGAGCCGGGCAACCCCGCGACGATGGACGAAGCGGTTTGGCGCCAGCAACTCGATCTCAATCTGACCAGTGCCTTCCTCACCTCCAAGTTCGCGCTGCCGGTCATGGCGGCGCAGGGCGGCGGTTCGATCGTCAACATCTCCTCTGTGGCGGGCATGCGCTGGGTCGGCAAGGATCAGGTCGGCTATGCGGCGGCGAAAGCGGGGCTTGTCCAGTTCACCAAGGTGACCGCGGTCGCCTTCGCGGCGCAGGCTGTGCGGCTCAACTGCGTCGTGCCGGGGCTGATGTTCACTCCGCTCGTCCAGCGCCTTGCGGAACGCTATGGCGGGGGCGACTTTGAGGCTATGGTCGCCAAGCGCCATGCGCAGGTGCCGATGGGCCGCATGGGCGATGCATGGGATGTCGCCCACGCCGCGCTGTTCCTCGCGTCGGACGAAGCCAAATATATCACCGGCACCGAGATCGTCGTCGACGGTGGCTTGACGGCTTCGACGGGGGCATCCTGACTCCATCGGCTTGAAACCATCGAGGCGCGTAGATGCGGTCCGCAGCAATGAGAGGCACTGAAATGAGCAGTCCGGACGGCATGTTTGCCGTGCTTCGTCGCGAGCTTCACCATGGCCGGGTGCTTCGCTGCTATGCTGATCGGCCACGCACCGTTCATGCGATGTTCGAGGATGCGGTGCGCCGCGCATCGGCTGCGATCGCCTTGGTCGATGGCGATGAGCGTATCGATTATGCCCAGCTCGCGGAACGGGTGGGCCGGTGCGCCGCACGCATGGCGGCGCTGGGCATCGGGAACGGGGATCGCGTCGGCATATTGCTCGACAATCGCGTCGATTTCCTTGTGGTCGTGCTTGCGGCCGCCTCGCTGGGCGCGATCAGCGTTCCGATGAACATCCGCCAGCGCGGGCCGGAGACGGCCTATGCGCTGGATAACGCCGGCGCCGTCCTGCTCTTCCATGAAAGCTCACTCGCGGAGCAGATTCCCGATGCCGCCGAGACGCCGTCGCTTCGCCACCGGATCGCGATCGACGATGGCGCGCGCGCCTGGGACGGAGCATGCGCGGACGCGGTGGCCTCGGCGGCGGTGGACGAGGACAGTCCGTTCTGCATCCTGTACACGTCGGGCACGACCGGCCGTCCCAAGGGCGCCATTCTCACCCATCTGAACGTTGTCACGAGCTGTCTCGGGGCCGAGGAGCATCTTGGCCTGCGCGAGGGCGAGGTGACCGCCCTCAGCGTTCCCGCTTCGCATGTGACGGGGCTTGTGCTCGTGCTGCTGGTCAGCGTTCGGGTGGCGGGCAAGGTGGTCATCCAACGGGCGTTCAAAGCGCGCCGCTTCCTCGAGATCGCCGAGGCGGAGCGGCTGAGCTACGCGACAATGGTGCCGGCGATGTACAGCCTGTGCCTGCTCGAACCCGATTATGACCGCTTCGATCTTTCAGCCTGGCGGGTGGGAACCTATGGCGGCGCGCCGATGCCCCAGTCCGCGATCGAGGCGCTGAGCGCGAAGCACCCGCAGTTGAGGCTCACCAACATTTACGGCGCGACCGAGACCAGTTCGCCCGCGGTCATGATGCCGGCGGGCGACACCCGAGCGCATGCGCACCAGCTCGGCAAGCCGCTGCGCTATGCCGACATTTGCATCATGGATGATCAGGGCTGCGAATGCGCGCCGGGCGAGCAAGGCGAAATATGGACGGCGGGTCCGATGACGATTCCGGGCTATTGGAACAATGCGGAGGCGACTGCTGCGGCCTTTGTCGGCGGCTATTGGAAGTCAGGTGATCTCGGCGCGATCGACAGCGAAGGATATCTTCAGCTGTTCGATCGCAAGAAGGACATGATCAACCGCGGCGGTTTCAAGATATATTCGGTCGAGGTGGAGAATTTGCTGATGGCGCACCCCGAGATTATCGAGGCCGGCGTGGTGGGACGACCATGCCCTGTGCTGGGCGAGCGGGTGGAAGCCTTCATCGTCACCCGCCGAGCGGTCGAGGAGGAGGAATTGCGCAGCTACTGCGCTGCGCGTCTGTCCGACTATAAGGTGCCTGAACATTTCTTCCGGATCGAGGGGGCGCTGCCGCGCAACGCGAACGGCAAATTGCTCAAGACCGAACTGCGTGCGCGGCTCGCCGCGCAGGGCGGGGGGGCTTCTTGATGCCGCTCGCCCCGCTCCCGTTTGCGCTCGACCATCTCACCGTCACCGACACGACGCCGTCGCAGCTGGTGGAGGTCGCGCACGCCATCGATTGCCGGGCGATCTGCCTGTTCATGGAGCCGATGGAGGTGCTGCCGCGGATGCCGCGGTTCGACCTTTACGGCGCCACCGCTGAACGGCGCGAGACCAAGGCCAGGCTGAAGGCGTTGGGCGTCGGCGTCGACGTGGCCTATCCGTTCACGCTCGCCGGCCGGACCGAGATCGACAATTTCCGTCCCGCGCTGGATTGCGCTGCCTTTCTGGAGGCGCGGTTCGTCAATGTGCTCGCCTATGACCGCGATCCGGCGCGCCGCCTCGACAAGTTCGGAAGGTTCTGCGAGCTCGCGCAAGGCTTCGGCCTCGGCGTCGTCGTGGAATTCTATCCGCTGTCGCAGGTTCGATCGCTGTCCGAGGCGCTCGAACTCGTTGCGAGGATCGGCAGACCGAGGCAAGTGGGCGTCAACGTCGATTTGCTCCATCTCATGCGCTCTGGGGGAAGCATCGCCGATCTCTCCGCAGCGCCTGCCGACCATATTCTCTATGGACAGCAATGCGACGGCGCCGCGCATTATGATGAGCAACGCTGGGATTTCGAAGCCTCCTCCCAGCGTTTGTTGCCGGGGCAGGGGGTGTTCGACCTCGCGGGTTTCGCGCGCGCCCTCCCGGCCGGCTGCCCGGTCAGCGTCGAGCTTCCGCAGGATTCGGCGCTGGAGAACGGCGTGCCCGTCCTCGCGCGCGCCCGGCAGGCGGTCGATGGGGTGCGTGCGGCGGTTGCCGGAGCCGCGCCCGCTCTCAACCCGGAAGGCGCATGAGTTCGACGCGTATGCCGTCGGGATCGCTGCAGTAAATGAACTCGCCCATGCGGGGGTCATTGACGTAAGTTTCGCGGTGAACCTGACCGCCGCAGCGAAGCACCGCCTCGATCACCGGCTCGACGGCGTCGACAATGACCGAAAGATGCGTGAGGCCGAACTGGTTCATCGGTCGGAGCTCGCGCGGCCCGAAGGCTTCGGGCGTGGCGTATTCGAGGAATTCGAGCTGCACGCCGTCCTTCGCGACGAATAGCGACTTGAGCCGAACGGGCGGCTCGAGGCCGAGCACCGGCGCGACCTCGTCACCCACCTGAAAATCCGACACTTTCGAGAAGCCGAGCGCGTCGGTGTAGAAGCGCAGCGAGCGCTCCGCATCACCAACGCATAGACCGATATGTGAGAAGCGCATCCGATTCACGCCGCAGCTTCCTCGGCAGCAAAGCTGCTGCGAGCCATGTGGATCGCTTCGGCGCGGGTCTTGAGCGCGCGCGCGGTGTCGTTGAACGCGCGTTCGATCCACGGCCCGGCAAAGCGCATTACATGGATGCCGTTCTCGCCGGTGAAGGCGTCGGTCGTTTGATATCGGCAGCGTTCAGGACCGAGCGCTTCGATCATCTGGTCGCGCCGTGCGGGATAGGGCCAGGCGGGGTCATAGGGCATTTCCCATGAGAGCAACCGTTCGGGTTCGAAGGCGCACACATATTCGCAGTTGGGCAGGAGTTGCCCGGGATTTGCATAGTTGACCAAGCTCATCTTGACCGGCGCCCCCATTGCAAGCGTCGACTCGGCACGCACGCAAAACGGATTCCACAATCCATAGTTGGGCAGATCGGTCAAAACCTCCCACACGACAGCGGCGGGCGCGTCGATCTCTACCGGCTCGGAGGCCACGAGGATCGACTGGTCATAGAGGGCGAACGGGTCATAGCGGGGCTCGGACATCATTCTCTCCGGTATAATCGCCAGCTGGATGCGGCTTCGCGTAGACAATGCCATTGAATGATACGCATGTCACCAGCGAAGCGCTTCGCTCATTCAGCCGCGAGCGCCTCGCGCTCGCGAAAATGCGGGATCACCTTCTCGCCGATGTTGCGAATGGAGGCCATGATCGCTTCGTGCGGGATGCCGCCCATCTGGAACAAGAAGAGGATCTCGTCGGCGCCGGCATCGAACAGTTGCGAGACATAGCGGATGCAATCCGCCGGTGTGCCATAGGCGTCTTCCGCATGCTCATAAGACGCCGTGTGATGCGCCCCGATTTCAATCTTCTCCTCGGAGAGGAATGCGACGATCTGCTCTTTTTCCTGGGCAAGAATCGCGGCCTGCTCGTCGCCGGTGAGGTCTTCGACGACAGGCTTCGGCCCGCCCGAATACCAATAGCCGAGCGATTCGACGAAGAAGCGTTGCCCGCGCAGACCGATGCGGCGAGCTTCCTCGCGGTCATCGAGCACGATCGCAGGGCAAAGCGCAGCGAGATGCTCGTTGGGCCGGAAGCCGACCTGCTCCTGCGAGTTCCTCTGGGCGAACGCTTCCCGGTAGATCGCGTTCTTCTCGGCGATGTCGCCGGGGCCGGCAAAGCCAAGCACCAGCGCGCCGATGCCGCGCGCGCCCGCGGTCCTGAGCGTGTCGGCGCGGGTACACGCCATGTAAAGCGGTGGGTGCGGATCCTGCATTGGGCTCGGATGGATCGGCCGGCGCGGAATCTTCAGATAGGCGCCGTCATGCTCGACTTCGCCGTCCTTGAGGATTTTCGGGATCAGGTACATGCTCTCGTCGATCATCGGCTGGAGCTCGGCGAGATCATAGCCGAAGGTTCCCGCCTCTTGCTGCGTGCCGCCCTTGCCCATGCCGAAGTGCACCCGGCCATTGGATAATATGTCCAGCGTCGCGATGCGCTCGGCGACCTTGACGGGATGGTTCATCGCCGGCGGCAGGCAGACCACGCCATGGCCGATCCCGATCCGCGAGGTGCGGCCCGCCAGATAGGCGAGGAAGGTCTCGGGCGCGGACATATGCGCATATTGAGTCAGCGCGGTATGCTCGACCGCCCAGATCACGTCGAAGCCCATCTCCTCGGCGAGCAGCGCTTGCTCGACGATCTCGCGAAACACCCGCTGCTCGCTCGCCCGCGAGGTGTCCACCATCTGCGCTTCATATATGATCGAAAACCGCATCGATCCTCTCCTCTTGTTCGATGATGCGAGTCTTAGGCCATCCTGGCGCGCGAAACGCCGTCCAAATGGATCAGATTTCACTGTCCAGTTCGCCCGCGCTCGCGCGGATCAACTGGACCAGCTGCGATTGGCGTCGCGCCCCCGTCTTGGCGAAGATGGCGCGCAGATGGGAGCGGGCGGTATTATGCGCGATGCCGAGCTGGCGTGCGGCGTCGACGAGCGCCGTGCCGCGCGCCAGCTCGGCGGCGAGGCTCGCTTCGGCGCGCGTGAACTGGAAAATGTCGCGCAAGACGTCCGGCGTTATGGCGGTGGCCCGCCCGGGATCGACCACGAACAGCGCCAACACGGGACCATTGTCGCCATAGCTTGGAAACGGCATTCCGCGCGCGATTGCCGCGAGCTCCGGTCCGCCTTGATCGGGAGTGATCCGAAAGCGGGTGCTTTCGCCGGCCGCCGGCGGCGCCGCGAGCAATTGCGCCAGTCGTTTGGCGGCTTCGCGCGCGGATAGGAATAGCTTGCCGTCACGCAGCCGGACGGCGGTGTCGCCTGCAAGAAACTGATCGGCGACCTCATTGCTGCGAAGCAGGCTGCCATTGGCATCGAGGATGAACGTCGCCATCGCCATCCGTTCGATCGCGGCGCGATAGACGCCCTGTTCGACCGCGCTGGCCTCGATCCGGGCAAACAGGGCGAGCGCCACGCGCAAATGCGGCACGAGCGCGGCCAGCAGTCCGCGCTCGGTTTCGTCGAACTGCGGCTTGCTGCGATCACGGGTGATCCGCACCCGCGCCTCTGATCCCGCAGCCGTGCGAAGATCGATTCCGAGGATCTGGCCGGTACCGGCGCCCTCGAGATAGGCGCGGAAGGATGGATTGAGCGCCTCCTCGGAGACGAAGTCATCGAAAGCAAGGACTTTGCCTTCGGGCAATCCGACGAACGGATCCTCCGAGATCATCGCTTCCGAATAGTTGCGGCTCCTTTGCGGGTCCGCATCGGGCGTGACGATCGCGCTACGAGCCGACGGGCCAGCTGCGGTGAGGATGAGCGTCGCGAAGTTGGCATCGATCGCCTGTGCGAGCAGCCGAAGGAAGGCGGACCATGGGTCCGCCTCCATCAGTCCGGCATAAAGCGCTTCGAGGAGCAGCGATAATTGCTCCGCCGGAGGCGCCCGTCTCGTCATGATCAGTCGGCGCGGAGTTGCGCCAGTTCGTCAGCGGTCAGCTTGAGCGACGCCGCTTTAACGCTGTCCGCCAGCTGCTCGGGGTTGCCCGCTCCGAAGATCGGGATGGTCTGGTAGGGCTGGCACAGCAGATAGGCGAGCACGACCTCGTTGATCGAGACGCCGTGCTTTGCCGCGAGCGCCTGCACCGCAGCGAAACGCGCCGCGTTGACGGGATTGTTATGACGCGCCTTGAGGTGCTCGGGGAGGGCGTCCTCGCCTTTGGCCAGCTTGGTGAAATATCCGCCGCTTTGCGCGGAGTAAGGGATGATCGGCAGGCCTTCGGCGTGCAGCGGCTCATAGCCTTCCTCATAATAGAGCTGATAGCCCTGCGCCGCCGCTGCGGCGGTATCCGGCGCGGCGAGGCCCCAGAAAGGCTGTGCGGCGACGAAGCCCTGCCTGCCGGCCGACTTGGCGTAGGCATTCGCTTCGCGAATCCGGTCGGGCGACCAGTTCGAAGCACCGAAATAGCGGATGCGCCCGGCGGACTGATGCTCGAGCAACGAGTCGATGATCGGCTGCACCGGAGCTTGGGGATTGTCGGCATGGAGCCAGTAGAGGTCGATCGAGTCGACGCCAAGATGATCGAGGCTCTCGGTCAGATCCTGGGTGATGTCCTCGGGCGTGCAGCGGTTGCGCCAGTCGCCTACGCGCATGTCGAACTGGCCACCTTTGGTCGCGATGACGAGATCGGCGCGATTCTTGCCATTGAGCCATGCGCCGATCGCCCGTTCGCTGGCTCCGGCCGGCGCGGTCGGAACCCAGTCGCCATAGGAGCGTGCGGTGTCGATGAAATTGCCGCCCAACTCGACGAACTTGTCGAGAATCGCATTGGCGCGACCCTGATCGATCGCGGTTCCCAGCATATTGGTGCCGTAGCAGAGTTGGCTGACTGAGAGGCCGGTGCCGTTGAGCGTGACCTTTGAAAGCATGAGTTTGGCTCCTCGATTGCTGGCGTTTGCCGCGCCGGCTGGGATCGCGTTAGCCTGCACATGTTACTCGAACAAGCTTGCTGCTGCGCAATTGCCATCGAAGTCCGACGAAGCTCGCGCTTTTGCGCAGGCGCCCTATCTTATCCGGCAGTCTGGCCGCCGTCGACGGGGAAGGCGACGCCGGTGATCCGGCGCGCCTCATCGGAGGCGAGAAAGGCGACGGCGTCGGCGATATCCTCGGGCTCGCACATCTCGCCGCCGTCGAGCCACGGCGCGGCGCGCATCACCGCCGTCCAATCGATTCCCGGCGGGGGAGGGGCGGCGACCATGGGCGTCTTCACGCCCGTCGGACATATCGCGTTCACCCGCACGCCTGCGTTGGCGAACTCGAGCGCCAGCGCCTTGGTCAGTCCGACCACGCCGTGCTTCGACGCGCAATAGGCGGAATGATAGGGTATTCCGACCAGCCCCGCAGCCGAGGCCATGTTGACGATGCAGCCGCGGCGCGCGACGAGGTGCGGCATGGCCGCGCGTGAAAGATGAAAGGCGCCGCCGAGATTGATGCTGATCGTCCGGAGCCAGCGTTCGGGCGTCAGATCGGCGAGTGGCGAGAATTCGAGCACACCAGCGATGTTACACAGAATATCCAGTTGGCCGGTCGCGCCGATGGCGGCGTCGACGAGCGCTGCGCAGGCCGCCGGGTCGGCCACGTCAAGCCGATGCGTCACCACATCTTCGCTGATCGTCGAAGCGGCAAAAGCCAGCCCATCGGCGTTCCAATCGCCAAGAATCACATGGGCGCCCTCGCGCGCCATCCGCTGGGCCACCGCCAGGCCGATGCCCGATGCCGCGCCGGTGACGATCGTTGTCCTGCCTTCGAAGCGCATCGTCTCTCTCCCATCTTTCGTTGCTGATTAGCCGTTATGCCACGCAGTTCAATGCCACTCTTTACGGCTGTCGTCGATCTGCGTACCGCTGTCGTAGCTTGGAGAGGAGGCGCTGATGTTGCCGTTGCAGGAAATATCCGACCGTCTGGAGATACAGGATCTGCTGGCTCGCTATAGTCATGCGATCGACGAGCGCGACTGGGATGCGCTCGATATGGTGTTCACACCCGATGCCCGCATCGACTACTCCGAAACCGGCGGAGCGGCGGGCTCTTTCGCCGAGATCAAGGCTTGGCTGCCCGTCGCGCTCGAACGCTTCCCAGTTTATCAGCATATGATCGCTACGACCAAGTTGTCGATCGACGGGGATCGTGCCTCCAGCCGCACGATCCTGTTCAATCCGATGGTCCATGAGGACTCGGAGGGCCACCGGCAAACCTTTTTCATCGGCCTGTGGTACCGGGACCGCCTCGTGCGGACGGCGGCAGGCTGGCGGATCGAGGAGCGCTACGAGGAAATGGGATACACCCACAACGCTCCGGCGATGAAGCCGGTGCCGACGCTCGCCGGCACGCAGACCTAGCGGCGCCGGATCGGAAGGCCGTCAGGCCGGCTCGGTCCAGCTGATCAAATGCGAGATGTCGCTACGTTCGGCCGGTTTCCGGCCGACCCGGCTCAGATAATGCGAGGTCACCTCGGCTGCAGGGTCGAGCGGAAAGATCAACTCGATCACGCGATCATATTCGGTGCGCGCGATTTTCCAGGAACCGTCTTCCCGCCGGTAGACATCCTTGTAGATCGCACTGCCGATCGTATGTGTCTTGGCCTCCACCGAAATGAAAATATCCTCAAGATACCAGAGGCCCTCGGCGCTGTCGGCGCCGGTGAGCGTGATTTCGGGCATATGGCCATGGTGCATCGCGATCGCGCCCGAATGGAAGCTGTTGGCAAGGAACTCGAGCATATTGTCTCTGCCGTCGAGCCTGGCCCGGTAGGTGCCGCCACGATAGTCGACATAGAGGTCGTCGGTGAAGAGCCCGGAGAGCAGAGTGATGTCGGCGGTGTCGATGCCGCGGAAGTAACGATGCTTAACCAGACGGATGTCTTCGAGATCGGACAGCTGCTGAAGCGTGTAAGCCATATCCTTCTCCTGCTTTCATTTCTCGGGCACGCGGCGATCGGCATTCGCGCCGTGCTTTCGCGATCCAGCATGAGCGGGGACCGCTCGGGCGCGTAAAAGCCCAAATGATTTGCGACGCATTACGACAGTGGTTATGCTGCTGCAACCTCAAACGCCGTATCGGCAGCCAGGCGGAATTCCAGATCGGGTTTCGGACGTCGTCGTCGAATTTGACGGTTGATCCAGAAGGTGGGCACAAGTAAGTGCATACTCACTTGTTTGATTGGAGAGGGTGAATGGCGACGACTGCGGTGCTCGCGGGGGCGGAAGGCGAGGGGCTGAGTTGGGAAAAGCGGTCGCTGCCCATGGCCGACACGCCTGAATTGCGCGAGGCGCTGGCCGAGGCGAATGTCCAGACGCTGCTGATGGTCTATGTCCATCTCACGCACGACGAAGCAATGCTCGACGTTTTCGGCAATTATATCAAACCGCCTTATGCGGTGCCGGACACGTCGATCCCCGACGAATGCCTTAACGACCTGCGCGGTAAACTTCTGCATGTGTTGACCACGCCAGGAGCTGCCCGCGAGGAGGATCCTTCCGATGCTCTGATGCAAAGAATGATGAGCGTCGGCGTGGGCGAACATGTCGACGACGAATTTCTACCGCTCGTGCTCGAGCAGAGCGGCTTCAAGCTACCCGCGCCGCGCAAGGACATCGCTGGTCGCAAGGCGCCTCCCGCGGGCTACCGTGTGCTGGTGATAGGCGCCGGCCTCACCGGACTTGCCGCTTCGATCAAGCTGGAGGAAGCCGGTTACGACCATATCGTGATTGAAAAGAATCCCGAGGTCGGCGGCACCTGGTATGAAAACCGCTATCCCGGCGTGGGTGTCGATACGCCGAGCCATTTCTATTCTTATTCGTTCGAAATCACGCCCGAGTGGAATCATTACCATCCGCATGGCGCCGACATGCAGAAATATCTGCTCTTTGTCGCCGACAAGTATAAGCTACGACGCAACATCCGCTTCAACACGGTCGTGACCAAGCTGGTCTATGACGACAAGGGGGTGATGTGGGATGTGACGGTCCGCTCGGCCGACGGCGCTGAGGAAGTTATCCGCGTCAACGCCGTGATCAACGCCCACGGCCCGGTCAATCGTTGGAAATGGCCCGACATCCCCGGCATGGACGCGTTCCAAGGCCTCAAGATGCACACCGCGACCTGGGATCCCGAGGTGGATATCAAGGGCAAGCGCGTCGCGGTGATCGGCACCGGGGCAAGCTCGGCGCAGCTCGTCCCGGCGATCGCGGGCGATGTCGGCCAGCTCACCGTGTTCATGCGCTCGAAGCATTGGGTGATCTACAATCCGGAGATCATGACCCAGGTCACGCCCGGTATGAAATTCGCGTTGCGGCATATCCCGCATTTTCGTGAGTGGTTCCGTTTCCGCGTCTATTGGTTCGCCGCCGACGGGCTCTTCCCCAACGTTCTCAAGGATCCGGAATGGCCCGCGGATTCGCCCTCGGTATCGGCGATCAACGAGGGGATGCGCCAATATGCACTCGCGCATCTCAACGCCAAGTTCGCCGACCGGCCCGATCTCAAGGAGAAGCTGGAGCCCGACTTTCCGATCTTCTCGAAGCGGATCGTCATGGATGGCGGGTGGTTCGATGCATTGAAACGGGACAATGTGACGCTTGAGACCGGTAAGATCGAGCGGATCACCCCGACAGGCGTCCGGATGGCGGACGGCACGGAATATGAGTTCGACATTCTTGTCTGTGCAACCGGCTTCGATGTCGCGAACATGCTCGGCAAGCTGACCGTGCTTGGCCGCGATGGCCGCAATCTGCGCGACGAATGGGGCCTGGACGATCCGCGCTCCTATCTCGGCGTGACGATTCCGGGCTATCCCAACTATTTCCTTACGGTCGGACCCAATAGCGCGCCGAACCACGCGGCCGGCCAGAATCTGATTTCCGAAGTGCAGATCAACTACATCATCGAATGCCTCGACTGGGTGAGCGCCGAAAACAAGAAGACGATCGAACCGAAGCGCGAGGTCTTCGAGGCTTGGAACGATAAGATTCAGAAGCGTATGCAGGACATGATCTGGACACACCCAAAGGCGAACAGCTATTATAACAACAGCAAGGGACGGGTTTATCTCTCCTGGCCTTATCGCCTCGTAGACTATTGGAACGAGATGCGGGGCCCCGAGAAGACGCATTTTACGATCGACTGACACACCGCCGCCCCGGGCGCTGAAGCGCCCGGCGCCTCTTACCGGGCCGGAGACAGCCCCAAGAAGGGAGTTTGCCAGCGTGCCGTCGGCGACCCACAGGAGAGAAGGATATCCGCCTGTCGATGGTCGCCGCCGTCCCTGGGCGATGCTCATCCGGGCGGCGCTCAGCCAGAATGTCGCGATCGGCTGCGCCTTTGGCGGGTTCAGCGTCAGCGTCCTCGCCCTGCAGGAACGCTATCAATCGACCCGCGCCGAGGCGTCGATGGGGCTGGCGCTCGTGGTGCTGGTAATGGGATTGGTTGGTCCCCTCGCTGCCGCCGCCATCGGCCGGATCGGTTTGCGTGCGACCATGCTGGCCGGTGCGACGCTTTCCGCGCTCGGCTATCTGGCGGTCGCCTTTGCGCCGAATATGATGACGGCGCTCGCCGCCTATGCCTTGCTGGTAGGACCTGGCATCGCGCTGTTCGGGCCGCTTCCCGCGAGTATGCTTGCGGGCGACTGGTTTCCGGGCGGGCGAGGACGAGCGGTAGGGCTCGCCAACATGCCGGTGCTGGTGGCGGTGATCCCGTTGATTGGGTTGACGGTGATCAGCCGCTATGGCCTGCCGGCGTTTTATATGTGCCTGGCCGTCATCCATATATTGCTGATGCCGGTGCTTTTCGGGGTTGCCGACGCGCCCTCCAGCGGTAACGGCCTTGACGCGGAGGGCGACCAGCCCGTCCGGGACGTTTCGGGCGGGGGAGCGGTGCCTATGCTGACCCGGCCGGCCTTCTGGCTGATGGTGTTGGGGGGCGGCTTGCTGAGCGCCACCGCCATCACCAGCATATCCCACATCGTCGCGCTCGGCATTGAAAAGGGCCTGACGCCGCAATCGGCGACACTGCTCGTCTCGGTAATGGGCGGGGCGAGTATCGTCGGGTCGGTGCTGGTCGGCTTTCTCTGCGACAAGCTTGGTGGGGCTCGCGCTCTCGCGGTTGCGGCGTTTGGCTTTGCATTGAGCTGGGTGGCCGTTCTGGCCTCGGGTTCGTTCATGGTGATGGCGCCCGCGATGCTGGTCATGGGCGCAAGCGGCGCTGGCATCGTACCGATCGTCAGTGTTCTGATCGCGCATTTTTTCGGCACAGCATCGATCGCGCGCGGCTTTGGCTATTTCGGATTGTTTACCCTACCGCTGACATTTTTGCTGCCGCCTGCGGCCGGCGCGCTGCGTGACGCGGCGGGCAACTATACTGCCGTGATGCTGGCGATCATCATTGGTTGCGGCGTGGTCGGCGTCCTCTTCGTTGCAATTGCCGGAATCGAGGGCCGGCGGATGCGGACGATGTCCCGCGAGGCCGCCGCGCTCGGCTGACCGATAAGCGGTTTGTGGAGGATCTTTGGCTTATCAGATCGACGCAGAGGGCCGGATCAAGCTCGGCAATCGGCTTGTTCCGATCTCCACGCGCATAAGCGAAGCAGCCCAGCGCTTCCTCGCGACGCCGCCGTGGGGCGACGGCCCGGCCGCCTCGGGCGAGCCGGTCCCGATGTGGACCCGGGGAAGCGATGCCGCATGCGCACTGGCATATGCTGAACTTGCCTGAAGCGCGTGAAGCTGTGAATGTGATGGCGCAATTTTTTCTCAAATATCTTGGCAAGGAGCAGAGCTAGGGCATGGTCGACGGGCTTGAGGGGAAGGTTGCGCTGGTCACCGGGGGAACCCGCGGGATCGGCGCAGCGATCGTGCAACGCCTGTTGCAACTCGGATGCGAGGTGATGACCTGCGGGCGCAAGCAACCCGATCATATGGAAGAGGTCGGGGGACGGCGGGCCACCTTTCATGCCGCCGATATTCGCGATGCCGCGCAGGCGAGAGAACTGGTTGAATCGACGGTGGCGCTGCGCGGTCGGCTCGATCTGGTCGTCAACAATGCCGGCGGCTCGCCGCAGGCCGAAGCGGCGACGGCCAGCCCGCGTTTTTCGGAAGCAATCCTGGCGCTCAATCTGCTCGCGCCGCTTCACGTCGCGCAGGCCGCTTATCCGCATTTGAGGGAGGCGAAAGGCTCGGTCGTCAATATTGCCAGCGTATCGGGCCGGCGTCCTTCCCCAGGCACGGCGATCTATGGCGCGGCCAAGGCTGGGCTGCTCAGCCTGACCAAGAGCCTGGCGCAGGAATGGGGGCCCGAGGTCCGAGTCAATGCGATCGTCGTCGGTCTGATCGAGACCGAGAACAGCGAGCTCACCTACGGCTCCCATCGGGCACAGGAGCGGATAGCCGGCTCGCTTCCGCTCGAGCGCCTCGGCCGGGGCGCCGATATCGCGAACGCCGTGGCGTTTCTCGCGTCGCCGATGGCGGCCTATATCAGCGGCGCCGAGCTCGCGGTCGATGGCGGTGGCGAGAGACCCCTGTTTCTGGAAATTGTCGCGGAGGAAGCGGCCTTGGCCGGCGCCATATGAGCAATGGCGACGCGCCGGCCCCCCGGCCGGCCGGGGGGCGACGGGCTGCGCGCAACTTGCCGAAGCTGGCGACTCGCTTGGAGGACGACAAGTCGCTAGAGTCTTTCCCTCACGAAGGGGAGGGTGGCTTCGAAGCTATGCAGATTCGTTCCGGCAAGACTTTTTCACCGCCGAACTTGGATGCGCTCGATCTCGGTATCATTGACATCCTCCGAGAGAACGGGCGCGCAACTAATCAGGACATCGCGCAGCGCTTGTCGGTGACGGCCACCACCGTGTCTTCCCGTTTGCGGCGCCTCGAGGATATGGGCGCCTCGCGGGTGGTCGCGGTCACCGACTTCGCAGCCCATGGCTATAATGTCCTGATCGTCGTCGGGGTGAAGGTGCAGGGGCGCGACGTTCGCGACGTCGGGCGGGATCTGGCGCGGTTGCCCGAAGTGTTCAGCGCCAACATCATGAATGGTCCGCAGGATATCGAGCTGCTCGTGGCGCTGCATGATTTCTCGGAGATCAACCTGTTTCTCATGGATCATGTCGCCGGCATCGCCGGCGTGAGCGCGCTGAGTCCAGGCATAGCCGCCGATATCGTCAAGTTCGAATTCAATGTGGTGCCGCTGTGAACGGCGACAGGCTGGACGATCTCGACCGCAAGATTGTCGAGAAACTCGCCCGCGATGCGCGGGTGTCAAACCGCCAGATCGCCGCCGAACTGAAGGTGACCGAAGGCACGATCCGCAGCCGGATTAAAAGGTTGCAGGCCGAAGGGCTGATCCAGTTCACCGTGGTCACCGATTTTCGCATGGCAGGGTCGCCCAATCTGGTGATGCTGGGTATCCAGGCGGATCCAAGCCGGGTCGCCACGCTTGCGCAGCAATTGTCCGATATCAAGGAGATCAGCTGCGTCATCATCCTTCTCGGCCGCTACAGCCTGTTGGCAATGGGCCTTTTCACCAGCATCGAACAGCTCAATGAGCTCATTGCGAGCCGCATTCGCGCGCTGGAGGGTGTTCGTGAGGTGGAGACCTCGATCTCGGTCCACAATATCAAATATGACGTGGGAATCGCGCGGATTACGAGGGATCAGCCACCGCGAAGATGATGTCCGGCCGGGCGGTGGCTGTCCACCGCCTCGAAGAGCCCGGCTCGAGATCGATGAAGGGGAACAGGTGACCGAATCCGAAACCGGTTTCGCGCCAAGGCTGCATCGGCCGTCCACCGGCGTCGTCATCACCGGCGGCGCATCAGGGATCGGATTGGCGACGGCGCAAGCGCTCGCCGCGGTCGGCCGGCCGGTGGCGCTCTGGGACATCAACGCGGACGGGGTGCAGGCGGCCGCGGCGGCCATTGCTCGGGACTATGCGGTGGCCGCCGTCGGCATTGCGGCCGACCTGCGCAATCCCCAGGCCATCACCCCTTCGGCGATCGCGACGCGCGCCGCGATCGGTCCGGTCGGCGGCATTGTTCATGCCGCCGGCACCGCCGAGGTCACCGGGATCGAGGGCGTCACACCCGACAATTGGGATTCGGGAATCAACCTTCACGTCCGGCCGATCATCCTGCTGCTGCAGGCGTTTCGCGACGATCTACGCGCCCAGCCCGGGAGCGCCATCGTAGCGTTGTCTTCGATCAATGCGACGCTCGGCAATGCGATGATACCGATCTACAGCGCAGCCAAGGGCGCCGTGATCTCGCTGGTTCGATCGATGGCCGACGCGTTGGCGGGCGAGGGAATTCGGATCAACGCAGTTAGCCCGGGGCTGATCGACACGCCGATCGTGGCCGTCGCCAAGGCGGCCGCGCCGGGCCATTTCGAGCGCCGAATCATGTTCGGCCGTTATGGTGAGGCCCAGGAGGTGGGGCGTGTGATCCGCTTCCTGCTCTCCGATGAAGCAAGTTATGTCACCGCCGCCGAGATCGTCGTCGACGGCGGTAACATCAATTCGCAGCGGCAATAGCACCGCCAACACAAGCGGCAGCTAGTCTGTTCCGCGCATCGGTGCCGGAGCGGGTTGTCAAGGCGCCATCCAGTGGCCGCCATTGACGTCGAGCGACGCGCCGGTGACCATCGCGCTATAGTCGGACACCATCATCAGCACCGCGCGAGCGCAATCTTCCTGGGGCGGGATGACACCCAGCGGGATATCCTTGGTAATGCCAGCCACGACATCGGCCTCGGTCAAACCCTTCGCCACTTCGGAGTCGATGAAGCCCTGGACGGGGGCGCCGTAGAGCCAACCCATGCGGCAGGTGTTCACGCGGATGCCGTGCTTGCCCAGGTCCGCCGCCATATATTTGCCGAGCACGTTGAGCCCGCCTTTGGCGGTGGCATAGCCCATTTCCATCCCATATTCGGTGCCATAAGGCCGAACGCTCGCCATGGTGGAGACGTTGACCACCGCGCCGCCGTCCTTGAGGAACGGGATGCAAGCCTTGGTCATGCGGAGCGGGCCGAGGCAGTTGACGTCGAAAACCTTCGCCCAGTCTTCCTCGTCCGCGTCCTGCACGCCGCTCCAGTTGCCATGATAATAGGCGCTGTTGACGAGGCCGTGGATGCGACCTCCAAAAGTGTCAGCGGCGGCCTGCGCAAGTCGCCGGCATTGATCTGCGTCGGTCACGTCGCAGGGCGCGACAAGCGCCTGGCCGCCTTCGGCCTCAATCTCCGCACGCACGCTGTCCAGAAAGTCCCGATTGCGCGCGCCGAGCACGACCTTTGCCCCTTCCTGCGCGGCGATCTTGGCAAGCGCCTGCCCCATGCCGGGGCCGACGCCATTGATCACCACAACCTTGTTTTTGAGCAGCATGTGCCTCTCCTTGTGCTATCGACTGCGGCTGGCGCGCCGTGAATGCGAGCCTGGAAAGTCTCTCTCTCGGCGGACGTCGCGCGATCGGAGTTTCTCCGAGCGCGATTCATCGCCGTTTCAGACGATGAATCGCGCCCGATAATCCGCAAAGCGCCGTTTGATCTCCTCCTCATCCAGGCCAAATCTCTCGAGCGAATAGTCATGCGCAGGGCGCTGTTCGCGCTGATTGCCGGCCATGAACTCCGCGAGCGCGGCCTCGACCGAGGAGTCGATCGGCACGCCCATCCGGGCGAGCACATGTTCGGCCTGGACGAGCGGTTCGCGTCCGACCTCGCGATAGTCGATATCGACGAAGCGCTCTTCGCCGATGCGCGCGCGCGCCGCCTCGAAGCGTTGCATCCAGTCGACGAGGCGGGGGAACCAGAAATCGCCCACCTCCGCATCGCTGAGCGTCGAACTCAGTTTATAAAGCGCTGCCTGCATGCTTATATAGGACGGCACCGTCTGAATCGGATCGCGGTGCGTCATGATAAGCAGGGCCTCGGGAAAAGCTTTGGCAGCGATTTCGGTATAGGGAAGGTTGGACGGACTTTTCAGAACCCATTTCCGTCCGCGGCGCTCGGGCTGCTGCCATTGCAGATATTTGAGGATCGTCCTGAGATCGTCATGACCCTTCGACTGGTCATAGCCGTTTAGCCAATAGGCGAAGCTCGGCACGAACGTCATGCCTTCGATCATCGTGCTGACGAACATCTGGCCGAGGATCAGGATCTCCTCGTCGGGTGCGTCAGGATCGAGCGGATGGATCGAAGCCAGCTCTGGCGCCGCGGCCAGCCAGCCCTCGATCATCGCGCGCGCATATTCGCGCCGCTCGACGGGCTCACCCGGCTTCTCTCCGGGAAAAGGTGCGAAATTCTGTGCTTCGTACCAGCGGATCGCGGTCAGCCCCGGCGCATTGGCGAGCAGGCGATGAAAGATCGTGCTACCCGTGCGCGGCAGGCCCAGAATAATCCCGGCGACCTCGACATTTTCGTCGAGAATGGCGGGGTTCTGCCGGATGTCCTCGATCATGCGGAGCCTGCTGGTCAACCCCTTGACAATCGCCTCGGTCTGCGCCGCCATCCCGGCCGGCGTGAGCCGCGCCTCGTGGTTGGCCGCCTCGATGAAGCGTTCCATGGGCTCTATGAACCACATGTCCCCAAAGTCGCTCAGGCCCGCACGCCGGCGTGCAAGCTCCAGCAGGTGTTCACAATCGAGCTCGTCGTCCATCGGCGCCGCCGGTGCCCTCGCTACCATATCTACCCCTCTCCGCTATGGAGCGATAGTACGTAGGCTAACCGGGTATATCAATGCGCTTTATGCGGGAAGATTGCGGCCGTCATCGCGATTCGCGTAGTTATGGGGCGCTCATCTCTCTCGGCTCGGCCTCGATAGGGGCAAAGTAACGCTGGATAACCTCGCTGCGGAGGCCGATGCCTCTCGCGCAAAACCAGATCATTTCTCTCAGTTGCGACGCATCGTCTCCCGCGCCTGCGAACACCGGGGGCGTCTGCAATCGCGATGCTATGATCATGGAAACGATCTGGCTCATCAGATTTGAAATATTCTCAGGCGCAACCGGCTCACCTTCGAGCGCGCCTTCTGCGTGCGCAGCGGCGAGGGCCGCCCGAAGCTCGGGGAGCGCCAGGCGCTTGGATCGTCGATAGATCAGGCGCGCATAGTTGCCGTCGCGCGCGAGGCTGCCATAGATCAGTCGCATGCCGTCGGCATTGGGCGATTCGCTGCCTTTCATAGCGTAGCCAATGCTGCGCTCGAGCATTTCCAGCAGACCGCGGGCAGAGGGGGCGACCGAACCGAATGCGGCGATCGATTGATTTTGCGAGAGCACCGCCCGTCGCAATACTGCCCGATAGAGCGCTTCCTTCGAAGGAAAGTGGCGATAGATCAGAGCCTCGGAGACTCCTGCCGCTGCCGCTATCTGCTGCGACTTGGCGCCGTCGAAGCCATATTCCGCGAACACTGAACTTGCGGAGGCGAGGATCGACGAGCGTCTGTCGGCTCCCGAAAGGCGTGGGCGTGGCATGAATTCATGGCATAAGGCCGCGGCAGCCCGTGGCAAGAGCGGGATAGCGTTTAGATGATGGCCGGCACACAGGGACAAAGATTGTAGAGCGACCGCGCGCGATGAAAGGAGAGGATTGGATGGCTGATATGACTGTGGAAGCCCGGCTGAAGGCGATCGAGGATGTCCGGGCGATCGAGACGCTCAAATGGCGATATTTGCGCGCGTGCGATCGCAAGCAGCCCGATCTCGTGCGGAGCTGTTTCACCGATGATGCCGTGATCGACTTTGAAGGCTTCCCGTTGTTCGAAGATCCGGACGCGTTTGTCGCTATCTATCGCGAATGGGGATGCAGGCCCAATATCGTGGACATGCACCACGGGCAGAATCCGCTGGTCGAATTGACGGGGCCCGACAGCGCGCAAGGATGGTTCGACCTCTTCTTCTTCCAGATCGACACCGAGACCCGGCGGCATACGCAATTGGCGGTGAATTATGACGACAGCTTCGTCCGCGTGGATGGCCGGTGGCTGATCGCACGATCGGTCTCGCGCCGCATGTCGATGCTCGTGAGGGATGTCGGCCCCGACGGCGTCGAGAAGGTGGTGGTCGCCGCCCGGTCCGACCGGGATGGCCCGGCGCCCCCTCCGCGCTGAGCGCCGGTCGGTGTCAGATATAAACCGCTTTAGCTGTTCGTGCCCATCGCGTGCCGGCCTGCGACATAACCGAAGGTCATCGCGGGCCCAAGCGTGACGCCCGCCCCCGGATAGCTTTCGCCCATCACCGACGCGGCGTTGTTTCCGACCGCGTAAAGCCCGCCGATCGGCCGGTCATCGCTATCGAGCACGCGCGCATTCTCGTCGGTGACGATGCCGCCGTTTGTGCCGATATCGCCGCCGTAGATCGGGAAGGCATAGAAGGGCGCCTTGACGATCGGCGCGAGCGTGGGGTTCGGCTCGACGCGGGGGTCGCCGTACATCTTGTCGTAAGCCGGGCCGCCCCGGTCGAACTCGGTATCGACGCCTTTTTCGGCATCGCCGTTGAAGCGCTGGATCGTCGCGGCAAGCGTCTCGGCCGGCACGCTGATCTTCTTGGCGAGCGCCTCGACCGTGCCGGCTTTGCGCAGGATGCGGCGCACCCCGGCCGGCTGCAGCGTATCAGGGATCAGCGGCAGCAGCGGACCCATCGGATATTTGTGGCGGAAGTTGTGATCGAAAATAACCCAGGACGGCTGGGTGCGGGCGTCCGGCCTGTCGTTCTCGACGATCTGACGGCCGACGATATGATAGGAAGCCGCCTCGTTCATGTAGCGTTTGCCTGCCTGGTTGACGATGATGCAGCCGGGTAAAGCGCGTTCGATCGTCGACAGGCGCGCCCGCGCTTCGCCGGGCACCTTGAACACCGGCGCCGACCAGGTCGACTGCATGTTGCGCAGGCCTGCGCCGATCTTCTGCGCAGCGACGATCGAATCTCCGGTATTGTTGATCTGCGAGCCGCTCATCGTCGGATCGTCGGACCCACGCAGATGCTGGCGACGCATCTCCGCGTTGCGTTCGAACCCGCCCGCGGCGAGGATGATGCCCCGCCTGACGCCGATCCGCGAGCGCTTGCCGCGATGCTCGACGACCGCGCCGGTAACGCGATCGCCTTCGCGCACCAGTTCGACCAAGCTCGTTTCCAATTGCAGCGGCACGTTGCGTTGCTTGAGCGCGAGGCGGAGAGCTCCGACCAGCGAATTGCCGAGCGTCAGATGGCGATCCTTGATGGAGCGGAAGCGATGCGGCAGATCGGACAGGTAGCGCCACAGCATCTTGCCCAGGCCAAGCTGCCAGCCCTTTGGCCGGAACAGCAACATATAGGTCTCGTCAAAACGCCAGTTGATGATCCCGAACAGGCTGGCCGCCGGCGAGGGCGAGCGGAGCTGCAGGATGTCGTCGCCAAGCTGGCGGCCGTCGAACGGCATCGGCAGATGCGTGCGGAAGCCCAGCTTCCCGCCCGGATATTCGACATGATAGTCGGGATAGGGAACGCTGGTGTACCGCACCGGGGTGTTCGCCTGCACCCATTGGAGCATTTCCGGAGCGCCGCGGATATAGGCGCGGATCAGGGCGTCCGGCACATTGGGCGCGCTTTGGGGACGAAGGTAGGCAAAGGCTTCTTCCTCGCTGTCCTCGAGCCCCATCTCCTTGCCGAGCGGGCTGTTGGGAATCCAGATGCCGCCCCCCGACGTCGCCGAGGTGCCGCCATATTCGTTGCTCTTTTCGACGACGAGCACCTCACCATGCTGATCGGCTGCCGCAACCGCAGCGGTCAGCCCGCCCGCGCCCGAGCCGACCACGAGCACGTCCACTTCATGGTCCCAGCCTTTGCCTGCCATGTGCTTGCTTCTCCGATCCTCGTCCATGTCGATGCGTTTGTCTCAGGTGGCTTACGTACGCAGAGGGCGAAAGCAACATATAATGTGCCGTGCAATGCGTAATCGTCTCGGCCGCACCGCGACGCGGAAAGGTTGCGAGCCGATCAACGATGCCCGCGGTCGATGCCTCCTCATTTGGCCCCTGGGCTGTCTGAATAGCCCGACATTGCTCCTGGCGGGCAGACAGGTCTAATAAATGTTATGACCGCTGTCGAACAAACCGAGCCGACCGCTCGCTCCGCCAGCAGCGCCCGGCACGCGCCCGCCGTTACGAGTCGGCGGGGCAGGCCGAGCCGCGAGCGCGCCGAAGCCCTGCATCGCAGCATTATCGACGTTGCGCGCACGATGTTCCTCGCAGCCGGCTACAGCGTGACTTCGATGGATGCGGTCGCGGCGCGCGCAGGCATCTCGAAGGGCACACTCTACAGCCGTTTTAGCAGCAAATCGGAATTGTTCACCGCGATCGTGAAGGACCGCGTGGCGGCTTGGGCGCGGCATGACGATCTGCCTCGGCTCGATGGCGGCGGGTTGAAGGCCCTAATTGAGCGGCATGTGCTGATCACGCTCGACAGCCTGGCCGACCCCGAGCTCGCGGCGTTCGTCGACCTCATCGCGGCTGAGCGCACCCGCTTTCCCGAACTGGCGCGGATCTATTACGATACGGCGCTTTCGGTCGAGGTCGAGCTGCTCACGGCGGATATCGAGGCTGGCGCCAAAACCGAAGGGCTGGTCATCCGTGCCGCCGACTCGGTCGCTTATACGCTGTTGCAAGCCGCGCTCGGCTGGTGGAACATGCAGGTGCTGGCGGGCCCGCCGCCCGACGCCCACCAGCGGGCGGCGGCGGCGCGGCGCATCGCCGAATTGATCGCGGATGGTCGCGCTGCCTGGTAGCGCGGGATCGGGAGAGGAATCGATGTCTAGCCTCCATCTGGTTGATCCCGATCTGCTGCCGGGGTTGGAGCTGCTGCCGCCGTTCACCCTTACGCGCGAGGCGCTGCCCGAGATTCGCGCCGCGTTGGAGGAGACGGTCGCCGCGCAACCCCTGCTTGACCAGTTGCCGGTGGAACGGCGCGAGCAGGTCATCGCGGGCGGCGCGGGACAGCCGATGCGCCTCCTCATATATACCCCTCGCGAGCTTAGCGCGCCCGCGGCCGCCCTTCTCCATATCCACGGAGGTGGTTATGTGTTGGGCAGCGCCCACATAGGGGACGCCGGCAACCGGATCGCTGCGGCCGCGACGGGCGCGGTGATCGTCGCGGTCGATTATCGGCTCGCTCCGGAAACGCCTTTCCCAGGGCCGCTCGAGGATTGCTATGCTGCGCTCCGCTGGCTTCATGACGAAGCCGGCTCGCTTGGCGTCGATCCCGCCCGGGTGGCGATCCGTGGCGAGAGCGCGGGGGGAGGACTGGCGGCCGCGCTCGCGTTGCTGGCGCGCGACCGGCGTGGGCCGGCGATCTGCCACCAGACCCTTATCTATCCGATGATCGACGACAGGACCGGTAGCGAGGGCGATCCTCACCCGCACACCGGAGAGTTCGTCTGGACGGCCGAGGCAAACCGGTTCGGTTGGACGGCGCTGCTGGGACGCGAGCCCGGGGGCGACACTCCGGCTCATGCCGCCCCCGCGCGCGCCGCCGATCTGTCGCGCTTGCCCCCTGCCTATATCGCTACCGGGGCGCTCGATCTCTTCGTCGAAGAGAATATGGATTATGCGCGACGGCTGATCCGGGCGGGGGTGCCGACCGAGTTGCATATCTATCCCGGCGCCTATCACGGCTTCGAGGTGAATGTTGGAGCGCCTGTCGTCGAAATGTCGGGCCGACTTGCACTCGATGCGCTGTGCCGCGCGCTGAAGAAACGCGCTTCTCCGGAAATTAGCTGAATTCGACGGCGGCGTTAGGAGGTTCGCTGGCGGGCATCAGGCAGGCGCTGTCGAAGCCCAGGACATGCGCCACCCGGCCGAGACCCACCCAGGCGGCGACGCAGTGGGCCAGATCGATCAGTTCCTGGTCGGCGAACAGGCGGTGGGCTCGGCTCCAGAAATCCTCATCGGCGGCGAGCGCCTTGGGTTCCTCCGCGAAGCGCTCGGCAAACTCGATCGCGATACGCTCGCGTGGGCTGTAAAGCGGGGAGGCACGCCATTCGCTCACGCTGGCGTAAAAGGCATCGTCGGGCGCTGGGCCGTTATCCGAAATAAGCGTCGCGGGACGAACGCCGTTCGCGGCGAACATCGACGCCGCGTCGCGGGCGGCGCGGAACTGCTGGCAGATCATGCAGCCGTTGATCTCGGCGGTACGGGCGCGGGCGCCCTCGAACTCCCTCATCGAAAGTTTCGAATGTACGTAGACCGCTTTCGAGAATGCTCCGGCGGCAGCCATGATTTCGCCGCCTTGGTTGCGGCCTGCATAACCATAAGGATCATGCGCCTCGGCTTCAGGAATATCGATCCGCAACATGCTCGTTTCCTCCTTAGCGCCAAGCCGGGATTTTCATCTCGAACTGGCTGGTGGGCAATACGTCGATTCCGGCGCCGGTCTCTCCCATTTCGACGAAGCGGGCGCAGCTTTCGGCCATGGCGCGCGTGTTCGCCTCATATTTCGTGGGATCGCCGAGCGCGTCGAAAAAGACCCTCGGGTCGTCCATCGCGTCGGTCGGGAAACATTCTTCAACGATGGCTGCATAGGGAAACGGCCCTTCGATCAGCGCACGGATGATGAGGTTTTGACGATATTCGAAGTTCGACTGGGTGTCGACCGCGACGGGCGTATGCAGGACCTGCCAATTGTGCCGCCACTGATCGAAGGAGAGGCGCGCGGGACGCTGGAGAAAGCAGAATTGCGACCAGCCTTCGGTACGCTTGCCCTCCTGGGCGGGATGCGCGGTGTTAGGGATTACGCTCGATTCGAGCACAAGCCACGCGCCGATCCGGCCCGAGACGTCGCGCAGGATCGCGTCGACCGGCGCGCGGAAGGCGTCGTGGCCGACATCCAGCCAGATTTGCGCCCCGGCGTCCATCTGCGGGGCGGTGGCCGTCTGCCGCAACGGCTCGGCGCGCCGGACGGTGTCGTCTTGCAGATTGAACCGCAGCCCCCGGACATTGGGGAGCGCGAGCAGGCGAGGGGTCGCCTCCTCGATCAGCCGGCGATTGAGACTTTCGCGCGTTTCGTCGGTGCGGCGCCAGAGCGCATAAATGATCTTTTCCATGCGAACCTCGAATACCTCTCAATCGAAATTGGCCTGGCCGCCGTCGAGCGGAATCGTCGCCCCGGTCAGATAACCGGCTTCGTCTCCCGCGAGCATCGTGACCGCACGCCCGATATCCTGTTCGCAATCGCCGACACGGCCGAGCGGGATCGTCCGGAAAAAGGCGGCGGCTTCGTCGGGGCTGCTTTCGATCCAGCGCTCCATCCCCGGCGACATCGCATGCGGCGCGATGCTCAGCACGCGGATGCGATCGGGCCCCCACTCCGCGGCGGCCGCCCGGGTGAGCACGCGCATCGCCTGCTTGACTGCGCCATAGGCCCCAAAGCCCGACATGTCCCAGCGCACCCCCGCCGAAGTCACCAGGTTGAAAATGACCCCGCCCCCGCGCGCCACCATATGCGGCCGCACCAGCTTCATCAGTCGGAACGCCGCCAGCGGGCCGCTCTCGAAGCCAAGCAAAAATTGCTCGTCGGTAACCTCCATCAAGGGGCCGAGCGGAACCTGCTGCGCATTGTTGACCAGGATATCGATGCCGCCGAGCTTGCCGGCCGCCTCGTCGACCATTTTGGCCAGCGAACCCGGATCGCGAACATCGCCTACGATCGTCGCCACCCGGCGCCCGAGCGCCTCGAACTCCGCTGCGGTCCTGCTGAGCAAGGCCTCCGTGCGTCCCGCGATCGCGACGTCGGCTCCGGCGCGCGCCATGGCGAGGCCAATGCCCCGGCCAACGCCCTGGCCGCCGCCGGTAATAAGCGCCACCTTGCCGCTGAGATTGGTCGTCATGCAATTTCCTCCACGTCGTCGGGGCCCCAATAGGCCTTTAGGCTGGTGATTTTCCCGGCGTCATCGAAGGTGCAGATGTCCACCGACCGGATCCGCGTCGCCCGGCCGCCCGGCGGAGTGAACTCGACCTCGAAGACCAGCGCGGCAGCGGCGCCATGCGATCCGCGAATCTCGGTAACCGGCCTTAGCCGCGCGCCAAAGGCGACCGAATCGCGAAACCACGCGGCGATTTCCTCGCCTATTTTGGGTGGTGTGCCGACAGGATCCTCGATCGTGGCGTCAACCGCGAAGAGGGCGACGAGCCCTGCCGCATCCCCCGCATTGGTGCGATCCACATAAGCCTGCAGAGCCGCCTTCATCGCTCCCTGCTCGACCATGTCAGCCGTGCCGAGCGTTAGCCGGGGAGGTGGCGCAGCAACCGGTTGGCGGGGCAATTGAGGACGGGAAGGGCGGCATGATCCTCTCCTATTTTGGTAAGCTTGTCGCAAATCTGCGTAGAGAATGCTATCAATAAACTCGCTCATCCACTATATTCGGCCGAAACAATGGGCTGCTGCGTAGAGTTGCTCGATTCTGGAGGGCGATCATGGATCAGGCGACGATGGACCGGGTCGCGCTTCGCGATCTGGTGATGCGCTACTGTCGGGGAGCCGATCGCCGCGATTTCGGGCTGGTCCGTAGCCTATATCATGACGATGCGATCGACGATCATGGAGCCATGTTCCGCGGTGGGCCTGACGCCTTCGTCGCTTGGTTGCCGGAGGCGACTGCGCCTTGGGAGCTGACCATCCACAGCATCACGAACAGCTTGTTTGCGATCGACGGCGACCAGGCCGAAGGCGAGCATCATGTCTGCGCCTATCACCGCACATGGCCGCCGCAGCGGCGCGAATATATCGTTTATGGCCGCTATCTCGATCGCTACGAGCGGCGCCACGGCGAGTGGAAGTTCAGCTATCGATCGCTGGTGTTCGACCGCGGCGAAATTCGCCCGGTCGATGAGGCGGCTTTCGTGAAGCTCGGCGGCGACGCGGCGCACGGGCGCTGCGATGGAGAGGATCCTTCGTGGCGCTTTCCGCTGCTCGCACGATTGGGAGGCGGCCGATGAGGGGGGTCGTATGGGACGGCGCGCGCCTGCACGTCACCGATGCGCTGGAAGTCCGTGCTCCGGGGCCGGGCGAAGCGAGGGTGAAGGTGCTTCGGTCGGGCATCTGCCATTCGGACCTCAACATGATGGAATCCGATTTTACCGCCACGCCGATCGTGTTGGGACATGAGGCGGCAGGGGTGATCGCTGAAGTCGGTCCCGGCGTTACGGGCTGGCTGGCGGGCGAAGCGGTGATGGTCGGCACGCAGACGCCGTGCGGCCAATGCCGGGAATGCCAGCGCGGCACCCCTGCGAATTGCGATGTCACCTGGGGCTTTGGAGCCGCGCGCCCGTTTATGTGGAAGGGACAGCCCACCGCCAGCTTCGCCAATATATCATCCTTCGCCGAAGAGATCGTGGTGAAGGCCGAGCAACTGTTTCGCTCGGATGGACTTCCGCCCGAACAGGCCGCGCTGATCGGTTGCGCTGTCTCGACCGGCTGTTGCGCGGCGACCAATCTTGGGCGCGTGAAGGCCGGCGATAGGGTCGTGGTGATCGGGGTGGGCGGCATTGGCGTAAACGCGATCCAGGCCGCGGCGCTGGCAGGGGCGACCGTGCTCGCGGTTGATATTCATCCGGCCAAGGAGGCGGTCGCTCGCCATTTCGGGGCGCAATTCTTTCTGCAGGCAGGGCGCGATCAGGATGGGGCGGCGCTGGCCAAAGCCATGCGCGCCGCCTTCTCGCCGATCGACCTGTCGATCGAATGCAGCGGTGCGCCGGCAGCGATCGATGCCGCTATCCATGGGCTCAAGCGTGGCGGCCGGGCGGTTCTCATCGGAATCGGCCGGCAGGGCGCCGAGATAAGATTGAATCTCGACGCGATGCTCGGCGGCCGCGAGATAATCTCGGAATATAATGGCGGCGCCCGTCCGGCGCGCGATTATCCGCAGCTGATCGCGCTCGCGCGCGAGCGGAAGATCGATATCGCCGGCCAGATCTCGGGCATATGGCCGCTAGCCGAGGTCGAAGATGCGATCGCAGCGTTGCGGGCGGGCAAGGTCACCCGGGCGCTGCTCGATCATACCGCCTGATCGCCGAGGCGCGATCGTAGCGCCGCGTCGAGAAAGGCGATGAGGTCGGCCAGCGCGGGCGCCGGGGGCGCTGCGCCCCAACGGAGGAGCCATAGCGACGAATCCCAGCGCCGGTCGGGTGGGGCGAGCCGCTCGAGCGACGGTTCGGCATCGGCAGCGAAGCACCATAAGGATGCCCGGCCGAGCCCGGCGATCACCGCTTGCTTGAGCTGCGGCCAGCTGTTGAAGCTGGCGCTCTCGGCGGCGGCGCGCGCACCGGTCGGGTTCGCTGCGGTCCACTGGCCCGGCAGCGCGATCTCGACCTCCTGGCCCCATCCGAGCTGTCGGTCGGTTGCTCCGTCGCGCCGCGCATATACCGCCTGGCTGAGATAGCCGACCTGCACGCCGGCAAGCCGACGCGGCGGCACCCGCAGCAATGCAATCGCCAGGTCGGCGCGACGCTGCGATACGGCGTCGACGGGATCCAGCGCGCCCAGCATCTCGATTGAGATGTCGTCGCGTTCGGCTTGGAAGCGCGCCAGTTCGGGGAGAAACTCAGTGGCGATGCCCGCGCTGCTGGCGATCCGTATGCGGCTGAGCCCGCGGGCGTTGCGGCCGAACCGTTCGGCCAGCCGCGCCGTCTCGCGCTCCATGCCCGCCGCGCAGTCGAGCAGAAGATGGCCGTCTTCGGTCGGTTCGAACCCAAAGGGCGTCTCGCGGAACAGCGTTACGCCCAGCGCGGCTTCCAACGTTCCGACGCGGCGGCCGACCGTCGTGCGGTTTATCCCGAGTTCAAGCGCCGCCGCCGTATAGGAGCCGGCCCGAGCCGCCACGAGGAAGATGCGCAGGTCACTCCAGTCCATCATCGTCCCCTCGGCGGCTTGCCGTGCAATATTGCACACAAGGTGTGCGGAGCAAGCGCTCGCATCCGGAAAAGGTGACGACTATATAAGACCCAAGGTTCAATCATGCGCCCAAGCGCGGAGAGGCTATCATGGCGACCACTCAGGAATATGGCTTCGGCGAGTTCACCTATCCGAGAGGGTGGTTCATGATCGCCGGCGCCGAGGAAGCGACGACCAAGCCTGTTCCGGTCCGCTTTTTCGGCGAAGACATGGTGCTTTACCGCGGCGAAACGGGCACCCCGCACCTTGTCGAGGCTTATTGCCCGCACATGGGCGCGCATCTCGCCAGGAACACCACCTCTTATATCGTGCTCGACGGTGAGCAGGTGCAGGGCGATTCGATTCGCTGTCCGTTTCATGGGTGGCGCTTCGACGCGCAGGGTGTTTGCGATGACATTCCCTATTCTGAGAAATTCATTCCCAAGGCCGCCTGTCTGAAGACTTATCCGGTGGTGGAGCGCGCGGGCATCATCTGGATGTGGTACGATCCCGAGGGGCTGGAAGCCGAATATGAGTTGCCGGCCTTCGCGCATTGGGACGAGCCGGGCTGGGCCCGCTGGAAAATCGATTTCATGGGCGATCTCGATTGCCATCCTGGCGAAGTGCTCGACAATATGGCGGACGTTGCCCATTTCGTGCCGATCCATGGCGCGCGGGATTTCGTGCTCTTCTCGAACGAGTTCATGGATCATGTCGTCCATCAATATTATGGCGCGGGACATCGCACGCTGGTGACCGACCCCAACGACGTGCTGGTGCTCGACACCTGGTACACCGGACCGGCGATCCTGCAGTCGGAGATGGCGGGCGACTATCCCTCGTTCATCATGATCGCGCATACGCCGATCGAGGACGGGCGGATTCGTGTCTGGCACGGGCTGATGGTGAAGACCAATGATGGCAGCAAGCCGATCGACGATGAGCAGCTCGAGATGGCGCGCGCCTATCAGGAAAATAGCCGTCTCGCTTTCGCACAGGACGTCGAGATCTGGGCTAACAAGCGCGCCTGCATCAAGCCGCTCGCCATTCCTGCCGATGGCCCGTTCGGGAAGGTGCGGATCTGGTACAGCCAGTTCTACAACCCCCGCGCGCGGGCTGGCGAGTTCCACAAGCGCGTCAACGGCCAGGTTGTGACGATCGACACTCGCTCGGGTGGAAAAGGCAGCAAGGCGGCCTGACTCAAAGGCCCTTTAATCAAGAACAAGGAGAGGAAAGGGTGAGCAGCAAACCCAAGGTCGCCGTCGTCACCGGCGCGAGTCGGGGCGCGGGCAAAGGTATCGCGCGGGCATTGGGTGAGAAGGGCTGGCGGGTGTATGTCACCGGTCGCACTCTGGAGGAGGGCGCCGCTCCGCTGCCGGGTACGATCCGTGCGTCGGCCGAGGCGGTTACGGCGGCCGGTGGCGAGGGCATCGCGGTTCAGGTCGACCATAGCGATGCGGACCAGATCGCCGCGCTTTTCGCGCGTGTCGAGCAGGAAAATGGCGGGTTGGACATTCTCGTCAACAACGTCGCAGCGATCCACGACGACCTCGTCAAGCCCGAACCCTTTTGGGAAAAGTCCCCTCAACTGGTGGACATTCTCGATGTCGGGTTGCGTTCACATTATCTCGCCTCCTGGCACGCCGCACCGGTCATGGCGCGCCAGCGTCGGGGCCTGATTGCCTTCACCTCATCCTTCGGCTCGGTATGCTATATGCATGGCCCCGCTTATGGGGCGCAGAAGGCAGGCGTCGACAAGTTCGCGGCTGACATGGGCGTCGATTTCCGCGGAACGGGCGTCGCCGCCATTTCGCTGTGGATGGGACCGTTGCTCACCGAACGTAGCGAGCGCACGCTGGCCGATCATCCCGAGCAATATGAGGGCTTCATGGCGCAGGCCGAGACGCCCGAGTTCAACGGCCGTTTGATCCACGCCTTGTACGAGGATCCCAATCTCGCCGAGCTGAACGGACAAACGCTGATCGGCGCCGAACTGGCCGAGCGCTACGGAATCACTGAGGCGGGTGGCCGCAAGCCGCCTTCCTACCGCGAGATGCTCGGCGAGCCGCGCGTCCCGCATCCGGCGATCGTGCGGTGACGGCCAGACCTTCCTCAGAAGGTCGTGCCGCGGAGGATCGCGTCGCTTCCGCCGTCGATGAAGATGATCTGCCCCAACAGATAGTGATTCTTGAACCCCAGCAGAAAACCGATCAGCTCGGCAATCTCGTCGGCCTTCGCAAAGCCTTTCACCGCGATGGGGTTGCTTTGCTGGATCAGCTCGACCATTTCGGGCTGATCAAACAATGGCTTCGTCATCGCGGTCTCGACCACCCCCGGGCCGACGCCGTTGAGCAGGATCCCGGCTCCCGCCCATTCCGGCCGGACGGCGGCGCTGCGGAGCCACAGCGAAAGTGCGCGCTTCGAATCCATATAGGCTGTGCCCGGTGCGGCGCTGATCGCGGCAAGCGCAGCCTCCTCGCCCTGTTCGAGGCAGGCGGCCACCACATCATCGCTGCCGGGAAGAAAGCCTGCGGTCGAGCATATCGCCACCGCTCGCGGGCGTGACGAGCGTGCCAGCAGCGGGCGGAGTCCTTCGAGCGTCGCTACCGCGCCGAAATAATTGATCGCGATCGTTTCGCGCGGTCTGTCCGGATGCGAGATGCCGGCCGCCGCGACCACCCCGTCGACACCCTCGGGAGCGAGCCGCCGCACCTCTTCGATCATTCGCGCCCGGCCGGCTGCGCCGCCGAGATCGGCTTCGATGTCGGCATCGCGCACATCGACCCCGATCACCTTGTCACCCGCTCTGTGGCAAAGCTCGGCGGTTGCGCGACCGATGCCTGATGCCGAACCGGTAATGACGATGGTGCGCCCCATCTCGCTCTCCTGCAGTGCGTTTCAAAGAGACCTATTGGCTACGCAACTTTGCTTCAACTGCAACTTTCGCCGGCCGGCTGCGAAATCGCGAGGGCGCCAGCTCACGGCTTGCTAAATCGTACAGCTCGGTTTAATTTAATGCTGGTCGCGCGGAAAGCGCCAACATGGAGTTAATCACGATGTCGATTGAGGAGAGGAAGCAGCAGCTGTCGGACATTCTCCGGCCGGTGTCGCCGCCGCGGGAACTGAACAATATATATACCGACGACCAGCGCGAGCGCCTGCTGGGCGTGGTCCGTGATCATGGGCCGTGGAAGCTGATTCTCGCGCAGCATTTCGCTTCGGTGGAGGAACTGAAGGCGACGATGTCGGGCGCGATGCCGGAAGGCGTCACGCCAACCCTGGACATGTTTCTCACTCCAACCTTCCGCGGCTTTTACGCCAATTATTCGGCGGCGCTCTATCCCGAGATCCATGATTGTTTTTACAACCAGACCTTCCTGGATCTGGCAAAGTCTTATTGGGGCGCGGAATATGCAAAGCCCCAGATGATGCTGTTCAATATCAACGGGCCTTGCGGGAACACCGACCCAGGGCATCTGGATTCGCCCAGCTTCCGCGGCGTCCGCTATGAGAACTCGCCCACCTGGCTGTGCTCGGTGATGGGAAAGTCCGGCCTGTTCCGCGACTATCTCGTCAAGATGGCGCAGGTCATCACCTGGTTCTCGAAAGACGAGTCGAGCGGTTTCACTTATTGGCCTGAGGGGCCATTGAGGGCCCCCAAGCGCTTGAAATCGCCGATCTACAACCGCGGTATTCTTGTCCAGAACGAAATGCTGATGCATCGCGGCGAGGCTAACGGTCCGCTCCATCTGCGGCGCCCCGCGGGCCTTTCATTCGAGACGATGTTTGCCGGAGATCCCTCGAGCCGCGACCATTGGGTGCTCAAGAATGGCGAGCAGGTGATCGCACGCCATCACACCGACGAACTGCGCTTTCTGGTGCACTGGTCGGCTGAGGTTTTTGAGGACTTTGACGAACTTAAGAAGAATATGGACGGTTCGGCGAACCTCACGCACGAGCAGGCGATCGATACGCTGATCAAGGATGTTCGCTCGCGCGGGATCGAGATCGAGACGCCGAGCGATCCGTTCCATGATCCGGTGTTCATCTGGAAGCTCAACGCCGCCTACGACATCGGGGGGCCGGCCAGTTATCCGGAGGAGGCGCCGGTCACGCCGCTCAACCTCGCGGCCTGATCCGCCTTTTTGATCGCCGTCGCCGGCCGGGCCGATAGGGCTCGGCCGGCGATCGCGTTGCGCACCAGGGAGCACGGGCAGCGCCGGTCCCGCGGCGCATCTCAGGAACGCGGCAGGTAACCGGCGTCCAGGCGGTCTCACTATTCCGGTTGTTTCATTCTCCGGCCGCCGGTCGGGGCAACAATCCGCGGCACAGCAGATCGGTCAAGAAGCGTGCATAAGGCTCGCGCAGATCGCTCGCTCGAGCTTCGCCGGAATGGCCATGCGAGTCGGCAAGGATCAGGGTCACCACCGACTTGGCGGTCTGATCGATGTCGGCGACGACCAGTTCGCCGTTACGGTGAGCCTCGGTTAGAAGCTTGCGAAGAGGATCGCCGAAATGGCGCTCGACCGCATTTTTCATCTCGTCCTCGAGTTCGGCGATATAAGCGGGGTTCATCGTCAGCAGCCGTTGCAGCGCCTGCGCCGCGGGCGTCGCGATGACGTCGAGCGCGGCGCGGGCGTAATTGAACACCCGCTGCTCGACCTTTGCCGACATATCGAACTCGACGCCATGCGCATCGGCGAGCAGACCACGCAGCACGGCCAGAAACAGAGCACCCTTGTTGGGATAGCGGGCATAGAGGGTCTTCCGGGAGAGCCCCGCTGCGCGCGCGATCGCGTTCATCGTCGCCGCATCGCCATATTGCAGCAATATATCGATCGCAGCGGTGCGAATCCCGCGATCGATCTGCAGGGCGTCTTCGAGCCGCGGGCGTCCCTTGCTACGGCCTCCGGCGAAACCCTCGCTGTCTTCGGAAAGGGCCATGCTTCGCCTCCCAGAATCTGTGCGTATGTCTTCGCACAATGTAGCGCACAGATAAAGAAACACCATTGTATATTTTCCGGAAGCTGGTAGGTCTCTCGACAAGAGCCATGGCGGCCGGTCCGGATGATGCGCGCAGATTTCTCTTTCCCTTACGTGACTGGTCCGTTGCTCATGACCCTGATGGTCGCCGGCTGCGCGCCCTCGGTGCGGTTAAGCACGCCCGCCCTAAGCCTTCCCGCGGCGTTCGAGACCCAAGGTGCCGCCGCGCCGGATAAGGTCATGCTCGATCGCTGGTGGCTGGCGTTCGATGATCCGCAGCTTAACGGGTTGATCAAGGCCGCGCAGGATCAAAGCACCACCGCACGGCTCGCATTTGCCCGGATCGTCGAAGCGCGCGCGCTGCGCCGGCAGGCCAGGGCGACGACCTTGCCCAGCGGGTCGGTAACCGGATCGGCGGCGATCCAACATGGTGATCGCCTGTGGGGAGAAACGACGAACGGTGGCAACTTCTCATCCTATCAGCTCGATTTCTCGCCGAGCTGGGAGATCGATCTGTTCGGACGGCTAGGCGCTATCCGCGATCGCGCGGATTTCGACCTCGCGGCGTCGACGTTCGATTTTTACGCAGCCAAGCTTGCCCTCGCGGCCGATGTCGCGTCGGCGCTGTTCGATGCGCGTTCGCTGGCGGTGCAACTCGCCGACGCCGAGGCGACGCTGCGGATCGCGCGCGAGCTTGCGGGGACCGCCCGGCTCGGGCGCGAGAGGGGGCTCGTTTCCGGGGCTGACGCGGCCCGGCTCGAGGGCGACGTCTCCAATGCCGAGGCGGAAGTGACCCGGTTAGCCGCTGCGCTGAAGACTGCAAAACGCTCGCTGCTGATCCTGGTCGGCTCGCCCGACGCTTCTACCGACAGCCTCGTCATCGAAGCCGCGCTTGCACAGCCGCCCGGTGTGCCGCAGGCTGCGCCCGGCCTGCTGCTCGTCCGCCGGCCGGACATCCGCGCTGCGGAGATGGCGCTGGCCTCGGCCGCACGATCGGTGACGATCGACCGTCTCGCGCTGTTTCCCCGAATCGATCTCCAGCCAGGCGTCGCGCTGAGCGTCACGGGTGGAACGATCAGTGGAGGCACCGGTCTTTGGTCGCTTGCGGCGGGATTGGCGCTCCCCATTCTCGATCGCGCGAGGCTTCTCGCGCAGCTGCGGGTCACGCAGGCGCGCGGCGAACAAGCCGTCATTCAATATGAGCGCGCGGTGCAGAACGCCTTCGGTGAGGCGGAAAACGCGCTGACCAATGCCGCGGCGGGACGTCGGCGGGTCGAACAGCTTATGCGAGCCACCGCCCATGCGCGCTATGCCTTTGACGCCGCCCGCACCGGCTACCGCGTCGGTCTGACCGACCTGACGACATTGCTTCAGTCGGAAAGGGAATGGCGCGCCACACGATCGGCTCTCACGCTTGCGCAGGCCGGTGTGCTGATCGATACGGTCAACGCCTTCCGTGCATTGGGCGGTGGATGGGACGGCGAAGCTGCCGGCGCTATCCCTCTCCAAATCCCGGCGACCTTTTCCGGAACCCCATGATGCTCAGCCTTCGCTATCTTGTTACGCTATTGTTGTCAGCGGTGCTGCTTTCGTCGCTTGCCGCCTGCAGCAGCGAGCAGCGGCAGAGGCGCGAATTGCCGCCGCCGACGGTCAGTGTCGCGCGGGTGTCCGAGCAGAGTCTTACCGGGGGCCTCTCCGCCTCGGGACGGCTGCTGCCACGCGAGGAGGTCGCTGTCGCAGCTGAGCTGGGCGGCTATCGCGTCGCGCGGGTGCTGGTCGAGGAGGATGCTCTGGTACGGCGCGGCCAGCTGCTTGCGACGCTTGACGACACATTGCTGCGCTCGCAGATCGCGCAGGCGCGCGCGGCGCTCGCCCAGCAGCAAGTCGCCGCCGAACGCGCGCGCGAAGAGGCGCAGCGGGTTCGCGGGCTCGACAATCAGGGGGTTATTTCCGAGGAGGCGATTCAGCAGCGGCGTCTCTCCGCGCGGTCTGCCGACGCGGCGGTAGGGGTAGCGCGGGCGCAGCTCGACGACTTGCTGGTCCGGCGAGCGCGGCTGGAAATCCACGCTCCCACCGACGGGCGCGTCCTCGAACGTGCGGTGCGGCCAGGCGACACTTCGGCTTCGGGAACGATCATGTTCCGTATCGCCCGCGGCGACCTCATCGAGCTCTACGCGGAGCTGAGCGAGGCCGATATCGCGCGGGTGGCGGTCGGCGATCCGGCCGAGGTCACGCTCGCGTCGGGCGAGAAACTCAAGGGAACGGTTCGTCTGCGCAGCGCGCGTGTCGATCAGCAGACCGGGCTTGCGATCGCTCGCATCGCGCTGCCCCGCGCCGCCAATCTACGCGCCGGGGGCTTCGCCCAGGCGAGCTTCACCCGCCAGACCGGGCCGTTGCGGGTGGTACCGGAAGCGGCGGTCCATTTCGATGCCGACGGCGCTTCGGTGCAGATGTTGACCGCCGATGATCATGTTCGACGCGTGCGGGTGAGGACAGGTCGGCGGACGCGCGGGATGGTCGAGCTGGTCCAAGGCCCGCCCGCCGGCGCGCGCGTGGTGCTGACGGGCGGCGCGTTCGTTCTCGAAGGCGACAAGGTCCGGGTCAAGAGCGGAGCGGGCTCATGAAGCTGCACATCTCGGCCTGGGCGATCCGCAACCCCATTCCGGTGGTGCTGCTGTTCGTCTTGCTGACCATCTCCGGCCTGGTCGCCTATTGGCAGATGCCGGTGAAGCAATGGCCGAACGTCGCTTTCCCGATCGTCACCGTGACCGTCACGCAAAACGGCGCTGCGCCCAGCGAGGTGGAAAATCAGATCACACGGCCGATCGAAAATGCGCTGACCAGCATTGCCGGGGTGAAGAACATCAGCTCTACGGTCACGCTGGGCACATCCTCGACGATCATCGAATTCGAACTCGATACCGAGATGCAGAAGGCGACCGACGATGTGCGCACCGCGGTCGAGCGGACGCGCGTCGAGCTTCCCTCGGGCATCGATCCGCCGACCGTCCAGCGTGTCGATCTCGATAGCGCTCCGATCGTCACTTACGCGGTGAGCGCCCCCCGGATGAGCGGCACCGAACTGGCCTGGTTCATCGACAACAGCGTGACGAGAGCGCTGCAGGCCGAGAAGGGCGTTGCGCAGGTTCTCCGGATCGGCGGGGCGGAGCGCGAGATCAACGTCATTCTCGACCCCGAGCGGATGACCGCGCTGAACGTTACGGCGCCGCAAGTCAACGCCGCGCTCGCCGCCTTCAACAGCGACGATCCCGGCGGACGCGCGACGGTCGGCGCTGTCGAGCAGACGATCCGGGTCATCGGCTCGGCCCAGGATGTCGACGCGATCCGCAACCTCACCATTCCCGTTCAGGGGCGCTATGTCCGTCTGTCGGACGTGGCCGAGGTTGGCGACGGGGAAGGCGAGGTGCGCAGCTTTGCCCGTCTCGACGGTCGTCCGGTGACCGCTGTCCAGATCTCGAAAACCAAGGAGGCGAGCGACGTCGCGGTCGACGATCGGGTCACCGCTGCGATCAAGAAGCTCGGCGCTGCGCATCCGGACGTGCGCTTCACCCGGATCGTGTCGACCGCGGACGCCACAAGGCGAAGCTTCTCGGCCACCCAGCATGTCCTCGTCGAGGGGATCGCGCTGGCCATCGCGGTCGTGTTCCTGTTTCTGCGCAACTGGCGCGCGACGGCCGTTGCGGCGGCGGCCATGCCGTTATCGCTGATCCCGACCTTCATCTTCATGGCGGCGATGGGATTCAGCCTGAACGGCATCACCTTGCTCGCGCTGACGCTTGTCATCGGCATTCTCGTCGATGACGCCATCGTCGAGATCGAGAATATCGAGAAACGCATCGAAGCCGGAGCCACCCCCTACCGGGCTTCGCTGGTCGGAGCGGATGCGATCGGGCTTGCGGTGATCGCGACGACCGCGACGATCATCGCCGTGTTCGCGCCGGTTTCGATGATGCCCGGTCAGGCCGGCAAATTCTTCACCGAGTTCGGGCTCACCGTGGCGGCTGCGGTCAGCTTCTCGCTAGTCGTGGCGCGTCTGCTTACGCCGCTGATGGCCGCCTATTTCCTCAAGCCGCTCGAGCACCGCAAGCGCACGAGCGGCGAGACGAGGCTTCATCCGCTGCATGCGCGCGTCCTCGACTGGGCGCTCGCGCGGCGCTGGACATCCGCCGGAATCGGCGGGTTGCTGTTCGCGCTCGCCCTGTTGGTCGCGAGCTTCCTGCCGGTCGGTTTTCAGCCGGTGGGCAATCCCGGCTATCTTTACATCGCCGTGCAGGGCCCTCCCGGAGCAACCCGCGACGATATGGAGAAGGCTGTCGGGCAGGCGACGCGGCTTCTGCTCCAACAGCCGGATGTCGATCGCGTTTTCGCCCAAGTCGGCTCGACGGGCGGTTTCGGCGGGGGCGGAGGCGATCTGCGCGACGGCACCGTCACGGTGGTGCTCAAACATCGTCGCGCGCTGACCACAGAGGAATTCAAGGCGCGCATCGGTTCGGAACTCCGGGCGATTCCGGACGTGCGCTTCTCGAACCAGGGCAGCTTCGGGCAAGCGCCGGTGTCGATCGTCCTCGCCGGCCAGGACGGGCATGCGCTCGAACGCGTGCAGAACCAGTTGCTGCGAGAAATGCGGACGCTGGACTCGGTATCGGATCCGCGTCCCTCGCCGCCGCCGCCGGGGCCGGAGCTGGTCGTCACGCCTCGGCCCGCCGAAGCCGCACGGCTCAACATTGACAGCCGAGCTCTGGCGCAGGTGTTGAGGATCGGCACGATCGGCGACATCGACGCCAATGTGGCCAAATATTCGGAAGGCGAACGCCGCCTGCCGATCCGGGTGAGGCTGCCCGAAAGCGCGCGGACCGATCTCGATACGATCGCTGCACTGCGCGTCCCGACGCGCGATGACCGCAGCACCTCGCTGGGCAGCGTCGCTGATCTCAGTTTTCAAGCAGGGCCGGGGCGGATTATCCGCTACGACCGCGAGCGCCGCGTGTCGGTCGAGGCGGATCTTCCGGAAGGGAGGGCGATCGGCGATGCGCTGAGGGATGTTGCGGCGCTTCCGATCATGCGCAACCTGCCCCCGGGAGTGAAACAAGCTTCCGAAGGCGCCTCTGAGCAGATCACCGAATTGTTCGGCGGTTTCATCATGGCGCTGCTTGCGGGCGTTGGGCTGACCTTCGCGGTGCTGGTGCTGCTGTTCCGCGGCTTCTTCAAGCCGGCGGTGATCATGGGGGCTCTGCCGCTCAGTCTCCTCGGAGCCTTCAGCGCGCTGCTCCTGTTCGGGTTCGCGCTCGATCTGCCCGGCTTGATTGGCTTGCTGATGTTGATGGGGCTCTGCGCCAAGAACTCGATCCTGCTGGTGGAATTCGCGATCGAGGACGAACGCGCGGGCCAGTCGATGGGCGAGGCGTTGCGCAACGCCTGCGCCGAACGCACCCGGCCGATCGTCATGACAACGCTGGCCATGGCTGCCGGCATGCTGCCGACCGCGCTGGGCATCGGCGAAGGATCGGAGGTGCGTCAGCCGATGGCGATCGCCGTGATCGGAGGGCTGATCACCTCGACCCTCCTGTCGCTGGTGCTCGTGCCGGTGATCTATGAGATCGTCGACAGTTTCGAGCAGCGGGTTCGTCCGCGACTGGCGCGCTGGGTCACGCCGCGCCAGCCCGACGACGACGACCCGCTGCCGCACGAACGCGCCGCGATCCACGGCTGAGCGTCACCGCGACGATCGAGCCGAGCGAAGACCTCTCGTCGCGGCGCGCTCGCGCGCGCCGGTCATCGCACCAATTTTAGTGAAACCGGACCAATCAGACCCGCCGGGACCGACTTGATAGCGTTGTATCCCGGCTTTTTCGGGTCGATCACGGCATTGTTAGCAGCGTTGCCGACGGCCACGACGAGCTGATTGGCGCCACTTCGCCTCAGGAGCTTCGTGACGTCCACTGTCCAGTCCGGACCGATCAGCGTGGGCAGAGTGCGGCCGTTGAGGGTGACCGTCGCGATATCGTGGACCGTACCGAGATCGAGCAGCACCCGGTCGCCCGTTCTCCGCCACGAAGGATCGGTTGAAAACGGAATGCTGTATGAAGCCACGCCGGCGAAGCGCGACAGCCCTTCGATATTGGCGAAGTCGGTCAACTCAGACAGATGGATCGGCCCTTCGATCGGGGTTCCGCCGACGCCATGGCCCGAAACGCGTAGCGACCATCCGGTGGCGGGAAGCGCGCGCTCGGCGATGAGCCGCTCGGAGGCCGGCTGTTCAGCCGATTTGGCGGTATCCAGGACGAGCAGCGCGGATTCGCCGGCGGCAAGCCTGAGCGGCACGTGCAAGCCTTCGCCCGAAGCGGAGGAGGCGAAGGGGGCGATGACGCCGTTCATCGCATCCCAGCGCGTCAGCCGGCCGGTTGCAGCCAGGTCGAAACCGGCGTCGCGCGCTTCCCGGGCGGGGTTGTGGATGAACGTGACGATATGTCCATCGACCTTCCGCTGTACGAAGACCAGGTCTGCCGGATCGCCGGTGAAGCTCAGATTGGCGGGAATTCGGGCCGCGCGCAGCGCCGTGCCCAGTGTCGCGCGGGCGGAGACTTTGCCGCCGCTCCGCAGGATATCGGCGACGGCGGCAGCGACACGCTTGTCGCGGGCCTGGTGATCCAGAAAACCGAGCTCGCGCGAGGGCGCATGGTCGATGAACAGCACCGGCAGACCGGCACGGGCGAAAGCTGCGATCCGCTCGGCGGTCTCCGCCCGCAAGGCGTCGAGCGGCGGAAGCACCAATGCGGGAAAGCGGCCGCCGCCGGCCGTCAGCAATTGACTGTCAACGACCCGCGCTTTCGCCAGCGCATCGGCGTTGATCCGGTCATAATCATAACCGTCGGCAAGCAGTGTCCGCTCGATCGGATTATGTCCGACGCCTTGCGTTTCGATGCCATCATAATAGCCCGTCTCGCCCAGATAAAGCGCCACAGGCACTACGCTTTGTCCCTGGCGCATCAAGGACTGCATCCGCGTCACGTAGGCGGTGAGCCGCGGCACTCCGGGCCATATCGGATTGGTCTCTGAAAACATCGTCGAGAAGCCGGCGCCGAAGCCGATCGGCGCAAAGGCGTGCCAGCCTGGCCAACGCTCGCGCTGATAGGCATAGGGCATGCCGTGGAAGACCATCTGGTTGACCCCGCTCGCCAGGATCAGGTCGGCTCGTTGCCGCATTTCGGCGGGGGTCACCGAAAAGGCCCGGCCTGGCCAGCACAGGCTCTCCGCGCTAATGATGGAGCGACCATAGATATGGGCGGCCGAGCGCGCGAGGCGCATGAAATAGGGGTTGCCGCCGTCGACCAGATCCTCGGTTTCGGGAATATCGGCGAGGCCATAGCCTCTGAGGGTGTCCACCGGAGCTCCGTGCGCCTGAAAGCGGGCGAGCAGCTTGTGAGCGTGATTCCAATCGACAAATGGCTGAATGAAGCGATCGATCAGCAGATCCGATATGGTCTGCCGATAGTCCGCCCGGATCCGCTCGCCGATGTCGCCTCCCTGAAAATAAGGCGGCGAATAAAATTCGCCCCAGGCCTGCATCCAGCCGGGCTGCAGCACGAGGGGTAGATAGGGCGTGAGGTCATAGCCGCGGCGTTTTTGAAACTCCGACAGGAAATCGCGGCTCCAGTAGATGTCCGACATCAGTTCGAGGCTATCGATGAAGGTGCCGCGCAGCCCTCTCGCTCGAGGTCCCAACGTCGCCATCAGCGGATCGCCCACGCGTGCCGAATGCGCCGCAAAGGCTTCCCGGTCGAAAGGATCGGCGACGAGCTGCGTGCCCTCGCCGACGCCAGCGAAAACCGCGGTGTTGACAGCATATTCCTTGAAAACGAAGATCTGCCAGCGCCCAGGCGGGGCCTTCCAGTCGAGCACGCCGTCGTCACGCAGCTTGTCGGTCAGCACGACGGCGCTTTGTGGATCGAGCGCGCCAGGCGTAATCACCTTGCGCCACGGAAAGAGATTGAAGCCATTTTTTTCGGCGGGCTTCAGATCAGGGGCCCCGCCCTTGACGGCCACCACCGCGACGACGCGTTGAAGGGCGTCGAAGCGCTTCTTAATCTCGGCGATGCGGGGATCGCGCATCCGGGGGTCGAGACTGTTGAAGGCTCCCATCTTGCGCGAGCGCGCCGGCATCTCGACCTTGATGGGCTGTGCCGTCCCGCCTTCGACCTCGGTTCGTCCCATGGTCAGTTCGCGCAGGGCGAGCTCGGGCGTGATCGCGAAGCCGCCACCGCTGGGCCAAGCCGATCCAAAGGTGTAATCGAGCGCGAGCCCGCGCGCATCGGCGGCCTCGGCCGCATGCTTCATCATGGCGAAGAAGGGCGGCGTCGCGTAGCTGTTCACGCGCGCGAAACTTTCGGCCGAAAGCCCCGACAGACCCGGATTGAACGGCTGGATTTCGGCGCCGGCGAAGCCGTTGTCGCGCATCAGCGCGATCTCGCGATCGATCTCCGCCGGCTCGACATCGGCGCCCGGCCACCACCAGCGAAGCCAGGGTCTCGCCGCCGCGGGGGGCCGCATGAAAGCGGCTTCGGGCGACGCCGCCGGCGCCTCGGTGCATGGGGCAGGGGTCGCGAGAGCCGCTACCAGGAACGCTGCTGCGGCGCCCGAGCGGAGCAAAAGGCTTTTCATAAGCATCCCTGCCTAAGTTAAGTGATGACGATATATAGGCGATTATGACCGGTTTTGATCACATTAGGTGTCCGATCTTCTTTGTCAATATAATACACCGATGTCCGATTTGCTTTGACTCGCGCGAAAATATCCTGTTTCGGCGAGGTATCTGCTTGGAGAAAATGTGGAACGACTGCCGATCGCCGAAAAACAAACCAGCGCGAAGGGCCGCCGCGGTCGTCCCACCAAGGAGCGCGTGGCGGCAATTAGCGAGGTTATCCTCGCCACGGCGCTCGATATGTTCCTGAGCCATGGCTACAGCGCGACGTCGATGGAAGCGGTTGCTGCTCAGGCAGGAATCTCCAAGGGCACGCTCTACGCGCGTTATCCGAGCAAGGCAGACTTGTTCACCGCGATCATTGAAGATCGAGTGGCAGCCTGGTCGGAAGCAGCCAGCGGCAGGGATCACGAATTGCCTTCGGATCTTGCCGGTAGGGTGCGCCACCACGTGCTCATCTCGCTGCAAAGCATGGTCGAGCCCGAAATCGCTGCCTTCGCCGCGATGATAACCGCCGAGCGGAAGCGATTCCCCGAGCTTGCCCGCATCTATTATGATCGGGCTGTCGGCTATGAGTTGGCAATGCTCGCACGGGACGTCGCCGAGGCCGCGAACCATATGGGGCTGAAGGTGCGGGATCCCGACGCCGCGGCGCTGGCGCTCCTGCAGATGAGCCTTGGCTGGGCGAGCATCCGCGCCTTGTCCGGAGAGGCTGTTACCCAGGCTGCCCTCGAGGCGGCGGCGGATCGGATAGTAGCATTTCTGACCCAAGGGCTCAGTGCCTGGTGACGTTTGTCGTACCCATCACCCTTCTGCGGAAACCGGCGCGGCCGACCGGAACTTCGGCGTGCGGCTCGTGGGCTCCGGGCGAGGCGGCTCAGCGCAATAGCGCGCCCCCGTTGACGTGATAGACTTGGCCGTTGACCCAGCGGCCGTCATCTGAAAGCAGCATCGCCACGACGCCGGCAATGTCTTCCACGCGTCCCAGGCGGGTGCTCGGCGTCCGCGCTTCCATCATTCGGGTGAACACCGACGGTATTTTCCCCCCGGCGGTCATTTCCGGAGTGAGGGTGAAGCCCGGCGCGACACAGTTGGACGTGATGCCCTGGCGGCCCCACCGCGTCGCGACGTGCCGCATCAGCGCGTTGAGGCCGCTTTTCGAGCTGGCATAGGATGGGCGCGTGGGCTCTCCCTCGTCGCCGGCGCTTGAGCTGGTGTAGACGATCGCGCCCGCGCCGCGCGCCAGCAAATGCGGCAGCACGGCTCGTGTCGTAACGAAATGGCCCCGCAGGTTCACGGCGATCGTGCGGTCCAGCACCTCGAGATCGAGTTCGAGCACGTCGTGGTCGATCATGATTGTCCTCAGATCGGCAGCGTTCAGATGGGCGCCGTCCAGATGGCCGAGTCGGTGCGCCGCCGCGGCGACACCTGCCTTGACCGATGCTTCATCGGCGATGTCCATCTGCACGGCGAAGACCTCGCCGCCGGCGCCGGACAGCTCCGTGGCGAGCGCTTCGGCAGCCTTGATATTTATGTCGGCGGCACAGACGCGCGCGCCTTCGGCGTGAAGGCGACGAACCGTCGCCGCCCCGATACCGGTGGCCGATCCGATGACGATGATGGCCTTGTCCTTCAGTCTCGGTTGCATCTCATCTCCTGTCGGCGCTCTTCGACGGCGCTGCGCGGTTATGTCGTTTGGGTGGCGCTTCTCCGCAAATCGGCGATAGGAAGCGCAGAATACCGTTATTGACCGAAGAAGATGACTGTTTCAAGCTACGCAAAATATCGAAAGGAGTCGGCCATGCGGATCATCGATGTCGGCGATCTGTTCTCATCGGCCGCCCGCGTTGCGGCCCGATCCGCGACGATCGACTTCCTACCCGACGGCATGATCATCTTCTCGTCGGATTTCCCGCACGTTGAAGGGCATCAGGAAGCAGTCGCGCTCTACGATGCCCAGTTGGAGGGCGTGAGCCACCCGGTACGGGAGAATTTCTTCGGGCGCTCGGCGGCGGAGCTACTGGCGATATGAGAGGCACCCTGGAGGACGAGACGATGGCAGGCGCGGTAGCATCGGGGGAAGGGCAGAGGCTCGCCCATGTCTGGCGGGATTTTTGCGGTCGCCTGGCGGAAGCCGGTGAGGTGCTGTTGCGGCCGGACGCGCCCGCAACGCCGCTCGACCAGGCCGAAGGGCTGCGCTATCTCAGCCGCCTGACGCGGACCGCGCTCAACATGCTGGTCGACTCGTCCGACGCCGACTTTCCGCGCATCTTCCTGCTCACCGACGATAAGATCAAGATCGGCGCCGACAATCCCGACAATCTGTACCAGCAGATCGTCGTCAAGGGCGACCGTGACTATCGCATTTGGGGCAAGCGCGGCACGGTTCCCTATCTGAGCATCGGCAGCAAGGCTAATCGCTACGCGATCGACGGCACGATGGCGTCGACGGGCGAGATCGAGTTCGCCGATGTGGCGCTGGGATCAGACGGCAGCTTCGAGATCGTCGCGAGCCGCGAGCCGAAGCCCGGAAACTGGTTGCCGATGGCCGACGATACGACGCTGCTGATCATCCGCCAGACCTTCAACGATAAAGCGACCGAGACAGCGGCCGAAATGCATGTCGAGCGGGTCGGCGGACCTGCGACGCCCGCGCTGCTGACGCCCGAGGCGATCGAGACCCAGTTGCTTGGATCGGCCGCATGGGTGCGCGGCACCGCCAACACCTTCGCCGACTGGTCGGAATGGTTCAAGGCTCAGCCCAATCGCTTTTACGAGGGGGACCAGCAGGTCTTCTATCGCGCCGGCGGCGATCCCAAGATCTGGTATGGTCATGCTTTTTATGATCTCGCGCCCGGCGAAGCCTGGGTTATCGAAGCAACGCCTCCGCCCTGTCGCTTCTGGAACTTCCAGCTCGACAACTGGTGGATGGAGTCGCTCGACCATGTTCATCAGAAGATATGGGTGAACGGCAGCCAGGCGACATATGAACCCGATGGTCGCGTGATCATTGTCTGCGCCGATCGCGATCCTGGCTTCGGCAATTGGATCGACCTCGCCGGCCATCGCAGCGGCACCGCGCTCTGGCGGTGGATCGAGGCTGACGATCATCCGGTGCCGAACTGCCGGGTCGTCGCGCTGTAACTGCGCGGCCGCGCTTTGCGGCTTCCGCGCGGATTCGGGAATCAGTCCGCGCGCAACGTGGCGAGGAACCCGCCCGTGAAGACCGCGATAGCGCGCTCGACTGCCGCCGCGCGGTCATCGGCGGCCACTGTGTGCGCGGTGGAGAAGGGGCGATTGCCGAGCGTCGCCAGCGTGACGAGCTGATCGGCATGCCAATGACCGTCGGCGATCGGCGGTTTTCCGTGTGCAGGTTGGACGAGCCATTCGGCGAGCGCATCGGTCCACGCGCCCCGCAGGATCATATATACCCGCTGGGCCAATTCGGGCGCACGCTTCGCTTCCGTAATCACCAGGCGGTGCAGTGCGACTGAGTCCTTTCCGGTCAGCACCGCCGACGCGCCGCAGAGATAGGCGCGCAGGGCGCTTCGCCAATCGCCGCAATCGGCAATCTTGCGAGGAGCGAGGGCGGCGATCACCCGCGCCCGTTCCAGCACGACGGCTTCGAAAATCCCCGCCTTGCTGCCGAAGTGACGGTAAAGCGTGCCGCGGCCGACCCGCGCTTCGGCGCCGATCTCGTCGAGGCTCGCTCCTTCGAAACCTTTCGAGAGGAAATGCCGATAAGCGGTACGCATCAGTTCGGCGATATGCGGGGGACGCTCGAGGTCGGGCGGGGCGACCTCGGCGCTCGCCGATGACGCGCCTGGGCCATCCGACGCCGCCGGCCCGCCGTGGAGGTAAAAGTTGGCGACTTGCAGCGCCAGCCGCGCTCGCTCATCCTCGGTGGGAGCCGGCCATCCCATAAGATGGCGGGGACCCTCTGCTGCGAGCGAGCCGAAATCCGCCGCGAGCATGGGGGGCACCGTCGCCCCGACATCGCGTTCCCGCGCAATCCGTTCGAGCGTGGCCCGTAGCGGCTCCAGCCTTTGTATCGCGTCGTCTCGCAAATCGCCGGCCAGCTCGGGGAGTGCGTGCGCCACGGCAATCGTCAGCCATAGCGCTGAGAGATAACCTCCTTCGATCGCGCTGTCGTGGATGGCCCGGGCGAAACGGGCAAGGACGAGTTCGGGTGGCCCGCTTTCAGCGCGGATATGTTCGGCGCGGTCGGAAAAAGTCATGCGCAGGCCCCGCGCGGCCGCACGGAACAGCGCCTCCTTATTGTCGAAATGCCGGTAGATCGTTTCCTTGCTGACCCCCGCGGCGCGCGCCACGCTGTCCAGGCTCACCGCGTCATAACCGGCGGCGACGAACATCTTCCGCGCGACGTCGAGCAGATGGGTTACGCGCGGCGAGTGTTCGTCGAGCGCTGATTTGTCGGGAGAGGAGCCCATGAGGAACGGTGTACGCATTGCAGGCGGTACGGAAAGCAGAATCGGCTTGCACCCAACCGAACGGTACGATACCGTTTGTATTGTCCAGAGAGAGAGGAGAGGCAGGCGATGGGCAATTGGAAGGTTGAGCCGCTTCATCCCTTCGGAGCTGTCGTCGACCGCGACCTGTCCCAGCCGGCTGGCGCAGAGGACGAGGCCGAACTCCGCCGGCTCGTGCAGGCGCACAAGCTTCTCCTGTTCCGTCGACAACGACTCGATGAGCAAGCACAGGTCCGCGTTCTTTCGGCGCTGGGAGGGGTACTCGGCAACCGCGGCGAATACCGGGAGATTTCATCGGACGGCAATCTGGGCGCTGGTCCGCTCGCCTATCACAGCGATCTAGCCTTCACCGAACAGCCATTCAAGTTTCTATCGCTGCATGCGCTGGAGGTGAATGATGGGCAGAGCTGGACCAGTTTTGCCAATGGCATTGACGTGCTGGACCGGTTGCCGCCGACGCTCCGCGCCGAGCTGGATGCGCGCACTGCGCTGACAGTCATCTCTGTCGTGCAGTCGCATCGCGAAGTGGAATTCAATCCACCCGATTTCCTGCCGCAGCAGACGCGGCCGGTCATCATCCCGCATCCGGCAAGCGACGAACCCATATTATACGTCAGCGAAATGCAGACGGCACGGATCGACGGCCTCGACCGTGAGGCAAGCGATCGGCTCCTGTCTCGCCTGTTCGCGGCCCTTTATGCACCGGAGAATGTCTATCGGCACCATTGGCGTAACGGCGACCTCGTGATCTGGGACAATATCGCGCTCCAACATGCTCGTTGCGACCTGACCGGCATGCATCCGCGGCGTCTTCAGCGCGTCGCCGTCGCCGAGAAGAGCTTTTACGAACTTTGTCCGCAGTTCACGCTCGGCGATCCAAGGATGGCCGCGTGGGCCGCGGGGGACAAGCTGCAGATCGCCTAAGGGAGAATATGATGGATATGCCCTATCTGCTGCGCGGCGTGGCGCCGATCGAGACCGAGAGCAGCATCCTCGTTTCCTCGTCGAAATATCTGAACCATCCGCGGTTGCGTGAATGGGTCGCGATGATCCTCCTACGTAAAAACGGGCCCGATTTCCCGCCTCCGGCCGAAATGCATGAAATAATCGGGATTCTCGATTCGTTACGCGATTTCGATCATATAGAGGAGATGTTTGCGGCAGAGCGCAAGGTCAATCCGGTGTTGGACCGCTGGTTCGCGGCGGGGTTCATTTCGACATACACGATCGAAGACTTCGCGGGCTATGCGGCCGGCAGCGTCGGCCGCATCTTTTACGACCAGATGAAAGGCGGCGACTATCAGATCCAGATCGTTCCCTGGAAAGAGCCGAAGACGCAGTTCGAATATTATAACCTGCGGTCGGGACAGACTCATGATTTCGAACATATCCTATGCGGCGGAGGATTCAATTTCATGGGCGAGCTGGTGCCTTATTGGTATCGGCTCACCAATATATTCAAACATATCAAGAATCCTGAGTTGGCAGGGGAGTTGAGTATTTTGCAAATCCTCGGATCGCTGCGCTACACGGTGCGGACGCTGCTGCATTATCCGGCGATCTGGCCGACCGCGGTCGACGCGATCCGGCGCGGGATCGCGGTCGGACAGGCGAGCGAGCCGCTGTTTCTGGCCAAGATCGAGGATGTGTTTCATCTGCCGCTGCAACAGGCGCGTGAGGTGCTTGGCGTGCGCGGCGCGGAGGACGTCGACACCGAACGCGAGGGCGCTATCTTCGCCGGCCGTCTGGCGGCATAGGGCGATGGTGATGATGCGACACTGTGACGTGCTGATCCGCGGCGGGACGATCGTCGATGGCAGCGGTAGCGAGCCCTTTGTGGGCGATCTGGCGATCCGCGGCGATCGCATCCTCGCCGTCGGCGAGGCCGGCTTCGAGGCGCGCGAGGAGATCGATGCGCGGGGCATGATCGTCACGCCGGGCTTTGTCGACATCCACACCCATTATGATGGGCAGGCGATCTGGTCCGATCGCCTGTCGCCGTCGTCCTCGCACGGCGTCACCACCGCGGTGATGGGCAATTGCGGGGTAGGATTCGCGCCCTGCCGGGCGGAGGACCACGATCTGCTGATCCGGGTCATGGAGGGCGTCGAGGATATTCCCGGCGTGGTGATGGCCGAGGGGCTTCCGTGGGACTGGGAGACTTTTCCGCAATATCTCGACGCCGTTGAGAGGCGGCCGCGCGACATCGACGTCGGGGCCTATTTCCCGCACAGTCCGTTGCGGGTCTACGTAATGGGCGCGCGTGGCGCGGAACGCCAGGCCGCGACGCCCGAGGATCTGAGCCGCATGCGCGAGCTCAGCCGGGAGGCGATCGATGCGGGGGCGCTGGGCATCGCCTCGTCGCGGCTGTTCATCCACCGCACCAAGGCGGGCGAGCAGATACCGAGCTTCGAGGCATCCGACGACGAGCTGAAGGCCATCGCCGCGGGTATGGCCGACGCGGGGGCGGGGATTGTACAGATCGTGCTCGATGCCCCCCACGTGCCTTGGAATGAAGAGATCGACCATTTGCTCGGCGTGGTCGAAAGCTGCGGGCGGCCCGCAACCTTCACGCTCGGCACCTCCAACAGCGGCGCGCCGCTGTGGGAGACAGCGATGGATCGCGTGTCGGCGGCCAATGCGCGCGGCGCGCGCATCAAGGCGCAGGTTCTTCCCCGTCCGATCGGCATGATCCTGGGCTTCGATCTTTCGACGAACCCCTTCTGTCTATGCCCCAGTTACGAAGCCCTTGCGGCGTTGGCGTTCGAACAGCGGGTTGAATGTCTGCGCGATCCCCGCGTGCGCGCTACGCTGACCAGCGAGGCTCCGATCGACGGGCATCCGCTGGCGATGGTCGCCCGTAATTGGGAGTGGATGTTCCCGTTGAGCGACCCGCCGAACTACGAACCTTCGCTCGACACCAGCATCGCTGCCCAGGCGCGGGCCTCAGGCCGGACCCCCGAAGAGGTCGCTTACGATCATCTACTTGGCCAGGATGGCCGCGCGATGCTTTACAACGCGCTCGGCAATTACCACGAGGGGCGGTTGGACGCGGTCTATGACTTGATGACGCATCCCGATGTGGTGGTCGGGCTGGGAGATGGCGGCGCTCATTATGGCGCAATCTGCGACGCCAGTTATCCGACCTTCTTCCTGACCTATTGGGTGCGCGATCGTTCGGGTCCGCGGCTGAGTCTGCAGGAAGCCGTGCGGAAGCTGGCCCATGATCCCGCGGAAGTGGTCGAGCTGCGTGATCGGGGCCGGTTGGCGCCCGGCCTCAAGGCCGACATCAACGTGATCGATCTCGATCGGCTGCAGCTGCATATTCCCGAAGTGCGCAACGATCTGCCGGGCGGCGGTCGCCGGTTGGATCAACGGGCCACCGGCTATGTTGCGACCCTGGTCTCCGGGCAAATCATCCGGCGGAACGATCAGCCGACGCGCGCCTTGCCGGGTCGTTTGGTGCGGGGGCGTCAGGCTGCTCCGGTGCAGCACGGGGAAGCGGCCTTTGCCTGAAGGCTCACGGATCGAAAAGCTCGAACACGAAGTGGCGGCGCTTCGCGCGATGGTCGCGCGGCTGTCCGATGTGGAGGAGATCCGGTCGCTGATCGGCGGCTATGGCCCGGCGGTCGATCGCGGGGATAGCATGGCCGCCGCCGGGCTATGGGCCGATGACGGAGTCTATGACCTGGGCGAGCTTGGCAGCCGCAGCGGGCATGAGGCGATTGCGGCGCTGTTGGACGGGGCGATGCACCAGGATCTTATCCATGGCGGGGCGGCGCACCTTCTGGGGCCGCCGCGGATAGACCTCGACGGAGACGAAGCGATCGCGGTTTGCCATTCCTGCGTTATCCGCTGGACGGGCGACGTCTTCGAGTTGTTCCGCGTCGCGGCCAACCGCTGGGCGCTGCGCCGGACCCCGCTGGGGTGGAGGGTCACCGAACGAACCAACCGCCTGCTCACCGGATCGGCGGACGCACGCGCTCTGTTCGCCTGAACCGGTTTCGGACAGGCAGCCGCAGAATCGGTGGCTCCGATTCCGTGGCCGGCCGTTTACAGGTCGAGAAGCTGGCGCGCCTGTTCGCCCAGTATAGGCGGCGATTGCTCGCGGAAGAAGTCGATGCGGCCAGCCAGAGCGCCCTGGGTCATGTCGGGCTGGGTCGAAACCCAGAATTTGTTCGCGGCGACCTGCTCGATGATCGTCCGGGATGCATCGGCGAGATCCATGCCGTAATTCTTCATCATGTCGTGCATGATCTTGCGATGGTGCGATGCGTTGCCCGGCTCGCCGGCGCCCGCAGCGGCGTCGAAAATACTCGTCTTGACCATGCCCGGAAGGATCGAGCTGACATGGATCGGGGCGTTGGCGATCTCCATTTCGAGATAGAGACACTCGCTGAACGATTGCACGGCATGCTTGGTCATGATGTAGGCGGTTTGCGTCGGCATGATGCCGAACGAGCCGATCGAACCGAGATTGGCGATCCAGGCCTCCTGGCCCGCCGCGAGCATCTTCGGCACGAACGCGCGCACGCCGTGGACTACGCCATGGATATTGATGTTGAGCGTAGCTTCCCAGCGTTCGGCGGGTATTTCCCAACTATAGCCGATCGTTTCGATGCCGGCGTTGTTGATCAGCAGCCTGACGCCGCCGTGGCGATCGAACACCTCCTCGGCCAGACGGTCGAGTTCCGGAGGCTGCGAGACATCGACGACCATGGCCTCGGCCTTGCCGCCGCCACTACGGATACCGCTGGCGACCTGCTCGGCGCGGTCCGCCGAGATATCGCTGACCACCACGGTCATGCCGAGCTCGGCTGCCCTCTTCGCCAGCCCCATGCCGATGCCCGCGCCCGCGCCGGTGATAACGGCGACGCCGCCGGCGAATTTTTCCCTGTCTTCTGCCATCTTCCCTCTCGATCGCGGTTTAGCCGGCGATTGCCCGGCCCTGCTCTTTGAATCTGTGTGCCCGCGCTGCCGTTCAGGCCATTTCGACCACGGACAGCACATGGTTGTCGTAGCCGGGGAAAACATAGTCGAGCTCAAGAACAAGGCTCTCGCCGAGGACGCCGCTGCTCAATATGTCGGTTTCGATGAACGCCTGGACGCCGTTGCGCCCATAGGCATAGCGGGTCACGTCGCCGTAGAGCGGCGATGCGTCGAGCCGCGCATCCACCTCGGGGGTGCCCGGTAGCGGGCGGTTGAGGGTGACCTTAAGGCGGCCCTTGAACTCAGCGTCGCTTTCGGCGAGCGCCTTTAAATTCAGCACCGTTTCCTCGAGCGTCTCAAGCGAATCCATCAGTATGCCGACGTGAAAAGTGACCTCGGGATCGGTTTCGAGCGCGGCGCGCATCTCGGCGACGGCGGGATGCTCCCGTTCGGTGTCGACCCCCAGCGCGCTGCGCGCCGCTTCGACCAATCGGCGCTGCGCCGCCGGGACGGACGACAGATAAACGATGCCATCGCCGCGCGCATGATGCCGCGGATCGACGACGAAGCGATAGAAATGCGTGCCGTCGGGAAGGGCCAGATCCTGAGTCTCGACGAAGCCCAGCAGGCTGAGGAGCCTGGCGGCTAGCGGGCCTTCTTCCGGTTGGCCATAATGCAACGCGACGTGCCCCATGGTGCACGCGCCCCGGTTCTGCAATGTCATGTCACCCATCTCCAGTTTAGGCGGCGCGAGACAATCCTCGTGCTTTTCCCGCGCAAACTTCCGCCGCTTCGGTCCGAAACAGCCACTCGAAACCTAGTGCCGGCCAGAGCGCGGAGCAAGAGGTTAGTAAAAACTTACTTTGACCTCAGCCGCCGGTCTGCAAGCCGGCCGGTGCTCCAGGAAGATAGGAATGGTAATAGCCTGCGGCCCATCCGCCATCGACCGCCAGTTCCGCGCCCGTGATGTAGGACGCCTCGTCCGAGCAGAGGAATAGGCTGGCCGCCGCGACCTCGTCGGGTTCGCCGATGCGCTGTAGCGGCACTCGTCCATAGCTCCAGTTGCGTTCGGCGCCCTGCTGAGCCTGAGGATTGCCCATCACGGTATCCACCCCGCCCGGATGAACCGAGTTGACGCGTATTCCGTGCGGGCCGAATTCCAGCGTGGCTGTCTTGGTGACGCCGCGGACAGCCCATTTGCTGGCCGAATAAAGCGACAGCGCATTGACGCCACGAAAGCCGTCGACCGAGGCGATGTTGACGATCGCACCGCGCCCCGCCTCGCGCATCACCCGTCCGACATGCTTCATGCCCAGGATCGGGCCCTTGACGTTGACGCCGAAGATGCGGTCAAAATCGGCGGCGGTGACGTCGGTGATGGGCGCCATGGCGACGACTCCTGCATTGTTGACCAGCGCATCGACGCGCCCGTGGCGTTTAACCGCGGAGGCGACGAGGTCGGCCCAGCTCTCTTCCGACGAGACGTCGAGCCTGGCATAGCCGGCTTCGCCGCCCAGCTCGGCGGCCAGCGCGCGTCCATCCTCTTCGAGCAGGTCGCCGATGATGACGGTCGCACCTTCGCGCGCGAACAGCCTCGCCGTCGCGGCTCCCATGCCGCGGGCGCCGCCGGTGATGATCACAACTTTGTCCTGAACCCGTCCCATCGGCTTTCCTCAAATCCCTGGTTCGACGTGCGCGCTGCCCACCGTGGGCGATCAACCGGAATCCCGCAGCGCTGTCCGCAACACCTTTCCTCCGGCGTTGCGCGGCAGCTCCGCAACAAACTCGATCGAACGCGGCACCTTGTAATTGGCCATGTTGTCGCGGGCCCAGCCAATGATCGCGGAAGCCTCCGCTTCGGCGCCGGGGCGGAGCACCACGAACGCCTTGCCCACCTCTCCCATCCGCTCGTCGGGCACGCCGATCACCGCGGCCATCTCGATCGCTGGGTGCGCGGCAAGCAGCTTCTCGATTTCGGCCGGATAGCAATTGAAGCCGCCGGTGATGAACATATCCTTCTTGCGGTCGGTGATCCGCAGGTAGCCCTTGTCGTCGAGCGTGCCGACGTCGCCGGTGTGCAGCCAGCCGTCGGAATCGATCGCTTCCGCAGTGGCTTCGGGATCCTCGAAATAGCCCAGCATCATGCCGCGCCCGCGTACCAGGATCTCGCCAGCCACGCCCGGCGCAACCTCATTCCCATCCTCGTCGACGCTCTTCATCTCAACGCCCGGCAGTGCGCAACCGCATGTGTTGGCGACGATTTCGGGGGAATCACTCTGACAGGTCATCGCGATCGCGCCAAACTCGGTCATGCCATAACCGTTCACGACATTCTCCATGCCGAGCTCTTTGCGCATCCTTTCGACCAGCACCGGAGGCACCGGAGCAGCGCCCGTGACGGCGACGCGCAGCGACGAAAAGTCGCGCTTTTGGCCCGCAAGTCCTTGCAGCAGCGATTGGTAGATGGTGGGGGGGCCCGGTATGAAGTTGACCTTTTCCTGTTCGATCAGCCGCGCCATCTCCTCGACGTCGAAAGTCGCCATCGGCAGCATCGTCGCCCCCATCGTGAAACAGCAAGCCCAGCCGGCCTTGTAACCGAAGGAGTGGAAGAACGGGTTGGCGATCAGATAGCGGTCTCCCTCGCGCAGTCCGACGCGTTCCGCCCATTTGCGGAATAGCGGGACGAGGTTGCCATGGGTGTGAAGCACGCCCTTCGGGCTGCCAGTGGTGCCGCTGGTGAACATCAGATCGGACAGGTCGTCGGCGGTCACCGCGGCTTCGGCAGCGTCGACGGCCGGGTCGTCGGGTCCCTTGCCGCTGGAGACGAACGCCTCCCAACCGTCGTTTCCTTCGCCATCGATGCGGACGATTCCGCGGAGGTCCGGAAGATCCTCGCCGGCGATCATCGCGGGAAAGTCAAAGCCAAGGAAACGCTCGGTGGTGACGAGCAGCTTGGCATAGGAGCGGCGCAATATATCGCCCGCTTCGCGCCCCTTCATCCGCGTGTTGAGCGGGGTGATCGCGGCGCCGGCGATATGCGCGCCTAACCCCGCGAGAATCCACTCGCGGCGGTTGGGCGCCCATATTGCTATGATATCGCCCTTGCCGAGACCGCGCACCAGCAAGGCGGACGCGACCGCGCGAGCATCGCGATAGAGTTCAGCGAAGGTCCAGCTTCGGCCCGCTTCGATAAGGCCGACATGGCCGCCCATCCGCTCGGCGACCGATCGGGCGGCGGCAGGGGTAGTTTCGGGAAGATCGGTCATAGGCCGCGCGGTTCCCTTGGCAATCCCAGCGCGCGTTCGGAGATGATGTTGCGCTGGATCTGATCGGTGCCGGCATAGATCGTGTCAGCGCGAGACATGAGGTACATAGTGGCGAGCGCTCCCATGCGCTCCTCATTGATCCCGATCTCGCCGTCCTGGCCGAGCACGTCCATCGCGAGTTCGCCCAGATCGCGATGCCAGCGGGACCAGTAGAGCTTGTAGGTATAAGCTTCGGGGCTGAGCACACTGCTTTCGGCATGCGCGAGCATCCGCAGCGCGTTGTAGCGCATGATCTTGAGCCCCGCATGCGCTTGCGCCAGCTTCTGCCGGGTGATCGGATCGCGATCCATTCCGTTGGCCTTGGCCGCCTCGATGATCTCGTCGAGCTCGTTGCGAAAATGCATCTGCTGCGCAAGGGTGGAGACGCCGCGCTCATAGCCGAGGAGCGCCATCGCGACTTTCCAGCCGTCCCCCTCCGCGCCGATCCGGTCTTCGACCCGCGCGGCGGCGGCATCGAAAAAGACTTCGGCGAACTCGGCTTCGCCCGTCATCTGGCGGATGGGTCGCGGATCAACGCCCGGCTGCTCCATGTCGACGAGCAGGAAGGACAAGCCCTTGGGTCCGGCGCTTCCCGGCTCGGTGCGCGCAACCACGAACACCCAGTCGGCGATCACGCCCATCGAGGTCCATATTTTCTGGCCATCGATCAGGTAGTGATCGCCGTCGCGGCGCGCCTTGGTCTTGACATTGGCGAGATCGGAGCCCGCGCCTGGTTCGGAATAGCCCTGACACCAGATGGTGCGGCCACCCGCGATGTCGGGAAGGAAGCGCTGCTTCTGCTCTTCGGTGCCAAGCTCGATCAGGGTGGGACCGATCAGCTCGACGCCGAGGTGGCCAACCCGCGGCGGACCCTTGGCGCGGGCATATTCCTCGGCGAAGATCACCTGCTCGGCGATCGAGGCGTTGCGGCCGCCCCATTGTTCGGGCCAGCCGATCACGCTCCAGCGCGCCTCGCCCAGCGCCTGCTCCCAGGCACGGCGCTCCTGGACATTGTCGACCTGATTGGTCTGGCCGCGGATCGCCGCAAACGGACCCGAGAGCTGGCGCTCGAGCCAGTCGGCGGCTTCCTCGCGAAATGCCTTAAGCTCGGGGGCGAAGGCGAGTTGCATCGATCAGGCGACCTCGAACAGCCCGGCCGCACCCATGCCGCCGGCGACGCACATCGAAACGACGACATATTTGACGCCGCGCCTCTTGCCCTCGATCAGCGCGTGGCCGACGAGACGCGAGCCGGTCATGCCGAAAGGATGGCCGATCGCAATGCCGCCGCCGTTGACGTTGAGCTTCTCGGGATCGATGCCAAGCTTGCGCTGGCAGTAGATCGCCTGACTGGCGAAGGCCTCGTTGATCTCGAACAGCCCGATATCGTCGATCCTGAGGCCCGCTCGCTGCAGAAGCTTCGGAATGGCGAAGACGGGGCCAATGCCCATTTCCTCGGCCTTGCATCCGGCGACCTGGAAACCACGATAGACGCCGAGGATCGGCCTTCCTTCCTTCTGTGCCGTGGCGAGATCCATCACCACCTGCGCGGAAGCGCCGTCCGAGAGCTGGCTCGCATTGCCTGCGGTGATATGCCGGCCTTCCTTGATCACGAGGCCATCCTTGAACACCGGCTTGAGCGCGGCCAGCGCGTCATAGGTGGTGTCCCCACGCACGCCTTCGTCGCGATCGAGAGTCACTTCCTGCTTGCCGGTTTCGGTGCCGTCCTTTTCGAACAACGCCTTCTGCACAGTGATCGGCACGATCTCATCGGCGAACTTGCCCGCGGCATGGGCTGCGCCGGCCCGCTGCTGGCTCTGGGCCGAGAAGCGGTCTTGGTCCTCGCGGCTGACATCGTAGCGGTCGGCCACCAGCTCGGCGGTTTCGATCATCACCATATAGGCATGCGGATCGTGCGCCTTCACAAATTCCGAGCGGTTGCGGAACTGCGGCGCATGCTTGTTGATCGTGAGCGAGATGCTCTCCATCCCGCCGGCCACCGCAACATCGATCTCGTCGCACATGATACCGCGCGCGGCGAGTGCGATGGCGTTGAGGCCCGAGGAGCATTTGCGGTCGAGCGTGAAACCGCCCGTGCTGTCGGGAAGCACTGATCCGTGGACGGTCAGCCGGCCGAGATTGTAGCTCTGCGTATTCCAATGATTGCCGACACCGAGATAGACGTCGTCGACGCGCGCGGGATCAATCCCGGCGCGTTCGATCGCCGCGTTGACGACATGGGACGACAAAACAGGCGCCTCGGTGTCGTTGAACGCGCCTCGATAGGCCTTGCCGACACCGGTACGGGCGGTGGAGATGATCGCTGCTTCGCGCATTTCGGTTCCTTAAAATCCGTGCATGTTGGACGGGCCCCAAAAGGCTCGCATCTCGACAACCTGGTTGTCGTCATTGAATTTGAACGTGTCGATCACGTCGATACGCTTGTCCGAGCCTTCGTAGTGAAGGTTCACGGAAAACGGGAAAACCGCATAGTCGCCCGCCAAGCGGATCGGCCCTTCGAGCTTGAGCTTGGCGCCCGTCTTCATCGATTCGGCATAAAAAGCGCGCACCGTTTCTCGGCCCCGGTGGATCGGCGTGCCGATCGGATCCTCGACGGTGCAATCGGCGGCATAAAGGGATGCCACAGCGTCGGGATCTCCCGCCTCGAAAGCCGCAACATAGGCTTGCACGGCGGCAGCCATCTTCTCTGGATCGGGCATCTCTCTCACTCCGGAAAATAGCGGTTGATGGTGTCGACGACGCAGGCAGGTTTAGCCTTGCCCTCGATTTCGACCGTAACGCGGATAACACATTGAATTGCTTCGTCTTTTACTTCTTCGGCCGAGACGATCGCGCCAGTGCCGCGAATGCGCGAGCCCACGACCACCGGCGTCAGAAAGCGCGTCTTGTCCATCCCGACATTCACGCCGGCTGAAAATCCACGAACATCAATGATTTGTGGCATGAACATATTGACGAGACTGAGCGTCAGATAGCCATGGGCTATCGTGGCGCCGAAAGGCCCGTCCTTCGCGCGGACCGGATCGACATGAATCCATTGCAGATCGCCCGTGACACGGCCGAATTGATCGATGCGGTCTTGGTCGATCGTCAGCCAGTCGCTGGTGTCAAGCTGCATGCCCTCCTTACCGAGGAGTTCGTGGGGGCTATTGAACACGGTCGCCATCGGTCAGGCCCGCTGGCTCGAGACGGAGACGATCTCGCCGGTCATGTAGGATGACAGCTCCGACGCAAGGAACATCATCACATTGGCGACTTCCCAGACCTCGGCGGGGCGACCGAAAGCCTCCTGGGCCGAGAGCTTCTCGAGCGCTTCAGGGGTAGTCACCTTCGCAAGAAAGGGGTGCATCGCGATCGACGGCGCGACCGCGTTGATCCGCACGCCATACTCGGCGGCCTCGAGCGCGGCGCAGCGGGTGAACGCCATCACGCCGGCCTTGGCCGCCGCATAATGCGCCTGGCCCTTCTGCGCGCGCCATCCGAGCACCGACGCGTTGTTGACCATCACGCCCGACTTCGCGGCGTACATTGAGGGCAGGAAGGCCCGGGTCATCCGGAAGAGCGAATTGAGGGTGACATCGAGCACCCGGCTCCATTGCTCGTCGGTCATGTCGACCACCGAGACCTCGCCCCCGAGCCCCGCGTTGTTGATGAGGACGTCAACTCGGCCAAGCTCCCTGAGCGAGGCGTCCCGCAACGCCTGGACGGCCTCCTCGCTTGTCACGTCGCAAACGAAGGTCGCCGGGCGCTGGCCGACCTTCGCCGCGATGCGATCGGCGGCATCGCCCAGCCGGCGCTCGTGGAAATCGCTGATCAACAGGGTCGCGCCTTCCTCGGCGGCGCGTTGCGCGGCGGAAAAACCGATCCCGGTTCCCGCGGCGGCGGTGATAACCACGGTCTTGCCCTTCAGCAGCCCGCGCGGTTCAGGATAGGGTGGGGGAGGCGAGGTGACGGTCATGCGGTCTCCTGAAGAATGATTCTGGCCAGCGCCTCGCGATGCTGCTCGGGCGAACCCAGCCAGCTCGAGGTGGCGCGAGCGCGCTTGAAATAGAGGTGAGCGTGATGCTCCCAAGTGAAGCCGATGCCGCCGTGCAGCTGGATCGCCTCGGCCGAGCAATGGCGATAGCAATCCGACGCCCAGATGCGGGCGATGTGGCAGGCTTCCTCCAACTCGCCGGGCTCCCCGTCGATCGCCGCCGCCGCGTAAAGGGCGGCCGAACGCGATGCCTCGATCATCACCATCATATCGGCCAGGCTATGCTTATAGGCCTGGAACGAACCGATCGGACGACCGAACTGAACGCGCTGCCGCGAATATTCGACCGTTGAGTCGAGGCAATATTGCGCCCCTCCCGTCTGCTCGGAGGCAAGCAGGCCTGCGCCGATCGCGAGCACCCGCCGAATCGCGGCTGCCGCGCCGCCGGGCGTGCCGAGCACCGCGCCGTCCGGTATCGCTCCGTCGAAAGTCAGGCGGGCAAGGCGCCGCGTGCGATCGAGCGAGGGGAGGGGCTCGATGGTGAGCGCTTCCGCGTCGGCGGGGAGCACGACCAGGCTGTCGTCGGCGGTCGCAACCAGGATCAGGTCGGCGACATGCCCGAACGTTGCGAAGTTCGCGCTGCCCGACAGCCGCCCGTTCGCCAGTTCGGGGCGGTCTGCTGTGCCCGCAAAGCTGGCCTTGACCTCGCCCGAAGCCAGGCGCGGCAGCAATTCGGCCTTTTGAGCCTGGCTGCCCCCGGCGAGGATCGCCTGTACGGCCAGCACCGCGGTCTCAAAGAAAGGAACCGCCGCCAATGTCCGTCCGGTTTCCTCGAGCACGAGCGCCATCTCGACCGCGCCGAGGCCCGAGCCGCCATAGGCCTCGGGCACCATCAGTCCCGCAAAGCCCATCTCGCCGGCGAGGCTCGCCCATAGCCGCGCATCGAATCCCGTCGCACTTTCCGCCGCGGCGCGCTGGGCGTCGGGGCCGGCGGCGTCGGCCAGGAAGCTGCGTGCGCTTTCCTGAATGAAGCGCTGATCTTCGGAGAGCGCGAATTCCATGAAGTCAGGCCGCGCCGTAAACGGGCTTGGCGGGCTCGCGCGTCTCGACCAGTTTGCGCACGATCGCGTCCATCTCGGCCGCCTCGAAACGCGCGCCCTTCTCATGGGCCGGGCTGTCGGTCCAGCCTTGCGACAGGAAGATGGTGCCGCCCTTTAGCTCGAAGACCTGCCCAGTGACTCCCTGGGACTGTTCGGAGACGAGATAAGCGACGAGCGGAGCCATGTTTTCGGGCGCATAGACATCGAACTCGCCTGGCTTGGCATTCATGTCGAAGCCGCCGGTCGCGGTCATGCGCGTCCGCGCATTGGGCGCGAGCGCATTGGCGGTAATACCATAGCGAGCCAGTTCAGCCGCCTGGACGAGGGTCAACCCGGCGATCCCTGCCTTGGCGGTCGAATAGGCGGACTGCCCCACCGAGCCCTGCAGGCCGGCGCCGCTGGTGGTGTTGATGATGCGCCCGGCGACCGGATTGCCCGCCTTCTGCTGCGCCCGCCAATAGTCGACCGCGTGACGGCTGGTGCAGAAATGCCCGCGCAGATGGACGCGGAGCACCGCATCCCATTCCTCCGGGGTGCACGAGACGAACATCCGGTCGCGGACGAAACCGGCATTGTTTACGATGGCGTCGAGTCGGCCAAAGCTCGAGACCGCAAGGTCCACCATCCGCTTGCCAGCATCCCAATCGGCCACGTCGCCAGTATCGGCGACCGCCTCCCCGCCGGCCGCGCGAATCTCGTCGACGACCTTCTCGGCGGCGCCCTTGGTCTCGCCGGCTTCGCCATGCGTGCCGACGCCGAGATCGTTGACCACGACCTTCGCGCCCTCGGCCGCCAGGCCGAGCGCATAGGCCTTGCCCAGGCCGTTGCCGGCTCCGGTTACGATCGCCACCCGTCCTTCGCAGATACCCACCCGTAAAACTCCTTCTCTATTGCGTTATGGGGCGACCGGGATCAGCAAGTGCTGGCTCAGGTCGCCGATCAGATCGAGCATGGTGTAGTCGCGTTCGGCAAAGCGCCACGCGCCGTCCGTCCGCCGGAACACATCATGATAACGGCCCGCCGCGATGATCTGGAGCGGCAGATCGGGCGTCGCCTGCAACACCGTAAAGTAAGACCGGCAGGTCGCCGTTCCCGAGGCTTCGTCGACTTCGACGATCGGATTGGTGATGACGTGCTTGGTGCGCGGCGTCCCGCATGGATGGATGCGGACATGCGCGCGCCACAGCGCGAGCATCGCTTCGCTGCCCTCCGCGATCACGCCGTCGGGCCCGGTTTTGATCGTCGCACTGGCAAACAGCGCCGCGACCCCCTCCAGATCGCCCTGATCCATCAGCTCGCCGTAGCGGTACAGCAGGTTGGTGATAGCGGTCGCCGCGGAGCTCACCGATTCGCTCCGTCGGAGACCGATTTTGCGGCCCGTGCTTCGCGCTCCGCCGCGGTCGGCCCGCCAAGCCGCACGGCGACCGCGTCTGAACTCGGACGGCGGCGATCGGCTTCCGGCGCAGCAAGCGGCGCCACTTCGACGAGATCAGTCAATGCTTCGCGCGCCAACCGCTGATATTCACCCTGGCCGTCATTCTTCCAGGTGACCTGACGCGGTTCAAAGCTCTTCACCACCTTGGCGGGGTTGCCGGCGACCAGGCTGCGCGGCGGGATTATATTGTCGGATTTGACCAGCGAGAGCGCAGCGACCAGGCACTCCGCGCCTACTTCGGCGTTGTCGAGAATCACGGCGTTCATCCCGATCAGCGCATTTTCGCCGATTTCGCAGCCATGGATGATGGCCCCATGCGCGATCGTGGCGCCCCGTCTGATCACCGTATCTCGCAAGGCATTGGCGTGGACCGTGGCCGAATCCTGGATGCTGCTGTCGCCCTCGACCACGATCCGTCCGAAATCCCCGCGCAGTGAGGCGCCTGGAGCAATGAAGCAGCCGGGCCCGACAATCACGTCGCCGATCAGCGAGGCAAGCGGGTGGACATAGCTGGTGGGGTCCACCACCGGCACGATCCCTTCATAAGAATAACAAGGCATTAGCTGGGAGACCTTATAGTCGTTCGACGATCGTGACGTTGGCTTGCCCGCCGCCTTCGCACATGGTCTGTAGCCCGTAACGTCCGCCGGTGCGCTCAAGCGCGTTGAGCAGCGTCGTCATCAAGCGGGCCCCGGTCGCGCCGATCGGGTGCCCGAGCGCGATCCCGCCGCCTTGCACATTCACCTTCTCGTGAGGAATGCCGAGATCCTTCATCCACGCCATGGGAACGGAGGCAAAGGCCTCGTTGCATTCGAACAGGTCGATATCGTCGACCGACATCCCGGCCTTCTTGAGCGCATATTGGGTTGCCGGAATGGGTCCGGTGAGCATCCAGAGTGGATTGGCCGCGCGCACCGAAATATGGTGAATGCGCGCGCGAGGCTGGAGGCCATGCGCCTTTACCGCCGCCTCGCCAGCGATCAACAGCGCTGCCGCACCATCGCAGTTCTGGCTGGCGACCCCCGCCGTGATGAGCCCGCCGTCGCGCACCGGCTTGAGCGCTGCGAGCCCTTCGAGCGTCGTCGCCGGCCGGATTGTTTCGTCTTGCGCCAGTCCTTCAAGCGGAGCGATCTCCTTCGCATACCATCCCTGTTCAGTCGCGTGCTGCGCACGCTGGTGAGACGCGAGCGCAAAGGCCTCCATCGCTTCGCGGCTGAGACCCCATTTTTCGGCGATCATTTCGGCCGAGCGGATCTGGTTGACCTCTTCGTTGCCATAGCGGGCGAGCCAGCCCGGCGAACTGTCGAACGGTGTGTTGAAGCCATATTGCGCCCCTGCGGTCATCGCCGCGGAGATCGGAATCTGGTTCATCGCCTGGCTGCCGCCCGCGACCACGAGATCCTGGGTGCCGCTCATCACGCCCTGTGCCGCGAAGTGAATCGCTTGCTGCGAGGAGCCGCACTGACGGTCGATCGTCACGCCCGGGACCTCTTCGGGCATCCCCGCCACCAGCCACACCGTCCGTCCGATATCGCCCGCCTGGCCGCCGATCGTCTCGCAGCAGCCCCACACGACATCGTCAACCGCGGCCGGATCGATTCCGGTGCGGCCGATCAGGGCCTTGATCGGATGCGCGCCGAGATCGGCAGGGTGGAGATGGGCGAGGCTGCCCTTCTTGCGCCCCGTCGGAGCGCGGACGGCGTCGATGATATAGGCTTCGGGCATCATGCGGCCTCTCGGGCAAAGGTTTGGTCGGGCCCGGTGGGCTGACTGAAGATACGCGCGGCGACCCGCGCGCGGTGAAAGGCGGGATCGCCCCAGGCATAGGTAAGACCGAGCGCCCGCTTAAGGAAGAAGTGGACATCGACTTCCCAACTATAGCCCATCGCGCCATGCACCTGGATTGAGGCGCGTGCCGCAGCGTCGGCGGCTTCGAGCGCGACGAGTTTGGCATGGCTGATGCGGGCGCGGCTGTGCGCGTCGCTGGCGCCGATCTCCGCCGCCGCAGCCTGGACCACCGGCCGCGCGAACTCAACCTTGACCTGGGCCGAGGCGAGATGATGCTTGACCGCCTGGTAAGAGCCGATCGGTTTGCCGAATTGGGTCCGCTCCTTCGCATAATCGACGGCGAGATCGATCGAGCGTTGGGCGAGGCCGAGGCCTTGCGCGCCGGCGAATAGCGCCGCGCGATCCAACGCCTGCTCCCAAATCGCGGGATCGGCGTCGAGGCGGGTCTCGGCCGCGGGCCTCCAGTCGACCCGGAACAACCGGCGGAATGGATCGATGCTCTCCTGGCGGGTGAGCGCCACCGCAGCAGCATCGACGAGATGGACCGCGCCGTCATGGTGGAGCAAAAGCGCCGCCGCCGTATCGGCATCCGCGACGAAGGGATTCAGCGGATGCTGGATCGCGATCGTCGCCGCGGGATCGGCCAGCGCCGCCGCGCCCGGATCGATCGCCGCGAGCATCGGCGCGGCCACGCCCGCGCTCTCGACCAAAGGTTCGGGCAGTGCGGCATATCCGGCCGCCTCGGCGATTGGCGCGAAGTCGGTTTCGGCAAGGCCCAGGCCGCCTGCGGTCTCTGGCAGCAGCACCAGCGTCAACCCGGTCTCGACGATCGCGTTCCAACGCGCGGCGTCGCGCGCCTCGCCTTTCGCCATGAGCTCGCGCAGCTGTGCCGGCGTGCAGGTGTCGCCGAGCAGCGTTTTCGCCGTTTCGGCGAACATCAGCTGTTCTTCGGTGAAGGTGAAATTCACGGCCCGGCTCCTTAGCGCGGCAGGCCGAGCATCCGCTCGGCGATGATGTTGCGCTGGATCTCGTTGGAGCCCGCGTAGATCGGACCGGCGAGGGCGAAGATATAGTCGTCGAGCCAATCGCCCACTTCGCCTGCATCCGGGGCGGCGGGGAGGAGTTCGGCGCGAGGCCCCAGGATGGCGAGCGCGGTCTGATGGAGATGAATGTCGAGCTCGGACCAGAAAATCTTGTTGGTGCTGGCTTCGGCGCCGATCTTGCCGCCGGCGATCAGCCGGCTTGCGGTCGAATAGATCGAGAGCGCGTAAGCCTCGGCGTTCATCCAGGCACGGACGACGTCGGCCTTGAGCGCCGGATCGACGCTGTTCTCGTGCGCGCGATAAAGCTCGGCGAGCTTCGCGGCCGCGACCTGGTAGCGCGCGGGCGAGCGGAGCATCAGGCCGCGCTCGAAGCCGGCGGTCGCCATGCAGATGTGCCAGCCCTGGCCTTCGTCGCCGAGGCGGTTGAAGGCCGGGACGCGGACGTCCTCGAGGAATATCTCGGCAAAACCGACATGACCGTTGATCTTCTGGATCGGATTGACCGTCACGCCCGGCGCATCGAGCCGGAAAAAGATCAGCGACATCCCCTTGTGGCGTTCGCTGCCCGGCTCGCGGAACAAGCCGAACGCCCAGTCGGCGAAAACCGCGCGGCTCGACCAGATCTTATGGCCGTTGAGGAGATAATCGTCGCCGTCGCGGACCGCGGTCGCGCGAACGCCAGCGAGATCGCTGCCGGCTTGCGGTTCGGACCAGGCCTGCGCCCAGATCTCGTCGCCCGAAGCCATGGCCGGCAGGAAGCGGACCTTTTGTTCGGGCGTGCCGAACTCCATCAGCGTCGGACCGAGCAGGAAGATGCCGTTCTGGTTGACCCGGCCGGGTGCACCGGCGCGGTAATATTCCTCTTCGAAGATCAGCCACTGGATCAGGTCGACCCCGCGCCCGCCATATTCTTTCGGCCAGGTCACCATGCCCCAGTCGCCGGACTTGAGCGTGCGCTCCCAGTTGCGATGCGCTTCGAAACCCTCGCGGGTGGCGTCGAAATGCTCGAGCGGTCGGGCAGGGACGTGCGCCTCCAGCCAATCGCGCACCTCGGTGCGGAACGCCTGCTGTTCGTGGGTATAGGTAAGGTCCATTAGAACTTCGCGGCGTCCTTTTTGCCGACGAAGGCGTCGCGTGCCTTCTGGCTGTCTTCATGCATGTACATTTCGAGGGTAAAGCCCTGTTCGATGCGATAATGATCCGAAGGGTTGCTCGGTTCGATCAGGTTGAGCGCCTGCTTGGCGATGACGAGCGCGGCGCGGCTCTTGGCTGCGATCACCGCACAAAAGGCGAAAGCCTCATCCTTAAGCCGGTCGAGCGGAACGACCTTGTGGATCGAGCCGTGACGATAGGCATCTTCGACCGGGATCCGGCCGCCGGTGAAGAAATTGGCGCGCACCATCTGAATCGGCAGCATGCGTGACATGAAGGCGGCGCCGCCCATCGCACCGCGATCGATCTCGGGCAGCGAGAAATAGGCTCCCTCGGCGGCGATCAGCGCGTCGCAGGCGCCCGCGATATTGACGCCGCCGCCTATCACGAAGCCGTGCAACGCGCCGACCACGGGGACCGCACAATCACGAATCGCCTTGAATGTCAGATAGTTGTGGCGGTTGAGCTCGGCGATCCGTTCGGGATGGGCCTGCATCTCCTTGATATCGACCCCGCCGCAGAAGCCGCGGCCTTCGGCGCGGATCAGGACGCAGCGGACCTCCTCGTCGGCCGACGCCTGGTTGATCAAGGCTGGGATCGACTCCCAGCCCTTGGTGTCGAACGCGTTCACCGGCGGATGATCGAACAATATCTCTGCGATGCGATCCTTGATCGTCAGCGTAATCGGCATCCCCGTCTCCTCAAACAGCGTGCGCAGGCGCCTGGCCCAGCGCCGCGAGCGCCGCAAGACGCCCATGCGCCTCTGCAACGATGCGATCGACCAGTTCCTGGCAGGTCGGCGTTTCAGTAATGCGTCCGCCGACCACGCCCGTCGCCATCACGCCATGCTCGATGTCGCCGTCGACGACCGCCTTCTGGATCAGCATCGGCATGTTCGCCGCCATGATCGCTTGCTTGAGCGACATCGCGCCGTGCGCGGTCATGCCGCGCGCGGATTTCAGCATGTCGAGCCAGGATGCGCCGCTCTGCCTTTTCATCTGCAGGCCGCTCTCGAAAGCGCGCAGCCACATGCCCCACGGGCCCGAGCGCTCGATGCGGTCCATCATCTTGGTGCGCACCATGCGTTGGGGAATGCCATCGAGCTTGGTGGTGACGACGATGCCGTCGGTCGTCGCCTTGAGATATTCGGCCTTGGCCCGTTCAGGCACCGGGCTTTCCCGGGTCAGCAGGAAACGTGTGCCCATCGCGATCCCGACCGCGCCGTAAGCCAACGCCGCGGCCAGGCCTCGGCCATCGGCAAAGCCGCCGCTCGCGATCACCGGCACCGCTACCGCGTCGAGCACCTGGGGCAACAACACCGTCGTCGGCACCGAGCCGGTATGGCCGCCACCTTCGCCGCCCTGCACGTTGACCATATCGACCCCGAGCTGGACCATCTTCTGCGCATGTTTGACCGCGCCGACGGTTGGCACGCACAGGATTCCCGCGTCCTTGAACCGGCCGATCATCCTTGCGTCGGGCCCGCGGCCGAAGGAGACCGCGCGGACTTGGTCCTTATTCTCGATGATCAGGTCGACGATCTGATCCGCGCCAGGCTGAAAGCTGTGGAAGTTGACGCCGAACGGGTGATCGGTGCCACGCCGGACCTCCAGCAGCTTCTCGCGGGCCTCTGGCGGAGTCATGACCGCCGCGCCCAGAAAGCCGAAAGCGCCAGCGTTCGAACTCCCGATCACCAGCGACGGCTCGGCGACCCAGCCCATCGCCGTCTGGATGATCGGCCAGCGGCAACCGAGCCGCTCGACCATGATGGTGTGGAGCGGATCGCCCATTATTCGCCCGCCTGCCGCTTATTGGCTTCGGCCATCTTCTTGGCGTCCAGTCCGGCGATCGAACTGCCCTGGACCAGATCATTCTGGGCATGGGCGAAATGGTGCATATGGTACTGCGCGTCCATCGCGTTACGCTTGCCCATCAGTTCTTCGACATGGTTGATCGCCTGCTTGGTCAGCCAGTTGCCCAGGCGCGGCTGCGCCACCAGCTTGGCCGCCATCGCCGCCACCGTCTCGCGAAGCTGTTCGCGCGAAACAACCTTGTTCACCATGCCGAACTGCTCGGCGCGCTGAGCGCTCATCCGTTCGCCCAGCAGCAGGAATTCCTTGGCGATGCGCGGCGGCAGTTCATAGGCGTGGGCGAAATATTCGACGCCGGGAATGCCCATGCGATTGACCGGGTCCTGGAAGAACGCATCGTCGGTGGCGACGATCAGGTCGCACACCCACGCCAGCATCAGCCCGCCCGCCACGCAGGCGCCCTGCACCATCGCGATGGTCGGCTTGGCGACATCGCGCCAGCGTCGGCACATGCCGACATATTGCTCCTTTTCGCGCGTGTAGAGCAATTCGGCGGCGGGCTTGTTGACATGGCCCGGCACCATCAGCCGGTTTTCGAAATGCTTGTGCACATCCCGGCCCGGGGTGCCGATATCGTGCCCGGCGGAAAAATGCTTGCCGTTGCCGCCCAAGACGATGCAGCGCACATTGTCGTCGTTCGAAGCCCGGACGAACGCATCGTCGAGCGCATAGGTCATCTGGCCGTTCTGGGCATTGTTGACGCCGGGACGGTTCAACATGATCCACGCGACCTGGTCGATCACCTCATAGGTGACCGGTTCGTCGGTCTCGTAGACGATGTCGACCTGCTGCGGTTCGACCAGGCGGTCAGCTTCGTTCATGTCAGGCGGCCTTTCTGTCTCCGGGAGGGTTCTCCTTGAACACCGTCGCGCGGACATTGTTGGGATCGATCCTCGCGATCAACGTGAGCTGCTCCGCCGTGGGCGAGGGTGTCGCCGGAATATCGTCGGCGATCCTGGCGACGGGGAAACCGGTATTGTCCTGGACTTCCTCGAACGTGACGCCGGGGTGCAGCGAAATCACGCGGATCTGGTGATCCGGCCCCCCGAAATCCATCACGCAGAGATTGGTGACGATACGGCGCAGATCGAGTCCCTTGGGAGGCTGGCCATTGCGATACCGCGCCGGATTATAGCCCGCCATGCAGACGAAATCGACCTCGCCCTCCACGAATGCACGCTTGTTGTGGCTGGGAAAGAAGAAGCTGTTGGGATGGCTGATCGAGTTGCCAGGAAAGCCGCGCGCGCCCAGCATCGCCGCCTTCGGCTTCTTGTGATCGCCGATCACCGAGATGTTCGCCTGGCCGTAGCGATCGATCTGCACCGGCCCCACCAGGGCATGGCGGCGGCCGCTCCACAGGGCGGAAAAGACCCGGTCATAATTGGCCAGGCCCTCGAACTCCGGCTCGGCGACGCGCTTGCCGGGGCCGACCGGGTCGCTGGTATACCAGCATTCGCCATCGGTGGTCTGGATCGCTGGCGCGAAGCTCAGCTTGGCGAGGCCGGCGCCGATACGGGGGAGCGGACCGATGCCGGTCGCCATCACTTCGCCATTGTCGCGCCAGACCTCGGCGCAGGCGACGATCACCAGTTCGGCGAGCGAATAGGAATTCTGGGTCATTTCGATCTCGCTCAATAGATGGGAACGGGCAGTTGGCGCACGGCATCTGCGCCACCGATGGCGGCCTGATAATCCGCCTCGGGCACATCGATGAACTTTGCCTTGTATTCCGCCCACGCTTCGGGCGAAGCGGCGCTGTCGACATAGGTCTTGATGTGCTTCAGATCGAGCTGATAGTCCGGATCGGCGCTGGTGGGATGCGCGCCCAGTGGCGCCTCGGCCACGCCGTCGATCATTGCGCGCTCGACGAGATTGTAGCGGCTGTTGCTCTTCATATCGAGCTCGGCGGTCGAAACGATCTTTTCAACCGTAGCGAAGCTCTTGCCAGCCGCGCGGACCAGCAGTTCATCGAAAAGCGCGTCCTTGCTCAGCGTCAGCAGGTTGCCCCGCTCGTCGGAGCGGTGCGCGTGAATGAGGGCAACATCCGGGGCCAGCGCGGGCATGGCGATCAGTTCCTCGCCGTCTTCATACGGGCTGGTCACGAATTTGAAGTCGAAGCCCGGCTGATTGATGATGTCGGTACCGATGCCTACCCGCGTCGGCAGGAAGGGCAGCTTCATGGCGCCGGCGCGGAGGCCCCAGTGGTAGAGGCCCTCGTCCAGTTCCAGCACCTCGAACGCGCCCGCCTGACGGGCGTTGCGGAAATGCGGCTCGAGCGGGAAATGATCGAGACTGGCGAAGGCGAATATCAGCTTCCGGATCTTGCCGGTCGCGGCCAGCATCCCGACGTCGGGGCCGCCATAACCCGCCATCAGCGTCAGATCCTTCAGGCCCGACCGCGCGATCGCGCGGATCAGCGCCATGGGCTTACGCCGGGTCGCCCAGCCGCCGATACCGATCGTCATTCCATCGGACAGCTGATCGACGATCTCGTCGACCGTCATGCGCTTGTCGAGCATAGTGTTAGTCATCCTTCTCGTGCGCCCATTTATGGCCCCAGTCGCTGACCCCGAGGCTGGTGGTCGGGATCCATGTATCGGGATCAATGATGAGGCCGTTCCAGCCATATTCAATGTCGAAGCCGCCTGGCGTCCGCATGTAGAAAGACGTCATCTTATCGTTGACGTGGCGGCCGAGGCTTGCCGAAAGCGGAACTTTTCCCTTGCTCTTAAGCACCCGGTCATAGGCGCGGCCGACATCCTCGAGCGTGCCGACCTCCAGCATCATATGGACCGCGCCATTTGGGCTTTCGGGCATCTGGCCGAGCGCGAGGCTGTGGTGGCGCCCGTTGCGCGCATGCAGGAAGGCGAAGCCGACGCCGGGATCGTCCGCGCCGCCGCCCGCGAGAAAGAAGCGGCCGAGATCGGTGTCGCCGAAACCGAGCACCTCTTTGTAGAAGAGGTGGGTGCGATCGAAATCGGGCGCGGTCAATACGATATGGCCCAGACCCATGTCGCCATTGTCGCCTGTGACGAAGCGGCTGACCGCCGCGGGCGAGACGAAAGGCGCATAGTCGTAGAAGCGTCCGTAGAACAGCTCGAAGCGATTGCCGGCAGGATCCGACGATCGCGCCAGCGCATAGGCGCGGCGCGCCCGCGCCTCCATTACGCCGGCCTCTTCGACCGGACGGCCGGCGGCGCGAAGCCGCTCCAGCGCGGCGCGATAATCGCGCTCGTTGCCGAACTCCCAGCCCGGCGCCTTGAAGACGTCGCGGTCGCCCTTTTGGACCCAGAAACGAAACGGACGATCGTCGAGTCGGAACAGAAGCACATTCTCGTCGGTCGAAGGCGCGGGCATCACCCCAAGGATCGAGGTCGCGAACTCGCTCCACGCATCAAGATCGGTTGCTTCGATCACCACATACCCTAGAGACTTGACGGCCACCTTCGCTCCTCACCTGCTGTTGCGCATCGCTCAGCAGCCACGCTGCGCCACGACTCCGCATTTTACCGCCACCCTGCCCGTGATACCCTGCTTTTGCCGGGGAACGCTGTCGCCAAATCCCGACTTTTCTGCTAGAGTGTCCGTGCCGTCTATGCAACCCTCACGAATAAGCTTGACGATCTGCGTAGACTGTCTGATATTTTTCTACGCAATTCGCGATGTGTCAACCGCGAGGATCGAAGGGTAGGAGACGGGTTTTGACCCCTGCAGGAGTTCCCACGGCCGTGCGCCAAAAAACGGGCGGATCCGCCGTGACGGCGGAAATTTTGATCGAACGCGCGCGCGCCATGATTCCCGCGCTCAAGCAGCGTGCAGCCAAGGCGACCGCCGATCGGCGAATCCCGGATGAAACCATCGCCGAAATGCAGGAGAATGGCTTTTTCCGCGTGCTGCAGCCGAAGCGCTGGGGCGGCTATGAGATGCATCCCAACGTCTTTTTCGAAATCCAGAAGCTCCTGGCCGAAGGGTGCATGTCAACCGGCTGGGTTTACGGCGTGGTCGGCGGCCATCCTTATGAACTCGCGCTGTTTCACGATCAGGCCCAGGTCGACGTATGGGGCGAGGACGACAGCATCCTCGTTTCCTCGTCCTATCAGCCGGTGGGCAAGGTCGAGCGGGCCGAGGGCGGCTATTATCTATCAGGGCGCTGGGGCTTCTCGAGCGGGTCGGAGCATTGCCAGTGGGTGCTGCTCGGGGCGATGATCCCGCCGCTGGAAGAGGGGGGGGCTCCGGACATGCGCACCTTCCTTCTACCCCGGAGCGATTATCGCATCGAGGATGCGTGGCATGTGTTCGGGCTCCAGGGCACCGGCAGCCAGGACATCGTGGTCGAACGCGCGTTCGTGCCCGATTATCGGACCCACAAGTCGGTCGATGGCTTCCTGTGCAAGAATCCGGGCCAGGCCGAGAATGACGGCCCACTGTTCCGCCTGCCCTGGGCACAGATTTTCCTGCGGCTGGTCTCGACCGCAGCGCTGGGCGGCGCCAAGGCTGCCGTCAAGGCGGCGATGGAGATCTCGGCGAACCGGGTCTCGACCAACACCGGCAAGGCCTCGAAGAGCGATCCGCTGGTGATCGGAGCGGTGGCCAAGGCCTATGCCCAGATCGACGAGATGGAAGCGGTGCTTCGCCGTAATATGGACGAGATGATCGGCTGTGCCGAACGCGGCGAGGACGTGCCGATGGAGAAGCGAACGCTGTTCCGCTATCAGTCCTCAAGCGTGGTGCGCCGCTGCGCGGATCTCGTCGACGATCTGATGCCGTTGCTCGGCGGTAGGGCGATCTATCTTTCAAGCCCGCTGGTGCAGCCTTGGCTGGACCTGAACGCCGCACGCGCCCATGTCGCGAATGATCCGAACAATATGGCGGCCGACCTGGTCGGCGGGTTGTCGGGCCAGGCGCCCGGCTTCACGTTCCTCTAGGCGCCCCGAATCGACAGGCTGGAGAGGCGAGTGACGGAACTCAGAAACAATGTGATCGCCGTGGCGGGCGGCTATGATATCGTCATCAACGAGGCTGGCCCCCCGGATGGGCCCGCGGTGGTATTCATTCATGGCAGCGGCCCTGGTGCATCGGGCAAGTCGAATTTTCGCCAGAATATCGACGCGTTCGTCTCCGCGGGTTACCGCGTCGTGCTGCCCGATCTGATCGGCTATGGCGCTTCGTCGAAGCCTGAGGGGCTCGATTACACACTCGCGCTGTTCACCGACACGCTTTACGAGGCTCTCACCAGCCAGGGCCTTCGGAAGGCGACGCTGATCGGCAATTCGCTGGGTGGCGGCATCGCGATCCAGATGGCGCTCGACCATCCCGGGTTCCTCGACAGACTGATCCTGATGGCACCGGGCTGCATCGAGGAATTGCCGATATATTTTGCGATGCCGGGCATCGCCGGCATGCGCTCCTCGTTCGGAAGTCCGGAATTCTCGATAGACGACCAGCGCCGGCTGATCGAAAATCTGGTATACGATCCTAAGTATGTCACCGACGAGTTGGTGAAGGAGCGCTATGAAGTGGCGCGCATTCAGCCGAAGGATGTTATCGTCCGTATGCGGACGCCGAATCTTCAGCCGCGTCTCGGCGAACTCAAGATGCCGATACTGATTTTCTGGGGCAGCGCCGAGCGCTTCATGCCGCTGAGCGGGCTCGGCTATTTTCTCGAGCAGTGCGATGACGCCCGCGTCGTCACTTTCAACAAGGTCGGGCATTGGGTGCAGGTGGAGCGGGCGGCGGAATTCAACGCCTATTCCGTGGCATTCCTGCAGAACAAGGGCTGAGATGTGAGTGAGGCTGTGATTTCTTCGGTGGCCGAGCAGCATGCGACGCAGCTGTTCGATGCGCTTCGTTCGGGCACCACGCTGAGCCCGTTGTCCACCCGCGACCCGTCGCTGACGATCGACGACGCCTATGCGATTTCGCTGGAGATCCTCGCGCGGCGCACCGCCGAGGGCGAACGTGTCGTCGGCAAGAAGATCGGGGTGACGTCGAAAGCCGTCCAGGACATGCTTGGTGTCCATCAACCCGATTTCGGTTTCCTCACCGATCGGATGTGGATTGACGGCGAGGTGATCTCGATCGCCGCGAACGGACTGATCGCGCCGCGCGCCGAGGCGGAAATCGCTTTCATCCTCAACGCGCCGCTCAAGGGGCCGGGGGTGACCGCCGAGCAGGTGATCGCCGCGACCGAGAGCATCGCGCCTTGCTTCGAGATCGTCGACAGCCGCATCGCGGACTGGAAGATCGGGATCGTCGACACGGTCGCCGACAATGCATCTTGCGGGGTGTTCGTGATCGGAGAGGCGCGGGCCGACCCGAAAAACCATGATTTACCCGCGCTGCACGTCACCGTAACCAAAAATGGCGAACCTCTTTCGGAAGGCTATGGCTCGGCGGTCCAAGGATCGCCGGCCGAAGCGGTGGCTTGGCTCGCCAATACGCTGGGCGCCTATGGCGTAACTTTGGACGCCGGCGATATTATCCTGTCGGGTAGCCTGGTTCCGCTTGCGCCGGCCGCCGCCGGTGATGTGTTCGAGATGGAACTGCACGGAGTCGGGCGATGCGTCGCTCGCTTCGCCTGAGGAGCAAGGTCTAGTGGCAAAGGTCAAGGCGGCAATTATCGGCTCGGGCAATATCGGCACCGACCTGATGATCAAGATGGTTAAATATCCGCAGAATATGGAGCTCGTTGCGGTGGTCGGGATCGACGAGGCCTCGGAGGGACTCGCGATGGCCCGAGAGCGGGGGATCGCGACCACGCATGAAGGGATCGAGGGCCTCCAGAAGATGGCCGTCTATCCCGAGATCGGCATCGTCTTCGACGCGACCTCGGCCTATGCCCACAAGGTGCACGACGCGGCCTTGCGCGCGGATGGCAAGCAGGTGGTCGATCTCACTCCAGCCGCGATCGGTCCTTTCACCATCCCGCCGGTGAACATGGAGGAGAATCTCGGCGCCGGAAACGTCAACATGGTGACCTGCGGCGGGCAGGCGACGATCCCGATGGTCGCGGCGGTAAGCCAGGTCGCCAAGGTCCATTATGCCGAGATCGTCGCCTCGGTGTCATCACGGTCGGCAGGCCCGGGCACTCGCGCCAATATCGACGAGTTCACGCGCACCACCGCTAATGCGATCGAGAAAGTCGGCGGCGCCGAGAAGGGCAAGGCGATCATCATCCTCAACCCTGCCGAGCCGCCGATGATCATGCGCGACACCGTCTTCACCCTTTCGGAAGGCGCCGACGAGGAAACGATCCGAGCTTCGGTCGAGGCCATGGTGAAGAAAGTCCAGGCTTATGTGCCCGGCTACCGCCTCAAGCAGGAGGTACAGTTCGAGCGCTTCGGCGACAACAACCGCCTGAAGATTCCCGGTCGCGGTGAATTTACCGGAATCAAGACGATGGTTTTGCTCGAGGTCGAGGGCGCGGGAGACTATCTGCCGAGCTATTCCGGCAATCTCGACATCATGACCGCGGCTGCCAAGGCAACCGGCGAACTGCTTGCGCAGCGCATCCTGGAAAGAAAGAAGGTGGCGGCATGAGCAAGTTCAACGTCGAAACCGACAGGCTTTACATTCAGGATGTCACGCTGCGCGATGGCATGCACGCCATTCGTCACATGTACGGAATCAACCATGTCCAGGCGATCGCCAAAGCGCTCGACGAAGCGGGTGTGGATGCAATCGAAGTCGCGCATGGCGACGGGCTGAACGGCGCCAGCTTCAATTATGGCTTCGGCGCCCACACCGACTGGGAGTGGCTCGAGGCCGTTGCCGAGGTGCTGACGAAATCGGTGCTCACCACGCTCATCCTGCCTGGCGTCGGCACCGTCGAGGAGCTTCGGCGAGCTTATGATATCGGCGTCCGCTCGGTTCGAGTCGCGACCCATTGCACCGAGGCGGACGTCTCCAAGCAGCATATCGGCATCGCGCGCGATCTCGGCATGGACGTGTCGGGCTTTCTGATGATGAGCCATATGATCGAGCCTGAGCAGCTCGCCGGGCAGGCACTGCTGATGGAAAGCTACGGCGTACAATGCGTCTATGTGACCGACTCGGGCGGGGCGCTCGACATGGACGGCGTCAAAGCGCGGCTCGACGCCTATGATCGCGTGCTCAAGCCTGAGACGCAGCGCGGCATTCACGCGCATCACAATCTTTCGCTCGGCGTCGCGAACTCGATCGTCGCTGCGCAGGCCGGCGCGGTGCGCATCGACGCCAGCCTGACCGGCATGGGCGCCGGCGCGGGCAATGCTCCGCTCGAGGTTTTCATTGCGGCGGCCGATCGCAAGGGCTGGAAGCACGGCTGCGACGTCAACGCGCTGATGGACGCTGCGGAGGATCTGGTCCGCCCGCTGCAGGACCGCCCCGTCCGCGTCGACCGGGAGACCCTCGCTCTGGGCTATGCGGGGGTCTATTCGAGCTTCCTTCGCCACGCCGAAAAGGCGGCGGAAACCTATGGCATCGACACCCGCGCGATCCTCGTCGAGCTTGGTCGCCGCAAAATGGTCGGCGGTCAGGAGGACATGATCGTCGACGTCGCGCTCGACATGGTCAAGGCGCGCGACGCCGCAGCCGCCTAAGCGCCAACCGACAAGGCGCTCAACAAATCGGGCCGGGCGGCGCCTGCCTCCCGGCCCTTTTTGGATTCGAAACCTTCATAAGGGACAGCCCTGTTTCTTTATGATAGAAGATATCGAATAGTCGCTCCTTGGGAGAGGACGCATATGGCCACGACCATCGACGCTGCGCGGAAATCTCGGCCGATCGATCCGCCTGGCATTCCCGAATTGCCCGGAGGCCTTCCGCTGCTGGGGCACCTGATCGGCTTCCTGCGCGATCCTGTCCCGATGCTGAGGCGTGGTTACGAGGCGCTGGGTCCGGTGTTCCGCTTCCGCATGGCAGGACGGCGCTTCACGGTCCTGCTCGGGCCAGAGAACAACGCCTTCTTCTTTCAGCAGACCGACAAGCTGCTCTCGATCCGCGAGTCGATGCCCTTCTTCCACAAGATGTTCTCGCGCAACTTCTACTCCTTCGCCGAGCAAGACGAATATCTGCGCCAGCGCGGGATCATCATGCCACGTTTCAAGGCCGTGGCGATGAAGGCCTATGTTCCGGTGATGGCGGGGCACAGCGTGGGGCTCTGCGATCGGCTGGGCAAAGAAGGTCGCTTCGACGTCATTCCGACGCTGGGCCCGGTGGTGATGGACATCGCCGCCCACAGCTTCATGGGCCGGGATTTTCACGAGCGGCTGGGGCACGAATTCTTTGCCTTGTTCCGCGATTTTTCGGGCGGGATGGAGTTCGTGCTGCCGCTGTGGCTCCCCACACCCAAAATGGTGCGGAGCCAGCGCGCCAAGCGCAAGCTCCATCGGATTCTCGGCGCATGGATCGCCGAGCGTCGTGCGACCCCGGCCGATCCGCCGGATTTCTTTCAGGAGATGATCGCTTCGACCTATCCCGACGGAAGCCCGGTACCCGACGAGACATTGATCAACCTGATCCTGCTGCTCGTATGGGCGGGGCATGAAACGACAGCGGGGCAAGTCAGCTGGGCACTGATCGACCTGCTGCAGAACCCGCGTTATCTGGCCGAAGTGCGCGAAGAGCTGACCGCCGTGCTAGGCGCCAGCGATGGAACCGACATGAGCTGGGAGCAAGCCCTCGCGCTGACCCGCCTTGATGCCGCGATCCGCGAAAGCGAGCGGCTTCACCCCGTTGCGTTCATCCTGAGCCGCGTCGCTGCCGAAGACATCGATTGGGACGGCATTCAGGTCAAGAAGGGGGACTGGGTACTGCTGTCGCCAGCGATCAGCCACCGGCTCGAAGAGGTGTTCGGCGACGCCGACGGTTATTGCCCGCATCGTTTCGATGCAGGTGAGGCCGAAACGATAGGCAGCAACGCTCTGATCGGCTTTGGCGGCGGGGTGCATCGCTGCGCCGGGGTCAACTTCGCGCGGATGGAGATGAAGGTACTGCTCGCGGTGCTGCTGCAGAATCTCGATTTCGAGCTGTTCGATGAGCCGCGTCCCGTCGCGGGCGCCACGACCTATTGGCCCGCGCAGCCTTGTCGCGTGACCTATCGCAAGCGTCGCCGCGACGGCGAGGTCGATCCTTCGGCGATCGCCCGCGCCGCGGCCGCCGCGGGATGCCCGGCCCACGCCAACGACTGATGGCGAAGATCTGCTATGTCCAGCCCGACGGCAGCCGGCGCACCCTCGATTGTTTCGAGGGGCTGACGGTGATGCAGCTCGCCGTCGCCAATCTTGTCGATGGGATCGACGCGCTGTGCGGCGGAATGCGCCAGTGCGGCACTTGCCATATCTTCGTCGATCCCGACTGGCACATGATGGCGGGCGATCCTGGGCCGGAGGAGCGTGCGATGCTCGACGCGCTCGCCGCTGTCGGCGATGTGCGGGCTACGAGCAGGCTGTCGTGCCAAATTCATATCGACGAGACGCTGAACGGACTGATCGTCCATGTTCCGGCCGACCAGCCCGGGGTGTGAGAGCGCCAATCGGCTGGGTCAGGCGTCGTCGCCGAGATCGGGAACCCACGCAACGCCGTTGATATGCGCGCCGCCATCGACGAACAGAGTGTTGCCGGTCAGATAGCGGGCATCCTCGCTCGCGAGAAACAGCGCCACGCCCCCAATGTCGGCCTCTGGATCGCCCATCCGGCCCATCGGATTCGCCGCGCTTGCAGATGCCGCGATCTCGGGAGCCATCTTCTCGAACTGCCGGAATGAAGCTGATGCCGCGGCGGGGCAGATGATGTTGGCGCAGATGCCGTGACGCGCCCATTCGCGCGCAGCGCTGCGCGTATAGGCACGCAACGCTTCCTTGCCGACATTATATTCGGCGGTGCCCATGTGAGCGTTGACCCCGTTCAAGGAGCAAATGTTGATGATCCGGCCCCATTTTTGCGCGCGCATCGCGGGAAAGGCCGCCTCCATCGTCCACTTGGCGGCATAAAGACAGACGGTCATTCCGTCCTCGAATATCGCGTCGCTTTTTGTTTCGATGCGACCCAGGCCTTTGCCCCGATAGGCATTGTTGACGAGGATGTCGACCGAACCGAACGCGTCGGCGCAAGCCGAGACCGCGCCTTGCGCATCGGTCTTGCTGGTTACATCGCAGCGGAAAAATTCGGCACGGCCGCCCTGCGCACGCAATTCCCCAGCAGTTTCGCGGCCCTTTTCCTCGTCGAAATCGGCGACCAGAACAGCCGCGCCCTCGACGGCGAACCGGCGCGCCATGCCGCGTCCGATGCCGTCGGCCGCTCCCGTTATGACGGCGGCGCGCCCGGCCAATCTGCCCTCAGTCATCTTTCTCTCCTCTTGTTCCGCGATTACCGCGCTATCGGTCGATCGCTCCACATCAAGATCGGCCGTCCCGCTGGTCGGCCGCGAGCGCCCTCGATTAACAGCCTCACAGCCAAGACGGCATGCGAGTGGATCTCGATATGGCCGGGAGGCGGCCGCCAGGGTCTCCATCTTGTGCCGGGCGTCATCGCGCGTCGGCCTTCCCCTCCGTGCGATTGCAGCCATCGCCCGCGCCGTTCCCCTCATTATGTGCTATCGTCAAACGCGATGCTTGCTCATATACAACCTAAGTTGTAATAATAGCGGGCATAGGCGGAAAGTCCAGCCCACCCGTCAGGCGGCTGCCCCAGCGATTAGGAGATAGAGATGGCGATTGGCGATGCGGTGCAAATGGGGGACTATCAGGAGAACAGCGCTTCCGTGGTGAAAGTCGTGCCCGTCGAGTTCGACGGGCCGCTCCCCCGGCCGACGCGTAGCTTGGAAACCGTTCGCGCCGATTTGGACCGCGCGGGCTACGCGATTTTGGCCGGCGTGCTGACTCCGGAAGAGGTCCGCGACGCGCGCCAGGTCCTCGTCGACGAGATTGCGCGGGAGGAGGCCATCGACGAGAATCGCGTGCGCCGTTTCTTCACCGATCCCGACGACACGAATCGCCGCCTCAGCCGGCTACCCAATCGGCATCGCTGGTTTCGCGATTTCCTCGAGCATCCGGTCGCGCTCGAAATGACCAAATATATCCTCGGCCCTACGCTGCTCAACGAGAGCTATCTCGTGCACAGCTACGGCGCCAACCTCACCCGGCCCGGCAGCGGCGAGCAGTTCATCCATCTCGATCGCGGCATGGATTTTCACGATCAGACCAAGCCGCTTCAATCGCGCTTCATCTGGTGCCTTGACGAATTCGAGGAAGAGAATGGCGCGACCCGCGTGGTGCCGGGCAGCCATTTGTGGAATGACCGGATCGACATGAGCGGCGCCACCTATTATCAGTCGGTTCCCGCCGAGGCTCCCGCAGGTTCGCTGATCATCTATTCGGACATGCTGCTGCATGGCACGGGCGCCAATGTCTCGAAGGACCGCGAACGCGCCGGCGTGATCGTCGGTTATTGCCCGCCCTGGTGCCGGCCGATGATCAACTTCCCGCTGGTGCTGGACGCCGACGTAATGGAGGGAACGTCGCAGACGCTGCGGCAACTCCTGGGGTATAGTTCGGTCTCGATCGGCTTCGATGAGCAGTGGGACGGCGCCTCGGAACAGCTTCGTGCGCTCTGCGTGTCGCCTGTGATGCAATATTGAGCGGAGACAGAGGCGAGGTTGTCGATGAGCAAGGTCGCGCTCCGCGCGACCCCGAGGAGACAGCCAGGACGGTGGTGTGGCTTGCCCGGCCATGCCGAGGCGCCGCGCTTCGCCGGGTCCGAAGCGATCAACGCGCCCGACTTTTTCGCTGACAATGCGATATCCGCATAAAGCTGCTTCGTCGGGCAACCGCCGATCCTGACCGAGCAGCGGGTTCGGTCGATCGTTTTGCGGACATTTTTGCTGTAAAAGGACGGCAATCCAAACCGGCCAACTCTACGCGTACTAACCGAGAAATATGAGTTGAATGCGGGATTGCGTAGCATCTTGAGCTATGTATATACGCCCTTATCGAAATTCCCCGCGTCTGCCGAGGTAGGCGTCAGAAGGGAGGCCCATGCTGTGAGCGATCGGCGATCGCACGGTTCAGCCGTCCTTCGTCTTCGCGGAAACCGATCAGGGAAAGGATGAAATCTTGCTACATCATATTATGAGGCGCGGAGCGCCTCTCGGTATGCGGATCTTGCTGGCCGGCGTGGCCGGACTTGCTCTGTTTCCCGCCGCGCTCCAGGCCCAGGAGGCAGGCGCCGCCGCGGACCAGGGCGGCGAAATCCAGGACATCATCGTCACCGCCAACCGGCGTGAAGAGCGCAACCAAGACGTTCCGATCGCGATCACAGCCTTCTCGCCGGAAAGGCTCGAGCAGCAGGGCATCGCCAAGGAGCAGGATCTGCAGGCCAGCGTCCCCTCGCTGGTTGTCGGCCCCAACGGCCAAGGATCACGCGAATCGCAGTCCTTCACGATTCGCGGGCAGGGCGCCACCTTCCAGGCATCGCCGGGCGTCGTCGTTTATCTCGGTGAAGTTCCGCTGCCCGCGCCGCTCACGCTGAGCCAGCAGGGCGGGCCTGGCAATTTCGTCGACCTTGAAAATCTTCAGGTTCTTTCTGGCCCGCAGGGCACCCTCTTCGGTCGCAATACGACGGGTGGCGCGGTGTTGTTGGTGCCCCGCAAACCGACCAATGACCTTTCGGGCTGGATCCAGGGGAAGATCGGCAATTACGACACGCGCGAAGTCGAGGGCGCGCTCAACGTTCCGCTGGTCGACGACAAGCTGCTGGTTCGTGTCGTCGGAGCCTATCATGATCGCGACGGCTATACGCGCGACGTTCAGTGGAACAAGGATCGCGACGATACCCATTGGTATTCGGGGCGTATCGGCATTCTTGCTCGCCCGACCGAGCGGCTCGAAAATTATCTCATGTTCTATGGTTCGAGGTCGTCGACCAATGGTTCGGGGCTTATCCACAAGGGCTTCAACATCCCGACGCTCCAGCTGTTCGGCCTGTGCACCGACGCGCCGGGAGCTCCGGCCGGGCCGACCGGTCTTGCGCCAAGCTGCGATGTTTATCGCGCGGCGACGGCCCAGGCCGACGCACTTGGTCCGCGCGCTACCGCCTACAGCGTCGACGTCTTCCAGAAGACCCGGACCTGGGGCGCTATCAATAATACGAGCTACGAACTGACGGACGAACTGACGCTGCGCAATATCGCCAGCTATCAGCGTTTCAAGAGCAGCTACCGCTATGACGGCGACGCAACGGTCCTGCAGCAGCACGATGTCGATCCGGGCGTGCTGCCCGGACCCGGCGAGGCCCTTCAGCCCGGCACCGGTGTGCCGATTACTTATCTGAACTCGAGCATCGCCAAGGAACTACCGCGCGATTATCTCGAAAATATCACCGAAGAGCTCCAGCTGCAGGGCAAGATGCTCGACAGCAAGCTGACCTTCACCGTCGGTGGTTTCTATTACGACCAGAAGCCCGCCGGCCAGCAGGGCTCCTCCGCGGTGCTCTATTGTCCGGCTTCGTTCACCGGCCTGTGCCCATCGTCGACCCAGCGCAGCGGCGTGCGGCAGAAGTCCAAGGCGCTCTATGCCCAGGGGACGCTCGATCTTGGCGCCGCGACGCCGGCGTTGGACGGGGTCAGGTTGACCGCCGGCTATCGCCACACTTGGGACAAGATCACCGGTTTCGCGCTGCAGTTTCAGCCTGATCCGGCGGCGCCAGGCAATGTGAAGTGCGGTGCCACGGCGGAGTCGGTGCCGGCCGCCAATGCGGCAACGGCGTGCTATTTCGCCGCTACGCTCAAGAGCAACGCGCCGACATGGCTGATCGGCCTGGACTATAAGGTCCTGCCCGACGTGCTGCTCTACGCGAAGGTAAGTCGCGGATATAAGTCGGGCGGTTTCAATCCCTATGCGGTGTTCGTCAACACGCGGACTTTCGATCCGGAAAAGGTGATCTCCTATGAGGCGGGGTTCAAATCCGACTTCCGCGTGGCGGATATTCCGGCGCGACTGAATGCAGCCTATTATTATCTCGATTACAGCAATATCCAGCGCGCGACCGGCGACTTCAACTCGGCTTCGGGCGCCGGCGGCGCCCGCACGCTGAGCGCGCAGGCGCGAATCCAGGGTATCGAGCTGGAGGCATCGGTCCGTCCGGTCCGTGGCCTGGAGATCGGCGGTAATTTCAGCTACACCGACGCGAAATACAAAAAATATAATTTTGTCGTGAACAGCCCCTTCGGGCAGCAAGATTGCACGGGCTTCGTCCCGCAGGCCGGCATCGCCAACATGAAGTGCCTGCCGTTCCAATACGTCGCTCCCTATATCTGGAGCATCCATGGCTCGGTTGATCTTCCGATTCCAGACGATCTGGGTAGTCTGTCCTTCTTCGTTAACTATTCCCACACATCGTCGCAATTTACCGAGGCGACACAGCTCGAGGCTGTTCAACCTGGTTCGCGGCTGGAGCCGTTCGGCACGCTGAGCATGTCGCTCGACTGGAAAAACATCGTGCAGAGCGGCGTCGATGCCGGCCTCTACGTCACCAACGCGACGAAGAAGCTGTATCGAATCAGCAATACCGACGTGTTCCAGGCGGCCGGCGGTCTGCTCTATCAGTCCACGCTGTACGGCGAGCCCCGCATGTACGGCCTGAAAATCCGTTACAACTTCGGGAAGTGACCTGAATAGGACGGAATCTTGGGATGAGCCCGCCGCAACTCGCGGCGGGCTCATTCTTGATAGCGATGCAGGCCGAGTTCAGAAAATGCAGGAGGAGATGTGTGATGGTCGAGGTGATTGCCCTTCTCCGCAAGCGTGCGGATCTCTCGCGCGATCAGTTCATCGATTATTATGAGAACAACCACGCCCCATTGATCAAGGAGCTCACGCCCGAAATTATCGGCTATGAACGGCTGTTCCTGCGCGACGATGCCAGCGCGATCGTCGCGCCCGGCATGCCCTATCCCGATTTCGACGTGGTCACCCGCATCAGTTTCGCCGATGAGGCCGGCTATGTGCAAGCCATGGAGAGATATGCGCAGCCGGACATCGCGGAGCGGATAGCCGCCGACGAGGAAAATGTCTTCGATCGTCGGTTCACACGCTTCTTCCGCGTCGACCGCCGCAGCTCATTCTGATAATTTTCTCAGGCCTGCGAAGGTCGGACGAAATAGAAATTCCACATCTGATGTCGCGGCCGCACGCCAGGGAGCCGCGTCTGGCCAGGGAGGATCGGTTGGCAGGCAGACTCGAGAACAAGGTGGCGATCGTCACGGGTGGCGCGCGCGGCATGGGCGAGGCGACGAGCCGACTGTTCGCCCGTGAGGGCGCGAAGGTCGTGATCGCCGATCTGCTCCACGAGGCCGGCGAGGCACTGGCGGCGGAGATCGGCGCCGGTGCCCGCTTCGTCCATCATGACGTGACCGACGAGGCGTCGTGGACACGCCTTGTCAGAGAGACCGAGGAGGCCTTCGGCGCGGTCGACATCCTGATCAACAATGCGGGCATCCTGCTGTTCCGCACGTTGCTGGAGACCAGCGGCGAAGATTTCGAACGGGTGTTGAGGGTAAATCTCGTTGGCGAATTCCTGGGCGTGAAAGCGGTCGCCCCCGGGATGATCGCGCGGGCGCGCGGCGCAATTGTCAATGTCTCGTCGGTCGACGGCATGAAGGGCGCCAACGGCCTCGCCGCCTATTGTTCGAGCAAATGGGGCGTTCGCGGCCTTACCCGGGTTGCCGCACTCGAACTGGGTCACAAGGGTGTTCGCGTCAATTCGGTCCATCCCGGCGGCGTCGACACCATCATGACCAATCAGGATGGACGCGCGCGCGAGCAGGTCAATCAGCGGTTCGGCTCTGTGCCGTTGCAGCGCGTGGGCGCGCCGGAAGAGGTCGCCGAAGCCTCGCTGTTCCTGGCGAGCGACGCGGCGTCCTATCTGTGCGGCGCCGAGATCGTCGTCGACGGCGGCATGATCGCAGGCCAATATTATGAGGGATTTCCGGGCTCGCCCGGAAGCTGAGCGTCTGGAGGGCGATGCGGCCACGGGCCGGCGCTTCTCAAAACCTGCGGCGAGGCTTAGGTCTGGGCCATGCAGACACGCTTGCTCCGCTATCTGGTTGCGCTAGCCCGGGAACAGCATTTCGCCCGCGCGGCCGCGGCATGCAACGTCTCTCAACCGACGCTGTCCGCGGGGCTTGCCGCGCTCGAGGAGCAGTTGGGGAAGCGGCTGGTCTTGCGCGATCGCAGGTTCCTGGGGCTCACGGCCGAAGGGGCCGCCGTGCTCCCCTGGGCGCAACAGATGTTGGCTATCAGCGATAGCATGGTGCAGGCGGTCGCGCTGCCCGGAGGGGTGCTGCGCGGCGAGATCAGGCTGGGCGTGATTCCTGCCGCCGTGCCGGTCGCTGGATATGTCTCGGCCGCGGTCCGCCGACATAATCCCGAAGTGCAGATCTCGATACGGTCGCTGACCTCGCGGGAGATACAGAATGGGCTCGACGCGTTCGAACTCGATGGCGGATTGACCTATCTGGACCATGAGCCACCGGTCAACGCGATGCATGTCCCGCTCTACGCCGAGCAGTATGTCTTCGCCTGCCATGCCGCGCAGTCCGTGCCGCCCGGGCGGACGATCGAGCTCAGCGAAGCGTCGCAAATGCCGCTCTGCTTGCTGCATCAGGGCATGCAGAACCGCCGTATCCTCGATGCGCGGCTTGCCGAGCGAGGCCTCGTGCTGCATCCGCGCGTCACTGCCGACACCTATCTCGCGCTGATGGCGCTGGTCGAAACCGGCGAATTCGCCACCATTGTGCCCGATAGCTATTCTGGCCTGATCGGCCGCCAGAGCTGGGCCAGGCTGATCGCGTTCAGCGATCCCCTGCCGCCAAGCCGCATCGGCCTTGTCGTGCTCGACCGATCTCCGCTGGGCAGTCTGTCGCTAGCGCTGCTCTCGGCCGCGCGCGGCGTGGCGTTGCCGAAACGTTTTCATCGTCTTGATAGATAAAAGCTATCAATCATGCGCCAAATCGATTTGACGGAGAGGGCGCCGCTGACCAATTCAACGCCACGGGAGGAAGGCGTGAAAATCAGCGGGACGTTGCCGGAAAACCTCGCCGAGGTTATCGAAAGCCTTGCGCATCGCTTTGCCGCGCATCGCGGCGGGTTGTTGCCGCTGCTGCATGCTGTGCAGCATGAGCTGGGATATATCGACGATCGCGCGGTGCCGCTGATCGCACGCGTGCTCAACCTCAGCCGCGCCGACGTCCACGGGGTGGTGACTTTCTATCCGGATTTCCGCCGCGTTCCCCCTGGGCGCCATGTCGTCAAGATCTGCCGCGCCGAGGCTTGCCAGGCGCGTGGCGGAGCCGCGATCGAGGCGCAAGCGGCCGAGCGGCTCGCCACCCCGTTCGGCACGACGCGCGCCGACGGCGCGGTGACGCTGGAACCGGTCTATTGTCTGGGGTTGTGCGCGATCGGGCCGAACGCGCTCGTCGACGAGCGGCCGGTGGCGCGGCTCGACGCGGTTAAGCTCGATGCCATTGCCCGGGAGATCGCTGCATGACGCGGGTCTATGTCAGCGGCGACATGGCGGCGGTCGCGCTCGGCGCCGACGCCGTGGCGGAAGAGTTGGTCCGCGCGGGATGCGAGGTCGTGCGCACCGGCAGCCGCGGCCTCTTTCGGATCGAGCCGCTGGTGGAGGTGGAGACCGGCGATGGCCGCATCGGCTACGGACCGGTTCTACCCGGCGAGACCGAGGTCGTGCTGGCGGGCACGCACCCTCATCATCTGGGCGAGGTCGCCGCGCTGCCCTTTTTCGCGTCGCAGCAGCGCTTCACCTTCGCGCGCTGCGGGGTTGTCGATCCGCTGAACCTCGCGGATTATGAGACGCATGGCGGCTGGCAGGGGCTGGCGAACGCCCGATCGCGAACGCCGCAACAGATTGTCGATGCGGTCAAGGCTTCGGGGCTGCGCGGGCGCGGCGGCGCGGGCTTTCCCACTGGCGTCAAATGGCAGACCGTGCTCGATGCCCCGGCGGGCGAGAAGTTCGTCGTCTGCAATGCCGACGAAGGTGACAGCGGCACCTTCGCCGACCGGATGCTCATGGAGGGCGACCCCTTCTGCGTGATCGAAGGCATGGCGATTGCCGGGCACGCGGTCGGCGCGCGCAGCGGTTATATCTATGTCCGCTCCGAATATCCGTTCGCCATCCGCACGATGCGGGAGGCGATCGCCCGCTCGGCGCATCTCGTTGCGCCGTTCGTCCTAGAGCTACGGGTCGGCGCCGGCGCCTATGTGTGCGGCGAGGAAACCGCATTGCTGGATTCGATCGAGGGTAAGCGCGGGCAGGTCAGGGCCAAACCCCCATTGCCGGCGCATGCGGGGCTGTTCGGCCGCCCGACCGTCATCAACAACGTGCTGAGCCTCGCGGCGGTGCCTTATATTCTTGCCAAGGGAGCCGAGGCCTATGCGGCGGTGGGCTACGGCCGCTCGCGCGGGACCATGCCGGTGCAGCTTGCCGGCAATATCCGCAACGGGGGCCTTTATGAGGTGGGCTTCGGCATCACCCTGGGCGAACTGGTGGACGATATCGGCGGCGGCACCGACAGCGGCCGTCCGGTGCGCGCGGTGCAGGTCGGCGGTCCGCTCGGCGCCTATTTCCCGCCAGCCTTGTTCGACCTTCCTTTCGATTATGAGGCGTTCGCGCAGGCGGGCGGCCTGATCGGCCACGCCGGGATCACGGTGTTCGACGATAGCGTCGACATGAGCCGCATGGCGCGCTTCGCAATGGAGTTTTGCGCGGTCGAAAGCTGCGGGAAATGCACGCCGTGCCGGATCGGTTCGACCCGAGGCGTCGAGACGATCGACCGCATCCGCGCCGCGGCCGATCCGGGTGGAGACATCGCGCTGTTGCGCGACCTGTGCGATACGATGAAGCATGGTTCGCTGTGCGCCCTGGGCGGCTTCACGCCTTTTCCCGTATTGAGCGCGCTCGACCATTTTCCTGAAGATTTCGGAGGCGCCGCGGCGCCGGCGCAGGCGGCGGAGTAGCATCATGGCGTGGATCGGCGAGATCGACCTCGGAACCCCGGCGATGGTGGACGTCGCGGCGCGCCGTGTGACGTTGACGATCGATGGACAGACGGTTGCGGTCCCCGAGGGAACGTCGGTCATGCGGGCCGCGGCGTTGATGGGAACCACCATTCCCAAACTCTGCGCCACCGACATGCTCGATTCCTTCGGCTCGTGCCGCCTTTGCCTCGTGGAGATCGAGGGCAGGGCGGGCTACCCAGCCTCCTGCACCACGCCGGTGGCCGAAGGCATGGTCGTCAGCACCCAGACCGACAAGCTCAAGGCGCTGCGCAAGGGCGTGATGGAACTCTATATTTCGGACCATCCGCTCGATTGCCTGACATGCGCAGCCAACGGCGATTGCGAGCTTCAGGACATGGCGGGCGCGGTGGGGCTGCGCGACGTGCGCTATGGCTATGAAGGCAAGAACCACATCGTCGAAGGCTGCAACGACGAATCGAACCCCTATTTCACGTTCGACCCGGCCAAGTGCATCCTGTGCTCGCGCTGTGTGCGCGCCTGTGACGAAGTCCAGGGCACCTTCGCGCTGACCGTGCAGGGGCGGGGCTTCGACTCCAGGATTTCGCCGAGTCAGAATCAGGATTTCCTCTCGTCCGAATGTGTGAGCTGCGGTGCCTGCGTGCAGGCTTGTCCAACGGCGACGCTGATCGAAAAAAAGGTGATCGAGACCGGCACTCCCGATCGGGCGGTCGTCACCACCTGCGCCTATTGCGGGGTGGGATGCAGCTTCCGAGCGGAGATGCGCGGGGAGGAACTCGTCCGCATGGTCCCGTGGAAGGAAGGCAAGGCCAATCGCGGGCATAGCTGCGTCAAGGGACGCTTCGCCTGGGGCTACGCCAATCACCAGGAGCGCATCCTCAGCCCGATGATCCGCGCTGGCATCGACGAGCCCTGGCGCGAAGTGAGCTGGGAGGAGGCGATCGCGCATACCGCGCGCGAGTTCCGGCGGATCCAGGGCCGCTATGGCACGCGTTCGATCGGCGGCATCACGTCGAGCCGCTGCACCAACGAGGAAACCTTCCTCGTCCAGAAGCTGATCCGCCAGGGCTTTGGCAACAACAACGTTGATACCTGCGCGCGCGTCTGCCATTCGCCGACCGGCTACGGGCTCAAGACGGCCTTTGGGACGTCGGCCGGCACGCAGGATTTCGACAGCGTCGAGCATAGCGATGTGATCATGGTGATCGGCGCAAATCCCACCGATGGCCACCCGGTGTTCGCATCGCGGATGAAGCAGCGGCTGCGCCAGGGAGCGAAGCTGATCGTCGTCGATCCGCGCCGGATCGATCTGGTCCGCACGCCGCATGTCGCCGCCGACCATCATCTGCCGCTCCGTCCGGGCACTAATGTCGCGGTGTTGACCGCTATGGCGCATGTGATCGTCACCGAAGGGCTGGCCGACGAGGCGTTCATCCGCGAACGCTGTGATTGGGACGAATATCAGGACTGGGCGGACTTCGTATCCGATCCCGCGCGTTCGCCCGAGGCGGTCGAGGCGCTTATCGGCGTTTCCGCGGACGATCTGCGCGCGGCGGCGCGACTCTATGCGACCGGCGGCAATGGTGCGATCTATTACGGGCTGGGCGTGACCGAGCACAGCCAGGGCTCGTCGACGGTGATGGCGATCGCCAACCTAGCGATGGCCACCGGCAATCTCGGCCGCGAGGGCGTCGGGGTGAATCCGTTGAGAGGCCAGAACAATGTTCAGGGCGCGTGCGACATGGGCAGCTTCCCGCACGAGCTCTCGGGCTACCGACACGTGTCCGACGCCGCAACGCGCGCGTTGTTCGAAGAAGCGTGGGGCGTGCCGCTCGACGCCGAGCCCGGGCTGCGCATCCCCAACATGCTCGACGCCGCGACCGACGGCGTGTTCAAGGCTCTCTTCATTCAGGGCGAGGACATCCTCCAGTCCGATCCCAACACCAGCCACGTCGCCGCCGGGCTGGCAGCGATGGAATGCGTCGTCGTCCAGGATCTCTTCCTCAACGAGACGGCCAATTACGCGCATGTCTTCCTGCCGGGATCGACGTTCCTCGAAAAGGACGGCACCTTCACCAACGCCGAGCGCCGCATCCAGCGCGTTCGTAAGGTGATGCGTCCGAAGAACGGCTATGCCGATTGGGAGATCGTCCAACTGGTCGCCAATGCGCTCGACCTTGGATGGGATTACACCCATCCGTCGGAGATCATGGCCGAGATCGCGCGGCTGACCCCAAGCTTTGCGGCGGTGAGTTACGCGGCGCTTGACGAGCATGGCTCGCTGCAGTGGCCCGCCAATGAGGGCGCGCCACAGGGCACGCCGACGATGCATATCGACGGGTTCGTCCGCGGCAAGGGCAAGTTCGTGCTGACCGACTATGTGCCGACCGACGAGCGGACTGGCGCGCGCTTTCCGCTGTTGCTCACCACCGGGCGCATCCTCAGCCATTACAATGTCGGCGCGCAGACCCGGCGCACGGACAATGTCGTCTGGCATCCCGAAGACAGGCTGGAGATCCATCCGCACGACGCCGAGAACCGCGGCGTCCGCGACGGTGACTGGGTGTCGCTGCGCAGCCGCGCCGGGGAGACCACCCTGCGCGCGCTCATCACCGACCGGGTTGCGCCCGGTGTGGTCTACACCACATTCCATCATGCCGAGACCCAGGCCAATGTCGTGACCACGGACTATTCGGACTGGGCCACCAACTGTCCCGAATATAAGGTCACCGCGGTTCAGGTCGCGCTGTCCAACGGGCCGAGCGCATGGCAGGAACGCTATGCCGAATTCGCTTCGCGCAGCCGCAGGGTCGAGCCGGCCGAATGACACGCAGTATCGATCGCCTCGTCTATATGGCTAACCAGATCGCCAGGAATTTCGCCGCGACCGGCCCCGAAGCTGCGGCGAGGGCGACCGCCGACCATATCCTCGCCTTCTGGGATCCGCGCATGAAGGCGCAGATCATCGCCCGCGCGGGCGAGGCCGAGCCGGGCTTGAGCGAATCGGCGGCGGCGGCCATTGCGATGATCGAATCAAAAGCGCCGGCAGCCGTCCCGGCGCGGGAAATCAATTCTCAACGATGATCCTGCGCTGGCGGACGGGGCATCGCGAAGGGGAAGAGCACATCATGAAGACACGCGCGGCGGTAGCATTCGAAGCCAAGAAACGTCTGGAGATCGTTGAGGTCGATCTCGAAGGTCCGAAGGCGGGCGAGGTGCTGGTCGAGATCATGGCCACCGGAATCTGCCATACCGACGCCTATACGCTCGACGGACTGGACAGCGAGGGGCTGTTCCCGTCGATCCTCGGCCATGAAGGCGCGGGGATCGTGCGCGAGGTCGGCGCGGGGGTGACCAGCGTCAAGCCGGGCGATCATGTCATTCCGCTCTACACGCCGGAATGCCGCCAGTGCAAAAGCTGCCTTTCGGGCAAGACCAACCTATGCACCGCGATCCGCGCGACGCAGGGCCAGGGGCTAATGCCCGACGGCACGAGCCGCTTCAGCTATAAGGGGCAGCCGATCTTCCATTATATGGGCTGCTCGACCTTCTCGAATTTCACCGTGCTGCCCGAGATCGCGGTGGCGAAGATCCGCGAGGATGCTCCGTTCAAGACGAGTTGCTATGTCGGCTGCGGGGTCACCACTGGCGTCGGCGCGGTCGTGAACACCGCCAAGGTGCAGGTCGGCGACAATGTCGTGATCTTCGGCCTGGGCGGCATCGGCCTCAACGTGATCCAGGGCGCAAGGATGGCCGGCGCCGCCCGCATCATCGGCGTCGACATCAATCCTGACCGCGAGGAATGGGGCAGGCGCTTCGGCATGACCCACTTCGTCGACGGCCGCGGCAAGGACCGCGCGCAGACGATTGCCGAGATCCTCGAGCTGACTGACGGCGGTGCCGACTATACGTTCGACTGCACCGGCAACACCGAGGTGATGCGCACCGCGCTCGAGGCTTGCCACCGCGGCTGGGGCACCTCGATCATCATCGGCGTCGCCGAGGCCGGCAAAGAAATTGCGACCCGGCCGTTCCAGCTTGTCACCGGCCGCAACTGGCGCGGAACCGCATTCGGCGGCGCGAAGGGGCGCACCGACGTGCCCAAGATCGTCGACTGGTACATGAACGGCAAGATCGAGATCGACCCGATGATCACGCATGTCCTCAGCCTCGAGGAGATCAACAAGGGTTTCGATTTGATGCACGAGGGCAGGTCCATCCGTTCGGTCGTGGTCTACTGAGGCACTTCCCATCCATGAGGTTCATCAAAGGAAGAAGTGCGATAGCGGTCATTTCGGCCTACGGCGTGTCCGACCGAGGCGCGTCGCGACCGCACGGTCATCTTCCGAACGCCAATAGCTTCGCCTGATCGAGGTGATTATGGAACTGGTCAGCTCCAGCCGGAGCTTCGGCGGCCTTCAAGGCGTCTACCGGCATTCTTCGCGCCAGACGGGGACGGAGATGACCTTCTCCGTCTTCGTGCCGCCGCATGCGGCGGGCGCGAAACTGCCGGTGATATGGTATTTATCGGGCCTCACCTGCACCCATGCCAATGTCACCGAAAAGGGCGAGTTTCGGCGCGTCTGCGCCGATCTCGGCCTGGTCTTCGTCGCACCCGACACCTCGCCGCGCGGGGAGGGTGTGCCCGACGATCCCGCGGCCGCCTATGATTTCGGTCTCGGCGCCGGCTTTTATGTCGATGCCACCGAACCGCCCTATGCGAGCCACTATCGCATGTGGAGCTATATCACCGAGGAGTTGCCGGGGCTCGTCGCCGCACAGTTCCCGGTCGATCCGGCGCGCCAGGCGATCATGGGCCATTCGATGGGCGGACATGGCGCGCTGACCATCGCTCTCACCCACCCCGATCGCTTCCGCAGTGTTTCGGCGTTCGCGCCGGTCGTCGCTCCGTCGCAGACGCCCTGGGGGCATAAGGCGCTCGGCCGCTATCTCGGCGCCGATCGGGCGGCGTGGCGCAAACATGACGCGGTGGCGCTGATCGCCGACGGCGCGCGCGTGGGCGACATCCTCGTCGACCAGGGTGAGGCCGACGGCTTTCTTGCCGAGCAACTGCGCCCGGAGCTGCTTGCCGAAGCCTGCGCCGGCGCGGGCATTCCGCTGACGCTCCGCCTCCAGCCGGGCTACGACCACAGCTATTATTTCATCTCGACCTTCATGGAGGATCATTTGCGCTGGCATGCGGCACGGCTTCGATAGCGCGCCGCTAGGCGTGCGACCCGAGATCGCGCTCCAAACGGGTTCCACTTAGACTGGGATGCTCTCGGCGAACTCGTGGGCGGCAGGCTCTCCATCGCCTGAACCTCGCTCAAATGGATAACACCCTGAGCGGTGACCGAGCATATGCTACCAACCTGAGATGAGTTAGCGCTAGCCTGACATAATCAGCAATTTACCCAACGCTACGAAGGGCTGTCGGCGTCGTATGGAAACGTGACCTGAATGCGCGATTGAAACTGCTGATATTTCCGAAACCGTGGTCGAACGCGATTTCGCTGATCGAGAGATGCCGTCTTGCCGGATCTTCGAGATCGGCGCGGCATCGTTCGAGGCGGCGCATGCGGATCCATCGCGCGGCCGAAACTCCCTCTTGCATGAACAGCTTATTGACATAGCGCGCGCTGACCAAATGAAGCTTCGCCACCGAGCTGAGCGTCAAGTCCTGATCATCGAGGTGATCCTCGATATACCGTTGGATTCTTTGAAGGGTGGATTGGCTGGACCGCGAGGAAGTCGCATGATTAGCAATTTGGGAAGAAAGGCTCATGCCGATCAGGTCCAGAATGGCATTGGTCACTCGGTTAGCGTCTGTTGCAACGACTCGCGGCGCTTCCCGAAATGAGGTGCGCAGCATGATCGAAGCAAGTCGGCCGACACCCCTTGAGCCGTCGATCCGCTCCGCCATCAAGCGGCTGTAATGACCGAGACGGCCTTCGATGCGATGCCGAGGGACTCGCACCCAAAGGGTGTCGAAGCCTTGCTCCACATCGGCCACATACTCCTGCGTGCTATCGAGAATGGCAATGTCGCCTTTCTTAAGAACGGCCGTTCTGTCGTTCTGGGTAAACGTTACCTCCCCCCTAAGAAGACAAGCGATGAAGAAGACGTTGTGCGGAGACTTCCTGATTAATGCTTGCGAACGCCTGACGCGGTGTTTGCCGCCTTCCACGACGGTTCGAATGAACGTCAGATCGCCAAACCCATATTCATAAACCAGGGCCGACAGCTGCTCTTTCGGAATCGCTTGAACAAAGTCCAGCTCGACAAAGACTTCCGACAGCCGATCTCGCCACGCGCTGGCATCTCCCTCGATAGACGCGGGGCCATCCTTTTGCATGTTTTCGGGGTTCGCCGAACGGTCGGACCCGTGCTGCACCTGACCTCTCCTGCCTACCACATTTTTCGGACCAGCGTAGCATACAGCCGGGACCACGGTGCCGCCGCCCCGGGGCCGCGAAGGAACCATGCTGCACGCTATTGCGCAACCTATGGCGTCAGCATGCGCTAAGCAAGCTCGCGCCGTCCTCCATGCGGGCAAAGCTGCTCGGAGTTCCGGAATCGCACAACATTTGGGTCGCCGACGCCGAGACGGCACTCGCCAACCCAATAGAATCTCCAACCCACGCGCCACAGCTGTGGAGAGGATCATTGCCGATGAATCAGGCACGAGCCGGTCGAGTGGCCGGGAGAAGAATTCTTGTAACCGGCGGCGCGGGCGGCCTTGGCGCGGCTTGCGCTCGCCGCCTGTCTGATGAAGGCGCTCTGGTCATTATCGCCGACCTTCTTGATGATGCAGGTCAACATCTGGCGCAGGAACTCGGCGGTCATTATCGGCGCCTGGACGTCTCGTCGGAAGAGGAATGGTCCGCGCTCTCGCTTGGTCTCGAGCGCGATTTTGGAGGCCTCGACGGCCTCGTGAACAATGCCGGCATTGCGAGCAGCAAGGCCGGGGAAGATGTCGAAAGTATCGCTCTGGAGGACTTGCATCGCATCTTCGCGGTCAATGTCGACGGAACCGTTCTTGGATGCAAATATGGTATCCCCCTCATGGTCGGGGATGCATCGGACGGCGTCCGGGGGTCGATCGTCAATCTCTCGTCGATCGCCGCGTTGATACCGGCCTCGTTCCTAGTGGCCTATGGCGCCAGCAAGGCGACGGTCGCCCATATCACGCGCTCTGTCGCCATGCACTGCGCGGAACGAGGCTATGGCATCCGCTGCAATTCGTTGCACCCGGGAATTGTTCGCACCGACATGATGAACGGCATTATCGATCGGGTCGGGCGGGAGAGGAACCTGGCCGCCGACCAGGCAGGCGCGGCGTTTGAATCGCAGGTGCCGCTCGGGCGCCCGCAGGAGCCGGAGGATATCGCCAACGCGGCGCTGTTTCTCTTGTCCGACGAGAGCCGCTTCATCACGGGGACGCAGCTCATAGTCGATGGCGGGATGACGCTTTGCAACTGATGTGCGCAGCAAGTGCAGAGCTTGCTTCATAATGTGAACCAGGCACCGAGGATGGCGCCCTAAGAGGGATGAGACATGTCCAGAGCTAATAACGCGGATGCAACCCGCGACTTCATTTTCAACCAGACGATGCTGCGCATCAAGGATCCCGAGCGTTCAATAGCCTTCTACCGTGATATCCTCGGGATGACGCTGCTGGACCGATTCGACTTTCCGGAAATGCAGTTTTCGCTGTATTTCATGGCCTTCGTCCGGCCCGATGACGAGCAAGTTCCGAGCGACCCCGCGCAGCGCGCCGAGTTCGTGTTTCGCCAGAAAGCCGCGCTCGAGCTGACCCATAACTGGGGCACCGAAACCGATGGCGACTTCGCAGGGTATCACAACGGCAATTCCGAACCGCGCGGTTTCGGCCATATCGGAATCACTGTGCCGGACGTCTATGCCGCTGCCGAGCACTTTGATGCGCATGGCGTCGAATTCGTGAAACGGCCTGACGACGGCAAGATGAAGGGCCTCGCCTTCATCAAGGATCCGGACGGTTACTGGATAGAGATCCTGTCCGCACCTGCCCTCGCGCAGATGGTGGTGGGCGAGTGATCGGCGGGCCGCAAGGAATGCAGAGCCTCGCAGCAGCACCGCAGGACCTTGAGCACCGGATGCTGCGCATTCTCGACCACCGCGAAGCCGTTCCCTTTTCGCAAAGAAGAAGGCCCTCAAGCGACGAGACGGGGCTTAGCTCGAAGGCTCATCACGGCGTCAGAAGTCGGTTGGCTGGAGGACTGGGAGGAGGATAGGCGTGGCTTCGCCGCGCGATCCATCATGCCAAAGGAGAGCAGATATGGAATATGAACTGAAAGACAAGGTGATCCTCATCACCGGCGGTGCATCCGGGCTGGGCGAGGCGATCGCGATTAAAGCTGCCGCGCAGGGCGCCAGAATAGCCATCGTCGACCGCAATGCTGAGGCGGCCGAAGCGCTCAGCCAACGGCTTGGCGGGGCGCGGGGCTATGGTGCGGACGTCGGCTCACTCGAGGATATGGAGCGCACCTGCCGGAAGGTCGCGGAAGACTTCGGTGGCTTGAACGGCGCCGTCAACAATGCCGGTATCCCCGGCGACTGGGCCACTGTTGTCGAATGTAGCAAGGACAACTGGGACCGCGTCATCGGGGTTAATTTGACCGGTGTCTTCAACAGCCTTAAGGCCGAACTGCCGCACATCCTCGATGCTGGTGGAGGAAGCATCGTCAACATGGCGTCCGTCGCAGGCCTTTTAGCGCAACCCCAGGCGGTTGCGTACATTGCCGCCAAACACGGCGTGGTAGGGCTCACCAAGTCGACAGCCGTTGACTTCGGACGGCGCGGCGTCCGCTGCAACGCGGTCTGCCCGAGCTACGTGCGGACACCGATGACCGAGACGCTGGACGAGGCGGCTTTTCAGCAGATGGCGCAACAACATCCGATCGGCCGGCTCGTAACGGCAGAGGAAGTGGCGGACGTGGCAGTCTTCCTGCTCGGTCCTCGCAGCGCCGGAGTTACCGGCAGTGTTCACCTGGTTGATGGCGGGATCGTCGCGGAATTCAAGGCTTGAGAATCCAGTTCAGCACAGAGGGCAAGGATCATACCGCAGCATGCGTGGCGCCATGCGCCCTCCCAGTAGCATGAAAACCCTCGACCAGTTCGACATCCGCGGCCGCTCGGCGCTCGTCACCGGGGCGGCGAGCGGGATCGGGCTCGCTTATGCCGAATGCATGGCCGAGGCCGGCGCTAGGGTAACGCTGACCGACATCGATGGCGCAGGCGCCGCGCGCGAGGCGCTGCGGCTGGTCGACGAAGGCTACGAAGCGCGCTGGGGCGTGTGCGACGTCGCCCAGCTCGACCAGGTGGCGCAGGCCTTCGACGACCACGTCGCGGCGTACGGCGGCTGCGACATCGCTTTCGCCAACGCCGGGCTCGATGTCGGCAACGGCTTCTGGACGCCGGAGGGCAAGCGCAATCCGGAAGGCCAGATCGACGTTTACGATCCCGCGCGGTGGTACAAGTCGATCGGCATCAACCTGACCGGCGTGTTCCACACCGTGCGCGAGGCGGCGCGGGTGATGAAGGCCAACACCCATCGCCGCGGCGGCAGCATCGTCATCACCAGCTCGAACGCTGCCGAGGTCAACGAAGCGATCGTCGGGGTGCCCTACATGGCCGCGAAGGCGGGCGTGAAGCACTTCATGCGCCACACCGCCTACGAGCTCGCCGCCTACGGCATCCGCGTTAATGCCATCGCGCCGGGGCCGTTCGTGACCAACATCGGCGACGGCTGGGTGAAGAAGGATCCGGCCGCCAAGGCCACGTTTGACGAGCTCGTCCCGGTGGGCCGCATGGCCGAGACGTGCCAGATCAAGCCGCTCGCGCTGCTCCTCGCGAGCGACGCCGGCAGCTACATGACCGGCAGCCACGTGATGATCGACGGCGGCATGCAACTCGGGCCGGTCAAGCCGGTGGCCTGACTCCATCAGACTTCCGAGAAACGTCTTGAACCCGGGTATCGGTCGGCTTCCCGATCGGAATGCTGGCGCTGAGCATCGCCGCGGCGTGCCCCCGTCCTTTGATGCAAGAGGCCTGCCGGGGTCGGGGAGCGGATTCCGGCTTCAGCGCGCGTGGGGCAACGCGCCTTCATTATGATAGGTTTGCAGTTCCTTTTTCGCAAAGAAGAAGACCCTTAAGCGGCGAGACGGGGCGCAGCTCAAGCGTTCATAACGGCGTCAGAAGTCGGTTGGCCGGAGCATTGTGTCAGTCGGTGCCGGACCGTCAGCCGACGTTTGCCTGTAGGAGGATAGCCGTGGCACTTTCGCAAGACATCTCGCCGATCAACTCAGAGGTCATGGGCGACGTTTTGGTCCACAGTGACAAGCTCGAGTGGATTCCGAACCGCTTCGATCCCGAGCGGCAGTTCATGAAAGTCCTTTGGACCGGCCCGGAAACCGGGCGGACAGCAGTGCTCATACGCACGCTGAAGGGTTCGGCTACGCCGCCGCACAAGCATCTGGGTGATGCCCATGTCCTGATGCTCAAGGGCCGCCTTCAGGTGCGGGACTCGGAGTTGGTCGCCGGCGACTATCTCTACGAGGCGAACGGCATGATCCACGGCGAGACCAAGGCGCTCGAGGATACGGAGTATCTCATGATCTTGGGCGGGCCGATCCTGTTCTTCGATGAGGATAACTTCCTGGGCTATCAGGGATGGGAGGAATTCTACCGGGACCAGCAGGGACATTCCGCATAGCAGTTGCACTGGGATCATTGGGCCGCCGGCGTTGCAATATCCTTCCATAGCCCTCCGCCGGCGCCCTCGCGTAAATGGTCGCCGCAGGATCGAGCTCAATTTCTTTCTGCCTCGATTTTCGCAAAATGGCCGCGATTTGGCGCAGCGCAAGCGCATCAGATATGGATGCGTGGCGTGGTTATCCATCGGAAAAATAGAGATATAAATTTGAGCTTGGGGTCTCGCGTCGGCGAATATTTGGCGTGACATGAAGCCATTGTTCCGTTTTTGCCAATCGAATGGACCGAATCTGCCGAGACTATTTTCTTCGAAAAGCCCAATTTGACACCGGTAATCGAGCACAAGTCCAACCAACGGGGGCGAAGCCCCGGGTCAAGTGCGCAAAAGGGGAGGGACTGATGATGGCCAATTTTGTTTTCACTCGAGTTTTGTCTGTAGCCCTGTTGGGGGGAGTCTCAGCGCTAGCTCTGGCGCCGAATGTTGCTCTGGCGCAGGATGTTCAGGCGCAGTCGCAGTCGGAGGATGAAGGCGGCATTGCCGAGATTGTGGTGACGGCGCAGAAGCGAGCCGAGAATGTTCAGAGCGTACCGATTGCGATTTCGGCGTTCACCGCCGAGGCGCTCAAGGAGCGAGCGGTTGGTGATGTCTCGGGGCTGACCTCGATCTCGCCCAACGTCACGCTCGACTCATCGACTCCGTTTTCGGGCTCGACCGCGGTGCTTGGTGCTTCGATCCGCGGCATCGGCTCGTCCGACTTCGCGTTCAACATCGACCAGGCGGTGGGCGTCTATCTCGACGGCGTCTATCTCGGGCGCTCGGTCGGCGCCAACCAGGACCTGCTCGATGTCGAGCGGATCGAGGTGCTCAAGGGACCGCAGGGCACATTGTTCGGCCGCAACACGATCGGCGGCGCGGTTTCGATCGTGACGCACGATCCGGGCAAGGAATTCCGCTTTGTGGGCGATCTCACCACCGGCAGCTACAAGCGCTTCGGCGCGCGCGGCACGGTCGACATCCCGATCAGCGGCGACCTGTTCGGCTCGGTGACGTTCGGAATCCAGCGCCGCGACGGCTACCAGCACCGCATCCCGTTCCCGTCGGCGACCCCCTATACGTCCGGTCCGTTCCAGAACTTCAACGCCGCCGGCTACAACGACAACGGCAGTCGCCAGGGCGGTGAAAACAGCTACAGCTTCCGCAACAAGCTCAAATATGACGGCGGCAGCTTCAAGGCGACGGTGGCGTTCGACTACACCAACGTCGACCAGGAATCGACGGCCAGCAGCCTGCTGGCGACGACCGAGAATGTGCCCGGCCCGTTCGCCGGGTTGGTCCCCAACAATCTCGGCCCGCTCGAGGGCTATCCGGGTGGGCAGACCGCGCTCGACGTGCTGACCGGATCGTCGGGCTTCCTCTTCGCCGGCCTCTACAATTTCTGCATCGGCGCCACTCCGGCGCAGATCGCGGCCCGCGCCGCCGGAAATCTGTGCGGCCCGCGCACCGGTGTCCAGGGGTATAACACGCTGCCTGGTCTGGCGGGTGCCGGGCTGACGGCGGGCGGCTTGCTCCCTTATGACAGCCGCTTCATCGCCCCGAGCAAGGACACGACCTACGCCAACGGCAACAACTATTCCAGGATCAAGCAATATGGCGTGACCGCCACGCTGCAGCAGGAGCTGACCGACACGATCCAGGTCAAGTCGATCACCTCGTACCGCAAGGTGGATTTCAATGCGGGTGTCGACGCCGACGGGTCGCCGGTCAATCTCCTCGGGGTCAGCTTCACGGTGAACCAGCACCAGTTCAGCCAGGAGCTCCAGCTCAATGGCTCGGCGCTCGACGACAAGCTGAAGTTCACCTTCGGCGGCTATTATTTCAAGGAAGCGGGGGACCTGCACGACTATGTGACCTTTGGCGAGGGGCTGCTCCAGGTCGACGGACCGGGCTATATCAACACCAAGGCGATCGCCGGGTTCGGGCAGGTCGATTATCGGCTGAGCGACCTCATCGGCATCACGCTCGGCGGGCGCTTCACCCATGAGAACAAGCAGTATTTCGGCGGCCAGGCCGACGACAACGCCTTCAACTACAAGCTGTTCAACTGCGTGCCACCCGATGGCGCGGTCAATGGCATCCCGTGCTTCGCGCTCACCGGCTTCCCTGTCGGCAACAACAACTATGCGCGCTTCGCGGGTGACTACCAGCAGTCGCTGGGCAGCCTGCCCAACTTCCTCGACTACTACCCGGCCGGCCCCAGCAAGCAGAAGTTCAACAACTTCTCGCCCAAGGCCGGTATCCAGATCCACCCGAGCGAGCGCGTGATGGGCTATGTCTCATGGTCACGCGGCTATCGTTCGGGCGGGTGGACGACGCGCCTTTCGAACCCACTGCCCAACGCGCCGACGTTCGGGCCGGAAAAGGTCGAATCGTTCGAGATCGGGCTCAAGTCGCAGTTCCTCGACCGCAAGCTCCAGCTCAACATCGCGGCGTTCACCACGCAGTACAAGGGCATCCAGCTCAACCAGCAGATCGGCATCTCGCCGACGGTGGCGAACCTGGGCAACGCGCGGGTCAAGGGGTTCGAGATCGAGGCGATCGCCGCTCCCACGTCCTGGTTCACGATCAACGGCTCGATCGGCGTGCTCGACGCCAAGTACACTTATATCTGCGGCGAGAACGGCAACGCTGCGACGTTCTGCGGCGGCAACTCGGCCTTCGTGGCGCCCAACCCGTTCCAGGCAGGCGTCTTCAAGGGCGCCTCCCTGCCCAAGGCGCCCAAGTTCAAGGCGAACATCTCGCCGCGGCTCGAGGTGCCGCTGGGCAACGGGTCGAGGCTCGTGTTCCTGGCGGACTACACGCACACCAGTTCGATGCGGAACGACACCGAAGGAACCTTCCTGCTGGTTCGCCAGCCGACCGACATCGTCAACGGCTCGATCCAGTTCAAACCCGCCAACGAGCACTTCGACATCACCGTCGGCGGCACCAACCTGACCAACCAGCGCTACCTCGTCACCGGCCAGGCACAGATCGCCGGTGGCGCAATCTACGGAACCTACAACCGCCCGGCCGAGTGGTATGCCCGGCTCGGCGTGAAGTTCTGATCAAGCCATGAGGGAACGACGGCGCGGGGGCCGCGCCGTCGCTTCTCCGGTCATTGCCTCGGGCGAGCCCGGCGCGGATTGCCGGGATTAGAGCATCTCGCTGAAATCGGGAACCAGCGCGGGGTTGACCATGTCCTTGAGGTGGGCGGCGCAGGTACGCTGGCTCAGTCAATCGCGGTGGCACGTACGGCCGGGCAGATTGTACTGATCGGCGTGCTCGATGGCTTTACAGAAATGGCGCCGACGGCGGTGTTTTCTGATCACCGCGTTGGTTGTTTACCTTCCGCTCGCTGCGGGAGCCTCAGTAAAGCTCTTCGGGCCAGTAGAGTCGCATCGGATTGGTCACCAGCAGCTTGCGCTGCAACTCGGCGGTCGGTGCGATGCGCGGAATCATGTCGACAAGATGCCCGTCGTCGGGGATCTCGGTTTCCATGTTGGGGTGCGGCCAGTCCGTGCCCCAGAGGCAGCGGTCGGGGTAATCGGCGACCAAGGGGGCGACGGAGCGGGCGAAATTGTCCCAGGGATCGCCCATACCGCCTTCCTTGATTGCATCGAGCCGGTCGGGGCAGGTCGCCTTGAACCAGATGTCTGCGCGACTGTCGAGCAAGGCGCGAAAGGCCCTCATGTCAGGGGCGTCCGGGTACTGGCGCACGTCGGGGCGGCCCATGTGGTCGATGGCAAGCGGGACTGGGATGGCGTCTATGAAGGGGCGCAGCTCGTCGAGGATGTCGGCCTCGAAATAGATCACCACGTGCCAGCCTGCGGGAAGGCGTCCCGCCACTTCGAGGAATTTGTCCTTGGGCGCATCATCGACCAGGCGCTTGAGGAAGTTGAAGCGAATGCCGCGCACCCCACCTAGATGGAGAGCCGCGAGTTCTGCCTCGGAGATCCCGGGATCGACCACGGCGACACCGCGCGCCTTGCCACCCGACTTGGCAATGGCGTTCAGCATGGCGGAATTGTCGGTGCCATGGCAGCTCGCTTGGACGATGACATTGCGCGAAAACCCGAGATGGTCGCGCAGCGCGAACAGCATTTCCGGACCGGCGTCTTGCGGCAGGTATTTGGCCTTGGCGCTGAACGAGAACTCGGCCAGCGGCCCGAACACGTGGCAATGGGCATCAACCGCGCCGGCGGGCGGGGTGAAGCGGGGAGTCGAAGGGCTGGCGTGCCAGGAGATGATGCGGTCGGTCATTTGTTCATTCCCGTTTGCGCTGTGGGGCCTCCGATGGAGTTAGGCCCGATCCGAGATTTGCTAATCGCCCAAGCCTGCTCGCGCCGAGCTTGTCGAAGCACATGGAGCGGGCTCAGCCGAAGACCACTCCGTCCATGAGCTTGCGGGCCGTGCGCAAGAGGGCAGCGCTGGTAACCTTCCCGGCATCATCCACTTCAAGCACGCAGCTCATTTCGCCGGTCGGGTGTTCGACAGACAGCGTCTTGCACCGACCATCGGGAACCTGCGCCACCGCTGCGGCGGGGGAGCCGTCCAGGAGGGCGGCGGTGGCGACACTGACCGCAGCCAGAACGCCGATCGTGGCATGGGCACGGTGGGGGATGAAGGAGCGGGTGCAGATTGCGCCACCATTGCGGGGCGGGGCGACGAGGAACATCTTGGGGACGGACTTCTCCTTGACGTCGCCGAGGTTCATTAGGGAGCCGGCGGCAAGGCGGATCGTCTCGATTCTCGCGCGTAGCGGGGAAAGGGCGTCGCCCTCCAGCTCCTCACGGGTCTCGTAGCCTGTTACCCCGAGATCGGTGGCCTTCATGATCACGCAGGGCATGCCATTGTCGATCAGGGTGCAGGCAACGCCCTTGATCACATCGACGGCATTCCCGGTCGGGAGCAGAGCGCCGCAGCTCGATCCGGCGGTGTCGCGAAACTCGATCGTAATGGGTGCGTGGGTCCCGGGAATGCCATCGATCGCAGCCTGGCCGGCATAGGTGACCTGGGCATTGGGGGTCTGCACCGTGGCTACCGCGACCTGGCCGGTGTTTTCCATGAAGATCGACACGCGGGTTTCATCACCGGTGGCGGCAACCAGACCCCGCTCGATCGCGAAGGGGCCGACCCCGGCGAGGATGTTGCCGCAGTTCTGGGCATCGGTGACGATGGCTTGGTCGACGAAGACCTGGAGGAACAGGTACTCGACATCGATGCCGGAGCGCTCGCTCCTGCTGACCACGGCGACCTTGCTAGTCAGCGGGTCGGCGCCACCCATTCCGTCGATCTGGCGCGGATCAGGGCTGCCCATGACGGCCAGGAGGAAGGTGTCTCGGGCGGCGGTGTCGGCCGGGAGGTCCGCCTGAAGGAAGTAGCCGCCCTTTGACGTTCCTCCGCGCATCCACATGCAGCGGGCTGAGCGGTGATCAGACATATCTCAGCCCTTCCTTCTCCAGCCGTTCGCGCATCTTGTACATATCGAGGCCGAGCACCCCGGCGGCGAGCTTGGCGCGTTTGTCGGCTTCGTTGGCCTCGCGGACCTGGGCGGCCTTGAGCACCGCCTCGGCATCGGCGCGGCGCACAATACAGACCCCGTCGTCGTCGGCCACGATCACGTCGCCCGGGTGCACCAACTGGTTTGCGCAGACCACCGGCACGTTCACCGAACCGAGCGTGTTCTTGACCGTGCCCTGCGCGTAGATTGCCTTGGACCAGACCGGGAACTGCATGTCGGTGAGATCGCGCACGTCGCGCACGCCGGCATCGATGACGAGACCGCGGCAGCCGCGAGCTTGGGCGCTGGTGGCGAGGAGGTCGCCGAAGTAGCCGTCTTCACAGGGCGAAGTCGGAGCGAGGAGCAGGATATCGCCATCCTTGAGCTGTTCGATGGCGACATGCACCATCCAATTGTCGCCGGGCGGCGCGCTGATCGTGACAGCCGAACCGGCCACGCGCGCGCCCGAGTAGATCGGACGCATGAAGGCAGCGAGCAGGCCTATGCGACCTTGCGCCTCGTGGACAGTAGCGACGCCACAGGCGGCAAGCCCATTGATTACGTCGGGCGCAGCCCGTTCGATGTTCTGGACGACGATACCGCTCATGCCGCTAGCTCCACTCACCTGTCTGGCGGACGAACAGATGACTCCCTGCCGGGGCCGGCGAAAGGCGAAACAATGGCGTGGCGATTAGTTTTTGCTAAGGATCGCGTCCATGGACCTGTGGGACATGAACCTGCGCCACCTCACCGCCGTGGCCAAGATCGCCGAGCTGGGCACGATGAGTGCCGCGGCGCAGGCGGTCAATCTGACGCAGCCGGCGTTGACGCAGGCCCTCGCCCGGATCGAGAATGCGCTTGGTCTGCCGCTGTTCGAGCGGCAGCACGATGGCATGGTCCCCACCCATGCTGCGGACCTGCTGGTGCCGCGGCTGCGCGCGGCGAGCGATTACATCGCCAGCTCGCAGGTGACCATGTCGCGGATGCGGGCACTGCTCGCCCTCGCCGACAGTGGCAGCTATAAGGGCGCTGCGATCGCGACCGGGTTGTCGCTGCCTTCGTTGCATCGCGCCGTGGCCGATCTCTCGCTGTCGCTGCGGCGGCGGCTGGTGGACCGTCGGGGCAAGGCGGTGATGTTGACCGATGGCGGCACGGCGCTGGCGCGCGCATTCCGGCTGGCGCGTCTGGAGCTGGAGGCTGGCTTCGCCGAACTGGAGGCGCTGAGGGGAAACGAGACTCGCCGCATCGTGATCGGCGCCATGCCGCTGTCGCGGGCGAAGGTGCTTCCGGCCGCCGTGGCGCAGTTTCTGAAGCGGCATCCGCAAGTGCGGATCTCAATCGTCGAAGGCTCGCGCGCCGAACTGGTCGAGCCGTTGCGCAACGGTATAATTGACATGATGGTGGGTGCCCTACGGGTGCCGCTGATGGAGCCGGATCTGGCGCAGGAGGAGCTGTTCCGCGATCAGCCGGTGGTGGTCGCGCGTAAAGGGCATCCACTGGAGGGCGGGCCTGAGAAGGGCCAACCGAGCGAGCTGGCCGCCCTGGCGGACTATCCATGGGTTGTTGCCGGACCAGGGGCCCCGCTGCGCCTCGCCTGGGAGCGCATGTTCACCAGCGCGGGGCTCGAGCCGCCCAACGTGCCGATCGAAAGCGGCTCGGTGATGATCATCCGCCAGCTGCTGATCAACAGCGACCTCCTCACCTTGTTGTCGCCCGATCAGGTGGCGGTGGAGCTCGAGGCTGGCTGGCTGGTCTCTCTCGGACGCGCGCCGGCGGGGCAGGAGCGGACGATCGGAGTCACCACTCGTGCATCGTGGCGACCGACAGCGGTGCAGGAAGTGTTTCTACAGGAGCTGCGCACGGCTGCGGGTTAGTTGTTCGCGGCCTGCCAGCAAACATGCGAGTTATAGCAATCGGGCTCAGATCCTAACCCGGTCGGGGCGACGGACAGAGATGCCGGATCACACAAGACCGGGCGAGGAATAGTCTGCCCTTATGGCATTAGCCACAATCTGATTTGCCGATCGCCAGAGCGGGAGGCAGGTTTTCAGGCATGAAGCGCAAGCTGGCCCTGATCGGATTTGGAGAAGCGGGCAGCATTTTCGCGGCGGCGGCCGGCTGGGCCCGGGCGGCGGCGGCGTGGGATCTCCTGACGGAGCGGCGCGAGGCGGCGGCAGGGCTCGGCTTGGCTCCGGCCGAAACGGCTGCGCAGGCGCTGGACGGCGCTTCGCTCGTGCTCTCGCTGGTGGTTGCCGACCAGGCCGTGCCCGCCGCACGGGCCTGTGCTCCCTTGCTGGAGCCCGGGGCGTGGTGGTGTGACATGAATTCGGTGTCTCCCGGCGCCAAGCGGGAAGCAGCCGTGATCGTGGCCAGGGCAGGGGGGCGCTATGTCGACGCGGCGATCCTGGCCCCGGTCCATCCCGCCGGCATGGCGGTGCCGTTGCTGCTGGCAGGCGAGCAAGCCGATGAGGCCGAGGCGCTGCTAGGTGAGGCGGGGTTCACCAACGCACGGGTAGTCGGCCCGGAAATTGGTCGGGCCAGCGCGATCAAGATGATCCGCTCGGTCATGGTCAAGGGTATCGAGGCGCTGACCGCCGAGATGATGCAGGCCGCCGAGGCGGCCGGTGTGACCGACGAGGTTCTCGCCTCTCTCGACGCGAGCGACAAGGCCATGCCGTGGAGAGCGCGGGCGGCCTACAATGTCGAGCGAATGGTCACGCACGGACTGCGCAGGGCTGCCGAAATGGCCGAGTCGGCCGCTACACTGGCCGAGTTGGGCGTCGAACCGGTGATGACGGCGGGCACTGCTCTCCGCCAGCAGGCCATGGCCGGGCGCACGGACCTGTTGATCGCTGGGCAAGGAGCGAGCGTGTGAGTCTCGTCATCGACTGCCATGGGCACTACACTGTCTTGCCCATGGCGCACGACGCCTGGCGCGAGGAGCAGAAGGCCGCCTTCAAGGCCGGCCATCCTGCACCGCACTATCCGGCGATTTCCGATGACGAGATTCGCGAGACGATCGAAGCTAACCAGCTGCGCCTGATCAAGGAGCGCGGGGCCGACCTGACGATCTTCTCCCCACGGGCCAGCGCCATGGCGCCGCACGTGGGCGACCAGTCGGTCGCGGTCAAATGGGCGCAGGTGTGCAACGACCTGATCGGACGCGTTGTCGGCCTGTTTCCGGAGACCTTTGCCGGCGTCTGCATGTTGCCGCAATCGCCCGAGGCGGACATGGCCAGTTCGGTCGCGGAACTGCGCCGCTGCGTGACCGAGCTGGGCTTTATCGGCTGCAACCTGAACCCCGATCCGGGCGGCGGCCGGTTCACCCATCCGCCGCTGACCGACGCCTATTGGTTCCCGTTCTACGAGGCCATGTGCGCGCTCGACGTGCCGGCGATGATCCACGTTTCCGGCTCGTGCAACCCGGCGATGCACGCGACGGGCGGCTACTACATCGCGGCTGACACAATAGCCTTCATGCAGCTGCTGGAAGGTGACCTGTTCAGCCGCTTCCCCACCCTGCGCTTCATCATCCCCCACGGCGGCGGGGCTGTGCCCTATCACTGGGGACGCTATCGCGGGCTGGCCGACATGCTTAAGAAGCCGGACCTAGGCACCCACCTGATGAACAACGTGTTCTTCGATACCTGTGTCTACCACCAGCCGGGCATCGATCTCCTAGCCGACGTGATCGACAACAAGAACATCCTGTTCGGCAGCGAGATGGTCGGCGCGGTGCGCGGGATCGACCCGACCACCGGCTATTATTTCGACGATACCAAGCGCTATGTCGACGCACTGGACATCTCCGCTGAGGAGCGCCACGCTATCTTCGAAGGCAATGCGCGGCGGGTGTTTCCGCGACTCGACGCCCAGCTGAAAGCGCGTGGGCTGTGAGCGCGGGTCCGGACATCCACGACTATCTCGCCGAGCTGGAGGATATTCCAGGCACGCGCGTCTTCACCGCCGCGCGAGCGCGGCGGGGCTACCAGCTCAACCAGTTCGCGATGAGCCTGATGAAGCCGGAAAACCGGGTGTTGTGGAAGGCCGATGAGCGCGCCTATCTCGACGGATGGCCGCTCAGTGAGGAGCAGAAGCAGGCGGTTCTGGCGCGCGACTACAATCGCATGCTGGATCTGGGCGGCAACATCTACTTTCTTTCCAAGATCTTCTCGACCGACGGAATACCCTTCGCCGAGGCGTGCTCGAGCATGACGGACATGAGCTTTCCCGAATACCGACAGATGATGCTGGAAGGAGGACGCAGTCCCGAGGGCAATCGCTCGATCAGGGCCAACCGGGCCGCAGCCGAAGGGAAGGCCTGACATGGCGCGCATAACCGCAGGAGTGGGTTCGAGCCACGTGCCGCTACTCGGCGTGGCGGTGGACCAAGGCAAGACCGGCGATGATTATTTCGGCCCGATCTTCGAGGGGTACGAATGGACGCGCGAGTGGGAGAAGCGGGAAGAGCCGGACGTGGTGATCCTCGTCTACAACGACCATGCCTCGGCGTTCGACGCCAATATCATCCCGACCTTCGCGATAGGTACGGGTGAGCGGTTCAAGCCGGCGGACGAGGGCTGGGGACCACGCCCGGTGCCCGACGTGGTCGGCCATCCCGACCTCGCCTGGCACGTTGCCCAGAGCCTCATCCTCGACGATTTCGACATGACCATCATCAACGAGCTCGACGTTGACCACGGCCTGACCGTGCCGCTCTCGATGATGTTTGGTCAGCCGGCCGAATGGCCCTGCCGGGTGATCCCGCTGGCGGTCAACGTGGTGACCTATCCGGTGCCTTCGGGCAACCGCTGCTGGCTGCTCGGTGAGGCGATCGCCCGCGCCGTGGCGAGCTTCCCGGAAGGCCTCAAGGTGCAAATCTGGGGTACAGGCGGCATGAGCCACCAGCTCCAGGGACCGCGCGCCGGCCTGCTCAACCGCGAGTGGGACAACCGGTTCATGGACCTGCTGGTGGGCGACAGCCAGGAGGCACGCCGGATCCCCCATATCGAATACCTGCGCGAGACCGGCTCGGAAGGTATCGAGATGGTGATGTGGCTGATCATGCGCGGCGCGCTTGGCCGGGCCACCCGCTGCCTCCACAGGCACTATCACATTCCCTGCAGCAACACGGCCATTGGCCACATGGTTTTGGAGCCAGCCCAATGACCCAACCCTTGCGCATCGCTCTCGCCGGAGCCGGCGCTTTCGGCGAGAAGCACCTCGACGGCCTCAAGAAGATCGACGGCGTGGAGATCGTCTCGATCATCAGCCGCACCGGCGAGCAGGCGGCGGCCGTCGCCGAGAAGTACGGCGCGCGCCATTCGTCGACCGAGCTGGAAGATGCCCTGGCACGAGACGATGTCGATGCCGTGATCCTGTGTACGCCCACGCAGATGCATGCCGCCCAGGCGATCGCCTGCATGGAGGCGGGCAAGCACGTCCAGGTGGAAATCCCGCTGTCGGATTCCTGGGCCGATGCCGAGGCCGTTGTCGCCAAGCAGAAGGAAACCCGCCTCACTTGCATGGTCGGCCACACGCGCCGCTTCAATCCTTCGCATCAATACGTGCACAACCGGATCGTCGGGGGCGAGTTCCACCTGCAGCAGATGGACGTCCAGACCTACTTCTTCCGCCGCAAGAACATGAACGCCAAGGGCGAGCCGCGGTCGTGGACCGACCACTTGCTGTGGCACCACGCGGCGCACACGATCGACCTGTTCGCCTATCAGTCGGGGCGGATCGTCACGGCCAATGCGATCCAGGGTCCGAAGCATCCCGAGCTTGGCATCGCGATGGACATGTCGATCCAGCTCAAGGCGGAAACCGGCGCGATCTGCACGCTGTCGCTCTCGTTTAACAACGACGGGCCGCTGGGCACATTCTTCCGCTACATCGGCGACAGCGCGACCTATATCGCGCGCTACGACGACCTGGTGAACGGCAAGGAAGAGCCGATCGACGTGAGCAAGGTCGACGTCTCGATGAACGGCATCGAGCTTCAGGACCGCGAATTCGTCGCGGCCATCCGCGAAGGCCGCGAGCCGAACAGTTCAGTGGGTAAGGTGCGGGATTGTTACCGCGTGATCGGCGAACTTGCCGCCCGCCTTGAGGAACAGGACGGCTGGTCCTGAGCGGCGATTTGGGAGCCCTGTCGAGAACTCCTACCTTACAAATAGAGTTCAGGATTTATCGGTAATCCGTTTTCTTTGCAGTAGGTTTCATAGTGGTCCATGAACCACCAAACATCGGCCGTCATGACGAAATTGCCGTCAGAATCATAAAACTCATTCGGCCCTTGCATCCACCCGAACAGCTTGCAGCCGTCGGGATGGTCGCTTACCAATGTGTGCGCTTCGCCCGGTGTTTCATAAATGAAGGAGCCGGGTGTCGCCAGCCAGCTATATTCGAGATAATGGGCACTCCCTTCCAGGCACATCATGACGACATACCCGCGGTGCTTGTGCGTGCCGACCACGCCCGGCCCCTTGAGCCACAAGATGTTCGAATAGATATTGTGCCTCGTGTCGAAAAGCAGATGCTTGATAGCAGCGTTCTCGCCGAAAGGCACCCACGGGCTGTCCTTTTCCGCGATGTCGACAAAGCGGCCTGCCTTCGCATGTTTCGCGATGAGATCAGGAAACAGCTCGGGAACATTCACGATCCGCCGCTCCTGAGACGGGGGGGCGGTCATTTTGGTTTCGATCGTTTGCATCGCTTTTCCTCGCATGAATGTCGGCCATGGGGCCGCGGATGGTCGCCGGCCAGGCCGGGCGCTTCGACGTGGTTGCCCGGTCTGCTGCCTCACAGGGCCCGACGCGTGGCCCACGACCGCGAGCAGTCTAGGGTGCGGACGCCAAGAGTGGAAGCGTCATGGTCCACTACCTGGAAAGGGTGGCGGGTGCCTGCACCGATACGAAACGACCATGGATATTTGCGAAATCTCTTCGTGTGTTTGACGAAGAGTGGGAAAAGATGCTCCTGGTTGGAACTATGCCATGATGAATGATAGATCGCGGGGTGCCGCGCAAGAGGACTGGCATGCGAAAGGCGTCGAACGTTTTGCGACGCCTTTCACCTCTGCGCGGGCAAATCTGGAGTTCTGGAATAGCATAGCGTCCGCAAGCTCCCCTGGCGTCACAATCGAAAGTGGCGAAGAGGCCTTTCGCGGTGAACTGCAGCGTTGGCGCCTGCCTCGTGTCACACTCTTGTGGCCCCGTGCGGTGGATTCGACGATCCAGCGTCGGGCGGACGGAAACGAAGAGCGCATTCTGTTTCATTTGCAGGGCCTTGGTTATACCGAACAGAAGCAAGGCGCGAAGCAATGCCTTCTGAAATTCGGTGACCTCTCTTTCTGCAGCTCAGCGGACGGAGCTACGCTCAAGACCACGAAGCATGACATGCTTGTTGTCGACGTGCCGCGCTATCTTCTCGACGAGAAAGTGCCAGATCTGGATCGGCACATGGCGGTGCGGGTTCCCAGTTGCTTCCCCACGGTTGAAGCACTCAGAAAATTTCTGATCGCGACATGGAAGGACGGGCTCGCAGCCGACACCGAAATGGATGGGGAATGGTTGACCGAACTTGACGCGGTCATCATTGATCTGCTTGCGCTCACTATTCGCGGAGCCAATTGTAACAGGCAGGCGCAGCCCTCCCCGCTTGAGCGGGTTTCGAGAATTATCGCTGCCAGGCTTCACGATCCCAGCCTTTCGGGACGCGATATCGCGCTGGAATTGGGCGTCACCGTGCGAACCTTGCAATTGTGGCTGGCCGCAACAGGGAAGACGCCCAGCTCCCACATACTCGAGGCGAGGCTGAACAAGGCCACAGAGCGGTTGATGGCACCCAGGATCGAGAGCATCACGGCTATCGCGCATGATCTGGGCTTTAGTGACAGCGCTTATTTTACACGCTGTTTTACTCGCCGGTTCGGGATGGCACCGACCTTTTGGCGGAAGATGATGCGCCGGGCGCGCTCAGAGCTGTGAGCAGCCCAAATTCCTGGACGCCTTCGATCCTGATTTCGAGGGCAGGAGTCGGCGATGGGGAAGCCCAACCTTGGCGATGGGCTCAAGCGCGAAGCGGCGGCTCAGATCACCAAGCGTGGGCGCCCGGTAGTGGAAGTTTCGCAGCGCCTTGCAGCACGGCGGCTATTTCAGTCCAACTCTTTCGACGGGCTCAGATCCCGAATCGGCCGTTCCTTCAGAATCCAGTCGATCAGCAACGACCGCGACGGAACGCTCCGCTCTTCGTCCCAGCACAAGTACACCGGTGATCTTATTTCGCTGCCGACGAGTGGGATATAAACAACGTCGCGCCAAGGCACCGCTCCCTGAAGATCAAGTGCGATGGTGATCCCAAATCCGGCCCGGACAAATCCCAGGATGGTGTACCATTCGTCAGCCTGTTGGGATACATTGGGGGTAAATCCCGAAGTCTCGCACAGGCTGTATATCTGCTGCAGGAGACTGGGGGCGATCGACGAGTTGAAGAGCACGAATGGTTCTTCCGACAGCTGCGAAATGTCGATTTTGCTCTGCCCAGCCAGCCGGTGATCCTTTGGCAGGACGACCGCGAAGTTTTGCTCGCCCAGCACTTCGGTTCGCATCGCGGCACCGCCCCCGACTTCGCGAGTGATGGCGAGATCGATCTGGCCGCTGCACAATGCTTCCCACTGCTGCGCCGAATGCATGTCCCGCAACGACAGTTCGACTCCGGGCCAACGCTCGCGAAATCGGCGCAGCGAGGTGGGCACTTCCGAAAGCATCACGCTCGATGCTATGGCAACCCTGACGAGGCCAACCTCGCCTTTGGCTGCGCGGCCAGCCCGCCTGACGGCGGCGTCGAATTCCATAAAAGCGATCCGCGCACCGTCGATCACGATTTCGCCCGCCGGGGTAAGGGTCGCGCGAGGGCGCCGTTTAAAAAGCGTGATTCCAATGGCTTGCTCGATTTCGGCGATGCGGATACTGAGTTGGGGTTGACGCATGCCAAGACGCTCTGCGGCACGGCCGAAGTGCTGCTCGCGGGCAAGCACAGTCAGTATCTCGAAATCCCGGACGCTCAGCCTCATTCGAATCTCCGAATGATATTATATGAAATTCGTGGATTTCCGAAAGAGTGGATTCGGCTACATTCCCTGAAGCTCAACCGCGTTTGACGACGCAGTGCGCCGAATCGAAACGTTGCCGCTGGCGCGGCGTATCCAAGCGTTCCGATCCTCGGCTGCGGGGCAGAAAAGAGAATGGGTGTGGCGGGTGCCACCGAGGGGAGAGACAGCATGGCCCAAACGGCCCCCGGTTTTTCAAGACCCAGTTCGGTCAGGGCTGCGCCCGGTACGGAAGCGGCCCAGCAGGCCTATCCATGGTACGCCCAATTTGGCCCAGGCGACGACGAGCGCTTCTGGTTCTATAACTCGATGCACTTTCCCGAACCGATGTGCGTGTTCGATATGATCACGGCGGAAGGCGCGTATCTGGCGCTCGGCGCCTGCAACACGCGGGTCCACTCGCTCCCGACCACCAAGGGAATCGATTTCCGCGTGATCAACGGCCGGGTCTATATCGGCGGCGTCGGAGTGACCGATCCCGAAGAGCTGGCCCTGCGCACAAGTGAATTCCAGCAGCGCGCATTCTACTACTACGAAAACTGGGAGCGGCTCTACGATCAGTGGAAAGGCAAGATGCGCGCCCTGATTGCCGACGCGCAGGCGCTGCCCAAGCTGGAATTGCCCGAATTCGAGCCGCTCGAGAACGTCCACGCCGGCAAAGGCGTGGCCGCGAACCACAGGTTGCTGACCACCTGGCAAGCGACGCTCGAAGGCTATTACCGGATGTGGCACCACCACTTCGAGTTCCTGCTGCTCGGCTACGGCGCCTACATGGTGTTCTTCGATTTCTGCAAGAAGGCCTTCCCCGAGATCACCGACCAGACCATTGCCCGAATGGTCGCCGGGTTCGAGGCGGAGATTTTCCGCCCGGATGAAGAAGTGCGGCGTCTTTCACGCCGCGCCGTGGATCTGGGTGTCGATCACAAGTTCGCCGAGGGGGCCGACGTCGCCGACATTCTCGCCTCGCTCGAACAATCGGGCCAGCCGGGGAAGGACTGGCTCGCCGAACTGGAGGCGAGCCGCAATCCCTGGTTCAACGTCAATGTCGGTGACGGGTTCTACCATTATCACCGAAGCTGGAATGACGATCTGTCGATGCCGTTCGCCGCGATCCCCGGGTACATTGAAAAAATCAGAGCGGGAGAAAGCATCGATCGCCCCACCGAACAGCTGATGGCCGAGCGGGTGGAACTCATTGAAGGTTATCGTGACATGCTGGGCAGCGATGCCGAGCGTGCCGCCTACGACCAGATGATCGAACTTGCCTGCCGGGTCTTTCCCTATGTCGAGGGCCACAAATTCTATTGCGAGCACTGGTATACCAATCTGTTTTTCAACAAGATCCGCGAATTCGGCGCGCTCCTCGCCGAGCATGGCTATTTCGACGACAGCGAAGATGTATTCCATCTTTCGCGCTTCGAAATCGAGCAGGCGCTGTTGGCGCTTTCGCTCAGCTGGTCGACCGGATCGCCGCCGCGCGGACTTGAACGCTTCCGGTCGTCGATCGCAGAGCGCAAGGCGGCTCTCGCGGTCTGGGCGGAGATGGAAACGTCACCTGCGCTGGGCGATGTCCCCGACATGATTGACGATCCGGCGATCGTCATGCTCTGGGGCATCACCCGCGAGACGCTCAATTCCTGGCTTGATGACGGCGAGGAGAATCCCAACGAGATCAAAGGCTTTGCGGCCTCTTCAGGCGTGGTCGAGGGCACGGCGCGGGTCGTCAGGTCGGTGCAGGAGATTGCCAGGCTCCAGCAGGGCGATATCCTGGTCTGCCAGGTTACTAATCCCACTTGGGCGCCGGTGTTCCAGAAGATCGCCGCTGCGGTCTCCGATATTGGCGGCTCGATGAGCCACGCGGCGATCGTCGCGCGTGAATATGGCCTGCCTGCGGTGGTCGGGACCGGCAAGGCCACCACCCGCATTCCCGACGGTGCCCGCATCCGCGTCGACGGGGCGCGTGGCGTGGTGACGATCCTGGAGGCTGCATGAGCACGACCATTGCCTGGTTCGCGGACATCGGCCTCGAGGATCGCCCTGCGGTGGGCGGCAAGGGCGGGAGTCTGGGGGAACTGACCCGCGCCGGCATCGCCGTTCCTCCGGGCTTCGTGGTCCGCACCGAGGCGTTCGAAGCCTTTGTGCGCGCGCTCGACGCCGCCGAGCCGCTGCGTGCGCCGATCGAAGCGCTTGATCCCTCCGACCTCGACCAGGTGAGCAAAGTCACCGCCACGGTCAGGGCGAGGATCGAAGCCGAGCCGCTGCCCATCGAGGTCGAACAGGCGATCCGCGCGGCTTACGCCGAACTTGCGGGAAGCGACCGGCCGGTTGCGGTGCGTTCATCGGCCACGACGGAGGACGCCGAGGACGCGAGTTTCGCCGGATTGCAGGACACCTACCTGTGGGTCATCGGCGCCGAGCAGGTGCTGCAGCAGGTTCGCTCTTGCTGGGCGAGCCTCTACTCGGTCGAAAGCGTTACCTATCGTCGTCGGCAGAACTTCCCCGAAGCGAAGGTCGCGATGGCCGTCGTGGTGCAGATCATGGTCGATGCGCGCTGCGCCGGGGTGATGTTTACCCGCTCGCCGACGACCGGCGATCGCTCGGTCATAACCATCGAGGGGGCCTGGGGGCTCGGCTCGGCGGTGGTCTCGGGCGAGGTCACGCCAGACCGCTGGGTTATCGCCAAGCTGACCGGCGAAGTGCCGGTGCGCGACATATCGGACAAGCATATCCGCCAGGTTCCGCTGCCCGGCGGCGGCATCCACGACGAGGATGTTCCGGAGGATCTCCGCAAGACCCCGTGCCTGTCCGACACCGAATTGCAGGAGTTGCGCGCGGTCGCACGGCGCACCGAGAAGCATTATGGCCGGCCGCAAGACATCGAATGGGCAATCGAGAACGGAACCGGAGCGATCCTTCTGCTCCAAAGCCGTCCCGAAACGGTCTGGTCGGCCAAGGAAAGCGCCCCCGCCGCGCAACCTGCGGAAAACCCGCTGTTACACCTGATGAATGTCTTCGGAGGCCGCAAGTGAGCATCTCGTCCCGTGACCTAGACGAGATCATGCGCCTGTTCGAGCAATCGGGCTTCGGCGAAATGAAGCTCGAAGCCGGCGATCTCAAACTGCACTTGAGAAAGGCGGGCGTCTCCTCGGGCACTGCCGTGGCAATTCCGATGCAAACCGGTTCCGCAGTGCCAGCGGCCATGCCCGCGCTTCCCGCCGCGCCGCCGGTCGGGGTAGCGGTTCCGCCGCTTGGCCCGGGCGAAATCGACGTGCCATCGCCGCTGCTCGGCATTTATTACCGCGCGCCCAAGCCAAGCGAGCCGCCGTTCGTCGAGATCGGGCAGGATGTCGATGAGGATACCGTCATCGGCATCGTCGAGGTGATGAAGTTGATGAATTCGGTGCGGGCCGGTGTTCGGGGCAAGATCGTCGCGATCCATGCACCAAATGCGGAAATGGTCGAATTCGACCAGCCCCTGGTGCGGATCAAGGCCGCGGCGTGATGGCGATCCGGCGTATCCTCGTCGCCAATCGCGGCGAAATCGCACTACGGATCATCCGCAGCTGCGAGGCGCTGGGGATCGAGACTGTGCTGGCGGCCTCCAAAGCCGATCTGGGCTCGTTGCCCGCGCGACGCGCGACCCGGACGGTTTGCATCGGTCCTGCGCAGGCGGCCGCAAGCTATCTCAAGGTGCCTACCATGGTGCAGGCTGCGCTCGGTACGGGCTGCGATGCCATTCACCCAGGCTATGGTTTCCTCTCGGAGCGATCAGATTTCGCCCGTCTTTGCGAGAACGAAGGCCTAATCTTCATCGGCCCGTCACCCGACCAGATCGAGGCTGTCGGAGACAAGCTGAAGGCGCGGGCCGTGGCGATCGAGGCCGGTGTACCGGTCGTGCCCGGCGGAGCCGCTGAAACCCTGGCGGATGCGCTGAAGCTTGGCCGGGAGATCGGCGTGCCTTTGCTGGTCAAGGCCGTGGGCGGTGGCGGCGGGCGCGGCATGAAGCTGGTCGAAGATATCGACAGGCTTGAGGAGACGCTGGCGTTGGCCTCGGCAGAGGCGGCCGCTGCGTTCGGGGATGAACGCGTATATCTCGAACGCTATGTCGCGCGGGGCCGCCATGTCGAACTGCAGGTGCTGGGGGACGGCGCGGGCAAGGTCGTGCATCTGGGCGAGCGCGACTGTTCGGTGCAACGGCGCTACCAGAAGCTGATCGAGGAAAGCCCGGCACCCTGCCTGCCCGAGGGTCTGCGCGACGATCTGCGTATAGCCGGGGTCCGCTTCGCCCGACACCTGTCCTATCGCGGAGCGGGCACCGTCGAGTTCCTGGTCGATGTCGATCGCGGCGAATTCTATTTTCTCGAGATGAATGCCCGCATCCAGGTCGAGCATCCCGTGACCGAGGAAATCACCGGGATCGACCTTATCGCCCAGCAAATCGCGATTGCGGCCGGCGAGGGCCTGGCCCTTGAACAGGACGATATCCGCCTGACCGGCGCCGCGATCGAATGCCGGATCAACGCCGAGCAACCGGCTCGGGATTTCGCCCCATCGCCCGGGAGAGTGGCCGAGGCGCGGTGGCCGGTGGGCGATGGCATCCGGGTCGACAGCCATATCGAGGCCGGCTCGATGGTCCCGCCCTACTATGATTCAATGATCGCGAAGGTGATCGCCCACGGCGCCGACCGGAAAGATGCAATTGACCGCCTGCGGCAGGCACTCTCCGGGACCAGCATCACCGGAATATCCACCAACATCGCGTTTCAGGCCAAGTTGCTGGCCGATGCCGAGTTCGCCGCGGGCGGGGTCGATACCGGCTACCTCGCTCGCCTCGGTGCGCGTGAACCCACATTGTTCGAGGTCTAGGAAACGATGGCTACGCTGCGCCTTGTCGAAACCTCCCTGCGCGACGGGAACCAGAGCCTGTGGGCGGCACTGGGCGTCGATACGGCCCGCACCCTGTCGGTCGCGCCGCTGCTCAATCGCGCCGGGTTCAAGGCGATCGATTTCACGACGTCGACCCACATGGGCGTTGCGGTGCGTTACAAGCAGCAGGATCCCTGGGAACGGATCCGCCTGATGGCGGCGGCGTGTCCAGACACCCCGCTGCAATTCATGTCGACCGGCTTCCGTTTCATCAGCTGGGAGACCGCGAGCCCGGAATTCATGGAGCTGGCGTTCCGGACTTTGGCTGCGAACGGTATCCGCCGCTTCGCCATGGCCGATCCCATGAACGACGCTGCCGGGAATATCGCGGCCGCCAGGATGGTGAAGAACGGCGGCGGCGAATATGTCGTCGCTGCGCTGGTCTATACGATCAGTCCGGTTCATGACGACGCGCACTATGCGCAATGCGCGCGCGAACTTGCCGCGAGTCCTTACATCGATGCGGTTTACGTCAAGGATCCGGGCGGCCTGCTGACACCGATGCGGGCACGTACGCTCATTCCGGCGATCCTGGCGGAAATTGGCGACAAGCCGCTGGAGGTCCACACGCACTGCACGATCGGCCTGGGCGATCTGAGCTATCTTGAATGCGCCGATCTCGGGGTGGAAGCGCTCCAGTGCTCGAGCGGAGCGGCCTCGGATGGGACGTCCAACCCATCCTCGATGCGGACCATCGCCAATCTCAAGGCGCAAGGCCACGATGTCGCGATCGATGAAGACGCGCTGAAAGAGATCGAGGCGTACTTCAACGCTCTGGCCAAGGCCGACGGGCTTACCAAAGGAACACCGCGGGCTTTCGACGCCAGCTATTTCCACCATCAATTGCCCGGCGGAATGGTCGGCACGATGCGCCGGCAGCTGGCCGAGCAGCGGCTCTCGCATGTCGAAGGCGCGGTCATCGAAGAAATCGGCCGGGTGCGCCAGGAACTGGGCTGGCCGATCGTGATGACTCCCTTCGCGCAGATGGTGATGACCCAGGCGGTCCTCAACGTCACCGGCAAGGAACGCTACGCGACAATACCCGACGAGATCACCCGTTATGCGTTGGGGCGATTCGGGCGGCCCAACGTCCCGATCGCACCCGAAATTCTCGACCGGATCATGGCCAGCCCGCGCGCTAGGGAGCTGGCCGAGGAGCCGGGAATGGCCGAATTGTCGGAACTTCGCCGTCGCCTTGGCGGGAACCTGTCCGATGAGGAGTTCCTGTTGCGCGCGACCATGCCCGCCGAGCAGGTCGATGCGATGCGAGCCGCCGGACCCGCCGCCCAGGCTTATGACGCATCATCCGCGGGTGTGATGCGCAAACTGCGCGCGCTGCTCGCGCGAACCGACCTTGCCGCGGCCAGCATATCCTCTCCCGGCTTTCATGTGGAGCTTGCGTGATGGCGACCCACGCAGAAACGCACGCGCGCGCGCAAGCGGTGATGTTCGATGTCGATGGCACGCTGATCCTCTCGAATCCCGCTCTCGGCGACTACCGGCCTTTGCCCGGCGCAAGGGAAACGCTCATCGCGCTCCGCGCGGCGGGAACGCCATATCTCCTGCTGACTAACGGTAGTGCCTATCCCGCCCCGGAGCAGGCGGAAAAGCTGCGCCGGCTGGAACTGCCGGTCGATGACGACCAGATGCTGACGCCCAACAATGTCGCGGCGTCGATCTTTCACGATCGCGGGTTGCAACGCGTCATGGTTCTGGGGGTCGATGGCGTAAGACGTGCGCTTGAGGCGGAAGGCATTCAAACCGTTCCTCCCGTGGCCGGCCAGTCGGCCGATGCCGTCTATGTCGCCTGGTATCCGGAGTGCGGCATGGAGCAGATCCATGCGGCCGCTTTGGCGGTGCTCGATGGAGTTCCCTTCTATACGGCATCCGATGTTCCCTTTTTCGCGACATCCGCCGGCAGGACATTTGGATATTCGTCGGCCATATCTGGCGCCATCGCCAGGGTTGCGGGTGTGGAACCTGCACTCACCGGCAAGCCGTCAGCTGCCGCGCTCGCCTTCGTCGCGCGCAGGCTGGGGGTCGCCACGCATGCCTTGGCGGTGGTCGGCGACGATCCAAAGGTCGAGACGGAAATGGCCCGGGCCGGAGGGGCGATCGGGATCGGCGTCACGACCGGAACCACGACCCTGGAGCAATGGGCCGAACAGGGGCCCATGAGGCAAGCGCACCACGTCGTGTCCAGAATATCCGATATTTTCGATATAGGGTTGTTTTAAAACAGAATTCAATCTCTCCGAAGGGGCGTCCAAGTGCGTTCGATCGACTATTTCGACAAGCAGGTGATCCTGCACCCAGAGCGGGTCATGCTGATCGCTGGAGATCAACGTCTTACCTATGCCGATGCCAGCGCGATGACGCACCGGATCGCTGCCGCCATGCTTGGTGCCGGTTTCCGCCACCAAGAGGCGGTCGCGATCATGTCGCCCAATCACGCCGCAGTGGTGACCGCGATGCTCGGGCTGTGGCGCGCCGGAGGGGCATGGATTCCGGTCAATACCCGCAACGCGCTGGCCGACAATATCGCCTACCTCAACTATGTTCGCGCCAGCTGGCTTTTTTATCACTCTGCCTACGCGGCTGACGCGGCCCAAGTGCAGGCCGAGGTGCCCAGCATCCAGCACATGATCTGCCTCGACGCGGAGGAAGGTGGCAATCCCTCGCTGGACCGGTTCATGGCGCCGGTCGGAACGCCACCGGTTCCGGACTGGGGCGACCCCGTCGGCAACGGCGAGGAACTTACGGCGATCATCGCCACCGGCGGCACCACCGGCCCGGCCAAGGGCGTACGCGTGCTCAATCGCAGCTGGGGAACGATGCTGGAAACGATTGGCCAGATCATGGCCTGCGAGGTGCCGCCGGTGTTCCTGACCACCGCCCCGCTGACTCATGCGGCGGGGCCCGTCACGATGGCCGGTGTCGCGATGGGGGCAACCATCGTCGTCCTGCCGGGTTTCGAGGCCGAAACTGTTATGGCGGCGTTCGCGAAATATGGGGTGACCCACACGTTCCTGCCACCGACCGCCATTTACTCCATGCTCGCCCATCCCGAGGTAAGGGACCACGACTATTCGAGTCTGCGCTATTTCCTGCTCGCCGGTTCGGCTTGTTCGCCCGAGAAGTTGCGGCAGGCGGTGGAGGTCTTCGGGCCGTGCATGTGCCAAAGCTATGGTCAGACCGAGTTCCACCTGGTCGCGACGTGGCTTTCCCCTCAAGTCGTCGCCGCCGCCGCCGCGGGCGACCACCCCGAGCGCCTCGCTTCTTGCGGCCAGGCGACCTATTCGTGCCGGGTCGAGTTGATGGACGACGACGGCCGGCTCCTCTCCACCGGCGAAGTCGGCGAGATTGTCGGGCGCGGCGGGATTGTGGGTGGCGGCTATTTCGAAATGCCTGAGGTGAGTGCCGAGACGTGGGCGCACGGCTGGCACCACACCGGCGATGTAGGTCGTCGGGATGCACACGGGTTCTATTACATCGTCGACCGCAAGAAGGACATGATCGTCACCGGCGGGTTCAACGTGTTCTGCACCGAGGTCGAGGCGGCCGTCACGGAGCTTCCTGGCGTGCGCGAATGCGCGGCGATCGGCATTCCGGATGACAAGTGGGGCGAGGCGGTGACCGCCCTAGTGGTGGCAGATCCCGCCAATGCTCCCAGTTCCGAAACGGTGATTGCGCATTGCAAGACGCGGCTTGGCAGCGTCAAGGCACCGAAGCATGTCTTCTTCAAGAAGGAGTTGCCCCGCACAAGTGTCGGCAAATTCGACAAGAAGGCGATGCGAGCTGAATTTTGGAACAGCACAGAGAGAGGGGTAAATTAAGCGAGTTATTTTCCTATTTTCCTGTTAATTTTGGTCTGAAATGACAGAAGCACTACGTAGTTGATTCTTGTTAAAAGGGAGGGTGTAATGAAAGCTATAAAATATGCACTTTGTTCATCGGCGATGGCAATTGCGCTGATGTCACCTCCGGCGCGGGCGCAGGATGTTCAGCCGCAGTCGCAGTCGGAGGATGAAGGCGGCATTGCCGAGATCGTGGTGACGGCGCAGAAGCGAGCCGAGAATGTTCAGAGCGTACCGATCGCGATTTCGGCGTTCACCGCCGAGGCGCTCAAGGAGCGAGCGGTTGGTGATGTCTCGGCGCTGACCTCGATCTCGCCCAACGTCACGCTCGACTCATCGACTCCGTTTTCGGGCTCGACCGCGGTGCTTGGTGCTTCGATCCGCGGCATCGGCTCGTCCGACTTCGCGTTCAACATCGACCAGGCGGTGGGCGTCTATCTCGACGGCGTCTATCTCGGGCGCTCGGTCGGCGCCAACCAGGACCTGCTCGATGTCGAGCGGATCGAGGTGCTCAAGGGACCGCAGGGCACATTGTTCGGCCGCAACACGATCGGCGGCGCGGTTTCGATCGTGACGCACGATCCGGGCAAGGAATTCCGCTTTGTGGGCGATCTCACCACCGGCAGCTACAAGCGCTTCGGCGCGCGCGGCACGGTCGACATCCCGATCAGCGGCGACCTGTTCGGCTCGGTGACGTTCGGAATCCAGCGCCGCGACGGCTACCAGCACCGCATCCCGTTCCCGTCGGCGACCCCCTATACGTCCGGTCCGTTCCAGAACTTCAACGCCGCCGGCTACAACGACAACGGCAGTCGCCAGGGCGGTGAAAACAGCTACAGCTTCCGCAACAAGCTCAAATATGACGGCGGCAGCTTCAAGGCGACGGTGGCGTTCGACTACACCAACGTCGACCAGGAATCGACGGCCAGCAGCCTGCTGGCGACGACCGAGAATGTGCCCGGCCCGTTCGCCGGGTTGGTCCCCAACAATCTCGGCCCGCTCGAGGGCTATCCGGGTGGGCAGACCGCGCTCGACGTGCTGACCGGATCGTCGGGCTTCCTCTTCGCCGGCCTCTACAATTTCTGCATCGGCGCCACTCCGGCGCAGATCGCGGCCCGCGCCGCCGGAAATCTGTGCGGCCCGCGCACCGGTGTCCAGGGGTATAACACGCTGCCTGGTCTGGCGGGTGCCGGGCTGACGGCGGGCGGCTTGCTCCCTTATGACAGCCGCTTCATCGCCCCGAGCAAGGACACGACCTACGCCAACGGCAACAACTATTCCAGGATCAAGCAATATGGCGTGACCGCCACGCTGCAGCAGGAGCTGACCGACACGATCCAGGTCAAGTCGATCACCTCGTACCGCAAGGTGGATTTCAATGCGGGTGTCGACGCCGACGGGTCGCCGGTCAATCTCCTCGGGGTCAGCTTCACGGTGAACCAGCACCAGTTCAGCCAGGAGCTCCAGCTCAATGGCTCGGCGCTCGACGACAAGCTGAAGTTCACCTTCGGCGGCTATTATTTCAAGGAAGCGGGGGACCTGCACGACTATGTGACCTTTGGCGAGGGGCTGCTCCAGGTCGACGGACCGGGCTATATCAACACCAAGGCGATCGCCGGGTTCGGGCAGGTCGATTATCGGCTGAGCGACCTCATCGGCATCACGCTCGGCGGGCGCTTCACCCATGAGAACAAGCAGTATTTCGGCGGCCAGGCCGACGACAACGCCTTCAACTACAAGCTGTTCAACTGCGTGCCACCCGATGGCGCGGTCAATGGCATCCCGTGCTTCGCGCTCACCGGCTTCCCTGTCGGCAACAACAACTATGCGCGCTTCGCGGGTGACTACCAGCAGTCGCTGGGCAGCCTGCCCAACTTCCTCGACTACTACCCGGCCGGCCCCAGCAAGCAGAAGTTCAACAACTTCTCGCCCAAGGCCGGTATCCAGATCCACCCGAGCGAGCGCGTGATGGGCTATGTCTCATGGTCACGCGGCTATCGTTCGGGCGGGTGGACGACGCGCCTTTCGAACCCACTGCCCAACGCGCCGACGTTCGGGCCGGAAAAGGTCGAATCGTTCGAGATCGGGCTCAAGTCGCAGTTCCTCGACCGCAAGCTCCAGCTCAACATCGCGGCGTTCACCACGCAGTACAAGGGCATCCAGCTCAACCAGCAGATCGGCATCTCGCCGACGGTGGCGAACCTGGGCAACGCGCGGGTCAAGGGGTTCGAGATCGAGGCGATCGCCGCTCCCACGTCCTGGTTCACGATCAACGGCTCGATCGGCGTGCTCGACGCCAAGTACACTTATATCTGCGGCGAGAACGGCAACGCTGCGACGTTCTGCGGCGGCAACTCGGCCTTCGTGGCGCCCAACCCGTTCCAGGCAGGCGTCTTCAAGGGCGCCTCCCTGCCCAAGGCGCCCAAGTTCAAGGCGAACATCTCGCCGCGGCTCGAGGTGCCGCTGGGCAACGGGTCGAGGCTCGTGTTCCTGGCGGACTACACGCACACCAGTTCGATGCGGAACGACACCGAAGGAACCTTCCTGCTGGTTCGCCAGCCGACCGACATCGTCAACGGCTCGATCCAGTTCAAACCCGCCAACGAGCACTTCGACATCACCGTCGGCGGCACCAACCTGACCAACCAGCGCTACCTCGTCACCGGCCAGGCACAGATCGCCGGTGGCGCGATCTACGGCACCTACAACCGCCCGGCCGAGTGGTATGCCCGGCTCGGCGTGAAGTTCTGATCGGTTCATAAGGGAGGGGGGCGGCGGCGCAGACGCGCCGTCGCCCCTCCCGTGGCTTCCAAGCGCCCCCCAAGGAGACAATCATGTCCATCAACCTGAGCCGGATCAAGGCGATCGACGTCCACGTCCACGCCGAAGTCTCGTGCCACGATCCCGAGGATCCGGTGATGGGCCAGTTCTTCGATGCGGCCAGCGCCTATTTCAAAGCTCCGCGCGAACGGCCGAAGATGCCCGAGATTGTAGAAATCTACCGCGAACAGCAAATTGCCTTCTGCATGTTCACCGTCGATGCCGAATGCGGGATGGGCGCCAAACGCGTGTCGAACTACGAAATCGCCGAATTCGCAGGGCAGCATAGCGACATCTGCATCCCTTTCGCGTCGATCGACCCGCACAAGGGCAAGCTCGGCGCGCGCGAGGCGCGCGATCTGGTCGAGAATTATGGAGTGAGGGGCTTCAAGTTCCACAACATCGCCCAGAATGTCAGCCCCTCGGACCGGGTGGGTTACCCGATCTACGAGGTGATTGACCACTACAAGCTTCCGGCGATCTTCCACACCGGGCATTCGGGGATGGGCACCGGAATGCGCGGGGGCGGGGGGATACGATTGAAGTTCGGGCAGCCCATCCTGGTCGATGATGTCGCGGTCGATTTCCCCGACATGAAGATCATCCTTGCGCACCCGAGCTGGCCGTGGGTCGATGAAAGCCTGTCGATGGCGCTGCACAAGGACAATGTGTTCATCGACCTGTCCGGCTGGAGTCCCAAATATTTTGCGCCACAGATCATCCAGTACGCCAACACCCAGCTTAAGAAGAAAATGCTGTTCGGAAGCGATTTTCCGCTGATCCATCCCCAGAAATGGCTCGATGCGGCGCGGCAGGTCGGCTTCAAGGACGAAGTCCTCCCCGGCATCATGAAAGACAATGCCGCGCGCGTCCTCGGACTCAGCTGATCAAAGCTGACTGGCGAATGGCGCTTTCTCACAAAGCGGAACGGTTAAACTTTCGAACCAAGGAAACTGCGACTGTGAATGCCGGATGCCGCATGGATTGGTCGCGCGAGGAAATCGCAAAGCTGTTCGATCTGCCGTTCGATGAACTGCTGTTCGAGGCCCAATCGGTCCATCGCGCGCACCATCGCAGGGGCGAAGTCCAGCTTTGCACGCTGCTTTCGATCAAGACCGGCGGCTGTCCCGAAGATTGTGGCTATTGCAGCCAGTCGGTCAACGCCGATACCAACGTCAAGGCCGAAAAGCTGATGGACGCTGACGCTGTGCTGGCCCGCGCCATTGAGGCGAAAGCCGCCGGATCGCAGCGGTTCTGCATGGGCGCCGCCTGGCGCAATCCCAAGGACCGCGACATGCCCGCGTTGGTGCGAATGATCGAGGGGGTCCGTGCGCTTGGCATGGAAAGCTGCATGACCCTTGGCATGTTGAGCGAGCGCCAAGCCCTGACCCTCAAAGCGGCGGGGCTCGACTATTACAACCACAACATCGACACGGGCCCCGAGAACTATGCCAGCGTCATCACCACCCGAACCTTTCAGGACCGGCTCGACACGTTGGAGCATGTTCGCAAGGCCGGGATCAATGTGTGCTGCGGCGGTATCGTCGGGATGGGCGAGACCCGCGCCGACCGCGTCGGCTTCATTCATGCCCTCGCCACCATGCCCCGCCACCCGGAAAGCGTGCCGGTCAATGCGCTGATTCCGATTCCGGGAACAGCCCTCGGCGATATGTTGGCTGGCACGCCGCTTTCCCGGATCGACGAAATCGAGTTCGTCCGCACCGTCGCGGTGGCGCGGGTCACCATGCCACGAAGCATGGTGCGCCTCTCGGCAGGCCGCGAGTCGATGTCCGATGCGGGCCAGGCGCTGGCCTTCATGGCTGGGGCGAACTCGATCTTCACCGGCGACCGGCTTCTGACCACCCCCAATGCGGGTGACAATCGCGATTCCGCGCTGTTCGCCCGGCTGGGCCTGGTTCCACTGGAAAGGGATGAATGCGGTCTTTCTTCCGGCGTATTAACGCCATGCAGCGAGTGATGAGGAAGTCGCCATGAAAGCCGTTATACTCCAGCCCCCGGCTGGGCTCGAGCAACTTGCACTCAGAGATCTGCCCGACCCCGGGCTACCGGGTCCGGGCGAAGTGCGCGTCCGTATTCATGCCAGTTCGCTCAATTACCATGATCTTGCTGTCGTGATGGGCATGCTGCCCACCCTGCCGGGGCGCATCCCTCTGTCCGACGGCGCCGGTATGGTGGAGGCGGTCGGTGCGGGTGTCGAGCGCTTCAGCGTGGGTGATCATGTCGTCTCGACTTTTTTCCCGATGTGGCACGCAGGCGATCCCATGACGGACGATTTCTCGACCACGCCTGGCGACGGGATCGACGGTTATGCGAGCGAAGTCGTGGTGGCGGCGGAAACCGCGTTCACACATGCGCCGATGGGCTACAGCCATGCCGAATCCGCGACGCTGACCACCGCCGGCGTCACCGCGTGGCGTGCCCTGGTCGTCAATGGTGCTTTGAAGGCGGGCGACACTGTGCTCGTACTGGGCACCGGAGGGGTGTCGATATTTGCGCTGCAGATCGCCAAGGCGCTGGGGGCGACCGTCATCGTTACATCATCGTCGGACGCCAAGCTTGAACGCGCTATGTTGCTGGGCGCGGACCACATAATCAATTACCGTCAGACCCCGGAATGGGGGGCGCGGGTCAGAGAATTGACCGGTGGGCGCGGGGTCGACCATGTCGTTGAAGTGGGCGGCGCAGGTACGCTGGCTCAGTCAATCGCGGCGGTGCGTACGGCCGGGCACATTGCACTGATCGGCGTGCTCGACGGCTTTGCAGGAATTGTGCCGACGGCGGCGTTGATCGGGCGGCAGATCAGGCTCCAGGGTTTGGTCGTCGGGCATCGTGGTCACCAGACCGAACTTGTCCAATGGCTGGAAAGGAACAGCATCCGCCCCGTGATAGACCGAAGATTTGGCCTCGAGGCCATCGCGGATGCATTCCGGCTGCAGGCTGGGTCCGGCCATTTCGGCAAGATTGCGCTGGAATTCTGATGGCTGCCAGACAATGGCATCAAGTTCCAAGCTGCTCTGCCAAATTCATGAGTTTTTTCGAGGCGCGGCGTTCGAGCTCGGCATCAAAGCGGGCGGTTGGTATGGCAACCGCTATGGCGCTGAGTTCAGGTCGCCCAATCGAGCAAGCGAGACCTACCACACCAAGCTGATCTTCATCTCTTGCGATGGCGTATCCTCTTCGGCGGGTGCGCGCAATATCGGCTCGAATGTCGCTTTCCTCTGTCAAAGTAGAGGCGGTGAATTGCGATCTTGTTGTTTCGGCAAAATACTCCGTCAGCGCCCCTTCTGGCAAGGCCGCGAGGATAGCTTTGCCCGATGCCATGCTATGCAACGGCTTGCGCTGGCCGACGTCGATTGCATAGCGAAGCGCTTGTTCACTTGGTTCAGTAATCTTGGCTACCACGTCCCAACCGTCGAGTACCATCAGAGAACATGTTTCATTAAGTTCAAATCGCAGGGAGCGGATCAGGATTTTTGCCATTGCAAGGAACGAGGGCGCCCGGGTGGGACCCGCGAGGCGCGCCAAACCGGGGCCAGGGACATATTGCCGGCCTTCGCGCGATAGGTAATCACGTTCAACAAGCGTCGAAAGCAGGTAGGAAAGGCTGCTTGCGGGAATCGCCAAAGCATCTGCTATATCCTGCGCGACAATCCTTTCGCGCGACGATACGACAAATTCAATGATGTCGAGCGTGCGCATCGCCGACTTGACGGTGGTGGAGGACGAGGTGGCCGCCATCGCGATCAGAACGCCAGCGAACCGTGCCGCTCGGCGAAGCGCCAGCCGTCGGGGGTGAGGACGAAACGGTCATGGAATGAGCCGGCCAGCGGCGGACCATCGGCGGTGAACAGCACCATCGCGCTCTCCCCGCGGGCATCGGTCGAGGACAATATTTCGACGACCACGTTCGAACAGAGGTGCCGGGTCTTGCGCGGGGATCGGCCATGGAATGCCGCGAGGATTGCGGCGCGGCCCACGATCGGCGCGTCAGGGGCGGTGGGGCGGGTCATGATCCCGTCCTTCGTGTAGAGCGCGGCCACCTCCTCCCACCGTGCGGCGTCATTGAGGTTGGCGTACAGGGCGACCAGCCGGGCGCAGTCCCACTCGATGGCGCGGCGTTCGTCGGGCGTCACAGCAGGGCGCCCGCGATGTCGGCGCCCGCGCGCAGGTTGCGTAGCTTCTTCCAGGTCACCTCCGGATCGATCTTTCCATATCCAGCGAACGTGCCGAAGCCGCAGTCGGTGCTGGCGATGACCCGCTCGGGTCCGACGAATCCTGCGAAGCGCTCGATGCGTTGGGCAATCAGTTCTGGATGTTCGACGTAGTTCGAGCAGGTGTCGATCAAGCCCGGTGCCAGCACCTTCCAGTCTGGTAGCTTCGCTTCCTTCCACACTTTCCATTCGTGTTCGTGGCGCGGGTTCGCCGCCTCGAACAGCACCGTGGCCGGACGCGCGCCAATGACGATGTCGATCACCTTTTCAAGCGGGATATCATGGTCGTGCGGGCCTTCATAGTTGCCCCAGCACACGTGCATCCGCATTCGCTCGGGCGGAATGTTGGCGGTGGCCGCATTAAGCGCCTCGACATTGGCGGCCGCGACCTTGAGGAACTCCGCCTCGGACAGATCCTGGTAGCCGGTGTGACGGCTCATCGCCAGGTCGGGGCAATCGAGCTGGAGGAAGAAACCCTCGCGCACGATAGTCTCATACTCCTCGCGCATCGCGTCGGCGAGGTCGGCGAGATATGCCTCGTGGCTGGGGTAGTGCTTGTTCACCTGGAATGCGGTGATGAGCCCGGGGGAGGCGGCGTTCATGAAAGCTTGGGTGGTTGGCTCGGCGTGATTCGCCAGCGCCGCTTTGAACCGGCGAATATCCTCCCATAACGGCTCGAGCGTGACGAGGCGGACCCTGTCGACGCAGCTCGCGCGCACGAAGTCCTGACTGCCCATGATCGCCGAGAGCTTCTTTGACAGGTTCGGATGTTCAGCCAGATCTGCCGCAGGCTTGCGGTCGACATGTCCACCGAAGCCGGACAATCGTTCGATCATGTAGGTCGAATAGCCGATTTTCCCGATCTCTCCGTCCGAGACGACATCGACCCCGCTTTCCACTTGCTTCATGACCGCCCGGTCGACTGCCGCCGACACCTTGGCGTCGAATTCCTCCGCGTCGTAAGCCTCGCCCGCATCACGCGCACGCAGCAGCGGGGTTAGATCCTCGCCTCGCGGCATGGAACCCACATGAGTTGTATGGATATAGGGCATATTATTTAATTCCGTTTGCTCGCTTACCGCTCAAGCTTTCGACAAGACTATTTCGACTCCCGCCTGCCCACGCGTCAAGGCAAATGGCTTGTCGATTTGAACACGCGCGCAGGTTACGCCCTTCATATCCAGGCAATGCCTTGCCAGCTGCTGGCCGAACGTCTCAATAAGCGGTATGTGAGTAAGCGCCAAATTTTCCGCAGCCTTGGCCACCCGGCGATAGTCGACTGTTTGGTCAATTCCGTTGATCTCGTCTGCGTTCAGTTCCAGGTCAACGGAAATGACGAGTGGTTGTCGACGACCGACCTCGTCAGGATTGATGCCGATATCCGCGAGGAGAGGCAGTTCGCGAACTCTAACGACGTTTTTTATTCGAAACGGCTTGTTATTGCGCATGGTGGTGCATCCGTGCTGCCTGGACCGTGTTGGCAAGCAGGCAGGCGATGGTCATCGGACCCACGCCGCCCGGCACGGGCGTGACCGCATGCGCGTGTTCAAGTTCATGTGTTGCACAGTCGCCCACCAGACGCGTGGTCCCGTCGGGGTCAGTCACCCGAGTGATACCAACATCGACGACAATTGCTCCGGGTTTCACCCAATATCCTCGAACGAGGTGGGGGGCACCGGCTGCAGCAATGAGCACGTCCGCTTTTCTGGCTATGTCGTGCAGGTCGATGGTTTCGATGTGGGTAACCGTGACGGTTGCTTCGCGCTCAAGCAGCAACATGGAAACCGGCTTCCCGACGATGTTCGACTTGCCGATTACGACCACGTTCAAACCGCGATAATCGCTTATGAGGCTGTCGAGCAGTGTCATTATTCCGAGTGGTGTGCACGGGATCAGACCCCCCGTGCCTGTCGATAGTCGACCAACGTTGACCGGATGGAACCCATCGACGTCTTTCGTCGGCGAAATGCGGTCCAATACGGACGTCGCATCGATGCCTTTGGGCAAGGGCAGCTGTGTGAGGATTCCATCGACCCGGGGGTCGTGGTTCAACTGATCGATCAATGTACAAAGTTCCTCCTGCGACGACTCGGCAGGAAGGCGGAATTCGATCGACTCAATTCCCACCTGGCGGCATCGCCGGATCTTGCGTGAAACATAGACTTCGCTGGCCGGGTCGTTCCCGACCAAAACGACCGCGAGGCCAGGGGGACGTCCGATCTCGGCAGTAAGATCCTTCACATCAGCCGTAACCTTGTCGGCGATCTGGTCAGCCAAGGCTTTGCCGTCCACAAGCTGTGCCATAACCGCTACGCCTTGAACACCACGGTGCGCGAGCCGTTCACGAAAACGCGCCCCTGGAGGTGATGGTGAACAGCCGTAGCCAGGACGCGTCTTTCGATGTCGCGGCCCTTGCGCACCAGATCTTCAGGAGTGTCGGAGTGGCTGATCGCCTCCACATCCTGGTGGATGATCGGGCCCTCATCGAGATCCGCCGTGACATAGTGTGCTGTCGCGCCAATCATCTTGACGCCACGGTCGTGCGCCTGATGATAGGGTTTGGCGCCCTTGAAGCCGGGCAGGAAGGAGTGGTGGATGTTGATGCAGCGACCCGAGAGGAAGGCTGCCAGATCATCCGACAGGATTTGCATATACCGCGCAAGAACGACCAGGTCTGCCCCGGTTTCGTCGACGATTGCTTTGATCTGGGCCTCCTGCTCAAGCTTTGTGTCTTTCGTCACCGGCAGGTAGTGGAACGGAAGGTCGCCGATCATCGTCGTGTGAAGAACGTTCAACGGATGGTTTGATACGACACCGACGACGTCCATGTCGATTTCACCGATGCGGCGCCGATAGAGTAGATCGCCCAGGCAGTGATCGAACTTGCTGACGAGGAGCAGAACTTTCTGAGCGTGGCTCTTGCGGCGCACCTTCCATTGCATTGCATTGCCGGAGGCAACCCTCTCGAAGGCCGCGCTGAACTGTGCGAGCTCATGCTGTTCGGCCAGTTCGAACTCGATGCGCATGAAAAAGAGGTTGGTCAGTCGGTCGTTGAACTGCTGGGCATCGACGATATTTCCGCCCGCGCCCTTCAGGCAGGTTGCGACATCCGCGACCAGGCCAGGTCGGTCCTCACATTGGAGGGTTAGGACGCATTGCTGAGGCATCATTAATCTCCCGATTTTCTAGTCTTCAGTGGCGGGCGTCATACTCGCGGATCCACTCGACCGTCGTTTCGAGGCCGCCGAAGGGGTAGAAGTGCAGGCGCACCGGCCCATGCTCGGCGCCAAGCCCCTGGGCCAAGGCATCTACAAGTTTGTCCGGTCCGGCGGTCCCGATCAGTTTCGTGATCGAAATGCCGTACCTGGCGAGCACCGATGCCGAAGCACCGACACCACATCGCGCTGCAAAGCGCATCAGGGTCTTGATTCCGGCTGGCCCGGGAACGCCGATCCGGACAGGGGCATCGATCCCGCGAGCACGCAACTGCTTGAGCCACTCAAGGAAGGGACGGGAATCGAAACCGAATTGCGTGACGATGAGCGGCGCCATCCCCCGGCTCTCGATGTCAGCGCATTTTGCTTCGAGCACCAGGAAGCATTGCTCGACGGACATGTTCGGATGGCCCTCGGGGTGGCCCCCAACTCCGATGGCTTTGATTCCCGCGCGCTCGAACGCTCCCGTCGAAATGAGTGCCGAGCTTTCCTCAAAAGGACCTTCAGCCTGAGATGGGTCACCGGCAATGACGAAGCACCGGCGGACGCCAGCGTCGCCGACCACGGCGTTCAAGTAAGTCTCGAATTCGTCGAAGGAGGCGATTCGCCGTGCCGAGAAATGGGGCATCGGCTCGAAGCCGAGCTCCCTCACTGCCTTTGTCGCAGCGATTCGGGCAGCCGGCTCTTCGCCAGGGAGAAAGGTGACCGCGATAGGCGTGTCACGCGGAAGCGATGAGGCGGCCAGCCTCAGCGAATCGACGTCCTTTGCCGTGATTTCGAGTGAGAACCCGTCGGTGATCCGATCTGGCTTGATGCTCCAGTTCGGGTGGATGATCGGCTTTGCCATTCCAGCACTCCCATGGGCCGTTGCCCGGTCTTGATGGCCAGTTGTTGGCCCATGCGAATTTCCATCTATACGTTCCTCAGAAATTCGGATAGATGAAAATTCATGAATATGAAGTTTTTTCGGGAACGGCCGGGGGAACCGCTCGTCGTGCTGCCAGGGTTGATGTGCGATTCCCGCATGTTCCCTGGCTTGGCCGCGAACATACACAACGTCGTTTTTCCGGACCGATTCTATCCCAACACGACCACTATCGAAGCCATGGCGGAACTGGCGTTGAGCGGGCTGCCCCGGCGGTTCGCGCTGCTGGGGCATTCGATGGGGGCCCGGGTCGCACTCGAAATCTGGCGCCGATCACCAGAGCGAATATCCCGTCTGGCGCTGGTCGATACCGGCACACATGACGTGCGGACCGGCGAACGTGAGGCAAGATACGCCCTTCGTGATGCAGGCCGCGCTTTCGGGATCGATAGACTGGTCGATTCTTGGCTGCCGCCAATGGTGGCCCCTCAAAACCGCGGCGATGAGGCTCTCATGCATCACCTCCGCGCAATGGTCCGGGAAGCCGGACAAGCCACCTTCGAAAGGCAGATCGAAGCGTTGCTCACGCGCCCTCCTGTTAGTGGCGTTCTGCAGACAATTACCTGCCCGACATTCGTCGTGGTCGGAGAATGCGATGAATGGAGCCCGGTCGCGCAACATGTTGCGATGTCCGCTGAAATACAAAATTCCGAACTGCGGATCATTCCTTCGGCGGGCCATATGGCACCGGCCGAGCGTCCGGAAGAATTTCTGAAGATTGTACAAGAGTGGCTGGCTTGGCAGCCGCTATCCCCCGATGAATCAATTCGTTCGATTGCATAACCCAGAGGAGCCTGACGTGACCCTAACCCTCGATGACGTTCTCGGCCAACAGTCGGATTTGGTGGACTTTGTCCGCAACCAGCAAGTTGGTCCCAATGTGTACCCCGGTGTCCCGGCTGAGTATTCGAACTGGCGCTCTGAACAGTGGGCGTGGGCGCATACCGCGGTATTGTACAACCAGTCGTACCACATGGTAGATTTGGAGGTCCGCGGGCCGGACGCCTTCGCCATGCTGGAGCATCTTGCGATCAACAGCTTCAAAGGTTTCGTGCCCGATAAGGCCAAGCAATTCGTCCCGGTCACGCCGTATGGCTACGTCATCGGGGACGTGATACTGTTCTACCTTGAGGAGAACCGGTTCAACCTGGTCGGCCGCGCACCGGCCATCGAATGGGTGGAATTCCACGCCGCCTCGGGCAAGTGGAACGTCAAGGTCGAGCGCGACGAGCGCTGGGCAATGCGCACCGACGGAAAGCGTAAGAACTACCGGTTCCAGATCCAGGGACCGAACGCCATGAAGATCATCGAGGTCGCGACGGGCACGACGCCGCCGGACCTGAAATTCTTCAACATCACTCATCTTACGATCGCCGGCAAGACCGTCCACGCCCTGCGCCATGGCATGGCCGGCCAACCGGGATGGGAACTCTACGGTCCTTGGGAGGACTATGGTGCCGTTCACGGCGCCCTTGTCGAGGCCGGCAAGGGGTACGGCATGGCGCTGGTGGGCGGTCGTACCTATTCCTCGAATACACTCGAATCCGGCTGGATCCCTTCGCCGTTCCCGGCGATCTACACCGGCGAGGAGTTGAAACCCTATCGCGAATGGCTGTCCGCCAATGCATATGAGGGGAAGTGCTCCGTTGGCGGCAGCTATGTGCCAGACTCGATCGAGGGCTACTACACGACGCCCTGGGATCTGGGATATGGGCCGTTCATCAAGTTCGACCATGATTTCATCGGCCGCGCCGCGCTGGAGAAGTTGGCAGCGGAACCCCACCGCACCAAGGTGACGCTGGCGCTCGACAACGAAGACGTGATGCGTGTGCAAAGCTCCGCTCTGTCCAAGGGCGATCGCGCGAAGTTCATGGAGTACCCCAGTTCGGTCTACGCCATGCACCCGTTCGATCAGGTGCTGAGCGACGGCCAGATGGTCGGCCTGTCGACCTGGATCGGCTATTCCGCAAACGAGGGCAAGTTCTTGACGCTTGCGATGATGGACCAAGGATTTGCGGAGCCTGGCACGGAAGTATCATTGCTCTGGGGTGAACCGAATGGCGGTACATCCAAGCCCACCGTGGAGCCGCACGTACAAACCGAGATCAAGGCAGTTGTCTCCCCGGTGCCTTATTCGGAGGTCGCCCGGGATAGCTATGCCGACGGCTGGCGAACCAAGAATTAGTGTTACCTCAAATGCCTGGGGCGCCGCTCGCGAGGGACGTTGCCCCAGGCCCACCCCAAGACGTGCGACAATGTCGAGGCACGGCGTCCTACACTCAGATCGGAGTGGACCGTATGAACACGCCAGCGGGCAAGAACATTCACGAGTATATTGCGCAGTTTGACGATATTCCGGGGACTCGCGTGTATACCGCGGCGCGGGCGCGTGCTGGGTATCACCTCAATCAATGTGCGATGAGCTTGATGAAGCCAGAAAATCGCGAGCGCTTCAAGGCCGACGAGCGAGCTTACCTCTTGGAATGGCCAATGTCTCCGGACCAGAGGGAGGCACTGCTGGCGCGCGACTACAACCGAATGCTCGAATTAGGCGGTAACATATACTTCTTGGCGAAACTCATCTCCACTGATGGGTTGAGCGTTGCTCAAGGCGTCTCCACGATGACCGACATGTCGTTCCCCGAGTATCAGGCCATGATGGCCGCAGGTGGGCGCTCTCCCGAAGGACAGCGTTCAATCAAGGGAGGCTATTGATATGGCCCGCATCAGCGCAGGCGTCGGCTCAAGCCATGTGCCCTTGCTTGGCGTCGCGGTTGACCAGAGTAAGACCCGTGACGATTATTTCGGCCCTATTTTCCAGGGCTTTGAGTGGACCAAAGAATGGGAAAAGATCGAGAAGCCTGACGTTGTCATCCTGGTGTACAATGATCACGCATCGGCCTTCGACGCCAACATCATCCCGACATTCGCCATCGGCTGCGGCGAGCACTATAAGAGCGCTGACGAAGGTTGGGGCCCGCGCCCTGTGCCCGACGTGAAAGGCCATGCCGACCTTGCCTGGCACATCGCGCAGAGCCTCATCCTCGAAGACTTCGACATGACGATCATCAACGAGATGGACGTGGATCACGGTCTGACCGTGCCGCTGTCGATGATGTTCGGCCAGCCAGCAAAGTGGCCGGTGAAGGTGGTGCCGCTGGCCGTCAACGTGGTGACCTATCCGGTGCCGTCCGGCAACCGCTGCTGGGCGCTGGGCGAGGCGATTGCCAGAGCCGTGGAAAGCTTTCCGGAAGACTTGAATGTGCAGATCTGGGGCACCGGCGGCATGAGCCACCAGTTGCAAGGTCAGCGGGCGGGGCTCCTTAATCGCCGGTGGGACAACATGTTCCTCGACTTGCTGGAAAAGGACAATGATGACGCTCGTCACATCGAGCATATCGAATACCTGCGCGAAACCGGTAGCGAGGGGATTGAGATGATCATGTGGCTGGTAATGCGCGGCGCTCTCGGTCGCAAGGTTAAGCGCCTTCATCGACACTATCACATCCCGTGCAGCAATACAGCGATCGGGCACCTCGTACTTGTTCCTGATTGATCGATATATTATTGCAATGGATCAATCCGGTCTTGTTATACTTAAATACCCATTTCGCCTGGGAGCACGCCTGAAACGGGCGCTTCTGCCGATGGCCGGCCGTTAAGCGCAACTATGCGCAATGTCCCTTAGCCGACGGGCTGCTTGGACGACGCCAAAGCGTCGAAATGGCTTCGGCTTTCGGCGCGCGCGACCGCTTCCGTCAGGAGAGGCTCGAGCCCGATCACGCCATAGGGATTCGGGATCGAGTCGGTCGTCGCCAGCAGGTCGAGGTTCAAGATGGCCGGATCGGCCTCGCCCTGGAGGCCATGGACGGCAAGGCAGCCAATGCGGGCGAAGCCTGCCGCCCGAAGACCCGCCGCGGCCGATTTTACAGTTTCGCCCGACGATATGACGTCGTCGATGATGATCGGATGACGGTCGGTATACGTTTGCAGCGAGGGCAGCTCGACCGAGACGTCGCGATCGCCCCTGCGCCGCTTGCGGCCGACCACATAGGGCGCGCCCGCCTCCCGAGCGACGGCTGCCGCCCATTGTTCGCCTTCGCTGTCCGGACCGACGAGGAGCGGCCGGTCGACATGGGCGCTTAGCCAGCGGGCGAGCAGGGGGGCGCCGTCGAGCGCGATCGCTTCGATGCGATAGAGATCGCTCAGCGCCCGGTAGCGGTGAAGGTGCGGGGAGACCGTGACGATGCGGTCGAAGCTGCCGCTCAGCAACCGTGCGAAACTGCGCGACGAGATGGCTTCGCCGGGTCGGAAGCGGTCATCCTGGCGCATATAGGCCAGATAGGGTGCCACCAGGGTGATCAGCCGGGCGCCGAGCTCTCGGGCGGCGTCGGCCGCAAAGAGCAGGCGAAGGATCTGGTCGTCGGGATGGGCAAGCGTGCAGACCAGCACGACATGCTTGCGGTCGACCGGCGTCTCGAAGCGAACGTAGCTCTCGCCATCGGGAAAGCGCCGGCTTTCGATCAACCCGAGGGGAACGCCAAGCGTGCCAGCGATCTGCTGGGCGACGCGTTCGTTGCCGGGCAGGGCGCAGATGATCGTCATCATCGATCCCCCAGCACGACGATGTCGGGATTGGCCGTGGCATAGTCGAGCGCATAAGCCAGTTCGCCCGGGCTCTCCGCATGCAGCGTGAAAAGTGGCTCGCCGCCGGACAGCCGGTCGCCGATCCGCGCGTGGAGCAGCAGGCCGGCGGCCGGCGCGTCGGGTGCGCCTGCCAGTTTTGCGAGCCGGGCGATGCGGCGGTTGTCGATCGCGGTCACCGCGCCGCTGAGAGGAGCTGTCACGATATGCCGGTAGTTGCTGGTGGGCAGGTCGCGCCGGCCGCCTTGCGCCTCGCAGATCTCGTCGAACTTGCGCGCGGCGGCGCCGCTGGCGACGAGCTGCTCGGCGAGCCGGGTGCCGTCACCGGGCAACGCCGCGCCCCCCGCCTCGAGCAGGATCGCCGCCAGCGCGCAGGCACGGGCGCGCAGATCCTGCGGCGCTGCCGGATCGTTGTTGAGCACGGCCAGCACATCGGCGGCCTCGAGCGCCGGCCCCAGCGCGCGACCGACCGGTTGGGTACCGTCGGACTGGATGCAGATGGCGCGCATGTCGAAGCGCTCGGCAATGGCCGTAAGCCGCCGCGCGAGGCCGGCGGCGGCCGTGGCCGATCGAACCTTGGCGGTCGGACCGACCGGGATGTCGAGCACGACATGGGTCGCGCCGGCCGCGATCTTCTTCGACAGCACCGAGGCGATGAGCTGGCCCTCGGTGTCGATATCGAGGGCGCGCTCGACGCCGATGAAGATGTCATCGGCGGGGCTGAGATCGATCGCGCCCCCCCAAACGATGCAGCCGCCGACCCGCTCCACGACCCGGCGCATGGCACCGATCGGCAGATCGACGGGCGCCAGAACCGCCATGACGTCGGCGGTTCCGGCGGGCGAGGTGATCGCGCGCGATGACGTCTTCGGCATGGTCAGGCCACCGGCCGCGACGATCGAGACGATGATCGGGGTGGTCCGGTTACCTGGGAGCCCGCCGACGCAGTGCTTGTCGACGATGATCGCGGACGGCCAGTCGAGCCGCTCGCCGCTCGTCACCATTGCCTGGGTCAGGGCCCAACTCTCCTCCTCATCCATCGGTTGGGCGGCAGTGGCGGTGAGGAAGGCGGCGAGATGAAGGTCGGCATAGCGCCCGCCGACGACGTCGCCTACGATCGCGGTCATGTCATTGAGCCCCAAGCGATGGCCGTAGATCCGCCGCCGGATGCTAGCGAGCGACGCGATCGGTGGGGCCTGCTTGACCCCGACGAACGCGCCGTCGACGAGGCCAAGCAGTCGCCAGGTGCTTTCCGAAAGCCCGACCTCGTCACAGTCGAGCACGTCATCGAGCTGGAACAGGGTGGCGACGACCGAGCGCCCTCCCGCTTGGAGCTCGACCCGGCTGTGCGGGGCGAGCCCTTCGGAACGACAGATCGCGCTGTCACGCCTCAGGAGGACGATGGGCTCGCTGTGGCTGTGGAGGCCGAACCGACGGGCGCGCAGCATGACTGGCCCGGGGAGTGGACAGGCCGGCATCCCGCGCTCGTTTCCCGCGCTCAGCGCGGTTGTCTCCCCGGTCGCTCTCATGGGTGCGGCGCTCGCCGCCGTTGGTGAGGTGGAGTCGGCGCCCGGAGCGACGGCTTCGCTGTGCAATTGGGTCATCGGCCCCGATTATGAGGCCGCTTCGCCCGGCCCTATTGGGAAAGCTACCTAGCTGCTCGTGCGCCAAGGTCCGCCGGGAGGTTCGTACATATCCCTATATCGGCTCGCCGCTGAAGCGGGGAAAACCACGAGCTGAGGGTCCCGGGACAGGGACCCCGATGCGGGGTTCCACCAGATGCTTCAGCTTGCCACCTCACGGCCCAGTGCCGCACTCGATCAAGGACGCTGCGCCGACTGCAGCGTGCGCGCTTCGGCCATCTGCGGCTCGCTCGACGCCATCGGGCTCGAGGAACTCGGGCGGATGGGCCGCAAAGTTCACCTACGCCCCGGCCAGACCCTGCTCTGGGAAGGCGATGAATCGGTGCTGGTCGGCAATGTGCTCGAAGGTATGCTCAAACTGTCGACGGTGACCGGCGATGGTCGCGAACAGATCGTCGGCATCGTGTTCCCGTCGGACTTTATCGGCCGGCCGTTCGGTAAGGACAGCCATCACAGCGTCACCGCACTGACCGAGGCACGGGTGTGCGTCTTCCGGCGCGGCGCCTTCGATGGCTTCGCGAGCAGCCATGCGGGGATCGAGGCGGCGCTGCTTCGGCGCACGCTCGACGAGCTCGACCGCGCGCGCCGCTGGATGTTGCTGCTCGGCCGGATGTCGGCGACCGAACGGGTGGCAAGCCTGCTGCTCGAGATGGTCGACCGGCTCGGCAGCGCCTCAGGGACGCCGCTCTCGCTGCCGCTCAGCCGGCAGCAGATGGCCGACCTGCTCGGCCTCGCGATCGAGACGGTCAGCCGGACCATGACGCGCTTCGAACGGGAGGGGCTGATCGCTCTTCCCGGCGGACGCCGGGTGGTGCTCCGCGATCGGGCCGACCTCGAGCGGATCGCGACCGGCTGAAGATTTGACCTGGCGCAAAGCATCGCGTGGCCGTGCCGCGCATGGCGACCCCGGTTGATCAGGTGAGAATGGCCATGGATACAGTATTGATGAAGTCGGGCGCGTGGTTGATCGCCCTGCTGCTGGCGGTCGGCGCCGCCGCCTATGCCGTCGATGGCGGCTTCGCGGCGCAGATGTGGATCGTCGCCATAGCCGCGCTAGTGGGCCTGGCCGCCACCCTCGGGCGTACCGATTATGAGGCGGCGCTCGGCGTCACCACTCGCCCGAGGCCGACAGGCTATTATGACAACGTCATTCGTCTGGGTGTGATCGCGACGGTCTTCTGGGGTTTGGCAGGACTCCTCGTTGGTTTCTACATCGCCCTCCAGCTCGCCTTCCCGCAGCTTAATCTGGGGCTCGAATATACGAGCTTCGGCCGGCTGCGCCCGCTCCATACGTCAGCGGTGATCTTCGCATTCGGAGGTAATGCGCTGATCGCGTCGAGCTTCTATATCGTCCAGCGCACCTGCCGGGCGCGGCTCGCCTTCCCGAAGCTCGCCGACTTCGTGTTCTGGGGCTACCAGCTGTTCATCGTCCTGGCGGCGACCGGCTATCTGCTCGGAATCACCGAAGGCCGCGAATATGCCGAGCCGGAATGGTATGTCGACATCTGGCTGACGATCATTTGGGTCAGCTATCTCGCCGTGTTTGTCGGCACGATCGTCAAGCGCAACGAACCCCATATCTACGTCGCCAATTGGTTCTACCTGTCGTTCATCGTGACGATCGCGATGCTCCACCTCGTCAACAATCTGACGATCCCGGTGAGCCTCGTCGGCTCGAAAAGCTACTCGGCCTTCGCCGGCGTCCAGGATGCGCTGACCCAATGGTGGTACGGCCATAACGCCGTCGGCTTCTTCCTGACCGCGGGCTTTCTCGGCATGATGTATTATTTCGTGCCCAAGCAGGCCGAGCGGCCGATCTACAGCTATCGCCTGTCGATCGTCCATTTCTGGTCGCTGATCTTCCTCTACATCTGGGCCGGCCCTCACCACCTCCATTATACCGCGCTGCCCGACTGGGCGCAGACGCTCGGCATGGTGTTCTCGGTGATGCTGTGGATGCCGAGCTGGGGCGGTATGATCAACGGCTTGATGACCCTCAACGGCGCCTGGGACAAGGTCCGCACCGACCCGATCATCCGTATGATGGTGCTGGCGCTCGCCTTCTACGGGATGAGCACCTTCGAAGGCCCGATGATGTCGGTGAAGGCGGTCAACTCGCTATCGCACTACACCGACTGGACGATCGGCCATGTCCATTCGGGCGCGCTCGGCTGGAACGGCATGATCACCTTCGCGACGATCTATTTCCTAGCCCCGCGCCTATGGGGCCGCGAGCGGCTCTATTCGCTGCGGATGGTCAACTGGCACTTTTGGACCGCGACGCTCGGCATCGTCCTCTACGTTTCGTCGATGTGGGTGGCCGGGATCATGCAGGGACTGATGTGGCGCGAATATGGCCAGAACGGCTATCTGGTCTACGCCTTCGTCGACGTCGTCGCGGCGATGAAGCCCTATTATCTGATCCGGGCGGCGGGCGGCCTCCTCTATCTGAGCGGCTCGGTGATCATGGCGTGGAACGTCTACCAGACGATCCGCGGACGGGTGCGCGAGGAAGCGCCGCTGACCGACACCTCCCATAATCCGGCGCTGGACCATCCCCTCCAGCCCCAGGCTGCTTGAAGGACGCGCCCGATGGCCACCAAATTCCTCGATCATGGCAAGATCGAGCGCAACGTCACGCTGCTGCTCGTGCTTTCGCTCATCACCGTCGCGATCGGCGGCATCGTCGAGATCGCGCCGCTGTTCTGGATCGATTCGACGGTCGAGAAGGTGCAGGGGATGCGACCCTACACCCCGCTCGAGCTTGCCGGCCGCAACATCTACATCCGCGAAGGCTGCTACAACTGTCATAGCCAGATGATCCGGCCGTTCCGCGACGAGGTGGAACGCTATGGCCATTACAGCCTCGCCGCCGAAAGCATGTACGACCACCCCTTCCAATGGGGATCGAAGCGCACTGGCCCGGACCTCGCCCGGGTGGGGGGGCGCTATTCGGACGAATGGCACGTCCAGCATATGGTCGATCCGCGCGCGGTGGTGCCGGGCTCGATCATGCCGTCCTACGCCTTCCTCAAGGAGCGCGACCTCGACGTCCGCCATCTCGACAAGCACCTCCAGGCACTCAAATGGGCGGGGGTGCCCTATGGCGACGCCGAGATCAGTGCGGCGATCGCCGATGCGCTCGCACAGGCCGACCCGGATGCCGACGCTTCGGATCTGAAGAAGCGCTACCCCAAGGCCCAGGCGCGGGATTTCGATGGCGATCCGAAGCGGGTGACCGAGATGGATGCGCTCGTCGCCTATCTGCAGATGCTAGGCACATTGGTCGACACCAAGGCCGCCGAACCGGTGGAGACGGCGCGATGAGCTACAACCTCCTGCGTCATGCCGCCGACACCTGGGGCATGCTTTTCCTCGGGCTGGTCTTCCTCCTGGCGCTCTGGTTCGCGCTGCGCCCGTCGGCCCGCCAGCGCCATGACGACGCCGCCCAAATCCCGTTCCGTGACGAGAGCCCCCGCGATGACTGACCGCAAGATCGACGAAGCCACCGGCGTGCCCACGATGGGCCATGAATGGGACGGCATCGAGGAGCTCGACAATCCGATGCCGCGCTGGTGGCTGTGGACCTTCTACGCGACGATCGTCTTCGCCATCGGATATTGTATCGCCTATCCGGCGATCCCCTTGCTCGAACGGGCGACGACAGGCACGCTCGGCTGGACGAGCCACCGCCAACTGGCGGAGGAAACGGCCAGGGGGCTGGCCGCCCGCGCTTCGACCCTGGCGGCGCTCGCTAAGGTCGATATCGCGACCCTCGATCCCAGCTCGCCGCTGATGCAGGCGGCGGTCGAAGGCGGTCGCGCGGCGTTCAAGATCAATTGCGCCGCCTGCCATGGCGCGGGAGCCGCGGGCACCAGGGGCTATCCCAACCTCAACGATGACGACTGGTTGTGGGGCGGAAGCCGGGCCGAGATCCATCAGACGCTCATGCACGGCATCCGGCAGCCGGGCGACGAAGCGACTCGCATGTCGCAAATGCCGGCCTTCGGCCGCGACGGCATTCTCAAGCCGCAGGAAATCCAGGACGTGGTGTCCTTCGTCCGGACCGCATCGCATCAGGAGAAGCCGGGCGCTTCGTCCGGACGCGGCGCGGCGCTCTACGCGGCCAATTGCGCAATCTGCCACGGCGCCGATGCCAAGGGTGGACGTGCGTTCGGCGCGCCCAATCTCACCGACGCGATCTGGCTTTATGGCGGCGACCGCGAGGCCCTGACGGCGACGGTGACCAACGCGCGCTATGGGGTGATGCCCGCTTGGGACAAGACGCTCGATCCGGCGACGCTCAACATGCTCACCGCCTATGTCCACTCGCTGGGCGGCGGCGAATGAACATGCCGCCCTCCGGCCTGCCGGCACGGTCGCGCAAGCTCTATGCCCGCCGGCCGGACATCTTCCCGCGCGCGATCGACGGCTTCTACCGTCGCCTCAAATGGATCGTCATGGCGGTCACCCTGGCGATCTATTATGTGACGCCGTGGCTGCGGTGGGATCGCGGCCCCTACGCTCCCGATCAGGCGGTGTTGGTCGATCTGGCGCATCGCCGCTTCTACTTCTTCTCGATCGAGATCTGGCCGCACGAATTCTATTATGTCGCCGGGCTGCTCGTCATGGCGGGAATCGGGCTTTTCCTCGTCACGACGACGGTCGGGCGGGCCTGGTGCGGCTATGCCTGCCCGCAGACCGTATGGACCGACCTCTTCCTCCATATCGAGCGCGCGATCGACGGCGACCGCAATGCCCAGCTGCGCCTTAAGAAGGGGCCCTGGACGGTGGGCAAGATCGGCCGGCGGGCGCTGAAGCATGCCAGCTGGCTGCTCGTCGGCCTCGTGACCGGCGGCGCCTGGGTGTTCTACTTCGCCGACGCGCCGACGCTCGCCTACGACCTCGCGACCGGGCAGGCGGCCTATGTCGCCTATGCGACGATCACGATCCTGACCGCGACCACCTATATTTTCGGCGGCTTCATGCGCGAGCAGGTCTGCCTTTACATGTGCCCGTGGCCGCGCATCCAGGGGGCGATGCTCGACGAACGATCGCTGATCGTGACCTACAAGGATTGGCGCGGCGAGCCGCGCAGTCATGGGGTCAAGCGCAGCGACGACAGCGGCGACTGTATCGACTGCCAGGCCTGCGTCCAGGTCTGCCCGGTCGGGATCGACATCCGCGACGGCGCCCAGTTCGCCTGCATCACCTGCGCGCTGTGCATCGATGCCTGTGATCAGATGATGGACAGGGTCGGACGACCGCGCGGGCTCATCGACTATGCGATGCTCGAGGATTGCCAGGCCGAGGCTGCCGGCGCCGAACCGGTGCCGGTGATGAGGACGCTCTTCCGTCCGCGGACACTCGCTTATTTCTCGATCTGGGGCGCGGTGGGGCTCGCGATGGTGTTCGCCCTGGGCGCACGCACCCGCCTCGATCTCGCCACGGCGCATGATCGCAACCCGCTGTGGGTACAATTGTCGGGCGGTGATGTCCGCAACGCCTACACCCTCAAGATCCGCAACATGGAATCGCGGCCCCGAACGCTGCGCCTGGCGATCGAGGGGCTCGACCATGGTGTGATGTGGGACTCGCTCAGCGACGCCGGTAGCGCCGGCCGCGCGATGGCCTTCTCGGTCGCGCCCGACCAGGTCGAGGCGCGCCGCATCTATGTCAGGGCGCCGGGTCGGGGGCCAGCGACCGAGGACTTCCATTTCACCATCTCCGCCACCGACGGCTCGCCTGACCGGGCAGCGGACGGGGTGCGGTTCGATCGCCCGGAGACTCAGCCATGATCCGACGTTTCACCGGTTTCCACATGATGGGCCTGACGATCGCCTTCTTCGCGGTCGTCGTCAGCGTCAACATGGTGATGGCGACGCTCGCGACGCGGACCTTCGGTGGCACGGTCGTCGAGAACAGCTATGTGGCGAGCCAGAAGTTCAACCATTGGCTCGACAAGGCCCGGGTCCAGTCGGCACTTGGCTGGCATGTCGAGGCGGATCGCGGCGGTGGTCGCGTCCGCCTGATGATCGTCGGCGTGGATCAGGCCCGGGTCGATGCCGTTGCCATTCATCCGCTCGGCCGTCTCCCGGCCATGCACCTGCATTTCGAGCGCACCGCGCCGCGCGAATATCGCTCGCGCGAAACCTTGCCGGCCGGCCGCTGGCGCCTGGAAATCCGGCTGCGCCGCGGTTCGGAGGTCAAGGATTTCGTCGAGGAGCTCCCGGCATGACCGCGGTCATCGAACATAGCGAGTTCAGCCTTCCCGGTGTGCGCTGTGCGGCTTGCATCGCCAAGATCGAGGAGGGGCTGGGGCATGTGCCCGGGGTTCACTCGGCCCGGGTCAACCTCACTGCCAAGCGGGTCGCGATCGATCACGAGGCGGTGGTGGACGTGCCGACACTCCGGTCGGCGCTCGATGCGCTCGGCTTCGCCGCCGAGCCGGTCGTCGTACAGAATGACGACATCGCCCACCGGCTGGAGAGTCGCCGGCTGCTCAAGGCGCTCGGCGTCGCCGGCTTCGCCGCGATGAACATCATGCTGCTCTCGGTGTCGGTCTGGTCGGGGGCCGATGGCGCGACCCGGCAGCTGTTCCACTGGCTGTCGGCGATGATTGCGATGCCGACCGTTGCTTATGCGGGCCAGCCCTTCTTCCGCTCGGCGTGGAGCGCGCTGCGCCGCGGGCGCACCAATATGGACGTGCCGATCTCGATCGGCGTGCTGCTGGCGACCGCGCTCAGCCTGTTCGAGACGATCACGGGCGGTGCCCATGCCTATTTCGACGGTGCGGTTTCCCTGATCTTCTTCCTGCTCGCCGGCCGCTTTCTCGATAGCGCGATGCGGGACCGGGCCCGAGACGGCGCCGGCGCGCTGATGCGGGCCATGACGCCTGGCGGAACGGTGCTTCTTACCGGCGGCAAGACTGAGTGGCGGACCGCCGACGACATAACGCCCGGCATGGTTCTGCTGGTGAGCGCCGGCGAGCGCTTCGCCGCCGACGGCCGGGTCGAGGAAGGCTCCAGCGCGGTCGACCGGTCGCTGATCACCGGGGAGAGCCGCGCCGAGCCGGTCGAGCCGGGAGCGGCGGTGATTGCGGGGTCGCTCAATCTGACCGGACCACTGACCGTTCGGGTCACCGCGACGGGTTCGGATACGACGATCGCGGGAATGGCCAGGCTGATGGAAGCCGCAGGGCAGGGGCGCTCGCGCTATGTCCGGATCGCCGACCGGGCCGCCCGCTATTATGCGCCGGCGGTGCACACGCTCGCGGCTGCCTCTTTCATCGGATGGATGATCGCAGGCGCCGGCTGGCATGCTTCGCTGCTGATCGCGGTGGCGGTCCTGATCGTTACCTGTCCCTGCGCGCTGGGGCTGGCTGTTCCGGTTGCGCAGGTCGTTGCTTCCGGCGCGCTGATGCGTCGCGGGCTTCTGGTCAAGGACGGGTCGGCGCTCGAACGGCTGGCGGAGGCTGATCGGGTCTGCTTCGACAAGACCGGGACGCTGACTCTCGGGCGCCCAGAGGTTGTCAATCTCGAGGCGCTCGATACCATCGAACGCAACGCCGCCCTGGCCTTGGCGCGTGCCAGCAACCATCCTCTTTCGCGCAGTCTCGCGCGGGCCCTCGCCCAAGAGGGGGCAGAAGCGGCGAACGTCACAGACCTTCGGGAGATTGCCGGGCAAGGCATGGAAGGCCAGGTCGAGGGGCGCCGCGCCCGGCTTGGCCGCCCGGACTGGGTCGGGGCATCGGTCCCCGGTGGCGAGATGCTCAGCTGCGCCTTTGCCATCGACGGCTCGCCACCGCGCTTGATTCGGTTCGCCGACAGGCTGCGGCCGGATGCCGACGAGGCGGTCGCTCGCATGAAACACATGGCGATGGAGCCCGTGATATTGTCCGGTGATCGGCGTGAAGCCGTCGCCGCGATTGCGGGTCAGGTCCATGTGTCGGCAATGGTCGGCATGACGCCGGCCCAGAAGGTCGAGACAGTGAATCGCCTCACGCAAGCCGGTCACCGGGTGCTGATGGTCGGCGATGGCCTCAATGACGGGCCTGCGCTCGCCGCAGGGCATGTCTCGATAGCTCCATCGTCGGCGAGCGACGTCGGACAGAACGCCGCCGACATCGTGTTCCTCGGTGACAGCCTGTTGCCGGTGCCGGTCGCGGTGGCGGCGGCACACCGCACCATGCGAATCGTCCGGCAGAACTTCGCGCTCGCGATCGGCTATAACATCCTTGCCGTGCCGCTGGCACTGCTGGGTATGGTGACGCCACTGATTGCGGCGATCGCGATGTCGACGTCGTCGATCATCGTTGTCGCCAACGCACTTCGGCTGACGCGGTGCGCACGATGAGCGGCATCGGCATCCTGATCCCGATCGCCTTGCTGCTCGGTCTCAGCGGCCTGGCTGCTTTCATGTGGTCGCTGTCGAGTGGTCAATTCGACGACCTGGAAGGCGCCGGCGAGCGCATCCTCATCGATGATGAGCCCAAGTGAAGCCACGGCCCGGCAGCTTCCGCCGACATTGCGGTCATCGATGGCGCCAATCGATCCGCCCGAAAGCTGCCGTAGATTCATATCCAGCGAAGCGCGCGTTGAGATGACCGAGACGGGGACTTTGCGCTCGCTGCCAAGCTGCAACGGCGGACGACGGCTTCTGGGGGTTATCAGACCGTTAGATATTCGCCGATCTTGCAGCGCGGATGCGGCGTTATGCTGGTGGGGTCGTTTCCCGACAAGCACTCTCCGCATGTGTCAGAAGCTGAACCGGACCGTCCCGATAACCGAACGCGGCGCGCCCGGAAGGTTGAGGATGGGCGAGGTGCCATGACCCGCAATGATGTACCGCTTGTTGGTCAGGTTGTAGGCGTTGAGCTGTAACCGCACCGGGCCGATCTGCGTCCAAGCTAGTGCATCGAACGTCACATAAGATGGAAGAACTGTCGTATTAGAAGGGTCGGCCCAGCGGTCGCCGACATAATTGACGCCTCCGCCCAAACCATAGCGGGTGGCGATCGTCTTGGTGAAGAAGATGTTTGCGGAATTGAGCGGGGTCAGCGTGGCGCGCTTGCCGATCAAACCGGGAGTCGCTGAGTCCGTGACGCGCGTGTCGAGGTGGGAATAGCCGGCGATCGCGCGGACCTTCTCCGGAAGGTCGAGCGCGACCGACAGCTCGATACCGCGGGTTCGCTGCGTACCGATCGGCACGATGCGCTGCGTCACGGGATCGGTGCCCTTGATGCCGGTACGCCGCAGGATGAAGGCCGCGGTCTGCACCGACAGCCGTCCGCCGAACAGCGTGTATTTTGCGCCCACTTCCTTGTTGGTGGTTTGCTCCGGCGCAATATCGGCATTGTTGGTCGCTAGCGCGAAGGTCTCGGCCGAAGGCTGGAAGCTGCGGCTCCAGGACACGTAGTAGGATTGGGCCGCATCGGGCTGGAACAACAATCCGGCGCGTGGACTCCAGTTGCGATCGGTCCGGGCGAGATCCGTCTGACCAGGCAACCGCCGATCGGTCTTCTGGATAAACCAGTCATGCCTCAGACCCAGCATGGCTTTGATGCCATGCCCGAAGTCAATCAAATCCTGCACATAGAGACCGCGCGTATCAAGGCGCGTAACGCTGTTGTCGGTGAAGGTGTTGAAGCTGTCGTTGTCGACCACCGGCAGCACCGGATCGAGGATCGACGTGATCGCCACCGTTCGGCCCGCGAAGCGCTGGCTGCCCTTGTTTTGGTGCGCGATCTCGAAACCATAAAGGAGGGTGTGTACAGTCCCGAGGACATTGAGCTTTTGGGTCAATTCGGTCTGGTTGGACCAGCCTTCCTCGTCGCGATCGAAGCGGCTGTGTTCCAGCGTCACCGTCCGCGCTGCCGCATCGACCGCGGAAGGGATCGTGCTCTGACGATCCAGTGTATAGCGGTAATGGTTGAACCCATTGCGCAGGCTCAGTGTGTCGGAGAAGCGATGGGTCACGGCGACCCGCTGCGACACAACCTCCGAATGCGCAAAATCAGCGTCACGCGCGTTAGCCGCTCCGTAGTAAGTGGCGCGCGGCACATCGACTGGACGGCCATTCAGGGCCGGTATCCCGAGATCCATGACGCGCCGATCGTTCACATAGTCGGCCTGGACCAGGACGGTCGTATCCTGCCCCGCGCCGAGCAGCAGCGACGGCGCAAGCGCATAGCGTTTGAGGAACTGCTGTTGGCGAAAACTGCCATTGTCCTCGACCGCGCCGGTCAGCCGGAATCCGACACGCGACGTCTGATCGAGGCGGCCGACATCGATCTCGCCCCGGTAGCTGTCGAACGAGCCCGCCGAGACGACCAAGGCCGTTATGTCGCCATCTGGCTTCTTGGTCACACGATTGACAAGGCCACCCGACGATCCCCGACCATAAAGCACCGCAGCGGGGCCCTTGATGACCTCAACCCGATCGACATTCGACAGATCGCGATAATAAAGGGCATCGTCCCGGAAGCCGTCCACGAACTGGTCGGCGATCGCCGTAAAGCCGCGAATTCTGAACTCGTCGCGCTGCCCGTCGCCCGACGCGAGCGTGACGCCCGGCACGTTGCGGACGGCATCCTGAAGCGACAGCGCGCGCTGATCGCGCAGCACCTCGGCAGGCACGACGGCGATGGACTGGGGGATGTCACGCAGCGGCAGCGCCACTTTCGCCGCGGCGCTGTCCTGCGGCACATAACCGTCGCGCAGTCCCGTCACGATAATCTCGGCACCCGACTCCTCTCCGGAAGCGCTCGCCTCGCTCGCCGCTGCGGCAAGAGCTGTGGTGGTCAATGAGAGCCCTGCCGCAAGGGCGACGAAGGCGGTGGCAGTAGGCAAAGTGATTTTCAAGATGTCCCTCCCAGCCTGCCGCTGGCTCTAGCTATAATGAAAATGACTCGCAATAGCGTTTTCATTTTATCTCGTCCGCGCTATGGGGAGCCATGTTCAAGAGAGGAAGTGTTGCTCGGAAAACCCTTCGGCAGGGCGGCGGCGCTCGGCGCATGCTGGCCCGCGCGCATCTCTGGCTCGGCGTCACCATCGGCCTGATCTGGGCGTTGCAGGGGCTAACCGGCGCAATCCTGGTGTTCCACCGCGAGCTCGACCGGGCGGTCTTGCCTTCCCTGCAGAAAGGCGATCCGCTTCCCCTTGACCAACTGCTCGCAACGGTGAGAGCAGGCATGCCTGCGCTCCCTGACAGCATCGGGCGTGTGGATGAGGACCCGTCGATCCTCGTCGTCAATTACACCGATGCCGACGGCAAAAGGCGCGGCGTCCTGCTCGACGCGGCAACCGGGGCAATATTAGCCCAGCGCAACTGGCAGCCGACATCTCCAGCGGAGGGCAGCACGACGCGGTGGATCTACGAACTGCACCATCGCCTGCTCCTTGGCGACAGCGGCGGCCTCTTGCTGGGGGCATCCGGGCTCCTGCTTCTGGTCAGCGCTTCATGGGGCCTGTGGCTGGCATGGCCCCGGCGCCGCGCCTGGCGCGCAACGTTCAACGTCCACCTCTGGCGCACGCGCTCGCAGCGCCTTTATGGCTGGCACCGGCTGATCGGCCTCTGCGCGACCACCGCACTCGTGGCGCTTGCCGTCACCGGGGCGACGATGGACTTCGACAAGCCGCTACGCGGATTCAGCGAAAGCCACCTTCCCTATCGACCCGCCTTTTCGGTGCCCCCCGGGCCCTTCGCTCAACCGGTCGTCTCGGCCGATCAGGCGGTCAGTATTGCTCAAGCACGGCTTCCGCAGGCGGCCTTCATCTCGCTGACTCTTCCGAGCGGGAAGCTCCCTGCCTACCAAGTGCGGCTGCGTCAGCCAGGAGAGTGGCGGAGTTGGTCGGGTACCAGCCTTGTCACGATCGATCCGACCAGCGGCCGCGTACTGGACATTTATGATTGGGCAAGGGCTCCCCTTGCCAATCGCCTGCTTGAAAGCGCCTTCGCTTTTCACAGCGGTGAGGCAGCGGGCTTCCTCGGCAGGCTGGCGGTCCTGTTCGCCGGCTTGGCACTGCCAACCCTCTATGTGACCGGGATATGGAGCTGGCTGCGCCGACGCCGTGCTTGAGCCCGGAAGCTTTGTGATGCAAGGACGGCTGCTTCGGTCATATCCGGACCTTCGCGACCACAGAAGCGAGCGTCGTAAAGTGGTCGACTGCCGGGAGCGACCGCCGGATCGTGGGACAAATTCGCCGTCTCCTGTTTGCCGATCGAATGACGGCTCGCGCCAACTGCGGACATTGCCGCCGCAGATTTTGATGAACCTACAGCCTACGTCTCGATTGTATTTCATCTGCGTCTGCAACAATATTGCGACAAGCGAAGATTGAATGGGGATGAGAATGTCGGCCGCAAAGAGAAGTTGTGCTTTTCTCGGGCTTACATTTGCCATTAGCTGGCTGCCGCTGGTCCCGACAATGTGGGACGCCGCGCTCCCCTTGGCACCGTTACTTTTCTTGTTTGGTCCTGTTGCGTCGGCAATCATCTGCTCGCTGATCTTCGAACCCGGTCAGCGATTGGAAGCGCTAGGGCTGCGGTTTCGACCCAACATTTGGTGGTTGGTGGCTCTGCTTACGCCGCTGGCACTGGGGGTCATCGCCGCAGCGGCGAACCTTGCATTGGCCGGGCAGGACTTTCTGGAGGTCCATAACTGGCAGATTGCTCTGGCCGCACTTGGCGACATTCCACAAGCTCGGTATGTCCCAAGCGCTTGGGCATTGCTGCCCGTTTGCATCTTGCTTGCCCTAATTTTCGAAGAGCCAGCTTGGCGAGGATACCTTTACCACATTTGGCGCGATCTTGGGTTCTGGCGTTTCAGCTCCGCCGTGGGGATCGTCTGGGGTGTGTGGCATTGGCCTATGCTGCTGCTCGGGGTCACGGGCGCTCACGTCGGCGTGCCTGAGCTCTTAGAATTCACTGTCGCCACCCTCGTGCTGGCTGCTTACGCGACGCTCCTTCGAGATCGGTCTGGGTCCGTCATTGCCGTTGCCATTGCCCACGGGGCGTGGAACTCGGTATCCCACCTGGGGGCGAGCCTCAAAATGGTGACAGCCGTGCTCATCTTCGGCCTTTTGCTAACCGCTGTTAGGAAAGTCGGTTTACGGCGCATAACGCCGTCATCGGCAATTAGCTGAACGCAATAACGCGCTCCATTTTTGGCTGACGGTCGATCTGTCCGCTGCTATCGTGGGCGAGATGATGGATGATCTTTCATTCCGATGCCGTTGTGGTGAAGTGACTGGGAAACTGCGTGACATTCGCACTTTGCCCGGAGATCATCTGGTTTGCCACTGTTCGGATTGCATTGCCTTTTTGCGCTACTGTGCCCCTGAGCAAGCTTCTACCCTCGTTGATGGGGTGCAACTTTTCCTGACCAGGGTTTCAAGAATGGCAATCACTTCCGGGAAAGTGAACCTCGCCTGCGTTCATCTGACAAACAAGCCTATGCTACGATGGTACTCGAAATGCTGCCGAACGCCGCTTTTTCATACAGTTCATTCTGGCTGGTACCCTTTCGTCACAATCCATGTAGCTAGCCTGGAGCCAGATCGTCGGGCCGGTGCGATCGGAAAGCCGCGTGGCCACACCTTTGTTAGCAATGTTCCCCTTGCGCAGAGAGACTTTCGGACGGTCTCCAGGGCCAGCATAAAGGCGCGCTTCATCGTCGGAATGTGGAAGGACCTGTTGTCGGGCGATTTTCGACGCGCAGAGCTGTTCAATTCGGCGTCATTGCGGCCAATAATCGAACCCAAGCGATTGTCACCGTCTGAGCGCGCCGAGCTTGACGCTTAAATGGCTGGCGTTCCTAAAACCTGACGCCGAAATCGCACGGCTTCCTGCCATATCGCGCATTGGCGGTAGCACCAATAGCCGCCAATCGCTCATAGCGCTGTAGCGGCTGCACTCCAGTGAGAATGCGCGGACGGATCTCCGCCCAAGAAAGGCCGTGTAGTCACATCCCCTTGGGGCGGACCCGACGAGCTGAGGATCGCCGCCCGGCCCGTGGAGGTCGCCGAACGCCAGGACAAGTATCTTGAAAAACACTAAAAAATCACTCTTTAGCTGACCTGCCCCTCGATCACTTTGGGCCGAAATAACCGATATAGAGGCCGCCTTGCCTTGATACGGATCAGTCGAGCGGCGCGCCAATGGCGGCCATCCTGACTTCACGTCCAGAGGCCGCCGTTCCACACCGTCCGACATCGCTGCCGTCGGAAGGCAGATAGCTTTTGAGCAGCCGGACGAAAAAGGCGGGGAAGGCAGCGCCTTCCCCGTCAGGCGGCGGAGAGAGGGGGTCTTCTCAGAAGCGCATGCCGAAACCCACGCCAACGACGAGCGGGTCGAGGTGAACTTTAACGCGTTGGGTGCCGATCGCCGTGGTGGCGAGCCGGGTGGTGGTATCGATGTCGATATATTTGACGTCGAAATTGAGGAAGCTGCGGTCGGTCAGCGGCACGTCGACACCGGCCTGGAGCGCGTAGCCGAAGCTCGATTTCATGTGGACGTTGGTCTTGCCAACGGCGGTGACCAGGCCCTTCGACGCCTTTTCCGAATAGAAGATCGTGTAGTTGAGGCCGGCGCCGACATAGGGGCGGAACTTCGCATCCGGCGCGAAATGATATTGGAGCGTCAGCGTCGGCGGCAGCACCCAGGTCGAGGCGAGCTTGCCGATCGTTCCCGTCGTTCCCGTCCGGCCGCTCGCCTTGTGCTTGGTGGTGGCGAGGATCAGTTCGGTGCCGATGTTCGGCGTCAGCATATAGGTGAAGTCGACCTCGGGCATGATGCTGTTGCTGACCTTGACCTTCTCGCCTGGAAAGGCAGGCGTGATCCCGCTCGAACGCTCGTTTGGCGCGACGATGATGCCGCGGAAGCGCACCAGCACATCCCCTTGGGCGGCTGCCGCGGGCGCGGCCATCGTGGCGGTCGCCATGACGGCGATCATGGTCCTACGGTACATCACAACATCCCTTTCATCGTTTCGATGCCCGATTCTATTCGGGGCGCATCGGGGATGGTTTGACGAGTGCCAAGAAAGCGATTGACCAAGGTCAAGGATTGCTGGGCGGCGGCGGGCCACAGGTGTGGCATGTGGCCTTATTATCCTGATCTGCTCGAGCGGCCCGTGCCGCGCTATACAAGCTACCCGACGGCGGCCGAGTTCACCGACGCGGTCGGCTCATCCCTGCAGGCTGCGGCGCTCGATGCCGTCACACCGCATGCCGACATCTCGCTCTACGTCCACATCCCCTATTGCCAGGAGATCTGCTGGTATTGCGGATGCAACACCGGCGCGGCCAACCGCAGCGGGCGGATCACCTCCTACCTCGACGCGCTCGAGGATGAGATCCATGTGGTTGCCCGGCATCTGGGCGGCCGCGGGCGGGTAGGGCGCATTGCCTTTGGCGGCGGCAGTCCCAATGCGATCGCGCCGCTGGCCTTCGTCCGATTGCTCGACCGGATCGTCACCGAGCTTGACGCGGCAGGCGCGGAAATATCGATCGAGCTCGATCCGCGCTCGCTCGATGACGCCTGGTTCGACGTTCTGCGCGACACGCGGGTCACGCGCGCGAGCCTCGGCGTCCAGACCTTCACACCCCATGTCCAGCAGGCGATCGGGCGGATCCAGCCGCTTTCGATGATCGAGCATGCCGTGGGAGGGCTACGCGATGCAGGGGTGGAGTCGCTCAACTTCGACCTGATGTATGGGCTCCCGCACCAGCATCTCGCCGACCTCGGCACGACCCTGGCCGAGTCCATTCGGCTGGCGCCCGATCGCATCGCACTGTTCGGCTATGCTCATCTGCCTTCGCTGATAGCCCGGCAGCGGCAGATCGATTCCGCCGGCTTGCCGGACGGGCACAAGAGGTTCGAGCAGGCGGCCCATGGGTTCAGGATCCTGACGGCCGCCGGCTATCGCGCCATCGGGTTCGATCACTTCGCCCGGCCACACGACCCGTTGGCGACGGCCGCCGCAGGAGGCCGTCTCCACCGCAACTTCCAGGGCTTCACCGATGATCCGGCCGAGGTCCTGATCGGCCTCGGTGCCAGCGCGATCAGCCAGTTTCCCGGTACGATCGTGCAGAACGAGAAGATGGCGGGCCGATATCGCATGCTGGTCGGAGCGCATCAACTCGCCGGCCGGCGCGGGGCCGAACGCCATGACGACGACCATTGGCGCGGCAAGATCATCGAGCAGATCCTCTGCCAGGGTGAAGCGCGGATGAGCGAGGATCGGCTGTCCCGGTTCCGCCATGATCTCGAACCCTTTGTCGACAAGGGGCTGATCCGGTGTGGCCCCACCTTCGTCCGCCTGTTGCCGGCGGGTCTCCCTTATGCGCGCGCGGTGGCGAGCTGTTTCGATCGCTATCGCGCCTTCAGCAAGGGCCAGTTCAGCCATGCGGTCTAGCCTGCTGTCCTTCGGCACCGTCCCGGCACTGGTCGCGCTGGCGCTGTTCGGCCATCCGCCAGCGTCTGCCGGGTCGATCATGCTGAGGAGCGGCCTTTGCGGTTCGGCCGGGATCATCTCGATCCCGTTGAAGCGGGTGCCGCGGTCGAAGGATGATCAGCGGCCCTGCTCGACCGGTTGCCACGCGGCCTGCTCGGCCCGCAAGCGCCTGCTGCTGGATGATGATGCATGACCGGCCGGGCCCTGCGCTTGCGCCGATCGTCCGCTCACGCTCGAGGATGCTGTCATGAATGATCTTCGCCCAGTTGCGATCACCCCTTATGATCTCCTCGGCGGCGGCGAGGTCATCGCCCGCATCGTCCACCGCTTCTATGATCTCATGGACAGCGATCCGGCGTTCGCCCGGTTGCGCGCCATGCATGCCGAAGACTTGACGCCGATGCGGGCGTCGCTGACCGGCTTCCTGATCGGCTGGACCGGCGGTCCACGCAGCTGGTTCGAGCAGAACCCCGGCAAGTGCGTGATGTCGGCGCATGCGAGACTCGCAATCGACCAGGAAACGGCCGGTCAATGGTGCGAGGCCATGGCGCGCGCGATCCTAGAGTGCGGCATCGACGAGAAGCTGGCGGAAAAGCTCAACGACGCGTTCGCCCGCATGGCCGGCGCCATGGCGCGACCCTGATTCCCCATATGGCGCCCGGTCACCCCGCCGTGTCGCTCCCTGCACTGCGAATTTCTGCTTGGAGATTGGACCTTATGCGTAACCATGACGATATCGCGAGGCGACTCTCGGTCAGGCTCTCCGAACTGCGGGTCCGCCGCGACGCAATCGAGCAGGATCTTCGGCAACCGCTCGACCAGGATAGTGCAGAACAGGCGATCGATCTGGAGGATGATCAGGCCTTGACCGGTGTCGACGAGGTTCTTGGCGCCGAGATCGTCGCGACCCAGCGCGCGCTGCAACGGGTGGAGGCTGGCACCTATGGCAAATGCATTCGATGTGGCGACGATATCGCGGTTGCCCGGCTCGAAGCCTTGCCCGTAACCAGCTACTGCATCCGTTGTGCAGATCAGCCCGAGCCGGGTGTTTGATGTTCCAGCAAAGCGCGAAAGGATGAACACCATGAAGGGTTTCATTGCGGATATCGAGCAGCTCACGAAGCAGAACGGCGATTTTCGCCATGTCCTCTATACCGGACATAATCTGCAGCTTGTCCTGATGGCTATTCCCGCGGGACAAGAAATCGGCGAGGAAATCCATCCCGATCGCGATCAGTTCTTCCGGATCGAGACGGGGCAGGGCGAAGTTTGGATCGACGGGGTCTGCTCTGACGTGAAAGCCGATGACGGAATTGTCGTCCCCCAGGGGGCCCGGCACAATATCAAGGCAACGGGAACCGAGCCGCTCCGTCTGTACACGATCTACGGTCCTCCCGAACATATCGATGGGACGGTGCATTGCTCCAAGCGAGACGCCGAGCAGCAGCACGAGCATTTCGACGGGCGGACCACCGAATAAGACCTCGTCAGAGCTCGGCCTCGACGAGGACCAGGTTCTTGCCTCCCGGCATTGGCGTGATCGTGAAACCCATATCCTGCTCCACGGCGAGCGCGCCGCGGTTTCGGGCGCTCTCGATCGAGAGCAGCCGCTTAAATCCGTGCGATCGCGCGAAGCGCGCTACATGGGTCAACAGCGGAGGTGACCGGCGCGACAGCCCGGACGCTATCGGCTGCGCGCCGAGCGCATCGCCCAGCCGATGTTGGCGAGTGCCGCTCCTTCGACCACGAGATCAAGCGTGATCGCAAAGGCCAGGGGCCATAGCGACATTTCGGGCAACCCGGCTTCGAGAATGGCGGCGACGCCGAGGGTGGTAATCCCGGAGAGGGCTTCCCAGCCGCGCAGCCTCGCGCCGAGCCGCGCGGCGGTAGCGAGGCGGCTGATCCCGGCCATGGCCAGCGATCCCACGAGGAGCAGCTCGATCCACCCTGTATCGACGAGGGGCTGGAAAAGGACCGCAAGCGCCGCAATCACATAGAGGACCGAGGCGGCCAGGGTGAACAGCGGCCAGCCGCGCCGCTGTGCCGCGATGCCATGACTGAGCTGAAGGAACCCGGCTGCGACCATCGCCATGCTGATTTCGAAGGTGGTGAGGCGATCGATGACCAAGAGCGTCACGCCGCCGGCAACCCCCAACAGGCAGAGTGCGCCACCGATCGAAATCGAACGTTGACGCAAGGTGGCTTGATCGCGATCGGCACCATCTACGGTCTTGAGCATCGGAACCTCCTATCGAGGTCACTTTCCCCCGCGGACCCACGACCCGGCCATTGGTGAATATACGGACCTGCCGCTGCCTCGGGACATTCACCTATTCGGGCGTCTCGATCGATCGGGCATGACCGCTCCATAGGAGAAGTTCATGGCGCTCGATATCCAGTTTCACGGTGCAGCGCAGACAGTGACCGGTTCGTGCACCGAGATCATCGTCGGCAAGATCCGCCTTCTCGTCGATTGCGGCCTGTTCCAAGGCCCTCGCAGCCTGGAGGATCTCAACCATCAGCCGTTCGGTTTCGATGTCCACGCGATCGATGCTGTGCTGCTCAGCCACGCCCATATCGACCATAGCGGACTGCTCCCGCGCTTGGCCGCGGAAGGATATACAGGTCCGATCTGGCTGACCGCGCCGACGCGGGACCTGATCGGCTACCTGCTAGTCGACGCGGCGAGAATCCAGGTCAGTGACGCCCGCCATCACAATCTCCGCCGCGATCGTGCCGATGGACGTCGCCACGATCCGCTCTACACACCCATCGACGCCGAGCGCGCTGTTGAACTGGCGCGGACGGCCGCGCTCGAGAGTTGGTTCGAGCCTTGTGCCGGCGTGCGGGCGCGCTTCTGGGATGCCGGGCATATCCTCGGCGCCGCATCGATCGAAATCGAGGCGGGTGGCGTGTCCGTCCTGTTCTCCGGCGACCTTGGCGGCAAGATCGCTTCCCTGGAGGCCGCTCCGCGTGGTCCGGTCGGCATCGACTATGTAATCTGCGAGTCGACCTATGGTGACCGCGAGCGGCCCGCGACCGATCTCGCGCAGCGCCGCCGAGCCTTGAAGACGGTAATAGAAGATGCGATGGCCGCGGGCGGCAATCTGATCATTCCCGTATTCGCGGTCGAGCGCACCCAAGAGCTGCTGCTGGACATGGCGACGCTGTTCGACAGCGGCGAGCTATCGCCGCGGTCGGTTTTCATTGATTCCCCGCTTGCCACGCGGATTACCTCGGTCTTCGCTGGGAGCGCCATCGACGGAACCGATGACGGCGAGGTGTTCTCGCACAGCGCCTTCCACTTCACGGAGACGAGTGCTGAATCGATGCGGCTCAACACGATGTCAGGGGCGATCATCCTGGCCGGTTCGGGCATGTGCGAAGGCGGACGCGTCCGTCACCATCTGATCCACAATCTGGCTCGCCCAGACTCGACCGTGCTTTTCGTCGGTTACCAGGCGCATGGCACATTGGGTCGGCTGATCGAAGGCGGTGCCGATCGTGTCCGCATCTCGGGTCATGACGTCGCGGTTCGCGCCCAGATCCGCTCGATCGACACTTATTCGGCACACGCTGATCGACGTGACCTGCTCGCCTGGATCGACGCCCGACAGCCGATCAAGGGAAGCCTTTTTCTCAATCATGGCGAGGCCAATGCCATCGCGTCGTTGGCGCTGGCCTGTTCCGCTAAAGCCGACGTCCATTGTCCCTCGATCGGTGAGCGGTTTCATCTTGCTGCAGGTGAGGCGGCGCGGCGGACCAAAACCGGAGACCCCGTGGTCCAGGGCGCGGTCGAGCGCGATTGGCAGAATGATTATGCCGATTTCTCGCTACGATTGAAGAGTGAGCTCGAGGCGATCAGCGACCCGGCCGACCGCCGGCGGGCAATCGGCGAAATGCGTCGGATTCTGACCAGTTATCAGCAAGACCATCGCCCGGTGTCACAGCGCCGCCATCAACGCCGCGCCTGAAGCCAAAGCGGCACCAACCAGCCAGGCCGCAGGTGGGAGTCCGCCCGCGCCGCGCGCGAGCCCGATGGTCAGGCCAGCTTTCGCGATCATGTTCAGGAGTACGGGGATCGCGAGCGCCGCCGCGGCGCTGAAGGGTGCAATCCGCCCGGGCGGCAACCCGGCGACCGTGAAGACCGCGGCATCCGCGTCGAACAGGCCGATAAGCGCCAACACCAAGCCCAGCGCGAGATTGCCGAAACGGGCGAGCACCCAATGGCCGATCAGCGAGGCGGCGGCGACAACAGCCGCCAGACCTATTGCGGCACCGAGATCGAGAGGATTGCCAACTGGTATCGCCGCATCGCCGTCGTCGCGCATGCCGCCATCCACGGCGCGCAGGCCAAGCAACGCTCCTGCGATGGAGACGATAAGGGCAGGTGCGAGCAGCAGCGAGAACTCCGCGAGTATGGTCGGCACGATCATCGCCACGAGGGCGAGAATGCGAACGAGCATCACGACGTTCGCCGCGACGATTGCAGAGGCGAAGGAGGAGCGCGATGATATTCCTTCAAGCCGTCGCGCAAGCGTGGCTGTCGCCACCGTCGAGGACACGACTGCCGCGGCCAGGGCGCTGACAATCACGCCGCGTCGTCCGGCTGCGCGCGCGTGGGACACATAGCCGACAAAGGAGAGACCGGATACAAAAACGACGATCAGCCAAAGTTTATGCGGGTTCCACGCCGCATAAGGGCCCATCGCCGCATCCGGTGCCAAAGGCAGAAGAACGAAGGCGATCAGCGCGAAGCGCGCACCGGCGCGAAGTTCCGGCTCTTGAAGACCGCGAAGCCAGCGGTGGAGTGGCTCCCGAGACGCGAGCACGGCGGTGGCGACCGCAGAGCCGGCGATTGCGGCACCGGGCGCCTGGATCGCCAGCGCGCCCAGGCCCAACGTCAGCAATGCGGCTATCGTCGCGGTGATGCTGTGCCGGTCCGGCTGGCTTGCGAAGCTGCGATAACTCGCCACGAGGCTGAGACCCAACGCAGCCAAGAGGACGGCGGCCAACGCCTCCGGCAGCAGCGCCGCAATTCCGCCGCCGAGCCCAAGCAATGTGAATGTCCGTACCCCTGCTATACGGCTCCCTGCCGGACCTTCGCGTTGCGTCCAGCCGCGCTCGAGGCCGATCAACAGGCCGCTGGCGCCAGCATAGCCAAGGCCTATGATTGCTGCGGGGAGTTCGGGGAGCGGCACCGGCTACTTTCGGATTTGGGTTGTGTAATCATCCTCTGAAAGTCGAGTCTCACTTGCTATGCGTAGATATCCTGACCGTGGATGGTGGAGCCGCTCAGATAGTCGTGAGGACGTTACAGCACTGGTCAGGCTCCGGTCACTTCCGAGGCGCCTTAATCGCATGCTAGCGTTCGATTGAATGTTCGGTGTATCCTCGTTATCCATCGGTGTAGAGCGAGCAATGCGGGTCGTTGGAACGAGGGAGAGATCATGCCGAGCCATCAACGTCCGATCTTGCAGCTGATCTCGCGGCGTTCGACGCTGCTCGACCTCCAGACCAAGCTGATCGGGGATGCCCGCCCATGATCCTCACGCGTCGCAGTGCCCTGACTGGCATCGGGCTCGCCGGCCTCAATCTTACTTCTTTCGCGCCCGCGTTGGCGCGCGGCGAGCGGGTGCGCGCCGCCGGCAACCCGATCATCCCGGGCCGCGGCGTCTGCGATCCGCAGATCCGCGTGTGGGACGGCGAGGCATGGCTCTACGCCACACATGATGCCGATCCCGCCGCCAAAGGCTTCGTGATGCGTGACTGGCAGGTCTGGTGTTCCCGCAACCTGATCGACTGGCGCCACGCGGGTACGCTGCGGCCCGAGCAGACCTATTGGGGCAAGCCCAGCGACCAGTGCTGGGCGACCGACGCGGCGCGTAAGGATGGGCGTTACTACCTGTATTTCTCGCGCGGGCCCAAGGAGATCGGAGTGGTCGTTGCCGACCATCCCGCGGGGCCATGGCGCGACCCGATCGGCAAGCCGCTGATCGCCGAAGGGCTGGTGAAAACCGAGGCGCGCGATCCCGGCATCCTTCAGGACGCGGATGGCGCGAACTACATCGTCTTCGGAACGTTCCAGTATTTCGTCGCGCGGCTCGGCGAAAACATGGTCTCGCTGGCCGAGCCGCCACGCCCGCTGAAAGTCGAAAAGGCGATCGGCCCCTATGCCAAGGGGCTGACCGACGACAAGCCGTTCCTTCACCGTCGCGGCGACCTCTACTATCTGTCGTGGGGAAGCTATTATGCGATCGGGCGCAGCCCCTACGGCCCGTTCGAGACGCAAGGCTCGGTGCTGAGCACGGCCACGACCGACCCCGAACTGCGCCTCGTGCGCCCGGGCGCACGATACGATCTGCTGAATTACGACCGACACGGGAGCTTCTTCGAACTGAACGGCCAATGGTATTTCGCCTGCAACGACCAGGCGATGCCGGGGGCGACCGAGCATTACCGCAACAGCGTGATCTCCTATGTCCATTACCGTGCTGACGGCACGATCGCCCCGGTCCGGCTCGATACGGTCGGGGTCGGCCAATATGACGCGCGGCGAGGAATAGCGGCGGCGGACTTCTTCGACGCGCGCGGCGGCGCGGTGGCGCATCGCGGTGGTGACACCTTCGCGCTCGATCTCTCTCCCGGCGGGTTCGCCCGCTATCCCGGCGTGCGCGGCGTCACCCCCGCGCTCACGATCCTGGCGGACGGGCCGCTGGAAATCCGGCGCGGGAACGCGCGGGGGCGCGTGCTGGGGCGCGGGAACGGGCGGGTTGCACTGGCCGGCGCCGGCGTTACCGAGGATCTATGCCTGGTCAACGCCGGGTCGGCTCCCGTCCGGGTCGGCCGACTCAGCTTTGAAGATGCATAACCCCCGTTCCTTGATCGTAAGCAGACGTTCCGGATGCCAGTAGAACCGGACGGTCAGCTATTAGGGAGTGCCGCCGAGCTCGGGACCGGCGACAATGAGGCGCCATGCCGATGGTCCGTTTCGAAAAGCATGGTCGGCAGCTTTCGGCGGGACCGAACCTTTCTCGGATCAAATGCGAATGGCCGGGTCTGGTCGTTCTGTGGACCGACCTCTGTGGATGGCTCCCGCTTTACAAGTGTAAAGTGATGATCTCACGTTCTATCGGATCCGGTCGTCTGTTGCCCTGTTAGGCTGCTGGCTCTGGCCGCCTTTTCGATGACAAGCAAATCGATCAGACGGTGAAATCGATCTCAATGGCTTCGATCAGCGGCACCAGCCAGCTCAGTAGCGCCCGATGTTCCGGCGCGTCACTATAGGCTTCGAACGCTGCCTGATCAGTGAACTTCATAACGCCGCCCAGCGCATAACCACCGCCGCGCGGGGATTGATTCACCCCCAATGCGGTTTCGATCAGCCCGGCGATCTGCCCCTGGAAAGCCCGAATATCGGCGAGGGCGCGATCCTTCTGCGCCTGCGACGCTTCAGGCTTCCAACGAAAGGCGAACATATGAATGAACATGAAGGTCAGTTCCTCTTTTCAGGCAGAGCGAAGACGACGAACTTCGGATAGGTTAAGATGTGGGAGAGGCAGTTGAGGCAAGATCCATAGCACGATCGGCCGCAGAGTTCTTATGTTGAGCGCGGGGCCAGCGGCTCTCGCGACGTTCGCGGCACGTGGCTCCCCGCAGGCCAGAGCCCATTGATTTGACGGGCATGGTCCTCGCGCGCCGCGGTGCCCTGAGCATCTCGGCAGGAGCGCCGCAAGCGCTCATGCTCGATGGGCCCGCGCTATGGAGCCTAGTATGGTGGAATTGAAGTTCGTTTCACTACCGTCACCCCGGGCTTGACCCGGGGTCCCGCTTCCTTTTCGCGCACGGTCTGGCGAAAAGCGGGATCCCGGGTCAAGCCCGGGATGACGAAATCCCAGCCCGGCATGCCGAAATCAATGTGGCGAACTTCGGATTCAGGTGACTAGG